>Ga0209800_10000016_pt1 | contig 561209 bp, 512 predicted proteins | sample Higcelweek8metaG_FD_187174 | JGI IMG/M metagenome (GOLD analysis project Ga0209800, IMG submission 187174) | Freshwater pond sediment microbial communities from the University of Edinburgh, under environmental carbon perturbations - High... | ecosystem: Environmental > Aquatic > Freshwater >...
GTTCAATCCCGACTTCAGCCTCAACGCCGATTGGAACCGCACCGCGGCCGGGCAGATCTACGGCGCCGACAGTGCGTTCAAGCTCGGCAACGACGGCAACGGCACCGCAAGTTTCCGCGTCGATGAACCCGCCGGCACCGCGAACATCGACACGAAGTTGAAGTTCAATCCCGACTTCAGCCTCAACGCCGATTGGAATCGAACCGCGGCCGGGCAGATCTACGGCGCTGACAGTGCGTTCAAGCTCGGCAAGGACGGCAGCGGCACTGCGGGTTTCCGGATCGATGAGCCGAATGGCACATCGATGTTCAACACCAGGCTCAAGTTCGACGAGAATTTCCGGCTCAATGCCGATTACACCAATACGAAAGACGGCAGCATCTATGGTGCCGACACTGCGTTCAAACTGGGCAAGGATGGTTCGGGCACAGCGGCGTTTCGCGTCGACGAACCCGCCAATACGGCATCGGGGAGAACGTCGCTGCAGTTCGGCAATGGCGACCTGCTGAACTTCGATCTCGCCAAGACCCCCAATGGCAGTATCTATGGCGCGGACGGCGCATTCGGTATCGGCGCCAATGGCAGAGCCACCGGAAGTTTCAGGATCGATGAGCCGAACCAGAGTTCGACCTACAAACTCGGTGCGAGCTTCGACAATGGCAATGCCTTCAATGCGCAGTTGATGTCGGATCGTCTCGGTACCTCGCTCGGTCTCGACGGCAAGTTCGGTTTCGACAAGGGCGCCGGTTCTGTGATGCTGGACGGCAAGTTCGGGCCACACACCGATCTTGGCGCATCCATCAATTATCGGAACAAGAACCTGGAATACAGCGGTCACATTCGCGCGAACGACGAATTCGGGCCGTTCAAGGTGTCGGAATTCGGCGCCAAAATTTCGACAACCGGTAACGAACGCGTCAAGTTCAGCGCCGAAGCGGGATATCGCCCCGAAAACAACGAGTATTACGGGAAGGTCGGTCTCACCATCCAATTGGGTGGCGGTTCAAAACGGTCGCGGCCGATTACCCGCGCCGAAACTCCCGAATTCGATGCCGGTTCTGCGGTCGACGATGCTGTCGCGAATTACCGCGAAAAACAATCGGCTGGGAAAGAGGTAACGCCGCTTCGGCCAGAGAACAAGGCGCTTTTCGATCAAGCCACGGCTGGCGTGGAAAAACTCAATGCCAATGGCGCGCAATTGCCGGTGAATGAGACCGCCGCCAGTCTCGCCGTGCTGGCGAAGCAGAACGGCATGCAGAAGATCGAGTACGTGGCGATGGGCAACCCGACGGCAGGCGGTCAGCAGAATCTTTTCATCGGCGATGGCGATCCATCCAGTCTGTCGGCGCGGAAGGCGTTCATCGACAAGAACGAAGCCGCGGGCGCACCGATGCAGGACAGTCTGCGGAAAATGGCCGAGAATCCCGCGCAGCCCGAGAATCCGCAGTCGTCGGTCGATCCGCAGATGGCGACGGCGGCGAAACGCAGCGCAATGTAGGCATCCCGCCAGACACGCCTCAAACGGCCGCATACAACGCAGCGCCTTCGAAAAAAGCAAAGCCCGTTCGCATTCCGCGAGCGGGCTTTGTCGTGAGCGGTTCCGGCGCCCAGGATTGGCCACCGATGTGCGCGGATTCTACTGTTCAGGAGGTGCGGACGTGGACGCATGCAGCGCTGCGATCAACGTCCTGAGATCGATGCCGCTGAGTGCCGGATCCGGCTGGATGTGATCCATTTGCAGCGATGCGACCTTGACCAGTTTCAGGCCGACGATGTCGCTGATCGCCGCCTGCGGCGCGAGTTGCCGATGGTCGATATAAGCGCGCACGCCGTGATCGACGAGTACCGAGCCGGCACGCATCGCGACGCCATCGGCATCGACATAATAGAAGGATATTTTCGCGCTCGCTCCGCTCGCCGCGAGCGATTGCAATGTGCGACTCAGCTCCTGCAGGTCCGCCATGCTTCTCCCTTTTTACTGTGTTTCGTCGAACCGATGCGGGTCGAACCGACACTGAATCTTCCTGATTCAAGCGTACCTTGGTGCCAAGGGCGTAGCACGCCATGAATGATCATCATGGATGATCATGATTGAAGCGGAACCGTTGGAGATCAAGAATCCGGACGATCAAAGATTCTGATAGTTCGGCCCTGCACCGCCTTCCGGCGTCACCCAATCGATGATCTGATAGGGATCCTTGATGTCGCATGTCTTGCAGTGTACGCAATTGGCGGCGTTGATCTGGAGTCGTTTTCCAGTGCCGTTGCCGGAAGTGTGATCGTCGACGATTTCATACACGCCGGCCGGGCAGAATCGTGTGCATGGGTTGCCGTACTCTTCCGCGCAGGTGGTCACGCAGATCGAAGTGTCGCGAACGCGTAGATGCACCGGTTGATCTTCGTCGTGTTCTGTCGCGGCGAAATAAACGGATGCGAGCCGATCGCGTGGCGCCAATGTGCGGTCGAGGTAATCGCGTTTAGGCTGTTCGTGCGTGCCGAGCTTGTCGAGCGACGACCAGTCCGCCTTGTTCTTCAACGTCCAGGGAGACGCGCCGCCGGTCACCGTTTCCCATGCGGCGTTGAGCATGCCGAACCAGAGGCCGCGCTTGAACCCGGGTTTGATGTTGCGAACCTTCTTCAACTCGGCCATCGCATCGGAGGCGCGAAGTTTCGCGTCGAAACCCTCCGGCGCCAGCGATGTGGCGACCAGATGTTCGGCGGCGAGCATGCCGGAACGGATCGCCTGATGCGTGCCTTTCACCTTCGGCACATTGAGCAGCCCGGCGGTGTCGCCGATCAGCAGCGCGCCCGGCATTTCGACCTTCGGCAGCGATTGCCAGCCGCCGGTAACGATGGCGCGCGCGCCCGCGGACACCAGGTTGCCGCCTTCGAGCAGCGGTTTGATCATCGGATGATTCTTCCACTGCTGGAAGGCTTCCCACGGTTTGTAGTCCGGGTCCTTGTAGTCGAGGCCGCTGACATAGCCCAGCGCGATCCGGCCCTTGTCGAGGTGATACAGGAAGCTGCCGCCGTAAGTGTGGTTGTCGGCCGGCCAGCCGAAGCTGTGGACGATCTTGCCGGGCGAGACCCGGTCTTCGGGCACCTGCCAAAGTTCCTTGATGCCGATCGAGTAGCCCTGCGGGTCGCTGTCCACGTCCAGTCCGAAACGCTGTACGAGACGCTTGGTCAGGTGGCCGCGTGCGCCCTCGGCGAGCACGGTGACTTTTGCGTGGATATCGATGCCGGCGGTGAAGCCGGGCTTGTGCGTGCCGTCCTTCGCCACGCCCATGTCGCCGATGCGCACGCCGATGACCTTGCCATCCGCATCATGCAGCGTCTCCGCAGCGGCGAAGCCCGGATAGATTTCGACGCCCAGCGCCTCGGCCTGCGGCGCCAGCCACGCGCACATCGCGCCGAGCGAGACGATCACGTTGCCGTGGTTGTTCATGCCCGGCGGCACCGGCAGCTTGCGGCCGCCGGTCTTGCTGAGCAGCCAGAATTCGTCGTCGGTGGCCGGCACGCAGATCGGCGGCGGGTTGTCGCGCCAGTTCGGCAGCAACTTGTCGAGCGGACCGGTTTCGATGACCGCACCGGAGAGGATATGCGCGCCGATGGTCGAGGATTTCTCGATCACGCAGACGCTGATGTCGGGATTCAGCTGCTTCAGCCGGATCGCGAACGCCAGGCCCGCGGGGCCGGCGCCGACGGCGACGACGTCGTATTCCATGACGTCGCGCTCCACATCGGGAGGCGTGATGTCGGCAAGCACGGCGGCGGCGTGTGCGGTGTCGGTCATGCGGCTGCTCCAGCGAAGATCATGGAATGTTCCAGGAGCATGGATTTTCCGGGTTTGCGGTGGCCGGGGCAAATCGGCAGCATGCGCGGATGCTTTTTTCGAACGGATTACAGCGCATCGAGCTACCCGGCGCCGAGCTGTGGCTGGACCACGCGTGGCTACCGGCGGCGGAGGCCGACGCTTTGCTGGCCGCTCTGCGCGAGCAGGTGTCGTGGGAGGTCCACCGCATCCGCATGTTCGGCCGCGAGGTGGATTCGCCGCGGCTGAGCTGTTGGATCGGCGATCCCGGAACGGTCTATACCTATTCGCGTACCCGTTTCACGCCCCGGGCATGGCCGGCGGCGCTGATGCCGGTGCGCGGCCGGCTGCGCGACGCAGTGGGCGAGGACTTCAACAGCGTGCTCGCCAACCGCTACCGCGACGGCCGCGACCGCATGGGCTGGCACAGCGACGATGAGCCCGAACTCGGGCCGCAGCCGGTGATCGCCTCGGTCAGTCTCGGCGCGACCCGGCGTTTCGCGCTCAAACCGCGCGGAGAGGGCACGCCCCTGAGCCTGGATCTGCCGCACGGCAGCCTGCTGGTGATGCGCGGCGACACCCAGGCCCGTTATCGGCATGCGCTGCCCGGGACCGCGCGCCCGGTTGCGGAGCGGATCAATCTGACGTTCCGGCGGATTCAGCCGGCCCGATGAGATGCCTATACGGAAGTCGTTGATTTGAAAGGGACGAAACATGAATGCAGGGGTCCGGGATCGGGTTTCGCGTTTCCCTGCGCTTGTGCGCAAGCCCCTGAAATCGCTACAATCGCCGGTTCACACACAACAGTCGGACGGCCCTTGGCCGCCGGGAGCGCTATGGCCCGCATCACCGTAGAAGATTGTCTGCAAGTCGTCGACAACCGTTTCGAGCTCGTCATGATGGCCGCCAAGCGCGCGCGCCAGCTCGCCAACGGCGTCGAGCCGCAGATCGACAACAGCGAGGCCAACGACAAGCCGACCGTGCTGGCACTGCGCGAAATCGCCGCCCGCCGCATCGACAACACCTATATCGAAGCCGTAGAGAAATCCGAGCGCGAGCGCAAGGAACGCGAAGCCCTCGAATGGGCGGCCGCTGAAGTGGTCGCCGATGACGACCTGTCGAAGGCCGACGACATCTGAGATCAGGCGCGCGGAAGCGCGGGAATCGTCATCGATAGATGTCGTTCATCCATCGATATCATCGTGCACATTCCATGATTCCGGATATCGCGAAACCCCGCTTCGGCGGGGTTTCTTCGTTTCCGGGCGCGCAGAAATCGCGATGCGCAAACCGCTGCGGCTCCGTTTTCCGATCCCACGCGCCCCATTCCCACTACCGGCGTTTCCCCTTAGTCTGACGGCATGAGTCAACTCGAGCCGATCATCGCCGGTCCCACGCCTGCGCCCGCTGCGGAATTGCCGGATTACGTCCGCGCGCTGCAGGCGGCGGCCGACTATCTGCCCGAGGATCAGCGTGCGACCCTGATCCGCGCCTGGCGCGTCGGCGCCGATGCGCACGCTGGCCAGATGCGCAAATCCGGCGAGCCCTACATCACGCATCCGGTGGCTGCCGCGACGGTGCTGGCCGAGCAGGGCGTCGATATCGAAACACTGGTCGCGGCGGTACTGCACGACACCATCGAAGACACACCGCTGACGCGCGACGCGATCGCGGCCGACTTCGGCGTGACCGTCGCCGAACTGGTCGAAGGCGTCACCAAGCTGGACAAGCTGCAGTTCCAGGATCGCCAGGAAGCCGCCGCGGAAAGTTTCCGCAAGATGATGCTCGCGATGGCGCGCGACCTGCGCGTGATCCTGATCAAACTCGCCGATCGTCTGCACAACATGCGCACGCTGGGCGCGCAGAGCGCCGAGGCGCGCACCCGCATCGCCCGCGAGACGCTGGAGATCTACGCGCCGATCGCGCAGCGGCTGGGCATGAACCTGATGAAGGCCGAACTGCAGGACCTGGGCTTTCGCGCGCTGCACCCGTGGCGACATGCGGTGCTGGCGCGGCGCATCCGCACCCAGCCGATGGTGCGGCGCGAGGCGTTGGCCAAGATCGAAGCGCAGTTCGCGCAGCGCCTGAGCAAGGAAGGCTTCCAGTTCCGTCTGATCGGCCGGGTGAAATCGCCGTGGAGCATCTATACCAAGATGCGCGCCGAGGGCAAAACCTTCGCCCAGATGATGGACATGTTCGGCTTCCGGCTGGTCGTGCCTTCGGTGCCCGAGTGCTATCACGCGCTTGGCGTGGTGCACGCGGTGTTCAAGCCCGTCGACGGCCGTTTCCGCGACTTCATCGCGATTCCCAAGGCCAACGGTTACCAGTCGCTGCACACGGTGCTGTTCGGGCCCTACGGTTCGCCGATCGAAGTGCAGATACGCACCGAGGAAATGGACCTCATCGCCGAACGCGGCATCGCCGCGCACTGGTCGTACAAGCATGGCGGCGAGGCCAGCGGCGCGCAGAACCGCGCGCAGTCGTGGGTGGCGAACCTGATCGAATCGCAGCGCGCAACCGGCTCGTCGCTGGAGTTCCTGGAAAACGTCAAGATCGATCTGTTTCCCGACGAGGTGTACCTGTTCACGCCGAAGGGCGACATCATGGCCTTGCCGCGCAACGCCACGACCCTCGATTTCGCCTATGGCGTGCATACCGATGTCGGCAACCATGCGGTCGCCGCGCGCGTCGACAAGAAACTGGTGCCGCTGCGCACCAAGCTCAGCAGCGGTCAGAGCGTGGAAGTGATCACCGCGAAATCCGCGGCGCCGAAGCCGCAATGGCTGGAATTCGTGGTCACCGGCAAAGCGCGCACGGCGATCCGCCATCAGCTCAAGCAACTGGAACACGAGGATGCCGTGCAGTTGGGGCATCGCATGCTGGACCGCGCGCTGGAAGGGATGGACACGTCGCTGGACCGCGTGCCGTCGGCGCGGCTGGAGGCCTATCTGGTCGACCATCGTTACCCGCGGCTGGAGGCGCTGCTGGCCGATATCGCGCTGGGCAACCGCATGCCGACGCAGGTCGCGCAGGTGCTGGCGCATCGCGTGCCCGACAAGAGCGACGGATTGAATCTCGCGATGGGCGTCGCGCTGCACGGCGAGAAGATCCTCATCACCGGCGCCGAGCGCGGCGTGGTCACGTTCGCGAACTGTTGCATGCCGATCCCGGGCGACGACGTGATGGGTTACCACACCACCGGTCGCGGCATCGTGGTGCACAGGATGGATTGCGCCAACGTCGTCGAGTACCGCAAATCGCCGGAACGCTGGGTGTCGATCGGCTGGGATCGTCAGGTGAGCGGCGATTTCCAGGTGATGCTGCGCGTGGAAGTGGAAAACCGGCCCGGCGTGCTCGCTCAGGTCGCGGCGGCCATCGCCCAGGCCGATTCCAATATCGATTCGGTCGAATACCTGGACCGCGACAAGAACATCGCGGTGATCCGTTTCGGCATCGAAGTGAGCGATCGCACGCATCTGGCCGATGTGATCCGCCGCGTCCGCCGCCTCGTCGCGGTGCATGGCGTGCAGCGGATGTGACGCGCGCCTGCGGAACGCGATCGATCCGGGTGCGATTCGCCTGGATCGATACCGATACGGCCGATGTGTTGTCCGTGAAGCGATGACCGTATCCCGCCCCCGACGCTACACTAGACGCCCAAGCGGTCCGACACGTTCGCGCGCCTGAGTCCCCGGTCTGCCGTCGCGTCGGTCCTTCCGCCCCCGATCCCGAACGAGCGAAGCCTCATGCCCCGCGAACCGATCCATTCCCACGACGCTCCCGCCGCCATCGGCCCGTATTCGCAGGCCACGCGCGCTGGCGGCATGGTGTTCCTGTCCGGCCAGATTCCGCTGGATCCGCATTCCGGCCTCATCGTCGAAGGCGACATCTCCGAACAGGCGCGACAGGCGTTCGCGAATCTGCGCGCGGTCTGCGAAGCCGCCGGCGGTTCGTTCGACGACATCGTCCGCGTCGGCCTGTATCTGACCGATCTGGGCGAATTCTCGGCGGTGAATGCGGCGATGGAAGCGGCGTTCGATGCGCCGTACCCCGCGCGCTCCACCATCGAAGTGTCGGCGCTGCCACGCGGCGCGAAGTTCGAGGTAGACGCGATCATGGTGCTGCGCTGATCCTGGATCGCCAGGCGGAGCATGGTCGCGACAGTCGCATTCGCGCCGTGAATGGTCCAGCCCGCGTCACTGCGCATGCACAGCCGCAACCCGATCGATGACATCGCCGCGCAGCCGCTGACCCGGCTCAGCGGTGTCGGCGACGTCGTCGCCGACAAGCTCGCCGCGCGCGGCCTCGTGACCCTGCAGGACCTGTGGTTCCATCTGCCGCGGCAATACGAGGATCGCACCGAACTCACGCCGATCCGCATGCTGCAGCCCGGTCTTCCGGCGCAGGTCGAAGGCACGGTCGAAGCGGTCGAGCGCAGCTTCCGCGGCCGGCCGATGCTGCGCGTCGCCATCGGCGACGGCTCCTATTCGACGCTGGTGCTGCGCTTCTTCCATTTCCGTTCTCAGCAGATCGCGCAGTTCGCGCACGGCACGCGGGTGCGCGTGTACGGTACGCCGCGTCCCGGCCAGCAGGGTCTGGAGATCGTGCATCCGAGCTATCGCGTGCTCGGCGCGGCCGACGAGCTCGCGCTCAGCGACCGGCTCGATCCGATCTATCCCGCCATCGAAGGCATCGGCCCGGCGGTGCTGCGCAAGCTGATCGCCCAGGCGCTACAGCGTCTGCCGGACGACAGCGCGCTCGAACTCCTGCCGGCCGATGTGCTGGCGCGCGAATCGCTGTGCGCGGGTCTGCCGTCGCTGCGCGACGCCCTGATGACACTGCATCGCCCGCCGCAGGGCAGCGATCTGCAGGCGCTGCTGGCGGGTACGCATCCGGCGCAGCGCAGGCTGGCGCTGGAAGAACTCCTCGCCCATCACCTGAGCCTGCGCAGGCAACGCATCGCGATGCAGGCGCATACCGCGCCCGCGCTGCGCGGCGGCAAACGCGTGACCGAATTGCGCAAGGCGCTGCCGTTCGCCTTGACCAGGGCGCAGCAGCGCGTCTTCGTCGAGATCCGCGACGACCTCGCGAAGCCGGTGCCGATGCTGCGCCTGGTGCAGGGCGATGTCGGCAGTGGCAAGACCGTGGTTGCGGCGATGGCGGCGATGCTGGCGATCGAACAGGGCCATCAGGCCGCATTGATGGCGCCGACCGAACTGCTGGCCGAGCAGCATCTCGCGAATCTGCGCGGCTGGCTGGAGCCGCTGGGCGTGCGTGTGGTGTGGCTGGCCGGCAAGGTCACCGGCAAGGCGCGCGAGGCGGTGCTCGCCGAGATCGCCGGCGGCGCGGCGCAACTGGTGGTCGGCACGCACGCGCTGATGCAGGAGGGCGTCGCGTTCCGCGATCTCGCGCTGGCCATCGTCGACGAACAACATCGTTTCGGCGTGCATCAGCGGCTCGCGCTGCGCGACAAGGGCAGCGCCGGCAGCAATGTGCCGCATCAGCTGGTGATGACCGCCACGCCCATCCCGCGCACGCTGGCGATGGCGGCCTACGCGGACTTGGATGTCTCAGCGATCAACGAACTGCCGCCGGGGCGCACACCGGTGCAGACCGTCGTGCTGAGCGCCGAACGTCGTCCGGAATTGATCGAACGCATCCGCGGTGCGTGCGCGGAAGGCCGGCAGGCGTACTGGGTCTGCACCCTGATCGACGACAGCGACGAAGTCGTCGCCCAGGCCGCGCAAAGCACGTTCGAGGCGTTGACGCAGCAGCTTCCGGAACTGCGGATCGCGCTGGTGCATGGTCGGCTGAAGGCCGGCGAGAAACAGAAGACGATGGCCGCGTTCAAGGCCGGCGAGGTGCAACTGCTGGTGGCCACGACGGTGATCGAAGTCGGCGTCGACGTGCCCAACGCATCGCTGATGATCATCGAGAACGCCGAACGTCTGGGTCTCGCCCAGTTGCACCAGCTGCGCGGGCGGGTGGGGCGCGGCAGCACCGCATCGAGCTGCGTGCTGTTGTACCAGGCGCCGCTGTCGCAGATGGCGCGGCAGCGGTTGGCGACCATGCGCGAAACCAACGACGGCTTCGTCATCGCCGAACGCGATCTGCAACTGCGCGGCCCGGGCGAACTGCTGGGCACGCGCCAGACCGGCCTGGCTGCGTTCCGCATCGCCGACCTCGGCCGCGATGCCGCGCTGTTGCCCACCGTGCAGCGGATCGGCGAAGCGCTGATGGCGGCATCGCCCGAACTGGCCGAGCGCATCACCCAACGCTGGATCGGCGGCGCCGCGCGTTACGCCAGCGCCTGAGCCATTTCAGATCGATTTCTCGTCGCCCGCGCCCGGCGTCGGGCAGTAGATGTCGTGCAATGTCTGGATGAGCTTGTGGACCGGCCCATCCGCCACCGAGTAATACACGTTCTGCGATTCGCGCCGGGTCTGCACCCAGCCGCCGTCGCGCAGCACCGCCAGATGCTGCGACAGCGCCGACTGGCTCAACGCCACTTCATCGTTGATCTCGCCCACGGTGCGTTCGCCGTCGATCAGCAGGCACATCACCCGCAGCCGTTGCGAATTCGACAGCGCTTTCAGCAGATCCGCGGCCTGTTCGGCCTGCGCCTGCATCTTCGCGCCCATCGCCACCGCCGCCGGTTTCTTTTTGGATGCGGGAGCCATGCTCAGGCGCCCTCCACAGCGCCGCCGGCATCCAGCCACTTCAGGTAACCGCCTGCCAGCGACAGCGGGCGATCGAAACCCAGCCGCCGCAATGCCTCCGCAGCAAGCGCCGAGCGCCCGCCGGTGCGGCAATACAGGATCACCGGTTCGCGGCGGTGCGACAGATGCGGATCGGTCCTGAAATTCAGAGCCGGATGGCCGTCGACCTGGAATTCCAGCACGCCGCGCGGGATGTTCACCGCGCCCGGCACCCGGCCGGCGGCGAATTCCTCGGGCTCGCGCACATCGATGACGGGCACGCCGTCTGCCTGCAGGGCGTGCAGGCGTTCGCTGTCGATCTCCTCGATCACGGCCCGCGCTTGGGCGACCAGATCCTGGGCGGTGTAGTGCATTGCGGTCTCCTGATGATGGTTGACAGTCTAGCAAACTCTAATTAAGATAATTCTAAATTAGAACTCAATCAAGTTAACCGGGAGGCGTCATGAGCAGCATCGTCGTGATCGGAGCGGGTCTGGCGGGGATGAGCGCGGCGTACGAACTGCGCGAATTCCTTGGAAAAGGGCACGCGATCACGGTGATCGGCGATGGCGATCGCTTCAGCTTCACCCCGTCCAACCCATGGGTGGCGGTGGGCTGGCGCAAGCCCGGCGAGATCACCCTGAAGGCTGGCGAGCATCTGGCGAGGAAAGGCATCGTCTTCCGCGACGATGGCGTGTCCCGCATCGACGCCGATGCCCATCGCATCCACACCGGCAGCGGCGAAGCCATCGACTACGACTATCTGTTGATCTGCACCGGACCCAAGCTCGCGTTCGACGAAGTGCCGGGCAGCGGCCCGCATGGCGGCCACACGCAGTCGGTCTGCACCACGCCGCACGCCCTGCGCGCCTGGGATGCGTATCAGGAATTCCTGAAGACGCCCGGCCCGATCGTGGTCGGTGCCATGGCCGGCGCAAGCTGCTTCGGGCCCGCCTACGAATTCGCGATGATCCTCGATGCCGACCTGCGCAAGCGCAAGCTGCGCGACAAGGTGCCGATGACGTTCGTCACCAGCGAGCCGTACATCGGACACATGGGGCTGGGCGGCGTCGGCGATTCCAAGGGAATGATGGAATCGGAAATGCGCCAGCGTCACATCAAATGGATCACCAACGCCAAGGTCGCGGACGTGCAGGCGGGCGAGATGCACGTCGTCGAACACGACGAAAACGGACAGCCTGTCAAAGAACACGCGCTGCCGTTCGCGTATTCGATGATGTTGCCCGCGTTCCGCGGCGTGGATGCAGTGGCAGCGGTCGAAAATCTCTGCAACCCGCGCGGTTTCGTGCTGGTGGATTCGCATCAGCGCAGCCTGAAATATCCGAGGATCTTCGCCGCCGGCGTGTGCGTGGCGATCCCGCCGGTGGAGGTCACGCCGATTCCCACCGGCGCGCCGAAGACCGGCTTCATGATCGAATCGATGGTCACCACCATCGTCCGCAACATCGCGGCCGAGCTCAAGGGCGAGCCCGCGACCTTCGAAGGCACGTGGAACGCGGTCTGCCTCGCCGACATGGGCGACACCGGCATGGCCTTCGTCGCGCTGCCGCAGATTCCGCCGCGCAACGTCACATGGACGAAATCCGGCAAATGGGTGCATCTGGCCAAGGTCGCCTTCGAAAAATACTTCCTCTACAAGATGCGCAACGGCACCAGCGAGCCGATCTACGAAAAATACGTGCTGAGTGCGCTGGGCATCGACCGGCTGAAGTGACGCTTGAAAACGATATCCACTCACTGCTCTGGAGCAATGACATGAACATGAACCTCGACCGTGCCGTCATGGCCTTCGCCGGCACGATGATCCTGATCAGCCTGGCGCTCACGCATTTCGTTTCGCCGTGGTGGTGGGTGTTCACCGCCTTCATCGGCCTGAATCTGGTGCAGGCCAGCTTCACCGGTTTCTGCCCGGCGGCCATCCTCTTCAAGAAAATGGGTGTGGGTGGCGGATGCGCCTTCAAATGAAATCCCCGGCGCGCGCGCTCATCGCTGCTGCGCTGACGCTGTCGCTGGCCGCATGCGGCGGCGATGACGTCGCACGAGACAGCGCACCGCTGCCGAAACTGGACACGCATGTCGTCGCTGCCGGCGATGCGCAGGCTGGCCGCAGTCGCGACGGTGTGGTCGAAGCCGTGCGCGAAGCGGCGCTGTCGGCGCAGACCAGCGGCCGCGTGACGGCCGTGGAGGTCGATGTGAACGATCGCGTCGTCGCCGGGCAGATATTGCTGCGGCTGTCGGTGGTCGAACAGCAGGCGGGCGTGGATTCAGCGCGTGCGCAGCTGCGCGCCGCGGAAGCTTCCGCAATCGAGGCGGAGCGCAATTATCAGCGCTTCGCATCGTTGTCGAAGGACAACTATGTGTCCCGCGCGCAGCTCGATCAGGCGCGCGCCGCGCGCGATGCCGCCAACGCCGCGCGCGATGCCGCGCGCGCGCAACTGGCGGCCGCGGGGCAGGGCGCCGATTACACGATCGTGCGCGCGCCGTATGCGGGCATCGTCGCCGCGCGTCGCGTCGAGCCGGGAGAAGCGGTCGCGCCGGGGCAGCCGTTGTTGACGGTGTATGCGCCCGACGATCTGCGCATCGAAGTGCAGGTGCCGCAGTCCGAAGCCGACGCGATCCGCGCCCAGCCCGGCGCCCGCGTCGTCTTCGACGACGGCGTGTCCGTGGATGCGCGTCAGGTCGTCGTCTATCCTGGCGCGGATCCGCTGAGTCACAGCGTGACCGTGCGCGTGCTGTTGCCGCAGATGGCGACGCCGGTCGCGCCGGGCACGACCGCGAAAGTCGTATTCCCTATCCACAGCGGGATCAACGACGGGATCCACGGCGGCGACGCGGCGCTGCGGGTGCCCGAAAGGGCGATCGTGCGTCGCGGTGAGCTCACCGGTGTCTACGTGCTGAAGGACGGCACGCTGACCCTGCGCCAACTGCGTCCCGGCACGCGCGAAGGCGACAGCGTCGAAGTGTTGGCCGGTCTGCGCGCGGGCGATGTCGTCGCCCTCGACCCGGAGGCCGCACTGCAGGCGCTGATCGAACAACGCGTCGCACAGCGCGATGCCGGCGGTGCCGGCCATGAGTGAGGCAGCATCGCCGCGGCTCGGTTTCTCCGGTCGCATCGCCAGCGCGTTCCAGGCCAATCCGCTGACGCCGATCCTCGCGTTGATGGGGCTGATCCTGGGTCTGGTCGCGGTGATGATCACGCCGCGCGAGGAAGAGCCGCAGATCGACGTGACCATGGCGAACGTGTTCGTGCCGTTTCCCGGCGCGAGCGCGCGCGATGTCGAACAACTGGTGAGCTATCCGCTGGAACAGAAACTGTCGGAAATCGAAGGCGTCAAACACGTCTATTCGATCAGCCGGCCCGGGATGGCGGTGTTGACGGTCGAATACACCGTCGGCGTGGAGCGCCAGCCGGCGATCGTGCGCCTCTACAACCAGGTCTTTTCGAATGCCGACTGGATGCCGCAGGGCGTCGGCATCGGCCAGCCGTTGATCAAGCCCAAGGGCATCGACGATGTGCCGGTGATGGCGCTGACGCTGTGGTCGGACGATCCGTCGACCGGCGTCGAATCGCTGGCCGCGGTCGCGCGCACGCTGGAAACCGAAATCAAGCGCACCCCGGGCACCCGCGATGTCTACACCATCGGCGCGCCGGATCGCGTGGTCGCGGTGACGCTGGATCCCACCCGCCTGGCGGCGTTCGGACTGACCGTCGGCGAGATCGCGCAGTCCCTGCAGGCCGCGAACGTGGTGCGGCACGTCGGCGAGCGCGTCGGCGTCGACAAGGCCACGCCGGTGACCGCGGGACGTTTTCTGGCGGGTCGCGACGAGGTGGCCGAACTCATCCTCGGTGTCCACGACGGCAAGCCGGTGATGCTGTCGGATGTCGCCGACGTGCGCGCCGGCATCGACGTGCCCGCCAGCTATGTCTGGCACGGCGCGCCTGCGGGCATGGCCGGGCCGAAGGCGGGCATCGCGCCCGCGCTGACCATCGCCATCGCCAAGAAGCCCGGCAGCAACGCCGCCGACATCACCGCGTCGGTCGCGGAACGCATCGAGCGATTGCGCGGAGAACTGATCCCCGACGGCATGCATGTCGACGTCGTCCGCGACTACGGCCAGACCGCGACCGACAAGGCGCAGAAGCTGATCCAGAAGCTGTTCTTCGCCACGATGTCGGTCGTACTGCTCGTACTGTTCGCGCTGGGCAGGCGCGAGGCGCTGGTAGTGGGCGCAGCGGTGGTGCTGACCCTCGCGCTGACCCTGTTCGCCTCGTGGGCGATGGGCTTCACCCTCAACCGCGTGTCGCTGTTCGCGCTGATCTTCTCGATCGGCATCCTCGTCGACGACGCCATCGTCGTGGTCGAGAACATCCACCGCCACATGGCGCGCGGCGGCAAGACCCTGCGCGAAGCGATTCCGCCGGCGGTCGACGAAGTCGGCGGGCCGACCATCCTCGCCACGTTCACGGTGATCGCGGCGCTGCTGCCGATGGCCTTCGTCAGTGGCCTGATGGGTCCATACATGCGGCCGATTCCGATCAACGCATCCGCCGGTATGGTGATTTCGCTCGCGGTGGCGCTGGTCGTCACGCCATGGCTGTCGCTCAAACTGCTCAAGCCGCATGCGACGCATGCCGACAGCGGCGATTCGCGTCTGCATCGTTTGTTTTCGAAGGCGATGACGCCCTTCCTGGGCAGTGCAGATGTCGCGAAAGATCATGTCGCGAACGATCGTGTCGCGAACGACCGCGCGCCGCGCCGTCGTCGCTGGCTGTTCGGCGGGATGGTCGCGCTGGTGCTGGCGGCCGCGAGCCTCGCCGTGTTCCAACTGGTCGTGCTGAAGATGCTGCCGTTCGACAACAAGTCGGAGGTGCAGATCGTCGTCGACATGCCCGAAGGCAGCACGCTGGAAACCACCAACGCACTGCTGGGCGACCTGGCCATCGCGGTGTCGGCGTTCCCGGAAGTGCTGAGTTTCCAGGGGTATGCGGGCACGTCCGCGCCGATCAATTTCAACGGACTGGTGCGCCAGTATTTCCTGCGCAGCGGCGCCAATGTCGGCGACCTGCAGGTGAATCTGGTCGACAAGCATCATCGCGACCGCAAGAGCCACGACATCGCCCGCGCGATGCGGCCGAAGCTGGCGGCGATCGGCCAGCGTTACGGCGCATCGGTGAAAGTGGTGGAAGTGCCGCCGGGTCCGCCGGTGCTGTCGCCGCTGGTGGCGGAAGTCTACGGGCCGGACTACGCGCACAGCCGCGAAATCGCGTTGGCGCTTGCGGAACGCTTCCGCGGGACCGAGGGCATCGTCGACATCGACACCACGGTCGAAACGCCGTCGCCGCGCGAAGTCATCGTCGTGGATCGCGAACGTGCGACCCGGCTCGGCGTCGATCAAGCCACCATCGCCAGCACCCTGGCCGCGGCGGTCGGCGGCTACGACGCGACCTACGTGCAGGACGGCGCGTCGCGTTATCCCAAGCCGGTCAGGCTGCGCACGCCGATCGCCGATCAGGCCGGGCTCGACCGCCTGCTCTCGCTGTCGGTGAAGGGCGGCCAGGGGCAGACGGTGGCCTTGTCGGAGCTGGTGAACGTGGTGCGTGCGCCGTGGGACGGCGCGATCCATCACAAGGATCTGTTGCCGGTGGTGTACGTGATGGGCGACGAGGCCGGCGACCTCGACAGCCCGCTGTACGGGATGTTCGATGTCGTCGGTCAGGTGTCCGACAACGCGATCGAAGGCCGCAAGCTGTCGCAATTCTTCATCCGCCAGCCTGCCGATACCGCCGGTTATGCCGTCAAGTGGGACGGCGAGTGGCAGATCACCTACGAAACCTTCCGCGACATGGGCATCGCCTACGCGGCGGGTCTGGTGTTGATCTATCTGCTGATCGTGGCGCAGTTCCGCAGCTACGTGGTGCCGCTGATCATCATGGCGCCGATCCCGATGACCGTGATCGGCGTGATGCCGGGGCATGCGCTGCTCGGCGCGCAGTTCACCGCGACATCGATGATCGGCATGATCGCGCTGGCCGGCATCATCGTGCGCAATTCCATCCTGCTGGTGGACTTCATCAACCAGGCCGTGGCGGAAGGGCGGGCGATCGGCGATGCGGTGATCGAGGCCTGCGCGGTGCGCGCGCAGCCGATCGTGCTGACCGCGGCGGCGGCGATGCTTGGCGCGTTCTTCATCCTCGACGATCCGATCTTCAACGGGCTGGCGGTGTCGCTGATCTTCGGCATCCTGGTCAGTACGGTCTTGACGCTGGTGGTCATCCCGCTGCTGTATTACGGTCTGTTGACCCGCAACGCCGCCAAGGACAAGACGCCATGACCGACTCCCCCGACATCCGCATCCTGCTGGAGCAGGAAGGCCCCTATGCGTTCAGGATCGATTTCGCAGGCACCGACCTGGAGGCCCTGCATACCGACGAACCCGCGCCGCTGGGCGCGGGCGCCGGTCCGAACCCCTCCGCGATCCTGCTGACCAGCATCGTCAATTGCCTGGGCGCCAGCCTGCTGTTCGCGTTGCGCAAATTCAGGAACGACCCCGGGCCGATCCGCGCCGAGATCGTCGCCCGCAAGGAACGCAACGCCGAGGGCCGCTGGCGGATCCCGCGCGCCGAGGTCGTCATCCATCTGTCCGACAAGGCCGCCGATCTCGAGCACTTCGACCGGGTGCTCGCCCAGTTCGAACAGTTCTGCATCGTCACCCAGAGCGTGCGCGACGGCGTGGATGTCGCCGTGCGCATCGTCGACGCCGACGGTGTGTCGCATACCCCGGGCGCGTGATGCCGGGGCCAGTGATCCTGGGGCGCGTGATGCCGATCGGCTGGCGCTCGCACGGTCATGCCGTTTTCCGGCTCCGTGCCGCGCCAATCGTGAAACGAGCCTGGGCCTTGGCTTGTGGAGTTGCCACCCACATCCTGTCCGTATCGGCGCCGCACGTGCGCCGCCACGCCGCAGATATTGCTGTGGCTTCCGAGGGTTGAATCCATGTCCGACGCAGACGCCAGTGTCCGCATCGCTTGTCCCGCCTGTCATGCGGTCAATCGCGTCCCCGCCGCGCGCCTCGGCGATGCGCCGGTCTGCGGGCGCTGCAAGCTGCCGTTGTTCTCCGCGCATCCGCTCGCGTTGGATGTCGAGGGCTTCGAGCGCCATGTCGTGCAGTCCGATCTGCCGGTGCTGGTCGACTTCTGGGCGCCCTGGTGCCAGCCCTGCCTGATGATGGCGCCGCATTTCGAAACCGCGGCGGGCGAGCTGGAGCCCGACTTCCGGCTCGCCAAGGTCGATACGCAAGCGCATTCCGCACTCGGCGCGCGCTTCTCCATCCGCAGCATTCCGACCCTCGTACTGTTTCGCGGTGGGCGCGAAATCGCACGGCATTCCGGCGCGATGGGCGCCGCCGACATCGTCCGCTGGGCGCGCATGCACGCGCGTTGAGCCATACGCCCCTTCATTCCGGAGAGATGCCCATGTCCCGAGTTCCGCTGCGTGTTCTTCTGCTCGCCGTTGCCGTCGTGGCATTGCCGGTGATGGTCTTCGGCGCATGGGGTTCCGCAACGGAAGACGCCCCGGTATCCGCGACCGGATCCGATGCCGCCGTCGCCACGACGTCCGGCGTCGCGCTGCTGCGCCCGCGCGACGGTCTGGTGGTCGCAGGCCAGCCGGCGACCGGCGATTGGGCCGCGCTCGCGGCATCCGGCATCCGCACCGTGATCAATCTGCGTCCGCAGGCCGAACTGCAGGGACGCGATGAGCGCGCCGAGGTCGCCGCTGCTGGCATGCGCTATGTCGAACTGCCGGTCTCGGGGCCCGCCGACATCACCCAGGAAAATGCGGAGGCGTTGTCCAGACTGCTTGCGCAGGCCGATGGCCCGGTGCTGGTGCATTGCGCCAGCGGCAATCGCGTCGGCGGCCTGTTGGCGGTGGCGATGGCCCAGAGCGGCATGCCGGTATCCGCCGCGCTGGACTTCGGGCGCAGTGCCGGCATGAAATCGATCGAGGGACGCACGCGCGAAGTCATCGAACAGACGCAGGCGCTGCGCTGCGTCGCCGCGCGCGAAGACGGCGATCCGTCGCAGTGTCCCGCGGGCGGCTGAACCGGCGCCGGGCCGGTCGGCTCACAGTCGATCGATCGGCAGTTTCAGATAACGCACGCCGTTGTCCTCGGGCTCCGGCAGCCGGCCCGCACGGATGTTGACCTGCACCGAAGGCAGCAGCAGCACGGGCATCGGCAGCGTCGCGTCGCGCGCAGTGCGCACGGCGACGAAAGCGTCTTCGTCGATGCCGTCGCGCACGTGGATATTGCCCGCCTTCTGCGCGGCGATGGTGGTTTCGCAGGCGTAATCGCGACCGCCCGGCGCATAGTCGTGACATACGAACACGCGGGTGTCGCCCGGCAGCGCGAACAGGCGCTGGATCGAACGATAGAGCGTGTGCGCGTCGCCGCCGGGGAAATCGCAGCGCGCGGTGCCGCCGTCGGGCATGAAGATCGAATCGCCGACGAACAGCGCATCGCCGATGCGATAGGCCACGCTGTCGCTGGTGTGGCCCGGCACGGCGACGACCTCGGCTTCGAGGCCGCCGATCGCGAAACGTTCGCCGTCGGTGAACAGGTGGTCGAACTGCGAACCGTCGACCGGGAAATGTTCGCCCAGATTGAAGATCGGCCGGAACGTCTTCTGCACCGTGCGGATGCCTTCGCCGATCGCGAGCGTCGCATCGGCGAACTGCGATTTCAGCCAGTAACCGGCACTGAGATGATCGGCGTGCGCATGGGTTTCGAGGATCCAGCGCAGGTCGAATCCATGCGCGCGGACGTGATCGGCCAGCGCCTGCGCCGACGTGGTCGCGGTGCGGCCCGATTTGGCGTCGAAGTCGAGCACCGGATCGACGATGGCGGCGCGACGTGTCGCGGGGTCGGACACGACGTAGCTCCAGGTGCAGCTGTCGGCGTGGAAGAAAGGCGTGACGAGAGCGGTCATGGCGGGGCCTTGGTCGAAGCGTTCTGGTCGGAGCATCCTGGCTGGAGCGCGCGATTCCGTCGCACGATGCCATCACCCGATTCTATCGCCGCGGGATGCCGTCATCGCGCCACGCCGCGACAGCCGGCATAATCCATCGATGACCAACACATTCCCCCTGCTGATCGATACCGACCCGGGCGTGGACGACGCGCTCGCCCTGCTGATGGCCTTCGACTCGCCGCATCACGAGGTGGTCGCGCTGACCATCGCCGCCGGCAATGTCGGCCTGCGCCACACTGTCGCCAACGCGCTGAAACTTTGCGAAGTGGCCGGCGTCGATGTGCCGGTCTTCGCCGGCTGCGATGCGCCGCTGCTGCATCCCGCGCCCGATGCCTCGTACGTCCACGGCCGCGACGGTTTCGGCGATATCGACTATCCGCCCGCGGCGAAACAGGCCGAGGCCGAGCACGCCGCACTGGCGATGATCCGTCTTTCGCACGTGCATGCGGGTTCGCTGGTGGTCTGCATGCTCGGGCCGCTGACCAATCTCGCGGTGGCACTCAAGCTCGATCCGAGCCTGCCGCAGCGCGTCGGCCGGATGCTGGTGATGGGCGGCGCGGTCACGGGGCAGGGCAACACCACGCCGATGGCCGAGTTCAACATCGGTTTCGACCCCGAGGCCGCGCATCTGGTGTTCGATGCTTTCGCCGCGGCCGGCAAGGTGGTCGAAGTCGCGGACTGGGAGGCGGTGATCCGCCACGGCTTCCTGCATAGCGACGTCGAGCGCTGGCTGCAGGCCGATCATCCCCGCGCGAAGTTCTACGAAGCGATCTCGCGGAAGACCCGTGAATGGTCCGCAGGCCTGCGCGGCGAGCGCTGGCACGCCGCGGACGCCCTGGCCATGGCCCTGCTGGTGGCGCCCGAGGGCGTACGCGAACGCGCGGTCCGGCCGCTGCGGGTGGAACTGACCGGGGCCGAGACCCGTGGCGCGACCGTGGTGGACTGGAACCGTCGCAGCGGGCGCCCGGACAACGCCGAGATCCTGATGGCCTACGACCAGTCGGCCTTCGAAGCCTTGATCCGCAAGGCTTTGGGCGCGAACTGAGGCCTTCGGTCGGCGGAGCGGCAGCCGGTGCGATCCAACGCTTGAGTCATGGCGGGACAGGCCGCTATAATGCCCGGCTTTCCGCTCAACTTTGGTGCCGCCATGAAGGCCGACATCCATCCCGAATACCGTCAGGTCGTGTTCCAGGACGTGACCTCCGAGTTCAAGATCCTCACCCGCTCGACCCTTGGCAGCAAGGAAAGTGTGAAGTGGGAAGACGGCAACGAATATCCGCTGATCAAGGTCGATATCTCGTCTGCGTCGCACCCGTTCTACACGGGTCACCACAAGCTGATCGACACCAGCGGTCGCGTCGACAAGTTCCGCAAGCGCTACGGCAAGTAATCGCGTCTGCGCGAACCGGTCCGCTTTCGCTGCGGGCCTCACGTCCGCGCCGCGTATCGCATGCATTCCACGAAGGCCGCCATCAGGCGGCCTTCGTCGTGTCCGCGTATCGCGCATGTATGCCCATTCGACCAAAGTCCAGAGCCGGTGCTCGAATCGCGTTGTGCGATAATCCGCGACTGTCGCGACTTCGGTTGCGGCTTCCTTCCCCGAGCGTTCAGCAGCCCGTCCGCGGGCCGATGTTCACGTCATTCAAGTTTCATGGGAGTGCGCCGTGTCTCAACCGGATTCTTCTGCTGTCAAACAGCCAGTCCCCACCCAGGTCACCGTCACCGCCGGCGAAAAGTCGGTCATCCTGCCGGTGCATACCGGCACCCTCGGCAATTCGTGCGTCGATATCGCGAAATTGCCCAAGGAAACCGGCCTGTTCACCTACGACTCGGGCTTCATGGCCACCGCGTCGTGCCGCTCTGCCATCACCTACATCGATGGCGACAACGGCGTATTGCTGTATCGCGGTTACCCGATCGAGCAACTGTCCGAGCACTCCAGTTTCCTGGAAGTCGCGTATCTGCTGATGAACGGCGAACTGCCGAACCAGCAGGAATCGGCGAAGTTCGAACATGAAGTCACGCATCACACGATGATGCACGAGGCGTTCCGCACCTTTCTGTTCGGCTTCCGCCACGATGCGCATCCGATGGCGATGCTGGTCGGCATGCTCGGCTCGATGGCCAGCTTCTACCACAACGAACTCGACCTCGAGGATCCGGAACAGCGTCGCATGGCGGCGATCCGCCTCATCGCGAAGGTGCCGACGATCGCGGCCGCGTGCTACCGCTACTCGATCGGCTGGCCGATCCGGTATCCGAAGAACAATCTCGAATACGTCACCCGCTTCCTGCACATGATGAAGGAAGTGCCAAGCGAGCCGCTGGAGCTCAGCCCGATGGCCGCCAAGGCCATGGATCTGCTGTTCATCCTCCACGCCGATCACGAGCAGAACGCGTCGACCTCCACGGTGCGTCTGGTCGGTTCCACCGGCGCCAATCCGTATGCGTGCGTCGCCGCCGGCGTCGCCGCGCTGTGGGGCCCGGCGCACGGCGGTGCCAACGAAGCCGTGCTGAAGATGCTGGAAGAGATCGGCCGCCCCGAGAACGTGCAGTCGGCGATCGACAAGGCCAAGAACAAGGAATCGGGCTTCCGCCTGATGGGTTTCGGCCACCGCGTCTACAAGAACTTCGACCCGCGCGCCAAGATCATCCGCGAGATGTGCCACAAGGTGCTGGCCGAACTGGGCGTCAACGATCCGCTGCTGGAAGTGGCGATGCGTCTGGAAGAGGCTGCGTTGAAGGACGAGTACTTCGTCCAGCGCAAGCTCTACCCGAACGTCGATTTCTACTCGGGCATCATCTACAAGGCGCTGGGCATCCCGACCGAGATGTTCACGGTCATGTTCGCGATCGCCCGTACCGCCGGCTGGGTCGCGCACTGGCTGGAACAGCAGACCGATCCGGAAGCCAAGATCGGTCGTCCGCGCCAGATCTACACCGGCTACGCCGCGCGCGATTACACCGGCATGGACAAGCGCTGATCGTTGCGCCTCAGCATCGAAAAACCCCGCCTCGGCGGGGTTTTTCGTTTGTAGGAGGGCCTTCAGGCCCGAGCTTGCCTTTATGCAAAGTCCCCAGGGCCGAAAGGCAGAGCTCGGGCCTGAAGGCCCTCCTACATGAATATCCCCATTCTGCCTACGCCAACAGCGACCGCAGCATCCACGCATTCTTTTCGTGGATGTTGAGGCGCTGGGTCATCAGGTCGACCGTCGGGTCGTCGCCGGCGCTGTCGGCGGTCTTCAGCACTTTGCGCGCTGTGCGGCAGACCGCTTCGTTGCCGATCACGAGCTGGCGCACCATTTCCCGCCAGTCGGTGCCTTCCACCGTCTCGGAATCGCTGATCGAGCTGAGTCTGACGAATTCGGCGTAGGTGCCCGGCGCGCGATAACCGAGGGCGCGGATGCGTTCGGCGACGGCGTCCAGCGCGGTCCAGGCCTCGGTGTACTGGGTCTCGAACATCACGTGCAGACTGTTGAACATCGGTCCGGTGACGTTCCAGTGGAAATTGTGGGTCTTCAGATACAGGGTGTAGCTGTCGGCCAGGAAGTTCGACAATCCGTCGGCGACCTTCCTGCGCTCCGAGCTGGAAATCCCGATATCGATCTGCGGCGCGCCCGTCTCGGCAGGCGGCGCTTTCGCGGGCGGCGTCTTGGCGGATTTGTCGGCTTTGGTCTTGGCCATGATTCGTCTCCTGCTGTGGGATGGCTCACACTATGCTCCAACAGGCGACATTAGAAATCCGTTTTTTTCGAACGCAGTGAATGATGGCAGGCAACGAACCAGCGCAACCGGCCGAACCGGCACTGTCTGAACCAGGCGGCACCCGCTCCGGCAAACCGAACGACAGCATGCTCCAGACCGCCCGGCGCGCGGTCGATGGGGCGCTGTCGCGCGACCGCGGGCGGCTGCTCGGGCTGTGGTCGCGCTGGAGCGGCAAGCCCGGCGATGCCGCGCTGCAGGCCGCGTTCGCCGACGCGCTGGCGCCATCGGTCGCGGCGCGCGAGGCCCGGGCGGCGACGTTGCCGACCGCGGTCGAGATCGACCCGTCGCTGCCCATCGCCGGCGAGGCCGAGCGCATCGTCGAGCTGATCCGCAAGCATCAGGTAATCGTGATCGCGGGCGAAACCGGTTCGGGCAAGACCACGCAGTTGCCGAAACTGTGCCTGGCCGCCGGTCGCGGCGCCGCCGGCATGATCGGCTGCACCCAACCGCGCCGGATCGCCGCGCGCACGGTCGCCAAGCGCGTCGCCGAAGAACTGAAGACCCCGCTCGGCGCGCTGGTCGGCTATCAGGTGCGCTTCAACGACAACGTCGGCGAGCGCACCGCGGTCAAGTTCATGACCGACGGCATCCTGCTGGCCGAAATCCAGTCCGATCGCTGGCTGTCGTCCTACGACACCCTGATCATCGACGAAGCGCACGAGCGCAGTCTTAACATCGACTTCCTGCTCGGCTATCTGAAACAACTGTTGGTCAAGCGCCGCGACCTGAAAGTGATCGTCACCTCGGCGACCATCGATACCGAACGCTTCTCGCAGCACTTCGGCAACGCACCGGTGGTGAGCGTGGAAGGCCGCGGTTATCCGGTCGAAGTGCGCTATCGGCCGCTCAACGAAGGTCGCGACGAGGGTAGTCATAAAGGCGGCGACAACGGCGGCGACGACGACGCGGGCGATCGCTCGGTGCTGGACGGCATCGTCTCCGCCTGCGACGAAATCGCGCGCCATGGCGCAGGCTCTGGAGGAATGGCTGGCGACACCCTGATCTTCCTGCCCGGCGAGCGCGAGATCCGCGACGCGCACCAGGCGCTGGAGAAGCGCAAATACCGCCATACCGAAGTGCTGCCGCTGTACGCGCGGCTGTCGGTGCGCGACCAGGACCGTGTATTCAACCCCGGCCCGCAGCGGCGCATCGTGCTGGCGACCAACGTCGCCGAAACCTCGCTGACCGTGCCGCGCATCCATTTCGTGGTCGATCCCGGCTATGCGCGGATCAAGCGCTACAGCCCGCGGCAGAAGCTCGACCGCCTGCACATCGAGCCGATCTCGCAGGCCAGCGCCGACCAGCGCAAGGGCCGCTGCGGCCGCATCGCGCCCGGCACCTGCTACCGGATCTATTCGGAAGCCGATTTCCTGTCGCGCGACGCCTACACCGACCCTGAAATCCGCCGCGCCGCGCTGGCCGGCGTGATCCTGCGGATGCTGTCGCTGGGCCTGGGGCGGATCGAGGATTTTCCGTTCCTCGAACCGCCGGACCCGCGCGCGGTCGCCGACGGCTGGCAGCAGTTGTCCGAGCTGGGCGCGGTCGATGCCGACCGCAAGCTGACGCACATCGGCCGCACCATGGCGCGGCTACCGGTGGACGTGAAGCTGGCGCGCATGTTGATCGCCGCACAGAAGCACGGCTGCCTGCGCGAGATGCTGATCATCGCGAGTTTCCTCGGCATCCAGGATCCTCGCGAACGCCCTTCCGACCAGCGCGGCGCTGCGGATGCGGCGCACGCGGAGTTCGCCGATCCCAAATCCGAATTCGTCGGGATCGTGAAACTGTGGGACGCATACCGCATCGCCCACGAGGACCTGACCCAGTCGCAGCTGCGCAAGTGGGCGGACAAGCATTTCCTCGGTTTTCTGCGCCTGCGCGAATGGCGCGAGCTGCATCGGCAGTTGAAGCTGTTGTGCGATGAGTTGGATTGGGGCGGAGGTGCTGGTTTGAGTCAGAAGTCCGCCGCAAGCCAAAGTGCGTCGATGTCCCCCCCTTTGAAAAAGGGGGGCAGGGGGGATTTGCTTCTGCTTGGAAGCAGCGAAAAGCAGATCAGAAGCAAAGAGCAAATCCCCCTCGATCCCCCTTTTTCAAAGGGGGAAGACAAGCCCGCTTTTTCGAAGGTGGAAGACAAGCAAGCAAAGGGCGAAGACAAGCCGACGGTCGGCACGTCGGCCGACTACGCGAAGCTGCATCGCGCGTTGATCGCGGGTCTGCCCACGCAGATCGGCAATCGCGGCGATCGTGGGCTCTACGACGGTCCGCGTGGCCGCAAGTACACGATCTTCCCCGGTTCGTCGCTGTCGAAGAAACCACCCGCGTGGCTGTTGTCGGCGACCCTGCTCGACACCGAAAAAGTGTGGGCGATGACCAATGCCGCGATCGAGCCGGAGTGGGCGATCGATGAATTGCCGCATCTGCTCGCGCGCCGGCATCACGATCCGCACTGGGCGCGATCGCAGGGGCGCGTGGTCGGCAGCGAACAGATCAGCCTGTTCGGACTGGTGCTGGCGCCGAAGAAGCCCGTGCATTACGGCGCGCTGTTTCCCGAGGAATCCCGGCAGATCTTCGCCCGCGACGCACTGGTGACCGGCGAGATCAACACCCGTGCCGCGTTCCTGCCGCGCAATCTCGCGACGCTGGCGAAAGCGAAGGAAGAGGAAGCCAAACAGCGGCGCGCGGGACTGATCGTCGACGAGGACTGGCAGGCGCAGTGGTATCTCGACCGCCTGCCGCCGCAGATCCACAACCAGCAGGCGCTGGACGCGTGGTACGGCAAACTGCCGGCCGCGGAAAAGGCGAAGCTGGAATGGTCGTTCGACGATCTGATGGTCGGCGGCGCCAGCGATGCGGAGCGCTTCCCGAAATATCTGCCGCTGGGCGACGTGCGCCTGGCGGTGAGCTACCGCTTCGAGCCCGGCGCGCCGGACGACGGCATGACCGTGGCGGTGCCGCTGCATCTGCTCAATGCGCTGGATGCGACGCGGCTGTCGTGGCTGGCGCCCGGATTCGTCGCCGACAAGGCCACGGCATCGATCAAATCCCTGCCGAAGATCCTGCGCCGCAATTTCGTGCCGGCGCCGGATTTCGCGCGCGCATTCGCCGAAGCATTTCCGCAGCCCGATGCCGACAGCTTCGAAGGCGCGCTGGCGCGATTCCTCAAGAAACTGACCGGTGCCGAGGTGAGCGCGGTCGATTTCGACGTTGCCGGCATCGACCCGCACCTGCGCGCGAATCTGCGCCTGCTCGACGCGGAAGGACGCAACGTGCTGGCCGAGTCGCGCGACCTCGACGACCTGCGCGCGCGCTTCGGCAAACGCGCGGCCGATGCGTTCTCGGCGCGTGCTGCCGAGGGTCTCGCGCAGCGCGGGTTGACCGATTTTCCCACGCAGCCGATTCCCGCATCCGTCGCCGGTGCCGGCGGCGTGCCGGCCTATCCCGCGCTGCACGACGACGGCGACAGCGTGTCGCTGGCGGTGCATGCCGATCGCAACGAAGCGCTGCGTCATCACCCCGAAGGCGTGCGCCGGCTGCTGCGGATCGCGCTGGCGGAGAAGATCAAGCAGGGCCGCAAGCAATTGCCGGTGCAGCCGAAGACGGCGCTGCTGTACGCGGCCATCGAAGCGCAATCGCCGCGACGCGATGGCCTGAGGGACAGCGATCGCCTGCGCCAGGATCTGCTCGACGGCGCGTTCGCGGCGCTGGCCGCCGATGGTCTGGATTCGATCCGCGACGCCGCCGCGTTCGCGCAGCGTCGCGACGCGGTCGCGAAGCAGCTGTTCGCCGAAGCGATGACCCGGCTGCAGCAGGCGGAAACCATCCTGGCCCGCGTCGCCGAGGTGCGCGCGGCGCTGGAATCGAAGCTCATGGGCTGGGCGAAGGCCAATCTCGACGACATGCACGCGCAGCTCGCCGGGCTGGCGTCGCCGGGCTTTCTGCGCGATACGCCCGCCGAGGCGCTGAGCGAATACCCGCGCTATCTGAAGGCGATGACGCTGCGCGCCGAGCGCGCGCTGCGCGATCCCGTGCGCGACCAGGCGCGGATGCTGGAACTCAAGCCCTTCGTCGATGCACTGGCCGACGCGCGCGCCGGCGAGGTGGACGGCTCGCCGGACTGGCAGGCGCTGCGCTGGGAGCTGGAGGAGTTCCGGGTCTCACTGTTCGCGCAGGAACTGGGCGCGAAGGGCGGGATTTCGGCGAAGAAACTCGCGACCCGGCTGGCGCGCCTGAAGTAGCGGCGGAGGCCGCGCGCGTCATTGGGATGCGCCGTCGCGTGACCCGCGTTTCATTCCATGCGACCGCGGGTTGCTACGCTGCAGGCGAAGGACACCCGGCGGCCCGCCGTCGACTGCCGGGATTAACGGCATCGCCGTGCGAGGGACCGCGCAAGCGCCCTCATGGCATCGCCGGCAAGGCGGCATTTCGAAAAGGACATTCCACGATGCACACCATGATGATGAAAGGCGCCGCCATCGCCCTGCTGGCCGCGACCATGAGCATGGCCGGCGACGCGTCCGCGCATGCGCCCCCGACCACGCCCTGCACCGAAGCCAATGCCTGGGAGACCGTCACCCAGTCGATCCGGCCCTACGACGGTTGGGACCAGGTGCAGTACATGTGCGTGCCGGGCTACGGCTGGTATTTCTCGGCGCACTGCAACAGCGTGTCGGGCGTCTGTTTCTATTACTGACTCCGGCGGCTGAGCGAATGTCGCGCGCGATGCCGGCCGGCGGTCGCGCGCGACGATCCGACCTCAACGCCGGCGATTCCTCACGAAAAGGACATTCCCGATGAAGAATTCGATCCTGTACGGCGCCGCGCTGGCGCTGTTCGCCGCCACCATGGGCAGCGCCGGCGATGCAGCCGCTCTTCCCGGCGGCCCGCCGATCGCCTGTACCGAAGCGCTGTACGGCGAGTTCTACACCGTCGAGCGTTACCGGCCATTGACCGGCTGGATCTACTACACGTACCTGTGCGAAGCCCCCGGTGGGTGGTCGATTTACATGGTGTGCGACGAGAGCAGCTGCGTCCTGTACTGACATCCGGTGCAGGCCGTTTCGTATCCGCACACTTCCGATTCCGCAGGCCACCGCCGACTGTTGGAACTGTGTGCGGTATTCCATGCGACGCGACCGGCGCTCCGGTATCGGCGGTATCCAAGAGAAGGAGTTCAACATGTACTGCAACAAGGCGATGATGAAAGGGACCGCGATCGCGCTGCTCGCCGCAGCGATGCTCGGGGCGGGCGATGCTAATGCCTATCAGCTCCACGGGCCGCCGCCGATTCCCTGCAACGAAGCCAATAACGGCACGTTCTACACGGTCGAATACACGCCGCCCGGTGGCTGGAGCAACACGTACTCCTACACCTACCTGTGCGACACGACGGTCTGGACGCTGTGGAGCCGCTGCGGCGGCGACGACGGCTGCATCTACTACTGATTGCAGCCATTGCGCCGGGCCGGTCCCAGCCGCGCCCGGCGCATCTTTGCGAGTCGATTCTTCCGTGCCGACGCTGGCGAAGCGATGGTGCGAGCTTTCGTGTGTCCGTCTGCGGCCGTTACCCGGCATCTCCGGTCGACTCGAGGCGCTGATCAGAGCTCCCGACACTGAATGAGCGTCGGACCGGTCGCTAGCGCTCGATGACTCGGTCACAATTCCCGCCCGGGGCCGTCATGGTCGTGCAGGCAGCGAGGGGAACCGCTTCCCGCCCGGATTCGCCCAAGGGCGATCCGGACCCATCGGACCTTCCGCCACACCCTTTCCATCTTCCCGGCGCATCGCCGCGGAACCGCTGAGGAGCCATGCCCGTGAGCCACATCGTCGATATCTTCCTGCAGCCGGGCCGCGTGTTCGCCGAACAGAAGGAGCGCCCGACCTTTCTCGTGCCGTTGCTGATCGTCTCCGCGTTCGCCGCCGCGTTCACGCTGGCCTACTTCCTGAGCGTCGATCCGGTCTGGTATCTCGACCACGCCATCGCCGCCGGCGGTCAGGAAATGAGCGCCGCCGAGATGGAACAGGCCCGCAAGTTCATGCCCGGCGCCAGGGTCATGGGCTACATCGGCGCCGCCAGCACGGTGGTCGTCATGGGCATCGTGATGCTGCTGTACGCGCTGTACTTCCTGGTGGCCGGCAAGATCACCGGCAACGCGGTCGGCTTCAAGCACGGCCTGAGCCTCGCCGCATGGTCGAGCATGCCGACCGTGCTCGGCGGCCTGGTCGGCCTGATCGGCGTGTTCACGATGACGCCGCAGACCCCGATCGAATCGCTGGCGCTGTTGAACTTCGATCCGTTGCTGGTCGAACTGTCGCGGGACAACCGCTGGAGCACCCTGGCCAAGAGTTTCAGTCTGCTGACGTTCTGGAGCGCATTCCTGACCGCGCTGGGCTGGAAGACCTGGGGCCGCACCAGCTGGCTCCAGGGCATCGTGGTCGCGCTGCTGCCGAACGTGCTGATCTACGGCGCCATGGCGCTGTACGCGCTGTCGAAATAACCGTCCGCTCTGCCGAAGCAACCGCAATACCTGCGAAACACCCATGGAAACGCATCGATGAAATTCAACAAGAAGTGGCTGGCGGCAGTGCTGGTCGTCGCGGTGGTCGCGGTCCCCCTGATCGTGAAGAAAGCGCGCGGCACCTCGGCGACCGAGGTCGATCTGGCCGTCGTGGCCGCGCAGCAGGTACAGCCGAGCATTCTGGCGTCGGGCGTGCTCGCGTTCCGCAACGAGGTGAACCTCACCGCCGAAGTCACCGCCAAGGTCAGGACGATCCTGATCAAGGAAGGCGACACGGTGACGCAGGGACAGACGCTGCTGCTGCTGGATCCGGAGATCTACAACAACGCCATCGAGCGCGAGCAGGCCAGTCTGCGCCAGAGCCGCATCGGCATCGAGCGTCAGCGCGATCTGGTCGCGCTGCGCCAGAAAACCTACGAACGCAGCCGCGTGCTGGCCGAACAGCGGCTGATCGATCGCGCCCGCCTCGATGAAGACCGTAACCAGCTCGATCTGGCCCGCGCCGATCTGCGCACCAGCGAGGAGTCGCTGTTGCAAGCGGAATCCGTGCTCAACGATGCCCGCGAACAGCGCGCCAGGACCGAGATCCGTTCGCCGATCACCGGCCGCGTGGTGTCGCTGCCGATCAAGGTCGGCGAAACCGCGGTGCCGTCCACGTCGGCCTTCGCCGGCGCGCAGTTGATGAAGATCGCCGACACCTCGGAAATCATCGCCGAGCTGAAAGTCGACGAGGCCGACATCGCCAAGATCGACATCGGCCAGCGCGCCGAAGTCTTCGCCGCGGCGTATCCCGACACCCCGCTCAAGAGCACGGTCGAACAGATCGCGCTGGCGCCGACCATCGAAGGCCAGGGCCGCGCCTACAAGGTCACGGTGCGTCTGGTCGCGCCGGCCGAGCTGAAACTGCGCTCGGGCATGAGCGTGCGCTCCAACATCTTCCTCGGCGACGGCCAGCGCAAACCGGCGGTGCCGGTGGAAGCGGTGGTGATCGAAACCGAAGGCAAGGACGCCGCGAAACGCTACGTCTGGCTGAGCCGCGACGGCAAGGCCGCCAAGGTCGAAGTGCAGACCGGCGTCTCCGACGACCGCTGGGAAACCGTGCTCAAGGGCGTCGCCGCGGGCGATACCGTGATCGTCGGTCCGACCAAGTCGCTGCGCCTGCTGCGCGAGGGCGAAGCGGTGATCCAGCGGAAGGCGCCGGACGCGGACAAGGCCGGCGACGACGCGGGCGACGACGCGTCATGATCGTGCTGAGCAGCATCGTCAAGCGCTACGCGATGGGCGACGAGATCGTGATGGCGCTCGCCGGCGTCGATCTGTTCATCGATCGCAACGAATACGTCGCGCTGATCGGGCCGTCGGGCTCGGGCAAGTCGACGCTGATGAATCTGCTCGGCTGCCTCGACTCGCCGACCGAGGGCACCTACATGCTCAACGGTCGCGACACCTCCGGCATGAACGACAACGAGCTGGCGCAGGTGCGCAACCGCGAAATCGGTTTCGTGTTCCAGAGTTTCCATCTGCTGCCGCGCATGACCGTGCTGCAGAACGTGATGCAGCCGCTGGTGTATCGCGGCATTCCATCGGAAGAGCGGCGCCGGTTGGCGACCGAATCCCTGGCGAAAGTCGGACTCGGCGATCGCATGGGCCATCTTCCGAACCAGCTCTCCGGCGGACAGCGCCAGCGCGTCGCGGTCGCGCGCGCGCTGGTCGGCTCGCCGTCGATCCTGCTCGCCGACGAACCCACCGGCAATCTCGATTCGCGCACGTCCGCCGAGATCATGGCGCTGTTCGATGCGCTGCACGCGCAGGGTCAGACCGTGGTGGTGGTGACCCACGAACCCGACATCGCCGCGCACTGCCACCGCACCATCCGCGTCAACGACGGCCTCATCGTCGAAGACACCCGCCGCATCGCTCCCGCCGGCACGCACTGATGTCCGCCTTCCTCGAAGCGTTCCGCGCCGCGCTGATCAGCCTCGCCGGCCACCGCATGCGCAGTTTCCTGACCACGCTCGGCATCCTCATCGGCACCGCGTCGGTGATCGCGGTGGTGTCGCTGATGCAGGGCTTTTCCGATTCGATCAAGAACCAGTTCTCCAACCTCGGCGGCAACGCGCTGACCCTGCGCGCGGTGAACGACAACGAGAACTTCCAGACCGGCAAACTCAACACCATCACCTTCGACGATGTCGACGTGCTGCGCTACCGGCTGCAGGGGGTGAAGGAAGTCGCGCCGATCATGGTCGTCAACGCCGCCGGCGCCAGCTACAACGGACGCACCGCGCTGCCGCAGGTGCAGGCCACCACCGCCGATTATTCGGCGGTCAACAACCGCTATCCGGAATTCGGCCGTTTCCTCGTCGACAGCGACGACAAGGGCCATCGCCGCGTCGCGGTGATCGGCACCGAACTGCGCGACAACCTGAAGATGCCGGAGAATCCGGTCGGCGAATATTTCACCATCGGCGGCGAGTGGTTCAAGGTGGTCGGCGTGATGGAGAAACAGGGCGAAATCCTGGGCTTCAGCCAGGACAACTACGCGGTGATCCCGTTCGACGTCGGCCGCGCGATGATGGGCAACAACACCGACCACAATATCGCCGCCACCTTCACCGTCGACGGGCTCGATCAGGTGGCGGCCGTGCGCGACCGCGCCAAGCGCGCGATCCGTCAGTCGCGCGGGATCCCCGCCGGCAAGGACGACGACTTCAAGATCGAAGCCGCGGATTCGTTCCTCAAGCAATTCAGCGAGATCACCGCCACCGCCACCGCGGTGCTGGCCGGCATCGTCGGCATCTCGCTGCTGGTGGGCGGCATCGGCATCATGAACATCATGCTGGTGTCGGTGACCGAACGCACCCGCGAGATCGGCATCCTCAAGGCGCTGGGCGCGACCCGCCGCGACATCCTCATCCAGTTCCTGCTGGAAGCCGGCCTGCTGGCGCTGCTCGGCGGCCTGATCGGCATCGCCCTGGGTTTCGCCATCGCCTTCACCGTCACCGCGCTTGTGCCCGGCATGCCGCAGGCCTCGGTGCCGCTGTGGGCGGTGTTCTCCGCAGCAGGCTTCTCGGCATTGGTCGGCGTGGTGTTCGGCATCATGCCGGCGTCGAAAGCCGCGGGTTTGGATCCGATCGAGGCGTTGCGTTACGAGTGATGTGTCATCGAGGCGATGCGTAGCGAGTGATTCGCTATAAAGGTGAGGCGTTGCAAGTGATGTGCTTCGGCGAACACAAGCCGTTCCACTGTCATCCCGAGCGCAGCGAGGGACCTGCTGTGTCGCGCGGCAGATTCCAACGCATCATTGACGAAGCCCCGCACGGCTCCCTCCCTTTCGCGCAGCGAAGGGGAGGGCCGGGGAGGGGGGCTCTTCGGCATCAATGCCATTCGTAGCCAGGTTGCGCGCAAAGCGCGTAGCCGGGATAAATAATGAAATCAGTGTCAGTTCGTTCCCGGATATGGTCTTCGGCCATACCCGGGCTACGAGGCTGCCCCATCCTCACCGCTCCATCGAACGATCAGGCCGACACGCCGCAACTCTTGCACAACCAAAGCCGGATCAACGCCACGCTCCTCCAGCTTGTCGAGCTTGAAGCTTACAAAACCATTGCTTGTAATGATGTATTCCGACAGCTCTGCGCTGTCGAGAACGCCCATGCCCGATCTCAGAAGCGCAGCTTGAATATCGCCGATCGCGCCGATGGGTACTTCGATTGAAATATGGGTCATTCGCTTTTCCATGCAGCCCAGAAGCTGGATCACTGGCCCGGTTTACGCCACTGCTTTCGTCGCGGCCGCATCATCAACGACGCCCTGCATTGCTCCCTCCCTTTCGCACAGCGAAGGGGAGGGTTGGGGAGGGGGGCTTTTCGGCATCAACACAACTCGTAGCCAGATGAGCGAGCGTCATCTCGGTTTCAGTGAAGTTGCCACGGCGCCCCAGAAAGCGGCTTCTTCCAGTTTTCCTTCGCCGGCTGCCATCTTTTCCCAACGATTGGCATAGAACCATGCATCCCGGCCATACGTGGATGCGAGTTGCTGCGCCTCACGCCCTACCCCGATGTAGTCCACTTCGATCGTCACGATCTTTGTTCCATGTAGCTTATGAGAGACACGTGTAAGGCTGAATCTTGTAGCCTGGTTGCGCGCGAAGCGCGTAGCCGGGATTGGCGACTGACAGCCCGGTGAGCGAATCCCCGGGTGCAGCCTTCGGCCACACTCGGACTACCGGCTGATCACCTGCACAAGAAGGCTTTCATCAATGAGCTCAATCTTGTATGCATCGCTCCAGGTTTCATATATTTCTCCGGAGACGATTCTCACTGTCGAGCCGGCAATCCCTATCGAAAGCTCCAGAACATTCCCGGATTCATCTGTCTTGGCTTTAAGGTCTGAGACTTTTCCAACAGGAAGTTCGGCGAGCATGCGCGTTTTGAAGATGCTTCCTGGTTGATACGGTTCAAGTGAAAGGCACTCGCGAGTTCCGGTTGGAGAGTAAACGCCAAAGTAATCAGATCCGTCATCCAAGCGCGAAAGTATCGAACATGCCTCGCCATCATCGAAAATAGCATCCAAACGATCGAACTGAAGATAGGGGATCGTCGGGTCTCGCCAGATCACGGGGCCACCGTCGGTACCTTCGGATAACGCCATCTCAACCCCGACCCATTGATGGACTTCGCGGCCTTCAAGTCTCTCCAAGTTGCGCATGATCGTGACGCTCAATGCCGAGTTATGTCGAGCCGAGGAGGTTTGCTCACTTCACCCGCTCAACCTTTGCCCGAGTGTTGTACCCCTTCACCGCCAGATACCAGGAATTCCCGCTGATGCTCGGCGTGATACGGATCTCCGGACTATCGAGCTTCGCACCCACCAGCGTCGCGGTGTCGATCTGGGTCCAGACCTGACCGTTGTCGAGGGTGTAATTGCGGCCCTTGCCGAAGCCGCGGAATTCGCCGCTGATGCGGGCGACGATGGGTTCGCTCTTGCCGAAGTGGAAGAAGCCGCGGTTTTCCTGTTCGACCTTGTCCTTGGCCAGGCTGGCGGCCTCGGTAGCGGCGGTGTCGATCTTGCGGCCCAGCCACACGTTGAGCTTCGCCAACTCCTCCGGCGAGAGCTTGTCGAGGCCGGCGGCCTTGAACTCTTCCGGCGACATGTCGCGTTCGATCGGCTTCTGCGCGAGTACGGCGAGCGGCGAGAGCGCGAAGGCGGCGAGCAGCGCGAGCGGCAGCAGCGAGCGGAGGTGCGACATGGTGGTTCCTCTGGGGATTTCGCCGAAGGCGGGACGCCGCTAGTGTAGGCGTACCTTCCCCCGGTTTAGAACACGCGTGTCCGTCGTCGCCGCACTGCCCGAAGCCCTGTTGTCGCTGCCGCCGGTGGCGGCGTTGGCGGCGCCGTGGCGGCAGGCGCTGGAGCAGGCGGCCGGGCCCGAGCCGCTGGGCGACGCGGCGCTGACCGAACTGGCCGACACGTTGGGCTCGCTGGCGCGGCTGAACGCCGATGGCGACGTGGTGCTGGCGGCGATCCTGAACGACCTGCCGACGTGGCGGGCGCGCATCGAGCCGCAGCTTGCGAAACAATGGCCCACGGTCGCCACCCTGCTGGAAGGCCAGCGCGCGGCGGCGCAGGTGTGGACGCTGCACGCAGCCGACGCAGGCGGCCGGAACGCCGAGGGGCTGCGCCGCCTGCTGTTGGTGATGGTGCGCGACCTGCGGGTGGTGCCGGTGCTGCTGGCGCGACAGCTGGCGCAGATGCGCATCGCAGGCAAGCGGCCCGAAGCCGAGCGTCGGGCGCTGGCGCAGCTGACCCGCGACATCCACGCGCCGCTGGCGAACCGGCTGGGCATCTGGCAGTTGAAGTGGGAGCTGGAAGACCTGGCGTTCCGGCATCTCGATCCCGACAGCTATCAGAGGATCGCGCGCTGGCTGGACGAAAAGCGCGGCGATCGCGAGCGCTACATCGAGCAGGTCAAGCGCGACCTGGGCGAGGCGCTGAAGGCGCAGGGCGTGGAGGCGGAAGTCGCGGGGCGGCCGAAGCACATCACCAGCATCTGGAAGAAGATGCAGAAAAAGGCGGTGCCGATCGGCGAGCTCTACGATCTGCGCGCGGTGCGGGTGCTGGTGAAGGACGTGCCGGCCTGCTACGCGGCGCTGGGCGCGGTGCACGCGCTGTGGACGCCGATTCCCAGCGAGTTCGACGATTACATCGCGCGGCCCAAGCGCAACGATTACCGCTCGCTGCACACCGCCGTCGTCGGGCCGGAAGGCAAGACACTCGAAGTGCAGATCCGCACCCACGACATGCACGCGCAGGCCGAACTGGGCGTGGCCGCGCACTGGCGTTACAAGGAAGGGCGCAGCGCGCCGGCCGACGCCGGCCTGGACCGCAAGATCGAATGGATGCGCAAGCTGCTCGACGGCGGTCGCGAAGAGCAAGGCCGGGAAGACGCCGGCAGCGACGAAAGCCTGCGCAAGGCCTTCGACAGCGAACTCGTCGAAGACCGCATCTACACCCTGACCCCGCAGGGCGATGTGGTCGACCTGCCGGTGGGCGCGACGCCGCTGGATTTCGCGTATCACGTGCACACGATGGTCGGCCATCGCTGCCGCGGGGCCAAGGTGGACGGCCGGATCGTGCCGCTGGATTACCGGCTGCGCAGCGGCGAACGCGTCGAGATCCTGACCGCGAAGACCGCCGAACCGCGCCGCGACTGGCTGGTGGCGGCGAACGGTTTCCTGGCCAGCGGCCGTTCGCGCGACAAGGTGCGGGCGTGGTTCCACAAACTGGACCGCGTGCGCAACGTGCAGGCGGGCCGCGAGCTGCTGGAAAAGGAATTGCGGCGGCTGTCGCTGCTGCAGGCGGACCTGACGCCGATGCTGGCGAAGTTCCACGTCGACAGCGTGGACGATCTGTACGTGCTGGTGGCGCTGGGCGATGCCGGCCCGCATCAGGTCGGGCGCGCGCTGCTGGACCACGAGCGCAGTCGCCAGGAAGCGGCCGAGCCGTCGCGCGATGGTCATCGCGACTCGCAGCGCGGCGAGCTGGCGCGGGCGCCGCCGAAACTGCCGCGCACCGCGTCCGGCAGTTCCGCATTCACGGTGGTCGGGCTGGGCAATCTGCTGATGCAGATCGCGCGCTGCTGCCATCCGCTGCCGGGCGAAGCCATCGCCGGCTATCTCACCCAGGGCCGCGGGGTCAGCGTGCATCGCGCCGACTGCGCGGCCTTCCTGCGGCTGTCCGCCAATCAGCCGCAGCGGGTGCTGGCGGTGGAGTGGGGCCGGGTCGCCGGCGGCCACACCGTCAACGTGCAGGTGGATGCGGTCGACCGCCGCTGGCTGCTGAAGGACCTGACCAATCTGATCGCCCAGGACGATGCCCACGTGCTGTCGATCCATAGCGACACCCTGGAAGGCAGCCGCGTCCGCCTGCGGATGCAACTGCGGGTGCGCGACCACGAACAACTCAGCCGGCTGCTGGGCCGCATCGACAGCCTGTCCGGCGTGGAGCAGGTGCGGCGGGGGTGAGGGATTCGGGTGGCCTTGTTGGGCCATCGCCATTGATTCGACTTCGGTCGGATGGATCCAACCGACCTTCCTTGTCCGCTGGAATGCTTGCGCTTCCGGCGTCGGGCCGAAAAGCAAATCCCCCGTAGCCCCCTTTTTCAAAGGGGGCTAAGCCTGCCGCATATGTGGGTGCGCTGTTCCTCGGAAGTGCCTGTGGTTTCCTCTTCCGCTGGAAGGCTTCCGCTCCCAGCGTTGGTCCGAAAAGCAAATCCCCGTAGCCCCCTTTTTCAAAGGGGGCGAAGCCTGCCGCGCATGTGGGTGCGCCGTTCCTCGGAAGTGCACGCGATTTCCTGTTTCGACATGCAGAAACCAATGCGCTCAGGGCCGGCGCAATCAGAAAGCACCTGCTGTTCCCCCCTTTGAAAAAGGGGGGCAGGGAGGATTTGCTTCTGCTTCTGCATACACGCGCATCGCGCGAAATGCCCGAAAGCCCGCGTCACATCCCCGCTGATGAGGCGCTATCCTTTGCCCGTGACTCCGACTCGCGAGACTTCGTGGCACCGCCTCCGCGCACATCTCCGTGCGCACTGGCTGTGGACGTCGGCCGCGGTCGCCGGTGGGCTGATGGTGCTGTTCATCGCGCTGCGCGGGCCGATCGCCGAGCTGCTGTGGCCCGTTGCGGAGGCCGAGGCCTTGCGCCTGCAGGCCGAATCCGCGCTGCAGCGGGGGCGCCTGAGCGCCGCCGACGGCAGCGGCGCGCGCGAGCTGTACGAAGCCGCCGTGGCGATCGACCCGGATCGCGCCGAACTGCGTTCGGGACTGGCGCGGGTGGCGCAGGCGGCGGTGCAGCAGGCGCGGTCCGCCGCCGAACGCGGCGCGTTCGCCGAAGCTCATCGACAGTTGCGCCTCGCGCGTGCGCTGTCTGCGCCGCGCGTGCAGGTCGACGCAGTGGCCGAAATCCTGCGGCGTCGCGAAGCCGCGGTGGCCGGCATCGACGATCTGCAGCGCGCCGCCGACGCCGCACGCGCGGCCGGGCGGCTGGAGGGCGCCGCCGATGCGGCGCTGCCGCTGTATCGACGGATCCTGGAATTGCAGCCTGCGCATCTGGCGGCGTTGGAGGGCCGCGAGGACGCGTTGACCACGCGGTTGCAGCAGGCCCGCGAGGCGCTGGATCGTGGCGATCTGGCCGCGGCTGCCGCCGGAATTTCCATTGCGGTCGAATACGGCGCCGGTCATGGCGATCTGCCGGAAACCCAGGCGGCGCTGGTGCAGGCGGTGGAGCGGCAGCGCCGGCGCGCCGATGCGGATCTGCGCGCCGGCCGACTGGCGCGCGCCGCCGAGGGCTATCGCGCGTGGCGGGCCAGCGGCGTCGAGACCGAGGCCGCCGACGCCGGACTGCTCGCGGTCGCGCGTGCGCATGCCGCGCGGGCGCGCGAAGCCGCTGCTGATTTTCGATTCGACCGTGCGAATGCCGAACTGGCTGCGGCGCAGGCGCTGGTTCCCGATGCGCCGGAATGGACGCAGGTGCGCGACGCGCTGCAGCGCGCGACGCGTGCGCGGAACACGGCCGGCCCGCAGCTGTCGCCGCGGTTGCTGCAGCGGCGTCTGCGCACGCTGCTCGACGAGGCCGCCGCGGCCGAAGCCCGCGGCGACTGGCTCACGCCGCCCGGCGACAGCGCGTTCGACAAGCTGCGCGCGGCGCGGTCGCTCGCGCCGGACGACGCCAGCGTGCGCCGGGCCACCGCGCGCATGCTGCCGCGGGTGCGCGAGTGCTTCGAGAACGAGCTGCGCGACAACCGCCTGCAGCGCGCGCGGGTCTGTCTGGATGCGGGCATCGCGCTGGCGGGCAACCGCAGCGACAACATCGCTGCACGCAGCCGGCTCGCGCAGCGTTGGGTGGCGGTGGGCGAAGAGCGACTGGGTGCCGGCGATGTCGACGGCGCGCGTGCCGCGCATGATGCCGCGGAGGGTCTGGATGCGCGCGTGGCGGGCCTTGCGGAATTCGCCGAACGCCTACGCGCGGCGGAGTCGGTGGAGCGTTGAGCGGGTTGCGTTTCGATTTCCCCTGTCATCCCGAGCGCGGCGAGGGAGCTGTTTGTTGATTTGCGCGTGGTAAAGCAGGTCCCTCGCTGCGCTCGGGATGACAGGAATTACGCTTATGGATCGCGTGCCTGACGAAGAAATACATCGCGAACCACGCCGCGCGCAGCCTCCAGCGAGAAATTCCGCGCCACGCTGTCCAATCCGTTGCGGGCGATCGTGTTCCAGAGGGTTTCGTCTTCGTAAAGACGCACCACCGCGTCGGCGAACGCGTGCGGATCGTCGGCAACCAGCACGTCTTCGCCGTCGCGCAGATGCATGCCTTCCACGGCGCAGGCGGTGGCTACCACCGGTTGGCCGTGGGCCATGCTCAGATTGATCTTGCCCTTCACGCCCGCGCCGTAGCGCAGCGGCGCGACCGAGATGCGGCCGCCGTCCATGTACGGATCGATGTCGGCCACATGGCCGTGCACGATCACGCCCGGCATCGCGGCCAAGGCCTGGATGTCCGCCGGTGGGTGGCCGCCGATGCAGTGGAACGTCACGTCCGGCAGGCGCGCGCGGATCGCCGGAAACACCTGCTGCGCGAACCAGCGCACGGCATCGACGTTGGGCGGGTGATGGAAGCCGCCGACGAACACCAGGTCCCGGCGCCGCGAGAACGCTTGTCCGCTGCCTGCGATCCGGTGCAGGTTCGACAACACTTCGACCCGTGCATCCGGCGCATCGATGCGCAGCAGATCGCGTTCGACTTCGCTGACCACCAGCGTCGTATCGGCGTTGGCGATCGCGTCCAGCTCCAGCGCCCACGTGCGTTCGGCGGCACGCGCCGATGCGGCGTCGCCGTCGACTTCGGCGCCGCGACGCTCGCGCAGATAGTGCAGATCCACGGTGTCGAAGATCAGCGTCGCCTGCGGCGCGTACGTGCGCAGCAGCGGGATGAATTCGCGGATCACGTAATGGCGGCTCACCATCACGGCGTCGAAGCGCGGCCCGTGTTCGCGCAGCCACACCGGCGGCGGCGCGGCGAACGGCGCATGCCAGGTTTCAACGCCAAGCTGCTGCAACTGCATGGCGTAGGGTTCGATGCGCTGACCGTCCTGCGGCAGGAAGACGACATGCGCGCCTTCCCCGATCAGCAGCCGCATCAGGTTCACCAGCCGCAGCGAACCGGAGTCGTGATCCGGGCGCGGCGTCTGCGCATCGATGATCAGGATCTGCTTCTGTTTTCCATGCAGCAGCGCTGGTGTGGGCACGGTGTTCGCGGGCAGCTGTTGCGCCAATGCTTCGCGACGATGCTCTGCGAAGATGCCGCGGTTGCGAATCTGATACGCCTTCATTCCGGCATTCGTATCGGTGCCTGCGGTGCCGCCCTCGGCGTGGATCACCCGCGCAGCCGGCTGGTAGAGCACGCGCTTGCCGGCGGTGCGCACCGCGAAGGCGAGGTCGGTATCTTCGTAGTAGGCCGGCGCGTAGCGGGTGTCGAAACCGCCGAGCCGCGCGAACAGCGCGCGCGGGATCGCCAGCGCCGCGCCGCTGACGTAGTCGCAGTCGCGCAGATAGCCGAAGCGCGGATCCTCGGGCGATTCGAACCGGCCGTAGTTCCAGCCGCTGCCATCGGCGAAGACTACGCCGCCGGCTTCCTGCAGACGGCCGTCGGGATACAGCAACTGCGCGCCGACCAGGCCGGCATCGGGATGCTCGACGAAGGTGCCGAGCAGCGCGTCGAGCCAGCCCGGCTGCGGGATGGTGTCGTTGTTCAGGAAGATCAGGTATTCGCCGCGCGCCAGCGATGCGCCGTCGTTGCAGGCGGCGATGAATCCGCCGTTCAGCGCGCGGCGGTGATAGCGCACGCCGCCGATCTGCGGCAGCGCGGTCGGCGTTTCGTCGCTGCAGCCGTCGTCGACCACGATCACCTCGAATGGTGTCGCGGGCGGATGCGCGGCCAGTGCGCGCAGGCAGGCGAGGGTGTGCGCGAACTGATCGAAGACCGGGATGACGATGCTCGCGGTCGGTGCTTCTGAAGTGGCGACCGCAAACGGCGCGAACGCGGTCCGCTCCGGCGCGTAGAGGCTGCCGGGCGGCAGCGGCGCCGCGCCGCCAAGCCGGGTCCGCACGCGATCCCAGGTGACGCGCCAGCCGCGGCTGTGCAGGCTGGCCCAGCCGCGCCGCAGCAGGCCGAAACCGCGACGCCAGATGAACCGCAGATCGGCGGGCGAGAACGACATCCTGAAGGCGACTCCTGAGGTCTGCGGGCGGGTGGCGGGGAGGATGCGGAAGATGCGGCGGATCGTGGCGCGTCGCGGCGTGCCCGAGCGTGCCGGACGGCGACACCCTGCTAGACTCGGGCGGCATTTTCGCATCTCCCGCCCGATCACAGGCACCCGCGCCTTCAGGCGCGATAGACAGGCACGACTCCGCCCGAATGGCCCGCAATCAAGATATCGACGACGACCCGGAAGATCTGGACGACGCTGACGACGAGGATGAAGGCTTCGACGAAGCCGACCGCACAGGCCGCGGCTGGCGTCGGCGGCTGCTGGGCTGGGGGCTGGTAGCGGTAGCTGTCGGCATGGGTTTCCTCGTTCCCTACACCCTGTACCTGAACCATCAGGTCAGCGTGCGCTTCGGCCAGTTGCGCTGGCAGGTGCCCACCCGCGTCTACGCCCGCCCGCTGCAGCTTGCCCCGGGCATGGCGATGGACGCCCGCACCCTCAAGACCGAACTGGAGGCCGCCTCCTACCGCGACGACGGCAATGGCGAGCGGCCCGGCATGTACAGCGTCAAGGGCGCGCGCTGGCGGATCGCCAACCGCGGCTATCAGGACGTGGGCGGCCTGGTCGGTCCCAGCCGGATCGAAGTGACGGTGTCCGGTGGCCGCGTGCGGGCGGTACGCGATCTGACAAACGACCGCGCGGTGAAATCCGCCAGGCTAGATCCCGCGCGCATCGCCACGCTGTACGGCCAGAAACAGGAAGAGCGGCGGCTGGTGCGGATCAGCGAAGTGCCGGCGATGCTCACCGACAGCCTGCAGGCGGTGGAGGATCGCGATTTCGCGCGCCACCACGGCATCGACCCCAGCGGCATGGCCCGCGCGCTCTGGGTCTGGATCAAGTCCGGCGGCGATGTGAAGCAGGGCGGCAGCACCCTGACCCAGCAGCTCGCGCGCTCCGGTCTGCTCGGCATCGGCAAGGAGCAGACCTATACCCGCAAGTTCAACGAAATCCTGTACGCGCTGATCATCGACGCGCGCTACGAGAAAGGCGTGATCCTGGAGGCCTATCTCAATCAGGTCGATATCGGTCAGCGCGGCTCGCAGGCGATCCACGGTTTTGCCTCGGGCGCCGAGTTCTATTTCGGACGCCATCTCGACGATCTGTCCACCGAACACATCGCGCTGCTGGTCGCGCTGGTGAAAGGGCCGTCCTGGTACAACCCGCGCAAACGGCCGGAACGCGCGCTGGAGCGCCGTAATCTGGTGCTCACGAAGATGCTGGAGACTGGCATCATCGAGAAAAAGGAATACGACCGCGCGATCAAGGCGCCGCTGGGCGTCACCGATGTACCCGGCAGCATGGTCGCGAACCGCTTTCCGGCGTATGTCGATCTGGTCCGCCGTCAGCTGGCGCGCGATTATTCCGAAGAAGAACTGCAGGGCGCCGGCCTGACCGTGCTCACCGGCATGTCGCCCTCGGCGCAGGCCTATGCCGAAGGCGCGGTGACCCGCGCGATGAAGGCGTTGGGCACCGCCCGCCGCCCGCCGCTGCAGGCCGGCGTGGTGGTCACCGACGTCCACAGCGGCGAAGTGTTGGCGGTGGTCGGCAGCCGCAGTTTCGATGAGCACGGCTTCAATCGCGCGGTACAGGCGCAGCGCCCGGTGGGCTCGCTGCTCAAGCCGTTCGTCTACCTGCTGGCGCTGGCGCAGCCCGACAGGTATTCGCTGGCCTCGACCGTCGACGATTCGCCGGTCAGCATCGTGCTCGACAACGGCAAACGCTGGAAACCCGGCAATTCCGACGGTCGCAGCCACGGCACCGTGCGTCTGATCGACGCGCTGGCGCAGTCGTACAACCAGTCGACGGTGCGGATCGGCATGGACGTGGGGCCGCAGCGCCTGAGCGACCTGCTGCGCACGCTCGCCGGCATCGACGCCGGCCAGAATCCGTCGCTGATCCTCGGCTCGCTGGACCAGAGTCCTTACGCGATGGCGCAGCTGTATCAGTTCCTCGCGTCCGGCGGCGAAATCCAGCCGCTGCATGCGGTGCGCGGGGTGCTGGACGCCAACGGCAAGGCGCTCAACCGCTACGACGCCGCGCCGAAACCCGCGCAGGCCGGCGACGCGGTCGCCGCACGGCTGGTGACCTCGGCATTGCAGCAGGCGGTGACCTCCGGCACTGGTCGACAGCTGATGAGCGACGGTCTCGGCCGGCTGCAGCCCGCCGGCAAGACCGGCACCAGCAACGACAGCCGCGACAGCTGGTTCGCGGGCTGGACCGGCGATCACCTCGCGGTGGTCTGGGTCGGCAACGATCAGAACGCATCCACCGGCCTGTACGGCGCGACCGGCGCGATGCGGGTGTGGTCGGGACTGTTCTCGCGGCTGCCGACCGCGCCGCTGCAGGTCGGCAGCAAGGGCATCGACTGGCAGTGGGTGGCCGACGGCCACACCACCGACGCCGGCTGCCCGGGCGCGCGCCGGATCGGCTTCGTGACCGGCTTCGCGCCCGCCTACCAGCCGTGCCTGCTGGCCGAACCCGAGAGCATCGACGGCGTCGAAGGCGGCGAGGGCGGCGGGTCGGAGCAGGAAGGCTTCTGGAGCAGGCTCTTCGGCCGCGGCGACCGCGATGCGGGCGGCGACGATGAACAACGCCGCCAGCAGGAATTCCGCGAGGAACGCGAACGTCAGGACCAGGACGCCCGCGATCGCGAAGAGCAGCAGCGTCGCGAACAGCAGACGCGCGAAGGCGCACGGCTTCAACGCGAACAGGACCAGCGCTACGCCGAACTGCGCGCGCGCGACGAGGCGTATCGCCTGCAGCAGCAGCGCGATCAGGCATACCGCGAGGCGCGCGAACGCGAGTACCGGGAGCGTCGCCAGCGCGAGGACGCCGATCGCCGCGAACAGGAACGTCGCGAGCAGGAACGCCGCGACCAACAGCGCGGCATGCTGCCATCGGGCAGCGCCATCGAGACCCGCCTCGCATGAGCCTCATGATCCCGCGTCTCCTCATCTCCGCAGGCCTGCTTCTGCTGGCGTCCTGCACCAGCGCGCCGCCGGCGCCGGAATGGAGCGGCCCCGCGCCGGAGCAACTGGTCGCCGGAATCCGCGCGGCCGGCGCGTTCGAGAAGGGCGAACTCGACGTGCAGCCGCTGCGCGACCCGATGGTCGAGGATCTGCGCATGCAGGCCGTGCAGTTCGAAAGCGCACGTCGTTATCCCGATGCGGCCGCGGCGCTGGACAAGGCGCTCGCCATCGCACCGGAGGATCCGGCGCTGCTGCAGGAGCGCGCCGAAATCGCGGTGCTGCAGAAGAATCTCGACAAGGCGGCGGCGCTCGCGCGCGACGCCTACGCGCTCGGCGGCAAGGTCGGACCGCTGTGCCGACGGCACTGGGCGACGATCCGTCTGCAGCCACTCGGCAAGCTCCGCGCGCTGCAGACGCGTGCCGAGATCAAGCCGCCCAAGGGCGAGAAACTCGCGCAGTGGCAGCGCGAGGTGGACGAGCTGGGACAAGCGATCGCCGCCGCCGAGCGCAGCCGGATGGACTGCACGCTCACCGGCCCACCGCGGTACTGAGGCGATGAGCATGGCTCCCGATGTCCGCAGCGGCCGCGATGCGGACGCCGACGACACTGCGCCGGACTCGCGCTCCGCGCTGGCGCGCGCCTGTCGCGACGCGCTGAGCGACGGCGGCGTGCTGGCCGTGAAGATTCCCGGCTTCGCGCCGCGTACGCCGCAGCAACAGCTGGCGATGGCGATCGCCGAAACCGTCGAAGATCGCGCCGTGCTGCTGGCCGAAGCCGGCACCGGCACCGGCAAGACGTTCGCGTATCTGGTTCCGGCTTTGCTGTCGGGATTGAAGACCATCGTCTCGACCGGCACCCGCGCGCTGCAGGATCAGCTGTATCACCGCGATCTGCCGCGGGTGCGCGATGCGCTGGGCGTCGGCATCAAGACCGCGCTGTTGAAAGGCCGCGCGAATTATCTGTGCAAATACCGGCTGGAAAAGAGCAAGGGCGAGCCGAGGTTCACCTCGAAAGAACAGATCACCCAGTTCCAGCGCATCGTCGCCTGGAGCGGGCGCTCGCGGCTGGGCGATCTGGCCGAACTCGATGCGCTGCCCGAGGATTCGCCGCTGTTGCCGCTGGTCACTTCGACCACCGACAACTGCCTCGGCAGCGAATGCCCGTTCTGGGACGACTGCTTCGTGGTGCAGGCGCGGCAGCGCGCGCAGTCTGCCGACGTGGTGGTCGTCAATCATCATCTGTTGCTCGCCGATCTGGCGTTGAAGCAGGAAGGCTTCGGCGAAATCCTGCCCGGCGCGCAGGTGTTCGTGGTCGACGAAGCGCATCAACTGCCTGAATTGGCCGCGCAGTTCTTCGGCGAAGGTCTCAGCGCGCGGCCGCTGGTGGAAGTGGCGCGCGACGCCGTCGCCGAATGCAAGACCACCACCGGCGCACTCGCGGTGCTGCAGGGGCCGGCGCGGTCGCTGGAAGAGGCCACGCGCGAACTGCGCGCGGCGATGGAACCGCTGCCGCCGCGCGGCACCCGCTGGCGCGCGATGCAGGAACCCGGCGTGTTCGATGCGCTGGGATCGCTCGACGATGCGCTGTGCGCGTTCATCGACGCGCTGGCGCCGCTGCGCGAAGCCGCGCCCGGTTTCGAAAGCTGTCATGCGCGCGCGCTCGACAATCGCGCGCGGCTGCTGCGCTGGGCGCCGCCGGATTTTTCGCGGCGGCGCGAACTCGCTGGCGACGAGGACGGCGAGGGTGCGCAGTTGCGCGCCGATCTGCCGATGCATGAAGAGATTTCCGCCCTGTCCGAAGACGCATCGCAGGACGACGAAGACGCCAAACCCGATCCGCGCGCCTGGGATGTCCGCTGGTACGAACTGTCGCCGCGCGGCTTCCGCCTGCAGCGCACGCCGCTGGATGTGTCCGGGCCGCTGCGCAATCATCGCGAACAGTCGCGCGCGGCGTGGGTGTTCACCTCAGCGACGCTCGCGGTCGCCGGCGGTTTCGATCACCTGTCCGTGCGGCTGGGGCTGGACAAACCGCGCACGCTGCTGGCGCCGAGTCCGTTCGACTGGCCGCACCAGGCCCTGTGCTATCTGCCGCAGCGCATGCCGGAGCCGAATTCGCGCGACTACACCGCTGCGGTGATCGATATCGTGCGTCCCGTGCTGGAAGCGTCGGGCGGCCGCGCGTTCGTGCTGTTCGCCTCGCACCGGGCGCTGCGCGAAGCGGCGGAACTGTTGCGCAACGGACCGTGGCCGCTGTTCGTGCAGGGCGAAGCGCCGCGCTCGGTGCTGCTGCAGCGCTTCCGCGATTCCGGCAACGGCGTGCTGCTGGGCGCGGCGAGTTTCCGTGAAGGCGTGGACGTGGCCGGCGACGCGCTGAGCGTGGTCGTCATCGACAAACTGCCGTTCGCCGCGCCGGACGACCCGGTGTTCGAGGCGCGGCTGGACGCGATCCGCCGCGAAGGCGGTAACCCCTTCCGCGACGAACAACTGCCGCAGGCGGTGATCGCGCTGAAGCAGGGCGTCGGCCGGCTGATCCGCACCGAAACCGATCGCGGCGTGCTGGTGCTGTGCGACCCGCGGCTGATCGGCAAATCCTACGGTCGTACCTTCCTCGACTCGCTGCCGCCGTTCGCGCGCACCCGCTCGCTGGCGGATGTGCAGGCGTTCTTCGGCGACGCGATACCTGCGGAGCCGGCATCGTAGGTCGGGCCCCGGCCCGACATCCCGCCTTCCCGGATCGTTCCGGACAATGAGCGCAGCGATTTCGATCATCGCGTGCCGTATCCGGAGCCGGCATCGTAGGTCGGGCCCCGGCCCGACATCCCGCCTTCTCCGATCGTTCCGGACAATGAGCGCAGCGGTTTCGCTCATCGCGCGACGCAAACGGACGGATCGCAATGTCGGGCCGGGGCCCGACCTACAATATCGGCATGAACATCCTCGCCTTTGAACTCTCCACCGAAGCCTGTTCCGTCGCCCTGTGGGTCGACGGCGACGTGCGCGAGCGCCACGAGATCGCGCCGCGCCGGCACGCCGAACTCGCGCTGCCGTGGGCGGAAGCGCTGCTGGGCGAAGCCGGGATCGCGAAATCGCAGCTCGATGCCATCGCCGTCGGTCGCGGCCCCGGCGCGTTCACCGGCGTGCGCCTGGGTGTGGCGATCGCGCAGGGCATCGCGCTGGCGCTGGATCGTCCGGCGGTGCCGGTGTCGACGCTCGCGGCGCTGGCGATGCGTGCAGTCGCGCTGGGCGGGGGCGAGGGCGACGGTGTGCTCGCCGCGATCGATGCGCGCATGAACGAGGTCTACGTCGCCGCTTACCGCTTGACGCGCGAACACGACGCGCTGCGGCCGATGGCGACAGGCATCGAGCAGGTGCTTGCGCCCGATGCGGTGCTGCTGCCGGAAGACGGCGGCGCGTGGTTGGGCGTCGGCACCGGTTTCGGCGCACTGGATGGCGCGCTGGCATCGCGCCTGCCGCCGGACTGGCGTGCGGTGGATGCCGAAGCCCTGCCGCATGCCGCCGACGTCGTGCGGCTCGCGCACGCGGCGCTGCTGCGCGGCGAAGCGGTGGCGCCAGAGATGCTGGAACCCGCATACCTGCGCAATCAGGTAGCGCTTACGCTGCTCGAACAGCAGGCGCTGCGCGCCGCGCGCTCGTGAGGATATCGGTGTTCGCACAGCGCGCTTCGCGATGAAGCCACGCAGCCTTTTCGTCCTGCGCACCGTGCTGGCGACGTGCGCACCGGGGTTGTCGTGGCTGCCCGGTTTCGCGCGGGTCTGAGCGCGCAGGCGGTCGATAGCCCATCGGTCATGGGTCTTTCATGGGAACTCGGTCCGGCTGCGGCAGGTCCATCGCCCGACGATTCGTCACGAAGGGGAATGACATGACGCAGACCGCATCCACCGACGGCACCGCCGCAAAAGTGCCTTTCTGGCGCAACGAATGGTTCACCTTCGCGATGATGGTGCTGCTGCTGACCGTCGCGCGCAGTTCGTTCGCGAATCACTATCAGGTGCCCAGCGGCTCGATGGAGCCCACGCTGATGCCGGGCGATCGCGTCGCGGTGAACATGATGGCCTACGGCGTGCGCGTGCCGTTCACCGATATCGAACTGATCGATCGCGGCGAACCGGCGCCCGGCGATGTGGTGGTGTTCAAATCGCCCACCGACGGCACCCGGCTGATCAAGCGCGTGGTCGCGGTGGGCGGCGACACCGTGGCCGTTGTCGACGGCCGGCTGTGGATCGACGGCCAGCCGCTGCACGATGTCGACGCCACCGACATCGAACACTTCGGCGCGCGCGACGTGCATCTGGAGCTGCGCGACGGCGGTGGCCCTGACCTCGCCACCGTCACCATTCCCTCAGGCATGGCGCTGGTGCTGGGCGATCATCGCGGCAACAGCCAGGACGGCCGTTTCTTCGGGCTGGTGCCCATGAAGTCGCTGTACGCGCGGGCGTCCGCCGTCTATTACCGCAGCGGCGAAGGGTTGGGCTGGACGCGGCTGTGATCGGTGCGTAGGTCGGGCCCTGGCCCGACATCCCGCCCTCTCCGATCGTTCGGACGATAAGCGGAACGGTTTCGATCATTGCGCACCGCAAGCGGATTTATCGCGACGTCGGGCCAGGGCCCGACCTACTCGTCGATCAGCTCGCCGCCCGGCAGGAACTGCCAGGTGCGCACGACATTGAGGATGTCCGGGTCTTCGGTCGTCTTGGGCAATGGCGGGTAGGGCTCGGCCAGCCGGGCGATCCGTACTGCCGCCTCGTCCAGCAGCGGTATGCCGCTGGACTGGACGATATCGGCGCGCTCGATCGTGCCGTTGCGGCGGATGCCGATGTTGATCACCACCGTCCCCGACAGCTTCCGTCGCCGCGCTTCGTCCGGGTAATTCAGGTTGCCCACGCGCTCGGCGCGATCGACCCAGGCCCGCAGGTAGTTGGCCCAAGCGTATTCCTGGGTGCTGGCGGAGACGAACTTCCGGGACGGGCGCTTGGCGTAGCGGGCCGAGCGCAGATGGATTTCGGCCGCCAGACGCGCCATCGCCATGTCGTGCTCGATTTTCTGCGGCCCGATGCGCTGCGGCGTCACCGTCGCCTGCATGACCCGGCTCGGGGCCGCGCGACGGATGTCGCTGTTCGGGCTGGCGATCACCCGCGCCTCCGGCGGCGGCTGCGGCGCCGGCGACTGCGCGCGCACCGTCTGCGGCGCCACACCCGCTTCGGCCTGCGGCACCGTGCCGGGCTGCGGGTCGCGCGGGCGACTGGCCTTGTCGTGCTCGCCGCCGCCCTGATTGTTGGCCTGCGCCAGGAAATCGGCCTGCTTGGGCGTCAGCGGCGTGCGGGTCTGGGTCAGGATCACGTCCAGCATCGGCACCACCGGCGCCGCGCGCTCCAGCGCGAAGCCGACGCCGAGGATCAGCAGCCCGTGCAGCAACAGCGACAGCACCAGGGTCGCGCCCAGGCGCTGGTCTTCGCCGATCGTCGGCGGAGGCGGGAGTGGCGCGCTGACGGCGGACATCGTCTAGCCCGTCGCCTCCAGGGCGTCGAACAGCAACCCCGCGATGTTCAGCCCGAACTGCTTGTCCAGTTCGCGGATGCAGGTAGGGCTGGTGACGTTGACCTCGGTCAGGTGCTCGCCGATCACGTCCAGCCCGACGAAGCGCATGCCCCGGCGCTTCATCTCCGGGCCGACATGGGCGGCGATCCAGCGGTCGCGGTCGGTCAGCGGGCGGCCTTCGCCGCGGCCGCCGGCGGCAAGATTGCCTCTGAATTCATCGCCTTGCGGAATCCGCGCCAGGCAATAGTCCACCGGCACGCCATCGATCAGCAGGATGCGTTTGTCGCCCTCGACGATCTCCGGCAGGTAGCGCTGGGCCATGACCAGATGCCGGCCTTCGCCGGTCAGGGTCTCCAGGATCACGTTCAGATTGGGGTCGCCAGCGCGGGAGCGGAAGATCGAACGCCCGCCCATGCCGTCCAGCGGCTTCAGCACCACCTCGCCGTGCTCGGCGGCGAACGCCTTCAACGCCGGCGCCTGCCGGCTGACCAGGGTCGGCGGACAGCACTGCGGAAATTCCAGCGCCGCGAGTTTCTCGTTGTGGTCGCGCAGCCCCTGCGGGTCGTTCACCACCAGCGCGCCCGCGCGTTGCGCGGCGCTGAGGATCAGGGTGTCGTGCAGGAAGTCCGCATCCACCGGCGGATCCTTGCGCATCAGGATCAGATCGTTCGATCCCAGCGCACGGTGTGACGAAGGTCCGCTTTCGAACCAGTCTTTCGCGTCGTCGCGAACGATCAACGGCGACACCTCCGCGCTGGCGACGCCGTCGCGCATCCCCAATGCGCCGGGAGTGACGTAAAAAAGCCGATACTGACGTTGCTGGGCTTCGAGCAACATCGCAAATGTGGAGTCTTTGGCAATTCTGATCGACTCGATCGGGTCCATGACCACGACGACGTCGCGCGCGAGTTTGGGCATGCCGCTGTACCTGCAAGATTCGTCGGGTCGGATGGTAACAAGCCGATGCGATGGAAGCCTCACTTCATCGTTCTTGGCGGGGAAATTGCTAAGCAAACCTTGACAGTCCAGCTTCAGACTGGGATATAGGTGGCTGAAAATGATGACAAACCAGCAGCACAGTCATCGATTGCCGGGCGCATGGGGAGACATGATGACGCAAGACGAGAATCCAGCCGGCGGCCTTCAGGGTTTGCGGGTGATGGTGATCGACGATTCGAAGACCATCCGACGTACCGCCGAAACCCTGCTCAAACGCGAGGGGGCCGAAGTGGTGACAGCGACGGATGGTTTCGAGGCACTCGCCAAGATCGCGGACCAGCGTCCGCAGATCATTTTCGTCGACATCATGATGCCGCGCCTCGATGGCTATCAGACCTGTGCGCTGATCAAGAACAATCAGGTCTTCAAGCACACGCCGGTGATCATGCTGTCCTCCAAGGATGGTCTGTTCGACAAGGCGCGTGGTCGCATCGTCGGCTCCGAGCAATACCTGACCAAACCGTTCACACGCGAAGAACTGCTCGACGCCATCCGCAAACACGTCAACGCCTGACCGGGGGGACAGGCAACTCATGGCCCGCATTCTGCTCATCGAAGATTCGCCGACCGATACCGCCGTGCTCACACGGCTGCTTGAGCGCCATGGTCACCAGGTGCTCGCGTCCACCAGCGCCGAGGATGGCATCGAAGTGTGCAAGAAGGAGCTGCCGGACGTGGTGCTGATGGACGTGGTGTTGCCGGGCATGAACGGCTTCCAGGCCACCCGCGCGCTCTCGCGCGAACCCGCGACGAAGGCCATACCGGTCCTCATCGTCAGCACCAAGGGCATGGAAACCGATCGCGCCTGGGGCATGCGCCAGGGCGCCAGGGACTACATCGTCAAGCCGCCGAGCGAGGATGCGCTGATCGCGCGGATCGACCAACTGCTGGAGACGGGTGCATGAGCGAAGACGAGTCCGGCATCGAAGCCGCGGGCGCCGAAGCCGTCGCCGGGGCGGCCCCGATCGACGCATTCGAGACCCTCGCCGAATACGAACGGCGCAGCCTCGCCCACGTCGCCGGCCTGCCGGAACAGCTGCAGGCCGCCGGCCTGTGGCGCGGCATCGGCTACCGCATCGGCCAGCGCCGGCTTGTCTCCGACTACGAGTCGGTGGCGGAAATCCTCACCGTCCCGCAGATCACCCCGGTGCCTGGAGCCCAGGGCTGGATGCTCGGCGTCGCCAACGTGCGCAGCAACCTGCTGCCTGTGGTCGATCTCAAGCAATTCCTCGAGGGCGCGCGCAGCGTGCTGCACGAGGGGCACCAGAAAGTGATGGTCCTGCGCCAGCCCGGCGGCGACGTCGCGGTGACCATCGACGAACTCTACGGCCAGCGGTCCTTCATGGAAGAGCAGGAGGTCGAAGCCGAAGGTCTGGCCGACGGCCGCTATGCCGGCCTGATCGATCGCGCCTACCGCACCGCCGATGATGTCTGGGGCGTCTTCAGTTTGGATCGCCTGGTCCGCACCCCCGAATTCCGACACGCCGCCACCTGACGGCGACTTGACGGCAACCCTTTCACTGCAACAGTTCCAAACACAGATCGAGGCTAGACATGAGCACTCCGATGGATAACGTCGCCGGCAAAGGCCGCAGCCAGAGCACCACCCTGTGGCTGTGGATCCTTGCCGTATCGCTGGTCGTGTTCGGTTTGAATACGGGCTATGCCCTGTTGAAGACGCAGCGCTTCGGCGGCGCCAGTACGGCGGCTTCCAGCCTGCAGGTGAACTCGCAGCGGCTGGCCAACCTCGGACGAGAGGCGATCAACGGCGACGCGGCGGCGTTCAAGGCCTTCAAGACCACGAAGACCCAGATCGAAAGCGACGTGAAGCTGCTCAACGAACGCTTCGGCAACTCGACCGGCGTGGCCGGCCCGATCGCCACGGTCACCTCGACCTGGGTGCCGATGGGCAAGAACGCGGACCAGATCGTCGCTTCCGAAGCCGCGGTGCTCGCGCTGTCCAAGAACGCCAAGAGCTTCACCGACGGCGTCCCGCAGTTGCAGGCGCAGCTCGACGAAGTGGTGCGCGCCATGTCCGCCGGCGGAGCCCCGTCTTCGCAGATCTACATCGCGCTGCGCCAGGTGGTGCTGGCCGGCTCGATGGCCCGCCGCGTCGCCGAAATCCGCGCGGGCGGCCCGGGCGCCGCGCTCGCGGGCGATGCGCTCAACCGCGACGCCTCCGTGTTCGTGCAGGTGTTGAACGGCCTGCGCAACGGCGATCAGGCCATGAACGTGCAGAAGCTGACCAACACCGCGGCGCTCGGCGCGCTGAACCAGTCCAACGACCAGTGGGTCGCGATGAAGAAGGATCTGGACGCCATTCTGGCCTCGTCGCAGAACCTGTTCCGCGCGCAGTCCGCGGCCACCGAACTCACCATCGGCTCCACTCGCCTGCTGGCCGACAGCGAAAGCCTGTTCACCGCGTTCACCGCGTTCGGCACCGGCGACAAAAACCTCGCCGGCAACATCTGGATCAGCGTCGCCACCGGTCTGGCCTCGCTGGCCTCGATCATCTTCCTGGTGCTCAGCCTCAACAGCGCCCAGAAACGCCGGTACGAGGGCTCGATGGAGCTCAACAACCGCAACCAGGAGGCGATCATGCGCCTGCTGGACGAAATGGGCTCGCTCGCGGAAGGCGATCTCACCGTGAAGGCGACCGTGACCGAGGACATGACCGGCGCGATCGCGGACTCGATCAACTTCGCCGTCGAACAGCTCCGCAGCCTGGTGCAGACCATCAACGACACCTCGGTGCAGGTCGCGTCCAGCGCCCAGGAAACCCAGGCCACCGCGATGCATCTGGCCGAAGCCGCCGAACATCAGGCGCAGCAGATCAACACCGCGACCAATCGCATCAACGAAATCGCGGTCAGCATCAACCAGGTGTCGAAGAACTCCGCCGAGTCCGCCGAAGTGGCGCAGCGCTCCGTGGAACTCTCCACCAAGGGCGCGGGCGTGGTGCGGCAGACGATCGTCGGCATGGACTCGATCCGCGGCCAGATCCAGGAAACCTCGAAGCGAATCAAGCGCCTCGGCGAAAGCTCGCAGGAAATCGGCTCGATCGTGGAACTCATCAACGACATTTCGGAACAGACCAACATCCTGGCGCTGAACGCGGCCATCCAGGCGGCCTCGGCCGGCGAAGCGGGCCGAGGGTTCGCGGTGGTGGCCGACGAAGTGCAGCGACTCGCGGAACGCACCTCGAACGCGACCAAGCGAATCGAAGCGCTGGTCCAGACCATTCAGTCCGATACCAACGAAGCGGTGAGCTCGATGGAACAGACGACCTCCGAAGTGGTCGCCGGTGCGCGACTGGCGGAGGACGCGGGTACCGCGCTGGGCGAGATCGAACACGTGTCGAATACTCTGGCGAGCCTGATTCGCGGCATTTCCAGCGCCGCGCAGCAGCAGTCCGCGGCGGCGACCGACATCACCCAGACCATGACCACGATTCAGTCGATCACCGCGCAGACCTCGCAGGGCGCGAACCAGACGGCCGAATCGATCGGAAACCTCGCGCAACTGGCAGCGGACCTGCGCCGCTCGGTCGCCGACTTCAAGCTCCCGGCCTGATCGGGCGGAATGCTGCGGAGCAATGGCGAGATGATCCGAATGTCTTCCGATCGTGAAACCGGACGTGACCGCGTCCGTGGAGGCGCACGATGAGCGCGCTCCATGATGCGATCGAATACAGCGCGCTGGGCTGGGTCAAACCCGAGCTCGACGAAACCCTGCGTCTGGTGCGGATGGAGGTCGAAGGCTTCGCCGAAGATCCTTCCGACACCAGCCGGATGGGGGTGAGCGCCGAACTGCTGCATCAGGTGCAGGGCACCCTGCGGATGGTCGAACTCTATGCCCCGGCGATGGTCGCCGAGGAAATGGAGCACCTGTCCCTCGCGCTGCAGAACGGCGGCATTTCCGACCGCGACGGCGCCTGCTCGGCGCTGATGCGCGGCGTCGTGCTGCTGCCCGACTATCTGGAGCGTCTGCAGAGCGGGCACAAGGAAATCTCGATCGTCCTGCTGCCGATGCTCAACGAACTGCGCGCAGCCCGCGGCGAAGCCGGTCTGAGCGAAAGCGTGCTGTTCGTTCCCGATCTCGATCGCGATCTGCCGCCCTCGCTGCCGCGCGCGACGCCGCAGCCTGCCGCCAGCCGCGCCAACAACGTGGCGCCGTATCTGCTGCGCCTGCGCGATGCGCTGCAATCTTGGCCGGAAACCGGCGCGCCGGGGGATGCCGAAGGCCTGCATTTCGCGGCCGAAGCCCTGCTTGCGCACACCTCCGACGAATCGCATCGACGCATGCTGTGGGTGGCCTCGATGGTCGCCACCGCGCTGCGCGATCGTGCGCTCACGGTCAATCCCGGCCTGCGCCAGGCGTTCGCCAGCGTCGACCGCGAAACCCGCGGCATCTTCCAGCAGGGCGGCTTCGATGCGCCGCGCGCGGACGCCGCGCTCGAACCCACCCGGCAACTGCTCTATCACGTCGCGCACAGCGAATCCGTGCACCCGGCGCTGATGCAATTGCGCGAAGTGTTCGATCTCGATTCGCTTAAACCGACCGAATCCGAACTCGACCATGCCCGCGGCAGCGTCGCGGGTCGCAACCGCACGCTGCTCGATACCGTCGCGGCCGCGATCAAGGAAGACCTGCTGCGGGTGAAGGACGAGCTGGACCTGTACCTGCGCACGTCCAAGAACAACCCGGCCGAACTGCAGCCGCAGGCCGAGCGCCTGCAGAACGTGTCCGACACGCTCGGCATGCTCGGGCTGGGACTGGCGCGCAGCCTCGTGCTGCAACAGCGCGACGCGATGCGCGAAATCGTCGACGGCAAGCGCAAGGCCGACGAGGCCGCGCTGCTGGAAGTCGCCGGTGCGTTGCTGTACGTCGACGCCTCGCTGGACGACCAGGTCGCGCGCCTCGCCAGTGGCGACGGCGCCGACACCGAGGAAGATCTCGCCGGCGCCGAAGCCCGCAAGGTGCTCGACGTCCTGATCCGCGAGGCGATCACCAACTTCGCGGCCGCGCGTCAGGCCTTCGTCGCCTTCGTCGAAACCAGTTGGAATCACGCCGAACTGGCGCAGGTGCCGAAGCTCCTGCGCGACGTGTCCGGTGCGCTCAATATCCTCGAACTGTCGCAGCCCGCGCAGTATCTCGACGGCGTGCGCCTGTACGCCGAAATCGAACTGCTCGAACGCCGCCGCATTCCCAACAGCCGTCAGCTCGACACCTTCGCCGACGCGCTCGCCAGCATCGAGTATTACCTCGAAGCGCTGCGCGAACAGCGCGCCAATCGCGACGATATCCTCGACATCACCCGCAACAGCCTCGAAAACCTTGGCTACTGGCCGCTGCCGGCAGAGCGCGCGCCTGCTGTCGAAATGCCTGCTGTCGAAACGCCCGCTGTCGATACGCCCGTGGCCGAAGTCCCGGCGGTCGCCCCGCTGGAGATCGCCCAGCCGGAGATCGTGTCGGTGGAGGTCGCGCCGCCTGTCGAAGCGATCCCCGAGGCTGCACCGCTGGAAATCGCAGAGCCCGTCGCCGACACGCCGATGGACGAGCCGCTGGAGATCGTGGCGCCTGTCGTCGAGGCGGCGGCTCCCGAGCCTGCGACTTTCGAACCGCTCGAAATCGCGCCACTCGAGATCGCGCCGCCTGTCTTCGAGGCGCCTGCCGCCGAGAAGCCGGACACGGCCGCACCTGCGCCTGCGCCGTTCGTGCCCCTCTTCCTGCCGCCGCGCGAGTCTGTCGCAGCACCGCCCGTACCGCCGCCGCAGGTCGCAGTACCGCCTGTGCCGACGCAGGTTCCTGCGCCGCCGCCTGTAGCGCCTGTCGCCGCGCCGCTGTCCGCGGGTTTCGACGTCACCAGCGACGATATCGACGACGAAATCCGCGAGATCTTCCTCGAAGAATTCGAGGAAGAGATCGGCAACCTCGCGCAATTGCTGCCGGCCTGGAAAGCCGAGCCCCAGAACATCGAACGTCTGCAGCCGGTTCGCCGGGTCTTCCACACGCTGAAGGGCAGCGGCCGTCTGGTCGGCGCCAAGACTCTCGGCGAGTTCAGCTGGAAGATCGAGAACATGCTGAACAAGGTGCGCGACGGCCTGCGCCCGGCGACGTCGCCGGTAATAGCGATGGTCGATCAGGCTTACGCGACGCTGCCTCAGCTGCACGCCGCGCTGCGCGGCGTGGGGACGGTCACCACCGATCTGCGTGCGATGGAAGCCTTCGCCGACCGCATCGCCGGCGGCGAGGAAGTGATGCCCGTGATCGTCGCCGCGGCTGCCGCCCAGGCGGCGCCTGTCGTCGAGTTCGAACCGGTGAAGACCGAATTCACCGCCGGTGCGATGATCGAGCAGGAAGAAGGCATCGCCGTCAGCGTCGACGCCGTGCTGTTCGAGATCCTGCAGGCGGAAGTCGGCGGGCACCTGCGCACCATCGAGGGCTGGCTGTCGCGCGCCCGCACTGCGCCGACCGCTGCCGACGAACCGCTGGTCCGCGCGATCCACACGATGAACGGCGCGTTCGCGATGACCGAAGTGCCGGCCATCACCGATGCGCTGATTCCCGCCGAAGGCTATGTGCGCCGCCTGCTGGTATCCGCCGGTGCCGCCGATGACGAAGGCGTCAGCGCGATCACCGAACTGGCCGATCGCGTCCGCGCGACCGTATCCGCGCTGTCGGTGTCGGGCGGCCGCGTGCCGCGCTGCGATGAGCTGGCCGCGCGTTTCCAGACTTTGCGCGACAGCCTGCCGGAATCCAGACCGGTCAGTGCGGTCGAGGAACCGGCCGGGATCGAGTTCGAAACCGGACAGACCGGGCGGGGCGATATCGAGCTCACCGAACTGGATCTGAGCGCGTACGGCAATTTCGACAGCCGACCGCCCGCGCCGGCGCCTGCCGGAACGACCGACGAAGCGACGTCATCGCAGCTCGACGCCGTCGAATTCGACGATGCGGCCGAAGACGAGCTTGCGCGTCTGCTCGGCGAGAGCGTGGAAACTCCCGCGGCATCCGTATGGGCACCGAACCCGCCGGCGACGATTCCGCCAGCGACGATTCCACCAGAATCGGGCATGCCCACCGATGCGGACGAAGCCGCACGGTTGCTCGCAGTCATGGAATCCTACGAGGCCGAACGTCTCGAAGCGGAACGTCTCGAAATCGAGCGCGCGGAAGCGGAGCTTCTCGCAGCAGAACGCGCCGAAGCCGAACGACTCGAAGCCGAACGCGCCGAAGCACAACGCCTCGAGGCGGAACGACTCGAAGCCGAGCGCGTCGAAGCGGAACGTCTTGCCGCAGAACGTGCCGAAGCGGAACGCCACGAGGCAGAACGCGCCGAAGCGGAACGTCTCGAAGCGGAACGTCTCGAAGCGGAACGGCTTGAAGCGGAACGGCTTGAAGCGGAACGGCTCGAAGCGGAACGGCTCGAAGCGGAACGGCTCGAAGCGGAACGGCTTGAAACCGAGCGTGCGGAAGCAGAACGTCTTGAAGCGGAACGTCTCGAAACCGAACGTGCTGAAGCAGAACGCCTCGAAGCCCAGCGTGCCGAAGCGGCGCTGCGCGAACAGGAAATGCGCGATTTCATCCGTATCGAGGAAGAGCGGCTCGCAGCCGTGCGTCTCGATTCGGAACGCCGCGAAGCGGAATGGCTGGAAGCGGAACGCCTGCTTGCCGAAAGCGTCGATCCGGAGCCGGGCGAGCCGGTAGCGGAGGCGATCGCAACGCCGCAGGCAGAGCCGTCCGTCGTCGCACGCCTGCTGGCCAATACGGCCGTCGTGGATCCGGATACCGATCTGGACATGACCGATCTCGATGCCGAACTCATCGACATCTTCGTCGAGGAAGGTCGCGACCTGCTGGATCATTCCGACCAGTTGCTGGTGTCGTTGCGCGAAAACCCGGACGAGCGCGAGATCATCGGCGGCCTGCAGCGCGATCTGCACACGCTCAAGGGCGGCGCGCGCATGGCCGGCATCATGGCGATCGGCGAACTCGGCCACGCCATGGAATCCCTGCTCGAAGCGGCGGCCGAACATCGCCTGCAGCTCGAAAGACAGGATATTCCCCTGCTGGAAAGCGGTTTCGATCGCCTGCATACGATGGTCACCCGCGTCGGCGATCGCCGTGCGGTCGTCATTCCGGAAGCGCTGGTCGCGGCGTTCGATGCCCGCGCCCTCGGACGCGCGTTCGAGCCCGCGCAGTGGACGCCGCCGGTGCAGGATCTTGGGCCCGTCATCGCTGTCGAGGATTCGTCCGAAACACCGGTGTACGAAGTCGTGGCACAGGAAGAAGTCGCTCCCGAAGACGCCGTGCTCGAAGAGCCTGCTTTCGAGCAGGCTGCACCCGAGGAGATCGCTGCAGAAGAAGAGATGGTGCTCGAAGAGAGCGTCCTCGACGAAACGGCCATCGATCAGACGGCGCTGGAACAGGCCGCTGCCGAGCAAGCCGCACTGGAACAAACTGCCCTGGAGCAGGCTGCCCTGGAACAGGCAGCTTTCGAACAGGCAGCCATCGAACAGGCCGCGATCGAGCAGGCCGCGATCGAGCAACTGATCCTCGAAGAAGCCGCGTTGGGAGCTGCCGCGCTCGGAGAAGCCGCTGTCGAAGAGCCGGCTGTTGAAGAGCTCACGATCGAAGAACCGGTTTCCGAAGAGATCATGCTCGAAGGCACCGCGCTCGAAGATGCCGCCTTCGAAGAAATCTCTCTTGAAGAAGCCACCTTCGAATCGCCTGCAGTCGACGAAGCGCCGCTCGAAACCGCATCCGACGATGCCGCGCCCGAAGGTTTGCCGCCACCGGTTGAACGGTTCGACGAAGAAACCGTGGTCGAGCAGACGCTGGTCGAGCAGACGCTCACCGAGCACACGTTCGACGATGGCGTGTTCGTCGACGAAGCCTTCACCGAGATCGTCGCGCCGGCCGAGCCGGAGACACGCGAATATGTGCCTCGCGTCGGTTACGAATACGAGTTCCAGGTTCCCGCCGACGCGCCGGAGGCGATCGATGTCGTGGCCGATATTGCGGCCGAGCTCGAAGCTCAGCCCGAAGTCGCCGCGGCGCGGCCGCAGATGCCGAGCTTCGCGCCTTTGCCCGAGCTCAAGCCGCTGTCGGTACCTGTGGATTTCGGCGCCACCGGCGACGACGATGTCGGTCTTCGCGGGACGCAGGAGCAGGTACGCGTCCGCGCCGAACTGCTCGATCGTCTGGTGAACTACGCCGGCGAAGTCGCGATCTATCGTTCGCGACTCGAACAGCAGCTCGGCGCGTTCCGCGGCGCCACCGCGGAAATGGAGCAGACCAACACCCGTCTGCGCGATCAGCTGCGCCGTCTGGATATCGAAACCGAAGCGCAGATCATCGCGCGCTACCAGCGCGAGGGCGAAACCCGCGACGAGACCTTCGATCCGCTGGAACTCGATCGCTTCTCCAATCTGCAGCAGCTGTCGCGTGCGCTCGCCGAGACCGCGGCCGACCTGAGCAGCCTGCAGAGCACGCTCGACGACCTCACCCAAGGTTACGACACCCTGCTGTTGCAGCAGTCGCGCGTGAGCTCGGAGCTGCAGGAAGGTCTGATGCGCACCCGCATGGTGCCGTTCGACACCATCGTGCCGCGTCTGCGCCGCGTGCTGCGTCAGGCCGCGACCGACACCGGCAAGCCCGTCCAGCTCAAGCTCGATGGCGCCCAGGGCGAACTCGACCGCAACGTGCTGGAACGCATGACCGCGCCGCTGGAGCACATGCTCCGCAACGCGGTGGCCCACGGTCTCGAAAAACCCGATCAGCGCAGCGCCGCCGGCAAGCCCGCCGAAGGCACGGTCACCATCGCCATCCGCAAGGAAGGCTCGGAAGTCGTGCTGCAGATCACCGACGACGGCAAGGGGCTCGATCGCGACGCCATCCGCCAGCGCGGCGAACTGCGTGGTCTCGTCCGCAAGGACGCGGTGCTGTCGAGCGCCCAGCTCGATGCGCTGATCCTGGAGCCCGGCTTCTCGACCGCCGAGGAAGTCAGCCAGCTGGCCGGCCGTGGCGTCGGCATGGACGTGGTCGCCAGCGAAGTCCGCCAGCTCGGCGGCACGCTCGACATCCACTCCGAGCGCGGCACCGGTACCGTCTTCACGCTGCGCCTGCCGCAGACCCTCGCGGTCACCCAGGCCGCGTTCGTGCGCATCGGCGAAATCACCTTCGCGGTGCCGATCGCTTCGGTCCGCGGCGTCGGTCGCATCCAGCGCGAGGAACTGGCGAAGGGCGACCTCACCAGCTACCGCTACGGCAACGAGGAATACGTGCTGCACGATCTGGGCAAGCTGCTCGGCCATGCGCCGGCGAAGGCCGAAGGTCAACTGCAGATGCCGCTGCTGCTCACCCGTTCGGGCGATCTGCACATCGCGGTGACCGTCGATCAGATCCTCGGCAACCGCGAAATCGTGGTGAAACCGATCGGACCGCAGGTCGCTTCGATTCCCGGCATCTTCGGCGCCACGATCATGGGCGACGGCAGCGTGGTGGTGATTCTCGACATCGCGCCGCTGGTGCGTCGCCAGGCCGCGCAACTGCTCGAACTCGAAGAAGCGCTGCAGGCGCCCGCTGCCGAACAGCGCGCGGTCCCGCTGGTCATGGTGGTGGACGACTCGATCACCATGCGCAAGGTCAGCAGCCGCGTGCTGGAACGCAACAATTTCGAAGTGCTTACCGCGAAGGACGGCATCGACGCGCTGGAACGCATGGTCGATCGCGTCCCGGACCTGATGCTGCTCGATATCGAAATGCCGCGGATGGACGGTTACGAGCTGGCGACCACGATGAAGGCCGACCCGCGCCTGGCCAATGTGCCGATCATCATGATCACCTCGCGTACCGGCGACAAACATCGCCAGCGCGCGATGGACATCGGCGTCGATCGTTATCTCGGCAAGCCGTATCAGGAGAACGAACTCATGCGCAACGTCTTCTCGCTGCTGGAAGCGCGCGAGTCCAAGCCGGTGAGGTCCGATGGTTGACGCCGTCTCCCATGCCGCCACGCCGCGCGTCGTATTGCTGGCGCGCGCGGGCAAAGCCGCCGATCACCTCGCCGAAGCGTTGAGACAGGCCGGGGCCGAGTTGCTGCTCGCCATCGACCCGGCGAACGCCGACGAGGCCGCGCTGCGCGCGCTGAATCCGCAGGCGGTGCTGGTCGCGCTGGAACCCAGCATCGAACCCATGCTCGACAAGCTCGAAGGTCTGCTGTCGGATCCGGCACTGACCGTGATCTACGACGAGGCCGATGTCGCCGCGCATCGCGCCGGCTGGGATGCGGCGCGCTGGGCGCGCCATCTCTCCGCCAAGCTGCGCCACGACAGCAATGTGCTGCCGCCGGGGACCGAAAGCGATCAGGACTGGCAGCCGTCTCCCGGGCAGATCCCGAAGCCCGCGGCCGCCTACGCCGATGTGGACATGACGGCCTTCACCCGCGAAGCGCACGCGCATGCCGATAGCGTTCCCGCTGATGGCACGCCGGTGGACGTCGTGCCCGAGAGCGGGCTGTCGCCGCCGGATACGATGCTCATCGATGCGATTCCCGCCTCGACGGCGCCGGCTGCGCCCGTGCCGGCGGTGCCCATGCAAGCAGTGCCGACGCAAGCCCCGCCAGCGCCTGCGCACGCGGTACCGCCTCCGCTTCCGCCGGTCGCGCCCCCGCCATCCGATTCCGGAATCGCAGCGTTCCAGACCTCGTCGTTCGAAACGATGGCGCTGGAATCGATGGATGCCGAACCGCGTGCGTACGCCGCTGCGTCGGATGACATCTCGTTCGAGACATTCGCGACGGACGACGGCGCCGGGATCGAAGCTGTATCGCTGGACAGCATGTCCTTGGATAGCATGTCGCTCGACAGCATGACGCTGGATGATGTGCAGATCGACAGCGCGCAGCTGGATTCGCTGCAGTTGGAGAGCATGACGCTTGACGATGCGCAGCGCGATGACATCGCGCTCGACAGCATCTCAACCGCGCCCGCGCCGAGCGTCGCGCCGATGCGTCTCGATGAGGATGCCTTCTTCCTCGAAGAACTGTCCGCAACCGATCTCCCGCCGACGAGCGGCGAGCCGGTGGCGATGAATCGGTTCGGCGGCGACTTCGATGGTGGCCTCGACTTCAGCGATGAGGATGTCGCCGGCTTCGAAGCGCTCGATCTGGACTCGATCTCCTCCGCCGAGGCGCCGTCGCGCGCGCCGGCAACGTTGGCATCTTCCGAAGAAGTGATGTCGTTCGAAGCGTTGATCGCGAGCAGTGTGGCCGCGGCTGCCGAGGCCGTACCGGCACCGGCTGCGCCGGTCGCACCGCCTACGGAGTCGAAACCGGGGTTTTCGCTCGGCGACCTGTCGCTGGCGCCGGTCGACGACGCGCCCAGCATCGTCGAGAGACCCGCCGCCAGCCCGGCCGCGCACGATCTGTCGGCGCTTGAATCGCGGATCTCCAGCCTTTCGCTGGTCGACCTTGATGAAGGCGCCCCGGACGCGTTCGGCATCCAGGCCACGCCGGTGGTGCTGATCGAAGCGGGCCTGGGCGGTCCGGATCCCGCGCGTCAGCTGCTGTCGTCGCTGCCCGCCGAATTCATGGCGATCGTGCTGGTACGCCTGCATCTGCAGGGCGGTCGCTACGATCGCCTGGTTGCGCAGATGGAGCGCACGGCGGCGCTGCCGGTCGCGTTGGCGCAAAGCGGCGCGACCGCGAGCGCCGGCACCATCTATTTCCTGCCCGACGGCATCGGCTTGACCGCAAGCGCCGGTGGTTTCGGCTTCGTCGACGACATCGCGCCGCCCGCGGCGATGTTTGCAGCGCTGCCGTCCGGCGCAAGCGCGCTCGTGTTCCTCAGCGGCAGCGAGCCGCAACTGGTACAGAGCGCGATGGCCGCCGCCGCGACCGGTACGGTGGTCCTGGCCCAGTCCCCCGAAGACTGCTACGACGGCGCGGCCTGCGCCGAGTTGCGCAACCGCGGCGTGACCTCCGGGCTGCCCGCCGAACTTGCCGGCCGACTCGCGTCGCGCTGGCCCAGTTGAACGAATCCAGGACCCGTACTCCCGTGAACAGCACGACCGTCAACGACATCCGAGGCGTCCTCATCCAGATCGCCGGCTCGCAGCTGTTGCTGCCGAACGCGGCGACGGTCGAGGTCTTGTCCTACGTCGATCCGGAACCGCTGGACAACGCGCCGGACTGGCTGCTCGGCCAGATCCGCTGGCGCGGCTGGCGCCTGCCGCTGGTGTCGTTCGCGCGCATCGCCGGCACCCATTCGGAAGGCGCGGCCATCGGCACCAAGGTCATCGTGATCAAGGCCCTGGGCGGCGATCCGAAACTGCCGTACTTCGCGCTGGTGGCGCAGGGCTTCCCACGCCTGGTCACGATTTCCCGCGACAACATGATCGTCGACAGCGAACACCGCGAAGTGATGCCCGACGGCATCCGCCTGAGGGTGATGTTCAACGACGACGTGGCGCTGGTGCCCGATCTCGACGCCGCCGAGCGGATGATCGTCGAGGTGCTGAGGCCGGCGGCGTGATGGTGTCGTAGGGCGGGCTCAAGCCCGCCTTCTTGCCGGACATGTCTTACGTCGATCGAACTGTTTCGATCGAACCGTTTCGATGGAACCGTTTCGATCGATACGCGGAGCGATCGGCAACGTCGCAATGGCGGGCTTGAGCCCGCCCCCGGATCAAGTCCGGGGCAGGCCCTACAGATCCCCGAACTTCGCCTGCAGCGCCGCGATCGCGGCCAGCCCGGCGGTTTCCGTGCGCAGCACGCGCGGACCGAGGCTCAGACCGCTGAAACCGTGGGTGCGCAGGATGATACGGTCCTTCTCCGACCAGCCGCCTTCCGGGCCGATGCCGATCACGATGCCGCCGGCGACGCTGGGCGACAGCGTGTCGAAACGATGTTCGCCGAGCGGATCGAGCGTGAGCTTCAGCGCATCCGCGTCCAGCGACGCCGCGGCTTCGGCCAACCCGCGAGGCGCCATCACCTCGGGCACGCGCGCGCGTCCGCTCTGCTCGCAGGCCGAGGTCACGACGCTGCGCCAGTGCGCGATGCGCTTGTCCAGCCGGTCGCCGTCGAGCTTCACTTCGGTGCGATCCGCGAACACCGGCGCGATCGCGGCGATGCCCAGCTCGGTCGCCTTCTGCAGGATCAGATCCATCTTCTCGCCACGGGCGATGCCCTGCAGCAGCACCAGCCGCAGCGGCGATTCGTTGTCGACGATGCGCACGGCATCGACTTGCGCTTCCACGCCGCGCTTGCCGGCGCTGAGCAGCCGCGCGTCGTAATCGTGACCGTCGCCGTTGAAGAGCACGCAGGCCTCGCCCTCGCGCAGGCGCAGCACGCGCACCAGATGCGCGCCGGCGCTTTCGGGCAGGGTCACGCGCGCGCCGGGCGCGAGCGCCTGGTCGATGTAGACGCGGGTCAGGCGCATGCGGCACTCCCGATGTCTGTTGTCTTGTGGGAGCGACGCAAGTCGCGACTGCAATCAAACAGCATCATGGCCCGTCGCGACTTGCGTCGCTCCCACCAAGAGCGATAACGCTCGATCATCGCAATGACGCGAGCGCGACTCATCCGGTCGCCTCCTCGATCGCCGCGAGCGTGGTTTCCGCCAGCAACTGCAACTGCACGTCGTCGACGCAGTACGGCGGCATCCAGTAAAGCACGTCGCCGAGCGGGCGCAGCAGCACGCCGCGCGCCAGCGCCGCGCGATACGCGCGCAGGCCGATCCGCAGCGCCGGGTCGAAGGGCGTGCGCTTGTCGCCGTCGCGGGTGAGCTCGAACGCGACGATCATCCCGGCCTGGCGCACGTCGGCGACATGACGATGCTTGCCGACCTCGGTCGCGAGCCGGCGCATCTTCGCCGACGTGTCGCGATTGCGCGACAGCACGCCGTCGTGTTCGAAGATGTCCAGCGACGCCAGCGCCGCCGCGCAGGCCAAGGGGTTGCCGGTGTAGCTGTGCGAATGCAGGAAGGCCTTGTCGCGCGAATCGTCGAGGAAACCGTCGTACAGCGCCTGTGTCGCCAGCACCGCGGCCAGCGGCAGCGCGCCGCCGGTCAAGCCCTTCGACAGACACAGGAGATCGGGCATCACGCCGGAATCCTCGCTGGCGAACATCGGCCCGGTACGACCGAAGCCCACCGCGATCTCATCGGCGATCAGGAACACGCCGTGGACATCGCACAGATCGCGCACGCGCCTGAGATACACCGGGTCGTGCATGCGCATGCCGCCCGCGCACTGCACGCGCGGTTCGAGGATCAGCGCGCAGATCTCGCCCGGATGCGCATCGAGCAGACGGGCGAGGGCGTCGGCGGCCGCCTCTGCGTGCGCCTGCGCGCTGCAGCCCTCGGGCGCGGTGTAGGCGTCGGGCGAGGGCGCGAACAGACATTCCACCAGCAGCGGCGCATAGACGCGTCGGTACAGCGGAATATCGCCGACCGACAGCGCACCGATGGTCTCGCCGTGATAGCCGTTCTCCAGCGCCACGAACTTCGTTCTTTGGGGCTCGCCCTGATTGCGGAACCAGTGGAACGCCATCTTCAGCGCCACTTCCACGCCGGCCGAACCGTTGTCTGCGTAGAACACCTTGCTCAGAGGCGCGCGGTCGTGCTGCCGCGGCGCCATCGCCAGCAGGCGTTCGGCCAATTCCACGGCCGGCGCATGCGAGACGCCGGCCAGGATCACGTGTTCCAGCGTGCGCGCCTGACGACCGATGGCCTCGGCGATGCGCGGTTCGCTGTGGCCGTGGATGTTGGTCCACCAACTGCTGATGGCGTCCAGCGTGCGGCTGCCGTCGTGACCGATCAGCCAGGCGCCTTCGCCGCGCGCTACCGGCAGCAGCGGCAGGGTGTCGGGGTGCTCGCGCATCTGCGTGCACGGGTGCCACAGCACCGCGAGATCGCGCGCGCGCCAGCGGTCGGCCAGATCCTTCCCGCCAATATCGGCGATCGCTTCGCCTGCGTCCGGCTGGCCGGCGCCCTTGTCGTTTATCATCGGCACATGCGTCTTCATTCCCCCATTATCGCCCGGCGCGTCCGCGCAGGTGCGCCATGAGCCGGCCATTGCCGACCATCCACGAGGTGCGTCGCCGTCGCGGCGACCCCGAGCGCGTGATCGAGGAACTGGATCTCGAATTCTCGAACGGCGAACGTCGCCTCTACCATCGCGCGCCCGCCACCGGCAACGGTGCGGTGATCGTGGTGCCGATGCTGGACGACGACACCGCGCTGTTGATCCGCGAGTATGCCGCCGGCACCCATCGCTACGAGCTGGGGCTGGTCAAGGGCAAGATCGATGCCGGCGAGACGCCGGAACAAGCGGCGGATCGCGAATTGAAGGAAGAAGCCGGCTACGGCGCGCGTTCGCTCACCGTGCTGCGCCGGATCAGCCTGGCGCCGACGTACATGGGCCACGAAACGGTGCTGGTGCTGGCGCGCGATCTGTATGAGGAGCGCCTGCCCGGCGACGAGCCGGAGATCCTCGACGTGGTGCCATGGAAGCTCGATGCGCTGCACGAATTGATCCTCGCCGAGGATTTTTCCGAGGGGCGTTCGATCGCCGCTCTTTTTCTGGTCAGGGAGTGGTTGCGTCATGCCGATGTTGCTTGAAGATGCCGTGCGCGAAAGCGTGATCGCGCTGGCCGTGGCCGCCGCCGCCGATATCCTCGCGATCTACGAACATCCGTTCGACGTCGAGCACAAGACCGACGACAGCCCGCTGACCGCCGCGGATCTCGCTTCGCATCGGCGCATCGTCGATGGTCTGCAGCGGCTCACACCCGACATTCCGGTCTTGTCGGAAGAATCCGCGGAAATCGATATCGCCACCCGCCGCAGCTGGTCGAGGCTGTGGCTGGTCGATCCGCTGGACGGCACCCGCGAATTCGTCAAGCGCAACGGCGAGTTCACCGTCAACATCGCGCTGATCGAAGACGGCGTGGCCACCTTCGGCGTCATCCAGGCGCCGGTCACCGGCGACCTGTGGTGGGGCGATCTGGTCCACGGCGCCTATCGTCGCGACGATCTCGGCGACGAAATCGCGCTGAACACCCGCGCGCGGCCGCAGCCGCCGCTGCGGGTGGCGGCCAGCCGCTCGCACCGCGACGCGCGCACCGAAGCGTTCATGGCGAAGATGGCGGCGCAGATGGGCGAACTGGAAGCCATCGGCGTCGGATCGTCGCTCAAATTCTGCCGCGTCGCCGAAGGCGCCATCGACGTCTATCCGCGCTTCGCGCCGACCAGCGAATGGGACACCGCCGCAGGCCAGGCCATCGTCGAAGCCGCCGGCGGCCGCGTGCTGGATCCGCAGGGCCGGCCGTTCCGCTACAACCAGCGCGACACGCTGCTGAACGGCGATTTCGTGGCGCTGGGGGATGCGAATCTTCCATGGCAGAGCTGGTCGGGTGTTTGAACCTCGTTCGCGGAAGAGCGTTATCGGCCTTGCATTGGCTTTTTCGATAGGGCCAGCGCTGGTGGCCTGCAGGCCAGCGCCCGTGTCCGCGGATGACGCGACCCGTCGGAATCGATTGCTGGGCCGCGAAGAAGCGCTCGATATCGCCGAGAGGCACATTTCCGAAAAGGACGTCGATCTGCGCGAGTACCGCATTCGAATGGACGGCGAAGAATTGAGCGAAGACGGAAACAAATGGCTGTTCCTGTTCGAGTGCCGGGAGTGGAGGCCGGGATGTCACTTCCTTGTGATCGTGGATCGCCGTTCTGCGCAAGCCGAATTGATGCCGGGGGAGTGATCGGACGACGCCATGCAAAGTGAATCGGACATCCAACGCCTCCTTGCCATCATGGCGCGCTTGCGCGACCCGCAGAACGGTTGCCCGTGGGATCTGAAACAGACCTTCGCCACCATCGCGCCGTACACGGTGGAGGAAGCCTACGAAGTCGCCGATGCGATCGACCGCGGCGATCTGGACGATCTGAAGGACGAACTCGGCGACCTGTTGTTCCAGGTCGTGTTCCATGCGCGCATGGCCGAGGAGCAGGGCGCATTCGCGTTCGGCGATGTGGTCGCGGCGATCAGCGACAAGATGGAGCGTCGGCATCCGCATGTATTCGCGGGCATGAGCATCGCCGACAGCGACGCGCTCAACGCGATGTGGGATGCGGAGAAGAAGAAAGAGCGGTTGGCGAAGCATGCTGCACAAGGGCATGGCGCTGCTGCCGATGCCTCCGCGTTGGCCGGCATCGCCCGCGGCCTGCCGGAATGGCAGCGCGCTTTGAAGCTGCAGAAAAGAGCCGCGACCGTCGGCTTCGATTGGCCCGGCCCGGCGCCGGTCATCGAAAAGCTGATGGAAGAACTGGACGAAGTGCGCGTCGAATTCGATGCGCTCTCGGCCGAGCCGCACAGCGCCGATGTGCGCGACCGGCTGGAGGACGAACTCGGCGATCTGCTGTTCGTCGCTGCGAATCTCGCGCGCCACGCGAAGGTCGACCCCGGCGCGGCGCTGCGTCGCGCGAACCACAAGTTCGAGCGGCGTTTCCGCGCGATGGAAACCATGGCCGCCGCCGATGGCGTGCGTCTGGCCGATCTGCCGCTGGAGGCGCAGGACGCCTACTGGAACCGCGCGAAGGCCCTGGAATCCGCCGGAGCGGGTGCCGACCCGTGAAATGTCATCGCCACCGCGAACGCGACGCGGTCGGCGTCTGCGCGGCCTGCGGCAAAGGCTTGTGTGCGGAAGATTGTGCGCAGGACGGCGACTTCGGTTTGCACTGCGATGCGGCCTGCGCCCGTCGCCTGCAGGCCCGCGAGCGCGCGGGCGCTTCGGCGCCGGTCGCGTGGTTCTGGTCGATTCTGCTGGTGGCGGTCGGCGTGGCGCTGCTGTACTACGGCTACCGCTATTCCGAATGGTCGATGAGCGTGCCGAACCTCCTCGGCATGTTGTTCGTCTGGTACGGTGTTGTCCTGCTGTTGCAGCGTGCGGCGGATCGCACGCACAAGTCCTGATCGGAGACGTCCATGGCCGGTTATTCCAGCTTCCGCGAGTTCTATCCGTTCTACCTCGGCGAGCATCGCGACCCTACCTGCCGCCGGCTGCATTTCGTCGGCACGTCCGGCGCGCTCGGCTGCATCGTCGCGGCGATCGTGCGCGACAACGCGTGGTGGTTGCTCGGTGCGCTGGTGTGCGGCTATGCGTTCGCGTGGGTGGGGCATTTCTTCTTCGAGAAGAATCGCCCGGCGACGTTCAAGCACCCGTTCTATTCTTTTTTGGGAGATTGGGTGATGTACAAAGATATCCTGATCGGCAAGATCAAATTCTGATCGCCGATTCGCTGTCGCAAGCCGCGCGCGCGGCTTTGATGTCGTCGCAGGCCAGGCGCTGCCTGGGCGGGTGATGTACAAGGACATCCTGATCGGCAAGATCAAGTTCTGATCATTCGATCATGTAGAGCGGGCTTCAGCCCGCTGTTTTGACATGCTCATTGTCGATGCCTGATGGAAGCCAGCGGGCTGAAGCCCGCTCTACATGATTTGTCGGCCATCACTCCAGAAAGATCAGCCACGCCGCCACCACGATCAGGCCGAAGCCGGCCCAGTGGTTCCATTTCAGCGGCTGGTCGAGGTACATCGCCGAGAAGCCGGCGAACACCACCAGGGTGATCACCTCCTGCATGCCCTTGAGCTGCGGCGCGGAGTAGATGGCGCTGCCCATTCGGTTGGCCGGCACCATCAGCATGTACTCGAACAAGGCAATACCCCAGCTCACCGCGATCGCGGTCGTCAGCGGTGCGCTCTTGTATTTCAGGTGCCCGTACCAGGCGAAGGTCATGAAGATGTTCGAGAACAGCAGCAGGACGATGGGGGCGAGGCGTTCGAGGAGGGTCGGCATGGGGATGGTGTTCGGGAGGATCATGCGATGATGCAGGGCGTCGCGCCGGTCCGCCAAGGCTCGGCCCGCAGCGGTTCCCCGGGAACATTCCCATGCCCTCAAGGTCAACCCGGGGCGCCCGCGAGCGTTCACCTCCTTTCAATTCGCGATCTCCAGAGTTCCCATGCCCGTATCCCGCAAACCGCGCGTTCCCCGTTTCGTCATCGTTCTGGTCGTGCTGGCGGTCGCAGCCGCGGCGATCTGGTTCTGGAAAGGCCGTAGCGCCGGCGGCGACGAACAGAAATTCCGCACCGCGGCGGTGGAGCAGGGCGACATCCGGGTGGCGATTTCGGCCACCGGCACGCTCAGCGCGCTGTCGACCGTGGACGTGGGCAGCGAGGTGTCCGGCAAGGTCGAGGAGGTACTGGTCGACTTCAACGATGAGGTGACCAAGGGTCAGATCATCGCCCGCATCGATCCCAGCACGTTCGAGACCCAGATCGAACAGGGCGACGCGACCATCGCCAACGCCCGCGCCGGCCTGCAGACCGCCCAGGCGGGGCTGCGCAACGCCGAGCTCGATTACGCCCGCAAGGCGAAGCTGGTGGACCAGAAACTCATCGCCCGCGGCGACCTGGATCTTGCCCAGTCCGCGCGCGACCAGGCGCGGGCGCAGGTGGTCTCGGCCCAGGCCCAGATCCGCCAGCAGCAGGCATCGACGCAGAATTTCCGACTCAATCTCGGCCGCACCGTGATCCGCTCGCCGGTCGATGGCGTCGTGCTGTTGCGCTCGGTCGAGCCCGGTCAGACCGTCGCCGCCAGCCTGCAGGCGCCGGTGCTGTTCAAGATCGCCGAGGATCTGGTGCGCATGGAGATCGTGCTGGCCGTCGACGAGTCCGACATCGGCCAGGTCAAGCAGGGCCAGTCGGTGAGCTTCACCGTCGACGCCTTCCCGGACCGCCAGTTCCGCGGCACGGTCAGCCAGGTGCGGCTGTCGGCGACCAATACCAACAACGTGATCACTTACCCGGTCGTCGTCTCGGTGGACAACAGCGACCAAGTGCTGCTGCCGGGCATGACCACCAATGCCGAAATCGAAGTCAGCCGCCGCGACAACGTACTGAAGGCGCCGAACGCCGCGATGCGCTTCAAGCCGCCGGTGGAAGATCCGGCGGCGCAGCCGCAGCCACAGCAGCGCGGCGGCGGCATGAGCGAAGAACTGCCGGCGATCGCGGCATCGCTGAAGCTGGACCCGGCGCAACAGGCCGCGTTCGACGAGGCGTTGACGAAGATGCGCGAACGCAACGCCGCGCGGACTGCGGCACCGCCGCAGGGACAGGGCGGCAGCGCGCTGTTCGGCGGCGGCAGGCCCGGCAACAGTCGGTCTTCCGGCGGCGGAAACAACGCCAGCGGCGCGATGCGCCAGCGCATGCTCGAACGTTTCAACCAGCAGTTCGGCGGTTTCCGCACCGCTTTGAACGAATCGCAGCGCCAGCAGTGGGACGCCGCGGTCAATGCGCTGGTCGGTGCGCGTCGCGCCCCGATCTATGTGCTGGACGAAGGCAAGCCGAAGCAGATCATGGTGCGCGTGGGCGCGTCGGACGGCAGCAGCACCGAAATCATCGGCGACATCAAGGCCGGCCAGCAGGTGATCGTCGGCGTGCAGACCGCGGAGCCGGGCAAGTGAATGCAGTCCCGCGCGCCCGCCCGGCGCATCCCGTGATCGAAACGCGGGTACTGGGCAAGGTTTATTCCGCCGGCACCGAAGCCGAAGTGGCCGCGCTCAAGGGCGTGGACCTGAAGATCGAACACGGCGAATTCGTCGCGATCATGGGGCCGTCGGGTTCCGGCAAGTCGACGCTGATGAATCTCATCGGCTGCCTCGACACGCCGACCTCCGGCACCTATCTGTGCGACGGCGTGGACGTCGCGACGCTGGACGCCGAAGAACGCGCGGTCCTGCGCCGCGACAAGATCGGCTTCGTATTCCAGGGCTTCAACCTGCTGTCGCGGATGAGCGCGCAGGACAACGTGGCGATGCCACTGAGTTACGCGCGCGTGCCGCCGGCCGAACGCCGCAGCCGCGCCGCCGAAGCGCTGGCGGCGGTGGGTCTGGGCGAACGCATGCAGCATCGTCCCAGCGAACTCTCCGGCGGCCAGCAGCAGCGCGTGGCGATCGCGCGCGCCCTGATCCACCGGCCGGCGATCATCATGGCCGACGAACCCACCGGCGCGCTCGACACGCGCACCGGGCAGGAAATCCTCGCATTGTTCGAACGCCTGCGCGGCGAAGGCCATACGATCATTCTCATCACCCACGACGCCGAAGTGGCGGCGCACGCCGACCGCACCTGCGTGATGCGCGACGGCGAGCTGCACGATGCCGTGCCGGAGACGGCGGCATGACAGCGGCTCTCGATCCGAAGTTGCAGGATTCGCCGAGTCGGGATTCGCTGACGCACGATCCCCACCAGGTCCCCGGCGGCATGACCGTGGTCGAAGTGCTGCGCACCGCGACCTTCGCGCTGCGCGGCAACTGGCTGCGCAGCGCGCTCACCTCGCTGGGCGTGATCATCGGCATCGCCGCCGTCATCGTGATGGTGTCGGTGGGCCAGGGCACCCAGGCCGAGATCGAGAAACTCGTGTCGGGCCTGGGCTCGCAGCGTCTGGATATCGGCCCCGGCGCCGGTCGCGGCGCCGGCGGCGTGCGTCTGAGCGCCAGCAGTTTCTTCACATTGACCGAAGACGACGCTGATGCGATCCGCCGCGAAGTGCCGGGCATCCAGTACGCGACCTCGCTGCTGCGCGGCAACACCCAGGCGGTGTACGCCGAGAACAACTGGTCCAGTTCGTGGCAGGGCGTGGAGGCCGACTGGTTCGACATCAACGGCTGGGAACTCGCCAGCGGCCCGGGCTTCGAATCGCGCGATTACACCAGCGGCGCGAAGTCGGCGATCCTCGGCGAAAGCGTGCGTCGCGAGCTGTTCGGCGAAGAAGAAGCGCTGGGGCAGACCATCCGTCTCGGCCGCGTGCCGTTCACCGTGGTCGGAACCCTGAAATCGAAAGGCCAGGGCGGTTTTGGCCAGGATCAGGACGACCTGATCGTGGTGCCGCTGGGCACCGCGCGTCGGCGCATGTCCAGCAATGCATCGCTGCCGCCGGGCGCGGTGCAACAGATCTCGGTCGGCGTGGCCGATCCCGACGGCCTGTCCACCGCGCAGGCCGAAATCGAAGCGCTGCTGCGCCAGCGCCACAAGATCCAGCCGGGCGAAGACGACGATTTCAACGTGCGCAATCTCGCCGAGATCGTCGCGACGCGCACGCAGACCACGAAACTGATGTCGTGGCTGCTCGGCGCGGTCGCCGGTATTTCGTTGATCGTCGGCGGCATCGGCATCATGAACATCATGCTGGTGTCGGTGACCGAACGCATCCGCGAGATCGGCCTGCGCATGGCCGTGGGCGCCGGCCCGCGCGACATCCGCCGGCAGTTCCTGGCCGAAGCGATGCTGATCTCGCTGATCGGCGGCATCATCGGCATCGCGCTCGGCATCATCGGCGCACTGCTGGTCAGCAAGGTCGGCACCCTGCCGATCGCGCTCAACAGCCAGGTCATCGGCCTGGCCGCCGCGTTCTCGATCGCCACCGGCCTGTTCTTCGGCTATTACCCGGCCAGCAAGGCGTCGAAGCTCGACCCGATCGAGGCGTTGCGCCAGCAGTAGCGCGGCCTTCAGGCCGCTGAAAGACAAACGGGAAGCGATCTCAGAGGGTGCGCGTGGCGCGGCACCATTTGCAGGCATGCACCGGGGGCCTGCGAAGAACGCCTCACCGTTCTTCGCCAGAGGCCTCGCTCAACGCTGGCAGCGGTGCAGTGCTTACTGCGCGCGTGCCTGGATCTGGGCCAGAACGTACTGCACCGCGATCCCCACGCCGTCGCCATGGGCAATGGTCGGCGCATACAGGGACGCATACTCGGCGGCGCCGTTGTCGGGGCAAAGTTCTGCCATCACCGCCATCCATGTCATCGGCACCGCGCCCGCCTGGATCATGCGGCGCTTGCCTTCCTCGTGCGCTTCCGCGCTGACGCCGCCGCTGCAGTCGGCGACGAAGTAGATTTCGTAGCCCGCATCGATCGCCGAGACCACCGTCTGCGCCAGGCAGACCTCGGTCCACAGGCCGCACATGACCAGCTTCCTGCGCCCGGTCGCCTCGATGGCGGAGACGAAAGCCGGATCGGACCACGCGTTGGTGTTGCGTCGATCGATCGGCTGCACGTCGGGAAACAGCGCCGAGAGCTGACTGAACAGCGGATCCGAGAGCGGCCCGCCTTTGGCGAGGATCGTAGTCAGTATCGTGGGTACGCCCAATGCCAGACCCACCTTGGCCAGGCCCGTCACGTTGTTGACCAGCTCGGTCTGGGAAATCGAGCGCACCGGAAAGGCCACGAACGGCTGGTGATCGATGAAGGCGAATGCGCAGTTGTCGATGCGCAGTTGATTGATGGTGTGCATGGTGGTGGACGGTCCGCGCTGTTGTGGTGGATCGGGGATCGATCAGAGACTCGGGGATCGATCGGAGAATCGATCAGGCCTTGCGAAGAAGTGTCGACCCGGGCCGGAGCTGCCATGCCACGAAGCCGCTCAAGGCGCCCAGCACGATCGCCGGCAAGGGGCTGCCGCCGATGACAATGAGATGGACACCCACCGCGACCAGCATGGTCGCGGCCAGCGCCGCGCCAGCCAGGCCCGCGGCGGCGCGTACCAGCAGCGCGATGCCGCCCGCAACCTCGACGGCCCCGGTGATATGGCGGAAGCCCTGGCCCAGTCCGATCTTGTCGAACATCTCGACCATGTCGGGCACCCCGGCCAGTTTCGCGCCACCCGCCGCGATGAAAGCCGCCGCCAGCAGGATGCGAACGGTCCAGAGAATCCGGTTGAGCGTTGTGGCTGTCATGCGAGTCCTTGGCGTACGAACGATGGCGCGATTCTAGGCAGCGCGGATTCGTCCGATAAGTAATCGAGTCTGGATTAGACTTGTCCGCGAGATGAAGAAATCAGAGCCCGATCTGAATGCGGTGAAGGTGTTGTTGGACGTTGTCCAGGCCGGTGGCTTCTCTGCGGCCGCAAGGCGACAAGGCGTGCCGGCGAATCGACTGAGCCGGCAGGTCCAGCGCATGGAAGAGCAACTCGGCGTCCGGCTCCTGCAGCGCAGTACCCGGCGGCTCAGCCTGACGTCCGCCGGGCGCATGCTCGTCGATGCCTCGGGCACAGCCATGCACCGGATCACGCAGGCATGGCTTGAAGCGGGCGCCCAGGCCGACGAACCGGCGGGGCATCTGCGCGTGGCCGCACCCGCCGACTTCCTGTCCATGCTGTCGGTGCAACCCATCGCAGAGTTTCTGGAACGATACCCTGCGGTGACCCTGGAGTTGCTGCTGTCCGACGACGAGGCCGATCTCCTGTCGGGCGGCATCGATCTGGCGTTCCGGGGCGGACCGATCCGCGACGAGAGCCTGATCGCGCGACGCATCGCGCACAGCGTCCAGATCATTGTCGCGGCACCGCGATGGGTCCAACGACATGGCGAGCCGACGCAGCCTGAAGCACTCGCGTCGCTGCCCTGCCTGGCCTTGCGCCGCAGCAATGGCATCGGCAACCGGGGATGCGTGGCGCAGTGGCGCCTCAAGGGGCCAGAGGGCGACATCAGTATCGAGGTGCGGGCGCGCCTGGCCGTCAACAGCATGGGCGCGTTGTTGATGGGCGCACGCGCCGGACTGGGTGCCGCGCTCGTGCCGGCAGCGCTTGCCGCCGACGATCTGGCGGCAGGGTCCTTGCAGCGATTGCTGCCCGACCATGCGTTCGAAACGGGTGGATTCTTCGCCGTCTACCCGAGTCGCCGGCATCACCCGGCGGCGATGTTGGCGTTCATCGACTTCGTGATCGCGCGTGCCGGTCGGATCGGACCGTAGGCTGCGGATATGAGCGTTGCGGACGGATGCGCAGCGGCGCTTCGCTCCGCTCTGCAAGGCTCGGGTTTATGCTGATGGTCATCATTTACCGGATATACCGATGCGCCCGCTGATGCCCTTCCTCCTCGCGATGGCCGCCATGACCGCACACGCACAAGATGCCGCTTCTCCGCCGCCGCCACCGACCGCGCTGGTCATCCATGGGGGCGCCGGGGTGATGGATCGCGCCAAGCTCAGCGCCGGGGACGAGGCCGCGATCCGCGCCGCGCTCGATCGCGCGCTCGACGCCGGCAATGCCGTGCTGATGCGCCACGGCTCCGCGCTGGATGCGGTGGAAGCGGCGATCCTGGTGCTGGAGGAATCGCCGCACTTCAACGCCGGCAAGGGCGCGGTGTTCGATGCCGACGGCGGCCATCAGTTGGATGCGTCGGTGATGGAAGGCCACACCCGCCGCGCCGGCGCGGTCGCCGGGGTCAGGACGGTGCGCAATCCGATCCGGTTGGCGCGCGCGGTGATGGAACACAGCCCGCACGTGATGCTGGCCGGCGACGGCGCCGAAGCCTTCGCCGACACGCGCAAGGATATCGAGCGCGTGGCGAACGACTGGTTCGATACCGACCACCGCCGCCGCCAGCTCGACGAGGTCAAAGCCCGCGAACAGGCGAGTGCGACGCACGACCTGCGCGGCACGTATTTCGGCACCGTGGGCGCGGTCGCGCTGGATCGCGACGGTCATATCGCCGCGGGCACCTCCACCGGCGGCATGACCAACAAGCGCTGGAGCCGCATCGGCGATTCGCCGGTGATCGGCGCCGGCACCTGGGCCGACGACCGCTGCGGCGTGTCCGGCACGGGCTGGGGCGAGTTCTTCATTCGCGCCGCGGTCGCGCACGACATCTGCGCGCGCGTCGCCTACGGCGGGGCATCGCTGGCTGCGGCCGCGCACGAAGTCGTTAATGTGGTGGTGCCGAAGCTCGGCGGCGACGGCGGCGCGATCGCGCTGGATGTCGACGGCAACATTGCGATGCCGTTCAACACCAGCGGCATGTATCGGGGCTGGATCAATCCTGATGGCAGTCGCGGTACGGCGGTGTTTCGTGAAGACGACGCAAGCGAAGATGACAAGAACAGATAACAGGAGTTAGGTTGCGGAAATGATCATCACGCGAACTGCCAAAATCGAAGCATTGTCATCCCATCTACTTGATGGGTTCTTGCAGTTGCGTGAGAAATACGAACTCTTGGAACCTATGCTTTTTGATCAGGCAGTAGTTGATGCTCGCGGTTCTGGAAGCTCGGCGAGAGGGTTCAACACCCTAAAGCACACACTTTTCATTGGCTGCGTTCAAGACATCGTAAAGCTTGCTACTGATAATGATAAGCGGGCCCCAAGCATTGCAAATATTGTGAAAGCGCTCGCTGATGTCCCGATACGAAAGGAGCTTCTGGAGAAGTTCGTACTATGGGAAATCCCTTCTATAGAGCCAGAGATCGATCCTCTGATTATCGAGGCCATCAAGAGGATCGACCAACGTGAACAAGCGCAGAGGCGAGCGCAATTTGACGAGATTTACGCAGAGCTCATATCGCTGTGGAGCGCTTTAAGCGCCACACATGCTCTCCAGGCATTTCGAGACGTGCGTGACAAGGTCTCTGCCCATACCGAGATCCGCCAAGTTGCCGACACTTACGTGTCAATCGATATCGGCACCCTTGGAATTAAGTGGGGTGACATAAGGACAACCATCCAGACGATGGAGCGATTGGTAGAGATATCTGGATTGCTAGTACGCAACAGCAGCTTTGCGTGGGATTCGTTAGACAGCCAGCTAAAGAGATCGTCCAAAGGCTTTTGGCTTGTCGCCGTAAGCTAACAATTCATTCAAGCCGAAACCGCTTCGCGGTTCGTCTTAATTCAGGCGTTAGGCCTCATGACAGAAATCCCTGAAATTCTTGCCAAAGAGCTCAAGGACATCGTCTTGGCAGAGACGTCTGCGGGCAACTCCATTTGCCAAGTGGATTCGCTTTGGCCACGACCTGGTGCTGTTTGTGTCCAGTTGAGTCATCGCTTCTTAGTCAAACACTGCACAACCGACGTTGTTCGGTACGTAGAGGATACGGATTCCCACGGTCCATGGGCTGAGTACGTGCACTTAGAGTCTGGTCAGAGCGTCTTGTGTTCGCTCTTCCGGTGAGGAGCTAAGTCGAGCTCATAATGAGGCCTAACAATTTGTTCAAGCCAACGCTTCACGACTCGGCTTGATTCAGCCGACAACCGCCCATCGCCCATGAATCTCGACACCTACCGCCACCTGCGCGCCGAAGCCCAACGCCACGCGCGCAGGGCGGCCGACGCCGACGATCTGGTGCAGGATGCGCTGCTGATCGCGCTCGAACAGGGTCGTAGCGACGACCCGGCGTGGTTGGCGGGCGTGATCCGCAATCAGGCCACGATGCAGGCGCGTAGTGCGATCCGACGCCGTCGGCGCGAAGCCGCAGTGGCGGAGGATGATGTCGCAAACGCATATGAAGATTCGCCGCCATCGGCTGGCGCATTGCTCGAACGCCTGCCGCCCGCGGCCCGCCGCGTCGCGGTGCTGGCGCTGCACGGGTTGAACGCGGAAGAAATCCGGTGGGTACTCGGCATCAACGCGGCTGCGTTCCGCCAGCGCCTGACCTCGATCCGCAAAGCCATGGGCGCGCTGCCGCCGTCGCAGCGCGCGGAGGCGCTGGCGTTGGCCTATGTCCGCGATCCCGCGCGTACGGTCGACCTGCAGTTCGGCCTGGTCCGGCGGGCGCTGAAGGCCGCGCTGGGCGGCACCGACGGCATCGGCACCCACGACGTCGACGGGCATCTGATCGTGGTGCGTGCTGCGGTGCCCGGGCGCGCTCACACTTCGCCTGCCCGCGGCAACGAGTAGGCACACCCAACCGCAGGAGAGGTTTCCATGCTCGTCAATGCCAAAGTCGGCGCCATCGTGTTCTTCGTCGCCGTGCTCGACCGCTCGGTCGCGTTCTATCGCGACACCCTCGGTCTTCCGGTCAACGAGATCGACGGCCACGACGGCCCGTTTGCGCTCGCCGAACTCGGCGAACTGACGCTCGTGTTCATCCAGCGCCCGGCGAAGGCCGGCGACAGCCCGGTGGTGGTGTTCGGGCTGGAAGGCGGGATCGACGACTACGCCGAAGCGCTGGCCGCGAAGGGCGTGGAAATCGTGGTGCCGGTCAGCGAAGCCCCCGACGGCGGGCTCTCGTTGGATTTCGTCGATCCGGACCGCAACATGCTCAGCCTCTATCAGCCGCCGGGCGCGTCCCGGCGCGGCTGATGCGGCCGCATCGGCGACGCCCCCGGGTCGCTCGTGGAAACAGGCGCGGACGGCTCGATTTTCTTTGCCCGCGGAAGATGCCGATGCCGATAAAGCCGGCAGACCGGCTTTCCGTCAGACCAGCTTGATGGCGTCCAGGACTTTGTCGACGAGTCCGAGGAATTTCGATGTCGCCTGGAGGATGTCGTTGATGCGCCGCAGTTGCTTCAGCGACTTCTCCAACTCGTTACTGGCCTCGATCACGCCCTGGATACGTGCGTCGATCGCCGCCGTGGTCTGCTTGAAGAGCAGGCTGCCGCTGATCATCACCCTGAAATTGATCTCCTGCATCTCGAGCAGGATGGCCTGCGCGCTGGCCATATCGGTGGTCTTGCCCAGCTTCCGGGAGAGCGCCCGATGTTGCGCGATCAAACTCTGATTGAGCTGGCGGATGCCGTCGTTCATCTGTCCGCTGTCGGCGATGTTCTCGCTCATGGCGTGTTCTCCTTGGATTTTTCTTCGCTTGATTTGCGCAGCGCTTCCATACGCTCCCGATAGACCCTGTATTCGTCCTGGATGAGAGCGATCAGGCTGCGCGCGTCCGATTCGCGGCCTGCCGCAAGCTCGCGGTGGGCTGACGCCAGAAGTCCGAGCGAGCGGCGCAGAGAAGCCAGGTCCGCGTCCTGTGCGTCGCGCTGGTCGAGGGTGGCGGCGAAACGCACAGCCACGTCACGTCTGGCGGCAGCGCCGTTGGCGCCCAGGAATTCGACCTGGATCTTTCCCAGCACATCTCCCCATGAGGTGCCGACCATGCCGCGGACGCCATTATCGGGATCTGCGCCGATCGCGGTCATCATCGTGTCGAAGACGCCCTGGATCGAGGGATCCGCTTGGCGGATGGCCGCCAATGCATCCCGCTCCGCCTTGATCTGGATCAGCAGGCCGCCGAGTTGGGTGAAGCCTGCGGCGACCCCGGCCGGCAATTCTTCGCCCCTCACCTCGCCGATCTTGTTGCCGAGCTCTTCCAAGGCCTTCTCAGCCTCGTCGCGGCGCGCTGGATCGAGGATTTTCTCGAGCGTTGCCGCATAGGTGTCGATCAGCCCGAACGCGCGGCTCCACTTGGCCACGTCCTCCGGCGCCAAGGGGGTAAAGAACGCCTCTTCGTCGAGCGATTGCAGACTGGCCGCGCGATCGATCTGCCGCTCGCGCAAAAATCTGTTGATGTCTGCGAAAGAAGTCTGCAATTGCTGGTTGGCGGTCGCCGCGCCGCTCCGGAAGGCAGGGATGGCGTCTCGATCCGGCGCGGTTGCGCAGCCCGTTGCGAACGTCAGCAGCGCCACCGGCAACAGCATGCGCGACGCAAGGCGACCGACCAGGCTTGCGACGATGCCACGCGCGCGCAACGAAGAGATGGATTGCATTTTCATGATGCTCCTCCATGGGTTCGGCGATGTCGCGGACGGCCCTCAAGGACCGTGCCGCGCTCGCCATGGACGATACTGGGGCATTGCTCGAATGAGCGCGGGATCAGAAGCGGATCATGGTCGGATCGAACGCCACGGATCGGAAAATTGCGGGCGGAGTCGCGGGCTGAAACGATGACGAACGGTAAAGTGCCAACGCTGGCGGCAATGGAACCTGCTATGACATCCTCGAACTCCTGTTCGGCAAACGACTCGATGTCACGATCAACGCATCCGCTGCACAGGAGCGGACGACTCCCCAGCGATTCGCGCGGCCTCCAATCGTTCGGACGAGCCGCTGTCGCATCCGAAACCTGCTCTCCCCTGCACGACGATCAAACCGTCGCAGGGCTCAGCGATGCCCGTAGGCCGACGTAATGCGCCGGGTTGCGCATTACGTCGGGCGCCCCACGCCCGTGCCGACCGCCGTCGAGCATCTTCGAGCCTCGATCCAGGAAATTCGAGTCAGGCATCGATGGCGCGTCGAGGAATGTTTCAACGCGAACGGGGATTCATGAATTCGCGAACCTTGCATCGAAGCGGGGAGACGGGTGGGGACATCCGTACCTGTCGTGTAAGCCGACGATCAACGTTGCGGTTTCGCGCCGCTGCTGCCGAGCGCGCGCACGTCGAAACGCACTTCGCGCGTGCCGGCTTTCTCGAAGCGCAGCGTCGCGGTCACGGTGCCGCCTTCCACGATGGGGCGCGTCGGGCCGATGAACATCAGGTGATAGCCGCCGGGCTTCAGCATCACGACGGATCCGGCGTCGATCGGCAGCCCGTCGGCGAGCTTGCGCATGCGCATCACCCCGCCGTCCATGGTCATCTGATGGATCTCGACGCTGTTCGCGTCCGGGCTGGTTACCGACACCAGACGATCGGCGCGATCTCCGCTGTTGCGGATGGTGAGAAAACCGCCGGCGACCGGTGCGTTCGGCGGCGTGGCGCGGGTCCAGGCCTGTTCGATCGCGATGCCGCCGGTCTTCGCCGGCTGCGCGGCGCCAGTGGTAAGGGCCGACATCGCCGCCAGCGCGACCAGCAGCGATGTCTTGCGGAAAGAGAAAGCGTTCGTGATGTTCATGATTCGACCTCGATGTCGTCCAGCAGGGTGTGGGAATGGGTCTTGCGACCGTTTTTTTCGGTGATGGCGGACAGCAGGAAGATGGCCCAGCCGATCAGCCAGAACAGCGCGAAAAACAGAAAGGCGTCCATGGCCTACTCCTTCGCTTCGATACGGCGATGCGGAGCGCGATGCGATCCATGTGTGCCGGATGCTTGCGGCGAAGCACAGCACGTGCAGGAAAAGAAGAGAGCGGCGATGCGATGCGCACCGCGATCACGGTGCTCGCGACTGCCGGAGCGGCCACGGGTGAAGAGCGACGCGCGCGGCATCGCAGGCAGGGCAAAAGACATGGGAAAGGCTCCGGAACGACACAATGCCGCGTCGGCGATGGCGGACGCGGTCGGGAAACGGGCAGTGTGTTCAGGCCGTGAGCGGGGGGCCGCGGGAGCCGAGTCCGAGCGGGTAATGCCAGATGGCAATGCGATCGCGGCGCGGCGGCAGCGCGATGTCGCGGGTCGGCGCCGGTGCGGCCAGGGCAGCGAATGCGGCAACATTCGCGGCGGAGGCGATGGTGCAGTAGTCGCAGTCGTCTCCGGCATGCGGAGGCTGCGGCGTGGGGCTGCGGCGTTCGTCGTCGGTCTGCGTGGCGAAGCCGATGGCTTCGATCGCTGCGACCGCGGGATCGTAGGCGAGACCGCGGGTGGTACAGATCGCGCCGAACAACTGGCCGAGCGCGTTGTCGGATGCGATGGATCCGGAACCCGGATCCGCAGCGTGCTGCGACAGCCGACCGATGCCCGGCAGCAGCGTCAGCGCCAGCATCGCCAACAGGGCGAGTCTGGCCATCGAACGCTGGAATGCGGCGGGTCGGGACATGGCGCGAAGTATAGCGACGCGCGTTGTTCCGGCGAATAGCTGGCTGCGACGAAGCGATCCGCGTCCTCAACCAGGAGATCGGGCCTGAAGGCCCTCCTACGGTTTTGTCGCGATGAAACCGGCGAGGCGTTCGCGTAGTTGCGAGAGGCGATCGAGGCGTTCGGCCATCACCGCGCGCACGCGGGCCTGCTCGTCGGGCGACAGCGATTCGTAGAGATCGAGCTGGCGGTCGCGCAGCGCGCGCGCTTCGGCGATGTGCGCGTCGAACTTGCGCTGCGATGCGTCGGAGAACGCGCGCAGATCGGCCGACGGTCGATCCAGCAGCGCGCGCAGTTCCTCGGCGCCGCCCTGCAGATCCATGCGGCCGATCCGGCGCAACGCCACGGCGTCGGCGCGCAGCGCGTCCCACTGCTGCGCATGCGCTGCGGTGAGGCGGAGTTCGGCGGCGGTGGGCGGCAGCATCGCGTCGCTGCGCGCCATGCGCGGGGCCGAGAGCACGGTGGTGGTGGCGAGCGCGACGGCAAGGCCGGCGGCCAGGAAGCACAGGTGTCTGGTTTTCATGGGGAAGCTCCGGGGAGAGGCGGGTGGTGTGGTTGCAGATTGCGTCGCGACCCCGGCGAAAGGCGTGTCCATGTCGCATCGCAATGCGAGCGGACGTGTCCATGCACGGCAGCGGACACATCCATTTACAAATCCGCTTGTCGACGGCCGATGCCTACGGCGATCCGCGCTTGCCGGCGATGCGGCAGCGGCGACAATGGCGCCATGTCGAACGCGATCGATCCGCATGCCGCCGCGCCGCCTCCCCGACTGCTGGTGGTGGACGACGACGCGCGCATGCGCGATCTGCTGCTGCGCTACCTCGCCCAGCAAGGCTTCGAGACGCTGGCGGCCGGCGACGGTCGCGAACTGGATCGGCAGCTGTCGCGCCATCACGTCGACCTGATCGTGCTCGACCTGATGCTGCCGGGCGAAGACGGGCTGTCGATCTGCCGGCGCCTGCGCGGGCAGGGCGTGGATACGCCGATCGTGATGCTGACCGCGAAGGGCGACGAGATCGATCGCATCGTCGGCCTGGAGATCGGCGCCGACGACTACCTTCCGAAACCCGGCAATCCGCGCGAACTGATCGCGCGTATCCGTGCGGTGCTGCGTCGCGGGCGCGCTGCGCCGGGCGCGCCGCGGGCGGGCGGCGGCCAGGTCGCGTTCGGCGCCTGCGTGCTGGATCTCGCCGCGCGCACGCTGCGTCGCGAGGGCCGCGAGCTGCGCATGACCACCGGTGAATTCGCGGTGCTGGCGGCGCTGGTGCAGCGTCCGCGGCAGGCGCTGACCCGCGACCAGCTGATGAGCGCCGCGCGCGGCCGCGAGCACGACGCCTTCGACCGCAGCATGGACGTGATGATCAGCCGCCTGCGCAAACTGGTCGAAGACGATCCCAAACATCCGCGCTGGCTGCAGACCGTGTGGGGCACGGGTTATGTGTTCGTGCCGGGCGGGATCGAACCGGGCGACGTCGAGGTGGGCGAAGCCGAGTCTGGCGGCAGCCGGGGCGACGGAGCGTGATGCCGCGGCGGCTGCACGCGCGGCTGGTGCTGTTGTTGGTGGCGGTGGTGATCGCCGCGCTGGCGGCGGCCACCGTCGCGTTCGGTCTGTCGACGCGCGAGAGCAGCGCCGAACGCGTGGCGCGCGCGCTGCACGCGCAGGTGATCGCCGCCGACGCATTGCTGGCGCGGCAGGACCGCGACGCGGCGACGGCCGGGCTGGCGGCGCTGGGCATCGTCCGGCGCGCCGATCCGCCGCCCGGCGAACGCTCCTCGCTGCGCTTCCTGATCCGCACCGAGGCCCGGGTCGGCGCGCGCCTGCCCGGACGCACGCTGCGCCTGTCCGGCACCCCAGCACGGCTGTGGGTGCGGGCAGCGCCACCGGGCGAGGGTTGGGTCGGCATCCCGGTGATGCGCGAAGGCCAGCCGCTGCGCCGCGGCTTGTTGTTGTCGCTGATCGCGATCGGCGCACTGGTGCTGGCCGCGGCGGCGCTGTTCGCGCGCAGCCTGACCCGGCCGCTGCGGATGCTGGCCGATGCGGCGCCGGGAATCGTTGCCGGCGAACCGCCGCCGGCGCCGCCGCCCTTCGCCAGCGACGAAATCCTCGAACTGCAGCGCGCGCTGGCCGATGCCGCCGAACGCACCCGCGCCGCGGCGCGTGATCGCGAACTGATGCTCGCCGGGATTTCGCACGACATGCGCACGCCGCTGGCGCGGCTGCGCTATGCGCTGGCGCTGGAGGATCGCGGCGCGGATGCCGCGGCGCGCGAGGGCATGGAGCGCGACATCGATGAATTGGACGGCATCGTCGGCCAGTTCATCGATTACGTGCGCGACGGCCGCGACGGCCGCGACGAGCCGCTGGAGACGGTCGATCTGGCCGCGTTGCTGCGCGCGCTGGTGGCCGATGAAGCCCGCCAGGGCCGCGCATGGCAGCTGTCGTCGCCGGTCGAGGCCAGGCTCAATGGCCGCCCGCTGGCGCTGCGGCGGGCGCTGGCGAATCTGTTCGACAACGCCGCCCGCCACGGCGCCGCGCCATTCCAGGCCGAACTGACGGCGAGCGGCGGCGATTGGCGGCTGACGGTCGCCGACCGCGGACCGGGCGTGCCGGAGGCGGCGCTGTCCGGCTTGGGACGGCCGTTTCATCGGGTCGATCGCGCCCGCGGCGCCTCCGGCAGCGGCCTGGGTTTGGCCAGCGTCGCCCGGGTCGCGGCGCTCCACGGCGGCGGTCTGACCCTGCGCAATCGCGATGGCGCAGGGCTGGAGGCGGTGCTGCGACTGCGCGCAACGGCCGTCTGAACCGCGCCGCCCGGGCGTCGGCGAGGGGCTTGTGGCAAAATCGCCGACCTCCGATTGCATGGTCACCGCCCGATGCCGGCTCCCGCCCTGTCCGTTCACTGCCGTCGTCCCGGCGCCCGCTGACATGGCCGACCGCACCGGACACCTTCCGCGCACCCCCGGCCGCATCCTGAAGGCGACGATCTGGTCGCTGCAGGGCCTGCGCGCCGCGTGGCTGCACGAATCGTCGTTCCGGCTCGAAGTCTATCTGCTGGCGGTGCTGGCGCCGTTGGCCTGGTGGCTGGGCGAAACCCCGGTGGAGCGCGCGCTGATGATCGGCAGCTGCCTGCTGGTGCTCAGCGCGGAACTGCTGAACTCGGCGGTGGAGGCGGTGATCGAGCGCTACGGCCCCGAATTCCACGAACTGGCCGGGCGCGCCAAGGACATGGGCTCGGCCGCGGTGTTCGTGCTGATGATGAACGTACTGCTGGTCTGGGCGCTGATCCTCGGCGACCGCTATCTCTGACCCTGTCACTTCCCTGATTTACCGTGATCGACCCTGACATCCAACACCGCCCCGGCATCGCGCCGGTGCCGTGGTCCCACAGACTGGAAGCAACGCAATGATGGAATTGATTTCCGATCCGCAGACGTGGATCACCCTCATCACCCTCAGCGCGATCGAGATCGTGCTGGGCATCGACAATCTGGTGTTCATCTCGATCGCCGTGTCCAAGCTGCCCTACGAACAGCGCGAGAAAGCGCGCAAGTTCGGCATCGCGGTGGCCTGCATCAGCCGCATCGCGCTGCTGCTGACCCTGGCCTGGCTGGCGGGACTGACCCAGGACCTTTTCAATGTGTTGGGCCAGGGCATTTCGATCCGCGATCTGGTGCTGGTGCTGGGCGGCGCGTTCCTGCTGGTGAAGGGCGTCGGCGAGATCCGCGACATCGTCAAGGGCGAGCCGGAGAGCGAGGACATCAACACCAAGCCGGTGAACGTGTTCTGGGGCGTGATCGCCCAGATCGCGATCATCGATATCGTGTTCTCGCTGGACTCGGTCATCGCCGCGGTCGGCATGGCCAACCAGACGCCGGTGATGGTGGCGGCGATCCTGCTCGCGGTCGCGGTGATGCTGCTGGCGGCGACCCCGCTGGGCAAGTTCATCGACCGCAATCCCACGGTGAAGATGCTGGCGCTCGCGTTCATCGTGCTGGTCGGCGCGTTCCTGGTCGCCGAAGGCCTCGAAGTGCACGTGCCCAAGGCTTACATCTACTTCGCGATGGGCTTCTCCGCCGCGGTCGAAACCCTGAACCTGTGGTCGAAGAAGCGCGCCCAGGAGCGGTTGCTGCCCGAGTGAACCACCGGCGCGCGTTGCGCCGGAAGCCCCCGGGTGGTGCAATCCGTGCTGCAATGCCCCCGGTCCCCCACGGAGCGTTCCCATGCGCGCAATCTTTCTCCTGATCCTGGTCGCCCTCTTGTCGGGCTGCGGTTACAACGAGATCCAGAGCAAGGACGAAGCGGTGAAGGCGTCGTGGGCGCAGGTGTTGAACGTCTACAAGCGCCGCGACGACCTCATTCCCAATCTGGTCGCCACCGTGAAGGGCTACGCGCAGCAGGAACAGGCCGTGCTGATCGGGGTCACCGAGGCGCGGGCGAAAGTCGGGCAGATCAACGTGAACCCCGACGACGCCGCGTCGCTGCAGCAGTTCCAGCAGGCGCAGGGAGAACTTTCCAGCGCGCTGTCGCGGCTGCTGGTGATCACCGAGAACTACCCGAACCTGAAATCCGATCAGGCCTTCCTGAATCTGCAGACGCAGCTGGAAGGCACCGAGAACCGCATCACCGTCGAACGCGGGCGCTACATCGAGGCGGTGCAGGCCTACAACACGTATATCCGGCAATTCCCGGTGAATCTCACCGCGAAGATGTTCGGTCACGCGGAGAAGCCGAGTTTCACCGTGGAGAACGAACGCGCGATCCAGGATGCGCCCAAGGTCGATTTCGGCGGGCAGGCCAGCGCCGCCCCGCCGCTGGTCCCGGGACAGACGCAGACGATCGCACCGGTCGCGCCGCCGCCGGGCCTGGCGCCCGCCCGCACCGCCGATCCCGGCCCGCAGCCGGTGCCGCTGCCCGATAGCCAGTCGTTCAAGCCGCCGCAGCAGCCCGCCCCGACCGGCGGTTGATCCGTCCCGCTGCGGAGACACGACATGCTGCGCACGTTCTTCCGCCGCGTTCTGCAGATCAGCGCTTTGCCGATGAGCGCACTGCTGGTCGCGACATTCGCCCTGCTCATGGCCGCTTCGGTACGCGCGCAGTCGCCGATTCCGCCGTTGACCTCGCCGGTCGTCGACACCACCGGTACGCTCAGCGCCGCGGAGATCGCGCTGCTCGAACGGCAGGCGCTGGCGTTGCAGCAGCGCAAAGGCAGTCAACTGCAGATCCTCATCGTGGCGACCACCAGGCCCGAGACGATCGAGGACTATGCGCAGCGCGTGTTTGATGCCTGGAAGCTCGGCCGCACGGGCGTGGACGACGGCGTGCTGCTGCTGGTGGCGAAGGACGACCGCACCGTCCGCATCCAGCCGGGCTACGGTCTGGAAGGCGCCATCCCCGATATCGCCGCCGGTCGCGTGATCCAGGAATATCTGGTGCCGAGGTTCCGCGCCGGCGATTTCGCGGGCGGCATCGGCGATGCCACGGCGCAGCTGGTGCGTCTGATCGACGGCGAAACCCTCCCCGAACCGATGGCGGCCGTCAGCGCCGAAAAGCAGGATTGGCTGCCCGGGCTGTTTCTGGCGTTTTTCCTGTCGATGTTCGTGCGCGCGATGCTGGGCAGTCTGCCGATCGCGGCGCGGATGTCGATCGTCGGCGGCCTGGCCGGCCTGGTGCTCCTGCTGTTCTCGGCGCCGTGGCTGGTGACCCTGATCGGTGCGGCGATGGGTGCTTTCGTCGGCGCACTGAGCGGCAGCGGCGGCTATGCCCGGCACGGCAGCTGGGGTTCGCTCGGCGACGACAGTTCGAGCAGCGACGGTTGGGGCGGCGGCGGTTGGGGCGGAGGTTCGAGCGGTTCTTCAAGCAGCTCCAGCAGTTCCGGCAGCAGTTGGAGCGGTGGCGGCGGCAGCAGCGGAGGCGGCGGCGCCTCGGGGAGCTGGTGACCATGCGCCTGCTGAAGCATCTGTTCGCCCGCTCCGCGCGCCGCCTGTTTCCGGACGCGCGCCTGCAGCGCATCGCCGAGGCCATCGCCCGCGACGAGCTCCGGCATCGCGGCGAGGTCTGTTTCGCGGTCGAATCCGCGTTGGATTGGCGTGCGGTGTGGGCTGGACGGCAGGCGCGCGACCGCGCGGTCGAGGCCTTCTCGCGGCTGCGCGTCTGGGATACCGCCGAGAACAACGGCGTCCTCATCTATCTGCAGCTCGCCGACCGGCGCATCGAAATCCTGGCCGACCGCGGCCTCGCCGGGCGGGTCAGCGACGAACAGTGGCGCGGCGTCTGCCAGCTGATGGAAGAGCGCCTGCGCGCGGGGGATGCCGAAGCCGCTGCACTTGAGGGCGTGGCGGCGGCGGGCGAGCTGCTGGCCGCGCATTTCCCGCGCATCGACGGTCACGAAGATCGCAACGAGTTGCCGGATCGCCCGCAACTGCTCGACTGAACCGCGGGTCCGGCGAAGCGCCGCCGGCTCCGGCACAATACGCGCACCGTTCGCCAGCCGTACCCGCCGATGACTTTCCTGCACCAGATCGACCCGATCCTGTTCCAATCGCCCGAGTTTTCGCTGTTCGGCGCGAACTTCCAGCCGGCGGTCCACTGGTACGGGTTGATGTATCTCCTCGGCTTCAGTGCGGCTTGGCTGCTGGGCCGCAGCCGCGTCCGCGCCGGCCGCCTGCCGGGCGTCACCGAACAGGCCTACAGCGATCTGTTGTTCTACTGCATGCTCGGGGTGATCTTCGGCGCGCGGATCGGCTACATCCTGATCTACGACCTGGGCTCGTACATCGCCGACCCCGTGCAGATCTTCAAGATCTGGCAGGGTGGCATGAGTTTCCACGGCGGTCTGGCCGGTGTGCTGGTCGCGTCGCTGTGGTGGGCGCGCAAACAGCGCATGCATTTCTTCGACATCGTCGATTTCGTCGCGCCGCTGGTGCCGCCGGGCCTCGGTCTGGGCCGGCTGGGCAATTTCATCAACGGCGAACTCTGGGGCAAGTACACCGAGGCCGGCTGGGGCGTGATCTTCCCGCGCGCCGAGGCCGAACTGTACGGACTCGGCGCCGCGCAGTTGGAGCGCATGCACGCCAGCGGCGCGCTCGATGTGATGGCGCGGCATCCGTCGCAGCTGTACCAGTTCGCGCTGGAAGGCGTGGTCCTGTTCTGCGCGGTGTGGTGGTTCTCGCGCAAGCCGCGGCCGCGCTATGCGGTAGCCGGCCTGTTCGCGCTGCTGTATGGCTGTTTCCGGTTCCTGGTCGAATTCGTGCGCCTGCCCGACGAACAGATCGGTTATCTTGCCTTCGACTGGCTGACCATGGGCCAGGTGCTGAGCCTGCCGCTGGTCGCGCTGGGCCTGGTGCTGCTGTTCATGTCGCGCAAGGCGCCGACGCTGCAGCCGCAGGCCGCCTGATGGGTCCGTACCTCGATCTGCTGCGGCACGTGCTGGAACACGGCAGCGAGAAATCCGACCGCACCGGCACCGGCACGCGCAGCGTGTTCGGCTGGCAGCTGCGCTTCGATCTGAACGCGGGTTTCCCGCTGGTCACCACCAAGAAGCTGCACCTGCGCTCGATCGTTCACGAGCTGCTGTGGTTCCTCAAGGGCGAGACCAACATCGCCTATCTCAAAGACCACAAGGTCGGGATCTGGGACGAGTGGGCCGACGAACACGGCGAACTCGGCCCGGTCTACGGCAAGCAGTGGCGACGCTGGGCGACCGCCGACGGCGGCGAGATCGACCAGATCCGCTGGGTCGTCGATGAGATCAAACGCAACCCGGATTCGCGGCGGCTGATCGTCAGCGCCTGGAACGTCGCCGATCTGGCCGACATGGCGCTGATGCCCTGCCACACGATGTTCCAGTTCTACGTCGCGGATGGAAAGCTCAGCTGCCAGCTTTACCAGCGCAGCGGCGACATCTTCCTCGGCGTGCCGTTCAATATCGCCAGCTACGCGCTGCTCACGCACATGGTCGCGCAGGTCTGCGGCCTGGGCGTCGGCGATTTCGTGCACACCCTCGGCGACGCGCATCTGTACTCCAATCACTACGACCAGGCCCGCGAACAGCTGTCGCGCGAACCGCGCGCACTACCGACGCTGCGCCTCAATCCCGAAGTGAAGGACATCTTCGGTTTCGCCTACGACGATATCGTGATCGAAGGCTACGACCCGCATCCGGCGATCAAGGCGCCGGTGGCGGTGTGAGCGTTTCGCTGGTCCTGATCGCCGCCCTCGACCGCAATCGCGCCATCGGCCGCGGCAACGCATTGCCGTGGCATTTGCCGGACGATCTGAAGCGCTTCAAGGCGCTGACGTTGGGCAAGCCGGTGCTGATGGGCCGCAGGACTGCGGAATCGCTGGGCCGCGCGCTGCCGAAGCGGCGCAATCTCGTGCTCACGCGCAGCGGGCGCGTGCCGTTCGACGGCATGCAGGCTGTTGCGACGCTGGACGAAGCATGCGCGCTGGCTGATGCGGATGGCGCTGCGGAACTGTGCTTGATCGGCGGTGCGGAACTCTATGCATTGACGCTGCCATTCGCGACGCATCTTCATCTGACCCACGTCGATACCGAAGTCGACGACGCGGATACGTTTTTCCCCGCCTACGACACCGCGCGGTGGCGCACGGTGGCGCGCGAGGCGCATGCGGCGGACGATCGGCACGCGTTCGCTTTCGAATTCGTCGATTACGAGTCGGCCTAGGGCGATGCGGGGCAGGCCCGCCGCGATCGCCATCGCCGGCGGGATCGGTCGCCCATCGAGGCAGTGCCGCCGCTATGCGCGCGCCATGCCTCGCGATGGTTCCTGTTCGGCCGTCAATGCTTTCGGCTCCTGCGCACCGGCAGCGGCGACATTCTGGGATTGCTGCTGGTTGGCGATGCCCGCCAGCGAGACTTCGACCGGCTGCTGCATGCGTTCTTTCGAAACGTTGAGCACCGCCGCTGCCGGGTCGTCGGGGGTCTGGCCGCGGATCAGGAAACCCTCGCCGCTTTGCGGATTCTTGGCCGCGAAATTCGCGCTGAAGTTGTGTTCGCCGGCGGTCATGGTCATCGCCACGATGTTGCGGGTGTCGATACTCATCGGATCGACGCCGGGCGTCCGGTTGAGCGCGGCCACAGTCTCCGTGATTTTGGGATTGCCGGCGATCTCCGATAGCTGGTTCGCGTCGGGCGCTCCCGCCACGAGCGTGCCGTCTCCGGCATCCGAGCGCAGTTGGCCGACGCGCGGTCCGGTCTGGGAGGGGTCGGTGATCAGTTCTCCATCCCTCGCACCGCGCAGTACGCGTTCGAACAATCTGTCTTCGATGGTTTCGCCCGGCCTCAAACGATTGGCGTGCGCTTCGTTGATGACCTGGATGCCGTAGCGCGCGCCCATGTCGTTGTTGTGATAATCCATGCGCTGCTGATCGGGCGGATTCGGGTTGCGCCTCTCATGCTCGTCGCCCATGAAACTCGCCGTCTGATAGCCGAAATCCTGGGAAAGACGACCAAGCACATACGAGTGGCGTATCGCGTCGAGTTCGCCCGTCTGGCTGCGTATGCTGTCGTTCTGGCCGAGCATGCCGCGATCGCGCAGCTTCTCTTCCAACTCGCCGATATAGCCGTCGACGCGGTCGTTGACATGATCCCTGATGGCGTGAACAGGATTCCACATCGGTCTATCTCCGCTGGTTGTGGTGTCTTGGGTGGATGACGAGGCTCCCGCCGCGACCCGGCGCCGGGCGGTAGCGACCGATCATACTTCGGTAGAGCTGGCCACGATCGGTGCCGGCCCTGGCCCCGGAACGCGCCCGGTCCAATATGAGATGGAGTTGCGGTTCCGGCGCCGAAGCCGTCCTGCCTCGGGAAAACGATCGGCTGTGCCTGCAGCGTTCTCCAGGAGGGCTCATCTTCCTGTCGTGGCGGGCTGATCCAGGGGCGCCATGGCTGCAGGGCCCAGCTTGGGCCGGTAATGTCCGGTGATGCGGTGATCGAAGAGGATGTCCTCCTCGCGGGTGCCGCGGCCGATGTTGTGGATGATCAGCGGCGTGCCGCGGACCATCGTCCTGCGGTCGCTGACGATGCCGATGTGCGGCAGGTTGCCGGGCAGCATCCAGGTGACGAGATCGCCGGTGCGATAGTCCGCAGCGTGCGAGGTGACCGGCAGCGACCAGCCCTGACGCTGGAACCACGTCTGCAGGTTCGGCACCCGGCGGTGATCGATGTTGCTGTCCGGCCCGCGAAGGCCCCATTTCTGCGGGTATTCCGCGAAGTGCGCACGCATGTCCTCGTGCACACGCTGCTGCAGATCGATGCGCTGTGTGCGTAACGCGCGGATCACCACGTCGGTACAGACGCCGCGCGATGCCGGGACATCGCCGCCGGGATAGGGCAGGCGCACATAGGCAGGGTCGTAGCTGACGGTGACGCCGATCTGCTTGCGCGCAGCGGTCGCCAGCGCCACAGCGTGCGATGTCGTCGCGGGATGCGTGGTGCGGATCGCGGAAGCGCTTGAAGGTGCGCGAGCCTGCGAGCCGGCCTGCGCGTTCGAATCGCTGCAAGCGGTCGACGCGCACGACAGCGCGAACGACATCGCCGCGACCAGCCGCCTGCGCTGGATCGCGGCGCGAAGCATCAGTCCTGCGGACCCGGCTGTGATCCGGGCATGGCGACCTCGCGGCCGGGTACCTGGACGAGGCGCAGTTCGTCGGTGTCGAGCTGCAGCGCGCTGAGCTTGCCGCCCCAGACCGCGCCGGTGTCGATCGCGTGTACGCCGTGGCCGATGAACAGGCCGAGCGTGGACCAGTGGCCGCAGACGATCTTCAGGTCGCGCTCGACCCGGCCCGGCACTTCGTACCACGGGTACAAGCCGGAGACCTGCGTACCCGGCGCGCCTTTTTCATTGAAGGCGATGCGGCCGCGCGTGGAGCAATAGCGCATCCGGGTGAAGATGTTGATGATCGCGCGCTCGCGCTCCACGCCGCGCAGCGCGGGCGACCACGCCGGGTAGTCGCCGTACATATTGCGCAGCAGCTTGCGGCGACCGTCGCTGCGCAGCCGGCGCTCGATTTCCTGCGCATGTTTCTCGGCGTGGACGGTGGTCCATTTCGGCGCCAGGCCCGCATGGATCATCATCCAGCCCAGCGCGCGGTCGCTGTGCAGCAGTGGGCGGTGGCGGAGCCAGTCGATCAGGGTGTCGCGATCGTCGGCGAACAGGATGCGCTGCAGATCCTGATTGACCTTGCGCTGGTCGTCGGCGGTGCGTTCGGAAATCGCCAGCAGCGACAGATCGTGATTGCCCAGCACCACGACGCTGTACTCGCGGAGCGAATGCACCAGCCGCAGGGTTTCCAGCGATTCGCCGCCGCGGTTGACCAGATCGCCGCAGAACCACAGCCGATCCTGGGCCGGATCGAAACGGATCTTCTCCAGCAGCCGCTGGGTGACGCCATAGCAGCCCTGCAGGTCGCCGATCGCCCAGACCGCCATTTCAGCGGCTCCTTGCGTGTGTGCGACATGCTTGCGTGCGACATGCGTGGGGCAGAAGCATGTGCGGGCGAGGCGTGAGGGTGCGGCGCATGGTCAATGCAGCATCCGCGGGATGCACAGCACGAACTGCGGAATCGGCGCTTCGAATTCGGTGCCGTCGTCGGCGCGCATGACGTAGGCGCCTTCCATCGTGCCGTACGGCGTCTTGAAGAAGGTGCTGGACGTGTACTCGAAGCGTTCGCCGGGGCGCAGCCGCGGCTGTTCGCCGACCACGCCGTCGCCCACGACTTCGCGCGGGAAACCCACCGCATCCACGATCAGCCAGCGACGCGAGACCAGCTGCGCGGGGCGCGAACCGGTGTTGCGGATGCCGATGGTGTACGCGAAGTAATAAAGCTCTTCGTCGGGCTTGGATTGGTCGTCGAGGTAGCGGGTGGCGATGTCGATCGCGATGGCGTCGGCGCTGATGTCGTTCATGACCACAGTTTAGTTGCAATCGCGTGATTTGCGGGCATTACGCCTCGTCGGCGGCGGCCCCGTCGCTCGCGGCCGGCGGCTCGACGGCGAGATTGGCCAGGGCGATGAAATCGGCGACGGCCAGTTGCTCGGCGCGGCTCTGCGGATCGACGCCGGCACGCACGATGTCCTCCGCGGTGCAGACGCTCGACAGCGCATTGCGCAGGGTCTTGCGGCGCTGGCCGAACGCCGCGCGCACGATGTCGGCGAAACGTCGCGGATCGTCGATACCGACCTGTCCCGGCGGATGCGGCACCAGCCGGACCACGGCCGAATCCACCTTCGGCGGCGGCCGGAACGCGCCCGGCGCCACCTTGAACAGCGCGGTCACCGTGCAATAGGCCTGCAGCATCACGCTGAGCCGGCCGTAGACCTTGCTGCCCGGGCCGGCGGCCATCCGGTCGACCACTTCCTTCTGCAGCATGAAATGCATGTCGCGCACGACCGCGGCGTGGTCCAGCGCATGGAACAGGATCGGCGAGGACAGGTTGTAGGGCAGGTTGCCGACCAGGCGGAAGGGGATGCCGTCAGCAAGCGCCGTGAAATCGACGTTCATCACGTCGGAATTGATCAGCGTGAGTTCGCCGTGCGATTTCGCGGCGGCGGTCAGCGGTTCCAGCAGGTCGCGATCGAATTCGATCGCGGTCAGCGCGCCGTGACGGTCCAGCAGCGGGAAGGTCAGCGCGCCCTGGCCCGGGCCGATCTCGACGATGCGGTCGCCCGGTCGCGGGTCGATCGCCATCACCAGCTTGTCGACGACGCCGCGTTCGTGCAGGAAGTGCTGGCCCAGCGATTTTTTCGCGGGTTCGCGGAATCCGGTGGTCATGTCTGCGTTCCTTTCATGCGGGCGCTTACAGCAGGCGGGTGCCGAGCGGCACCTCGCGGTCGGGAACGCACAGCGCGACCGCGCCGTCAGCGTCGTGGAATCCGGTGATCAGGCATTCGGACATCCGCGGCCCGATCTGTTTCGGCGGGAAATTCACCACCGCGACCACCTGCCGGCCGACCAGTTCGTCCGGCCGGTAATGCGCGGTGATCTGCGCGCTGGATGTGCGCACGCCGATCTGCGGGCCGAAGTCGACACGCAGCGCGTAGGCGGGTTTGCGCGCTTCCGGGAACGGCTCAGCCGAGATCACTTGGCCGACGCGCAGTTCGACTTTCAGGAAGTCGTTCCAGTCGATGGTCGGGCCATCGGTTCCGGGCATCGCGTCGCTCACGCCGCGCCCGTGCGCGCGATCCGTGCGGACGCGAGGCGGGTACAGGTTTCGATCGCGGCGAACAGACTCGACGGATCGGCGATGCCGCGGCCCGCCAGCTCCAGCGCGGTGCCATGATCTACCGCGACGCGCGGGTAGGGCAGGCCGAGGGTGAGGTTCACCGCGCGCTCGAAACCGCTGTATTTCAGCACCGGCAGGCCCTGGTCGTGGTACATCGCCAGCACCGCGTCGAAGCCGGTCAGCTTCGCGGGCAGGAAGGCGGTGTCGGCCGGCAGCGGCCCGATCAGCGTCCAGCCTTCTCCGCGCAGCCGTTCCAGCAGCGGAATCATAATGTCGAGTTCTTCGCGGCCCAGGTGGCCGTCCTCGCCCGCGTGCGGGTTCAGGCCGAGCACGGCGATGCGCGGCGCGGCGATGCCGAAGTCCTCGCGTAGCGCGGCGTGCAGGATGCGCAGGGAGCGCTCGAGGCCGTCGGCGGTGATCGCGTCGGCGACCTCGCGCAGCGGCAGATGGGTGGTGGCCAGCGCGACCCGGATGATGTCGTTGGCGAGCATCATCACCACGTCGCAGCGCGCCTGTGCGGCCAGCAGTTCGGTGGTGCCGGTGTAGGGAATGCCGCCGTCGTTGATCGCGGCCTTGTTGACCGGGCCGGTGACCAGTCCGTCGCACAGGCCCTGCAGGCAAGCGTTCGCCGCGGTCTCCATCGCGCCGATGGTGGTGCGCGCGTTGCGCGGCTCGGGGTGGCCGAAACGGCTGGGCTTGATCGGCGGAATTTCGACGAGAGCGAGCCGGCCAGGGCCGGCTGCACTGGGGTCGTTGGGAGAGATCAGGCGTAGCGGCAGGCCGATGGCGTCCGCGGCGCGCAGAAGCGTGTCGCGGTCGGTGTAGGCGATCAGTTGCGCATCCCAGTCGCGCTGGGCGGCACGGACGACGAGTTCCGGGCCGATGCCGGCCGGCTCGCCCGGAACCAGCGCGAGTCGGGGGCGTCGTGTCATCGCAGGCGTTCGGGCGCGATCAGCCTGCGCCGGCAGCGGCAGCGGCATCGGCGCCGATGCGGATATCGATGAAGGCCTCGCCGCGCAGTTCGCGCAGGAAGCGGCTCCACTCGTCTTCCAGCTTGCGCTGGCCGATGCTCTCGCGGACCTGGCTGCGGCGGTTTTCGTCGGTGACGTTGGTCTGACGGGTGCCGGCGCGCTTGACGAGATGCCAGCCCGCCTGGGTCTTGAACGGTGCGGACACCTGGCCGTCGGCGAGGGCCGAGACCTGGGCGCCGAATTCGGGACCGAAATCGTCCTGCCCGAACCAGCCGAGATCGCCGCCGCGGATCTTGCTGATGTTGTCTTCGGAATCCTTGCTGGCCAGTTCGGCGAAATCGGCGCCGCCGACGATGCGGGCGCGCAGGGTTTCGAGCTTGGCCTTCGCGGCCGCGTCGCTGCCGCCTTCTTCGGTGCGGATCAGGATGTGGCTGGCCTGATATTGGGTGACCATCCTGGCTTCGCCGGCCTGGGCATTGCGGGTTTCTTCCAGTTTGATGAGCTGGAACCCGTTCGGGCCGCGGATCGGGCCGATGACCTTGCCGATTTCCATGCTGCTGATCGTGCCGGCGAAACTGGTCGGAATCTGATCGAGGGCGCGCCAACCGAGATTGCCGCCTTCCAGCGCGTTGGGGCTGTCGGAGTAGCGCACCGCAGCGGCGCTGAATTCCATCTCGCCGCGGTCGAGCAGACCCTTGATGCCTTCGATCTTGCGCTCGCCGGTGGTGATCTGCTCGGCGGTGGCGCCTTCGGGCAAGGCCACCAGGATGTGGGCGAGACGATATTGGGTATTGCCGCCGGCCTGCGCCTTCAGCGCGGTATCGACTTCGGCGTCGCTGACGCTGATGCGTCCCTGGGCGAAGCGCTGGCGCAGGCGCTGGACCACGATTTCATCGCGCAGCGAACTGCGGAAATCGGCGAAGCTCAGGCCGTCTTTGGCCAGCTGCTGGCGCAGTTGCTCCGCGGTCAGCTTGTTTTCGCGGGCGATATTGGTGACGGCGGCATCGACTTCCTCGTCGGTGACGCGCATGCCGGTGGTGGCAGCGCGCGCGGTCTGCAGGCGGATCAGGATCAGACGCTCCAGCACCTGGCGCTGCAGCACGTCGGCAGGCGGCAGCTGGGCCTCGCGGCCCGCGTACTGGCCGCGGATGTTGGCGACGGCGCGTTCAAGTTCGCTCTGCAGGATGATGTCCTCATCCACCACCGCGGCGATCCTGTCCAGCGGTTGTTGGGCGAAGGCGGAGAAGCTGCCAGCGATAAGCAGGGCAGCGATGGCGCAGCGGAACGATCGGATCATGGGACAGAGTCTGAAGAGGGGAGTTCGCCGCCACCGCGTGTCTGGGGGGGCGGGACGAGGGACAGATCCTCGCGGTAGTAGCCGAGGATAGCACGGCGCAGACGGCCTTCCGTGTCGGGCCCTGCGGAGCCTAACCCCTTCAGTTCGATCTCCAGCTGAATGGCATTGTTGAGCTCGCCGCTGCGTCCGCGGAGGTATCGGCGCCCGACCAGGCGCACCGCCAGGCAACAGCTTTCCCACTGCACGCCGGCGATGCCTTCCAGCAACTGGCTGTCCTTCAGCGAGTAGTAGTAGCGGCCGACCACGCTCCAGTTCGGGTTGATCGGATACAGGAACGACAGGTCCGCCTGCTCCAGCAGATCGCGGCGATAGCGATAGCTGAGATTGACGATGCCGTCGTCGCCGATCAGGTAGCGGGTGCGCAGGCTCGCCAGATCGCGGCGGCCGGCTTTCGGATCCCATTGATACGAACCGCCGATCGTCCAGCGGTCGTTCGGCGCATAGCTGGTGTCGACGATCCACGCCGATTTGCCCTGATCGATCGGGTTTTCGCCCGGCACCGTGACCCGCGAGTCGTCGAAATAGCGAATCTGTCCGATGCTGGCCGCCAACTTTTCCAGGCCGTCGGATTCGCGGATGAAGCGGGTGGAGACGGCCAGGGTGAGCTGGTTGCCGTCGGCCTGGCGGTCGGCGCCGGAATAGCGATTGTCGCGGAACAACTGGCCCCAGCCGAAGGTGAGCGGGCGGGTGTCGAACAGCGGAATACCGGACTGGTCGCGGTACGGCGCGTTGTAATAGAAAATCCGCGGCTCGAGCGTGTTGAGGAAAGCCTCGTCGCCCCAGCGCATCTCACGATCGAAATACAGCCCGGCGTCCAGCGTGGTCACCGGCAGGCTGCGCGTGGGATTGCTGTCGCGGAACTGCTGGATCAGCGGCGCGAGCACCAGCGGATCGGTCGCATCCAGGCCGTTGCGCTGGGCGTAGGTGATGGCCCGGTCGCTGGCGTCGCCGCCGAGCTGGTAGCCGGTGTAGCGCCACGCCAGGGTCGGCTTGATGAACCAGCTGTCGCCCTGCAGCGGCAGGCTGAGGAAGGGTCGCAGGTCGACGCGGCTGCCGTCGGAGAACTGGTCGTGATCGAAGCGCACGATCTCGGCATCGATGCCGGCGGTCAGCGCCTTCGCGAACTCGCGTTCCCAGCGCACATGCCCGCGCGGCAGGCGGTTGAAAGGCAGGTTGGCGTCGCGCAGGGTGTAGTCGGCAAGCTGCGAATGGTCGGCCATGATCGTGGCTTCCCAGTTGCGGCCCCGGCCATACAGACCGATATCGCTGGTCACGAACGAGGCCGAACCGCCGCTCAGGGTGTTGCTGGCGTCGTCCAGGAACCGGGTATCGCTGATCCAGGCGATGTTGCTGCGCGCCTGCCAGTGCGGGCCGAAGCCCTGGACGCCGTTGAAGCGCAGATAGCCGCGATTGTCCTTGCGGCGGTTCTCTTCCGGCACGCCGTCGGCGATTTCGTCTTCGCGCCCACGGTCGGTCAGCTTGTCGGAAGGCAGGAACGCGGCGTCCAGCACGCCATTGCCGGTCCCGGTGAGATAGCGGAACTCGCCGCCCAATTGCAGGCCGCGCTTGCTCATCCACCGGGGGTTGATGGTGGCGTCGTAGTTCGGCGCCAGATTCAGATAGATCGGCTGGCGCCAGTCGAAACCGTTGCGTCCCGACGAGGAAATGGCCGGATACAGCAGGCCGGTGCGGCGGCGGTCGTCGATCGGGAACCGGAACCACGGCAGGTACAGCACCGGAATCCTGCCCACGCGCAGGGTGGCGTTGCGGGCGGTGCCCATGCCTTCCTCGGTGTTGACGTCGATGCGCTGGGCGCGCAGTTCCCAGCGGCGGGCATCGGGCGGGCAGGTGGAATACGTCGATCCGTACAGCGAGCCTTCGCTGCCCTGCATGGTGATGCGCTCGGCGCCGCCGTTGCCGCGGCGACGGACCAGCTGGTATTTGAGGTCTTCCAGTTCGTGCGTGTCCTTGCTCTGATCGCCCTTGGCGCGGGCGGCGATGAGGCGCATGCCGCGATCCTGGTAGCGCACGTTGCCTTCGGCAGTGTAGGTCTGCTTTTCCTGGTCGAAACTGAGGCGGTCGGTCGACAGCAGCTGTTCGCCGCGGCGCAGGAACACGTTGCCGCTGAGGTTCACCACCTCGCCTTCGGTGCCGTCCAGCGAGTCGCCGTCGATGTCGGTAGCCTGCTGGGTGGGGTCGCCGATATTCAGGCCTTCCTGCGGCGCCAGATCCGTCGTGAACGCCGGAACCGCATCCTCGATCGGGCACAGGCCCCAATCCTCCGGGCGATCGTCGGCGGCTTGCGCGGACAACGAGAGGGCGATGCAGAAGGGCAACGGCAGCAGACGGAGTTTTTTGCGCACGCGTTCAACCAGGCTTGGGACAGATCCCGGCTAGCTTGACGCATCCGCCCCGGTGCGGCAACGCGGGATCATGGCCGCTCGCCGCCGGGTTCAGTCCCGCAGTGCGCCCACGTGCGCGACGCACGATTCGCGCAGGCCCTGCATGTCGTAGCCGCCTTCGAGGCTGGAAACCACGCGGCCGTCGGCGTGGCGCCCGGCGATGGCGACCAGTTCGCGGGTGATCCAGTCGAAATCCTCCGCTTCCAGCTGGACCTGCGCCAGCGGGTCGAGGCGGTGGGCGTCGAAGCCGGCCGAGATCATCACCAACTGCGGCCGGAAGGCGTCGAGGTGCGGCAGCAGCCGGGTGCGCCAGGCCTCGCGGAACTGCGCGCCGGTCGCGCCGGGCTGCAGCGGCGCGTTGAAAATGTTGCTGACGCCGCGCTCGGTGACGTGGCCGCTGTCGGGGTAGAGCGGCATCTGGTGCGAACTGGCGAAGACCACCCGCGGTTCGAGGTCGAAGATCGCCTGGGTGCCGTTGCCGTGATGCACATCGAAATCGGCGATCGCGATGCGCGACAGGCCGAACTTGTCGAGCGCATGCGCAGCGCCGACCGCGATCGAATTGAACAGGCAGAAGCCCATCGCTGCGGTGGCGGTGGCGTGGTGCCCCGGCGGACGCACCGCGCAGAAAGCGCGCTTGCTTTCGCCGTGAAGCACAAGATCCACCGCGGCCACCACCGCGCCGGCGGCGCGCAGCCCGGCTTCGGCCGAGGCCGGCGACAACACGGTGTCGGGATCGAGCCAGATCCGCTCGCTCGGCCGGGTTTCCAGCACCGCATGCAGCAGCGATTCGGCGTGCACGCGCAGCAGTTGCCCGCGACTGGCGCGCGGCGCCTCGCGCCAGTCAAGATCCGGGTAGGTCTCGCGCAGCCCGGCGGTCACCGTCGCCAGCCGCGCTGCGCTTTCGGCGTGGGTCGGCCCGGTGTCGTGGGCCAGGCAGGCGCTGTGGGTGAAGACCGGAAGGCTCATTTCTGTCGCTGGCGACGCTCGTGGTTCCACAACTCTTCGCCGTGCCCGCTATGCCGCGCCAGCACCCGCGCCAGCACGAACAGCAGATCCGACAGGCGGTTGAGATAGCGGATCGCCTGCGGACGTACCGCATCGTGATGCGAAAGCGTCACCGACTCGCGCTCTGCGCGGCGGACGATGGTGCGCGCCAGATGGCAGCGCGCCGAGGCTTCGCCGCCGGCAGGCAGGATGAAATCCTTCAGCGCCGGCAGGGGGTCGTTGTAGTGGTCGAGCTGCTGTTCGAGACGCTCGATGTCGGCGTCGTCGATTGCGGCGTGGCCGGGGATGCACAGCTCGCCGCCGAGGTCGAACATCTGATGCTGGACGGTGGTCAGCAGCGCGCGGATGTCGTCCGGCATGTCGCAGGCCAGCAGCACGCCGATGGCGGAATTGGCCTCGTCGACGGTTCCGTAGGCGGTGACCCGCGCCGAACCCTTCGACACCCGGCTGCCGTCGCCCAGGCCGGTCGAGCCGTCGTCGCCGGTCTTGGTGTAGATCTTGGAAAGACGATTACCCATGGTGATTCCCGATCCGTGCTCTTCGTAGGAGCGGCTTCAGCCGCGATGCTCTCGCGTGACGAAGACAAAGATCGCGGCTGAAGCCGCTCCTACAGTGGGGTTTCGAAGATTCAGACCGTCTGCGCCCGCAGCGCCGGCGCCTGCCGGCGCAGCAGCGCGAAGCCGCCGAACATCGCCGCCGCGTAGAACAGGGTGCCCAGCACCGTCCACTTGAAGAACGGGATGCCGGCAACGTAGGCCGCGACCAGGCCGCTGCCGGTCTGCGGGTACATCGTGGAACCGAACCAAGTTGTGAAATTGGTGACGAGGAAAAACAGCACCGAGCCGACCAGCGAATAGCCCAGCACGTTGACGCCGTTGACCTTGCCGCGCAGACCGAAGCCCAGCACCGTCGACAGCGCGATGCAGACATAGACCGACCAGAACGACAGGCTGGCGACGTAGCTCATGTAGCTGCCGCCGAACATCAGGCCCAAGGCGACGTCGGACAGCACCATCGCGATCAGCGGGACAACGATGGCCCAGGCGCGGTTGGCGAAATAGGCGCCGCCGAACAGCGCCATCGCTTCCACCGGCGAGAAATTCGGTGGGTGCGGCAGCAGGCGGCTCAGTGCGGCCAGCACGATCATGCCCGCCAGCAGCAGCGGACCCGGAGCCAGCAGGCCGCCGCGCTTGGCGTCGGAACCTGAAGAGGAAGAAGAAGCGTGAGCGGTCATCGGCGGTCGCAGGCGGAAGTGAACACAGAGCGTTAGCATAACGCAATGTCCACGCCCGACCCCGCTCCGCAGACCCCGTTCAAGCCCTCGACCGCATCCGCAGCGGCCTCCCACGATGTCCTGATCGTCGGCGGCGGCCTGGTGGGCGCCAGTCTGGCGATCGCGCTCGACCGCCTCGGCATCGATGTCGCACTGCTCGAAGCCGCGCCGCCCGGCGCGCTGCCGGCGGTGTTCGACCAGCGCAACCTCAGCTTCGCCGAGGCTACCGTCAACGCCCTGCACGCGCTCGACGTGCTGCCGCGCCTGCGCGCGCCCACCGGCGCCATCGCCCGTATCCACATCAGCCGCAATGGCGACTTCGGCCGGGTGTTGCTGGAGGCAGCCGACTACGGACGCGCGGCCTTCGGCCAGGTGGTGGTGGCGCGCGATTTCGGCGACGCGCTGGCGTCGAAGCTCGACGATCTGCCCCGCCTCACCCGCTACCGTCCCTCGCGCTTTCTCGGTTTCGCCGAAGACGCCGCCGATGGGCTGCGCCAGGCGCGCGTCGTCGATGCCGACGGCGAGCGTCTGATAGCCTCGAAACTCGTGGTGGCCGCCGACGGCACCGCCAGCACGGTGCGCGAGGCGCTGGGGATCGCGGCCGAACGGCACGACTACCGCCAGACCCTGTTCGTCGCCCGCGTCCGCGCCGAACGCGCGCCTGACGGCACCGCCTGGGAGCGCTTGACCGATCACGGCCCGACCGCGGTGTTGCCGCGCGGCGATGGGCATTACGGCACCATCCACGGCGTCGCCAGCGACGAGGCCGACGCGGTGGCGACGCTCGACGATGCGGCGTATCTCCAGCGCTTGCAGCGCGTCTTCGGCTGGCGCGCCGGGCGCCTGCTCGACGCCGGCCCGCGCAGCGCCTACCCGATCGTGCGCACGCTGGCGCAGCGCATCGTCGCGCCGCGCGCCGTGATCGTCGGCAACGCCGCGCAGAGCCTGCACCCCATCGGCGCTCAGGGCTTCAATCTGGGCCTGCGCGATGCGCTGACCCTGGTCGAATGCATCGACGCCGGTCGCGCGCGCGGCGAAGACGCCGGCAGCGCATCGGTGCTGGCCGAATACGCACGTCGTCGCCGCGACGATCGCGAACGCACCATCGCGTTCTCCGACGGTCTCGCGCGCTGGACCTCCAATCCTTCCCCATCGGTGTCGCCGCTGCGCAGCCTCGGCCTGTTCGCGCTCGAAAATGACCCTGCGCTGCGTGCGATGCTGGTCGGCGGCGCAATGGGCTATCGCGGCGACGTGCCGCAACTCTGTCGTGAGGTGGCTGCATGAACCGTCGAATGAGCGAGAGCCGTAGCGGCGATCGTCGAACCTCTACCGGACGTCTCGCCGATGCCGCCGTCGTCGGCGGCGGCGTGGTCGGCGCCGCCTGCGCGCTCGCGCTGTCGCAGCAGGGCCTGCAGGTCACGCTGATCGAACATGCCGAAGCGTCCGCATGGTTGTCGGCCGAAGCCGATCCGCGCGTGTACGCGTTCGCGCCCGACAGCGCAGCGCTGTTCGAATCGCTGGGCGTGTGGGACGCGGTGCGCGATGCGCGCGCGCATCTCTACCGGCGCATGCGCGTGTGGGACGCGGCCGGCGGCGACGAGTTGCGTTTCGATGCCGATGCATTCGCTGTGAAGCAGCTCGGCTGGATCATCGAACACGCGCTGCTGCAGGATCGCCTGTGGGCCGCGCTGCGGCGCTCGAACGTGACCGTGCGCTGTCCCGCGCGCGTGGTTGCGTTGGAACAGAATGAAGACAGCGCGACGCTCGAACTCGACGACGGCCTGCGCGTCGAAGCGCGCATCGCCATCGCCGCCGACGGCGGGCGTTCGACGCTGCGCGAACTCGCCGGCATCGGCATGGGCACCGAAGACTACGGCCAGCGCGGCGTGGTCGCCTACGTCGCGACTGAGCGCCCACATGAAGACACCGCATGGCAGCGTTTCCTGCCGACCGGTCCGCTGGCGTTCCTGCCCTGCGCTGCGACCGCCGATGCGCAGAACGTGTCCTCGATCGTCTGGACATTGCCCGACGCCGAAGCCGCACGCGTGGTCGCGCTCGACGACGCGGCGTTCGCGGAAGAAATCACCCGCGCGTTCGCCTCGCGCTTGGGCGACGTGCGTTCGCTGAGCCCGCGCATCGCCTTCCCGCTGCGCCGCCAGCTCGCCGACGCCTATGTCGCCGGCCGCGTGCTCGCCATCGGCGACGCCGCACACGTCGTGCATCCGCTGGCCGGGCAGGGCGTCAACCTCGGCCTGCGCGATGTCTCCGCACTTCGGGACATCGTCGCCGCCGCGCAGCAGCGCCGCGTCGACTGGACCGCCCCGCACCGCCTCGCGCGCTGGGCCCGCGCCCGCCGCAGCGACGCCACCGCATCCGCCTACGCCTTCAGTGCGATCAATCGCGTGTTTTCCAACGATCACCTCGCGACCACGCTGCTGCGCGGTCATGCGCTGGGATTGGCAGGGAAGATCGCGCCGCTGAATCGTGCGCTTTGGCGTCATGCGGCGGGGGTGTGAAAACTATGGAGGCATCCGTGAACCAGCCCTTCGATTCTCTCCGCAACGCCATCGTGCTCGCCCCCGGCGAAGGACGCATGTATCCGATGGGCCGCATCGACGCGATCTTCAAGGCCGATGGCGATGAAACCGTATCGCGTTACTCCATCTCCGAATGGTGGCTGGAGCCGAACACGCAGGGTCCGGGCGCGCACGCGCATCCCGAGGACGACGTGTTCTACGTCATCGAAGGCACGATGAGTTTTCTGGTGAACGATGCGTGGATCGACGCTGCGCGCGGCGCGTTCGTGCTGGTGCCGGGCGGCGCGACCCACGATTTCGAGAATCGCAGCGACGCGCGCGCCGGGGTGCTGAATCTGTCGATCCCCGGCGGCTTCGAACAGCACATGCCGGGGATCGTGGGGTGGTTCGCCGAACACCCGCCGGGTAGTGCGGGCGGTTGACACTCGGGTCCGCACCTTGAAGCCCTTTCAAGATCCCGCGCCTGAAAAAACTGTCATCCCGAACGAGGGCGAAGCCCGAGGAGGGATCTGTTTGTCGCCGGTGCAGCAACAACAGCAGATCCCTCCGCCCGCTGCGCGGGCGTTCGGGATGACAGAGGCTTATCGGTTTGCGCAGGACATTCTGAACAAGCTCGGGCCTGCCCGATCACCAATCCGTCGGCTTGTAATCCTTGAGGAACTGGCCCCAGACGTGGCGGCCGGTGTTGATGCCGTCGATGATCGGGTCGACGATGCGTGCGGCGCCGTCGACGATGTCCAGCGGCGGGTGGAAGCGCTCCTCGATGACCTTGCGCGCGGCGAGATCGGCGGGATCCTCGTCGGTGACCCAGCCGGTGTCGACCGCGTTCATGTGGATGCCGTCGCCGTGGTAATCGGTGGCTGCGGTGCGGGTCATCATGTTCAACGCCGCCTTGGCCATGTTGGTGTGCGGATGGCGGGTGGTCTTGAACTTGCGGTAGAACTGGCCTTCGACCGCAGAGACGTTGACGATGTGCTTGTCGCGCGTCGGCGCTTCGCCGTCGCGGGTGCGCATCATCAGCGGCTTGAGGCGCGCGTTGATGATGAACGGCGCGATCGCGTTCACCAATTGCACTTCCAGCAGCTCCACCGACGGCACTTCGGCCATCAGCAGTCGCCATGAATTGCGCGTGCGCAGATCGATCTGCTGCAGGTCCTGGTCGAGGCGACCCTGCGGGAACAGATGCTGCTGGCCGACCATTTCCTCGGCCAGCAGCGGAATCTGCGACAGCTCGGCGGCGCGGGTGATGCCGGCCAGCGCGTCGCGGTCGCTGCCGCGCCCCTGCACGGACAGCGAAGAACCGTCCGCACCTTCGGGCAGCATCGCGTACTGGCGCAGGCCTTCGTAGCCGCCCAACAACTTGCGCAGGTGCTCGGGCACTTCGTGCGCGGCGGCGGTTTCGCCTTCCATCATGTGCGCGTAGAACTCGGGCGGACGGCGCACGGTCTGGCAGGCGTTGTTGATGATGAAGTCGAGGCGGTCGCGGGTCGCGACCAGCTCGCGGCAGAAGGCTTCCACGCTCGGGGTGTGGCGCAGGTCAAGGCCGAAGATTTCCAGCCGGTCGGCCCAGTCGCCGAAATCGGGTTCTTCGGCATAACGCGCGGCGGAGTCGCGCGGGAAGCGCGTGGTCACGATCAGCGTCGCGCCCGCACGCAGCAGCTTGAGCCCGGCCTGATAGCCGATCTTGACCCGGCCGCCGGTCAGCAGCGCCACGCGGCCGCGCAGGTCGGCGGTTTCGGTGCGCTTGAGGAAATTGAATTCGGCGCAGGCCGGGCACAGCTGATCGTAGAAATGATGGATCAGCGAATACTTCTGCTTGCAGACATAACAATGCTGCGGTTCGACCGACTCGCGCGGCTCCGGCGCATCGGTGTCGCGATCGTCGGCGACGAAATCCTGCGGCGGGAAGTAGTTGGGCGTGGTGAACACCGGCCGGCGGCGCAGTTCGCGGATGCCGGTCTCGTGCAGCACGGCTTCTTCGCGCGCGACCTGCGCGGCGTTGCGCGCGCGCTCGGCGGCTTTCATCTTCTGCCGGCGCAGCACTGGATCCGGGTGATAGACGCTCGCCACGGCCTGATGCAGGCGGCCGCGATCTTCGGCGTGCAAACGGTCGAGCAGGTCGCGGTCGGCGGCTACGGCGTCGAGGAAGGCGATACAGGCGCGGGCATCGGCAGCGAGCGCATCGACATCGCGCTCATCGGCGGCGCTCGGTGCATCGATCGCGGCGTCGTGCGCGGGGTGGGGCGATGAAGGCATTGCGGTCCGGATTGGAGGCGGCGACAGGCCGCCGGACCGCGTATTGTCGCGCGGATGGCTGCGGCATGCATGCCGAAGCCGTGCCGGGGGCCGTGGCCGACCCTGTGGTCGGGCGGCCCCGACCCGGATGAACGTATCCATTCGGGTCGGAACCGCCGCGTTCCTGTGTCTCAGGCGCTCTTCGCCAGCTCCGTCCAGTCCTCGTGCAGGCCGCATTCGCGCTTGAGGCCGAAGAAGCGGGTGTCTTCCGCCTCCATGCCGTCTTCGAGGCGGCGGGTGGTGTGGATGTCGCCGATGGAGACGTAGCCTTCGTGCCACAGCGGGTGGTAGGGCAGGTTGTTGGCTTCGAGGTACTGCCAGATGTCGCGGTCGGTCCAGTCGGCGATGGGGTGCAGTTTCCAGCGGCCGTCGCGCAGTTCGAGGAAGTCGATGGCGGCGCGGGTGCTGGTTTGGCTGCGACGCAGGCCGGCGATCCAGGTGCGCACGCCGAGGTCGCGCAGCGCGCGCTGCATCGGCTCGACCTTGCGCAGCTGGTTGTAGCGCTGGATGCCGTCGATGCCGTTTTCCCACAGCTTGCCGTGGCGCGCTTCCATCCACGCGACGCCCACCTGCGGGCGGTAAACCTTGAGATTCAGCGACAACCGTTCGGTCAACTCGTCGACGAAGCGATAGGTTTCCGGGAACAGATAGCCGGTATCGATCAGGACCACCGGAATGTCCGGCTTCGCCTGGGTGGTCATGTGCAGCGCGACCGCGGCCTGTGCGCCGAAGCTCGACGACAGCGCGTGATGGCCGGCGAGGTGTTCGACCGCCCACTGCACGCGTTCCGGCGCCGTTTTCGTGGCGAGCCAGCGGTTCAGTTCGGCGAGGGCCTGCGGCGATTCCGCCGCGGTGACCGGATCGGGAAGGCTCATGCGATCAACTCCAGTGGCAGTGCTTTGCCGGGCGCGACGTGTGCGTGCACGAGGCCGCTCCTGATCAGGAAATCGCCGAAACGCTCGGCATCGTTGCGCTCGGCGGCGTACTGCCGGAACAGCGGATCGAGCGTCTCGAGAATGGCGGTTTCGTCGATGTTTTCGCGGTACAGCGTGTTCAGGCGCTGGCCGCGGTGGTCGGCGCCCAGCATCAGGTTGTAGCGGCCGGGCGCCTTGCCGACCAGGGCGATTTCGCCCAGATACGGCCGCGAGCAGCCATTGGGGCAGCCGCTGATGCGCAGGTGCAGATCGTTGCCGTCGAGGCCGTTGTTGGCCATCACGGCTTCGAGGCGATCGACGAACGCGGGCAGATAGCGTTCGGCTTCGGCCATCGCCAGGCCGCAGGTCGGCAAGGCGACGCAGGCCAGCGCGGCCTTGCGCAGCGGCGAGGCTTCGCGATGCGTGTCCAGCGCGTATTCGCCGACCAGTTGGTCGATCTGTGCACGCTGCGCGTCGTCGAGATTGGCGATCAGCATGTTCTGGTTGGCGGTCAGGCGGAATTCCGAAGGACCGCCAGCGGCATCGAGCAGCCTGGCGATTTCGCGCAGACCGGTGAGGTGGCGCACGCCGTCACGGTCCCAGATGCGGCCGGAGAGGATGCGCAGGGTCAGATGCCAGCGGCCGTCGTCGCCCTGGTGCCAGCCGAATTCGTCGGCGTTGTGCGCGAACGTGAAGGCATGCGCCGGCGCGAAGGCGATGCCGGCGCGGCGCGCGACTTCGAGTTTGAACGCCTCGAGGCCGCGATCGTCGATGGTGTACTTCAGCCGCGCGCGCTTCCGCACCGCGCGGTTGCCCCAGTCGCGCTGGGTGGTGACCACGGCTTCGGCGACCGGAATCACCAGGTCCGGTGTGATGAAGCCGATCACATCGGCGATGCGCGGATAGGTTTCGGCATCGCCGTGGGTCGCGCCCATGCCGCCGCCGACGCTGACGTTGTAGCCGAGCAGCGCGCCGTCGTTGCCGACGACCGCGATGAAGCCCAGATCCTGCGCGAACACATCGACGTCGTTGCTCGGGGGCACCGCGAACGCGATCTTGAACTTGCGCGGCAGATAGGTGGCGCCGTAGATGGGCTCTTCTTCTTCGCCGCTGCCGGCGACTTTTTCCTCGTCCAGCCAGATTTCGTAGTAGGCGCGGCTGTTGGGCAGCAGATGCTTGGATACGGCTTCGGCCTGCGCCTGCACCGCGGTATGCACCTGCGACAGATAGGGATTGGAGGCGACCGCGATATTGCGGTTGACGTCGCCGCAGGCGGCGAGGGTGTCCATCAGCGCGGCGTTGATCGCCTGCATCGTCGGCTTGAGTTCGCCCTTGATCACGCCGTGGAACTGGAAGGCCTGGCGGGTGGTGATGCGCAGGCCGCGTTCGGCGAAGGTGGTCGCGATGGCGTCCAGTTTCAGCCACTGCGCCGGGGTGACCACGCCGCCCGGGGTGCGGGTGCGGATCATGAACGAGAAGTCGGGCTCGAGCTTCTGCCGGCGGCGCTCGTCGCGCACGTCGCGATCGTCCTGCTGGTAGCTGCCGTGATACTTGATCAGGGTCTGGTCGTCGTCGGCCAGCGCACCGGTGATCCGGTTCGACAGCGATTCGACCAGCGTGCCGCGCAGACGGCCGCTCTGCTGTTTGATGTCTTCGACCGAGTGGGCGCTCATATCAGTACACGTCCCGCGAATAACGACCCTGCGATTGCAGGGTGTTGAGATAGTCGTTGGCGTCTTCGGCCGACTTGCCGCCGTGGGTGGCGATCGCGTCGAGCAGCGCCGCGTGCACGTCCTTGGCCATGCGCGTGGCGTCGCCGCACACATAGAGGTGCGCGCCGCCTTCCAGCCAGTCGAAGAGGGTGCGGCCGTGTTCGCGCAGCTTGTCCTGCACGTACACTTTGTGCGCCTGATCGCGCGAGAACGCGAGGTCGAGGCGGTGCAGTTCGCCGCGCTTGAGCGCGTCCTGCCATTCGATCTGGTAGAGGAAATCGCTGCGCGCATGCGGGTTGCCGAACAGCAGCCAGTTGCGGCCGCTGGCACCGACGACGCTGCGCTCCTGCACGAAGCCGCGGAACGGGGCGACGCCGGTGCCGGGGCCGATCATGATCACGTCGCGCGAGGCGTCCGCGGGCAGGTGGAAGCGTTCGTTGCGTTCGATGTAGACCGGCAGCGACGCGCCTTCCTCGCGGCTTGCGAGATGGTGCGACGCCGCGCCCCAGCGCAGCGCGTCGCCGTGGCGATATTCGATATGAGCGACGGTGAGATGCGCTTCGTCGCCGACGGCCTTGCGGCTGGAAGCGATGGAATACAGCCGTGGCTGCAGCGGACGCAACGCTTCGATCAGCGCCTCCGCGGTCCACGCGCCCGGATGCTCGAGCAGCAGATCGACGACCTGCGACTGCGCCATCAGCGCGGTCAGGCCTTCGCGCTGGTCCGGCGCGAGCAGGCGGTTGAGCGCATCGCTGCCGGCGTGCGCGGCGTGGGTGGCGATGAACGGGCGGCTGAGACGGGTGATCTCGCGCTTGCGGCCCAGCCATTCGCGCAGCGGCAGGGTGTTGACGCCGAAGGTCACCGGTGCGTCGGCATCCAGATCGAGTGCTTCGACCATGGCCTGCACCAGCGCCGGCGGGTTCTCGATCCACACGCCCAGCGCGTCGCCGGGTTCGTAATCGAGGCCGCTGTCGGCCAGCGACAGTTCCAGATGACGGATGTCCTTGTCCGAACCGCGGCCGGTGATCGGCAGGTTCGCCAGCAACTCGGCGGTGAACGGGCGATCGCGGGTCCACGCCACCGGTGCGGCGACATGCGGACGCAGCGGCGTGACACTGGCGAGCTGCGGGCGCGGCTTAAGGGCTTCCTTGGCTTCGGCCAGCACCTGGGTCGACCACGGTGCGGCGATGGTGTCGATATCGAGATCGGCGTCGGCCCGGGCCACCCAGCGCTGCGCGCCCAGGGCTTCGAGACGCGCATCGAGCCGCTGGCCGATCACGCAGAACTGCGGGTAGCTTGAGTCGCCGAGGCCGAGCACCGCGAAACGCAGCTGCGGCAGCTGCGGCGCGCGCTTGCCTTCGATGAATTCGACCAGCGCGCGGGCGTCGTCCGGCGGATCGCCGTCGCCCTGGGTGCTGATCACGATCGCGAGAAAACGCTCATCCTTGAGCTCCCGAGTCGGATAGGCATCGGCGCGGAGCAGGCGGACGGGCAGGCCTTCCGCTTCGAATTTCGCGGCCAGCGCTTCGGCGATGCGCTTGGCGTTGCCGGTCTGGCTGCCGTAGACCAGGGTCAGGCGGCTGCGCTCGGCATGCTCGGCCGCGGGTTCGACGGCGGCGGGCGCGGCAGCGATGGCGCCGCCCTGCGCGCGGGCGAGGCCGGCGGTATAACCCGAGAGCCACCACAGGCCGGCGCTGTCCATGCCGTCGACCAGTCGTGCGATCTGGGCGTAGGGCTCGGCGGTCAGCGGCGACTGGACGAGCGTGACCGGCGAAGGAGCGGGATTGGCGGGGGACATGGCAGCCTTGAAGCTAGAGAGGGGGAGAACGACGAGCGTTGAGCCTAGGCCCCTCGATTTGCGCGCGGAAAGGATGGGTCGTTATGCGCTTATGCCCGCACGCACTTTCTGCGCTGGGGGGCGTCACGGATACTGGAAAACCTTCAGCGGCTCCTCCCCTGCATGGAACTGCCCCCGGATTTCCTGCTGTATGTCGTCATCGGCTTCGCTGCACAACTCATCGACGGCGCCCTGGGCATGGCCTACGGCGTCACCGCCTCGAGCCTGCTGCTCGGCTTCGGCGTGCCGCCCGCGGTGAGCAGCGCCACCGTGCATGCGGCCGAGTGCTTCACCACCGGCGCATCGGCTGTCTCGCACCATGCCTTCGGCAACATCGACCGCAAGCTGTTCCGGCGGCTGTTGCTGCCCGGGATGCTGGGTGCGGGCATCGGCGCCTATCTGCTGACCGCCATCGACGGCGACATGCTCAAACCCTGGATCGCGGGCTATCTGCTGCTGATGGGCATCGTGATCCTGTTCAAGGCGTTCCGCGAGCTGGTGCCGCGCGAAGTGACATCGCATGTCTCCACGATCGGTTTCATCGGCGCACTGCTGGACGCGATGGGCGGCGGCGGCTGGGGGCCGATCGTCGCCAGCAACCTGATCGCCCGCGGCCATGAGCTGCGCCTGACCGTGGGCAGCGTCAACGCGGTCGAATTCTTCGTGACCCTGACCGCCTCGGTGGTGTTCCTGATGACCATCGGCCTCAGTCACTGGGTCATCGTGCTGGGGCTTGCCCTGGGTGGCGTGGTTGCGGCGCCCTTCGGAGCGTGGCTGGTGCGATTCGTCCGCCCGAAACTGCTGATGCCGGTGGTCGGTCTGCTGGTGGTCGGCCTCAGCAGTCGCACCCTGTACCAGAACTTCGCCGGCTGAGGGATCATGCTTTCGCCATGACGACGCCACCGCGTTACGCTTCAAGACCAGCCGGCAGCGAATGCAGGCTTCTTCGCCGTCAATACACCCACAGGACATCATGTCGTATCCAGCGTTGAGTCATCTCGATCGGCTCGAAGCCGAAAGCATCCACATCCTGCGAGAAGTCGCGTCCGAATTCCGCAACCCGGTCATGCTGTATTCGGTCGGCAAGGACAGTTCGGTGCTGCTGCATCTGCTGCAGAAGGCGTTCGCGCCCGCGCGTTCGCCGATTCCGCTGATGCACGTCGATACCGGCTGGAAGTTCCGCGAGATGATCGCGTTCCGCGACCGCCGCGCGAAGGAAACCGGCATCGAACTTCGCGTGCATACCAATCCCGAGGGCGTGGCCCAGGGCATGAATCCGATCACTTTCGGCGCCACCGTGCATACCGACGTGATGAAGACCCAGGCCCTGAAACAGGCGCTGGACATGCATGGCTTCGATGCGGCCATCGGCGGCGCGCGGCGCGACGAGGAGAAATCGCGCGCGAAGGAGCGGATCTTCTCGTTCCGCAGCGCGCAGCACCGCTGGGATCCGAAGAACCAGCGGCCCGAACTGTGGAGCGTGTACAACACCCGCATCCATAAGGGCGAATCGGTGCGCGTGTTCCCGATCTCCAACTGGACCGAACTGGACGTGTGGCTGTACATCTATCGCGAGAAGATCGAGGTGCCGTCGCTGTATCTGGCGGCCGAGCGCCCGGTGGTGGAACGCGACGGCGCGCTGATCATGGTCGACGACGATCGCCTGCCGATGCGCGATGGCGAAACGCCCGCCATCAAGCGCGTACGCTTCCGCACACTCGGCTGCTATCCGCTCACCGGCGCGATCGAATCGGAAGCCGATACCCTGGAAAAGATCATCGCCGAGATGCTGGTCGCCACCACGTCGGAACGCCAGGGGCGGGTGATCGACCAGGATCCTTCCGCTTCGATGGAGAAGAAGAAGCAGGAGGGGTATTTCTGATGTCCGCCATCATCAACGACACCAATCGCGAAGCCGATGCCGCGGTCGCGGCCTATCTGCAGCAGCACGAACACAAACAGTTGCTGCGTTTCATCACCTGCGGCAGCGTCGACGACGGCAAGAGCACGCTCATCGGCCGGCTGCTGCACGACACCAAGCTGCTGCTGGACGACCAGTTGGCGGCGCTGGAAGCCGACAGCCTGCGTCACGGCACCCAGAACGGTCAGATCGATTTCGCGCTGCTGGTCGACGGCCTGCAGGCAGAGCGCGAGCAGGGCATCACCATCGATGTCGCCTACCGCTTCTTCAGCACCGACCAGCGCAAGTTCATCGTCGCCGATTGCCCCGGCCACGAGCAGTACACCCGCAACATGGCCACCGGCGCATCCACCGCCGATCTCGCCATCGTGCTGGTCGACGCGCGCAAGGGCCTGCTCACCCAGACCCGCCGCCACAGCTATATCGTCTCGCTGCTGGGCATCCGCCACGTGGTGCTGGCGGTGAACAAGATGGATCTGGTCGACTACAACGAAGCCATCTTCGCACGCATCGTCGAGGATTACCGCGCGCTGGCCGAACAGCTCGGCATTCCGCAGGTCACCGCCATCCCGCTGTCCGCATTGAATGGCGACAACATGCTGGCGCCTTCGACGCGGATGTCCTGGTACACCGGCACGACGCTGCTGGCGCATCTGGAGACCGTCGACGTCGCCGGCGCGGGCGAAGCGCAGAACGCCGCGCTGCGCCTGCCGGTGCAGTGGGTCTGCCGCCCGGACCAGAATTTCCGGGGCTTCGCGGGCACCATCGCATCCGGCACGGTGGCGCCCGGCGACGAGATCGTCGCGCTGCCGTCGGGCCGGCGCTCGCGCGTCGCGCGCGTGTTGGGCGGCGATGGCGATCTGCCGCGCGCCGGCAAGGGCCGCGCGGTCACGCTGACGCTGGAGGACGAGATCGACATCAGCCGCGGCGACGTGATCGCCGCCGCATCGTCGCCGCCGGAAGTGGCCGACCAGTTCGCCGCGCACCTGTTGTGGATGGGCGAACAGCCGCTGCTGCCGGGCCGGCCGTACTGGCTGAAGGTCGGCGCGCGCACGGTCGGCGCTTCGGTCACCGAGATCAAGCATCGCGTCGACGTGAATTCGCAGGAGCATCTGGCCGCGAAATCGCTCGATCTCAACGAAGTCGGTTACTGCAACCTGCATCTCGACCAGCCGATGCCGTTCGAGACCTACGCCGACAGCCGCGAACTGGGCGGCTTCATCCTGATCGATCGCCAGACCCATGCCACGGTCGCGGCGGGCACGCTGGATTTCTCGCTGCGCCGTGCCGCCAACATCCACTGGCAGCATCTCGAAGTCGACAAGGCCGCGCGCGCGCGCGGCATGGGCCAGTCGCCGCGCTGCCTGTGGTTCACCGGTCTGTCGGGTTCGGGCAAATCCACGGTCGCCAATCTGGTCGAGAAGCGGCTGATGGCGATGGGGCTGCGCACCTATCTGCTGGACGGCGACAACGTCCGCCACGGCCTCAACAAGGATCTGGGTTTCAGCGACGAGGACCGCGTGGAGAACATCCGCCGCGTCGCCGAAGTCGCGAAACTGATGGTCGACGCGGGCCTGATCGTACTGGTGAGCTTCATCTCGCCGTTCCGCGCCGAACGGCGGATGGCGCGCGAGCTGTTCGACGGCGGCGAATTCATCGAAGTCTTCGTCGACACGCCGCTGGCGGTGGCCGAGGGCCGCGACGTGAAGGGGCTGTACGCGAAGGCCCGCGCCGGCAAGATCCCGAACTTCACCGGCATCGACTCGCCGTACGAAGTGCCGGAAGCCCCGGAAATGCGCCTCGATACCGTTGCGCAGACGCCCGAAGCGCTGGCCGAAGCGGTGGTGGAGCGGCTGCTGGGCGGCTGAGAGCGCAAAGAAAACGCCCGGCGAGATGCCGGGCGTTCTGCGTTGCGGGTCGGGTTGCGCGCGTGTGCGCGTTACCTTCTCTTGCGGATCAGCTCGAACAGGAACAGCAGACCGATGGCGCAGACGATCGAGACGATGAAGCCGGTCATGCCGCCGGACAGGCCCAGCATCGGCGCAACGTAACTGCCGATCCACGCGCCGGCGATGCCGAGCAGAATGGTGAGAATCCAGCCCATCGGATCCGCGCCCGGTTTGATGAGTCGCGCGATGATGCCGATGACGGCGCCGATGATGATCGTATAAAGAATGCCGGTCATGATTCCCCTCCCGTAATGTGGATGGTGCTGCGGCCCGTTTGAGACCGCAGTCGCATCCTAACAGTCGAGGTTGCCGACAAGGGGAATACCTGAAGCGTGTTCAAACGGGTTCGTAGAGCGGCCTTCAGGCCGCTTCACTCTCAGATGCCGATGCAAATGCAGAAGCAGCGGCCTGAAGGCCGCTCTACACCCCAGTGTTCTCAGCAGCAGCCGTGATCCCCGTGGTGTTCGCCGCCGGCCACCGCCGCCACGCCGACGGTTTCGCCGCGGACGCTGGCGTTGCGGTGTTCGGCCAGCACCTGCGCCACGCACGCGGTGACCCGCTTGCCCATCGGGATATCCAGGAATTCGTTGGGGCCGTGAGCATTGGAGTGCGGGCCGAGCACGCCGGTGATCATGAACTGCGCGCCCGGGAATTTTTCGCCGAGCATGCCCATGAACGGAATGGTGCCGCCTTCGCCCATGTACATCGCCGGTTTGCCGAAGAAGGACTGACTGGCGTCGTCGATCGCCTGTTCCAGCCACGGCGTCATCGTCGGTGCGTTCCAGCCGGTGGAATCCTTCTCGAGATGCAGGGTGACTTCGGCGCCGTTCGGCGGATCGCGCAGCAGGGCTTCGGTCAGCAGTTCGCCTGCGCGCTTGCCGTCGAGCGTCGGCGGCAGGCGCAGGCTCAGCTTCACCGATGTGAACGGACGCAGCACGTTGCCGGCCGACGACAGCGCCGGCAGGCCTTCCGCGCCGGTGATCGACAGCGCCGGGCGCCACGTACGGTTGAGCACCAGTTCGGTCAGGTCCGAGTGCATCGGGGTCATGCCGGGCAGGAACGGGAACTTGTCGAAGATGGCGGTATCCAGCACTTCCGCGCAGGTTTTCGCCTGCACCATGCGGTCGGCCGGCACCTCCACGTGCAGACCGTCGATCAGGACCCGGCCGCTGTCCTGGTCTTCGATCCGCGACAGCAGCTGGCGGAGAATGCGGAAGCTCGACGGCACCACGCCGGACGCGTCGCCCGAATGCACGCCTTCGCTCAGCACCTTGACGGTGAGGTTGCCGCCGGCGAGGCCGCGCAGCGAGGTGGTGCACCACAGCTGGTCGTAGTTGCCGCAGCCGGAATCCAGACACACCACCAGCGACGGCTTGCCGATGCGCGCGGCCAGATGGTCGACGTAGGCGGGCAGGTCGTAGCTGCCGGATTCCTCGCAGGCTTCGATCATCACCACGCAGCGCGCGTGCGGCACGCCCTGTTCCTGCAGCGCCTGCACCGCGGCGATCGAGCCGAAGATCGCGTAACCGTCGTCGGCGCCGCCGCGGCCGTACAGGCGATCGCCCTTGATCACCGGCTTCCACGGGCCCAGGTCGTCGTCCCAGCCGGTCATCTCCGGCTGCTTGTCCAGATGCCCATACAGCAGCACGCAGTCCTCGCCGGTGGCCGCATCGGTGCTGGCCGGGATGTCGACGAAGATCAGCGGCGTGCGGCCTTCCAGGCGCACCACTTCGACCTGCATGCCCGCGACGTTCTGCGCCCGCGCCCAGGTTTCCATCAGCTTCACCGCATCGTCCATGTAACCGTGCGCAGCCCAGTCGCTGTCGAACATCGGCGACTTGTTCGGAATCCGGATGTATTCGACGAGCTGCGGGACGATTTCGTCGTCCCATTTGCCATCGATGAAGGTCTTGAGGGAAGCCGGCCGGATCGAAGCCGCTTGGGCCGAAGCGGGCTGGGTGGAAGTCGGGTCGACGTTGCGGATAGCCATGGCGTTGGGAACCGATGTTGAAGAGTCCGGCCATTGTACGCCCCCCATCCGATCCGATCCCCGGGGCCCGCGGCGAGCGGGTGTGTAGGAATTTTCCGACCCTCGGATGCGGCATCGGCTGGCCCCTGCACGGGTGGTTCGGCGATGTGGCCGGGCAGGGCGAATCCGGACACTGTCCCTGTCGACGCAACGCACCGGCGCACACCGAAAAGCCCGGCAGCGTGAACGCCACCGACAGTCCCGAATCCGATCTGTCCAACCCAACCAAGGAGCCATGCCATGAACCTGTTCAACCTCAAGTCCCTGATCGCCGCCACCGCCCTGTCGCTGGCCCTCGCCGGCAGCGCCTTCGCCGCCGAGAAGGTGAATATCAACACCGCCGACGCCGCCACCCTCGACCGCGTGCTGGTCAACGTCGGCCCCAGCAAGGCGGAAGCCATCGTCGCCTATCGCAAACAGCACGGCGCCTTCCGCAGCGCCGAGCAGCTGGCGCAGGTCGACGGCATCGGCCTGAAGACGGTCGAAAAGAACCGCGACATGATCGTGATCGGCGGCGGTATCGCGCCCGCCAAGCCGGCCGCCGCCGCGGCGAAGGCGCCGACGGCGGCCCCGAAGAAGCGCTGATCCATCCCGCCCCACCGGCGCCGAAGGCCGCGAGCGATCGCGGCCTTCGGTATTGGCGATGAAGCGCTGGGCTACACTCGCCCGGTCCTTCCCGGAGGTCCGAATGTCCGCCCGCCTGCGCCTGATTCCCGCACACGATTACCGCCGCGAACGCTGGCGGAATGGTTTCGGCTGGACCCGCGAGATCCTGAAGTGCCCCGAGGCCGCGGACGATTGGGACTGGCGCCTGTCGATCGCCGAGATCGAGCGCGACGGGCCGTTTTCCACGTTCGATGGCGTCGATCGCGAACTGGTGCTGCTGCACGGCAACGGCGTGCGCCTGCGCTTCGACGACGGCGAGGTGCGCGATGTGGAGCCGCCGCACGGGCGGGTGCGTTTCGCGGGCGAACGCGCGGTGTCGGGTGAACTGATCGACGGCACGACCCACGATTTCAACATGATGTGGCGCCGCGACCGCATCGACGCGCACCTCTGGCACCGTCCGTTGGTGGGTTCGATGGTGCTGTTCGTCGAACCGGGCGAAACCTGGGCCGTGCATGTGCTGTCCGGCCGGACCGATGCCGCCGACGGCAGCGATCGAGTGGCCGCGTCGATGGGCGACACGCTGTTGCTGACTGCGACGGCCGGGCGCGCGCGCTTCGCGCTGGACGGCGGCGGCGAAGTGCTGGTGATCCGGCTGCGGCCGGTCTCCGCGGAAATGTGATCGAGCCCCTCGAATCGGATGTGCCGGGATGCGGACTGGCCGCGACTGATCGAAAAAGCCGCGGAATATTGAGCATGATCAAGGTGCGACGGCGCCCGCGTCTTCACTCTGCGCGCCTCCCCTCGCGCAAGGATCTCCGTCATGGGATTCGTTCTGTATGAATCCGCCGACCACCGCTGCATCGCCTACAACGACCTCGTCCGCGGCGACGACGGCGTGCAGGCCAACCAGTTCCTGATCAAGCATGGCGAGCGCTCCGCGCTCATCGATCCCGGCGGCGCGCTGCTCTACAACCCCCTGGTGCTGGCGCTGGGACGCAATGTGCGTCCGCACCAGATCGACCTGATCCTGTGCTCGCATCAGGACCCGGACGTCATCGGGTCGGTCGACAAGTGGCTGCTGTATACCAAGGCGAAGGTCGTGTGCTCGCGGCTGTGGGGGCGTTTCGTCCCGCACCTGGTGCCGCACTACATGGAGAACGCCGGGCCCGACCGCTATCTGCTGGTGGAGGACCAAGGCGCGCGTATCGCACTGGGCGATGTCGATGTACTGGCGCTGCCCGCGCACTTCATGCATTCGGTCGGGAATCTCTCGTTCTTCGACGAGACCAGCCGGATCCTGTTCTCCGGCGACATCTGCTCCGGACTGGTCGCCAGCGGCATGCCGTATGGTTTCGTCGAGGATTTCGACAGCTACCGTCCGTGCATGGAAGGGTTTCACCGTCGCTACATGGCCGGCAACCGCATCGTGCGCCTGTGGGTGGACATGGTGCGCGAACTCGACCCGGCGATGATCGTCCCGCAGCACGGCATGCCGTTCCGCGGCGATGCCCAGCGCGAGCTGCTCGACTGGTTGTACCGGCTCGAATGCGGCGTCGACCTGATGGGTCCGGAACATTTCCGGGCGCATGCGCTGCGGCCGGCGTTGGCGGTCGCGGAGTGAAACCCGATACGTCGATGGCCGAGTCGTGCGTCATCCGGAAAAAGTGCGACCACGCACTCCGCGCTTGACCGGCATGACCCGGCGCGTACGATGCCGAGGACGTTCCATCGGATGCATACGCTTGCCTACCGTGTCCTCGCACACCGCGATTCCCTCGATGCCGACCATGACTGCGAAGCATTGCAGGCTGGCGGAGGGCCGCGGATGAGTCTGCTGCTGGTCCGTCACGGACAGGCGAGCTACGGAGCCGCCGATTACGACAACCTCTCCGAGCGCGGACGCGTGCAGTCGCGCCGGCTCGGCGATTGGCTGGCGCGCGGCGGCCATCGATTCGAGTCGGTGGTGGTGGGCGGCATGCGCAGGCACCGGCAAACCGCCGAGGGCGTGGCCGAAGCCTTCGCCGCGCAAGGGCTGCCGCTGCCGGAGGTGGTGGCCGACGCCGGTTTCGCCGAGTTCGATCACGAAGCGGTGTTCGGCGCCTATCTGGCGCGCGATCCCGAGCATCCGATTGCCGCCGCCAGCCGCAGCGGCCAGCCGCGCGATGTAGCGGCGATGCTGCAGGCGGCGCTGCTGGCCTGGGCGAACGACGAATTGCCGGGGCTGCCGGAAAGCTGGGCCGCGTTCGGCCAACGCGTGCAGTCGGCCGGCGAGCGGCTGGAAGCGCTGGCGGGCGACGGCGAGGTGCTGGTGCTCAGCTCGGGCGGTGTGATCTCGCGGCTCGCGCAGATCGCGCTGGACGTGCCCAACGCGCGCGCGGTCGAACTCAATCTGTCGCTGCGCAACAGTGCACTGTCGGAGTTCCATCCGCACGGCGGCCGTTTGCGGATGGGTTCGTGGAACGCGCTGCCGCATCTGCACGGCGAACGCGATCTGTGGACCTACTATTGATCCGGTACGAATTTGTTTGAACCCGTAGATCTGCCTGCGTAGGAGGGGCTTCAGCCCCGAGCATGTTTTGACCGGGTTGCGGGCTAAAGATCGGGCCTGAAGGCCCTCCTACACGCATGTTTCCGAGGACACGATGAGCACCGAACGCATCGCCACGCTGTTTCCCTTCTCGGATCGCTCGCGCGAACTGCAGTCCGCGGTTGCGGCTTTCGTCGCGGAGCGGATCGTTCCGGCGGAAATCGCATTCCACGCGCATGCCGCCGATCCGCAGACGCGCTGGACGATTCCGCCGCTGCTGGAATCGCTGAAGGCCGAGGCGAAAGCGCAGGGATTGTGGAACCTGTTCCTTCCGGATGCGACACATGGCGCGGGGCTGAGCAATCTCGACTATGCGCCCATCGCCGAACTCACCGGCCGCAGTCTGTTCGCGCCCGAAGTCTTCAACTGCAGCGCGCCCGACACCGGCAACATGGAAGTGCTGCTGCATTTCGCGACCCCGGAACAACAAGCGCCGTGGCTGCCGCGATTGCTGGCGGGCGAGATCCGCTCGGCGTTCGCGATGACCGAACCCGATGTCGCCAGCTCCGACGCCACCAACATCGCGCTGCCGATCGTGCGCGACGGCGACGAATTCGTCATCAACGGCCGCAAGTGGTGGACCACCGGCGCGGGCGATCCGCGCTGCGAGATCATGATCGTGATGGGCGTGACCGATCCCGATGCGCCGGCGCATCGCCGCCAGTCGATGGTGCTGGTGCCGATGTCGACGCCGGGCGTGCGCGTGCTGCGGCCGCTGACCGTATTCGGCTACGACGATGCGCCGCACGGGCATGTCGAAATCGAGTTCACCGACGTCCGCGTGCCGGTCGCCAATCTGCTGCGCGAATCCGGCAGCGGTTTCGAGATCGCGCAGGCGCGACTGGGGCCGGGACGCATCCATCACTGCATGCGCCTGATCGGCCTGGCGCAGCGCGCGCTGGAGATGATGGTCGCGCGCGCGCGCAGCCGCGAGGCCTTCGGCCGCCCGCTCGGCGGGCACGGCATGGCGCAGGAAGCGATCGCGCTGTCGCGCTGCGAGATCGAACAGGCGCGTCTGCTTACGCTGCAGGCCGCGGCGGCATTGGACGCGTACGGCAACAAGGGCGCGAAGGATCTGATCGGCATGATCAAGATCGTCGCGCCGCGCATGGCCTGCGCGGTCGTCGATCGCGCGATGCAGATCCACGGCGGCGGCGGCCTGTCGCAGGATTATTTCCTGGCCCAGGCCTATGCCGGCGCGCGCTCGCTGCGCCTGGCCGATGGCCCCGACGAAGTGCATATCGCGTCGCTCGCGCGATCGATGCTGAAAGGCTGACCGTAGGAGGGGCTTCAGCCCCGATCTTTTCCATCGGTGCCATCGCAAACACCTCGGGGCTGAAGCCCCTCCTACGAAAGCCACGCATATGGATTTTCCCGAGACATGGACATGACCCATCCGCTCGACCTGCCCGTCGATTCGCTCGCGACCTATCTGGAGGCGAACGTCGCCGATTTTCGTGGACCGCTGACCGCGACCAAGTTCAAGGGCGGCCAATCCAATCCGACCTATCGGATCGATGCGGCCAGCGGCACCTATGTGCTGCGTCGCAAACCGCCAGGGCAACTGCTGCCGTCGGCACATGCGGTAGATCGCGAATTCCGCGTGCTGCAGGCGCTGCACGGCACCGCGGTGCCGGTCGCGCAGCCGCTGCATCTGTGCAGCGACGCGTCGATCATCGGTTCGATGTTCTATCTGATGTCGTTCGTCGACGGCCGGATCCTGTGGGATCCGTCGCTGCCGGACATGGATACTGCCGGGCGCGGCGACATCTACACCGGGATCATCGATGCGATGGCGGCGTTGCACACGATCGATCCCGTGGCGGTCGGTCTGGGCGATTACGGCAAGCCCGGCAATTATTTCGAGCGCCAGATCAGGCGCTGGACCGAACAATACCGCGCCAGCGAAACGCGGCCGCTGCCGGCGATGGATGCGCTGATCGATGCGCTGCCGGGGCGCTGCCCGGCCGACGACGGCGTGGTCGCGCTGGCGCACGGCGATTTCCGCATCGACAATCTGATGTTCCATCCGCAATCGCCGCGCGTCATCGCCATCGTCGATTGGGAATTATCGACCCTGGGCCATCCGCTCGCGGACCTCGGTTATTTCTGCATGGCGCTGCGCCTGCCGCGCAATCCCGCGTTGCCGGGTCTGGCCGGATTGTATCGCGCGGCGTTCGGCATTCCCGACGAAGCCGCGCTGCTCGCGCGCTATTCGCAACTGACCGGCCGGCCGATTCCGGCGGACTGGCCGTTCGTGCTGGCGTTCAGTTTCTTCCGCCTCGCTGCGATCGCGCAGGGCGTGGCGAAACGCGCGGAGCAGGGCAATGCGTCGAGCGAGCAGGCGATGCAGGCCGGGCGCATGACCGGGATGTTGGCGACGTTGGGTTTGGATGCGCTGTCGATCCCGTAGGAGGGCCTTCAGGCCCGAGCTCTGCGAAAAAAGATCAGACCCGATCTCTGCGAAAAATGCTCGGGGCTGAAGCCACTCCTACGAGGCATCTTCACAAACCCGCTCGACCGGATTAGGTCTAGCGATCGTCGCGCACCCAGATGCCGCCGTGCTCGACTTTCACCGGAAATTTCGCCACCGGCTCGTAGGCCGGCGCGCACAGCGCGGTGCCTTCGCGCAGATCGAAGCGTGCGCCGTGCAGCACGCAGGTGATGCTGCCTTCCACGGGGTCGACATCGCCGGACGACAGCTCGAATTCGTCGTGCGTGCAGCGATCTTCCAGCGCATAGAGTTCGCCGTCCAGATTCACCACCAGGATCGGCGTATCGTCGGCCCAAGCCACGGCTTTTTCGCCGGGCAGCAATTGCCCGGTCGCGCACACGAAGGTCCAGTCGCTCACGGCCGCATCTCCAATGATTTTTCGAGGATCTCGAACTGCAGGTCGTCGCGCTTCGGCAGGCCGTAGCGCGGATCGCCGTAGGGAAAAGGTTTCCTGATGCCGGTGCGGACATAGCCGCGACGTTCGTAATAGGCGATCAGTTCTTCGCGGCTGTCGATCACCGTCATGCGCATGCGCGAGCAGCCCAGGGTGTCGCGCGCGATGCGTTCGGCTTCCGCCAGCACCAGTTTGCCGATGCCGCCGCCCTGCAGGTCGGGATCGACCGAGAACATGCCGAAATACGCGGTGGGAATGCCGTCGTCGGTGGCCTGCTTCGCGATATTGGCGCAGGCGACCAGACGCGGCCGATCCTCGTCGCCGCTGTCGGTGGCCAGCAGGATCACGCTGCCCGGCGCATCCAGATCGGCGCGCAGCATCTGCGCATCGATGCGCTGGCCGCCGAGCAGATCGGCCTCGGTGGTCCAGCCCTGGCGGCTGGCATCGCCGCGATAGGCAGCGGTGACCAGCGCGATCAGTGCGGGAATATCGTCGTGGGTGGCGTTGCGGAAACTGAGCATGACGGTCGGCATGGTGTTTGAAAAGGCCATTCCTTCAACGGGTAATCCCTTGCGCGCGACGGCGGCGATCAGCCGAGCAGGCGGCGGACCTTGACGAGGGCGGCAGCGAAGCGTTCGATTTCCTCGTGCGTGTTGTAGAACGCGAACGAAGCGCGGCAGGTCGCGGCGACGCCATAAAACCGCATGAGCGGATGCGCGCAGTGGTGGCCGGAACGCACCGCCACGCCTTCCAGATCCAGCAGCGTCGCCAGATCGTGCGCGTGCGCGCCGTCGACCAGGAAACTGATCACCGCCGCTTTCTCGGGCGCGCTGCCGAGGATCCGCAGGCCTTCGATGCGCTGCAGTTCTTCGCTGGCGTGCGCCAGCAGTTCGGCCTCGCGCGCTTCGATCGCAGGCATGCCGATCGTGGAGAGGTAATCGACCGCGGCGCCGAGGCCGATGTGGCCGGCGATGTTCGGCGTGCCCGCTTCGAAACGATGCGGGCCGTCGTTGAAGGTCGTGCCTTCGAAGCGCACTTCCTTGATCATTTCGCCGCCGCCGAGGAACGGCGGCATCGCGGCGATGTGCTCGCGCCGCGCCCACAGCGCGCCGGTACCGGTCGGGCCGCACATCTTGTGGCCGGTGATCGCATAGAAATCGCAGCCGAGCGATGGAATGTCGAGTGTGCGGTGCGGCGCGGCCTGCGAGCCGTCGATCACCGTCACGATGCCGCGGCGTCGCGCTTCGCGGCAGATCGCGCGCACCGGATTGACCGTGCCCAGCACGTTGCTGACATGGGTCAGGCCGAGGATCTTCACGTCCGGCGTCATCGCCGCGTACAGCGCGTCGAGATCGAGCGTGCCGTCTTCGCGGATCTCGGCGACCCGGATCGTCGCGCCCGTGCGTTCGGCGACCAGCTGCCACGGCACGATGTTGGCGTGATGCTCCATGCGGCTGAGCAGGATCGTATCGCCGACCTTCAGCCGCGGCAGCGCCCACGAATACGCGACGAGATTGATCGCGAACGTGGTTCCGCTGCACAGCACCAGTTCGTCGCGATGCGCGCCGAGAAAGCCGGCGAGCTTCGTCCGCGATGCTTCGTAGGCGTCGGTGGCCTCGGTGCCGAGCGCATGCACCGCGCGGCTGACGTTGGCGTTGTGGTGGCGGAAGAAGTCGTCGACCGTGTCGATGACCTTCGCCGGCTTCTGGCCGGTGTTGGCGGAATCGAGATAGATCAGCGGTTTGCCGTGAACTTCGCGGCTCAGCAGCGGGAAATCGGCGCGGACAGCGCTCCAGTCGATACCTGCCGTGTCGGCGCTCTGCGCGATCATGCTCCAGTTGCTCCTGCGAGACGGGCGTCGAGCATCGCGGTCAGCGCGTCGCGCAGTGGTCCGGCGGCGACGACGTTCAGCGCTTCGCGGCAGAATGCGGCGGTCAGCAGCGCGCGCGCTTCGGGTTCGGGCAGTCCGCGCGTGCGCAGGTAGAACAGCGCGGTGGGATCGAGCTGGCCGACGGTGGCGCCGTGCGCGGCCTGCACTTCGTCGGCATGGATGACCAGCACCGGCTGGGTGTCGATTTCGGCCTGCGAAGACAGCAGCAGATTCTTGTTCGACAGGTTGGCGTTGCTGCCGTCGGCGCCTTCGCGGATGACGATGCCACCGTGGAAGGCCGCGCGGCCGCGATCGGTGGCCAGTCCGCGCCAGAACAGATCGCAGGCGGTGTCGCGGGCGATGTGGGCGATGCCCAGACGCGTGTCGACGTGGCGTTTGCCGTCGGCGAACAGCACGCCGGACGCGATCAACCGCGCATGATCGCCTTCGAGCCGAACGTTCAATTCGTGCCGCGACAGCGACGCGCCGAGCTCGAGATCGAGACGGGCGTAGCGCGCATCGCGCGCTAGCACCGCGTCGGTGCGCGCGAACACGCTCGCGCCCGCGGCTTCGCTCTGCACGCGCACATGCTCGAGTCCGGCGCGCTGGCCCAGATGGATGTGGAAGACGTGATTCGACAAACCACGGTGTTCGCCGAGGGCGATGTGATGCTCTACCAGAGACAAGTGAGCGTCGTTGCGCAGATCGATGAAGTGGCGCAGATGCGTCGCGGATTCCTGCGCCCGGCCGCTGGCGACGAACGCCAGATGCAGCGGGAAGGCGGCCGGGCATTCGTGGTCGAGACGGATGACGACGCCTTCTTCGGCCAATGCGGCGTTGAGGTTCGCAAACACTTCATCGGCGCCTGCGAAGCGTCGCGCCAGGAAATTGGCGTCGCGCGGCTCGCCCGTCCGCAGCACCTGCGACAACGGCTGCACGTCGATGCCGGGCATGGACATGGCGGCGATATCGCTGTGCGCGGCGTCGTAGCGCCCGTCGACGAAGACCATACGCGGAGCAGGAATCTCCGCGAGCGCGGCATCCAGCGCAGCGGTGTCCGCGCCTGCATCCGCGCCTGTATCTGCAGCGATCGGCGCCGCGGGCGCGAACGCGCGCCGTTCCATCGCGCGCAGCGGCGTGTATTTCCAGGCTTCGCTGCGCGGTCCCGGCAGGCCGTCGCGCAGCGCCGCATCCAGCGCTTCGCGGCGGTGCGTGCCGAGACCCGCGGCGTCGCGCTGGGCGAGGCCGTCGAACGCGGCCGCGAACGAATCGAGCAGTGCGCTCATCGTGCCGCGGCCTCCGGCGTCACGCGGTCCTTGATCCACGCATAGCCATGTTCTTCCAGTTCCAGCGCCAGTTCCGGGCCGCCGGTTTCGACGATGCGGCCGTCGGCCAGCACATGCACGACGTCCGGCTTGATGTAATCGAGCAGGCGCTGGTAGTGGGTGATGACCACGAACGCGCGGTGCGGGCTGCGCAGCGCATTGACGCCGTCGGCGACCGCCTTCAGCGCATCGATGTCGAGGCCGGAGTCGGTTTCGTCGAGGATCGCGAGTTTCGGTTCCAGCACCGCCAGTTGGAAGATCTCGTTGCGCTTCTTCTCGCCGCCGCTGAAACCTTCGTTGACGCCGCGATGCAGCAGTTCGTCCTTCAGGTGCAGCACCGCCAGCTTGTCGCGCACCAGCTTGAGGAACTGCATCGAATCCAGTTCGCCTTCGCCGCGCGCCTTGCGCTGGGCGTTGAGCGCGCTGCGCAGGAAGTAGGTGTTGTTCACGCCCGGGATCTCGACCGGATACTGGAACGCCAGGAAGATGCCGAGCGCGGCGCGTTCCTCGGGCTCCAGTGCAAGCAGGTCCTGGCCTTCGAACGACACCGAGCCTTCGCCGATCCCGTAGCCGTCGCGGCCGGCGATGATATTGCCGAGCGTGGATTTGCCGGCGCCGTTCGGGCCCATGATGGCGTGCACTTCGCCGGGTTTCACGTCGAGCGTGAGCCCTTTGAGGATGGCTTTGCCGGCGACGCTGGCGTGGAGGTTGTCGATCTTCAACATGTCGGATTCTTCGTGCCGGAAAGGCTGAGGTATGAAAGGAGGGCGTCAGTCTGCGGTGGCCGGCGACCAGCGCAGCAGCCCCCACGCGGCGAACAGCGCCCAGACGGTTTCGAGCACCACGAACGGCATGAAGCTCACCAGCCAGGCGGAATAGCCGCACAGCAGCGCACCGATCATGTTCATGGAGAGGAAAGCGCGGGAATGTTCGGAGATCGTGCGTCGCTGATTGAGCACGAAGGCGATCAGCAGCATGGATACGCCGAACGTGCCGATGATGTCGCTGAGGGTCATGCGGTGTCTCCGGTAATCGCCTGCAGTGCGGCGATGGCGTCGTCGCGGCGCGGCCACGGGACGAACAGATGATCGTGGTAATACGCGGATACGGCGTTGCAGGGAATGTCGCGCGCGGCGAGGGCGGCGGCGATCGCGGCCATCATCCCGACCGCTTCAAGACTGGAATGGATGCGCAGGGTGATCTGCGCCCACAGCGCTTCGTCCGTCGATTCGTCGACCTCGACGACCGTGGTGACGCCTTCGTCCTCGCGGAACAGCATGATGGTGGCCGCCGGGACGGAAGCGTCCGCGGCCTGCGAGCGGATCGTGCGCGGGCGCGCCGCCAGTTCGGGCGCCAGTCCGGCCAGCAGCCGCTGCAGATCGGTTTCGCCGACGGCTGAGGCGGATGTGACAGCGGCGTTCATCCGACCGAACCTTCGAGCGAGACTTCCAGCAGTTTCTTGGCTTCCACCGCGAATTCCATCGGCAGTTCGCGGAAGACGGTCTTGCAGAATCCGTCGACGATCAGCGACACCGCGTTCTCTTCGGAAATGCCGCGGCTGCGGCAATAGAACATCTGGTCGTCGCTGATCTTCGAGGTGGTGGCCTCGTGCTCGACGGTCGCGCCGGGATTCTTCACTTCGATGTACGGAAACGTATGCGCGCCGCAGCGCTTGCCGATCAGCAGGCTGTCGCACTGGGTATGGTTGCGCGCGCCATCTGCGCCGCGCTCCACTTTCACCAGCCCGCGATAGGTATTCTGGCCGCGGCCGGCGCTGATGCCTTTGCTGACGATCTTCGACTTGGTGCGCTTGCCGATGTGGATCATCTTGGTGCCGGTGTCGGCCTGCTGGCGATGGTGGGTCAGCGCGACCGAATAAAATTCGCCGGTGGAATCGTCGCCCAGCAGCACACACGATGGATATTTCCAGGTGATCGCCGAACCGGTCTCGACCTGGGTCCAGCTGATCTTGCTGCGCGCGCCGCGGCACTCGCCGCGTTTGGTGACGAAGTTGTAGATGCCGCCGATCCCGTTTTCGTCGCCGGGATACCAGTTCTGCACCGTCGAATACTTGATCTCGGCATCGTCCAACACCACCAGCTCGACCACCGCCGCGTGCAGCTGGTTCTCGTCGCGCATCGGCGCGGTGCAGCCTTCGAGATAACTGACGTAGGATTTTTCCTCGGCGATGATCAGCGTACGCTCGAACTGGCCGGTGTTGATCGCGTTGATCCGGAAATAGGTGCTGAGCTCCATCGGGCAGCGCACGCCCTTGGGGATGAACACGAAGCTGCCGTCCGAGAACACCGCCGCATTCAGCGCCGCGAAATAGTTGTCGCCGGCCGGCACCACGCTGCCGAGGTACTGGCGGACCAGTTCGGGATGATCGTGCAGGGCTTCCGACATCGAGCAGAAGATGATGCCTTTCTCGGCCAGCTCCTTGCGGAAGGTGGTGCCAACGCTGACCGAGTCGAACACCGCGTCCACCGCGACGCCGGCGAGCTTCGCGCGCTCGTGCAGCGGCACGCCGAGCTTGTCGTAGGTATCCAGCAGCTCCTGCGGCACGTCATCCAGCGATGCGTATTTGGCTTTCGGCGCCGAGTAGTAGCTGATCGACTGGAAATCGATCGGTGCGATCTCGAGCTTCGCCCAATGCGGCGGCGTCATCGTCAGCCAGTGGCGATACGCGGCGAGCCGCCATTCGGTCATCCACTCGGGTTCGTTCTTTTTCGCCGACAGGAAGCGGACCACGTCTTCGTCGAGGCCCGGCGGCAGCGTCTCGGACTCGATGTCGGTAACGAAGCCGGCGTCGTAGCGACGGCCGAGCTGTTCGAGGATTTCGGCGTTCTGGACGGGCATCACGCCAGGAGTCGGCTGCGATTCGTTGGATCGGGGGGCGGTGGCGGTCATCGTCGTTCTCAATTGGCCGACAGCGAAACGGGAATGGTCCTGCGCGCATCCGCCGCGGGGGCCGGCAGGATCATGTCGGCCAGGGTGACGCGACGCAGGGCGTCGGCGACGACATCGTTGATCCGCCGCCAGTTGGCGCGGGCGCTGCAGGAATGCTCGATGCCGCACTGGCCTTCGTGGATGCTGCATTCGGTCATCGCCAGCGGGCCTTCCATCGCTTCCACGATCTCGACCAGCGAGATCTCGGCGGGTGGCCGGGCCAGGCGATAGCCGCCGGCGACGCCGCGGAACGCCTGCACCAGCCCGGCCTGGGCCAGGGGCTTGAGCACCTTGGCGACGGTCGGCGGCTCCAGGCCGGCGCGTTCGGCCAGCCCGGTCGCGCTGAGCACGGTATCCGGCGCGCTGGCCAGCACGGTCAGCACCACGCTGGCGTAATCGGTGAGTTTGGTGACCCGGAGCATCGGCTGGTTGGGGCGCCTGATGGCGTCTCGATCGAAACAGGACCGAAATTGTACGCTTTCGGCCGGCCGGGCTCAATCCGTGCCTTTTTCCGGCGAGGCCTTTCGTACAGGCGAGCTCAGGTGACGACTGTCACCGCCGATGACTGATGACGGCCAATGGCCGGCGCCGCGGGGCTGAGGACAATGGGCCGCGTCCACTCCCGGACGCAGGAGCCCGCCATGCGCACCACCCACAGCATCCCGTCGTCGTTCCAGACCACCGTCGAACGCCTGGCCGAACGCGCGGCATCCGCCGCGAACGCCACCGAGCGCTCGCAGTGGCTGCGCTGGCTGTTGGCCGCGGGCGCGGTGTTCCTGCTCTGGAAAGCCTGGCGCGGGTTCAAGTCGCTGTTCTGGACCGTCTTCGGCCTGGGCATGGCGCTGTACTGGAGTGGCGGCTGGCGCGGCTGGTTCTGAGCCCGCCCCGAAGACATGCGCGCAGCCGGACCCGCGCTGCGCGCGCGCCGCGGTCACCGGCAAATAGGCCATAATCGCCCTCCACGCATCCGCAGCCGGAACCGTTCACGCCATGCCGAAGAAGAAGATCGTCGCCCGCTTGTCGCCCATCCACGGCAACGGCGTGTTCGCCGACGAATTGATCCGCAAGGGCGAGCGCATCGTGCGCTACAAGGGCGAAGTGCGCACCCACGCGGAGGTCGACGAGGCCTACGCGGACATCGACGAGAACGGCCACACCTTCCTGTTCACCCTCAACGACGACTACGTGATCGATGCCAACGTCGACGGCAACGTCGCGCGCTGGATCAACCACAGCTGCGCGCCCAACTGCGAGGCGGTGCAGGAAGAGAACACCAAGGGCAAGCCGCACAAGGACAAGGTGTTCATCGAGGCCATCCGCGACATCCAGCCGGGCGAAGAACTGACCTACAACTACGGCATCGTGCTGGCGGAGCGGCATACCGCCAAACTGAAGAAGATCTGGGGCTGCAAGTGCGGTGCGAAGAAATGCACCGGCACGATGCTGCAGCCCAAGAAGTAATCGCCACCGGCGGCGATGCCGTCAGACGCCGCACACCGGGCGTGTGACGGACGATACAGGGCGACGGAAGTTTCCATGACTTAAGACAGTCGTCGCACTCCGGCGCTTGTCGCAGGATGCGCGCAACTTCAGAACGGGATGCCGCCATGCGCGCCTTGCTCCTCGCCGCGGTCGTCTCGACACCCGTACCGGTCCTCGCCCTCGACATCGACGGCAGGATCGATCCCGCGGAATGGTCCGGCGCGCAGCGCATCGACGACTTCCGCATGACCCAGCCGCTGACCCGCGACCCCAGCCGGCACGCCACCGAGGCCTGGTACATGGCCACTGCCGATGGCCTGGCGATCGCCTTCCGCAACCTGCAGCCGGCGCACGTGCCGCGCACCCGGCAGCGGTTCCAGCGCGACAACAACGGCAACGTCGACCGGGTCAACGTCTACGTCGACTTCGATGGCGACGGCCGTAGCGGCTACAACTTCATGGTCGCGCTGTCGGACGATATCGCCGACAGCACGATCAGCAACGAGACCCGGTTCAACGGCGACTGGGACGGCAACTGGTCGCATGCGGTGTCCGAGGACGAGCACAGCTGGTCCGCCGAGATGCTGATTCCCTGGCACATCGCGCCGATGCGCAGCGGCGATGGCGCCACCCGCACGATCGGGCTGGCGCTGGACCGGGTGGTCGGCGACAGCAACGAGCGCATGACCTGGCCGGCGATCAGTTTCAACGATCAGCGCTATCTCAGCGCGCTGAACAAGGTCGAGGTGCCGCAGTTCAGCCAGTCGCTGCTGGCGATCACGCCCTACGTCGTCGGCCTGTACGACAACGTCGGCGGCAAGGCCGATGCCGATGCCGGCGTGGATCTGTTCTGGAAGCCGAACGGCCAGTTCCAGCTCAGCGCGACGCTGAATCCGGATTTCGGCCAGGTCGAGAGCGACGGGATCGTCGTCAACTTCGGCGCGATCGAAACCTTCTTCGGCGACCGGCGTCCGTTCTTCACCGAGAACCAGGGCTATTTCGAAGTGCCGTTCGGCTCGCTCGGCAACGCCCAGCAATTGATCTACACCCGCCGCGTCGGCGCGCAGACCGACGACGGCAGCGGTTCCGGCGACGTTACCGCCGCGGTCAAGATCAACGGCAGCGCCGGCGGTTTCGGCTACGGCGTGTTCGCGGCCACCGAGGGCGACAGCGTCGGCCGCGATTTCTACGCGCTGCGCGCGACCCGCGGATTCCAGGGACAGAACGTCGGCGCGATGGTGACCCACGTGAACCGCCCGTTCCTCGACCGTGAGGCGACCGTGCTGTCGCTCGATCACCAGTGGGCGCCGAACGCGCAGTGGAATATCCGGACCAATGTGGTCGGCTCCAGCATCGACCAGCGCGGCGAGACCGTGCGCGATTCCGGCGCGCAGGTGCGGGTCGATCACGACATCGGCGATGGTTGGCGGCAGCAGCTCTACCTGCTGCATACCGGCGGCGATCTGCAGCTCAACGACCTCGGCTTCCTCGATCGCAACAACTACAACTACGGCCGCTACGAGCTCTCGCGACGCTTCACCTCGCTGCCCGAGACCTCGCCGTACGCCTCGCACCAGTGGCGCTTCGCCACCTCGCGGCGCATGAACGACAACGGCGTGCATATCGGCGATGCCTTCGCGGTGAGCCGCGGCAGCGAGCGTCGCGACGGCGGCAACCAGTTCTTCGAGATCGCGGGCTGGACGCCCGGTCATGAGGACCTGATCACCCGCGGCAACGGCGTGGTCGATCACCCGGGTCGATTGTTCGGATTCGCCGAGCGCTTCTTTCCGAAGAAAGAACACTGGTCGTTCTACGCCAATCTGCGCTACAGCGCGGAAGGTCTGGGCGGCATCGATCGCGGCGCGTGGAGCACGTATCTGGAGCCGACCTATGCGGTCAACGACAACCTCAGTTTTTTCCTTGGCCTGGAATTGCTGCGCAACCCGGATTGGCTGATCTGGGATCGCGACACCGCGCGTCTGGTCACCTACGGCCAGGAACAGGCGCTGCTCAATGCGGGCACGGTGTGGCTGATCGACAGCAAACAGGAACTGCGCGTGCGCCTCGAAGCGCTGGGCCTGGACGCCGACGCCAAACGCGCCTGGGTCGTCGCGCCCGACGGCACGCCGGTGCGCAACAATGATCCGGCCGACAGCTTCGCGCTGCGCAATCTCGGGTTCCAGGTGCGCTACCGCTACGAATTCGCGCCGCTGTCGTATCTGTATCTGGCCTACGTGCGCGGCGGTTCGATGTTCGATGCCGGCGCAGGCCGGTATTCGGTCGGCGAGGAATTCAGCAGCGCATTCGATCTGCGCGACAGCGAGCAGTTGCTGGTGAAGCTGTCCTATCGCTTCGAGATCTGAACATACGTTGAAATTTCCGCAGGCGCGGCATTGCGTTTCGTAGGAGGGGCTTCAGCCCCGATGCTTCATCTTCGTGCTTCGGCATTGATGCCGTCTGCGAATCTTCGCTGTCATTCCGAAAAGCTCGGACCTGAAGGCCCTCCTACGAAGCTTCATTTGTCGAGCTTGATCACCACGCGACCGTTCTGGATCAGGGTGCCGGCGATCCGCCGCGAACCGAGCGTATCCAGCATCTCCTTGTCGAGTCTGTACACCGGTTCGCTGCGGGCGTAATCGCGCAGCCAGCCGTTGATCAGCTCGCGGCCGGTCGCGTTCATGCGGCTGCCGATCAGCGGCAGTTCCGCCGACTCGAGTTCGGGTTCTTCCAGATACAGCGCGTTTCTGGCCACGTCGTAGCGCAGCCCGCTGGTGACCGCGATATGCCCGGCGGGCCGGTCGCTGCGCATGCCCAGACCGTCGATGCCGACGTCGAAATCCAGATGCAGGCGCGTGCTGTCGGGCGGGATCGCGACCTGCGGATTGCTGACGCTGAGCTTGAGCAGGCCGCCGAGCTGGTCGTACTGCTGCGGATAATGGCGATCGAGATACGTCTGCAACTGCGGCGCGGTGAATGCGACCTGGTTGCTCAGCAGGGCGGTTGCGGTGTTCAACGTATTGCAGCCCGGCAGGATCGCGATGGCGGCGAGCGTAACGAGGATGGCGGCAGCGAACAGGAAAGAGCGGCGATGCGTGATCGTCGTGGACACAGGCGTGGACATATCGGTCATGGTGGGCTCGTGGGCGTTGGCCGCAGCTTAGGCGAAGGGCATGAACCGCGGGTGATCTTGTGCCGGGCGTCCGTCGCGGTCGGCGCGCTCATCCATCGCCTAGGGCGTGCTTGCGCTGGGCGGTGTAATGCCACCAGGGCTGCGCCGGCGCACCATTCATGAAGTCGATGACGGCGAGGAAGACATCGATCACGCAGGGATCGTGGCGGACCCCGGTGAGCGTGCAGAGGCGCCGGTACAGCGCGTAAGCGTCGCAGCGCGCCAGTTCGGCAGGCGTGCGCAGGCCAAGCGTCGCGAAATCGCCGGCGGTGGCTGGACCGACGTTCGGGATATCGGTGAAACGGCGGACTTCGGAAGCGCAGGTCGCCTTGGCCATGGCGGGAGATTCCGATGCGGCGCTAACCGCTGGGACGGAAACGAAAAAGCCGGATTCCCTGTGGAAATCCGGCTCTACATGGGCTGCTGCGGGCGAACCCGCAGCGATGGCAACGGCTGGATGACTCAGGCCGTGGCGGCATCCTTGAGCTTCTTCATCGGACGGACCTTGACCTTCACGGTGGCCGGCTTGGCGGCGAAGGTGGTTTCCTGACCGGTGAACGGGTTGATGCCCTTGCGCTTCGGCTTGGCGGCGACGCTGACCGAGGTGATCTTGAGCACGCCCGGCAGCACGAACGTGCCGGCGCCCTTCTTGCCGATCGACGCGTGGATGGCGGCTTCGAGCGTTGCCATCACGGCGCGCACATCCTTGGCGGCGACTTCGGTGGCGGCGGCGATGTGCGCGACCAGCGCGGACTTGCTCATCACTTCTTTGATCGGCTTCGGCGCGGCCGGCTTGGCTGCGGCCTTCTTCGCGGCGGCTTTCTTTTTCGTTGCCATGAGAATTTGTTTTCCTCGTCGGATGGTTGAACTGTGTCTGGGCCGGTACGAGCCGGCATGCGCACTGTAGGCCAAGGTCGTGCCGTCGCCAAGCCCCCAAAAGGCTTTTTTCAGGCTTTTTTCGGCTGATTTACGACGAAGGACGGCGTATTCGCCGATATCGGGCAGGAATCCGGGCTCGAGCGCTTCCGGGAAGCGGAAAAAAACGGCATTCGGCGCGCGCAGCGGACAGCATGCGCGATGCATGGTGGAACTCAACGGCGGTCGCATCCGATCGGTCGCAGTCGCGACAGCGCCGAGGCGGCGGACCATTCCGGGCCGGTTTTTCCGAGCTTTTCGACGGTCTGCGCATAGCGCTTTCCGAAGCTTGCGCGGTTACAGAAAGGGTCGTAGAAGCTAGGGCTTTTCAACAGCGCGATCAGGGCGAGACTCTCCTGCGGCCGCAGTTCCGCGAGCGGGACACCGAAATAGAACTCTGCCGCCGCTTCGATACCGGTCACATCCTTCCGGAACCCACTTTCGGCCAGGATCGTGTTCACTGCCTGGTCGCGTGTCCACTGCCGGCCGACTTTCACCGCCAGTGCGATGCTCGCGACGTGATGCTCCCCCTGAGTGCGTGCGCGACTGTGCTTGAACTGGGCGACCCGCGTCGCCCGGTACAACAGGATCTGTTCCGGAGGCGGTTGTTCCGGAAATTGTCTCGTAGACACGAGAAAATCGATCCAGAACGTGACCGGATTGAGCTTGCGGATGCTGGTCGCCCCGTCGGCTTCCACCGCGAGATACCGATCCCGGATCGCATCCGGCGCACGGTACGACGATGCCGGGATGTCATCGGGAACGAAACGCGCGCCCCATGCGTAGATCCCGAAGCACAGCGCGATGAAGGTCATCAACAGCCCGATGATGGCGACCAGCGCCCAGTGCGGCCAACGCAAACTCGCGCTCATGTTCCGTCCATCATTCCCGGGAAACATCGAGTGTCGCCGTGCACCTGCGCAGAGGGCAATCGGCGACCTGCGTCACCCGTGTATCGCGGCCTCCTCGCGCTACTGGCCGTCGCCGTTGGCCAGCACGCTGGCGGCAGCGCCGACGATCAGCGGATCCGCAGCGTGCACCACGCGTGCATCCTTGCCCGGGTAGGGCAGGGTGGACAGGAAGTGACGCATGCAGTTCAGGCGCGCGCGTTTCTTGTCGTCCGACTTCACCACCAGCCACGGCGAATCGGCGGTGTCGGTGTGGAAGAACATGGCGTTCTTGGCCTCGGTGTAGTCGGGCCACTTGTCGAGCGACTGCAGGTCGATCGGCGAGAGTTTCCAGTGCTTCAGCGGATCGTTCCTGCGCGAGTTGAAGCGGCGCAGCTGTTCCTCGCGGCTGACCGAGAACCAGAATTTGTAGACGCGGATGCCGCTGCGGACCAGCATGCGTTCGAACTCCGGGGTTTCGCGCAGGAATTCGAGATATTCGGCGGGCGTGCAGAAGCCCATCACCTTCTCGACCCCGGCGCGGTTGTACCAGCTGCGATCGAAGAACACGATCTCGCCCGCCGTGGGCAAGTGCTCGATATAGCGCTGGAAATACCACTGGCCGCGCTCCTGCTCGTTGGGTTTCTGCAGGGCGACCACCCGCGCGCCGCGCGGGTTGAGGTGTTCGGTGAAGCGCTTGATGGCGCCGCCCTTGCCGGCGGCGTCGCGGCCTTCGAACAGCACCACGACGCGCTGGCCGGTGTCCTTCACCCAGCTCTGCATCTTCAGAAGTTCGATCTGCAGTTTCTTTTTCTCGGTCTCGTACTGGCGGCGGCGCAGGCGGGTGCGGTACGGATAATCTTCCGGGAGCGGCGCGCTGATGCTGTCTTCGTCGGTCAGCGGCATCGCCTCCAGCCGCTGCGCGGCTTCCTGCGACAGTCCCGTTTCGAGGGGATGCGTAAGCGCATGCTCGACAGCATGTCCGGGCTGCGAACCTTGCCGTGGTCGTTCCACGGGAGCGGCCGCATGCACCACGCCATTGCCGTTCGCGGCCGTGCTCGCGAGCGGCTCGATGGCGGTGTCCGCGGATGTCGTTTCGATCACCGATGCGTCGGAAGCGACCGCCGCGCGTTCGTGTCGCGGCTTCTGTACGGTCCGGGTGCGGGAGGGCGGCGTTTTGCGCGAACGCGGAACGGGCATGACGGGCTCCTGGGGACGTTGGATATGAGCTGCGGCCGCAGGAGGCTGCAGCCGCGGGTTCCATCGTCCGCCCGATACGCGCCGGGCGCTTGAGCTGGGTCAATTTCGTCCGTCGGAACGGGCGCTGCGCGCTTCAGGCCGCTTCGTACGCGCCATAGCCGCGCAGGCGCCTGTAGCGGCGGTCCAGCAGGTCTTCGATGGGCTGTTGTTCCAGCGCGTCCAGCTCGTTGATCAGCACGGCTTTCAGGCGCTTGGCCATCTGCACCGGGTTGCGGTGCGCGCCGCCGGTGGGTTCGCGCACGATCTTGTCGATCAGGCCGAGCTCGCGCAGGCGTTTGGCGGTGATCGCCATGGCCTGTGCGGCTTCCTGCTTCTTGTCGGCGGTCTTCCACAGGATCGAGGCGCAGCCTTCCGGCGAGATCACCGAATAAGTGCTGTATTCCAGCATCAGGGTGCGGTCGCCCACGCCGATCGCCAGCGCGCCGCCGGAGCCGCCTTCGCCGATCACGGTGCAGATGATCGGCACCTTCAGTTCGGACATTTCGATCAGATTGCGGGCGATGGCTTCGGACTGGCCGCGCTCTTCGGCGTCGATGCCCGGCCATGCGCCGGCGGTGTCGATGAAGGTCAGCACCGGCAGACGGAAGCGTTCGGCCATCTTCATCAGCCGCAGCGCCTTGCGGTAGCCCTCGGGCTTGGGCATGCCGAAATTGCGGCGAACCTTGGCCTTGGTGTCGCGGCCCTTTTCGTGCCCGATCAGCATCACGCTGCGGCCGCCGATGCGGGCCAGGCCGCCGACGATGGCGCTGTCGTTGGCGAAGGCGCGGTCGCCGGCCAGTTCCTGGAACTGGTCGCACATCACCCGCAGGTAATCGAGGGTGTAGGGCCGCGCCGGATGGCGGGCCAACTGCGAGACCTGCCAGGCGGTCAGGTCGCGGAAGGTCTGCGCGGTGCGCAGCCGCATCTTGTTTTCCAGCGCGTGGATCTCGGCGTCGATGTTGACCGCGGGTCCGGTGCTGGCTTGGCGCAGCTCGCGGATCTTGGTTTCGAGGTCGGCGATGGGTTGTTCGAAATCGAGGTAATTCGGGTTCATGCGACGAGGGCGATCCGTGGCCGGAAAGGCGGTCAGTCTAGCCGACACAGGTGCCGAACCGCCGTACGGCAGGGTATGCAGGGCGCCCTGCGACGAAGCGATCGGGCATGTTGTCATTCCGGATGGATGTGAGGCCGGATGGCCTCGAACGCCGCCTTCTTGCGGTTACAGCCAGGGCTTGCTCAACGCGACCTTGACCGTGCGCACGCCGGGCAGGGCGCGGAGGGTGCCGGGCAGGTCGGCTTCCACGCGCACGGACTGGCTGCCGTTGATATCCAGCGTGCCGGCGGCGCCCTGCGGCAGCAGCAGGTCGTAGCGCAGCGGCGTCTGTCCGGGGCGGTGCTGGGCGAGCAATTCCTCCAGACTGCGCATCAGCCCGGGCTGGCGCAGGTCCAGGCGCATCGACAGCCGCTGCGCCTGCTGGGCGCAGATCACGCGGTAGTCCCAGCAGCGTTTCGCGCGCAGCGAGAAGCCGCCGCTGAATTCGTCCTCGCGCAGGCCGCCCTCGACCACCAGGATGCGGTCGCGGGTCAGGAGCTGCTGATACTCGAAGAAAGGTTCGGCGAAGAACGCGCATTCGATCCGGCCGCGCCCGTCTTCCAGTTGCACGAAGGCCTGTGAATCGCCGCGCTTGCGCATGGCCACGACCTGGCCGGCCAGAATGACGGTCGCTTCGGCGCGCCACTGGCGGCGGCCGTCGTCCTCGCCGCCGGGCCGGGGGGCGCGCGCCGGCGGCGTGTTGCTTTCATAGAGTTGATCGAGCCTGCCCAGATCGGTGCCGACCAGCGCCTGCAGCTCTTCGCGATACGGGTCCAGCGGATGGCCGCTGAGATAATGACCGAGGGTTTCGCGCTCGCCGGCGAGTTTCTGCGACAGCGACCAGTCGGGTTCTTCGGGCAGTTCGATCTTCAGTTCGGGCGCGCTCTGCGCCGGGCCGCCGAACAGCGACACCTGACCGGCGTCGCGCTCGCGGGCGAGCTGTTCGGTGGCTTTCAGCACCTCGGGCAATTGCTTGAGCAGCGACGGGCGATTGATGCCCAGCGCGTCCAGCGCGCCGGCCTGGATCAGGGCTTCCAGCGTGCGCTTGTTGAGCTTGCTGCTGCCCACCCGTTTGCAGAAATCGAGCAGGTCGACGTAGCCGCCGCCGTTGTGGCGTTCCTCGGCGATGGCGTCGCAGGCGCCGCGACCGACGCCCTTCACCGCGCCCAGGCCGTAGCGGATCGTCTTGTCGTCCATCGCCTCGAACATGTAACCGGACGCGTTCACGTCCGGCGGCATCACCATCAGGCCGATGGTGCGCGCTTCGTCGAGGAAGCTCACCACCTTGTCGGTGTTGTCCATGTCCGACGACAGCACCGCAGCCATGAATTCGGCCGGGTAGTGCACTTTCAGCCACGCGGTCTGGTACGCGACCAGCGCGTACGCGGCCGAGTGCGACTTGTTGAAGCCGTACTCGGCGAATTTCTCCATCAGGTCGAAGATCTGGCTCGCGATCTTCGGATCGACGCCGCGTTCGGCCGAACCTGCTTCGAACTTGGCGCGTTCCTTGGCCATTTCCTCGGCTTTCTTCTTGCCCATCGCGCGCCGCAGCAGGTCGGCGCCGCCCAGCGAATAGCCGGCCAGCACCTGCGCGATCTGCATCACCTGTTCCTGGTACACGATCACGCCGTAGGTCGGCTTCAGCACCGGCTCCAGCGCCGGGTGCGGATAGCTCACCTCGGTGCGGCCATGCTTGCGGTCCACCCATTCGCGATCCATCCCCGAGCCCAGCGGGCCGGGGCGGAACAGCGCGGCGAGCGCGATGATGTCTTCGAAGGTGTCGGGCTTGGCGCGTTTGAGCAATTCGCGCATGCCGCGCGATTCGAACTGGAACACCGCGACCGTATCGCCGCGCGCGAAGAGTTCGTAACTGGCCTTGTCGTTGAGCGACAGCGCACCGATGTCGAGCGGCGCCTCGCCGGCGCGCGCGCGGCGGACATTGATCGCCTTTACCGCCCAGTCGATGATCGTCAGCGTGCGCAGGCCGAGGAAGTCGAACTTCACCAGACCGATCGTCTCGACGTCGTCCTTGTCGAACTGGGTCACCGGATTCTTGCCGCCGCCCTGGCCATCGTGTTCTGCGAACAACGGGCAGAAGTCGGACAGCGGATCCGGCGCGATCACCACGCCGCCCGCGTGCTTGCCGGCGTTGCGGGTCAGGTCTTCGAGCTGCAGCGCGAGGTCGATCAGCTCGCGGAAATCCTCTTCGCTGTTGTAGCGTTCGACGAACTCGCCGATCGCGCGTTCGGGGTCCTTCTTCGCGCGCTCGCTGCGGCCCAGCACGTCTTCCAGCGACAGCGGGTCGGCCGGTTGCAGCGGGATGAGCTTGGCGATGCCGTCGACGAAACCGTAGGGATACCCCAGGATGCGGCCGGCGTCGCGCACCACCGCCTTCGCCGACATCGTGCCGTAGGTGATGATCTGGCTGACGCGGTCGCGGCCGTACTTCGCGGCGACGTAATCGATCACCTCGTCGCGGCGGTCCATGCAGAAGTCGATGTCGAAGTCGGGCATCGACACGCGTTCGGGATTGAGGAAGCGCTCGAACAGCAGGTCGTAGGGCAGCGGGTCCAGATCGGTGATGCCCAGCGCCCACGCGACCAGCGAGCCGGCGCCGGAACCGCGGCCCGGGCCGACCGGGATGCCGTGTTCCTTCGCCCAGTTGATGAAGTCGGCCACGATCAGGAAGTAGCCGGGGAAGCCCATCTTCACGATCACGCCCAGCTCGATGTCCAGGCGTTCGTTGTAGCTGGCGCGGTCGTGGCCCTGCGCCATCGGATATTTCTGCAGGCGTTTTTCCAGCCCGTCGTGCGCTTCGCTGCGGATCCAACTGTCGAGCGTGTGATCGCTGGGCACCGGGAACGCCGGCAGATAGTACTTGCCGAGCGACAGTTCGAGATTGCAGCGCGTGGCCAGGTCGACCGCGTTGTCGATCGCGTCCGGCGCGTCGGCCGCGAACAGCGCCGCCATCTCCTCGCTGGTCTTGAGGTACTGCTGCGCGGTGTAGTCGCGCGGGCGTTTCGGGTCGTCCAGCACGCGTCCGGACGAGATGCAGACCCGCGCCTCGTGCGCCTCGAAGCCGTCGGCGTCGAGGAAGCGCACGTCGTTGGTGGCGACCACCGGCAGGCTGCGTTCGGCGGCGGCGTGCAGGGCGAAATTGTTGAACGGGGTTTCGCCCTCGAAGCCGCAGCGGGTGAGTTCCAGATGGATGCGGTCGTCGAAATGCCGCTGCCAGTCGGCCAGCGACTGCATCGCGAGATCGGGGCGGTTGCCGGCGAGCAGTTGCCCGGCCTGGCTGTGGCGGCCGGCGATGGCGAACAGGCCCGCGTTGGCTTCCTGCAGCCACTGCGGCCGCACCACCACGCCGTCGTGACGCTGGCCTTCCATCCACGCGCGGCTGAGCAGCCGCGACAGCGACAGGTAGCCGCTGCGGTCGCGGCAGAGCAGGGTGAGCTTCCAGGGCGTCTCGTCGCCCTCGGCGACGCTGATGTCGGCGCCTGCGATGGGCTTGATGCCCGCGCCCTCGCAGGCCTTGTAGAACTTGACCAGGGCGAAGAGGTTGTTGCGGTCGGTCATCGCCACCGCCGGCTGCCCCTGCGCCACGCTGCGGCCGACGAGTTCCGGGATGCGGATCGTCGAATCGGCGAGCGAATACTCGCTGTGCAGGTGGAGATGGACGAAGCGGGAGGACATCGGAGCGCCGCGGATCACAGCCCGGCAGGTTAGGTCGCGGGGGGCGTTCCGGCAAGGCTTGACGGCGCGGTTTTCCGGCCCGTGCGGATGTCGCTCCCGGATCGGAATGGTCCGGTTTCGGGATAATGCCCGGCGCTCCCGCCCGCTCCCATCGACCCGCATGCCTTCGCTGACCGGAATCTGCCGCTTCGCCCCGCCGCTGGACGCCGGTGGCGGGCGCGTGCGTCGCGACGGCAGCACTACCGACTGGTGGCTGATCCTGCAGTGCGAGCCCGATGTCGGCCGCTACCTGCGCCAGCTGTATGCGCTGGACGTGCGCCGCACCCGCCAGCTGAGCGACCCGCTGTGGGGGCCGCACGTCTCGATCGTGCAGAACGAGATGCCGCCGGATCCGACGCTGTGGCGGGCGTTGGAAGGCCAGTCGATGACATTCGACTATCTGCATCCGCCGCAGGAGATCGGCGAGTACGTTTTCTATCCGGTAGCTTGCCGCGAGGCGCTGGCGTATCGCGAGGCGCTGGGACTGCCGCGCGAACCGCGCTGGCCGCTGCATCTGACGTTCGGCAATCGCAAGGCGGCGCGCTGAGGTTCGATGCGGCGCAGCGTCGGCATCGAACCGTCGTGAAGGGGCCGAAGCCCCTTCACGAGCGAGGCTTACAGAATGACCGGCCCGCCGCGGCAGACCGTGCTGCGCGAGGTCCGCGACGTCGAACCCGACGCGTTGGTAACCGTCACCGTGACGGTGAACGTGCCGCCGATGCTGCAGCGGCCGTAGAAATCGCTGTGGCCGGTGTCGTTGATGGTGGTGCCGCCGCCCGTCCATGACACCGTGGGCGAGCTGTCCGAGCTGTAGTCGACGAAGCAGTAGAAACGCCCGCCGCCGTTGTCGATCGGACAGACGAACGTGGTGATGGTGGGCGGAGCGGCCTGCGCCGGGGACGGCGTCATCAGGCCCGCAGACAGGGTGGCAGCGAGTGCGACGCCGAGAGCGGCGGAACGGGTCGACAAAGATTGCATGGTCATCTCCTTATGGATGCTTGCGCTGGGGCCTGCGACCCGGTTGCCGGATGCATCGGGCGTCGCAGTCTGCAGCGGCGCGTGCGTCCGGCACCCGGCGGGTGGACGATACGCGTCGCCCTAGAATCCGCTGCAACGGATCGATGGTATCAATCGTGTGGAGGGCGCTGGCCGGCATCGACGCGGTGCGCCGACGGATGGGCGTTCAGGCCGTCCCGCTGGCAGGGCGGGCGGCGGCCGACGAAAGCATCGCGTCGCGCACCGGGGCATAACTGCGGCGATGCTCCGGGCAGGGGCCGTGCGCCGCCAGCGCCGCGCGATGCGCCGGGCTGGGATAGCCCTTGTGGCGGTCGAAACCGTACTGCGGATAGCGCACATGCAGTTCGAGCATGTGCCGGTCGCGCGCGACTTTCGCCAGGATCGATGCGGCCATGATCGCCGGTTCGATCGCGTCGCCGCCGATGATCGCCTCCGCCGCGCAGGGCAGGCCGGTCGGCAGGCGGTTGCCGTCGATGCGCGCGCAGTCGGCGGCCGGCGACAGGCCCGCCAGCGCGCGGCGCATGCCGGTGAGCGTGGCCTGCAGGATGTTCAGGGCGTCGATTTCGTCGGCTTCCACGAATTCGATCCGCCATGCCAGCGCGCGTTCGACGATCAGCGGATACAGCGCCTCACGCCTGGCTTCGGTGAGTTGCTTGGAGTCGTTCAGGCCGTGGATCGGACGGTCCGGATCGAGGATGACCGCCGCCACCGACACCGGGCCCGCCAGCGGGCCGCGGCCGGCTTCGTCCACGCCGGCGATGCGCAGCGGCCGCACGCGCGCGATGGCGGCCAGTGGATCCTCGAACAGACCGCCGGCGGTATCGGCGGCCGGCGTGCGGCGACGTTTCACTGCGCGATCAATTCGGCGACCGCGTCCGCGGCCCGCGCCGATGCGTCGCAGCGCAGTCGCTTGTGGAGTTCCGTGAACTGCGGCAGCAGCGCTTCCACGGTCTGCGGCTGGCCGAACCAGCGCAGGCAGGCGGCGGCAAGCTTTTCCGGCACGCAGTCGTGCTGCAGCAGTTCGGGAATCAGCGGCGCGTCGGCCAGTACGTTCGGCAGGCTCACATACCGGCTTTTCAGCAGGCCGAGGCGGGTGACGATGCGATAGGTCGTCGGCGAGATCCGGTGGCCGACCACCATCGGCCGCTTGCACAGCATGCCTTCCAGCGCGGCCGTGCCCGAGGCCAGCAGCACCACGTCGCTGGCGATCATCGCGCGCTGTGCGTTGCCGTCCAGCACGCGCACGCGCGCGGCCAGCTCGGGCCGCGCGCGCAGCTGTTCGCGGATCGCGGCGTCGCACTGCGCATTGGCCGCGGGCAGCAGGATCTGCAGCGTCGGAATGCTCTGCGCGATCAGCGCCGCCGCATCCAGGAACACCGGTAGCATCTTCGCGATTTCGCCCAGCCGGCTGCCGGGCAGCAGCGCCAGCACCGGCGCTTGGCCGACGATCGCCAGCGCATCGCGCGCCGACCGGCGATCGGGTTCCAGCGGAATGGCGTCGGCCAGCGGATGGCCGACGAAGCGCGCGTCCACCGCATGCTTCGCATAGATCGGCGGTTCCATCGGGAACAGGCACAGCACGCGGTCGGCGCTGTCGCCGATCTTCGCCGCGCGTTCCTCGCGCCAGGCCCACACCGACGGACTGACGTAGTGCACGGTGCGGATGCCCCGTTGCTTGAGCCATTTCTCCACGCCGAGATTGAAGTCGGGCGCATCGATGCCGATGAACACATCGGGCTTCCACGCCAGCAGGCGCTTGCGCAGGCGGCGGCGCAGGCGCAGCAGCCGCGGCAGGTGCGCCAGCACTTCGGCCAGCCCCATCACCGCGAGTTCCTGACTGTCGTGCCACGCATCGAGACCGGCGGCGCGCATGCCCGGCCCGCCGATGCCGGCGAATTCGGCATCGGGAAAGCGCAGACGCAATTCGGCGATCAGGCCCGCGCCGAGTTGGTCGCCGGAGGCTTCACCCGCGACGAGTGCGATACGCACCGCTAGGGCCTAGCGCAACAGCGGACGTTCGCCGCGTTCGATGAAATCGAGGAACGCGCGCACGTCGGCGCTGCCTTCGGCCAGCGTGGCCAACTGCTGCTTGGCGTCGGCGAGATTCGCGCCGGACATGTACAGCGCGCGGTAGGCGCGCTTGATCGCGGCCACGCGCTCGGGCTCGAAACCCCGGCGTTTCAGGCCTTCGCTGTTGATGCCGCGCGGCCGGCCGTAGTCCTCCTGCGCGATCATCAGGTACGGCGGCACGTCGCCGTTGACGAACGCGCCCATGCCGATGAACGCGTGCGCGCCGATCCGGCAGAACTGGTGCACGCCGGCGAAACCGCTGAGGATCACGTGGTCGCCGACCTCGACGTGGCCGGCCAGCGTGGCGTTGTTGGAGAACACGCAGTGATCGCCGACTTTGCAGTCGTGGGCGACGTGGGTGTAGGCGAGGAACCAGTTGTGGCTGCCGATGCGCGTCGCGCCGCCGCCGCTGCCGGTGCCGCGGTTGATGCTGACGAATTCGCGGATGGTGTTGCCGTCGCCGATCACCAGTTCGGTGCGTTCGCCGGCGAACTTCTTGTCCTGCGGATCGCCGCCGATCGCGGCGTGGCCGTGGATACGGTTGTCGCGGCCGATGCGGGTCGGGCCGTGGATGCTGCAGTGCGGGCCGATGCGGGTGCCGTCGCCGATCTCGACGCCCGGGCCGATCGAGGTGAACGGGCCGATCTCGACGCCTTCGCCGATGGTCGCGCCGGCATCGACATGCGCCAACGGATGGATCGTTGCTGCGCTCATTTCAGTCCTGCGATTCGGCGCACAGGAATTCGGCGCACGCCACTTCCTTGCCGTCGACGCGTGCGATGCCGTCGTACTTGGCCATGTTGCGGATGCGGCGCTTGAGGGTGATGTCCAGTTCGAGGCGGTCGCCGGGCACCACTTTCTTGCTGAACCGCGCGTTCTCGATCTTGACCAGGTAGAACAGCTTGTTGTCGATGAGGCCGCCGTTCCTGATCTGGTTGGTGAGCTGATACAGCACACCGCCGGCCTGCGCCAGCGCTTCGATCACCAGCACGCCCGGCATCACGGGATGCCCCGGGAAATGGCCCTGGAAGAATTCTTCGTTGATGGTGACGTTCTTGTAGGCCAGGATGCGGTTGCCGGCGTCGAATTCCACCACGCGATCGACCAGCAGGAACGGATAGCGATGCGGCAGCAGCATTTGGATCTCGCCCGTACCGAGCGGAAGAACCGGTTGATAGGCGGGCTGACAGCTGGGTTCGGTCGACGTCATTGCGATTCCTTGTTGCGCCCGCCGACCTGGCGCGCCAGCGCGTCGAGCTGTTTGAAGCGGGCGGCGCTTTTGCGCCAACTGCGGTTGTCCATCAGCGGCGTGCCGGACGAATATTCGCCGGGTTCGCGGATCGAACTGGTGACCAGGCTCATGGCGGTGATCACCACGCGATCGCAGACTTCCAGGTGGCCAAGGATACCCGCACCGCCGCCGATCAGGCAGTAGCGGCCGATGGTGGCGCTGCCGGCCACGGCCGAACAGCCGGCCATCGCGGTATGCGCGCCGATGCGCGCGTTGTGGCCGATCTGGATCTGGTTGTCGAGGCGCACGTCTTCCTCGAGCGTGGTGTCGTCCAGCGCGCCGCGGTCGATGGTGGTGTTGGCGCCGATCTCGCAGTCGTCGCCGATCGCCACGCCGCCGAGCTGCGGCAGCTTGAGCCAGCGGCCATGCTCCATCGCCAGCCCGAAACCGTCGGCGCCGATCACCGCGCCGGGATGGATCAGGACGCGCTGGCCCAGGCGCACGCGGCGCACGAGGGTGACGCGCGCGCTCAGTTCGCTGCCGGCGCCGATCACGCAGTCCTCGCCGATGACGCAGCCCGGTCCGACGACCGCGCCGGCGTCCACGCGCGTGCGCGGGCCGATGCTGACGAAGGGGCCGATGCTGGCGTCGGCCGAGATCGCGGCCGAGGGATCGACCACGGCGCTGGGGTGGATCCCCGCAACGGTAGGCGGCCGATGGTCGAACAGCGCCGCGATCTTCGCGAACGCGGCGTACGGATCCTTCGCGATCAGCGCGTTGCCGGCGTAGCCCTCGGCGTCTTCCGCGCGCATCACCACCAGGCCTGCGCCGCTGTCGACGAGCTGGCTGCGATAGCGCGGGTTGGCGAGGAACGCGAGCTGGTTGGCGCCGGCCCGTGCGAGGGTGGCGACGCCGTCGATGCGACGCTCGCCGTCGCCCTGCAGGGTCAGTTCGAAACGTTCGGCCAGCGCGGCCGCGGTGTGGTCGGTAGTCTGCATCCGCGGACGCTCTGGGGCGGGCTCGTTACGCGACGATCAGAACGCGCCGCCGAAGGTGAACTGCAGGCGTTCCAGATCGTCGGTGTCTTCGCTGCGCAGCGGGAACGCGTAGCTGATCGAGATCGGGCCGACCGGCGCGCGCCACAGCAGCGAGATGCCGGTGGAGGCGCGCAGTTCGCCGGTATCGAAGCTGTCGACGTCCTTGAAGACGTTGCCGACGTCGAGGAACGCCGAAACCCGCGCAGAAGGCGTATCGAGCAGGGTCGGGAAATACATTTCCAGCGAGCCCACCGTCTTCACCGCGCCGCCGATCGGCTGCCGGAACGTGCTGCCCGCGGCGAAGTCGACCGGGCCGAGCGTGTTGTCGCGGAAACCGCGCACCGTGCGCACGCCGCCGGCGTAGAAGTTCTCGAAGAACGGCAGGCCGGTGCCGATCACCACGCGGTCCAGCGTAGTGCCGGGCGCGCAGTCGGCATCGCTGTATTCCTTGCGCGGGATCGGCGGCTGGCCGCCTTCGGAGCGGCACATCACCTGGATGGCGTCGCTGCCGTAGCTGTCGCCGTAACCCAGCTGCAGGCGGGTATTGAGCACCAGCGCGCGATTGATGGGCCAGTACTTGGAGAACTCGTAGTTGAGTTTGAAGTACTCGGCGGTGGAGCCCGGCAGGGTGACTTCCGCCGACAGCCGGTGATAGCTGCCGTTGGTGGGCGTGAAGAAATCGTTGCGGGTGTCGCGCGCCCAGCCCAGCTCCGCGCGCCACGAATGGAACGTGCTCTGGCCGAAGGCGTCGATGTAATCGACGACGGTGGCCGGCGACGAGCCCGGGAACGCGAGGATCTGGTTGCGATCGATGCCGAACACCAGCGAGACGCTGTCGTTTTCGGTCAGCGGCAGGCCGAACACAGCCTGGGCCGCCGCGCTGGTGCTGGAATACTGCGCGGTGTTGAAGTCGGAGTTGTCGAACTCGCGCCACCACATGTTGTAGCCCAGCGACACGCCCTCGTCGGTGAAATAGGGATTCAGGAACGAGAACGAATAGCGCTGCTGATAGACGTTGCGCTGCACTTCCACGCTGATCTGGTTGCCGCTGCCGAGGAAATTGTTCTGCGACAGCTGCAGCGTGGTGGTGAGGCCGGCGAGCTGCGAATATCCGAAGCCGAAGGTGAAGCTGCCCGAAGTGGTTTCCTTGACGTTGAAGACCACGTCGACCTGATCGTTGCTGCCCGCCACCGGCGCGGTTTCGACTTCGACCGAGCCGCTTTCGAAGAAGCCCAGGCGCTGCAGGCGGACCTTGGAGCGGTCGATCGCGGCCTGCGAGAACCACGAGCCTTCGAACTGGCGCATTTCGCGGCGCATCACTTCGTCGGTGGTGCGGGTGTTGCCCTTGAAGCGGATCTGGCGGACGGTCACGCGCGGACCGGGCACCACCTGCAGCTTGATCGCGACGGTGCGCTTCTCGCGATCGATCTCCGGCACAGGATTGACCTCGGCGAAGGCATAACCGATGTTGCCGAGCGCGGCGATGATCGAGTCGGAAGACAGTTCCAGGAAGGTGCGCGAGAAGGTCTGCCCGGATTTGACCAGCACGTACTTCTCGATCTGTTCCTTCGACAGCACCGTGTCGCCGATGATCTCGACGCTGGACAGGGTGTAGACCTCGCCTTCGGTCATGTTGGCGGTGACGAACATGTCCTTCTTGTCGGGGCTGATCGCGACCTGGGTGCCGTCGACGCTGAAGTCGACGTAGCCGCGGTCGAGGTAGAACTCGTTGAGTTTTTCGAGATCGCCGGTGAGCTTTTCGCGCGAGTACTGGTCGTCGCGGCGGTACCAGCTCAGCCAGTTGCTCTCGTTCGATTCCCAGCGTTCGCGCAGATCCTCTTCCTCGTACTTCTCGTTGCCGATGAGGTTGATGTGGCGGATGCGCGCGGCCTTGCCTTCCTTGACGTTGATGGTCACGTCGACGCGGTTGCGGTCGAGGCGGGTGATGGTGGGGTTGATCTCGACGTTGTACTTGCCGCGGTTGTTGTAGGCGCGGTTGAGTTCGAGGGTCACGCGGTCCAGCGCCAGGCGGTCGTAGGTTTCGCCTTCGGCGATGCCGATTTCCTTGAGGTTCTTCATCAAGTCTTCGGTCTTGATGTCCTTGTTGCCCGAGAGCGTCAGGGTGTTGATCGCCGGACGTTCGGTGACCGAGATCACCAGGATCCCGCTGGCGGGATCGGAGCCTTCGCGGTCGACGCGGATGTCTTCGAAGAAGCCGGTCTTGTACAGCGCGCGCATCGCTTCGCTGATGTTGCTCGAATCGATGGTGTCGCCGCGCTCGATCGGCAGATAGGTGAAGACGGTGCCGGCGCCGATGCGCTGCAGGCCGTCGACGCGGATGTCGGACACCGTGAAGCGCGGGGACGAGAGCGGGGACGCGGTTTGCGCCAGGGTGGGCGCGGTGTGGAGCGATGCCAGGCTCGTGGCGAGGGCAAGGGCCAGCAGGCGGCGGGTTGGCGTGCGCGTCATCAAATACGTCCGGTTATGGGGCTAGCGAATCGGTGGGGCGAAGCGGTGCGGCGAATCGGTGCGATAGGGATGGAGCGGGCGGAGCGGTACGGCTGGATGTGGAGCGCGCGTCCGTGCGTCCTGTAGGTGCGTCCTGTACGAGTCAGGCGGCCGGCCCGTCGTCGGGCGGCGGCTTGAGCGTGGCGCTGGCTCGCATCATTGGATCAGCCTTTGCAGGTCGTTGTAGAAAGCGAGGCCCATGAGCCCCAACAGCAGGACGAGCCCGACATATTGCCCCGCAGCCATCGCACGGTCGCTTAACGGCCGGCCCTTGGCCAACTCGATAAGGTAATACAGCAGGTGCCCCCCATCCAAGACCGGAATCGGCAGCAGGTTGAGAATGCCGAGGCTCAGGCTGAGCGCGGCGAGCAGACTGATGTACCAGGCCAGCCCGTTCTGGGCATAGGCATTGGCGGCGCGACCGATGCCGATCGGCCCGGAAAACGTGTCTTTCACGGCCAGTTTGCCGGTGAAGGCGCGCTTGAACATGTTGAGCAGTTCGCCGGCCTGGAAGCGGGCCTCGCGCAGGGACGCGGGGACGGCTTCCAGCGGCCCGTAGCGCAGCACGGCGTCCTTCGCGGTCTTTTCCGGCGGCGCCGGCGCGACGCCCAGCAGCCAGGAGGGCGCACTGGAGGCCGAGGCGCCGGGCTGGCGCTGCAGCTTCGGCGCCAGGGTCACGGTCAGCGGGGCGCCGTCGCGGAGCAGTTCGACCGTGCCGCCGCCGCGCGGGCCGATCCGCGCCACCAGCGGTGCGATATCGCCCCAGAACTCCACCGGCGTGCCGTCGATGGCGACGATCCGGTCGCCGCTGCGCAACTTGCCTTCGCCCGCCGAGCCCGGACTCACGGACTCGACCACCGCAGGCCGCATCTGGTGCCGCGGCACGATGCCGATCCGGCCGAACACCTGCTCGATCGCCTCGCCCTTGGGCACGCCGCTGAAATCGAGGCGGCGGGTGGCGTCGACGCCTTCCGCGGTGCGGACCCGAACCGGCACCTGGCCGCGGTCGATCGCCGAGGTGGCCAGCGCCATGCTCGCTTCGGTCCAGGTGGGGGTTTCGCGTTCGCCGATGGCCAGCAGGGTGTCGCCGCGGCGCAAACCGCCCTGGGCGGCGACGCCGTCCACCTGTCCGACCACAGGCACATAGTCCGGGCGGCCGATCACGAACATCAGCCAGAACAGGGCGATGCACAGGACGAAATTGGCGAAGGGGCCGGCGAAGCTGATCAGCATCCGCTGGCCGACCGGCTTGTGGTCGTGGGACTGGGCGCGTTCTTCGACCGAGACTTCGGTCTTGCGGTCGGCCAGGTCGTGTTCGCCCAGCATCCGCACGTAACCGCCCAGCGGGATCGCGGCGACGGCCCATTCCGTGCCGTTGCGATCGCGGCGCATCCACAGCGGCTTGCCGAAGCCGACCGAGAAGCGCAGCACCTTCACGCCGCACCAGCGCGCGGCCCAGTAGTGACCCAGCTCGTGGAAGGTGACCAGCACGCCGAGGGCGACGATCAGCCACCAGGCGGAACCGAGGAATTCGCTCATGCGTTCACCTGGCGGGGCATCCCGTTACGAAGAATGGTGTCGAGGGTGACGGCGCGGGCGGCGGCATCGGCGGCGAGCAGGGCATCGAGCGAACCGGCCTGCGCATGCGGCATGCGTGCGAGAGCGTCTTCGACGAGTGCGGGGATCGACAGGAAACCGATCCGGCCCTGAAGAAAGGCTGAAACCGCTTCCTCGTTCGCGGCGTTCAAGGCCGCCGGGGCGCAGCCGCCGGCGTCGAGCGCGGCGTAGGCGAGGCGCAGACACGGGAAGGCGTCGAGATCCGGCGGTTCGAAATCGAGCCGGCCATGCTGGCGCAGATCGAGCCCGCCGACGCCGGATTCGATGCGCTCCGGCCAGGCGAAGCCCACTGCCAACGCGGTGCGCATGTCGGGCAGGCCGAGCTGGGCGAGGGTGGAGCCGTCGACGAATTCCACCAGCGAATGCACCAGACTCTGCGGGTGCACCAGCACGTCGATGCGCGCCCCGGGCACGCCGAACAGATGGTGCGCCTCGATCACTTCGAGGCCCTTGTTCATCAGCGTCGCGGAGTCGACGGAGATCTTCGGGCCCATCGACCATTTCGGATGCGCCACGGCCTGCGCCGGAGTGACATCGGCCAGCTCGGCGCGTGAACGACCGCGGAACGGACCGCCGGACGCGGTGAGCTGGATGCGCTTCAGGCCCGCATGGGCGTGGGCATCCGGCAGGCATTGAAAGATCGCGTTGTGTTCGCTGTCGATCGGGACGATGGTCGCGCCGGCCGCGCGCGCGGCCGCGATCAGCAGCTCGCCGGCCAGCACCAGCGACTCCTTGTTCGCCAGCAGCAGGCGCTTGCCGGCGCGGGCGGCGGCGAGCGTGGACGACAGCCCGGCGGCGCCGACGATCGCGGCGACCACGGTATCGCTGCCGGCGTCCGCGGCCAGCGCGTCGATCGCGGCCATGCCGGCGTGGGCTTCGGTCGCCAGCCCGGCGTCGCGCAGACCGTCGCGCAGCGCGGCGTAGCCGGCTTCGTCGGCGATGGTGGCGTGCGCGGGACGATGGGTCCGGCACAGCGCCAGCAGCGCGTCGACATTGCGGCCGGCCGCCAGCGTTTCCACGCGCAGCCGGTCCGGATGGCGGCCGATCACGTCCAGCGCCGAGGTGCCGATCGAGCCGGTTGCGCCGAGTACGGCAACGCGCCTCACCGATCGGCTCCGGGATAGGTCATGGGCGAAGTCGGGGTCGCGGCAGGCATGGCGGTCATGGACCGTATCGACGCAGTCAAGTTCAGAACCCGAACATCAGCTTGCCCAGCGCGAACACCGGAAGCGCGGCCAGGACGCTGTCGATGCGGTCGAGCACGCCGCCATGGCCGGGGATGAGGTGGCTGGAATCCTTCGCCCCGACGTGACGCTTGAGCAGGCTCTCGTAGAGATCGCCGACCACCGAGAACAGGATCGTCCAGATCGCGACGATGGCCACGTAAGGCAGCTGTTTCATGCTGGCCCCGGCCAGCGGCGCGGCGGCCAGGGCCACGATCATGCCGGCGACGACCCCGCCGACCAGGCCTTCGACGGTCTTGTTGGGGCTGATCCGCGGGCTGAGCTTGGTCTTGCCGAACTTCCGTCCGGCGAAATAGGCGCCGCTGTCGGCGGCCCAGACGATCATCAGCGCCACCAGCAGCCAGACGTGGCCCTGCGCCACGCCGCCCAGCAGGCTGGGGGCCGGATCGCTGGCATGGATCAGCACCAGCGCGCACCAGGCCGGGATGATGCTGAGGGTGGCCGCGGCCAGTTTGAAGACCCGCGCGTGGGTGTCGTGGTCGGAGGCGAAGTCGTAATGACGCAGCCAGATCACCGCCAGCAGCCACCAGATCACGCCCAGCATCATCATCAGCTGGAACAGGATCAGCGAGCTGCCGGTGGCCGAGCGCGACGCCCACACCAGCGCCACCATCAGCAGCAGATTCACTACCAGCAGCACGCCGCGGGCGATCGGATCGTCGATTTCGGCCAGCCGCAGCCATTCCCACAGGCCGATCAGGAACGCGGCGGCGCTCAGCGCGGCCATCCACGGCGTGGACAACAGCAGCACGGCGGCGATGGCGAGGGGAGCCATGACCAAAGCGGCCAGCAAGCGCGTTCGGGTCATGCGTCGTTCCTGTCGGGCATAAGGGATGGAACGGGCGCGACCTGGGCACTGGTCAGGCCGAAGCGGCGCTCGCGCCCCGCGAAGTCGTCGAGCGCCTGATCGAGAGTAGCGGCATCGAGATCCGGCCACAGGGTCTCGGTGAACCACAGTTCGGTGTAGGCGAGCTGCCAGAGCAGGAAATTGCTGATGCGGTGATCGCCGCCGGTGCGGATGAACAGGTCCGGCGGCGGCAGGTCGGCCAGCGCCATGCGCGAAGCGACCGCGGCTTCGTCGATCTCGTCCGGCCGCAGCCGGCCGGCGGCGACGTCTTCGGCCAGCGCGCGCGCGGCCGAAGCCATGTCCTGGCGGCCGCCGTAGCTGGCGGCGATCACCAGATGCAGGGTGCGGTTGCTGGCGGTGCGCTGCTCGGCGTCGCGCATGCGCGCGAGGATCTCGGGCTGGAAGCGGTCGCGTTCGCCGATGAAGCGCAGGCGCACGCCGCGGCGGTGCAGTTCGTCCACTTCGCGCTCCAGCGCGTTGAGGAACAGCTTCATCAGCGCCCCGACCTCGTCCTCGGGCCGGCCCCAGTTCTCGCTCGAGAACGCGAACAGGGTCAGCGCCCCGATTCCGCGCTGCAGGCAATAGTCGATGCACAGATTGACCGCGCGCGCACCGGCGCGGTGGCCGATGACCCGCGGGCGGCGGCGGCGCTCGGCCCAGCGGCCATTGCCGTCCATGATGACGGCGAGATGGCGCGGAATGCGCGGCGGTTGCGGCAGGGTCATCGGGTGGCCTTAGACGGCCATCAGTTCCTGCTCTTTCGCTTTCACCACTTCGTCGACGTCCTTGATGGCCTTGTCGGTCAGCTTCTGGATGTCGTCCTCGCTGCGCCGCTCTTCGTCTTCGGTGATCTTCTTTTCCTTCAGCAGTTCCTTGACCTGCTGATTGGAGTCGCGGCGGATATTGCGGATCGCGACCTTGCTGTCCTCGCCTTCGGCATGCACGTGCTTGGACAGCTCCTTGCGGCGCTCTTCGGTGAGCGGCGGCAGGTTGATGCGGATGGTGGTGCCGGCGGTGTTGGGGGTCAGGCCGAGGTCGGAGGCGTAGATCGCCTTCTCCACCGCGGCGACCATGTTCTTTTCCCAGGGGGTGATGACCAGCGAGCGGGCGTCGGCGACGGCGATGCTGGCGACCTGCGACAGCGGCATTTCCGAGCCGTAGTAATTGATCTTGAGATGGTCGACCAGCGACGGCGAGGCGCGGCCTGTGCGGATCTTGGTCAGGCTGTGGCGCAGCGCGTCCACGCTCTTGGCCATGCGGGCCTGGGTGTCTTTCTTGATGTCGTTGAGCATGCCGGGTTCCTGTTCGATCGGGTTGCGTCTATTGAATCTCGGCCGCGGGCGGAAGCGCCTGCGCGGCCGGAACGCCAAGACCGGCGATTATATGCGATGCCGGTCCGGAGCCGTCCGCGCCCGGTCCCGGTGCCCGGCCTCAGTGCCCGTGCGGGTGCCCGTCGTCGCGCCCGTCGCCGTGAGGCGCGCGGTCGTGGCGGTCGTGGTCGCAGGCCTTGCCGTGCTCGATCTGCAGGGTCGCGTGGTTGATGCCGAAACGCCGGTCGAGGTCCCGGACCAGCGCATCGAGGAAGCGGTCGTGGTCCTCCGTGCCGGGCCGGACCAGATGTGCGGTCAGGGCGATTTCGCCTGCGCCCAGCGACCAGATGTGCAGGTGGTGGACCGCCTGCACGCCGGCCTGCGCGTCCAGGAAGATCTGGACTTCGTCCTGGTCGATGCCGCGCGGCACCGCGTCCATCGCCGCCTCGAAGGCGTCGCGCAGCAGCCGGAACGCACCCAGCGCCACCACCACCGCCACCAGCAGCGCCGTGGCCGGGTCCAGCCAGCGCCAGTCCAGCCACAGCATGCCCAGGCCGGCCAGCACCGCCGCCAGCGACACCGCGGCGTCCGCGATCAGGTGCAGGAAGGCGCCGCGGCGGTTCATGTCCTGGCTGTGACTGTGTCCGTCGCCGTCGCGCATGAACCAGGCCGCGCCCAGATTCACGGCGATGCCGATGGAGGCGATGACGATGACCGGCAGCGCCGGGATCTGCGGCGGGTCGGCGAAGCGACGCACCGCTTCCCAGCCCAGCGCACCGCTGAACCCGACCAGCAGCAGCGCATTGCCCAGCGGCGAGAGCAGGGTGGCGCGGCGCCAGCCGTAGGTGTGGCGGCCGGTCGGCGCGCGCTTGGCCATCGCCGCCGCGCCCCAGGCCAGCGCCAGACCCAGCACATCGCCGAAGTTGTGTAGCGCATCGGACAGCAGCGCCAGCGAATCGGTATAGAAGCCATAGCCCGCTTCGAGTGCGGTATAGGCCAGATTGATCAGCGTCGCGACCGCGAACGCGCGGGTGCCGGTGGCGAAGCCGTGGTTGTGGCCGTGATGACCGCCGTGCGCAGGCGCGTGCGTGCCGGGCGCATGCGCAGAGGCATGGTCGTGGTCGTGATGGTCGTGATCGTGCTCGGACATGCGCGGATGTTGGCACGGCGCCGGAAGCGGACACTATCCGGCGATGCCCGCGTGGGCACCGCCGGAAGGCGTGAAGATCACTCGCGGGTCAGGCGCTTCAGCAGCGGCGTGGCGAGGAACAGCAGCGCACCGGCGGCCAGACCGATCCACATCATCCGGGTGAAGACGTCGGCGTAGAGGGCCAGCGCTGCAGGCACGTCGTACTTGCCGGCGGCATCGGGTTCGATCGCGGCCCAAGTGCCGAGTCGGCCGGCGATGATTTCGCCGAAGGCGGAAAACAGGAACCAGGCGCCCATCATCAAACCCACCGCGCGTGGGATCGACAGCCGCGTCACCGCCGACAGGCCCACCGGAGAGAGCACCATTTCGCCCATTACGAGTACTGCGTAAGCCAGGATCATCCACCACAGACTGATCTTGCCGGACTCGCCGGGGTTCGCAGCCGCATAGGCCAGCACGCCGAACGACAGCCCGCAGAACACCAGCCCCCAAGCGAACTTCGCCGGGTAGCTCGGATTGAGTTTGGCCCTGTCGAGTTTCGGCCACAGCCAAGCGAACGGAACACTGAAGAGCACCACGAACAGCGCGCCGAAATTCGTGGTCTGGCCGGCGGTCCATTCGATGCCGAACGTGGTGCGGTCCATGCCGATATCGGCCATGAGCACCCACGGGCCGTAGGTCTGCTCGTACAGCCCCCAGAACAGAGCGCTGACGGTGATCAGCACCAACAACATCGTCATGCGGCCTTTTTCCAGGCGCGTCAGCCCGGAGAGCATCAGTCTTCCGAACCATGCGTACAGCGCGATGCCCATCAGCACGGCGACCACTTCCGTCAGGGTCGCCTGATGTCCGCCGAGCAGGGAGGTGAGAGGCGCAAAGTCGATCCGGGTCTGCAGCATCTGCCAGACGCAGATGGCCAGCACCAGGCCGCCAAGATAGATCGCCCATTCGCGCGACAGCCCGGCAAAGACCGGCGCCCTGAGCATGGCGGGGTCGGTCGGCTCGGCATGGCCATGCAAATGCTTCTGCCCAAGGACGAACTGCACCAGACCCAACGCCATCATCACGCCAGCGAGGCCGAAACCGTAGCCCCAGCCGATGTTTTCGCCGATATAGGCCACGATGATCGATGCCAACCATGCGCCGACGTTGATGCCCATGTAGAAAATGGTGAAGCCGGAGTCCCGCCGCGGGTCGTCCTCGCTGTAGAGGCGCCCGACGATCGTCGAGATGTTGGGTTTGAGGAAGCCCACGCCCACGCCGATCAGCGCCAGCGACATGTACATGATCTGGATCGCGACGCCGTCGCGCACGGCATTGTCCGCGGTGGTCCCGGTGGCCGCGCTGCCCGTCCACGCCATGCCCAACTGGCCCAGCACCAGCAGGACGCCGCCGAACAACACCGCCTTGCGCATCCCGAGATAGCGATCGGCCAGCAGGCCGCCGAGCAGGGGCAAGGCATAGGCCAATCCGGCGTAGGTGCCCAGAAGCAGGGTGCCATCGGCCTGGGTGAACAGATGATGCTTCACGAGATACAGCAACAGGATCGCCTTCATGCCGTAGAACGCGAAGCGCTCCCACATCTCGGTCAGGAAGCAGACGTACAGGCCTTTGGGATGGCCGAGGATTTGGTCCTGATCGGACAGGGCGGGCACTTGGGTGGTCACGGCGATTTCCGGTGAGACGAACGGCGGAGTATGCCAGCGGCGGCCCGTCGAAGTCCGCTGCCGCCGGCCCACCGCCGCAGCTCCGGCCCCGGGGGTGTCTTTCGGGCTATGCCGCACCCCCGCCGCCGGCCTACCATCGCGGTCCGATCCATTGCCGACCCCCGACAGGAAGCCCCATGTCCCCGATGCGCACCTCCCTGTGGCTGGCCATGTGCCTGCTGATGCCCGTGGCCGCCAACGCCGCGCGCGGCCTCGAGCCCCGCGACCTCGTCGCGCTGGACCGCTATTCCTCGCCCACGCTGTCCACCGACGGCCGCGTGCTGGTCTTCGCCAAGCGCACCATGGATCTCGCCGCGAACAAGTCCTCGACATCGCTGTGGATCGAGAATCTGGTCGCGCGCGATGCCGCGCCGCCCAAGCGCCTGACGCCCGAAGGCTGGAACGTCAATTCGCCGACGTTTTCCGCGGACGGCAAAACCGTGTACTTCCTCAGCGCGAAATCCGGCAGCCAGCAGCTGTATGCGATTCCGGCCGCCGGCGGCGAGCCGAAGCAATTGACCGATCTGCCGGTGGATGTCGGCGGCTACAAGCTGTCGCCCGACGGCAAGCGCGTCGCGCTGGCGCTGGAGGCCTTCGTCGACTGCAAGTCGGATCTCGCCTGCACGAAGAAGCGCCTCGACGACACCGCCGCGCGCAAGAGCAGCGGCGTGCTGTACGACAAGATCTTCGTCCGCCACTGGGACACCTGGGCCGACGGTCGCCTCAACCGCGTGTTCGCTGCGACCCTGCCGCAGGGCAAGGAAAAACCGCTGAAGACCGCGACGCTGATCGGCGCCGACGTGATCGGCGACGTGCCGTCCAAGCCCTTCGGCGACACCGGCGAATTCGCATGGTCGCCGGACGGCAACTCGTTCGTGCTGGCCGCGCGCAAGTCCGACCACACCGAGCCGACCAGCACCAATTTCGATCTCTACCTCGTCGCCGCCGACGGCAGCGGCGACGCGCGCAATCTCACCGCCGCCAACAAGGCCTGGGACACCGGCCCGGTGTTCTCCGCCGACGGCAAGACCCTGTACTACCGCGCGATGAAGCGTCCGGGCTTCGAGGCCGACCGCTTCGCGCTGATGGCGATGGACCTGGCGACCGGCAGCACCCGCGACCTCGCGCCGAAGTGGGATGCGTCCGCCGACGGCATCACCCTGTCCGCCGACGGCAAATCGATCTACACCACCGCGCAGGAACTCGGGCGGCATCCGCTGTTCTCGGTGTCGATCGACAGCGGCGAAGTCACCTCGATCTTCAAGGACGGCACCGTGGGCGGGTTCGAACTCGCGGGCGACACCCTGGCCATCGTTGCGAATTCGATGAAGACCGGCGATGTGATCCATACCACCAGCGCCGACGGCAAGGCGCCGCTTCGCGCGATCACGCCCAGCGCCGAAAAGATGCTGCCGGACGTGCGCTTCGGCGAGTACGAACAGTTCCGGTTCCCGGGCTGGAACAACGAAACCGTTCACGGCTACGTGCTGAAACCGTGGAATTACGAGGAAGGCAAAACCTATCCGGTCGCGTTCCTGATCCACGGCGGCCCGCAGGGCAGCTTCGGCGACGGCTGGAGCTATCGCTGGAACCCGCAGACCTATGCCGGTCAGGGCTACGCGGTGGTGATGATCGACTTCCACGGCTCCACCGGCTACGGCCAGAAATTCACCGATTCGATCACCGGACACTGGGGCGACCGCCCGCTGGAAGATCTGCAGAAAGGCTGGGCCGCGGCGCAGAAGAAATACGCGTTCCTCGACGGCGACCGCGCCTGCGCGCTAGGCGCCAGCTACGGCGGCTACATGATCAACTGGCTCGCCGGCAACTGGTTCGACAGGAAGGGCAATGCGCCCTTCAAGTGCCTCGTGAACCACAATGGCGTGTTCGACACCCGTTCGATGGGGCTGGTCACCGAAGAGCTGTGGTTCACCGAATGGGAGTTCGGCGGCCCGGTGCACGAGAAGCCCGAAGGCTACGAGCGTTTCAACTCGGCGCGCCACATCAACAAGTGGAAGACGCCGATGATGGTGGTCGCCGGCCAGAACGATTTCCGCGTGCCGATCGATCAGAGCCTGTCGACGTTCACCGCCCTGCAGCGCCGCGGCATCGAGTCGCAGCTGCTGTATTTCCCGGACGAGAACCACTGGGTGCTCAAGCCGCAGAACAGCCTGCAGTGGCACGACGCCGTGCATGCGTGGATGAAGAAATACATCGGACCCTGATCCGCGTCCGTTTCCATTTACGAAAAGCCCCGGTTTCCCGGGGCTTTTCGCTATCGCACCGCGATGTGCTCAGGGCACCGGGCAGCCGTTGCGATACAGGCAGGTCTCGTAGCGGGTGTAGCAGTCCTGGCCGCCCGCGGACTGGCAAGCCACGTACTGGTTCCAGCACTGGGCGCAGCGGGGGTTGACTGCGGCATCGGCGATGGCGCTGGCGGTCAACAGTACGAAAGCGAACATCGCGGTGGCGGGGTTGAGCAGGCGCAGTTTCATGGCGGATTCCTTTTCGCGGGTATGGCCCCTGTGCGTTCACCATACGCTTTGCGCGTGGGACATTCATGTCCAAGCGCACACTTCCGGCCAAGTGGTGGCACGTGCATCGGGCCACGCGCTCGGGCATGATCCAGCGTTCGCCATACGTCCGGATACATCGCCCATGCTCGCTCCCGATACCGTTCCCGCCGGCCCGCCGCCGATGATCACCAACGACGCCGTCGTCCTCGGCATCCTGGCCGTCATCCTCGGTCTGGTGTTCTGGACATCCTCGCGCGAGACCGGGTTCTGGAAGAAGTTCTACGGCATCGTCCCGGCGCTGCTGCTGTGTTATTTCCTGCCGTCGTTGCTCAACTCGTTCGGCGTGATCGATGGCAAGACCTCGGGCCTGTACCCGATGGCCCGCGACTATCTGCTGCCCAGCGCGCTGGTGCTGCTGTGCGTGGCCATCGATTTCAAATCGATCCTCCGGCTCGGCCCGAAAGCGGTGGTGATGTTCCTCACCGGCACCTTCGGGGTGATGCTCGGCGCGGTGGTGTCGCTGCTGGCGATGCAGGCCATCCATCCCGAGACCGTGGCGGGCGACACATGGCGCGGCATGACCACCGTAGCCGGTTCATGGATCGGCGGCGGCGCCAACCAGGCGGCGATGAAGGAAATGTTCGAGGTCGACGCCACCATGTTCGGGCAATTCGTCGCGGTCGATGTGCTGGTCGCGAACGTGTGGATGGCGGTGTTGCTGTTCCTCGCTGCGCGCCACGCGGCCTTCGATCGCTGGACCGGCGCCGACACGTCGGCGATCGACGACATGAAGCGGCGGATCGAGGCCTATCAGTCCGAACACACCCGCAATCCCACGCTGACCGACCTGATGATCATTCTCGCGCTGGGCCTCGGTGCGACCGGGCTGGCGCACGCCATCGCCGACCCGCTGGTCGCGTGGATCAAATCAATGCCGGCCGAATGGCGGCTGCAGGACTACAGCCTCACCGCGAAATTCTTCTGGATCACGATGCTGGCGACCACCATCGGCCTGCTGCTGAGTTTCACCCGCGCGCGCAAGCTGGAAGGCGCAGGCGCTTCGAAGATCGGCTCGGTGATGCTGTATGTGCTGGTCGCGACCATCGGCATGCAGATGGATCTGGGCGCGCTGCTCGAACGTCCGTGGCTGTTCGCGCTGGGCCTGATCTGGATCGCGACGCACGCGGTGTTGATGATCGGCATGGCCAAACTGATCCGCGCGCCGCTGTTCTTCATGGCGGTCGGTTCGCAGGCGAACATCGGCGGCGCGGCGTCTGCGCCGGTGGTCGCCAGCGCGTTCCATCCGTCGCTGGCGCCGGTGGGGGTGTTGCTTGCGGTGTTGGGGTATGCGCTGGGTACGTATTGCGCGTACATGGTGGGGTTGATGTTGCAGTGGATGGTTTGATGCCGGTTTCGTGATTCTGATATCGGTGTCGGTGTCGGTGTCGGTGTCGGTACGTCATTTGTGCGGGTAAAGCTTGGAACCTTTTCCGCGCTGGGGCGCGGGTTACTTTCTTTGTCGCAAAGAAAGTAACCAAAGAAAGCTCTTCAGTACCTAGGCAAATCTGCCACTCAAGCTTGGCCGGGATTTTTGTATGAAACATCCATGTCTCATACAAAAACGGCGCACTTCCTGTGCGCCGCCCTATGGGTCTACGATCAATGATTGACGTCGCATATTGGCGACTGTCGATGGGACGAATCAGTTTCTAGATGTGCTGCATTCTGAAGCGCAGACTGCATAGTGAACAAAAAACATTCTGGCTCTGACAAAAGCTCTCATTCCAGCGACCATCCAAGAACGACGAACTAGGCTGCAACAAGAGACCCATAGGGCGGCGCACAGGAAGTGCGCCGTTTTTCGATGAGGCATGGATGCCTCATCGAAAAATCCTGACCATATTTCAGTTGGCAGATTTGCTTCGGCACCAAAGAGTTTTCTTTGGTTACTTTCTTTGCGACAAAGAAAGTAACCCGCGCTCCAGCGCGGAAAAGGTTCCAAGCTTTACCCGCACAACAAGCTCACCGAAATAGATTTCAAAAAAACGGGCCGCAATGCGACCCGTTTTCGTGGAACCCTGAAGCCTATAGAAGACTTACCTGCCAGCCTTCGCAGCCCCACCAGCACCCGCAGGCTTCCCGCCGATATGCCTGGCGAAGAAATTCAACATCTCGGTATAGAGCTTCAACTTGTTCTCGTCCTTGTAGAACCCGTGCATCTCGCCGCTGGTGATCATCACGCCTTCCGGCGTGTTGCCCGCGGCGATCAGCGCCTTCTCCATCGCCTCGGTGTTTTCCGGCGGGCAGCGTGGATCGCGTGCGCCGGCAGCCAGATACACGGGAATCTTAATCTTGTCGGCATGGTTCACCGGCGACATCGCGTCGCGTTCCGGCTTGGTCTTGCCCAGCGCGCGCAGCAGATAGCGGCGGCCGCTTTCGGCGTTGCTGGTGTCGCTCTTGGTCATCTGCACTTCGGCGTCGTAGGCGCCCACATAGCCGAACGCGCACTTGAACAGGTTCTGCTCGCGCGCGGGCGCCATCATCGAAGCGTAACCGCCGAAGCTGCCGCCGTAGATGCAGACACGATCCTTGTCGGCGTAGCCCTGGGCGATGGTCCACTTGGTCGCGTCGATGATGTCGTTCATGATCCCGGTCGCCCATGCGCCGTAGGCCATGTCCTGGAACGCCTTGCCGAAGCCGCCGGAACCGCGGTAGTTGATCTGCAGCACCAGATAGCCGCGACTGGCCAGCAGTTGGGTTTCCCAGTTGAAGCCCCAGTCGTCGCGCGGGCCCATCGGGCCGCCGTGCACGTTGACGATCATCGGCAGGTTCTTGCCGTCGCTGCCGTTGGGCACGGTCAGATAACCGTAGATCTTCATGCCGTCGCGGGTGGTAAGCGAAATGGGTTTGACGCTGGCCATGCGTTTGGCGTCGATCCACGCGCGACCCTGCATCAGGAACCGCGCCTTGCCGGTCGCGCGGTCGTAGAGATACAGCTCGCCCGGCGTACGGTCGCCGCTCACCGACACCACGATCTGCTTGCCGTCGCGGGTCGCGCTGGAAAAGTCGACGAAGCGGTCGGGGAACGCCTCGGCCAGCGACGCATAGATCGCGGTGTCGGGATGTTCCTCATCGATGATGGTGATCTTCGGCTTCCCGGCTTCGGTGACGATGGCCAGCACCGTGTCGCGATCGGCCGAGGCGATGTAGCTCGAAGGCTCCGAGACCGGATCCTGGAACAGGCTGCGGAATTCGCCGGTCGCGGCATCGATCAGGCCGAAAGCTTCCGGCGCCTTGCCGTCGCTCTGGGTCGCATAGATCCGTCCGTCGCCCGAGGTGCCGACGATGGACAGCATCTTGCCGGACGACTTTGAGCTGTTGACGAGTGTCCACTTGCCATCGTCGCCGCGGCGATACAGTTCGTTGTGCGAGTCGTAATTGCCCTCGGCGTCCTCGCTGTCGTAACAGACGGCGTAACGCGGGATCTTCTTCTCGTCCAGCGCCATGCCGCAATTCGCACGCGGCGCGCGGGCGATGCTTTTCCAGCGCCCGCTGAGCGTGTTCACTTCCACGACCTCGGTGTTCGCGCCTTCGGACGACCGTGGGTAACTCATGGTCATCAGGATCGTACCGTCGTCGTTCTGGGGATTGTCCAGCACGCTGAAGCGCGAGTAGGTCGGTACGTCGGTCGCGCCCTTCTTCGCCAGCTCCAGCACGCGCGGCGAGGAGCCGTCGGCGCTGACCGAATACCATTCGCCGGTGCCGAAAGGCTGTGCGAAGCGCCCGAACTTCCTGATCGAATTGAACATCAGCCGTTCCGGGCTGACCCACTGGAACGCGCCGACGCTCTTCTCGTTCGGCAGCGTATTGACGTGGACGACGCTCAGGTCGCGGGTGCGCAGCACCGCCAGCACGTCCTGTTCGCCGCGATCCACGGTCATCGCCAAATATTCGCCGTTGGGCGAGATCTTCACCCCGCTGTAAGTCGGGTTGCGCACGAAGTCCATGACCGGGATGTCGGCAGGTTCGGCAGCGGTGACAGCTTGGGCGGCGCAGGCGAGCGCAAGCGCGATGAAGGTTCGATGCATGGAGATCCCCGGAACGGACGATTGAAGACGAGAGGCGCGATGCACCCCCCGGCGCCGCGCGTGACCGATCCTATCGTAAAACTAGCAGCCTGCGCTTCAGCCGCCGCGCCTCAGCAGCAGCGCGACGCCCCGCGCCCGTAGCGGGCCTCGAGCCGGTTGGCGAAGAACGCCTCGCGGGTCATCGGCGGCGTGTCCGGATGCATGCGGCGCATGTGTGCGAGGTACAGGTCGTAATCGGGCACGCCCACGATCAAGCGCCCGGTCTGCACCAGCAGGCGCCAGACCGCGCGCGCGCGCTCAGCGAAGGCCGTCGATCGCGACATAATCGCTCTCCAGCCCGCTCGGCTGCGATTGCCGGCGTGCGATCAATGCGGCGCGCACGCCGAAGATCAGCATCAGCGTCACCACGCTCATGAACAGCACGCACAGCGCGGCGTCGAGCTGGTTGTTGAAGACGATCCGCTCCATGTCCTGCAGCGACTTCGCCGGGGCCAGCACCTCGCCGGAGGCCAGTGCCGCGCCGAACTTGTCTGCGTTGGCGAGGAAGCCGATCTTCGGGTCCGCATGGAAGAGTTTCTGCCAGCCCGCGGTCATCGTGCAGACCAGCAGCCACACCGTCGGCACCGCCGGGATCCACAGATAACGTTCGCGCTTCATCTTCACGATGACCACGCACACGAAGATCATCGCCATGCTGGCCAGCATCTGGTTGGCGATGCCGAACAGCGGCCACAGCGTATTGATGCCGCCCAGCGGGTCGACCACGCCCTGGTACAGGAACCAGCCCCAGCCGGCGACCGCCAGCCCGGTGCAGACGATGTTCGCGGTCCAGCTTTCGGTGCGGCGGAACGGCGCGTACACCACGCCCACCACTTCCTGGATCATGAAGCGTGCCACGCGCGTGCCGGCGTCGATGGTGGTGAGGATGAACAGCGCCTCGAACAAAATCGCATAGTGGTACCAGAACGCCATCATGCCGCTGCCGCCGACCATCCCGTGCAGGATCTGCGCCATGCCCACCGCCAGCGTCGGCGCACCGCCGGTGCGCGACAGCACCGTGGATTCGCCGATCTCGTTCGCGGTCGCGGTCAACATCTCCGGCGTGATGACGAACCCCCAACTCGAGATCGCCGCCGCCGCCGATTCCGGCGTGGTGCCGATCAGCGCTGCCGGCGAATTCATCGCGAAATATAGGCCCGGGTCCAGCACGCAGGCCGCGATCAGCGCCATGACCGCGACGAACGCTTCCATCAGCATGCCGCCGTAGCCGATCACCCGCGCGTCGCGCTCGTTCTCCAGCATCTTCGGCGTGGTGCCGCTGCTGATCAGCGCATGGAAACCCGAGATCGCGCCGCAGGCGATCGTGATGAACAGGAACGGGAACAGCGAGCCCGAGAACACCGGGCCGCTGCCGTCGATGAACTTCGTCATCGCCGGCATCTTCAGCTCCGGCATCGCGAACAATATCGCTACCGCCAGCAGCACCACCGTGCCGATCTTGAGGAAGGTGCTGAGGTAATCGCGCGGCGCCAGCAGCAGCCACACCGGCAGCACCGCCGCCACGAAGCCGTAACCGATCAGCATCCACGCCAGCGCCTTGCCGTCGAACGTGAAGCGCGGCCCCCACACCGCCGACGCCGCCACCGCCTCGCCCAGCCAGATCGATGCCAGCAGCAGCACCAAGCCGATGATCGACACCTCCATGATGCGCCCCGGCCGCAGCCAGCGCAGATAGATGCCCATGAACAGCGCGATGGGAATAGTCATCGCCACCGTGAACGTGCCCCACGGGCTGATCGCCAGCGCCTTCACCACCACCAGCCCCAGCACCGCCAGCAGGATCACCATGATCGCCAGGATGCCGACCATCGCCGTCAACCCGGCCGCATTGCCCATCTCGCTGCGGATCATGTCGCCCAGCGACCGCCCGTCGCGGCGCGTCGACAGGAACAGCACCATGAAATCCTGCACCGCGCCCGCCAGGATCACCCCGAACAGGATCCACAGCATCCCCGGCAGATAGCCCATCTGCGCCGCCAGCACCGGCCCCACCAACGGCCCCGCGCCCGCGATCGCCGCGAAATGGTGGCCGAACAGCACCCGCTTGTCGGTGGGCACGTAATCCAGCCCGTCGTTGCGCCGCCACGCCGGCGTCGCCCGCGTCCCGTCCAGCCGCAGCGCGTACTCGGCGATGTACTTCGAATAAAACCGGTACCCGATCGCGAACATCGACACCGCCGCCGCCACGATCCAGAACGCACTGATCGTCTCCCCCCGCGACAGCGCCACCGTGCCCAGACAGAACGCCGCGAACAGCGACAGCAGCCCCCAGCCGGCGATCTTCATCATCGTCATGCCCCACACCCCGAATGCGCGGCCCCTCCGGCCGAAGCCCGAAGGGTCGCCCGGATACCCCTGCCGGTCAATCAAGGGCCGGGGCTCCGCCTTTCGTAGGAGGGCCTTCAGGCCCGATCTCTTGATCTTCGTCCCGGCGCCGCTTTTTGTAGGAGGGCCTTCAGGCCCGAGCCCTCGCTCTTGCGTTTCGTAGGAGGGCCTTCAGGCCCGAGCCCTTGCCCCTCCACCACCGAAACCCCGGCAATGACGGCCAACCCGCCATCGCCGGCCCGTCAGAGACCCAACCTCACCCCACCGGCTCAATCACCAACCGCCCCGCATCCACCCGCACACGCACGCGCTGGCCGATATCGAACCCCGCGCGCTGCAGCCACCGGCCGCTGAGGCGCAACACCGGCGACCACTGCGTGCCCGTGCGGAAACCGTCGTGGCGCAGATCGCGCGCGGTGCCGAATACGGTGATATGGCGTTGCGGATGGGCCTCGTCGGCCGAGGCATCGGAAGCGGGGCAGGCGGCAGGCGCAGCCGCCACGGAAGGCAACGGCGCAGCGCGCCGGCGGGTGGTCTTGGGCATATGGATTTCCTTCGAGAGTCGTTCAAATTCGCCCTCTTGTTCAAGAGAAGGCGGCCGGGTGCTTGAACACCGCTCGAAGACGGCCCGCAGCTTTTCCCTTGCGGGTCTTGCATGACTGCGGACACCCGACCATGGAAACGCATGCCCGCCGCCGCGATGGCGGAAAACGGGCGCAAAAAACCGCAGGACTGTCGGGTGCGGTCGCCGCTTCGAGAAGGTGTGTTCAGCACCTGTGCCGACTGTAGGGCAGGGGCGGCAGAGGGTCAATCCGCCGCACGCCGTAACCTCAACCCTGTCATCCCGAGCCGAAGGCGAGGGACCTGCTGCTGTCGCTTCATGAGTGCATCACAGGCTGCCCTGCAATAAACGCAAGGTCACAGCTGCTGAACCGCGTGCCAAAATGCGCTCACGGCCCGTGGCCGGTGTCTTTTTGAGGAATCCAGTCGAATGAGCGCACTACAGAACTTGCTGAACACCTACCGGGAGGCATCGGCCACCGAGCGGGAAAAAGGCACCTACTTCGAGGAACTGGTTCGCGCTTACCTGCGCAACGAAGCCACCTATCGCGACCTGTATTCCGATGTCTGGACGTATGCGGATTGGGCCAAGGGGCAGGGCCTCGACGCCCGCGATGTCGGCATCGACCTGGTCGCAAAGACGCATGGCACTGACGAGTTCCACGCCATCCAGTGCAAGCTCTACGCCGAAGACTATCGCGTCCAGAAGAAGGACATCGACAGTTTCTTTACCGCTTCCGGCAAGAAGCCCTTTACGCACCGCATCATCATCGCCACCACCGACCACTGGAGCGAGCACGCAGATGACGCGCTGCGCGACCAGCAGCCGCCGGTCAGCAAGATCGATCTCAACGATCTGGAAACCAGCCAGATCGATTGGGCGAAGTACCAGCCGAAAACGGCGGCCGCCTTCAAACCGAAGAAAAGCCTGCGTCCGCACCAGCAGACCGCACTGTCGGAAGTTACTGCCGGCCTAAAGATCGCCGACCGTGGCAAGCTCATCATGGCCTGCGGCACCGGCAAGACCTTCACCAGCCTGAAGATCGCCGAAGCCATCGCCGGCAAGGGCAAGCGCGTGTTGTTCCTCGTGCCGAGCCTTGCCTTGCTGTCGCAGACGCTCACCGAGTGGACGCAGGAAAGCGACACGCCTTTGCACAATTTCGCCGTCTGCTCCGACAGCGAAGTCGGCAAGAAGCGCAAGAAGGACGACGACAGCGTCCAGACCTTCGCCCACGAACTGCGTTATCCCGCCACCACCAACGCTGCGCGATTGGCCGAGGAAATGGCCAAGCGCCACGACGCCGACCACATGAGCGTGGTCTACAGCACCTACCACTCCATCGATGTCATCAGTAAAGCGCAGAAAGACTTCGGTCTGCCGGCGTTCGATCTGATCGTCTGCGACGAAGCCCACCGCACTACCGGCGCTACCTTCGGCGAGGACGACGAAAGCAACTTCGTCAAAGTCCACGATGCCGCATTCCTGCGCGCGTCCAAGCGCCTTTACATGACCGCCACGCCGCGCATCTACGGCGAGAACGCTAAGGCCTTGGCCGATCGCGACAACGTCGCCCTGTGTTCGATGGACGACGAAGCGCTGTACGGCAAGCAGTTGTACCTCATCAGTTTCTCCGAAGCGGTGAAACGCGGCTTGCTGGTGGACTACAAGGTTATCGTGCTGTCCATCGAAGAATCGCACGTCAACCGCCGCATCAAGTCACTGCTGCGCGACGAGGATAACCAGTTGCGCGTGGACGACGCCGCCAAGATCATCGGCTGCTGGAAAGCGCTGTCCAAGCAGGGGCTGGAAAGCGAGCCGGCCGATACCGTGCAGGCGATGCGCCGCGCGGTGGCGTTTTGTCAGGTCATTGAAGTGCAGAAGGCTGCCAAGACCCACAAGGTCAGCTCCAAGAACATCGCCAGCATGTTCCAGGCCGTGGTCGAGGCCTATCAGGCCACGAGTGAAGACAACGGCGAGGAAGACGCGCTATCGCATCTGGTCTGCGAAGCCGAGCACGTCGACGGCAGCATGAACGCCAGCCAGAAGGAGGCAAAGCTCAACTGGCTGAAGGCCGATACGCCAGACGATACCTGCCGCGTGCTCAGCAACGTGCGCTGCCTGTCCGAAGGCGTGGACGTGCCCGCGCTGGACGCGGTGCTGTTCCTCACCCCGCGTAACTCGCAGGTGGATGTGGTGCAGTCGGTCGGCCGGGTGATGCGCAACGCACCAGGCAAGGCGCGCGGCTACATCGTGTTGCCGGTGGTCATTCCCGCCGGCGTGGAGCCGCACGAAGCGCTGAACGACAACAAGACCTACAAGGTCGTGTGGCAGGTTCTGCAGGCGCTGCGCTCGCACGACGACCGCTTCGATGCCATGGTCAACAAGCTTGACCTCATCGGCAAAGACACCAGCAAGATGGAAGTCATCGCCGTCACTGACAAGGTCCAGCGCAGGGCCAAGCCGCTTACTGCCGTCGAAAAGGCGAAGCGAAAAGCCAAGGGCGGTACCGCCATCGGCAAGCGCGTTGAAGATAAGACGCCAGAGCAGACCCAGATCGAATTCGAGATCGGCGAGATCGAGCGGGCCATCTACGCCAAGCTGGTGCAGAAAGTCGGCAACCGCCACCACTGGGAAGACTGGGCCAACGACATCGCCAAGATCGCCCGCACCCATATCGATCGCATCAACGCGATTCTGGAAGACCCCGCGCACGTGCGCGAAATCGCGGCGTTCAAGAGTTTCGCCGCCGAGCTGCGCGATGACCTCAACGACAGCTTGGGCGACGGCGAGATCGTCGAGATGTTGGCCCAGCATCTCATCACCAAGCCGGTGTTCGATGCGCTGTTCCAGGATTACAGCTTCGCCCAGCACAACCCGATGTCGCAGGCCATGCAGGCGGTGCTGGATGTCTTGCAGGAGCACCGGTTGGACAAAGAGGCTGACACCCTGCAGCGCTTCTACGACAGCGTGAAGATGCGTGCTGAAGGCATCGACAGCGCCGCCGGAAAACAGAAGATCGTGGTCGAGCTGTACGACAAGTTTTTCCGCAACGCCTTCCCGAAGATGACCGAGCGCCTGGGCATCGTCTACACCCCGGTGGAAGTGGTGGACTTCATCATCCACAGTGTCAACCACATCCTCAAGACCGAGTTTGGCGAAACCCTCGGCAGCAAGGGCGTGCACATCATCGACCCCTTCACGGGCACCGGCACATTCATCACCCGGCTGATGCAGAGCGGACTGATCACATCGGAGCAGCTCAAGCACAAGTACAAACATGAGATCCACGCAAACGAAATCGTGCTGCTGGCGTACTACATCGCCGCGATCAATATCGAAGCCACCTATCACGACATCGTGGGTGGCGATTACGTGCCGTTCGAGGGTATCTGCCTCACCGATACTTTCCAGATGTACGAGAAGGAGGATTTGGTCGATCAGCTGTTGGTGGAGAACAGCGGGCGACGGAAGCGGCAGAGAAATCTTGATATCCGCGTGATTGTAGGTAATCCGCCTTACTCTGTAGGTCAGGGCGATGCAAACTCGAACAACCAGAACGTGGCTTATGTGGCTTTGGACTCTAAAATTAGAGACACATATGCGTCCAGATCAGGGGCGACATTGAAAAACTCGTTATACGATAGCTATATTCGCGCTATTCGATGGGCGAGCGATCGTATAGAGAAGAATGGTGTCATAGGTTTTGTCACAAACGCGGGTTTCTTGGAGGCCAATACAGCGGATGGTCTGCGCAAATGTCTGGCTGAAGATTTTTCAAGCTTATATATATTCAATCTTCGTGGAAATCAGCGCACTTCTGGTGAAGCGTCACGCAGGGAGGGCGGCAAGATTTTCGGCAGTGGAAGTCGTGCGCCAATTGCAATCTCACTGCTGGTAAAAAGTAGCGATGTAAAGAATGGCGGGAAAATACACTATTACGATATCGGCGACTATCTCGATCGCGAAGAGAAGCTAGGTATTATTTCTCAATACTCTAGTGTTTCCGGCATCAGAGATTGGCGGATCATCCATCCAGATGGGCATGGCGACTGGCTGAAACAGCGTGATGATTCGTTTAGCAAATTTATCGCGATAGGTGACAAAAAAGATGGTGCCAGTATTTTTTCCGTCTATTCTGGTGGCGTCATGACTAACCGTGATGCATGGGTTTTTAATAACAGCAAAGGTGCTCTTTTTAGAAATGTAAAGAGCATGATCGATAAATACTGTCTTGAGCTTGAAAGATTTAACTCTATCTATCCAATAGTAGATAGGAGTGCGAGAGAGAGTGCGGTTGGGCATTTCCTAGATAACGATCCCACGGCAGTTAGTTGGTCGCGAGCTCTCCGCGCAGATATCGTCAAGGGCAAATTGCTAAGTTCCAATTCTGGTGCTTTGGTGATGTCGACATATCGCCCATACACCAAGCAGTGGATGTACTTCGATAGGCGCCTGAATGAAATGGTGCTTCAGATGCCGAAGTTTTTTCCTCAGCAAGGGGCCGATAACGTTGTAATTGCGTTTAAGCAGCGATGGGCCGGCCAAGGTCAGTTTGCACTGATAGTTGATTGTATTCTTGAGCAACAGACTGATGGAGGCACTCAATGCTTCCCTCTATACGTTTACGGCGACGAGCGGGTCGACGAGTCGGGTGGCACAGGTCTGTTTCCCTCTGTTGATATTGGCCAACGGCAGCGCCGAGACGCTATCACAAACGAAGGCCTCGCCCACTTCCAATCCGTCTATCCACACGACGCCATCAGCAAGGAAGACCTGTTCTATTACGTCTACGGTCTGCTGCATTCCGATGACTACCGCGAACGCTATGCCGACAATCTGGGCAAGGAGCTGCCGCGCATTCCGCGCGTGAAGTCCGCCGCCGATTTCCGCCATTTCAGCCAGGCCGGCCGTGACCTCGCCGCACTGCATCTGCACTACGAAACCGTCGCCATGTACCCCGGCGCCAAGGTCGACACCGGCGGCAAGACCCTGACTGACGCCGACTACCGCGTCGAGAAAATGAAATACGGCAAACGAGGCAAGGACAAAGACCTCACCACGCTGCACTACAACGCAAGGATCACCGTCACCGGCATCCCGCTGGAGGCCTATGACTACGTGGTCAACGGCAAGCCCGCCCTCGACTGGGTGGTGGAACGTCAGTGCGTGAAGACCGACAAGGAGAGCGGCATCGTCAACGATGCCAACGACTGGGCCATCGAGACCATGGGCAACCCGCGTTACCCGCTGGAGCTGTTTCTCCGCGTCATCACCGTTAGCCTCGAAACGATGAAGATCGTCCGCGCGCTGCCGAGGCTGGACATCCGGGAAGACGGCTAAAGGAATGCCCAATGGTAATTCAGGAATTTTCAACCGAAAGGACACGGTATGGCGCGATCATGGCTTGAATTACTCCGTGCGCGTGCAGAAAAATCGCCGATCCATGTTTTCCGCTTTACGGCGGATGAGTGGTCCGCATTGCAAGAGTCGAGGAAAGGCGTCGCCAATTTCACCATTGCAAGAGGGCATAAGTCGGTTGAAGACCTTAGGCCTCCGTCGATTTGCCTAATCAGCTCTGAAGATGACGAATGGGGCGGAGGTTCGTGTATTTGTATGGCGGTCGTGGCTTCACGCACGCCGGTGACGACGCTTGAGTCACGGCTGAAATTCAAGGCTACTTTCCACCTTGTCCAGGAAAACGAGTCGGCGTTGATCGATGTGCTGCGAGGGACGGCCTTCGAAGCGTCCGCACGGTCAAGATTCAACAATGGTGAGTCCGTCTTTAGGTTGTCCCCGAAGCTTAGTAGTGAACTCGTTTCGCTGCTTGCTCGCAATCAGGCTAACCAGTCGGGCATGCGCCGTCTGGCTGAAATGGTCATTCCCCGAAATGAGTCTAGCGTCGCTCTCAATTTCCAGAACGATGCAATTAGGACGGCTTTAAGTATTTTCGGTATTCCAGCGGACGCTGCTGCCATGAGCGTGAAACTGGACGGGGAGAGGTCGACTAGGCTTGCGGTTGTACCGGTGATCGAGGACGCCGTCATCGAGCATGACGCGAGACGCATTCCGGGATATGAGCTTGTCGATTCCGATATCACTGGAAGCGCGTGGTTTTCTGGCCCCGACGGCGAGTTGCATGTCATCACGGCAAACCGGAAGGAGCTTGAGCATTGCCTCGGCGTGGACCTGATCTACTTCAACGTCACGCAGGGAAGCGTCGTTATGCTCCAGTACAAGATGCTGGAGTTGCAGGAAAATAGGAAGAATCAGGACTGGATTTATCGACCAGATAATCAAATGCAGAAGCAGTTGCAGGCTATGAGATCCTTCCAATGTGCGGCTCGTCCGGGCGAGCACGAGTACAGAATCAATCCTCACGTTTTCTACTGGAAATTTGTCAAGCGGGATGCTTCTCCCGGGCATGGGGCAGTTATCATTCCGCTAGATCACTTTGAAATTCTGATGGGAGATCCTGCGTGTCGCGGCCCTAAAGGAGCGTTTCGCATCAGTTACGAGAGTCTGGAAGGCCGTTACCTCAGAAATGGCTCATTTATCGATCTCGTGAAATCAGGCTACATCGGCTCATATGTCAAAGAAACGGAAGCCTTGAAAGAGATCGTGGATGCCATTCTAGCCAACAACAAGGCCGTCGTACTGGCGATCAAGTCTGCTCAGCCTGATGAAAAGCCATCTGATAAAGACGATTGAAGATTCAGTTTCGACAGACTGTTCGAAATGTTTCGGCTGATTTCCGCTTTTCAAGGAAGGAGAATTTGTAATGGAAGTAAAACTGCTGGATACCACCAAGGCGTCGCTCGACGCCTTGGAAAAGCTGTTCCGCTGGGCCGACACCGTCGACCTCACCTACGCATGGGCCGGTGCGAAGGGCGGCAAGGCCGCCCACTGGCAGGCGCTGTCGCTCGAAAAGATCGGCCGTGTCCTGATCGGTACGCAGTTTGCGCAGACCGAGCCGTGGGTGCTCGAGGCTCTGGAATCGGCGCCCTGCGAGCTGAAGGTGATGCTGGATTCGGAAGGTACGTTCCACCCGAAGCTGGCCATCGGTCGGCGCAAGGACGGCAGCTTCCGTGTCCTGATGGGATCGTCCAACCTGACGGCTGGTGGCTTCGCCAAGAACACCGAATTGAACGTGCTTCTGGAGGCCACCAACCGCAACCCCCAGATCAGGAAAGTGCTGGTTTTTTTCGATGCATGTTGGGAACGTGGGACCTCGCTCGATTTCGACCCCGGCTGGCTGGATAGATATAAGGTCGCCCATGCCCGCCGCCCGAAGCCGACGGGCATCGTGCCGATGGCGCCTTGGCGACTGGAAGGCATCGCATCACTGGCGAAGGATTGGCACGGCTATGTCGAGATGATTCTTTCGCAGGTTGGTCGCCGGATCAGTCCGACCTTCCGCATTGCCATCAGGGGTGCCAAGCCTTCGTACGAGTTTGAGTTCGTGGGCGCTGCGCGGGCATTCTCGGGCGGACAGGGTCTCGCATCTTTGTCGCTGGAGGAGCGCAAATTTATTATGGGCATGGGTGAATCCAGCGGTCTGCTCGGCAACATGTCGGCGGCCGGCGATGCGAAGTCGATCGTCTTCAATCATGCGGACCAGGTCGCGCCATGGCTGGACAGAATTCCTCTGCAGGGCGACGTTTCGGCGGGGTTGCGGGAAGTGCTGGTAGGAATGACCTCGATTGATGGGATCAAGATCGGCGTTGCGTCCCGTCTGCTGGTCGCGAAGCGGCCCGATGTGTTTGTCTCCGTGAACAACGGCAGTCGTACCCAGCTGATTCGCGTGTACGGAAAGAACATCAGGACTGTCGACCACTATCTCGAATTCCTTCAATCCGTCTGGGCTATGGAGTGGTTCAGGAGCGCGCGGCCGGATACCCCGGACCAGCAATTCATGTGGGACCATCGCGCCGCACTGCTGGATGCCGTGCTCTATGAGGCAGTCTGAGCGGCAAGTAGCCCGGGTAAGCGCACAGCGCGCACCCGGGGGGAACGTAAGCGATCGGGTCTCCGCGACTGATCGAGTTCAAAAGCCCCGCGTGTGGCCTGCGGCCTTACCCGAGCTACTTGCAGAACAGCGATATCTCGCGCGCATTTGACAAACCCGAGTGGGGGGTGGGCTGCAGTCAACGTCATCAATTATTCGGGTCCAAAATCTGATCCGGTCCGCAAAAAAAGCCGACTGGCTTCGCGGTCGATACCAATCACAAACGAAGGAATGCAATGAGCAGCAAGAAAGGACAAATCGAAAGCGCCAAGGTCGTGATCCAGGAAGTGTTTTCCCGCTTCTGGTTCCGCATCCCGGACTATCAGCGCGCTTACGTCTGGGGCAAGGACGAAATCTCCGAGTTGATCGACGATGTGAATCACGCCAGCGAGCACAATCCGGAGGGCCAGTATTTTCTCGGCTCGATGGTACTGTGCAGTACCGCGCGTGATGTCGACGGCGTCGACTTCCAAGAGTATGAGCTGTTGGACGGGCAGCAGCGCTTGACCACGCTGATGTTGATGCTCGCGTGTATCCGCGACCGGGTGACCGACCCGAAGCTCAGCGAGGCTTGTCGCGGGATGCTGTTCCAGGAAGAGAACAAGTGGAAGAAGATTCCCGGCCGTAACCGGATCGTGTACGACATCCGCGACAACGTCGGCGACTTCATCGAGCGCTATGTGAAGATCGATGACGGGACGCGTAGCGCCGATCTTGCCGGCATCGCCAGCGACAAGAATCTGTCGTTGGCCAATATGGCCGGCGGCATGCGGACATTGCACGCGAGTTTTGATGACAAGGACAAATTTCCTTCCGAATCCGATTTCGATCGTTTCGTAGGCTATCTGCTGAACAATGCGCTGTTCATCTATGTCTCTACCGACAATCTGGATGACGCCTTTCGCCTGTTCACCATCCTCAACGATCGGGGCGTCCCGCTTTCGAACAGCGATATTCTAAAGGCCAGAAATCTAGGCGAAATCAAGAACGAAGACCAGCGCAGCAAATGGGCGGAATACTGGGAAGAGATCGAGGGTGAGAAGGGTCGCGATGAATTCGACCGCTTCCTGTCCCTTGTGCGCACTATTTATGTGAAGGACAAAGCGCGCGAAGGACTGCTAAAGGAGTTCGATGAGCGGATCTACGGTGCAAAGCCACCGCTCCTTGCCCAAGGCGTGGAGACTTTCGAAGCGGTGAAGGCCTACAGTAACGCTTACGACGAGTGCATCCTGCTTGAGGGTTTGTCTGCGACATTGGGCAATGCCTATCGAAATCGGATCAATGTCATGAGACGTGGGCTTCCCAGCACTGACTGGATCCCGCCCGTTTTGGCTTGGTATCGAAAGTTCAAGGGCGAGGGACTTCTCGAATTCATCAACTTCATCGACAACAAGTTTTCGGCGGACTGGATTCTGCAGCTCACGCCGACGCAGCGCATCAACAATATGAACGAGGTGTTGAAGCACATTGACGCATCACGGGCCCCGGTCGATGCGCTTTCCGCGGAGGTCTTCCATTTCGATCAGGCCCAATTGAGCGGTTTGCTGGATGGCGCAATATACGGCCGCCGTTTTGCAAGATACGTGCTGCTGCGTTTGGAATACATACTGGCTACGCACGCGGCCCCGTTGAATCTTCCAGACGAGATCAGCGTTGAACATATTTTGCCGCAGTCGCCACGACCAATGAGCCAGTGGGGCCGTCATTTCACCGAAGCGCAGCAAGCGTATTGGTTGCACAGGCTTGGCAACCTCATGCTGCTGTCGCGACGCAAGAATTCGTCATTGAGTAATGCCGATTTCTCCGAAAAGAAATCAAAATATATTAGTGATCGTGTTGAGAGCCTTCCAAATTCTCAGCGCATTCTGGCCTCGACCACGTTCGCCATGCCTGATCTCGAATCGCGACATCGGGATTTGTTGGCGCGCTTGGAAGCGTCTTACAGGAGCAAGTGATGAAGCCAGAAGTTTGGGTCTGTCTTTCTCTGATTAGCAAGTAGCCAGAGTAAGCGCACAGCGCGCAGCCGGGGCGAGCGTAAGCGGTCGGGTCTCCGCGACTGATCGAGATCAAAAGCCCCCGGGTGCGGCCTGCGGCCTTACCCGGGCTACTCGCTGGGTCTATCGTCTGTAGAGTCGCCCGGATGTAGTGCGGCAATCAAACAATTGGAGAAGGAATTCAATGAAAGACCATCAGCCCAAGCTCTTCCTCGCCCGTGCAGACGGCAGCGGCGAGGACGAGACCTATGGGCTCGACAACGGCGTCGCGATCATCGGTTATCGCGATTTCTCGTCCTTGGCGAACGCCAGGGACTACGCCACCGTGCTTGCGCTGGTCAAACAAGCCGACCCCGATCGGAAGCCGCTTGCGGCAGGTAATTACGCGGGGCAATGGTGGGCGTTCGCCAGCGCCATGCAGCAGGTAGCCCGGGTAAGCGCACAGCGCGCACCCGGGGCGATCGAAAGCGGTCGGGTCTCCGCGACCGATCGAGATCAAAAGCCCCGGGTGCGGCCTGCGGCCTTACCCGGGCTACTCGCTGCTCGCCCCCGACCCGGGTATGCCCACGGCCACGCCCGAACTGTGCGAGACGCCGTGAGCGGGGCATCGCCATGAGAGACGCGCCAAACGCGAACGGGACGGGCGCCGAACCGGGCACGGATCCCAATCCCGGCATCCTCTGGCCCGTCGGCGCGCGACTGGCGTCTATGACGCGTTCGATGCTGTGGGTGGCGCCACTACTCGGCAGCCTGATGTTGCTGGTGCACTTCTGGCGCGTCGGTTACCTGCCGGCCCTATCGTTCTCGGAACTGGGCGTGGTGCTGGGCGCGTTCGGGTTGTTCGTCGCGATGGGGTTGGTGGCCGCGCTGCTGCTGGTGTTGTTTCCGGTGTGGTCGCTGCAGCAGTGGACGGCCAGCTCGATCCTGCCTGCACCACCCAAGTCTCGACTGGATGCCGCAGTGCGTCGCCGCCGTTCCTTGTCGCGCCGGTCGCTGCCCGTCGTCGAACCCGATGCCAGCCCGGCGAAACGGCGGACGTTCTCGCTGCGGATCGCGCCGGGTGCGATCGGCATGTTCTGGTTGGCGTCGGCCACCGCTTCGGCGTTGACCTTGCTCGCCTTGTTCGTGCTGCCGCCACACCTGCCGTCGCAGTGGGTTGCAGCGCCCATCGCCACATTGTTGATCACGGGCTTTATCGTCGTCGTTGGCGTGGATGCGTGGGCCAACCTCGGGTTGTCCGACCGCAGCCTGCGACGTGTGCGCAGGCAAGTCGTGCAGTTCCTGTTGCTGCTATCGCTGTATCTATGTCTATGGCCGGCATGGCTGGTGTTGCTGGCGTCGGTCGATGCTTGGCCCCGCGCATTCATCGACTGGTTCATGCTGGGATTCCTGTCCCTGTTCTGGGCGCCTTGGTTGCACTGGATGTGGTACGCGACGCTGCGCAAGCAAGGTCAGTTAATCACGGAAATTCGCGTGATCAGCATTGTCGGTGCGTTGCTCCTTGCCGGACTGATGCAGCCGCTACTCGACGGCGCCGCCTCCGCCTACGGCTTCGGCATGATGCGCAAGGTCGATCTGGTGCTGAGCGCGCGCGGTTGCGCCATCGTGAAGGAAGCGCTGCCCGGCCATGCCTGCGTGCCTTTGCCTGCGAAGGGCGATGACGACAAACGTGTGTATCGCCTGCACGGCGTGGATGTGCTGACCCGAATCGGCGCGAGTTACGTGATTGCGCCTGCGGGCGGCACCGACGATCGTTCATTGCCGCGTCTGGCGATGCCCGCAGAAGACGTACATGCGTTGATGCGAAGCATCGAGGTCAAGTAGTAGCGAATTGCGTCCTGTATCTCCGTCTGCGCCGCGAAGGTTGCGCGGTCAGGTTGGTCTAGAGCTCGCGGCTGAAGCCGCTCCTACGAACAGCCGTGCGGTCATCGTGTGCGCCTTTGGCGCTCCGGGTTGTCGTCGCCGCGGAAGGATCGGTGCGCCACAGGCGCACCCTATGGTGGTCTGTGGGTGCGACGGGTGCTGATAGGAGGGCTCGCGGCTGAAGCCGCTCCTACAAACAGCCGTGCGGTCATCGTGTGCGCCTTTGGCGCACCGGGTTGTCGTCGCCGAGGATGGATCGGTGCGCCACAGGCGCACCCTATGGTGGTCTGTGGGTGCGGCCGGTGCTGATGGAAGGGCTCGCGGCTGAAGCCGCTCCTACGAACAGCAAGCAACAGCCAAGGACAAGGCTGGCGGGCGCATGCGCCACCGTGGTGTTGTGACCTGTCCGCGATGGCCATGCGCCCGCTGACCGGTGAGGTCCACGCTTGAAGATGTCTGGGTGCGTCGTTGTCCGGAATGACGGCCGCACTTCACGCCGGCTTCGTATGCAGCTCACGCAAACGGGTGACGATCCGGTTGTCCAGGCCTGTCCTCGATCAACAGCGAGGTGCAGAGCACTGGGCGCCCGGAGTCCAGGTCGGCAGGTGCCGTCAGCCTGGAGGCACGTCGCCGCACTGCGCGACTTCAATCGAGGAGTTCGACGGCATGCCCTGGACGTTCGCGCATCCGGCTGCGGCGGTGTTGGTTCGGCGCTTCGGTGGGGCATCGCTGCCGCTGTCGGGGCTGGCGATGGGCAGTCTGTCGCCGGACTTCGGCTATTACGTCGGTGCGTTCGGCGTGGCCACGCATGCGCACACGCTGCGCGGGACGCTGGAGGTCTGTGTGCCGAGCGCATGCGTGCTGCTGCTGATCCTGTTGCGCCTGCGCGGGTTTCTTGTCGGGCCCGTGCCGCAGCCGCATCGCCGGGCGATCGAGTGCTTGCCGTCGCCGTCGCTCCTGTCGACGGCGAACATCGCCAGGATGCTCGCCGCGCTGTGGGTCGGGGCGATGACGCATGTGGCCTGGGATTCCTTCACGCACGCCGGCGGTGCGATGGTGTCGGTGATCGCGCCTCTGCGCCATGTGTTGTTCGAGGTTCCGGGCCGCACGTTCGCCACCTACAACATCCTGCAGCATGTCGGGACCCTCTTCGGCATCGTGGTGATCGGCCTTGCGTACGGCCGTTGGCTGTCGCGAACCGTGGGTATGGCGTCCTGCCTGCAGTGGCGCGCACTGCGCGGGTTCATCCCCCTCGCACTGGTGGGGCTGTCGTGTGCGGCAATCGGATTCGCTTCGGCCATCCTCAGGCTCGGCCCGGGCAGCGGATGGCCGGTGATCGTCTTTCGCGGCATCGTCGACGCGACCATCGCCTTCGCCGCTGCATATCTGCTGCTGGCATGGCATGCACGGTGGAAGCGCACAGCGCGCACGCGGGGCTAGCGTAAGCGGTCGGGTCTCGGCGACTGATCGAGATCGAAAGTCCCGGATGCGGCCTGTGGCCTGACCCGGGCTATTTGCTGCCTGGATAGCCCTGTAGGAGGGCCTTCAGGCCCGAGGGGTCTTTCCGTGGCGGCATGCCTATCGCGGCTGAAGCCGCTCCTACGAACAGCGGTGCGATCATCGTGTGCGCCTGCGGCGCACCTGGTTGTCGTCGTCGCGGAAGGACCGGTGCGCCACAGGCGCACACTATGGTGGTCTGTGGGTGCGGCCGGTGCTGGTGGGAGGAGCTCGCGGCTGAAGCCGCTCCTACGAACAGCGGGGTAGTTGGGTGGCGTGCGGCGATACGTCGCGCGAAGAGCGCCCCTCATCCGGCCCCGGATCAAGTCCGGGGCAGGCTCTTCGGCCACCTTCTCCCCGCGGTGCGGGGAGAAGGAGAACGGCGCGTGTTGTGTGTGGAGGAGAGCCGCTGCGACGTAGGAAAATCCCTACCCCCCATCGCGGCATGCACCGACATCCACTGCGCCATCGTTCCGCGATGCTGCCTGCGCTCCGGGAACGGTCCCGGGCATCAACAGGAGGATTGAGGGATGACACAGAACCTGATGTCGTTGGCGTTGAGCGCCGACGACCTGGATGCGATCGACGCGGCGCTGTCGGCGCTGGAAGCGCGATTGACGGGGCTGGTAGCGCTGCAGCCGGACGAGCGGCGTGGGCTGACCAAGATGGGCGACAAGTCGGAGGCGTTCTGCCGGCAGACGCTGACGGTGCTGGCGCAGAACCCGCAGGTGATTCCGCCCAGCTTCGATCTGGTCGAGGCGCGGGCGGATCTGGCGGCGGTGGATGTGCTGCGGCCGCGGCTGGCGCGGCTGCGCCGGCTGACCGAACGCGCCGAGGATTCGGAGATGGCGCTGGGCAGCGATGTGATGATCGCGTCGCTGGAAGGGTATGCGTTGCTGAAGGTCTCGGGCCGCAATCAGGGCCTGGAAGGGCTGCGGCAGTCGCTGTCGGCGCGCTTCGGCAAGACCGCTCGGCGCGCGGAGCCACCGGCAGCGGCCGGCGGTTGAGGGGAATGGCGTTCCGGGCGGCGGATGTGCTGCCCGGAGCGTTGTCGGTGGGGCTTGGAGCTGCGGCGGTGGGGCGGAAAGCGCTGGCGCTGGTGTTCGACAGCATCGCCGGTGAGGCTGCGAGCTGCATCGATGGTGAAAATTTCACCAAGTTTGGTGTTGTGGTGCTTCAGTACCGGGGCAAATCGCTGCGACGGTGCGGCTCGGCAGCCTCGCGCGCGGGGCTTTCAGGTGAGGCGATGGTGAAATTTTCATCAATGCCGGTGTTTGGGTGCTGCGGCGTCGGAGTGCGGCGCTCCAACGTTGCTGTTCTGGACGCGACTGACGGAGATGCGATCCCGACGTGATTGTAGGAGGGCCTTCAGGCCCGAGCTCTAAATTGGTTGCGGCGAACGTTGGGAAAAGCTCGGGCCTGAAGGCCCTCCTACGAAAGGCGACAGCAGGTCCTTCCACGGGCTGCGCCCGCGTTCGGGACGACAGAGGTTGGCGATGCGGGTGGCGGCACACTGTAGGAGGGCCTTCAGGCCCGAGGTTGTGAGGCTTGTGTAGGAGGGCCTTCAGGCCCGAGCTCTAAAAGGGTTGCGGCGAGCGTTGAGAAGAGCTCGGGCCTGAAGGCCCTCCTACGAAAGGCGACAGCAGGTCCTTCCACGGGCTGCGCCCGCGTTCGGGACGACAGAGGTTGGCGATGCGGGTGACGGCGCACTGTAGGAGGGCCTTCAGGCCCGAGGTTGTGAGGCTTGTGTAGGAGGGCCTTCAGGCCCGAGCTCTAAAATGGTTGCGGCGAGCGTTGAGAAGAGCTCGGGCCTGAAGGCCCTCCTACGAAAGGCGACAGCAGGTCCTTCCACGGGCTGCGCCCGCGTTTGGGATGACAAAGGTTGGCGATGCGGGTGGCGTTGGGGCGGGATTGCCTACAACCACCGCACCTTCTTCAGATACCGGTACAGCGCGAAGCACACGGTGGCGAGGCCGCCGATCAGGATCGCGTAGCTGTATTTGCCCTGCAGTTCGGGCATGAACTTGAAGTTCATGCCGTACCAGCTGGCGACGAGGGTGGGCGCGGCGAGGAGCGCGGCCCAGCCAGCGAGTTTCTTGACGATTTCGCCTTGGTTGATGGTGACCAGGGAGAGATTGACGCTCATGGCGGCGCTGAGCATTTCGCGCAGTGTGTCGATGATGTCGTTGAGGCGGACGACGTGGTCGAGGACGTCGCGGAAGTAGAGTTTGGCTTCTTCCGTCACCTGGGTCATCTGGGTGCGGGTGAGCTGGGCGAGAATGTCCTGCAGCGGGGCGACGGCGAGCCGCAGTTGCGTCAATTCTTTCTTGAGTTGGTAGAGTTTGACGATGGTGTCGCGGCGGAATTCGGCGGCGAAGATGTCGTGTTCGAGGGTGTTCAGTTCGTCGCGGAATTCGTTGACGATGGGCTGGTAGTTGTCGACGATGAAATCGAGGATGCCGTACAGCGCGAACGCCGGGCCCTGCGCCAGCAGCTCCGGTTCGCGTTCGAAGCGCGCGCGCACGTGGCGGTACGACAGCGACGCGCCGTGGCGGACGGTGACCAGGAAACGCGGGCCGACGAAGGCGTGGGTTTCGCCGAAGCGCACGTGGCCGTCGAGCAGTTGCGCGGTGTGCACGGCGAGGAACAGCGAGTTGCCGTAGGCCTCGATCTTCGGGCGCTGGTGCGCGTGCTGGGCGTCCTCGATGGCGAGGTCGTGCAGGGCGAATTCTTCCTGCAGTTTGTCGAGCAGGGTTTCCTCGGGTTCGTACAGGCCGACCCAGACGAAGCTGCCGTCGTCGATGGCGAGCGCGTCGCTGATCTGGTCGAGGCTGATGTCGGTGCGCTCGCCGTTGCGGTACACGGCGCAGTTGACGACGCATTGCGGCAGCGTCGGTGCGGGGGCGGGGTTGTTCATGGCGGGCAGCTTGCCGGGATGGGGCGGGCGGGGCAAGCGGACGCGCGATCGCCGTGCGGCTGACGTAGGAGGGCCTTCAGGCCCGAGCTCTTGTAGGAGGGCCTTCAGGCCCGAGCTCTTGTAGGAGGGCCTTCAGGCCCGAGCTTTCCGGAAAGATCGCCGCGACCCATTCAGAGCTCGGGCCTGAAGGCCCTCCTACGGTCCTCCTACAACGGCAGACCGCGCGAAAACGGATAGGCGTCGGCGGTGTCGGCCAGACCGGCACGTACGGGGTTGTTGAGGATGTAGTGCGCCACGGTCGGCAGGTCTTCTTCGACGCGCAGCGCATGGTCATGGAAACTGTTCTGCCAGAGGGGCCCGATATGCGGATGACGCTGGCCCAGGAGGCGGGCGCTGGCGCCTTTGAGCCTGCCGATGACTTGCGATAGTGGGATATCGGTATCGAGCTGGATCAGGCCGTGCCAATGATCGGGCATGAGTACCCATGTCATGAGATGTGCGTCGGTCCAATGCCGGGGTTCGAGCAGTGCGGCGACCGCATCAGCGGCGACGTAGTGATCGCGGAAGATCGGTTTGCGTGCATGGGTGCAGAAGGTGATGAGATAGATCTGCCCCGCTTGCGAAAAGCGGCCTTTGCGTAGCTGGTGGTGTCTGTGGTTCATGCGGGCAGCATGTCTGGATGCCGGGAGCGATGGCATCAGGTAACGACGCTGCAGGATGTCGGTTTTTTCTGAGGCTCGGGAAGGCTCGGGCCTGAAGGCCCTCCTACGTAGGCGGTCGGGATGATCGGAACGCGATGGTGTTGTAGGGGGGGGGCTTCAGTCCTGTAGGAGGGGCTTCAGCCCCGAGCTTTACTGGGGCTGCGGCGATCGTTCCGGAGAGCTCGGGCCTGAAGGCCCTCCTACGAGTAGCGGTCGTCGCGCAACGGGCCTGAAGGCCCTCCTACGGGGGCGTTCGCAGCCAGGCGATGCCGAAGGCGGCGTGGATCGGCAGCAGGAGGGCGATCCAGTGGGCGTTGGCCTGGGGGACGGCGGTGGCCCAGTGCAGGAACGGGGCGAGAACGGCGAGGATCACGGTCGCGATGAGGGCGAGGCGGAACAGCGACCCCGTGGGCCGGCCGCGCGCCAGTCGCCAGCCGCCGGGCAGCAGCAGCCACGACAGCGGGCTGAGCAGCATCAGGTTGTGGTTGGCCCAGCCGAAGCGGTGTTCGGTGCCCAGCCAGATCAGCGCCATGACCGTGCCCAGCAATGCGGCGACGGACCAGAACGCCAGCGCGACGCCCGCAGCGGACTTCGGACGCCGCGACAGCAGCCACGACCACAGCGCGGCGATCGCGAGGCCGGCCAGCAGCCAGCGCCACCAGGCGCGCTGGAATTCCGGCGGTTCGGGGGCGATGCGGTGCGGTGCGACCTGTTCCTCGCGGGCGACCAGCGGGCGGCCGTCGGAGAGTTTCGCTTCGCGCAGGCTGGCGGCGAGTCGCATCGGCACGTAGGCCTCTTCCCAGCGCGACATCGGCTGGTCGGACGACGGGCCCAGGCCGATGTCGAAGCCCAGCCACATCCAGGGCGCGGGCGAGGCCAGGCGCACGGCTTCGCTGCGGAAGGTATTGCCCTGCGAACGCGCGGTGAGCTGGGGTTTGAGCGCGCCGCCGAGGGTGCGGTCGATGGCGTCGCGGACGCGGGTGGCGCAGTTGTCGATGAAATAGTCGTAGCGGTAGCGCGCGTTCTCGGGCTTGGCGTTCTCGGCCAGCGCGGCGGCCATCTCCTCGGCCTGCGCGGGGTACAGGTTCAGCCACTGGATGCGCACGCCGCGGCCGCTGTCGAGGTAGTACTGCAGGTCGTCGCGCCAGGCCAGTCGCGCGAGGTAGTAACGCATGTCGCCCTTGACGAAGCGGCCCATGAAGTCGGGCTCGGCCATGTCGAAGAAGCCGAAGTTGTACGACAGAGGCTCGGCCAGGGACGGATCGTCGACCACGATGGCGTTGTGGCCGAAGCGTTCGAAGAAGATCTCGCCCGGCTGCATCGTCGCGATGCCGATGCGCGGGGCTTCGGGGCGCCCGATCCGCGACACATCCTGCGCCGCGCAGGCGACGCTGAAGACCAGCGCGAGCAGCGATGCCAGCAGCGCCGCGACGACCGCGCGGCGGCTACGCTCGCGATGATCAGGCGGCATGCACGCTCACGTGGAGCGTGTGCAGGCGACGGGCGTCGGCGCGCGCCACCCGGAAGCCGAAACGGCCGAGGGTCAGTTCTTCGCCGGCTTCCGGCAGGTGACCGATGGCGGCGGTGATCAGCCCGCCGATGGTGTCGTATTCGTCGTCGTCGAAATCGGCGCCGAAACGCGCGTTGAAGTCGGCGATCGGGGTGAGCGCGTCGACCAGATACTGGCCGTCGGCCTGCGCCGCGATCAGCGCGTTCGGGTCTTCGGCGTCGTCGTGCTCGTCGTCGATCTGGCCGACGATCTGCTCCAGCACGTCCTCGATGGTGACCAGGCCGGCGACGCCGCCGTATTCGTCGATCACGATCGCCATGTGGTTGCGCGACTGGCGGAACTCGCGCAGCAGGATGTCGAGGCGCTTGGATTCGGGCACCAGTACCGCCGGGCGCAGCAGTTCGCGCACCGTGCTGGGGCCGTTGTCGGTGACCACGCCGCGCAGCAGATCCTTGGCCAGCAGGATCCCGAGGATCTCGTCGCGGTCTTCGCCGTGCACCGGGAAGCGCGAGTGGCCGGACTCGACCACGTCCTTCATCAGCGCGAGGAATTTGCCGTCCACCGGCAACACCACCATCTGCGCGCGCGGCACCATGATGTCGCCGACGCTCATGTCGGAGATGGCGACGGCGCCTTCCATGATCCGCAGGGTGTCGGCGTCGATCACGCCGTCGGCCTGTACGTCCCGCAGCAGCTCGACCAGATCTTCCTGATTGTCCGGTTCGCCGGAGATCGCCGCACTCAGGCGCGAGAGCCACGAACGGCGCTTGTCGGCCTTCTTTTCGATGGGCGCCTTGTCGGTGGCGTCCATGGCGCGGGTACTACTGTCGTCCTCGGACATTGCGGTCATTGCGTCGCCCCACGGGGCCGGACGGGCAGTTTAACGGAGCGGGGCAGGGTGCGCATGCCGCTTGGCCTGCCGCCGTGCAGTCTGCCGGACCCCGGCGGCCCCTGACATCCGGCCCTGTCGCCGCGCCGGGGGCGGGTGTTAGCTTCCCGCGACTTCGATGCCGGGCGGCCGCCGCCCGGCCCCTTTCGGCCCGCCGGATCGCCCTCCATGCGCAGCACTGCCGCTTCCCCGATCGCCCTCTCCGCCGTCCTGTTGGCGGCTCTGCTGACTATCCTGCTGGCCTGCATGACGCCGGTCCGCGCCGCCGCGCCGGTGGTGCCCGATGTCGAACAGTTGCGGATCAAGCACGAGAAGATCGTGCTGCCGAACGGCCTGACCGTGCTGGTCCACGAGGACCACAGCGTGCCGCTGGTCGCGGTGAACGTCTGGTACCACGTCGGTTCGCGCGACGAGCGCCGCGGCCGCACCGGCTTCGCGCATCTGTTCGAGCACTTCTTCTTCAACGGCAGCCAGAACTACCCGCACGGTTTCCGCGAGGCGATGGACGACCTGGGCGCGAACAACCGTAACGGCACCACCAATACCGACCGCACCAATTTCTTCGAGGACGTGCCGGTCTCGGGCCTGGAGCGCACGCTGTATCTGGAAGCCGACCGCATGGGTTTCCTTGCCGCCAACATCAACCAGGAGATGCTGGAGCGCGAGCGCGGCGTGGTCCAGAACGAGAAGCGCCAGGGCGAGAACCAGCCCTACGGCCGCGCGTTCGACCGGCTGCTGCAGGCGATGTATCCGTATTCGCATCCCTACAGCTGGTCGACCATCGGCAGCATGGAGGATCTGCAGGCGGCGAAGCTCGAGGACATCAAGGCGTGGTACGCCACCTATTACGGCCCCAACAACGCGGTGCTGGCGCTGGCCGGCGACATCACCGTGGAACAGGCGCGGGCGCTGGTCACCAAGTATTTCGGCGCGATTCCGCCGGGCCCGCCGCTGCCGCGCCTGAAGGCGTGGGTGCCGGATCTGGACGGCGATCTGCGCGATTCGATGCAGGACCGCGTGCCGCAGCACCGCATCTACCGCGCCTGGCCGCTACCGCCGGGCGGTGAGCGCGACATCCACGCGCTGGAACTGTTCGCCAGCGTGCTGTCGGGCAGCGAAAGCTCGCCGCTGGATCGCAGGCTTGTCTACGACACGCAGTTGGCGACCAACGTCGGCGCGTTCGTCGACGTCAGCGAGCTGACCAGCACCTTCATCGTCACCGTCGACGTGAAGCCGGGCGTCGATCCGGCGCAGGCCGAGCGCGAACTCGACGCGACCCTCGCCGCGTTGATGAAGCAGGGCCCGGCGGCCGCCGACCTGCAGCGCGCGCGCACCCGTTTCCTGGCCGAGTTCGCGCGCCGCAGCGAGCGGCTGGGCGGCTTCGGCGGACGTTCCGACGTGCTGGCCGAAAGCCAGACGTATCACGGCGATTCCGAAGCCTATCTGCAGCGCCTGCGCAATCTGGCGACGCTGAGCCCGGCGCAGGTGCAGGCCGCGGCGCAGGCGTGGCTGAGCCGCCATCACGCGACGCTGATCGTGGAGCCGTTTCCCGATCTGCGCGCCGGCAAGGACGATTTCGACCGCACGCAGCTGCCGGCGCTGGGCGCGCCGCCGAAGGTGGCGTTCCCGCAGATGGAGAACGCGACGCTGTCGAACGGCATGAAGGTGGTGCTGCTGGAACGTCATTCGGTGCCGCTGGTGCGCATGGCGCTGGCGCTGGATGCCGGCGTGAGCGCCGATCCGTCGACCGCGCCGGGCACCTCGCGTTTCGCGCTGGATCTGCTGCTCAAGGGCACTACCAGCCGCGACACCTATCGCCTCGCCGATGAGCGCGACGCGCTGGGCGCGACGCTCAGCGTCGGCAATTCGCTGGACCAGTCGTTCGTGTACATGGGCGCGCTGCGCGCCAACCTCGGAGGCTCGCTGGATCTGTTGGCCGACGTCGCGCGCAATCCGGCGTTTCCGGCGGAGATGATCGATATCCAGCGCAAACAGCAGCTTGCGGCGATCGAACAGCAGCGCGCGAATCCCAGCGGCGCGGTGCAGCGACTGCTGCCGCAGCTGTTGTACGGCCCGGAGCACGCCTACGGCATTCCCGGCGGCGGTCTGGGCACGCAGGCGTCGGTGACGACGCTGCAGCGCGCCGAACTGCTCGACTGGCATCGCCGCTGGTTCACGCCGTCGAACGCGACGCTGGTGGTCGCCGGCGACATCACGCTCGCGGCGCTGATGCCCGAACTGGAACGCAGCTTCGGCAGCTGGCGCGGCGCACCTGCGCCCACGAAAGCCCTGAGTGCGCCGAATTCGCCCGGACGCGGCAAGGTCTATCTGGTCGACAAACCCGATGCGCCGCAGTCGGTGATCATCGCCGCGCATCTCGGCCCGACCGGCGCCACGCCGGGCGATCTGGCCCTGGAAACGGTGATGCGCAACTTCGGCGGCATGGCCACCTCGCGGCTCAACCGCAATCTGCGCCTCGAAAAGCACTGGTCGTACGGCACGTCCGGCAGCGTGTCCGGCGCGCGCGGCCCGCGCAGTTTCGTAGTGGTGGCGCCGGTGCAGACCGACCGCACCCGCGAATCGATGGTCGAAGTGATGAAGGAAATCCGCGGCGTCGCCGGCGCCCGGCCGCTGGTGGGCGAGGAGTACGACAGCATCATGCGCAGCCAGGTCGCGCGTTTGCCGGGCCGCTTCGAGACCCTCGACGCGCTGGTGTCGGCGGCGGTGGATCACGTCAACACCGGACGCGCGCCGGAGTATTACTACGACTACGCGCAGAACCTGCAGGCGCTGGATTCGGCGGCGCTGGCGGAGGCGGGCAGGATGGTGAAGGCCGATGAGCTGGTGTGGGTCGTGATTGGCGATCTGAAGAAGATCGAAGCCGGCGTACGCGAACTCGGCTACGGCGAAGCGGTGCGCGCGCAGGTCGAATAAGCGCAGCATGATTTTCGTAGGAGGGCCTTCAGGCCCGAGCTCCACGATCAGGCGACCGGATAATAAAGCTCGGGCCTGAAGGCCCTCCTACGTATGCCCTCCGGCGGCGAACCCGCGTCAATCCCGGATGCGGTACGGATCCTCGATCCCCAGCTCCGCCAATATCTCGCGCTCCAACTGTTCCATGCATTCCGCTTCGCGCTCGTCCTCGTGGTCCATGCCCAGCAGGTGCAGCACGCCGTGGACGGTGAGATGCGCGTAGTGATGCGTCGTCGGTTTGTCCTGTTCCGCAGCCTCGCGTGCGACCACCGGCGCGCACAGCACGATGTCGCCCATCAGCGGCAGCACCACATCCTTGGGCATGATCACGCCTTCGGCGATGTCGGCCGGGAAGCTCAACACGTTGGTGGCGTAATCCTTGCCGCGATAGTGGCGGTTGAGCGCGCGGCCCTCGTCCTCGCCGACGATCCGGATCGCCAGATCGGCCTCGCGGATGCGGCCTTCCAGCGCGGTCGCGACCCAGCGCCGGAAACTGGTCGCCGCGGGCACGCCGGTGCGCGGCGCGGCGTAGCCGACGGCGACATCGAGACGAACGGGGCCTTGGGTCATGGGTCGCTCCGCGCGGCAGCGGCCTGTTCGACGCTCTGCTTCTCATAGGCCCGCACGATCTTCGCCACCAGCGGGTGGCGCACCACGTCGCGGGCCTCGAAGAAGGTGAAGCTCACGCCTTCGACTTCGCGCAGCACGTCGATCGCGTCGCGCAGGCCGGATTTGACGTGCTTCGGCAGGTCGACCTGGGTGAGGTCGCCGGTCACCACCGCGGTGCTGCCGTAGCCCAGGCGGGTGAGGAACATCTTCATCTGTTCGATGGTGGTGTTCTGCGCTTCGTCCAGGATCACGAAGGCATCGTTGAGCGTGCGTCCGCGCATGTAGGCCAGCGGCGCGATCTCGATGACGTTCTTTTCCAGCAGCTTCGCGACTTTCTCGACGCCGAGCATTTCGTACAGCGCGTCGTACAGCGGCCGCAGGTACGGGTCGACCTTCTGCGACAGGTCGCCGGGCAGGAAGCCGAGCTTCTCGCCGGCTTCCACCGCCGGCCGCACCAGGATGATGCGCTGGATGCGCGCGGTGTTCAGCGCCTCGACGGCCATGGCCACGGCGAGGAAGGTCTTGCCGGTGCCGGCCGGGCCGATGCCGAAGTTGATGTCGTGAGTGGCGATGAGGTGCAGATATTTCTGCTGGTTCGCGCCGCGGCCGCGGACGGTGCCGCGTTTGACCTTCACCGCGACTTCCTGCGCCTGATAGCCGACGACGGGGGCGGGCGGTGCGTCGTCGTTGCCGAGGCGCAGATGGATCGCCTGGGCATCGAAGACGATCTCGCCGGCTTCGAGGTAGAGGGCGCGCAGGAGTGTCTCGGCGTCGGCGACGGTGGCCTCGTCGTCGCCGCTGACCCGGAAGACGTTGCCGCGGTTGGCGATCTCGACGCCGCGCCGCAGTTCGATCTGGCGCAGGTGGGCGTCGAAGGGGCCGGCGAGGTTGGCCAGGCGTTCGGGGTCGGCGGGATCCAGCGCGAAATCCCGGCTGTACGGGCGTAGGGCTTGTTTCTGCATGGGACAAAGGGTACCCCGCGACGCCGGGCGGGGCTACCGGGTCGGCATATGGACATTAATTAATCGATCAATTAAATTTCCGCGCATGACTTCGATACCCCCTCCGATCACGCCCGCCCCACGGGCTTCGCGGCCCACCGCCAAACGGCGCGGCCGCACCCCCGGCCGACCGGTCGGCGAGGGCGCCGACCTACGCGCACGGCTGCTGGATGCGACGGTTGCGTGTTTCGCCCGCCACGGCATCGCCGGCAGCTCGCTGCGCCAGATCGCGACCGGGGCCGGCGTCACTCCGGCACTGCTGCATTACTACTTCGGCGCCAGGGAGGCGCTGCTGGAGGCGGTGATCGAGGAGCGACTCATGCCGGTGATGCAGGGCCTGCGCGGCCCGCTCCTGCAGGCCGGCGACGATCCCCGCGCGCTGGTTCGTGGCTTCGTGCGCACGGTGTTGGCCACCGCGCTGGCGCATCCGTGGCTGCCGCAGCTGTGGGTGCGTGAGGTGCTGCACGAAGGCGGCGGGCTGCGCCAGCTGATGCAGCAGCGCATCGGCCCGATGGTGCCGCAAGCGCTCGCCGCGCGCTTCGCCGCGATGCAGGCGCAGGGGCGGTTGAATCCGCAGCTCGATCCGCGGCTGCTGGTGGTCTCGCTGATCGGGCAGACGATGTTCATGGCCGCCAGCGCGCCGATCTGGCGCGGCGTCTTCGATGCCGACGATGTGGATGCCGACGCGCTCTGCAGCCACGTCCTGGCCCTGCTCGAACATGGTCTGGAGTTGCGCGATGTCTAGGACTATCGGAATTACGATTCTGCTGTTGGCAGCCACTCTTGCCGGCTGCGCCGAAGACGCACCGCAGGTGCTGGGCACGCTGGAATACGACCGCATCAGCCTGCCGGCGCCGTCGGCCGAACGCATCGTTTCGGTCGATGTGCGCGAGGGCGACACGGTGAAGGCGGGTGCGACGCTGTTGACGCTGGAACGCACGCGCATCGCGGCGCAGACCGACGTCGCGCTGGCGCAGGCGCAGCAGCAGCGCGAATCGCTGGCGGAACTCGAAGCGGGCAGCCGCGACGAGCAGATCGCGCAGGCGCGGGCGCAGCTCGTCGGTGCGCAGGCGCAGGCCCGCGATGCGCGCGCCTACTTCGCCCGCGTGCAGCCGCTGGGCCAGCGCAGGCTCATCGCCGCGGTCGACGTGGATCGCGCCCGGGCCGCCGCCGACAGCGCCGATGCACAGGTGCGCGCCGCGCAGGCGCTGCTGGCCGAACTGCAGAACGGCACGCGCAAGGAGCGCATCGCACAGGCGTCGGCTGCGGTGCGCGCGGCCGATGCGCAGGTCGCGGCGCAGACCGTCGCGCTCGACAAATTGAAGATCGTGGCGCCGCGCGACGGCCGCGTCGACAGCCTGCCGTACAAACTCGGCGATCAGGCGCCGGTCGGCGCATCGCTGGCGATCCTGCTGGTCGGCGACGCGCCGTATGCGCGCGTGTACGTGCCCGAGCCGATGCGCGCGAACGTGAAGATCGGCGACCGCGCGACGGTGCACGTCGACGGCCGCGACGCGGCGCTGTCCGGACGCGTGCGCGCGATCCGCAGCGAGCCCAGTTTCACGCCCTACTACGCGCTGAGCGGCATGGACGCGGCGCGGCTGAGCTATCTCGCCGAGATCGTCATCGATGGCGGCAATGCGTTGCCCGCCGGATTGCCGGTGCGTGTCGAGTTCGCGGCGAAGTGACCGCAGGATGAGCACCGATCTCGCCATCCGCGCCCGCGGCCTCAGCAAACATTTCGGCGTGCTGAAGGCCGTGGACGGCGTCGATCTGAGCGTGCCGCGCGCGAATGTCTACGGTTTCCTGGGCCCGAACGGTTCGGGCAAGTCCACCACCATCCGCATGCTGTGCGGGCTGCTCACGCCGAGCGCGGGCGAGATCGAAGTCCTCGGCTTCGACATCCCGCAGCAGGCCGAAGCGCTGCGTCGGCGGATCGGCTACATGACCCAGAAATTCGCGCTGTACGAAGACCTGACCGTGCGCGAGAACCTGGATTTCCTCGCCTCGGTGCAGGGGCTGGCGCGCGCGCCGCGCAGGGCGCGGATCGATGAGCTGGTGGAAGCCTACGACTTCGTCGATCGCCAGAAACAGCTCGCCGGCACGCTGAGCGGCGGTCAGAAGCAGCGCCTGGCATTGGCGGGCGCCATCGTCCACAAACCGGAACTGTTGTTCCTGGACGAACCCACCAGCGCGGTCGATCCGGAATCGCGTCGCGATTTCTGGGAAAAACTCTTCGACCTCGCCGATGCCGGCACCACCATTCTCGTCTCCACGCACTACATGGACGAGGCCGAACGCTGTCACCGCATCGCGATCCTCGACAGCGGCCGGCTGGTCGCCGACGGAACGCCGGCCGATCTCACCCGCGCGCTAGCGGGCCGCACGCTGGGCGTGCGCGCGCCGGAGCCGCGCAGGGCGCAAGCGGCGCTGCATGCGACGCCGGGCGTGCTGAGCGTGGCGCAGATCGGCAACGAACTGCGGGTGTTGACGGTCGCCGGCGGCGATGCGGCGCAGTTGCAGGCCGAGCTGCGAAAGGCCGGCATCGATGCGGAGGTGTCGGCGATCGAACCGAATCTCGAAGACGTCTTCGTGTCCGCCACGCATCACGACGACACGGCGAGGGCCGCATGAAATTCGCGCAGATCTTCGCGGTGATGCTGAAGGAACTGCGGCAGATGCGCCGCGACCGCATGACCCTTGGGATGATGGTCGGCATTCCGACCCTGCAGCTGATGCTGTTCGGCTTCGCGATCAATCCCGACGTGCGCAACCTGCCCACCGCGATCGCGGACATGGCCGATACCGCCGGGTCGCGCGCGCTGGCGCAGGACATGCTGGCCACCGGCATCGTCCGCCAGGTCGCGCCCGCGCGGACGCCGCAGGATCTGCAGGCGCTGCTCAATCGCGGGAAGATCAAGATCGGCATCGTGATCCCGCAGGATTTCGAGCGCCGCCGGCTCGACGGCCGCGAAGCGGTGCAGGTGATCGTCGACGGCAGCGACACCTCGGTGCAGGCCACCGCGCGCCAACTCGCGGCGATGCCGCTGGACGGCGGCAGCGGGCTGCGCGCGGCATCGATCAGCGTGCTGCCGCTGTACAACCCGGAGCGGCGCGCGGCGGTGAATATCGTGCCCAGCCTGATCGGGGTGATCCTGACCATGACGATGGTGATGTTCACCGCCATGGCGATCGTCCGCGAGCGCGAGCGCGGCAATCTCGAACTGCTGATCACCACGCCGGTGTCCAGCGCAGAAGTGATGATGGGCAAGGTGCTGCCCTACATCGGCGTGGGATTGATACAGACCACGGTGGTGCTGGCGCTGGGCATGACCGTGTTCAGCGTGCCGGTGCGCGGTAGTCTGCTGGATGTTTACGGCGCGGCGATGCTGTTGATCGTCGCCAATCTGACCCTGGGGCTGCTGGTGTCGACCAAGGCGCAGACCCAGTTCCAGGCGATGCAGATGGCGTTCTTCCTGTTCCTGCCGTCGATCCTGCTGTCCGGTTTCATGTTCCCGTTCGACGGCATGCCGGTGGCTGCGCAGTGGATCGCCGAAATATTGCCGCTGACCCATTTCGTACGCCTGATCCGCGGAGTGATGCTGCGCGGCGCGGATCTCTACACGCTGTGGCCCGACGTGCTGGCGCTGATGGCGTTCACCGCGGTGATGATGACCCTGGCGATCTCGCGGTTCCGCAAGCGCCTGGATTGATGGCCGCGTTAGCGCGGGCCGCGTTTCCCCATGGGTCTCGCCGCGACACATCGCTCGCATCGTATGCGAATCGCGTCGCACGCGAATCCATTGCGCTTGTATACCGAACGAAGGGCGGGCCCTGGCCCGCCGTCCCGACAATTCCGTCGTGGATCGTGGTGGTCGAAAGTACGGGGCTGAGACACTCCGATCATTTTGCGGCGCAATCGGTAACGCCGTAATGGCGGGCCAAGGCCCGCCCTACAGGTTTTGCGGTCTTGCGGTCTTGCGGTCGTGCCGTCGCACGGATCGCAAGGCGATCCCGCGGGAAGAACGCTGCGGGAAGATGGGCTCGGCTCAGCCCAGCGACGCCAGCCACTCGTCGTCCGAGCCCTCGTTCACGCCTTCGAACAGGAACGTCGACAGATAACGTTCGCCGGTGTCCGGCAGCATCGTCAGCAGGACCGAGCCTTCCGGCGCGGATTCGGCGGCCTTGATCGCGGCGGCGGCGGTGGCGCCGGCGGAAATGCCCACGAAGATGCCTTCCTCGGCGGCGAGCCGGCGCGAGGTGTCGCGCGCGACCACGTCGTCGATCAGGATGATCTCGTCGGCGATCGTGCGGCTGAGTACGCCGGGCAGGAAATCCGGGGTCCAGCCCTGGATCTTGTGCGGCTTCCATTCCTGGCCCGACAGCAATGCCGCACCGGCGGGCTCGGTGCTGATGATCCTGATGTCGGGACGGGCGAGTTTCAGCACTTCGCCGGCACCGGTGATGGTGCCGCCGGTGCCCCAGCCGCTGACGAAATAGTCGAGGCGCTTGCCAGCGAAATCCTGCAGGATCTCGGGACCGGTCGTGCTGCGGTGATACGCCGGGTTGGCTTCGTTCTCGAACTGGCTGGCGAGGAACCAGCCGTGTTTTTCCGCAAGTTCCTTCGCTTTGCGGACCATGCCGCTGCCGCGTTCCGCGGCCGGAGTCAGGATGACTTTGGCGCCGTAGGCGCGCATCAGTTTGCGGCGTTCGATCGAGAACGTTTCGGTCATCACCGCGACGAACGGATAACCGCGCGCGGCGGCGACCATCGCCAGCGCCACGCCGGTGTTGCCGGAGGTCGCCTCGACGATCGTCTGCCCGGGCTTCAGGGTGCCGCGGCGTTCGGCGTCCAGCACGATGGCCAGCGCGAGACGGTCCTTGACCGAGCCGCCGGGATTGAACGATTCCACCTTCGCATACAGCGTGACGTGCTTCGGCGCGACGCGGTGGAGTTTGACGATCGGCGTGCGGCCGATGGTGTCGAGGATATTGTCGTAAAGAGCCATGGTGGAATCCTGGGGGAGCGGGTTCGGAAATGCCGGGTGTCGGGAATGCCGGTGTCGGGATGATTGCGTCGAGAGATTGCTTTCGAATTATTGCGGGGTTTCGATGGCGACAACGCTCATCGCTCGCGAATGCGGTCGAGCCTGCGCCTGTTCATGCCGCTTCCGCCAGTGCGGGAGTGGGCAGTGCGAGGACGCTCGGAACCGTCGCAACGCCAGGCGCGATGTCCGCGCTGCCGTCGATCGGCGCCGCGCCGTACCAGTGCAACTGTGCGGCGAGCGCGGCGACTTCGCCGACGAACAGCAGCGCGGGCGAACGCACGTCATGACGACGGGCGAGGGCGGGCAGATCGTCGAGCGTGCCGACGACCACGCGCTGCTCCGGACGCGAGCCGTTTTCGACCAGCGCGCAGGGCGTCGATGCGGCGCGACCGTGCGCGAGCAGGCGCGCGCGTACGCGTTCCAGCCCGGACACGCCCATGTAGAACGCGAGCGTCTGTTTTTCGCGGGCGAAACCGGCCCAGTCCAGGCCGTCGTCTTCCTGTTTCGCATGCGCGGTGACGAAACGCACCGACTGCGCGTGGTCGCGATGGGTCAGCGGAATGCCGGCGTAGGCGGCGCAGGCCAGTGCGGCGGTAACGCCGGGCACCACTTCGTAGCCGATGCCGTGCGCGCGCAGGAATTCGAGTTCCTCACCGCCGCGGCCGAAAATGAAGGCGTCGCCGCCCTTCAGCCGCACGACGCGCTTGCCGGCGCGCGCGTGTTCGAGCATGAGCGCATGGATCGTTTCCTGTGGGACATGGTGGTGGCCCGACTCCTTGCCGACTTCGATGCGTTCGGCGTCGCGGCGGGCGAGGTCCAGCACTTCTGCGCTGACCAGACGGTCGTGCAGGATCACGTCGGCTTCGTTGAGCAGGCGCAGGCCGCGCAGCGTCAGCAGGCCGGGATCTCCCGGACCGGCGCCGACCAGCGCGACGCGGCCTTCGCCTGCCTTGTTCGAGGCGGCGCTGTTCGATGCGCCGCTGTCCGATGCGGCGCTCGATGCGGAGATCATTCCCAGCAGCCTGCGCTCGGCGCCGTCGTTGTCGCCGCGGCGCAGCAGCGTCTGCACATCGCTGCGCATCACCGCGTCGAAGAATCGCCGCCGTGCGCCGGTGTCGGGAATCTGAGCGCGGATGCGGCGACGGTGGCGCACCAGCAGCGTGCCGAGCGTGCCCAGCGATTCGTCGAGATCGGTTTCCAGCCGTTCGCGCAGATGGCGCGCCAGCATTGGTGCGCCGCCGCCGCTGGAGATCGCGATCTGCAGCGGACCGCGTTCGATCCGCGCCGGCACCTGGAAGCTGCACAGCGGCGCATCGTCGACCACGTTCGCCCAGATCCGGCGCGCGTCTGCGGCTTCGGCGACGCTGCGGTTGGTGTCGGCGTCGTCGGTGGCGGCGATCACCAGCCAGACGCCGTCCAGCCAGTCGGTATGGAAACGGCCGTCGAGGTGCGCGACGCGGCCGGCATCGACCAGCGCGGCGACTTCTGGATCCAGATCCGGCGCGCCGACCCGCACCTGGGCGCCGGTAGGCAGCAGGGCCGCGATCTTGCGACGGGCGACGGCGCCGCCGCCGACCACCAGCACCGGCCGGCCGCGCAGATCGAGGAAGGCGGGGAACAGCGTCGGAATGTCGCTCGCATCGTTGTCCACCGCGCAGTCGGCCGGGTCCCGGGCTGGTGTCGCCGGGGATGGCTGATCCATACGGTGCTGCACTGGAGACATGACCGGTTTCTGCTGGTGAAATGAGGCGGTTCAACCTAGTTCCGCGACGCGGGTGCGGGAAATGACTGCAGGGCTTGGGTATATGCCGTTTGGGAATGCGGCATCAGTGGTCATTCCAATTTGTTATATGGTATTTCTATCGCTTGATCCGAATGGAGAGATGGAGATTTCGTCCCTCTCCCGGGACTGCCCGACCGGGCCTCCTCAATTGATCCGTTGCCGGAAACATCGACATGACTCTGGTTCAGCTGCGCTATTTCGTCGCGATCGCCGATGCGGGCTTCAATATCACCTCGGCGGCGGAGCATGTGCACGCGACCCAGCCGGGGCTGTCGAAACAGCTCAAGCAACTGGAGGATGAACTCGGTTTCCTGCTGTTCGTGCGCAAGGGCCGCAGTCTGGAAGGCCTGACCCCGGCGGGCACGCATGTCCTCGCGCATTCGCGCAAGCTGCTGTCCGAAGCCGCGAACATCCGCGCGTTCGCGGCCAACCAGCGCCGCGATGGCCACGGTCAACTGCTGATCGCCACCACCCACACCCAGGCCCGGTTCGTGCTGCCGCCGGTGATCTCGCAGGTGCATCAGGCCTATCCGCAGCTGAGCATCCATCTGCAGCCCAGCGCCGACGGCGACGTGCTGACCCAATTGGCGCGCGGCGAAGCCGATCTCGCGTTGATCAGTACGGCCGGCGACGTGCCCGCCGACGGCATCGCCATTCCGCTGTTCCGCTGGCGTCGGGTGGTGCTGCTGCCGCGCGCGCATCCGCTGGCGCAGACCGGCGCGCCGCCGACCCTGGCCGATCTGGCGGCATACCCGCTGGTGAGTTACGAATCCTCGATCCGTCCCGATTCTTCGCTGCGCCGGGCCTTCGCCACGCGCGGCCTGGAGCCGCAGCTGGCGATGACCGCCCGCGACGCGGATCTGATCAAGACGTATGTGCGCGCCGGCATCGGCGTCGGCCTGCTGGCGGAGATGGCGGTGAGCGCGATCCAGGACGGCGATCTGGTCGCGCTGCCGGCGCCGGACGCGATTCCCGAATGCACGGCCTGGGCGGTCCTGCCGCGCGAACGCGTGCTGCGCGACTACACGGTCGAACTCTTGGTGGCGCTGGCGCCGCAGCTCGACAGGCACGACCTGCGGCGCACGCTCGCCGGCAACCAGAACGCGCAGTGGCCGGCGCCGCCGACCTGGGGCGAATTGAGTCAGGTCATCACCAGTTGAGCGTCGGCGCTCGCAGCGCCGTGGGTTGACCCGAAGGAGATTGCCCTTGTCGTTCCTGGTAGAACTGCTGGTCGAGTTCGTCATCCAGTTCGTCGTCGAACTGCTCGTCGAAATGGGCGCGCATGGCCTGCGGCGGGATCGTTCGCCGCTGCATCCCGCGTTGTCGGTCCTCATCTACATCGTGCTCGGCGGCCTGCTGGGTTGGGTCTCGTACCTGATCTTCCCGCAGCATCTGATCTCGCATCCCGACGTCCAGATCGTGAATCTGGCGCTGACGCCGATCGCGGTCGGCCTGGCGCTGGGCGCCATCGGCGCCTGGCGGGCGAAACGCGGCACGGCGCTGGTGAGGCTGGACAAGTTCGCCTACGGCTACGCGTTCGCGCTGGCGTTCGCCGTGGCGCGATTCGCGCTTGGTTCTGCCGGGTGACCGATTCCCGGATCGGCATGGGCCGGACGATTTCCGGCATCGCCAAAGTGCTGGTCGCTTTCGGCGGTGCGCTGTTCGGGCTTGCCGTCGTCATGATGCTGGTCGCCATCTTCGCTTCCGGAAAACAACCGCATGGCGGCGTCACTCTGTTCGTAGGCGCGGCGATGTTGCCGGTGCCCGCGTTCGTGTCCGCAGTCATCGGGTATGCGATCCACCGGCGCCGGCAGTCGCGTCGACCGCCGGCGCCATGAAACTCAGGCGTGCACCCAGAACGCGGCATCCGAAAACTTCGCGTCCTTCCACCAGCCGGCCGTCGATGTGCCGTAGCGGAAATTGACCGCGCCGGCCTGACTCTGCAGCGGTGCGATCGCCTCGCCCGCGGCATTCCGCCTGGCGCTGTGCCGGGTCGTTTCCGGCACCACCATCGCGACGTGGCCCGAGCGCCCGTTCTGTTTGCGCTCGGCAATGATCAGGCCGACCGCGCCCTGGTTCGCTTCCAGCTGCAGCTTGCTGGCGGTGCCGGTCCGGCGCCAGCCGAAATGCGGACCGAAATCGCGCAGCCAGAAGAAGAGATCGTCGGCGCGCATCTCGCGGACGGTATTGCCGATCAGCGGCTGCACGGTTTCGCCGCGCGCGATTCGCGTCAATGCCGCTTCCGTCCACCACACCCGCGGCAGATACACGCCGGCCAGCGCGCAGTAGTCGTGCGCATAGATGTTGCAGAATGTCAGCCCGTCGCGTGGTTTGTAGCGCAGATGATTCGGGTCGTCGCTGGCCAGCCAGTCGATGATCGCCGCCAGCTCGCGGCGCAGCGTATCGGCATCGCGTCCGGTACGCGAAGGCCGCCCGGCTTCGTTGAGCGAATGCGCGCCGGCGATGCCGCGACGCAGGACCGTCCTGCCCGACGGGGGCACGACGTGGGCGGCGACGAACCCATGTTCCGGCGGCTGCGGTGAGGGGGCGATCAGCGGAATTCCGTCGATGCGGTCGTCGCGGACCAGGAACTCGCTGGCGACGAAGCCGCGCAGCAGCGCGCCCATCAGGCTGGTCTCGACTTCCATGAAGCCGTTGACCGCAATGCCGGTCAATGCGCGCACCGGATGCCCGTCGGGCAGATCTGCCTTGACGTTGGCGCTCGGCGGCGTGCTTTTGCGCGGCTCGCTGCGCAGGCGCAGGGTGGTGGTGCGGGTATCGACGCGGAAAAAAGGCCCGGTCGCGGTGATCGGGCTCGGTTGCGGCAGCGTCGTCTCGCCGGGCGTCGGCACCGGCGAGACCGGCGTCTGGCTGCCGATCGCCACGGTTTTCGACAGGCGGATGAATTCGAAGACCTGCTCGCCGTAGAACTTGTGTCCGTTGAAATGCCCCTGTTTCAGGCCTTTCGAAGGCCGGAAGCCGCCGGTGTTGTAGGCGATGGCGACATGGGCCAGTTCTTCGTCGCTCAGCCGCGTGCGCTGCTGGAAGCCGAGCGTGCGCAGCCCGCGCTTCAACTCGCCGATGCACATCGCCAACGTGTCGTCGAAGCGCACGTAGCGTCGCTGCAGGAAATACTGCGGGTCGGCGCTGAAGAACTGCAGATCGCGCTGGAACAGGCCGTAGCCGCGGCAGAACTTGTCCGGGTTCGCGACCGCGCTGTTGTAGCCGGGAACATGCGCGGCCATGTCCTCCAGCGCCCGGCGCGCGATCGCGAACATCGCCGCGCCATCTGCGTGCGCGATCAGCGCCGCACGGTGTTTCGGAAACGCGCGGCGTCCGCTGCCGTCTGCCCTCGCGTCGATGACATCGCCGACGCACAGTTCGAGGATCCGCGCGACCGGCAGACCGTCGCGCCGGAGCTTCGACCAGATGAAACCGGTTTCCTGGCACGCGACGGCGACGATGAGGTCGACCGTGAGCGGCGTTCCCACCAGTGCGGGCAGGATGCGTGCCTGGAAATTCTGCTTGAACCAGCGGATATCGTCGCGGGTAGGCATGAAGACCTCCTTGTTCCGCGCAGGCTCCGACGACGGATGTCGTCGGCGATCGAGGCGACCGGTCGCGGATTGCGGTCGCGCCGGTATCGAACGATAACCACGTGCGCAGGGCGCACGGCATCGAATCCGGTGACGAATGGAATCAACGCGGAATCGCCGCGGCGTCGGACAGCAGGGACGCCCGGATGCGCGAACGCATCCGGGGCACAGATGGTCATGCGGCCAGGAAGTCGAGCGGGTCGATCTCCTCGGCCATGAGCAGGCGGATGTCGTCGTTCGACAGCAGCGCGCGCAGTTGCGCGGCCATCGGTTTGAGCTGCTCGTGGGCGATGCACAGCGCCCAGACCTGATCGATCATCGTTTCGATGCCGATGGCCGGGTCGTAGCGCACCGCGCCGCTCTGCGCGACGATCTGCAGCAACTGCCGCGCGAGGTCGCGGGCCTGCTGCATCTTCGCCGCATGCGGGCGCAGGCCGAACTGGATCGCTTCCTGCAGATCGTGCAGCAGCGCGATGGCGATGGCCTGCTGGCGCCGACGCAGCGTGCCGCGGCGATCGTCGTCGAACGCGGGCGCGAGAATCCGCGCCTTGAAACCGGCGACCTGCGCGGCTTCGACCATGCGATGGCCGGAGAGCAGATCTTCGCAGCGGTCGATCCAGGCCATCAGCTCAGGCATCGCCGCGGGCGATTTGCGCTCGAAGCGACGGACGATGGCGGGCAGCAGCAACAACTGGTCGGACAACTGGTGGACGAGATGGCGTGTCGATCTCAGCATGGCCGATCACTCCGGCAGCAGTTTGCGTTCGACGGTGCCGTCGTCGCGTTCGATGGTCTGCCATTCCATGCCGTCTTCGCCGATCGTCATGCGGATCCGCACGATGTCTTCGGGCCGCTGCTCGCGCAGCCGATGCGACTCGGCGATGATCGACAATTGGTCCAACCGCGGTTTGTCGACGACGCCCCGGATCAGGCCCGCGCAGAGTTCCAGCATGCGGTCCGCGCTGTCTTCGGGTTTGTACTGGCCCGGGAATTTTCCGTCGTGCAGGCGCGCTTCCTCGCCGATGCGGAACAGTTCGGCGGCGATGGACGTCGCGAAACCGGAAAACGCCTCGGCCATGTCCTTGCCGCGGATGCTTTCGACCAGCGTGTCGACGCGCTGGTCGAGCGCGGTACGCAGGTGCTGCGCGGGCACCGGCGGCAATTCGGTATAGCCGACGCTGCGCGCCAGCTCGCGCGCGGCGACGCGTTTGAACTCGTCGTTGCCGATCGGGTCGAGCTGGTAGCCGATGAGCTCGCTCAGGCCTTCGATGGCGACCGGGATGGTCAGCTCGATGTCGCCGATGCGCATCCGCGGCACCGCGAAATGTTTGAGCAGGTCGTGCTTGGCGTATTGTTCGGCGACCTGCACGGTCTGTACGTCGGCCATCACGCGCGCATCGGTGATGCTGCTGAAGATGCCGCCGAGATATTCGTTGAGTGTAGGCATGGTCCGTGTCCTGGTGTAAGGGGAAGTGGGGCCGGCATTGCGCCGGCCCCGGGTGTCGCATCAGGCGCTGACGATGCTGTCTTCCAGCATGGTCAGGATGCGATCCAGGCCCGCCGGGATCTCATCGTTGACCGCGTGCACGCGCACGCCGAGGTTGTAGGTCTTCTCGACGCTGGTGCCGCTGCTGGCGGTGCGCTTGTACGACGCGGACGCCTTGAAGTTGACGATCTTGTAGTTGATGCCGAGTTCGGCGCTGGCCGCGAATTCGCTGGAAACGTTGGAGGTTTCCGTCGAGGTCAGCTTGGCGTTGAAGTCGATCGTCAGCGTTTCGATGCGCAGCGCCGGGATCGTCAGCATGGTCAGGAACGGTACCGAGATGATGACCTCTGCATCTTCGAACGGCTCGTTGGTCGGGCCGGCGGGCAGTTCCGGATCGAACGCCGGGTTCGGCGCCTTCTTCTTGTATTTGAAGTCGACGTAACGCAGATCGGTGATGTTGCCGCTGCCGTCCTTTTCGAAGCCGATTTCCTTGATGAAATTGACCTGCGACATCGACGCGGCGTGCTGGGCCTGCACCGCGGCCTGCAGCGGGCCGCCGATGTAGACGCTGAAGTCGAGACTGTTGAGTTCCTGTACGAGATTGGGCATGGGTCTTGCTCCTTGTGGTGTGTGCCTACTCTGTTGCGGCTTTTCGGCTTCCGCCGCCCGCGTGCAGCACCGTCCGCCGCGACCGGAACGCCATCCGTGGCGTTCCGCGTCGAAGGCAAGCGCGTCCCTGCGGAAACGACGTCCTGTCGTTTTCCCGGTGATCGACGAGTGGTCCGCCCGGCACGCGATCGGGCGGTCGTGGATGAGGTGTTCCGTCTGCGTGAGGACTATTGTCCTGATCCGGATCGCAAGGGTTGCGACTGCGGAAAAATGCATGAAAAGCAGGGGAAAAGAGGTTTCGGCCACTTCGGCCGAATCGTTCGATCCGCCTCTGTGGGAGCGCCGGAAGTCGCGATGGCACCAGGCAAAACCATCCGCGATCCATGCGGAGAAATAGGCTGGGCCGACAAGCCCGGCATCGACGTGGTTCGAAACGCGGGTAGGCTGGGCTGGCAAGCCCAGCATCGACGTAGTTCGAGTTCAGGCTGGGCTTGACAGCCCAGCCTACGCCGGTCGGCGCGAAGCGTGCGGCCAGTGATCTTGTCTGCGCGCGCAGTTGCGTAGGGCGGGCTCAAGCCCGCCATGGCTGTCCGCTATCGATGTTTTCCATCGATGCCGGCGGCGATGCCACAGGATGATCGAACCGATCGCCGCTGGCGGATCGGTCTGTCGATTTCCATCGTCGTGCGCTCGCGGCGGGCTTGAGCCCGCCCTACGGATCTGCGCCTCTACAGCCGGTTGACGCGGAACTTGCGGCCCTTGATCTTGCCGGCGCGCAGTCGCGACAGTGCGGTGTCCGCCTGCGCGCGCGCGATGGCGACATAGGCGCGGGTGGCGTAGACGTCGATCTTGCCGATGGCCTCGACCTTCAGTCCGGCGTCGCCGGTGAGCGCGCCGACGATGTCGCCCGGCCGCAGCTTGTCGCTGCGTCCGGCATCGATGCGCAGGGTGACCATCCCCGCGGGCTGCACGTTGTGCGGCCGTCCGGCCAGCGGTTCCATGCGTTCCCAGCGCAGCTGTTTGCCGAGCCGTTCGCTGATCGCGGTCTTGCGCGGCAGTTCGTGCGGCATGCACAGGCTCAGCGCGAGTCCTTTGCGCCCGGCGCGGCCGGTGCGGCCGATGCGGTGCAGATAGGTATCGGCATCGGTCGGCAGGTCGTAGTTCACCACCGCGCCGAGATCTTCGACATCGAGCCCGCGCGCGGCGACATCGCTGGCCACCAGCACGCTGCAGCTGCGGTTCGCGAAGCGCACCAGCACTTCGTCGCGGTCGCGCTGCTCCATGTCGCCGTGCAGCGCCAGCGCGGTGAAGCCGTAATGCGCCAGCGAGCCGACCACTTCCTCGGTGTCCTTGCGCATGTTGCAGAACACCACGCAGGATTCCGGCTTGTAGCGCAGCAGCAGCGCGGCGAGCAGCGGCGCCTTGCGGTCCGGGTCAACTTCGAAGAACAGTTGTTCGATGGTGTCGGGTTCGGCGCCGCCGTCGATGCTCACTTCCAGCGCATCGCCGAGCATGGCGTTGCCCAGCGTGCGGATGGCGTCGGGAAATGTCGCCGAGAACAAGAGCGTCTGGCGATGCTTCGGCGTGCGCTTGACGATGTCGCGGATCGCGTCCTCGAAGCCCATGTCGAGCATGCGGTCGGCTTCGTCCAGGACCAGCGTGCCCACGCCGCCCAGTTGCAGGGCTTTCTTCTGCATGAGTTCCTGGATGCGTCCGGGCGTGCCGACGACGACATGCGGCTCGTGGGTGAGCGAGGCGAGCTGCGGCCCCAGCGGAATGCCGCCGCAGAGGATCGAGATCTTGAGGTTGGGAATGCCGGTGGCGAGTTTGCGCAGTTGTTTGCCGACCTGATCCGCGAGTTCGCGGGTGGGGCACAGCACCAGCGCCTGGGTCCGGATCGTCATCGGATCGAGCCGGTGCAGCAGGCCCAGCCCGAACGCCGCGGTCTTGCCGCTGCCGGTGGGCGCCTGCGCGATCACATCGCGACCGTCCAGGATCGCCGGCAGCGCCTGCGCCTGGATCGGCGTCATCGCGGTGTAGCCGAGGGCGTCGATGCCCTGCAGCAGGGCGGGAGAAAGCGGCAGCGCGGCGAAATCGGTGGTCGTGGTCATCCCGCCATGATCGCAGACCCGCTCGCGTAGGAGGGCCTTCAGCCCCGATCTTTTCCCACCGATGTCATCGAATGCGATCCGCCAGAAGGCCATCCTGCGACCGCGATGGTCTTGGAACCCGGCGAGGAGCTCGGGCCTGAAGGCCCTCCTACGACAGCCACCGCAACAGGCGATCGGCGACTGCCGGATCGCTCAGCAGCTCAAGATGACTCGTCTCGTAGGCGATCCACTGCCGCGATTTGGGGAAGGGCAGCGCACGTTTCGGGTCCGGGTGATGGCCCAGCGCGCTGGCGACGGGCACCAGGCCGTCGCCGATCCACCGGTCCTGCAGGTCGCCGCGCCGCTGGCCGGCGGTCGCGGCGATGGCGTAGCAGCGCACGCCCTTCGGCAGCGGCGCGACCGCTTTGCGGCGACGGGTGCCGTCGTGCGGATGCGCGTCGAGCGGATGGCCGTGACGCAGGTCGGTGATGCCGGCGCTGCGGATCTTGCCGACGCGCGCCAGCGGTGCCGCGAACGGCGTCGCGCCCAGGACCATGTCGATCCAGTTGCCGCCGCGCTCCAGCGGTGCGCCGTGGTGCGGCGAACCCATGCAGACCAGATGGCGCAGCGACTTCAGCCAGGCATGATCGAGCCTGTCGGCCTGACGGCAGGCGCTGCGCGCGACCAGCCCGCCCATGCTGTGGCCGATGATCGCGATCTCGTCGATCGGTACCGGCCACTGCTGCTGCAGGGTTTCCAACTGGTGGGCGAACCGGCGGCCGTTGTCGGCGATCGACAGCCCGGAGTTGTAATGCAGATACAGCGGCGTGTAGCCCAGCGCATCGGCGAGCATCGCGCCGTGATCGTGGCCGTCGCGCGTCCACTGCAGATCGTTCATGCACAGGCCGTGGACCAGGATCAGCAGCTTCGAGCTGTGGTTCGGAATCGTTTCGACCAGTGTCTCCGTTCGCAGCGACAAGGGTTCGCCCGCATGGTGCAGGCGCATCGGCAGCGTCAGGGAATTGCCGGTCGCGGCGAGGTGATCGCCGAGCACGCCGTTGAGCGCCGCGATCACCGCTTCGCGCTGCGGCGATCTGCGGCCTGTCGGGTTTGCCTCCGCACGATGCGCGAGCAGGGTGTCGAGCGCGCTGCCGGTGAGACCGGTCACGCCGCGGATGCTGCGGTACACCAGGCCGGTGATGCCGGCGGTGCGCTCAGGCGCGGCGCCGCGGACGCCCAGATGTGGATTGGCGATCGCGGCATGCATCGCTTCGACGAGATCGGCGACGCTGGAGGTCGCGCTTACGCCCAGGCGCGCGAAGCCGTGGAGGTCGGACAGGCGCAGGAGATTCCTGTCGATCATGCGGGGGATGTCTCATAGCCGTGTTGCGCTGCAGTATGCATGAAGCGACCGCGCCGCAATGCCGTCGGCCTCGGCTGTTTCTCCTTCCCCCGCGTGCGGGGGAAGGTCGGGATGGGGGTGCTGTGCGCTGTCATGTCGCGCGCCCCCACCTCAATCCTCCTCCGCATGCGGGGGAGGAGGCCACATCAACAGCGCCGCCGGACATATTCAGCAGCGTTAACCGGCTGGCATCGGCCTGGCGGCGGCGTATCGCATTTCGCAATCGTCAAATGCGAGCGATCGCAGCCATCAGAACGTGATGCCCCAACTGTTGATGTAGCCGGTGTCCGCGGTGGCGTTGTCGTTGACGCGCAGTCGCCAGGTGCCGTTCAACGTTTCCGACGACAGATTCACCGAGAAGGTCTGGATGATGTTGTCGGCGCTGCCGCCGCTGCGGTTGTGCAGCACGTAGACCGTGCCGTCGGGCGCGATCAGGTCCACCTTCAGGTCGGCCTTGTAGGTGTGGACGATGTTCACCGCCACCGGCGTCGCGCTGGAGGCGTTGCCGGTGCGGCCGCTGACCACGATCGAGCTCTGCACGGTGGTGTTGTCCGGAATCGTCACGTCGGTGTCGTTGGTGTAACTCACGGCGCCGCCGCTGCTTACGGTCACCGACAGCGACTTCGTGTTGGTCAAACCGCTGTCGTCGGTGACGGTCAATGTCACCGTGTAGGTGCCGGCGGCCGCATATGTGTGGCTGGGACTGGTGGCGGTGGACGAGGTGCTGTCGCCGAAATTCCAGCTGCGCGACACGATGCTGCCGTCGGCATCGGTCGAGCTGTCGGTGAAGTTCGCGGTCAGCGCCGAGGTGGCGACGCTGAAGTTCGCGGTCGGCGCGATCGGGGCGGTGCCGCCGATGGTGAGCAATACCGCGTTCGGCGTGCCCGGTTTGCCCGAGGCGTCGGTGCCCTGCACGTAGACGATGTGCCGGCCTGCCGTCATACCGGTGGTGCCGAGGCTCGCGGTCACCGTTTCGCGGGTGCTGTTGAAGCTGCCGTCGCTGGCGGTCATGACGATGCCGCTCGCGCCCGCTTCCCATGGCGGAATGTCGACGTAGAGCCTTGCGGACGCGATGGCGTGGGTGGCTTCGGTGCCGTTGCTCTGGTTGAACTGGCTGTCGTCCAGGATCGCGGAGATCGTGACCGGCGTGCCGGCGGGCACCGAGGCGCTGGACGTGGACACGCTGACGGTGTTCGGGCCGGACGGGTAGCGGTACGGCGCGGTCAGATTGCGCGCGGAGTACTTCAGCGCGGCCAGATTCCTCGGCAGCGTCGTCGATTGGAACGTGGTGCAGGATTCGAAGAAGGCGACGCCGAGTTCGATCGTGTAGCTGGGCACGCCGAGCAGGCCGTACATGCTGTCGTCGGTGGCGCCGTCGGTCGCGTACAGACCGACCGATTGTTCGGGCCTGTAGCTGTTGAAGAACGCCAGCCGCCTGCCCAGCGTGGCCAGCGCGGTGCTGTTGGGTGCGGGACTGGTGGTGTCGCCCCAGGGCCACAGGACCAGCTGCGAATAGCTGTGGATGTCGAAGAAGACGCCCTGATAGTCGTCGGGCGCGGCGCTGCTGGAAGCGTCGCCACGGCGGTCCGGGAACACGCCGCCGCTGTAGACGCCGCTGGCGCCCGGCGTGCCGGCGACGAAGCGCACCAGGTTCTGGGTTTCGGGTTCGGATTGCGCGACCGGGCCGTGATAGGTCTCGGCGCAGGCGTTGGGGCTGGAGCCGCCGGCGACGGTGTTCCAGTGGAACGGGAAATTGCGGTTGAGGTCGGTGCCGATACTGTTCGCGCTGCAGCTGCCGTTGGTGTTGTTGACGTTCTTGCGCCACGACAGGCCGGTTTCCGCTTTCTTGCGGCCGTCGGGATTGGCCTGCAGGATCAGGTGGAACACGTAGTTGTCCATCAGCCATGTGGCTTCGGGATCGGTGCCGTAACCGTTGACCAGCCATTCCGCGAAACGCGTGGTCAGTTCGGCGGGCGTGTACTCGCGGGCGTGGATCGACGCGAACACCACCATCGGCGGCTTGTTCGGCCGGCTGGCGTTGGTCGCCGAGTTGGTGAGGCGCAGCACTTTCATGTCGTAGCCGCCGGTGTTGCGCGACTTCAGCCAGGTCGGGCCGATGTTCGAGACGCTGGCGAGCGCGGGTTTGCCGGCGACGAGCTGATCGATGGTGGTGTAGGTTTCCTCGACCGTGCGGTAGCAGGCGTAGCCGGAGATGCTGCGGGTGCCGAACTGGCGGTTCGCCATCGCGTTTTCGACGCTGCGGATGCGGTCGGTCGACGCCTGGTCGATCGTGACCTTCATGCCCATGCGGCGGATCTCGTCGATGTCCGCGGCGGTGGCTTCGAGCCGCGCGGTCTTCGCGTTGTCGTCGACGATCATGTGCTGGAACATCCCGCCGAGCGTCTGCAACTGGGCGCGTTCGCGATAGCGGACGATCACGAACGAGAGGCGATCGGCGTCGCTTGTCGACGCCGCTGCGCCGGCGCCGGGCGGCGCGGCGATGGACGGGCCGGCGAGGCAGAGCAACAGGGCAGCGGGCAGCAGGGCGGTGGGCAACAGCAGGCGGGCAGTCATGGCATCTCCGTGTGGTGGAATTCCGTGTGGCGGCAGGTCGCGTCATCTCGACCTGAAGGCCATGAGCGGCGCCAAGGGTCGGGGGAGCAGGGTGTTTGCCCGGTATTCGCAGGCTTTGCAACCCGGCGCGCACGAAATGCAGATCGCTCGCGGGCGGTACGCATGCCGTCCACCGGCACGCTTCCGGGCCGGTACGGGCGAATTCCGTGCAAACGGCACGAAAACCGCGACATGCATCGAGTGCGCCCGGCGACCCGCGGTTCGAATCTGAGCGCGCGGTCGAATCCGCTTTGCTGCACTGCAGCAACGAATTGCGAGACGTCGAGGCGTGGCTGCGATGGCCGCAGGAAATGCATCTGCGACAGACGTCGCGTTTCGACGGTCCGCCGCAGTTCGCGATGTAGGTACATGACCGGTTATCGTAAGCGGATGCCGCCTTCGAGCGCGGCATCCGGACGGCGCCCGGAGCGCCGCATCCGAGGGGGCGGGATCTCCGGGCGTGCATCCGGGAGTATCTCCGGAACAACACAGGCAAGACATCCCGAAGTACATCCGGGACTACACGCGGAACTGAACGGGGGAACACCATGACCACTGCAGAGTCCATCGCGACTCCACAGCTCATCGCGCGCGAATGCCGGCAGCTGGTGCTCAGCCAGGGCAGGGCCGGCGCGGCCGCGACCATCGGCGTGGCGACGCTGTTCCTGCTGGCGCTGCGCGACGTGCATCCGCAGCAGCAACTGACCGGCTGGGCGATCGCGGTCGTGGCCATCTCGATGCTGCGCGTCGCGCTGGCGGGCTGGGCGAAGCGTTCGACGCCGGAAGCCGGCGATATCCAGCCGAACACGCCGCTGATCTGCATCATCGTCGGCGTGCTGTCCGGTGGCGTCTGGGGCGCCGCGGCGACCATGCTGTTCCCGCTGGGCCACAGCGAACTCTATTTCGTCACCGCATTCCTGCTGATCGGCATGCCCGCGGGTGCGATCAGCAGTTTCGGCGCGTGGTGGCCGGCCTATGCCGCGTATGTGCTGGCCAGCGTCGGTCCGTTCGCCGTGTACTTTTTGGCGACGGGCCACAGCGAATTCGTGATCGCGGGGCTGGCGGCGTGTCTGTTCGGCGCGTTCCTGCTGCGCGAGGGGCATGTCATCGGCCGCACCATCAGCCGCAACATCGCCCAGCGCATCGCGCTGATGGCGATGACGAAAACCCTTGGCGACGCATTGGATCGCGCCGATGCCGCCAATCGCGCCAAGTCGGCGTTCCTGGCGAACATGCGCCACGAACTGCGCACGCCGCTGAACGTGATCCTGGGCATGAGCCAGCTGCTGGTCGAATCGCCGGATGCGCCCGAACACCGCGCCTTGCCGCACCAGATCCGGCGCGCCGGGCAATCGTTGCTGGCGCTGATCGACGACGTCCTGGATCTGTCGCAGATCGAGGCGGGCCGGATCACGCTGCAGCCTGCGCCGTTCGCGCCGCGACGGGTGGTCGACGATGTGATCGAGATGTTCGCGCTGGAAGCCGAAGCCAAGTCGCTGCGCGTGGACGCGGTGTACGCGGCATCGATGCCCGAGCTGTTCGTCGGCGACGAGGCGCGGCTGCGGCAGGTCGTGCTGAATCTGGTCGGCAATGCGATCAAGTTCACCGCGGCGGGCAGCGTGCGTATCGAGGTGTCCTTCGGCGCGGCCGCAGACGGCGCCGCGGATGAGGCCGCGGACGATGCGCCGTCGATGCTGCGGATCGAAGTGGCCGACACCGGCCCGGGCATCGCCGAAAGCGAGCACGCGCGGATCTTCAGCGCGTTCCAGCAGGGCGACGAGTCTTCGACGCGCGCGTATCCCGGCACAGGCCTGGGCCTGAAGATTTCCAGCGAACTGGTCGCGATGATGGGCGGCCGGATCGAGGTGCGCAGCGTGCCGGGCGCGGGCAGCGCGTTCGTGGTGCTGGTGCCGGAGTCGACCATGCCCGCAGAGCGCGCCGAAGACGCCGCTGCGGAATCCGCCCGGAGAACACCGGATCCGGCGATCGCGTCGGTCACATCGATTGCGGGTCTGCGGGTGCTGGTGGTCGAGGACAACGTGGTGAATGCGTCGCTGGTCCGGCTGCTGCTGGAGCGCGAGGGTTGCCTGGTGAGCGATGCCGCCAGCGGCTTGCAGGCGCTGGACATGCTGCGTACCTGCGAGTGGGATGTGGTGCTGATGGACTGCCAGATGCCGGAGATGGACGGTTATGCGGCCACGCGTTACTGGCGTCGCATGGAACTCACCGAACGGCGTCCGCGGCTGCCGATCCTCGCGTTGACGGCCCACGCCATGGCCGACGACCGCAAGCGCTGCCTCGATGCCGGCATGGACGACTATCTGACCAAGCCGGTGAAACTCGACGCGCTGCGCGCGGTGCTGTCCCGGTATGCTCCGGGTATCGCCGTCGGATCGGAACCGGTTCCGGTGGAATCCGCAGCCGCGGAACGGAACGGCATCAAGGAGATCGACATCGACACCGTCGTATCGGAGCCCACAGCGACATGAGCCGTTTGTTGATCGTCGGCAGTACCGGCCTGGTGGGCGGGCTTGCGCTGACCCGGGCGCTGGCCGATGCGCGTTTCGCGCAGGTGATCGCGCCCACGCGCCGCCCGCTGCCGCTGCAGCACGCCAAACTGGAGAACCCGGTCGTCGATTTCGATGCGCTGCCGGCGTCCGCAGCGTGGTGGCAGGTCGACGCGGTGGTCTGCGGACTAGGCACCACGATCCGCGATGCCGGTTCGCGGCCCGCGTTCCGACGGGTGGATTTCGATTACGTGCTGGCTATGGCGACGCACGCCCGCGAAGCCGGCGCGCGCAGCTTCGCGCTGACCTCCGCGCTGGGCGCCAACGCGCGCTCGGGCAATTTCTATCTGCGCACCAAGGGCGAAGCCGAAGACGCTTTGCGCACGCTCGGTTATCCGTCGCTGACCCTGGTGCGGCCGTCGATGATCGGCGGCGAACGCGAACGGCGGCGGCCGATGGAGCATCTCGCCGCACGGTTGATGCAAGCGGTCGAACCGCTGGTGCCGCGACGCTACCGGGTGGTGCAGGCGGAACGCATCGCGCAGTGCCTGCTGGATTCGGCATTCGCGGCGGAGCCTGATGTGCGCGTGGTGGAATCCGAGCAGATCTGACGTTTGCCGGTACCGACCGGGTGGAATGTCGTCGCCGTTTTTGCGCGTGAACGCTGGCATGCGGGACGGCTCCCCTGTCCCTGCCTGCCCGGCGGGCCGACAATACCAATGCGTACGGAACGGTGTAACCCCATGATTCCGAAAATATTTTTGTTGCGGTGCAGCAATTCATTCGAATCCATGCGGAACTCTGGAGCCAATGCCCCAACGCTTGGGCGCACAATATGCGGTCTTGCCGAAGTTCCCGGATATTGCGTATGTCGACCGAAACCCCCTCCCTGCGTTTTGCCGATCTTGGCCTGGCCGAGACCGTGATGGCGGCGGTCGCCGAAGTCGGATACGAAACCCCGTCGCCGATCCAGGCCGCGACCATCCCCGCGCTGCTGGCCGGTCGCGACGTGCTCGGACAGGCGCAGACCGGCACCGGCAAGACCGCTGCGTTCGCGCTGCCGCTGCTGTCGCGGCTGGACCTGAAGCAGGCCAAGCCGCAGGTGCTGGTGCTGGCGCCCACCCGCGAACTCGCGATCCAGGTCGCCGAAGCCTTCCAGCGTTACGCCAACAAGATTCCCGGCTTCCACGTGTTGCCGATCTACGGCGGTCAGAGCTATTACCCGCAGCTGCAGGCGCTGAAGCGCGGCGTGCATGTGGTGGTGGGCACCCCGGGCCGGGTCATCGATCATCTCGACCGCGGCACCCTGGACCTGTCGGAACTCAAGGCGCTGGTGCTGGACGAAGCCGACGAAATGCTGCGCATGGGCTTCATCGACGATGTCGAGACCGTGCTGAAGAAAGTGCCGGAAACCCGCCAGGTCGCGCTGTTCTCGGCGACCATGCCCAGCCAGATCCGCCGCATCGCCCAGACCTATCTGCGCGACCCCGCGGAAGTGACCATCGCCGCGAAGACCACCACCGCCACCAACATCCGCCAGCGATTCTGGTTCGTCAGCGGCATGCACAAACTCGATGCGCTGACCCGCATCCTCGAAGCCGAGCCCTACGACGCGATGCTGGTGTTCGCGCGCACCAAGCTGGCCACCGATGAGCTGGCCGAGAAGCTGCAGGCGCGCGGCCTGGCCGCCGCCGCGATCAACGGCGACGTGCAGCAGGCGCAGCGCGAGAAGACCATCCAGAATCTCAAGGACGGCAAGATCGACATCCTGGTCGCCACCGATGTCGCCGCCCGCGGCCTCGACGTGGAACGCATCAGCCACGTCCTGAACTACGACATTCCGTACGACACCGAAAGCTACGTCCACCGCATCGGCCGCACCGGCCGCGCCGGGCGCAGCGGCGAGGCGATCCTGTTCGTCAGCCCGCGCGAGAAGAACATGCTCCGCGCGATCGAACGCGCCACCCGCCAGCCGATCGCGGAAATGCAGCTGCCGACCGTGGAGAGCGTCAACGACGCCCGCGTCACCCGGTTCCTGACCCGCATCACCGACACCCTGGCGCAGGGCGCGGGCGATGGCGGCGATATCGGCCTGTACCGCGAGCTGGTCGAACGCTACGAACGCGAACAGAACGTGCCGGCGATCGAGGTCGCCGCGGCGCTGGCGAAACTGCTGCAGGGCGATACGCCGCTGCTGCTGGCGCCGGACCGCAAGCCGCAGCCGTTCGCGCAGAATCGCGAGTACGCCGAACGCGTCCAGCGCGCCGATCGCGGTCCGGACCGGGCCGGCGGCGAGCGCGGCGGCGAACGCACCGAGCGTGGAGATCGCGGCGACCGCCCGCAGCGCGAGCCGCGCCCGGGCCAGGAGCGTCGCGAATTCGCGCCGAAGAAGGATTTCGCACCGCGTTCCGCGCCCGAGCCGGGCATGGAAACGTATCGCATCGAAGTCGGGCACATGCACGGCGTGAAGCCGGGCAACATCGTCGGCGCGATCGCCAACGAAGCCGAACTCGACAGCAAGTACATCGGCCGCATCGATATCCACGACGACCATTCGATCCTCGATCTGCCCGACGGCATGCCCAAACCGCTGCTGATGCACCTTAAAAAGGTGCGCGTGGCCGGCCAGGCGCTGCGTCTGCAGAAACTGGACGAATACGACGGCAGCGGCGGCGCGGGCTCCGGCGGCTTCAAGCCGGACGGTTTCAAGTCGGAAGGCTTCAAGCCGCGCAGCGCATTCAAGCCCGAAGGCTTCAAACCGGGCGGCTCGAAGTCGGGTTTCAATCCCGCAGGCAAGCCGCCGGCCAAACCGCATCGCAAGGGACCGCCCAAGGCCTGACCCACGTACCTGCGCGGAAACGATCCGCGCGGGCCTGTTACCGGTACCGTCGGCAAAAAAGCGTCGCATGAGCATTGCAGATCGCACGGATCGTGAGCGGCTTCACACCGTACGCATGCGCACGCATTGCGATGTCACTTCCGGCCGCCCACAATCGGGCATCTCCCCGGAGTCCTCAGCGTGACCGAATCAGCGACCGCAACACCCGCCGCAGCACCCTCTGCTCCCTCCACCGCCTCCCAGCTGCGCCAACGCTGCGCAGAATTCGCCCGTCCCGTGGCGGGCCGCGCCGTATGGCAGCTGATCAACACCCTGGTCCCGTTCGCCGCACTGTGGGCGCTGATGGCCTGGAGCGTGATCGATCAGTGGAACTATCTCTGGACGCTGCTGCTGGCCCTGCCGACCGCCGGCCTGTATGTGCGCACTTTCATCATCCAGCACGACTGCGGCCATGGCTCGTTCTTCGCCAGTCAGCGCGTCAACGACATGGTGGGTCGCTGCCTCGGCGTGATCACCCTGTTTCCGTACGGTTACTGGAAGAAGACCCACGCGATCCATCACGGTACCTCGGGCAATCTCGACCGCCGTGAAGTGGGCGACATCGAAACCCTCACGGTCGCCGAATACCGCCAGCGCTCGTGGTTCGGCCGCTTCTGCTACCGCTTCTACCGCAGCACCCCGGTGCTGCTGGGCATCGGCCCGATGTACCAGTTCGTGATCAAGCACCGCTTCCCGTTCGACATGCCGTTCACGTGGAAAAAGGAATGGATGAGCGTGCTGCTCAACAACCTCACCCTCGCGATCGTGTTCGTGGCGATGTGGTGGACGGTCGGCTGGCACATCGCCCTGCTGGTGCATCTGCCGGTAGTGCTCATCGCCGGCGCCGGCGGCGTGTGGCTGTTCTATGTGCAGCACACCTTCGAAGGCGCCTACTGGACGCGCGGCGAGGACTGGAGCTCGCACGAGGCCGCGGTGTCCGGCAGTTCGTTCTACGACCTGCCGCGGGTCATGCACTGGTTCACCGGCAACATCGCCTATCACCACATCCATCACCTCGCCAGCCGCATTCCCAACTACCGCCTGCGCGAAGCCTTCGAGTCCAGCCCCGTGCTGCAGCAGGCGCCGCGCCTGACCCTCTGGTCCAGCCTGCGCTGCGCAAGGCTGAAGCTGTGGGACGAGGATCTGAAGCAGCTGGTGGGTTTCCCGAAACGCGTTCGGGCCTGAGTCCGCTTCCGGAGAATATTCCCCGCACTTGCCATCGCCATGAAGCTGGTGTTCGATAGACACAGGTTCGGGGGAAAACGGCGGGGAATCGATGCATAGGGACAGAGCGGTTCGCAGCATCGCTGCGGTGCTGTGCGCGTTGGCGGGTGTTTGCGCGCAGGCAGCGCCGCCGACGCTGGAAGAGATCCTCAAACCGAGTCTTCACGAGATCGTGAAGATTTCGCCGGACGGCAGATATGTGGCCGCGACCCTGCGAAAGCCGGAAAACAATCAGAACCGGATGCTCCTGGTCATCATCGATCGAGAGACCAACAAGCCGGTGCGGATACTGGATCCCGAAGAGAAGGCCGAGATCAGCCGGGTCTGGTGGGTGAACAACGAACGTTTGTTCGTGATGTCGACCTGGGCCGGAAACAGCGTCCAACAGTACTACCTGGATCCGCGCGTCATCGCGATCAATGTGGACGGCACCCGCATCCGTGGCTTCTATGCCTCGATCGTCGATACTCTGGTCGACGACGACAAGCACATCCTGATCGAGCGCTGCGCGAAGCAGACCCACAAGGGCTGCAAGACCTACGTGCAGAAAGTCGTCGAAGACGGCAAGACCGGGCCGCGCATCGCCGATGCGCCGGCCATCGATACCTCGTTCTTCACCGACAACGCCGGCAACGTCCTGTTCGCGACCGCCTGGAGCGACGACCGCATCCAGAGAGTCTGGATCCGCAAGGGCGAGGACTGGGAAATCTTCAACGACGAATCGCAGAGCGGCGTCGAGATCGGGCTCATCGGCACGTCGCGCGACGACTCCAAGGTGTTCATCCTGACCGAACGGAAAGAGGGGCCGGACGCGATCGAACGCATGGATCTGGCGACCCGCGAGCGCGTGATGGTGATGAGCGATCCGAAGCTGGATCCTGCGTTCGTCCTGTGGTCGGCGGACGGCCGGCAACCGATCGGTGCCGCCTACGGCGTGGGCGTACCGCGCGCGCGTTTCTGGGATGCGACCGATCCCGACGCCAAACTCCTGCGCGGCATGGAGGCGGCGTTTCCCGACGATGCGGTGGCTTTCGCCAACGGATCGCGCGACGGCCAGCATATCGTCGTCAAGGTCTGGAGCGATCGCGATCCCGGCAGCTTCTACATGCTCGATCGGAAGACCAGGCACATGCAGCTCGCCGCACGCGTCAAACCATGGCTGAATCCTGAAGCGATGGCGCGCAATCTTCCGATCGCGTTCACTGCGCGCGACGGCACGGAATTGCACGGTTATCTGACCATGCCGCTGGCCACGACCTCCCCACCGCCGCTTGTGGTCATGCCGCACGGCGGCCCGTTCGGCGTGATGGACGAATGGGGCTATGACGAGGAATCGCAGATTCTGGCGGCCAACGGTTATGCCGTGCTGCGGGTGAACTATCGCGGCTCCGATGGTTTCGGACAGGCGTTCGAGCGTTCCGGTTACCGCCAGTGGGGCCTGAAGATCATGGACGATATCGTCGATGGCACGCGTTGGGCGATGAACGGCGGCCGGATCGATCCCGGACGCGTCTGCATCTGGGGTACCAGTTTCGGTGGTTACGCCGCGTTGCGGGGCGTTACGCGCGAGCCTGATCTGTACCGCTGTGCGATTTCGACGGCGGGCGCGACCAATCTGATCATCACCCGCAAGTGGGGCGATACCCACCAGTCGGAGTGGGGCCGAAATTATCTCGATGAAGCTGTCGGCGACGATGAGAAAGCGTTGTTCGATCAATCGCCGGTGAAGCATGTCGCGAGCATCAAGGCGAACGTTCTGCTGGTCCATGGCAATCACGACCGGCGCGTGTCGTTCGAACACGCGCGGGCGATGGTCGCGGCGATGGAGAAGGCCGGAAAGCCGATGGAAACATTCTTCTTCGACGACGAAACCCATGGCATTTACGGCGAAGAAAACAGGCGCGAGTATTACGGGCGCGTACTGAAATTCCTACGCGCCAACCTCGGTGCGGAATAGGCGGACCGGCGCATGACGACTTCGGAACGGGCGCCATGATCATTCCCCGCTACTGGGCCGAAGCCCGCCTCCAGCATCGCGACCGCAAGCGTCAGGTGACGGTGCGGCGTTTCGGCTGGTCGGACATCGGCGAAGCCGAGGCCCAGGCGCACGCCGATGCGCGCGTACGCGAGGCGCTGGAACGCGTGCTCGCCGGCGAGGCGCTGCCCAGGCGCGAACGGCGGGTCGCCTACAACGGCGCCGACGGCGTGCCGATCCGCGAGGAGATCGTCGACCGCCACGGCGACAGCGTGATCACCCGCAACGGCTATGGCGCGCTGTGCCTGAACACGCCGGGCGTGTTGTTCGCGGATATCGATTTCGAACGCGCGAGCGGTATTCGCCCGATCCTGCTGGCGATGGCCTGCCTGTTGATCATCGTGTCCACGACGTTGACTGTCGGTTTCGGCATCCCTTTGCCATTGGCAGCGATCATTGCGTTGGTCGTCGCGGTCAGCATGGGTGGGCCCTTGCTGAACATCTTGCGCCGGATCTCGACGCGGATACGCGGTGGAAACCAGAAGATCGCGCGCGACAGGATCGCGACATTCCTTGCCGGCCACCCCGACTGGCGCGTCCGCATCTACCGCACGCCCGCGGGCTTGCGCATGTTGGCGCTGCATCGGTTGTTCGATCCGCGCGAAGCCGCGGTGCAGGCGTGTTTCGACGCGCTCGGCGTCGATCCGATATACGCGCGCATGTGCCATAACCAGCATTGTTTCCGCGCGCGGGTGAGTCCGAAACCGTGGCGGATGGGAATGCCGCGCATGCATCCGCCTTATTCGGCGGCGTGGCGGCCGGAGCACGCGCATCTGCCCGCGCGCCTGGCGTGGATCGACGATTACCAGCGCGAGGCGCAGGATTACGCGTCCTGTCGCTACATCGAGACGCTTGGGAATGGCTTGGTCAACGCTGATGCCGATGCGGTGCGCGAACTCCACGATCTGCTGTGTCAGGCGGAGCGCGATCTGGCGATTGCGTAGGCGGGCCTTGGTCGGCTTCGTTCGGAACCGCCGTTTCGATATCGTCAGCCGTTGGCACGGCCGCATTGTTGCGGCATGTCGAGTTCGGCCTGGGCCGGCCTGAAGGCCCTCCTACAGGTTTGCGGGATCAGCTGGCGATCACGTCGATCGCCGCATCCCCGGTTTCGACGCGCTGGCCGCTGCGGATCTTGCAGGTCTTGCGCAGCTCGACCGCGCCGTCGACGCGCACCGCGCCGCTGGCGACCAGATGCTTGCCGGCGCCGCCGCTGTCGCATACGCCGGTCAGCTTCAGCAACTGGTTCAGTTCGATATGGTCGCGGTCGAGTTCGAAGCGGATCAGGGGCATGGGCAGGAATCGGTATGGCGCGGTCGGGCCTAGCATAACGACCCGTCGCCCTCTTCGCCGGACGTGTCCGGCAGAGCGGGTTCCGCAGGGATCGTTCCGCCGCGACCGGGCTGCTGACACAATGCTGTCAGCAGGGGGCGACGATGCTGTGCGCTCCCGACCACGCGTCGACCACGCGGCAAGACACAGGACACGCCCATGCTCGCCTACACCACCCTCGGTACCCACGACCTCGCCCGCGCCGCGGATTTCTACGATGCGGTGCTCGCCGAGCTCGGCGCGAAGCGTTTCATGGAAGAACCCGATTACTACGTCTCCTGGGGCAACTCGGAGCAGGGCGCGGGCCTCGGCATCACCTATCCGTTCAACAAGGAAGCCGCGACCGTCGGCAACGGCACCATGGTGGCGCTCGGCGCCGCCAGCCGCGAGCAGGTCGATCGCGTCCACGCCAGGGCCATGGAACTGGGCGGCACCGACGAGGGTGCGCCGGGCCAGCGCTGGCCCGGCTTCTACGCGGCGTATTTCCGCGATCTCGACGGCAACAAATTGAACTGTTGCTACATGGGCGAATGATCGACGCCGCATGCGTTGCGAGCATCGGCTCGAACGCATGCGACCGATCATCCCGATCATTCCTGTCCATTCGATGCGCCGCGCCGACCGCCTGTTCCAGATCGTGCAGTTCATCCGCGGCCGTCGCCTGACGACGGCCGCGCACCTCGCCGAGCGCCTGGAAATCTCGCAGCGTTCGGTCTATCGCGACATCGCCGCGCTGCAGGCGCAGGGCGTGCCGATCGAAGGCGAAGCCGGCGTGGGGTATCGCATGCGCCGCGGTTTCGATCTGCCGCCGCTGATGTTCGATACCGCCGAAGCGCAGGCGCTGGTGGCCTGCGTGCGTATTGCCCAAGCGCGCATCGACACCGGACTGGCGCGACGCGCGGAGGATGCGCTGGCGAAGATCCTGACGGTATTGCCCAGCGCCGAGCGCGCCGCAGCGGAAAGTCTGGCGGTGTTTGCGCCGTCGGTGGGGCCGGACGCCGAAACCCGCGACCGGCTTCAGCAGTTGCGCCATGCCACCGAGGGCAAACACAGGCTGCGGCTGGACTATCTGGATCTGAAGGATGAGGCGACCCTGCGCGTGGTGCGGCCGCTGGGCTGTTTCTACTGGGGCAATGTGTGGACGCTGGCGGCGTGGTGCGAGACGCGCCAGGATTTCCGCAATTTCCGCGTCGATCGTATCCGTTCGATTGAAACGCTGATGGAGCGTTTCCGCGACGAGCCCGGCAAGACCCTACCGGATCTGCTGCGGATCTACGACGGCTGCGACGAGATGCGCTGAGGCTTCAGCGCAGTTCGATCCTGAGCTGACCGCCGCGCCACGCCAGCACCGCGCCGTCGCGGGTGATCCGTTCGATCACCAGTTCGCCGAGCAGATCGCCTTCCCGCAGCCGCTGGCCATCGAGGATCACGAATCGCTGCGCCGGCGTTTCGTTCCACAGATGCATGCTGAGCTTCAACGGCGGCAGCAGCTTGCGCGTGGCCGGATCCAGATCGGCCAGCGAGACCATGCTGCCGGCGGGCGGCAGGATCGGCGCCGCAGCGACTGCAACGTCCGGCGGCGGTGCGGGCAGTGCAGGCGGCGGTGGCGGAAGCGGCATGGCGGGCGGCGGCGTAGCGGGCGATGGCGATGTCTCGGCGGAGACAGGCGTCGTCGTCGGGTCCGCCGGTGGTCGTGCCTGCGGCGGTGTCGGCAGGGTGACCGGTTCGGTCATCGATCCGGGAGCCGGTGCGGGGACTGCGGTGTCGTCCAACGCTGCCGTTTCCGCGGATGCGTCGACCGTCGGCGATGCCGTCGGCGTTTCCGGCGCGCGCTGCGCGAGCAGCCACAGCACCGCGATCAGCGACATCGCCGCGACGGCGCCGAGCAGCCACAGCGGCCAGTTCGGGCGCGCGCGTACCGGCTCGGGCGCGGCGGGCATCGCCGCGAACAAATCCGGCGCTTCGCTGCGGCGGCGGGCGGCTTCGGATTTGCGCAGCGCGTCGAGGATGAAGGACATCGTTCAGGGCTCCTGCATGCGCAGGCGCGGGCCGGCATCGTTGCGCGACAGCGCGAAGATCGTTTCGGGATTCAATCCGCCATCGCTACGCAGACCCATGCGCGCCTGGAACGCGCGCAGCGCGACGGGCGGATCGCTGCCGTCGTCGTCCTCGGCGCGCAGTCGGCGGCGTACCCAGTCGACGGCGGCGGCGTCGCCGGCCGCGAACTTCGCTTCCAGCGCATCCGGCGCCGGCCACACCGCGAGATATTCGCCGTTCCACACGCCGGCCAGTGCGACCCGATCGACATCGATCGCGCTGCCGTCCAGCGAGATGCGTACGCTGCCGGTGTCCGCGCCGAGCAGCGATGCCCAGACCGCCTGCGGTTCGGCGCGCATGCGCAGCAGGACCGGACGGCCGATCCGCAGCAGCGGATCGAGCTGCGCGCGGCTGCGCAGGCAGCGCCAGCCGGGCGACAGCGTGGGTGGGCAGGCATCGGGCGAGGCCTTGCCCAGCGCGGCCGGCGCTTTCCAGGCCGCGACCAGCGCCTGCCATTCGCGCGGCGAGCGCGGCGGGGTTTGTCGCACACGCTGCAGCAGCGCCGCGCCGTCTAGCGCGGGTCGGCCGGGCGTAGTCGAAATCGCCGTCGATGCATCGGCAACGGAGGTCGTCGCGGCGGCCGGGGCATCGGTCGCCTGCGCATTGCCCGGCGACGTCCGCGACAGCACGAACGCGATGACGATCGCGGCCAGCGCGAGCGCGCCCGCCGCGATGAGCGAAGCGCGGTCGCGCTGCGGATGCGCGGTCGAGGATGGCGCCAGCGCTTCGCCAGCGGCGCGGTCGACGGTTTTCGCGTCGATGCTCAGCAGATCGTGGGCGTAGCCGCCGAGCAGCGCGCGTTCGGCGATCACGTTGATCAGCCGCGGTACGCCGCCGCTGCGCTGGTGGATGCGACGCACCGCGTCCTGCGCGAATGGAAAACGTTTCGCCCCGGCGGTGGTCAGCCGGTGGCGCAGATAGGCCGCGGTGCCGGCTTCGTCGAGCGGCCGCAGGTGATAACGCGCGGTGATGCGCTGCGCGAGCTGCCGCAGTTCCGGCCGCGCCAGCATGTCGCGCAGCTCAGGCTGGCCGATCAGGATGATCTGCAGCAGCTTCTGGGTTTCGGTTTCGAGATTGGTGAGCAGCCGCACCTGTTCCAGCGCTTCGGTCGAGAGGTTCTGCGCCTCGTCGATGATCAGCACGACCCGGTCGCCCTTTGCGTAGGCCTCCAGCAGATAGGCGCCGAGCGCATCGAACATCGCCTTGCCGCCGGGTCTGGCGGACGCGCGCGCCGATGCGGCGGCTTTGCCTCCCTTGCGCTTGCCGGTGGGTGCCGGCGCTGGGGTCGGCGCTGGCGCGATGCCGGTCGGCAGGCGCAGTTCCTCGCAGATCGTCTGCAGCAGTTCCGCCGGTTCCAGGCGCGGATTCAGCACCAGCGCGGCGTGGGTGTTTTCCGGCAGTTGATTCAACAGCAGCCGGCTGAGCGTGGTCTTGCCGGTGCCCACTTCGCCGGTGAGCTGCACGAAACCGCCGCCGCCGCCCTGGCGGATGCCGTACAGCAGATGCGCCAGCGCGTCCCGGTGGTGTTCGCTGAGGAACACGTAATGCGGGTCGGGCGTGATCGAGAACGGCGCCTGTTCGAGGCCGTAGTACTCCAGATACATGCGGGTCCGGTCGGTCTGGGTTGGGTGGCTGCCGCAGCGAGCCCGCGCCAAGTTATACGCTATTTCTATGGTCAGGTAAGCAATCCGCGAAGCGGGTATGCAGTGGCGAGATCTGTTTCTGCAACTCGCCGTTACCAGTGAGTATGCATAGATGCATTACCGAGATGACCACGAGTCCGTTACTGATTTTGATGAGTTGTTCGATGAATTGAATCGGATAGCCTCCGCGCTGTCTTGCCAGCGGATGCATTCCGGCATGGACATATGAGTTCAGGGGCTTCCATGAGTGTTCTTTGAACTCCGACAGCGCATTGAAAGGAACCGCGGCTTGCGGTTTTTCACCGAGCGCCAAAAGCATGTCATGAGCCATTGGGATTTTTTCTGCCTGTTGTTGCGCTATGGAAGTAAGGTCGACCGTGATTTTAAGGATGTCTTCGTCAGATGCGCAGTACAACGCCCAGATGCCTCTGACCAGAGTTTCGAACTGGACCCGCATGAGAGCAATGCAGGAAGCATAAAGTTCTCTTTCTGCCAGATTCCGTACGGATTCCGCATGCTCCAATGCCAAAATGCAGAAATCTGCACTCGCAGTGATGCGGGAGGAATCATCGTAGAGAGGATGGTTGCTGATTTCGATCAGATTCTAAATCAACAAATCCGTGCGTTGAAAAATCGTGTGCCCTTCCATGCCATTTCTCTTTTTTAATCGCCAACGACCTTGGATTCGCCGGTGGCCAGGATCTCGGGATGCTGGATCTTCTTCGGCCGCACCAGCAGCGGATAGATCAGCACCGCGCCGAGAATGATCGCCACGCCCAGATAGAACCGCGGCGTGAGTTCGCGCTGTTCGCCCAGCAGCAGTATCGCCAGCGCGATCGCGTACACCGGTTCCAGATTCACCGCGAGCTGGGTACCGAATGCGCTGAGGTGGCGCAGCGCCAGCAGCGACAGCACGAACGGCACGAGGGTGCAGGCGACCGCGAGCAACACCAGATAAGCGCCGTCGCGCAGATCGGGCACCAGGAACGGATTACCGCCGAAGGCCGGCGAGAGCATGCCGGACAGCGGTGCGATGAGCGTGATCGCCGCAACGCCCGCAGCCATCTCCAGCGCGGTGACCGACAGCGCGTCGCCGTGTTCCACCAGCCGTTTGTTCAGCGAATTGAAGAAGGCTACGAACAGCGCCGAGACCGTACCGACCACCACGCCGATCAGCATCCCGTCGGGAATGCCGTCGACCATCAGCGCGACGCCGGGCAGCACCGTGAGGCCCAGCGCGAACTCGCGCTTCGACAGGCGCTTGCCGGTGAGCCAGGGTTCGATCAGCGCGGTGAACACCGTACCCAGCGCCATGCAGGTGGCGCCGACCGATGCGTTCGAGAGCCTGATCGCCGCATAGAACGTCAGCCAGTGCAGCGCGACCAGCACGCCCACGCCCGCATAGCTCCAGAGCAGCCGCGCCGGCATCGCGCGCAGACCGCGCCACACGCGCGGCAGCAGCAACAGCAGCACGACCACCAGCAGCATGCGCCACCACACCAGCGGCAGCGCCGGCATGCTGATCAGCTTGCCGAGGATCGCGGTGAAGCCCCACAGGATCACGCAGAAGTGGATCTGCAGCCAGGCGGTGCGGGTGGCGGTGCTGGTCGTCGCGGCGCTGGTCATCGGGTGCCTGCTGCGTGAGGTCGCGCATTATCGCCGGCCGTCGCGATGGTCGGGGCGGCAGCGTGGCCGCGTTCCCCGGCGCTGGTCGCCAGCAGCCAGTCGACGAAGATCTGCGCGGCCGGGCGCAGGCGACGATGCGAAGGATGGACGATGAAGTAATGCCAGCGGGTGGGCAGCAGCGGTCCCGGCAGGCGCTGCAGGCGGCCGTCGGCCAGCCACGGCCGGGCGATCTTCTCGCGCGCCAGCACCGCGCCCAGACCGTGCGCCGCGGCTTCCAGCGCGTCGGTGCTGTCGCTGAAGGTGAAGCGCACGTCGAGCTGCGCGCCGTGCACGTCGGCGGCGCGGAACCAGTCGTGCCAGCCCTGGCGGGCGAGGTCGGCCACCAGCGGCAATCCGGCGATGTCGGCCGGCACCGACGCCCGCGCCGCCAGTCCGGCGCAGGCCATCGGGAACAGCGCGTCGTCCATCAGATGATGCGCGTTGAGCCCGGGCCAATGCCCGGGACCATGGCGGATGCCCAGGTCGGGGCCGCCGTCGTCGAACCGGGTCAGGCCGACGCTGGTGTCGAACACCAGCCGGATCTGCGGATGCAGCGCGGCGAAGGCGGGCAGGCGCGGCAGCAGCCACGCGTAGATCAGCGAGTGCAGGGTGGTGATGCGCACCAGATCGCGGTCGTCGCGCATGGCGTGCAGACCGCGCAGCACGCCGTCGAGATCGGTCAGCGCACTTCCCGCGGCGTCGGCCAGCAGCCGGCCCTCGGCGGTGAGCGCGACCCCGCGCGCGTGGCGCTGGAACAGGATCACCCCGAGGCGCTGTTCCAGTTTGCGCACGTGATGGCTGATCGCGCTGGCGGTGAGGTGCAGTTCTTCCGCGGCGTGGGCGAAGTTCTGGTGGCGGGCGGCGGCTTCGAATGCGGCCAGCGCGGGCAACAGTTCCGGTCGAATGGTCATGCGAGCCTCAAATTTCGCTGTTGTCTGGCCACGAAAGTATGCGCTTGTGGCCGCGGGGCCGGAAACCATAATGACCAACACCGCTTTCCCCACGACAGGCCCCGCGATGCCGACCCTCCTGCGCTATGCCGCTTTCACCGACACGCCGCTGGGCGGCAATCCCGCAGGCGTGATGCTGGACGCGGACGGACTGACCGACGCGCGGATGCAGACGATCGCCGCCGATGTGGGCTATTCCGAAACCGCATTCCTGACCGCGGCCGGCCCGGGCCGCTACCGGGTGCGCTATTTCAGCCCGCGCGCCGAAGTGCCGTTCTGCGGCCACGCCACGATCGCCAGCGCGATCGCCCTGTTTCATGCGGTCGGCGAGACTTCGCCGCGGTTCGAAACGCCGGTCGGCGAAGTGCCGGTGACGATCACCGTGGATGCCGACGGCCCGCTCGCGACCTTGACCAGTGTCGCGCCGCGGGTCGAGGCCGCCGCGCCGGAACTGGTGGCCGCGACCCTCGCCGCATTGGGCTGGCGCGAAGACGAACTCGATCCGGCATTGCCGCCGCGGGTGGCCTTCGCCGGCGCGCGGCATCTGGTGCTCGCGTCGGCGACGCGGGCCCGTCTCGCCGATCTCGACTACGACTTCGGCGCCCTCGAACGCATCCAGCGCGAACACGATCTGACCACGGTCGACCTTGTCTGGCGCGAGACGCAAATTTCGTTTCATGCGCGGAATCCGTTTCCGGTCGGCGGCATCGTCGAAGATCCGGCGACCGGCGCCGCCGCGGCGGCGTTCGGCGGTTATCTGCGCGCGCTCGGCCTGGTGGACACGCCGGCGGTCGTCGACATCCGTCAGGGCGACGACATGGGTCGGCCCAGCCGGCTGCGGGTCGGCATCGACCCGGAAGGCGGCATCCGGGTCAGCGGGCATGCGGTGCGGATCGATGACGCGGCCGATGCCCGGGACAGCGGTTTGCGGATAGCCGGCACCGACGCTTCCCATCAGGATCTCCGCCCATGAGCACCTCCAGCACATTGCAACCCCCTCTCCCGGTCGTGGAAACGCCCAAGGCCTGGCTCACGCCGCTGGAACTGTGCGTGCTCGGCGCGATCTGGGGTGCGTCCTTCATGTTCATGCGCGTGGCGGCGCCCGAGTTCGGTGCGGCGCCGCTGGTGGCGATCCGGTTGGGTCTGGGTGCGGCCATCCTGCTGCCGTTCCTGTGGATCGAGCGACATGCGTTTCATCGCGCGCTGTGGCCGCGCCTGGCGCTGATCGGCGCGATCAATTCGGCGATTCCGTTCACGCTGTTCGCCTGGGCTGCGCAGCATGCGCCAGCGGGCGTGGGTGCGATCACCAATTCCATGGCGGTGCTGTTCACCGCGCTGGTGGCGTTCCTGTTCTACGGCGAACGCATCGGCGGCCGTCGCAGCATCGCGCTGATCGCGGGCTTCGCCGGGGTGATCGTGCTCGCCAGCGGCAAGGTCGCCGGCGCCAGCATCGGTCTGCCGGTGGCGGCGGGCACCTTCGCCGCGTTCCTGTACGGGATCGGCGGCAATCTGGTGAAGCGGCACCTCGCCGGATTGCCGGCGACCGCGGTCGCTGCGGCGACCCTGAGCTGCGCGGCGTTGCTCAGCGCGCCGTTCGCCATCGCGCAGTGGCCGCAGCATGCGGTCTCGGCCAAGTCATGGGCCGCGGTGGCGCTGCTCGGTGTGCTCTGCACCGGCATCGCGTTCGTCATGTACTACCGGTTGATCGCGCGCATCGGCGCCAGCCGCGCCGCGACCACGACCTATCTGGTGCCGCTGTTCGGCGTGGGCTGGGCATGGCTGCTGCTGGACGAACCGCTGACCGTCGCCATGGGCATTGCAGGTGCGCTGATTCTTGGCAGCGTGGTGCTGAGTCAGCGTCCGGTGGGCGGCCAGCGTTCGTAGGGGGGCCTTCAGGCCCGATCTTCAGACCGCAACCGGATCGAAAGCCGGCCCAGGCAGTGCACGAACCACAACGACCTCCGGGCCGTACCTACGGCTGACGACGATGACACGGCTGTGGTTCCGTTGGCGGGCCGGGGCCCGCCCTACAACGAATCCAGGAACCCGCGCACCGCCGGATCGAAGCGCGCGATGTCCACCAGGAAGGCGTCGTGACCCTGCGGCGACTCCAGCGCCAGACAGCGTGCATCGACGCCGCCGGCGAGCAGGCCGTCGGCGATTTCCTGCTGCTGCTGGATCGGGAACAGGATGTCGGTATGCACGCCGATGGCGAGCGCGCGCTCCACGCGCAGTTTCGACAGACCTTCCTCACAGGTGCCGTGGCGGGATTCGCCCAGATCGAACCAGTCCATCGAGCGGCTGAGGTAGAGATAGCAGTTGGGATCGAAGCGACGGACGAAACGGCGGGCATGGCCTTCCAGATAACTTTCGACCTCGAATTCCAGGCCGAACGGGTCGTCGCCCAGTCGCCGGTCGGAATCCAGACGCACGCGGCCGAAGCGGCCGTCCCATTCCAGCGCCGACCGGTAGGTGATCACGCCGAGTTTGCGCGCCATGCGCATGCCGGCTTCGGGATAGGTCTCATCGCTGTAATCGCCGTTGTTCCAGTTCGGATCGAGGCGGATCGCTTCGCGCTGCAGCGAGCGGATCGCGATCGAGAACGGCAGCGCGCGCGCGGCGCCGGAAATATTGATGTGGCTGCGGGCAACGTCGGGAAAACGCTGCAGCAGCGCCAGCGCGACCATGCCGCCCATGGAGTTGCCGATGACGCAGGCCAGATGTTCGATGCCCAGACTGCGCACCACGCCCATCGCGGCATCGGCGCAGTCTTCCACCGACAACTCGGGAAAACGCAGGCGGTAGGGCGCGCCGGTGGCGGTTTCTATCGACGCCGGGCCGGTCGAACCCTTGCAACTGCCCAGCGAATTCACGCAGATCACGAACCAGCGGTCGCTGTCGATGGCCTTGCCCGGCCCCAGCATCGCTTCCCACCAGCCGGGCTCGGGGTTGCCGGCGTTGCTGGCGGCGTGCGCGTCGGGCGAGAGCCCGGTGAGGATCAGGACGACGTTGTCGGCCGCGGGGCTGAGCGTGCCCCAGGTTTCGTAGGCCATGCGCGCGCCGTGCAGGGCGCCGCCGCGTTTCATCGGGAAGGGCGTTGGCAACTCGGCAAAGCGGGTGCCGGGAGGTATGAATTCGGTCATCCGTGAAGTCTAGCGATCCTGAGCGACAGGACGAGAGGGTACGCGATGGACTGTTCTTTTCCGAGTCCATCGGATTGCGAGCTCATTGCCGGTCGTCCGCCCAGTGCAGCGCGACCCGGACCGGCAGATGGTCGGAACCGATATCCGGCCCGCGCGAGGACATCCCGCGCCGCCAGTGGCCGCTGGCGAGCACATGATCGATGGGGATGCCGATCGCGCCGCGTCCCGAACCCGGCCAGGTGGGCGCGAAGCCGGTGGTGCGCAGCAGCCCGTGACGCCCGGCGCCGATCAGCGCGGTCGACCACGGCGTGGCGTTGAGATCGCCGGCGACGATGAGCGGCGTGTCGGCGGTCTCGCCGGCGATCCTGAGCAAGCGGTCCCGCTTGCCGTGCCATTCGGGCGCCAAGGGCGGCATCGGGTGCGCGGCCAGGATCCGTGTCGTGCGTTGGCCTGCACGGACGGTTGCGACGATGGTCCGCGCCTCGCCGTCGGAGAAGGCGCGCGTCCTGTACAACACGCGCTGCGAAAGGATGCCGATGCCGAACGGCGACGATCGGGGAGACAGCGCACGATGCGGATAATCGTCGCCAAGTTGGCGCACCAGTGCCTCAGCGTATTCCGGCGTGAGTTCGGAGATCACCACCACATCCGCCGGCTGCGCGCGCAGCCAGGCGACCAGCGGACCCGGATCGCGATTGCCGGCATGTACGTTCGCCGCCACGACGATCAATTCCGGTGCGATGCCGTCGTCGTCAGGCAAGCGCGCGCTCGCGCTCCACAGCGGCAGCAGCGCGAACGGCGCCAGCAGCAGCCAGCGTCCCGAACGAAGCGCGCACAGCAGGCACAGCGCGAGCCACAGCGGCGCGTAGAGCAGTTGCCAGTGCGCGGCGAGATCGATCAGCCATGCGAATGTGTTCGCCGATGGCGGCAGTAAGCGATTCAGTAACGGCAGCGCGAGACCCGCGCCGCAGGGCAGAAGCAGCCAGCGTGCGAGACCTGGGAGGCGTCGAAATCGGGTGTGGCGCTTCGCTCCTGTCGTCACTCCGCGCCGAGCACCAGCTTCACCGGCTTGTCGGCCGGCAGGGTCACCCGCACCGGCTTCGATTCGAGGTCGCCCTCCTGGCGCATGGCGTTGCCGCTTTCCGAGATGCGTGCGATCACTTCCACATCCTTCAACGCGGACAGCTTCGCCGTGGGCATCGGGCCGTCGGCATCGTCCAGCGTCACCTTCAGCGGTAGATCGGCGATGGTGTGTTTCTCGACGGCGACCGGCATCGGTGGGCCGTTCGGCGCGCGTGCGATCACGAACACGGTGGCGTCGCCGCGCAGGCGCACGCGCGCGGCGAAGGCGGGGTCGAGTGCGACTTCGACGATCAGGCCGCTTCCTGTCGTTGCGTTCGCTGCGTCAGCGACGGGCGCTGCCAGTGCAGGCAGTCCGGCAGCGAGGCGCGCGGCGTCGATCTCGGCGCGCAGCGTGTCCGCGTTTGCGGCGTCGACCGTCGCGAGCAGCGGTTCCCAGGTGGCCGCGGCTTCCGCCGGTTTGTTCTGCTGGCGCAGGGCGATGCCGAGGAAGAAGCGCGCGCGCTGGTGCTCTGGCGTGCTCTTCAGCGCATGGCGCAGGTATTCGACGGCTTTCGCATCGAAGCGGCGCTGTGGATGCACCTGCGCCCGCGCTTCCGCGGCCGCGGCCAGGAAATTGGCGTCGTCCGGCGCGCGCTTGAGCACTTCTTCCCACGCGTCGCGCGCCTGTTCCGGCTTGCCCACGCGGCCGTAGGCGGTGGCGAGCATCACCCAGCCTTCGTGATCGGGGAAACGGTCGCGGCTGCGTTCCAGCTGCGACAGCGCTTCCTCGATGGAGTCCGGGCGCTTGACCATCGCGGCGTCCAGCGCGATCGGGCTGCCGATCAGTTGATACAGACCGGCAGCGGAGACGGTCAGGCCGGCGATGATGATCGCGGCCGAACGCGGCTTCGCGCGCCACAACGGCCGCATCACCACCGCGAACGCGATCAGCGACGCGGCGGCGGCGATCAGGGCGAAGATCGGCGAAGTCATGACAGGGATTCTCCGGACATCACCATTCCTGGGTCTCGTCATCGCCCGGCGGCGGTGCGTTACGGCCGCGGCGCAGCAGGCGCCAGACCACGACGCCGCCGCCCAAGGCGAACAGCAGCGGCCCGAACCACAGCAGCCAGGTGGTGCCGCTGACGCGCGGGCGGTAGAGCACGAATTCGCCGTAGCGCGCGACCAGGAAGTCGCGCACTTCGGGGTCGCTGCGGCCTTCGCGCATCAGATCCAGCACCTCGCGGCGCAGATCCACCGCGATCTGGGCGTTGGAATCGGCCAGCGACTGGTTCTGGCACATCACGCAGCGCAGTTCGGACACCAGATCGTGGAAGCGCGTTTCCTCGGCGGTGTCGCGGAACTGCAGCGGCGCGGGGTCGGTGGATTTCTGCGCAAACGTGGGGGCTGCGAGCAGGCTCAGCAGCAGGAAAAGCGCAAGGCAAATCCCCCTCGGTCCCCCTTTTTCAAAGGGGGAAGACAAGCGGGCTTTAAAGAGGGAAGACAAGCCGGCAAAGCTTTCATGCAAAAAGTGGCGACGCTTCTGGATCTCGAAAAAGCCGTCGTTATTTTCCATTTTGAAAAAAGCCGTGCTGTTCCCCCCTTTGAAAAAGGGGGGCAGGGGGGATTTGCTCTTGCGGTTCCAGAAGCGAATCACTGCTTCATCGCCTCCGCCGCTTCCAGCACCGGCAGCAGCTCATCGCGGACGATGGTGTCCGTCATCGCGCCCACATGCTTCCAGCGCACGATGCCCTCGGCGTCGACAAGAAACGTTTCCGGCGCGCCGTAAATGCCGAAATCGATCGCGGTGCCGCCTTCGATGTCCGCCAGCACCAGCCAGTAGGGGTTGTTGAAGCGTTCCAGCCATTTCAGCGCGTCGACGGGCTCGTCCTTCCAGTTGTAGCCGATCACCCGCACGCGCTTGGTCGCGGCGAAACGGCTGATCACCGGATGCTCGACCCGGCACTCCGGGCACCAGCTGCCCCAGACGTTCAGCAGATACGGCTGCCCGCGCAGGTCTTTCGAGGTCACGATGCGGTTCGGCTCGTGCAGCACCGGCAGCGCGAATTCGGGCGCGGGCTTGCCGATCAGCGGCGACGGCAGCGCCTCGCGGTTGTCGCGACGGCTCAGCCACACGCCGGTGGCGAGCAGCGCGGCGATCAGCAGGAAGGCGGCGAAGGGCAGCCAGCGTTTGGCGGACATCAGGCATCCCTCGAAGCGATGTCATCCCGAGCCGCAGGCGAGGGACCTGCTGTCGTACCGGTAACAGCGGAAGCAGGTCCCTCCACGGCTTCGCCGTGTTCGGGATGGCCGTCGTTGATGGCGGCCTTGCGGAACCGTCGATCCAGCGCGGTCACGAATCCGCCCAGCGCCATCAGCGCCGCGCCGATCCACACCCAGCGGATGAAGGGTTTGATGTGCACGCGTACCGCCCAGGCGTCGTTGCCCAGCGGTTCGCCCAGCGCCACGAACACGTCGCGGGTCACGCCCGGACGGATGGCGGCTTCGGTCATCACCTGGCCGCCGCTGGCGTATTCGCGCTTTTCGGGATGCAGCGTGGTCACGCGGCGATCGTCGCGGAACACCTCCACGGTGCCGCGGCTGGCGGTGTAGTTCGGCCCCGGCAGACGCTGCACGCCGTCGAAGCGGAAGCTGTCGCGGCCGAGGGTCAGCGTTTGCCCCGGCTTCATCGCGATCTCGCGCTGCTGCAGTTGCGCTTCCACCAGCAGCGCGCCGATCAGGAACACCGCCAGGCCGCCGTGCGCCAGCACCATGCCGCACATCTCGGCGGTCAGCGCGCTGCGATGCGTGCGCACGCGCTGCCAGACGAAGCGCGCGGTGCCGAATGCGATCCAGACCGAACCGGCGACGCCGGCCGCGGTTTTCCACGGGCCGTTCGGGGCCTGGAAGTAGGAGATGCCGCCGGCCACCAGCGCCAGCGCGGCCCACGGCAGCAGCATGCGCAGCGGGCGCGCGTAGTCGTCGCTCTGCCATCGGATCAGCGGACCCAGCGGCAGCAGCAGCACGATCGGCGCCATCAGTACGATGAACAGCAGCGAGAAATACGGCGGCCCGACCGAGATCTTGCCCAGTTCCAGCGCGTCGGCCAGCAGCGGGTAGAGGGTTCCGATCAGCACCATCGCGCAGGCGGCGGTAAGAAAGACGTTGTTCATCAGCAGCAGCGCTTCGCGCGATGCGCCGGTGAAGGGCTTGCCGCCGTCGACGTCGGGCGCGCGCATGGCGTACAGCAGCAGCGAGCTGCCGACGACCAGACCGAGGAAGATCAGGATGAACAGCCCGCGGCCGGGATCGGACGCGAACGCATGCACGCTGGTCAGCACGCCCGAACGCACGAGGAAGGTGCCGAGCAGCGACAGCGAGAACACCGCGATCGCCAGCAGCAATGTCCAACTGCGGAAGCTGCCGCGCTTCTCGGTGATCGCCTGCGAGTGCAGCAGCGCCGCGCCGGCCAGCCACGGCATGAAGCTGGCGTTTTCGACCGGATCCCAGAACCACCAGCCGCCCCAGCCCAGTTCGTAGTACGCCCACCAACTGCCCAGCGCGATGCCGATGGTCAGGAAGCCCCAGGCGACATTGGTCCACGGCCGTGTCCAGCGCAGCCAGCGCGCCACTTCTTCAGGCCGCGAGGCGTTGCGGTCGAGCAACGCGGCGATCGCGAACGCGAACGGCACCGCGAAGCCGACGTAGCCCATGTACAGCATCGGCGGATGCACGATCAGGCCGAAATCCTGCAGCAGCGGGTTGAGGTCGCGGCCTTCGGCGGCGGCCGGCAGCACGCGTTCGAACGGATTGCTGGTGAAGATCAGGAACGCCAGGAAGCCGAGGCTGACGATGCCCATCACCCCGAGCACCCGCGCGACGACCGGCTGCGGCAGCGATCTGGAGAACGCCGCCACCGCCGCGGTCCACGCCGCGAGGATCAGCGCCCACAGCAGCAGCGAGCCTTCGTGCGCGCCCCACACCGCCGAATAGCGGTACATCATCGGCAGCAGCGAATTGGAGTTGGTGGCGACGTAGCGCACCGAGAAATCCTGGGCCACGAAAGCCCAGGTCAGGATCGCGAACGCCACGCCGACCAGCGCCAGCTGCGCCCAGGCCGCCGGTCGCGCGATCGCCATCCAAGGCGCCAGCCCGCGCTGCGCGCCGATCAGCGGCAGGGTGGACAGCAGCAGCGAGATCAACAGCGCCAGGATCAATGCGATCTGGCCGAATTCGGGGAGCAGATGCATGCGCGGTCAGCGTTCCGGCGGCAGGGCGGCGGCGGGGTCGGCGGGACTGGCCACGTTGTGCTTCTTGTGCGCGAGGCCCATCTTGTCGGCGACTTCCTTCGGCACATAGGTCTCGTCGTGCTTGGCCAGCACCTGTTCGGCGACGAATACCTTGCCGTCCATGCGCCCGGTGGCCACCACCGCCTGCTTCTCGCGGAACAGGTCGGGCAGGATGCCGGTGTAGCGCACCGCCATTTCGGCGTCGCCGTCGGTCACCTTGAAGCGCGCTTCCATCGAACCATCGTCGCGCTGGAACGAATCGGCCGAGACCATGCCGCCGAGGCGGAATACGCTATCGCCGGCTGCGACCTTGGCGCCGGCATCGCCGGACAGGATTTCGCTGGGCGTGTAGAGATAGGCGACGTTGCGCTGCAGCGCCAGCGTCACCAGCGAAGTGGCGGCCGCGGCGGCGACCAGCAGCGCCAGCACCAGCCAGAGGCGGCGTTTGCGGGTGGGGTTCATCGTTGCAGCTCCGAGGAAATGGGCGCCTGTCTGGCGGTGGTGCGTTTCGCGCGCAGCGACACGTTGCGCAGCGTACGCCGGATGCGCAGCAGCGGCACGATCGCATCCCACATCAGCACGACGACGAAGACCGCATAAGCCGCGGCGACGTAGCCGGCGTAGGTCATTCCGCTTTCGCTCATGGCGTGCGCTCCGTGGCGGTATCGATGCCGGCGCGCTGGCGCACCCAGTCCTTGCCGGCTTCGCGTTCCAGATTGTCGGCGCGGGCGCGCAGCAGCAGCGAACCGATGAACCAGAGTTTGGTGCCGATCACCATGCCAATCAGCGGCGGCAGCATGCTCGGGTCCATGCTCGATTCGCCGAACACGCGGATGGTCTGGCCCTGGTGCAGCGAATTCCACCATTCCACCGAATAGCGGATCACCGGCAGCAGGGCGACGCCGACGATCGCCAGCAGCCCGGCGGCGCGCGCGGCGTTGCGGCGGTCGTCGATGGCCTGGTACAGCCCGATCACGCCCAGGTACAGGAACAGCAGCAGCAGTTCGCTGGTCAGCCGCGGATCCCATTCCCACCAGGTGCCCCACATCGGCTTGCCCCAGATCGAACCGGTGGCGAGGGTGATGACGGTGAAGGCGGCGCCGATGGGCGCGCAGGCCATCGCCAGGATCTCGCAGAGCTTGATCCGCCAGATCAGCGCGATCGCCGCGTAGAAGGCCATCAGCCCGAACACGAACATGCTCATCCACGCCGACGGCACGTGGATGTAGAGGATCCGGAAACTATCGCCCTGCTGGTAATCGGCGGGCACCACGAACAGGCCCTGCCACCCGGCCCACAGCATCACCAGCAGCCCCAGACCGAAGCTCCACGGCGCCCAACGCGCTGCGAAGCGGTCGAAGTACGGCGGAGAGCCGAGTTGGTGGAACCAGCGGATGACGGGATTCATGGGTGGAAGCGGGGCTCGGTGAGGCGGTAGCGGAAAGTCTGGAGGCGCGGCGCGGCAATGGTCCGTGATTTCACGGCGGAGTCCTTTGATATGCATCAATCGACTGCCGGATCATCAATTGACCGCGATGCGGATCGCCGCCGCCGCGGTCAACGGCGCCAGCACCGTCGCCACGATCAGGCCGGCGGCCAACAGCAGCAGTGCGCCGACCGGATCCAGGCCCTGCGCGCTGGCGGCGACGCTGCCAGCGCCGAACACCAGTACCGGTACGTACAGCGGCAGCGCGAGCAGCCCGACTAGGATACCGGAGCGGCGCATGCCCACGGTCAACGCCGCCACCACCGCGCCGATCAGGCTCAGCAGCGGCGTGCCCAGCGCCAGCCCGGTCATCAGTACCGGCAACTGCGCGCGCGGCAGATGCATGAGTTCGGCCAGGAACGGCGTCGCCAGCAGCAGCGGCCACGCGGTGGTCGCCCAGTGCATGAAGGTGCGCACCGCGACCAGCCAGGCCAGCGGCACCGGCGCCAGCATCCATTGCTCCAGCGAGCCATCCTCGGCGTCGCCGCGGAATAGGGTGTCCAGCGCCAGCAGCCCGGCCAGCAGCGCCGCGACCCAGAGCACGCCGGCGGCGACACGGGCCTGCAGCGCGGGGTCGTTGCCCAGCGCCAGCGCGAACAGCACCACCACGATGAGTGCGAACAAGGCCGGCTGCAGGGCGTCGCCGCGACGGCGCCAGAGCAGGCGCAGGTCGCGGGCGAGCAGGGCGCGGGCGGCCTGCCACAGCGAGGGCGCGTTGCCGGCGACGCTCATCCGCGGCGAATGCTGCGGCAGCGGCGCGGTCATGCGGGCCGCTCCAGGATGAGTTCGCGGGTGCGCACCGGCGGCGCGGCGTAGGCGCCGTGGGTGGTGACCAGCGCGGCGCCGCCCTCGCGCAGATGCGCCTGGACCATGCGATTGACCAGTTCGATGCCGTCCAGGTCGAGATTGGCGTAGGGCTCGTCCAGCAGCCACACCGGCGCGGGCGAGAGCCAGATCCGCGCCAGCGACAGGCGTTTCTTCTGTCCGGCCGAGAGCTGGCGGGCCAGCGCGTCCTGATAGCCGTCCAGGCCGACGATCCGCATCGCCGCATCGGACGACTGGCCGCGGCGGCGGCCCTGCAGGCCGCAGAGGAATTCGAGGTTTTCCAGCGCGCCAAGATCGGCCTTCAGCGCCGGCAGATGCCCCAGATAGGCGAGGGCGCGGGTCCGCGCCGGGGCGTCGGTGCCGTGGCCGTCGATCTCGATCCGTCCGGCCTCGGGCCGCAGCAGCCCGGCCAGCACCCGCAGCAGGGTGGTCTTGCCGGCGCCGTTGTCGCCGCGGATCAGCAGGGCCTCGCCGGCATCGACCGCGAAATCGAGCGGGCCGAACACCGGCTCGTCGTTCCGCGCGAAGCGGAGGTCGCGTGCTGCCAGCAGCGGCGGCGCTGAAGCGTATGGATCGGTCATCGCGGGCGGGTCGGGGGCCGGATCGGGCTGCGTTCCAGCCGGAAGCGGCGATTTTACGGGCTGGCCGACGGCTTTGCCCACGCGGCGTCGCCACTCGCGTCGTCGCCGATCCAGTCGATGTGGGCATGTTCGGCCACCGATCCAGGTCGCTGCGCCCGCATCCGCAGCCGCACCGGCTGGCCACGCAGCCACAGCAGACTGCCGATCTGGCCGTAATCCCGGGTCAACGCATCGAAAATCGTTTCGTCAGGATCGATCACCAGCCAGTTGTAGGCCTTCCAGATGCGGCTGTGCGCGGCCACGAAGGCGGGGCGATGCGTCAAACCCAAGCGCGTCAGGGCCTGCTGCATGGCCCGATCGCTGCTTCGGTTGTCGGCATCCGCGCGAATGATCTGCCCGGGGTTGGCGGCCGCGGTCATCCCGAAACGCCGGGCGTCGGGGAACGCGGCGTCGAGCTCAGGAGCGGGCTCGCCGATGCGGATCGACGACCACACGCCGTCCAGCTCCCATTTGTAGTCCGCGGCCATGAACACCGCGGGCAACGCGGCGATATGGGAGTCGGCAAGGCCTTCCGACGTGTCGGGAATGGCCGGATCGTTCGCCAATGCGCTCACCGTGGCTGTTGAGGAACGAGGATGGTACTGGGCCGCTATCCGAGCTTCGGCTCTGTTTTCGACGAAGCCCGAACAGAACGCCAAGCCTGCGTTCAGTCTTTGAGCCAGTCGACGGCAGTATGGCCCTCATGGGCGCGCGGATGTCGCGCATCGACGCGCATCCGCACAACGCTGTGTGCCGGCCAGTACAGCGTGGCCAATTGTCCATGGCTGCGCGACAGCGCGTCGAACCGGTCGACCGGCATGTCCACCACCAGCCAGCTCGGTTCGCGCCACGAACGGTTCGCGGCGGAGGAGAACGCAGGCCTGAAGCTGCAGCCGCTGGCCTGCAGGGCCGCATGCAGCGCATCGTCCGCGCTGCGGTTGACCGACTCCGGGCGCTGAATTGAATACGGATCCCACGCCGACAGCAGTCCGAAGTGCCGCGCATCGGGATAACGCTGCCGCAGTTCGGGGGCATCGTCGCCGATGCGCAGGTTCAGCCACTCGCCGTCCTGTTCCCAGCGATACTCCGCAGCCAGATAGGCGGAAACCAGTTCGGCGATCCGGGCCTCGCCGGCGCATAGAAGAGACGATTGCATCCGACAAGGTTTAACCCAGACGCGCCGCCCCGTAAACTCTGGCGTCTGTCGACGCGGATGTGCTAGCGATCGCGTCACCGCGTATTTCTGCCAGCAATTCCGATTCGCATTCCGTTTCGGGTTTCCTTCTCGAAATTTTCCGTCTCAAACGCCATCAACGGACTCGACATGCCGCAGACCAAGCTGCCCAGGGTGGGCACCACCATCTTCACCGTGATGTCGCAGCTCGCCGCCGAGCACGGCGCGATCAATCTCGGCCAGGGCTTCCCCGATTTCCCGGTACCCACGCGGCTGGTCGACGAACTCGACAAGGCCATGCGCGCCGGTCACAACCAGTATTCGATGATGACCGGCATCCCTGCGCTGCGCCGCGCGATCGCCGACAAGACCGCACGGGTCTACGGCGTCTCGCCCGATGCCGACAGCGAGATCACCGTCACCAGCGGCGCCACCGAAGCGATCTTCAACGCCATCCATGCGGTGGTGCGCGCGGGCGAGGAGGTCATCGTTCTCGATCCTTGTTACGACTGCTACGAACCGGCGATCGAACTGGCCGGCGCACGCGCCGTGCATATTCCGCTCGACCCGCAGACGTTCGCGCCCGACTGGCAGCGCGTGCGCGACGCCATCGGCCCGAAGACGCGGATGCTGATGATCAACAGTCCGCACAATCCGTCCGGTGCGATGCTGGGCGCGGACGACATGGCCATCGTCGCCGACCTCCTGCGCGACACCGGCATCTGGTTGCTATCGGACGAGGTCTACGAGCACATCGTCTTCGACGGCGCCCGCCACGAGTCCGCGCTGCTGTATCCGGAACTGCGCGAGCGTGCTTTCGTGATCTCCAGCTTCGGCAAGACCTATCACTGCACCGGCTGGAAGGTCGGTTACTGCATCGCACCGCCTGCGCTGAGCACAGAATTCCGCAAAGTGCACCAGTACAACGTGTTCTGCACCTTCCACCCGGCACAGCACGCGTTCGCGGCGATGATCGAAGCCGAACCGGAGCATTACGAGCAGCTCGGCGCGTTCTATCAGGCCAAGCGCGACCGCTTCCGCGAACAACTGCTGACTACGAAACTGGTGCCTCTACCGGTGCCGGGCGGCTATTTCCAGCTCGTGGATTATTCCGCGGTGAGCGGGCTCGACGATCTGGAATTCTGCCGCTGGCTCACGATCGAAAAAGGCGTCACCGCGATTCCGCTGTCGCCGTTCTACGATGCGCCGCCGGCGGGCCAGCGTCTGGCGCGTCTGTGCTTCGCCAAGAACGACGCCACCCTGGATGCCGCGATCGAGCGGCTGCAGAAGCTCTGAGCTCTGCGCCTGTGGGAGCGACGCAAGTCGCGACTGCGGGATGTCCTGACACCCTGTCGCGACTCGCGTCGCTCCCACAAACGGCTTCTCCATGAACGATCTGCGCATCACCCTCGTCCAAGGCAGCACCCGCTGGCATGATCCCGCTGGCAATCGCGAGTATTACGGCGAACTCATCGCTGGCCTGCGCGGGAAAACCGATCTCGTGCTGTTGCCCGAAACCTTCACCAGCGGTTTCTCCAACGACGCCATCGCCCAGGCCGAAACCATGGACGGCCCGACGGTCGCTTGGCTGCGCGAACAGGCGCGCGCGCTGGACGCCGCGGTCTGCGGCAGCGTGCAACTGCGTGTCGGCGACGATGTCTTCAACCGGCTATTGTTCGCCACGCCCGACGGCGAGTTGCGCATCTACGACAAGCGGCATCTGTTCCGCTTCGGCCGCGAGCACGAACGCTACGCCGCGGGCCGCGACCGTCTCGTCGTCGAGTGGCGCGACTGGCGAATCTGCCCGCAGGTCTGCTACGACCTGCGTTTCCCGGTGTTTTCGCGCAACCGTTACGACGTCGAGCGTCCGGGTCAACTCGATTACGACCTGCTGCTGTACGTCGCCAACTGGCCGTCGGCGCGCGCCTATCCGTGGAAAACGTTGCTGCGTGCGCGCGCCATCGAGAACCTGTGCTACGTCGCCGGCCTCAACCGCGTCGGTACCGATGGCAATCAGCTGCACTATGCCGGCGACAGCGCGGTGATCGACTTCCTCGGTCATCCGGTCAGCGAATGCGGCGACGAGGATGTCGTCGTCACCGTGACGCTACAGGCGAAAGAACTTGCCGCGCATCGCGAACGCTTCCCGGCGATGCTGGATGGGGATGCGTTCGAGTTGCGTTGAACGTTGCGATCATTGCGGGATCAGCGGTTCTGCGATGTTTTTATCGGTGTAAGCATGATGATTGCGAATGCAAGTAAACATGCGCAGAACACAGGGAACGATGGCAGCGCGGTGATCGGGACATCGATGTAGGCAAGATGCTCGCGGCCGTCGGAACTGCACAGCCAGCGGGCGTAGTCGAACGCGCCACCCGTATCCAGACAGCTGTCCGGCGCGGATAGATCCGCGAGCAGCCACCAGCCGGCGGTCGCCAATGCTGAAGCGCTGGCGCATCGCAGCGCGATGGAAAGCATCTTGTCGCTCATGGGTCGCTCCCTGTTTGCCCGGATAATGGGCAGTCGTCCGAAAAGAGTTGAGCGCCCACCCAGTCCGGCGCAGGCTCGAAGCGCAGACTGCGGTAACTCCAGAGCCAGGGCTGGCCATCGCGGATGACCCACGCATGCGGCAGGCGGAAGCCGTCGCTGGACAACTTGCGCTGCATCGATTCGAACAGATCGACGCTCCCGCGGCATTGTTGCGGTGTGCTGCTGAGCACCGGTTCCATGAGCGCCCGACGCAGACCCTCTCCGCAAATCACCGGTAGCCACAGCAAGAGCGCGATCCAGGTGAGCATGTATATCAGCGGCGGAAGTCGCGTCTTCGCCAAGCGCAGGATGCGGCGAATACCGCCGAACGCCAGCATCGCCGGTGCGATGCAGAGCGAGGCGAACAACGGCGCGGAGTTAACCAGCTCAACCGCATTGGTGAAGATCACCACCGGCATGATCGTGTAGACGATCGCTTCCCAAAGATTGAGGATCAGTGAGATCTGCGATGCGATAAAGCAATGCAACACCAGCAGCGTACCAACGCCATAACCGCGTTCTTCGACCTTGCTTTCCGTGTCGCATGTAGATGGGTGCGCGGCGTCCGTCATCGAGAGCCATTCCCGAAATACACCCGCTCCGCCGCCCAGCGCATCGGCGCGGAGCCCAGCAGCAGGTCGAACGGCCAATCCATCTGCGCATGGTCGAACGCCCAACGCAGCGCGCGCTTGATGCGATAGCGCGGCGCGGCGCGTTCGGCGATGCTTTCCGGCGGTTGCCCGCCGTCGCGCAGATGGCGGGCGACGGCTTCGCCCACGGTCCAGCCATGCTGCCACGCCGAATGGATACCGCCGGCGGTCACCGGCGAGACGATGCCGGCGGCGTCGCCGGTCAGGATCACGCCCGGCCGCGCGAGCGGTGCGACCGGGCCGCCGCAGGGAATCAGGCCGGCGCGGATCGCACTGGGCGTGAGGTCGTCGGGAATGCCGATGCGGTGGCCGACCAGCGCACGCAGCGCGTCGATGTCCGGGGTGCCGGTGCGCGATGGCCGATGCCGGAACGCCAGGCCGAACTGCACGCCGGTCGGGTTCTGCTTCGCCCAGCCGATGTAGCCGGGCGCGAGCGCTTTGTTGACGAAACAGTGCAGGGCTTCCGGCTCGCGCAGCTCGAGCCCGGCGAATTCGTATTCCATCCCATACAGGAACTGGCGCACGCCGCCCATGCCGAAACGCTGTGCGACCCGCGATTTCGCCCCGTCGGCGCCGACCAGCCAGTGGGTGCGGCCGATCCCCGGCAGATGCCAGCGGCCGCGCTGCGTCGAGGTCTCGCGCGACGCCTGCGTGAACGGCTGCGCCAGACGCAGATCGACGCCCTGGTCGCGCATCTCGTCGGCCAGCCAGCGCATCAGATTCGGGGTGTCGGTGGTGAGGAAGTAGTAATCCGGCACCTGCAGCGCGACGTTGCGCAGATTCGGTGCGTACAGGCGCACGCGATCGACCTTGCGCACCAAGTGCGGCGGCACCCGGTTCAACCAGGTACGCTCGGCGGCTTCCTTCACGATGATGCCGGTGGTGTGGAGCTTCAGCCCCGGATCGCGCTTGCGCTCCAGCACGCACACGCGCAGACCGTACTGCGCCGCGGCGATGGCGCAGGCCGCGCCGGCGAAACTGGCGCCGACGACCACCAGGTCGTAATCGCGTTCGGGAACTGCGGCCATGGGAACTCCGGCGGTGAGGACCGGCGCAGTCTCGGCGGCAGTGGAGGGCGGGGCGTGGCGGCTGTGTGAAGTTCGAGTTCACACAGGACGATTGGGCCCGGCCTTCGGTGGAAGACAGTACCGAAAAGCTTCGGTTATCATCCGGACCTTGACGCGCCCGGATCGCGCGACAGGGGCTTTTTCCAGGACAGAGTGGTCGATGCCGGCAGGCGTCGGCAGGCTCCTTCGCGCCATTCGTGGGGCTACCTCTCTTCTGGGAAGCGGCGATCGCCGCCGGAGCACATGACGATGACACCGACGATTCCGGGCTGCGCACTCTCCGCGCTGCTGATCTGCATGGCCGGAAACGCGCAAGCGATCGACGCGACGCGCGACACCAAGAGTCTTACGACGGCTTCGACGAGCGGCTATCAGCCGCGTACCGCGCGAGGAAAGGCCGTGCATGCGATCGTCCTGCAATGGGCGCCGGAGGTGCGGGCCACCTACGGCACGCCGCCGCAGCGCTGGGCCAATGCGATGCGCGCGACCTTCGCGCGTGCGCCACTGGCATCGTTGCAAGCCGCCGCGAAAGCGGTCGATATCGATACCGCGCTCGCGCTGCTGGCCGGCGGCGGCATCCCCATCGCCTCGAAGCAGAACGGGGTTCCGACGAAGACCGACATCACGGTCCCGAGGAATCTCGTCTACACCATGCTCGCCACGCCTTGCCGGATCATCGATACGCGCACGGTCGCGCGCCCGCTGTTGGCCGGCGAATCGCGGGGTTTCGGTTTCGGCTACAGCTTCATGACCGCCCAAGGCGGCGCCCCCAATGGATGCGGCATTCCCGCCGAGGCTTCGGCGGTGACATTCAATGTGACCGCGGTCAGCCCGACCGGAGCGGGTTACCTGACCGTGTATCCCTACGGCACCTATCGGCCGACGGCGTCCAGCCTCAACTACCGCGCCGGCGATATCGTCGGCAACGAGATCATCGCCCGTCAGGCCCGCGACGACGTGCAGACGGCGCTGCCCTCGTTCTCGATGTATTCGTTCGCGGAGACGCACGTGGTGGTCGATGTGTCGGGCTATTTCGCGCCGCCCATCGCGCAGCCGCTGCAGTGCATCGAAGTGGCCAGCGCCCAGGCCACCATCGCTGCCGGCGCTTCGCTCCGTGTCGCCGCACCTGCCTGTCCGGCCGGTCATACCAGCATGGGCGGCGGCTGCTCCAGCAACATCTATACATCGGTGAGCGGATTGTATTTCTCGAATTTCGGCCCAAGCGCCGACAGCGCATACGTCTGCGACGGAAACAATAACCGTACCTCGTCGACGACCTTCACCGCGCGCGGCGTCTGTTGCCGCATTCCCGGGATCTGAATCCATGCGTAAGCGCACGACCCTTGGAGAGACCCCGATGAAGAGCCGAAGTTTGCGAACAGGCCTGCTGTTGTTGTCTCTTGTGTCTGCGGTCGCGGTCGGGGCAGCCGCTTATCGCTATGCCGCGGTGCCCGCCGCTGGCGTGACTGCCAGCCGGCCCGCCGGCGCCATGGCGCCGCCCGCACGTGCGCCACTGCGCGAACAACAGGCCATCGCCGCCCGCAACGCGACGATCGGCCTGCTGCTGGATCGGTGGGCGAGCCATGTCGAACGTGTCTACGGCACCGAGCCGGCTGCGTGGAAACGGGCGATGCGCCCCAGTCTCGACCGGGTCGGCGAACGCGAACTGGGCTCCGCGCTCGCCGCGACCACCTTCGACGCGATGATGGTCGCACTGGCTCCGCATCCGGCGTCTGCAACGTCGTCGCGCCCGGGTCCCGGAACCGCGGCCAAGACCGTGCCTGCGGGCGACGGGGTCTACAACGTCCTCACGCCATGCCGCCTGGTCGATACCCGCAACACCGCATCCAGGATCGCTGCGGGCAGCATTTTCGATATCCATACGTCAGGGGCCCAGTACGTCTTCCAGGGGGGCGCCGCGTCAGATTGCGGGGTGCCGGTCAACGCGAAGGCAGTGGTGATCAATGTCACCGTCGTGCAGCCCGATGCGCCCGGTTACCTCAGCGTGTTTCCCCGCGGCGCTTCCATGCCCTTGGCATCGAGCCTGAACTACGTCGCCGGCGCGATCGTCGGCAATGAGATCATCGTTGGCCAGGCGTCCACTGGAGGGCCAGCGGTGTCGATCTATTCGTATGCCGGTACCGATGTGGTCGTGGATGTCGTCGGTTACTTCGCGGCGCCGACCACCGGCAAATCCCTGAGTTGCAAGCGCGTGACGGAGGTATCCAGCCTTTCGCACGGCAACTACGGGTCGTTTACCGCGATATGTCCGTTCGACACCTACTATTGGTATCGCTACAGCGCACCGGTTGGCGGCAGTTGTCGCTGGCTCGATCAGGTGCCCGGCACGCCGCCGCCCGGGCAACTGAATGGCAATATCCGCAGCGGATACCGCTATTCGTGCGAAGGCGACAACTTCAGCGGCGTCAGCCAGCGGATCGAGACGACCGCGATCTGCTGCGACGTGGTCCCGCTTTGAATCTCGGCAAGCAGCGCTCCGCAGGGGTTTCAATGCCGTGACGAAGGCTTCCGCCGCGCTTCGCGGACGATGATGTACGCGCCCGCGAGGCTCAGTGCGATGGCACCGCCCAGCCACAGCCAGGCGGACAGATCCGGGTTGAAAGCCTCGTCGCGGAACGCGCGCATGAAGAAGCGCACGTAGCCGAGGATCGATAAGCCGGCGAACCAGAAGCCGATCATCGCGCGGCTGACGAAGCGGCTTTCGGAAGGCGACATCGTCATTGCTCAGACCTCCGCCGCGCCCACGAGACGCCCACGCAGCGAATTGCTCATCGCGTCGGTCACCACGACATCGACGAACTGGCCGACGAGTTTCACGCCGGCCGGCGCCGGGAAATTCACGAAGCGCATGTTCTCGGTACGACCGGTGAACTCGTTCGGATCCTTCTTCGATGGGCCTTCGACCAACACCGTCTGGGTGCTGCCGATCATCGCGGCGCTGATCCTGCGCGCGTTGTCGTTGATCGCGGCCTGCAGGCGGGCGAGGCGGGCGTGTTTCTCTTCGGCGCTGACGGTGTCTTCGATATCCGCCGCGGGCGTACCGGGGCGGCGCGAATAGATGAAGGAGTAGCTCTGATCGAAGCCGATGTCTTCGATCAGCTTCATGGTCTTCTCGAATTCGGCGTCGGTTTCGCCCGGGAAGCCGACGATGAAGTCCGAACTGATCGAGATGTCCGGCCGCACCGCGCGAAGCTTGCGGATCTTCTGCTTGAATTCCAGCGCGGTGTAGCCGCGTTTCATCGCCGAGAGCACGCGGTCGCTGCCGGACTGCACGGGCAGGTGCAGGTAGTTGGCGAGCTGGGGCACGTCGCGATAGGCCTCGATCAGCGAATCGCTGAATTCCAGTGGATGCGAGGTGGTGAAGCGAATGCGTTCCAGGCCGTCGATCTCGGCGATGGTGCGGATCAGCAGGCCGAGGTCGGCGATCTCGTTGTCGCCTTCGCTTCCGACAGACGCGATGGGGCCCCGGTACGCGTTGACGTTCTGGCCGAGCAGGTTGACCTCGCGCACGCCCTGGGCGGCGAGCTGGGCGACTTCGACCAGCACATCCTCGAACGGGCGGCTGACTTCCTCGCCGCGGGTGTAGGGCACCACGCAGAAGCTGCAGTACTTCGAGCAGCCTTCCATGATCGAGACGAAGGCCGTGGGGCCGTCGGCGCGGGGCTCGGGCAGGCGGTCGAACTTTTCGATCTCCGGGAAGCTGATGTCGACCTGCGGCTGGCCGGTCTCGCGCTTGGCGCGCAGCAGGTCGGGCAGGCGGTGCAGTGTCTGCGGCCCGAACACCAGGTCGACGTAGGGCGCGCGCTTGAGGATCGCCGCGCCTTCCTGGCTGGCGACGCAGCCGCCCACGCCGATCACCACCGGCCGGTCGCCGCCCTTGAGCTTGCGCCAGCGACCGAGCTGGCTGAAGACCTTTTCCTGTGCTTTTTCGCGGATCGAACAGGTATTGATCAGGATCACGTCGGCTTCGTCGGCGTTGTCCGTCATCACCATGCCTTCCTCGGCGCCCAGAACTTCCGCCATCTTGGCCGAGTCGTACTCGTTCATCTGGCAGCCGTGGGTTTCGATGAAGAGTTTTCTGGGAGCCGATGCGGGAGGCGCGGACGGATGAAGCGAAGCGATGGCGGCCTTGGTGTCGGCTTGGGGAGCGAGGGTGTCGGTCATGTCGTGTCCGGGGCGCGGCGGTGATTCCGGGCCGGAAGAGGGCGGAGAGAGGCGACAGTGTAAGCCGGAGCGCTCCGCTGGCGCCCGCGGCGTCCTTGGGTGACGGCGGTAGCCGTTTGACAATCAAACACTTGGCAAACCTTTCGAATCCGGTGACACTCCTGCGCATGATCGGGGGCAAGGCCATTGCGGGATGGGGACTGCTGCTGGCGATAACGCTGGCGTGGCCTGCGCATGCCGGCACGGTCTATCGCTGCGACAGCCCCGACGGCAGCCGCACCTACGCCAGCAAACGGGTGAAGGGCGCCAAGTGCAGCGTGGTCAGCAGCTACACGCCGTCGGCCGCGGCCGTGCGCAGCGCACCGTCGACCACGACCACCACCCGCTCCACCAACGAGTTCACGGCCGGCGCACCCGCGACCATGGCATCGATGGCGGCTGCAGCCGCCCCGGCGGCTTCGCCGGGCATCGCCGCCGAAGCCCTGCCGGCGTCCGTGCCCGCCGCGCCGCGTCAAGGCGCCACCCGCCGCGTCGAGGGGCAGGTGTATTCGTATATCAAGGATGGCGTGCGCCACTACACCAGCAAGCAACCCAAGGGCGTGGCGGGTGCGACCGCAGTGCGTTCGATCCGCTACAGCTTCGTCGAGACCTGCTATGCCTGCGCGCCGCTGCCGGGCGTGAATTTCGGCACGCTGCGCCTCAACATGGTGTCCTACGCGGCCGAAATCCGCGCCGCCGCCACCCAGCACGGCGTCGACGAGGCCATCGTCCGCGCGATCATCCATGCCGAATCGTCCTTCAACCCGAACGCGCGATCCCGGGTCGGGGCGCAGGGGCTGATGCAACTCATGCCGCCTACCGCGCGCCGGTTCGGCGTGAGCAATTCCTACGACCCGGTACAGAACATCGGCGGCGGCGTGAAGTACCTTGCTTGGCTCTTGAAGCGCTACAACGGCGATCTGACCCTCGCCGCCGCCGGCTACAACGCCGGGGAAGGCGCCGTCGACAGGTACAAGGGCGTGCCGCCCTACAGCGAAACCCGGCGTTATGTCGAACGGGTCCGGGTCCTCGCCGAACGCTATCGCGGCCTGCTCGCCGGTCAGGGTTGACCTTTCCTGGCCGCGTCTGTCCAGGGCGGCCAAGCGTCCGGGTCGTGCTTCAGACCTTCTGAAGCTCCGTTTCAAGGCTTGTTCCGACCTTCCAAGGCCTTGCCGCCGCCCCATCCTGCGGACGCGGAGAACGGTAAACATTGTCGGCCGATTCAGCGTTCCGTTACACTTCGCCGTCTTTGCCGGCCCGCTTCGTTGATGAAGCAGGCCGGCAGTCCAAATGTAGCCTACGTTTTGCGGAGTGCCGGATGGCAACAAAAGTCGAAAGCGGGTCGGATCACCCCCAGGGTGACGGCGCGCAACCGGTTGACGCGGGTCGTCGCCGCTTCCTGACCGTGTCCACCGCCGTGGTGGGTGCCGTCGGCGTTGCCGGTGCGTCGGTCCCGTTCATCAAGTCCTGGATGCCCAGCGCCCGCGCCAAACTGGCGGGCGCCCCGGTCACTGCCGACATCAGCGGCCTGGTCGAAGGCCAGCGTCTGGTGTTCGAGTGGCGCGGTCAGCCGATCTGGATCGTCAAGCGCTCGAAGGCGGTCCTGGATGCGCTGCCCAAGCTGGATGGCAATCTGCGCGATCCCAAATCCGAGAACCTCGACCAGCAGCCTTCCTACGTCAAGGGCGAGTTCCGCTCGATCAAACCGGAAATCTCGGTGCTGGTCGGGCTGTGCACCCATCTGGGCTGTTCGCCCGAGATGAAGGCCGAGATCCGGCCCGAGCCGTTCGATGCCGACTGGAAGGGCGGTTACTTCTGCCCATGCCACAAGTCGAAGTTCGACATGGCCGGCCGCGTTTATCAGGGCGTGCCCGCGCCGACCAACCTTCCGGTGCCGCCGCATTATTTCGCCGACGACAACACCATCATCATCGGTGTCGATCCGGAAGGGAGCGCTTAAGCCATGGCGAACATCCTGATGCGCACCGCAGACAACGTGATGGGCTGGGTCAACGACCGCGCCCCGGGTCTGATGCCGTTCTACCGCAAGCACATGAGCGAGTACTACGCGCCGAAGAATTTCAATCTCTGGTACATCTTCGGCATTCTCGCCACCGTCGTGCTAGCCAACCAGATCATCACCGGCATCTTCCTGACGATGCACTACAAGCCGAGCGCGGCGGAAGCCTTCGCCTCGGTCGAATACATCATGCGCGACGTCGCCGGCGGCGACATCATCCGCTACATGCACAGCACCGGCGCGTCGATGTTCTTCGTCGTCGTCTATCTGCACATGTTCCGCGGCCTGATGTACGGCTCGTACCAGAAGCCGCGCGAACTGGTGTGGATCCTGGGCATGCTGATCTACCTCGTGCTGATGGCCGAAGCCTTCATGGGCTACGTGCTGCCGTGGGGCCAGATGTCGTTCTGGGGCGCGAAGGTGATCATCTCGCTGTTCGGCGCGATCCCCTATATCGGCAATGCGCTGACCGAATGGATCATGGGCGATTACCTGCCCGGCGATGCCACGCTCAACCGGTTCTTCGCGCTGCACGTCATCGCGCTGCCTCTGGTACTGCTGCTGCTGGTGGTGCTGCATCTGGGCGCGCTGCACGAAGTCGGCTCGAACAATCCGGACGGCGTCGAGATCAAGAAGGGTCCCAAGGGCAACCGCTGGTCGGCCACCGCGCCTGCCGACGGCGTGCCGTTCCACCCGTACTACACGGTCAAGGACACGTTCTTCGTCGGCTGCTTCCTGATCGTCGCGTCGTTCATCCTGTTCTTCGCGCCGGCATTCGGCGGCTGGTTCCTGGAGCACGACAATTTCGCCGAGGCCAACCGCCTGGTGACGCCCGCGCACATCAAGCCGGTGTGGTACTACACGCCCTACTACGCGATGTTGCGCGTGGTGCCGGACAAGCTGGGCGGCGTGATCGTGATGTTCGCGGCGATCGGCGTGTTGTTCCTGCTGCCGTGGCTCGATCGCGCAAGGGTCAAGTCCTATCGTTATCGCGGCAAGCTGTCGTGGACGATGCTGCTGCTGTTCGCGCTGAGCTTCGTGTGGCTGGGCAAGATCGGCGCGGGCCCGGGTACGGATCCGGTCGAGACCTGGATCGGCCGCGTTCTGACCACGTACTACTTCCTGTTCTTCCTCACCATGCCGGTGTGGACGAAGATCGACAAGACCAAGCCGGTTCCGGATCGGGTGACGATGCATGACTAAGCCATCCACGATGAAGACTTCGCGCCTCAAGCGCATGGCGGCGTTGATCGTCAGCCTGACGCTGTCGGCTTCCGCGATCGCGGCTACCGGCGGCGATGTGCTGCAGGCCGGCACCGACCTGGAAGATACGGCTTCGCTGCAGCGCGGCGCCCAGTTGTACATGAACAACTGCGTCGGCTGTCATTCGCTGAAATACATGCGCTATTCGCGCATCGCCGAAGATCTGGGCCTCAGCGAAGAACAGGTGATGACCAACCTGAACTTCACCGGCGCCAAGTTCGGCGAGCATGTGATCAGCTCGATGCCGGCCGCCCACGCCGAAAAGTGGTTCGGCAAGGCGCCGCCGGATCTCAGCGTGATCTCGCGCGTCCGCGGCAGCGACTGGATCTTCACGTACCTGAAATCCTTCTATCTCGACGAAACGCGACCGCTGGGCTGGAACAACAAGCTGTTCCCGAACGCATCGATGCCGAACCCGCTGTGGGAAATGCAGGGTCTGCAGCATGCGGTGTACGGCAAGAAGGATGCGACGACGGGCGAGGCGCCGGTCGAGCGTCTGGAAATCGCCAGCGCGGGCACGCAGAACGCGGCTGATTTCGACCGCACCGCGCGCGATATCACCGCGTTCCTCGAATATGTCGGCGAACCGGGTGCGTTGAAGCGCCAGCAGACCGGCGTCTGGGTGATCCTGTTCCTGACCTTCTTCACCCTGATGGCCTGGCTGCTCAAGAAGGAATACTGGCGCGACGTGCATTGATGACGGAGCGACTTCTTCGCGCGACGATCACCTGCGAGGCGGCCGGCTTGTCCGGTCGTGTTCGCTCTTAGAGGATGGATGGCGAGTCTGCGTATGCGTAACACTCTCACCCTGTTTTCTTCCGTCGACGATGTGCTCTGCCATCGCGCTCGCCTGGTCTTGGCGGCGAAAGGCGTGACCTACGATCTGGTGCCGGTGGATCCCCAGAATCCGCCCGAGGACCTGATCGATCTGAATCCCTATCACTCGGTGCCGACCCTGGTCGAACGCGACCTGGTGCTGTACGCGGCATCGGTGGTCAGCGAGTACCTGGACGAGCGTTATCCGCATCCGCCGTTGATGCCGATCGATCCGCTGTCGCGTGCGCGCCTGCGCCTGGCGATGCTGCGTATCGAACACGACTGGGTGCCACAGGTGCAGGCCGTGCAGTTCGGTACCAAGCAGCAGGCGGAGGCCGGGCGCAAGCGTCTGCGGGAGCTGTTGACTGCCGCGGTGCCGCTGTTCAAGGCCAGCAAATTCTTCCTGAACAACGAAATGAGCCTCGCCGATTGCGCGATGGCGCCGATCGTCTGGCGCCTGCATGCGCTGGGCGTGCCGCTGCCCAGCGACGGCAAGGTGATCGAGGATTACGGCAACCGCATCTTCCGCAATCCCGGATTCATCCGCAGCCTCACGCAGCAGGAAAAGAGCCTGCGCGATCTGCCTGCCTGACTGTCCGTCCGAATGTTTCCGCCCGATTTCGCCGGGAGTACACTCCGGCCATGACCGATGGTCCCGCCCCAGGCATGACCAGCCGTCGCCCGTACCTGCTGCGGGCGATGTACGAGTGGATCGCCGACAACGGCATGACGCCGCATCTCCTGGTCGACGCCTCGCGTCCCGGGGTCCGGGTTCCGGCGTTCGCGGTGAACGACGGCAAGGTCGTGCTGAATGTCGCAGCCCGTGCCGTGGCCGCGCTGGAAATGGGCAACGAAGAGATTTCCTTCACCGCCCGTTTCGGTGGCGTCAGCCACCAGGTACGGGTGCCCATCGGCGCGGTATTGCTGATCTATGCCCGCGAAACCAGTCAGGGCATGGCGCTGCCCGACGAAGCCGTCGGCGCGTTGGCCGCTGCGGACGAGGCCGAGGTCGAGGAAGATCTCGACGGGGACGCGGATGGCGGCGATGATGGCGGCGACAGCGGCAATCGCACCCCGCCGTCGAAACGCGGCGGGCATCTCAGAGTCGTCAAGTAATCCTATCGAAGCTGCAGGCGGCCTCGCCTGCACTCAGCCTGGTCCGGGGGGAACCATGCCATCAATCCAGCATCACCTTGGCGGCCGAAGCGACCGGGCCGCTGAACGACACCAGACGGTTGCCGCGCAGCACCAGCCGCGCGATGTGGCGATCGGTGCCGTCCTCGGAATATTCGAAGCGGAAACTGCGCTCGAAACCGAGCCGGCCGTCCTCGCCGCGATGCAGGCGCAGGCCGGTCGCGTGTACGGTGTGGTCGATCAGCTGGACGCCTGCAGTGTGGCAAGCCTCGCCGCCGAGCTGGATCGCCCGTTCGGCCGCGGCGCGCGACGCACTCCAGAATGCGAACACCATCGCACCCAAAATCATCAAGATCAGTAAAGTCGGCATCTGCTCAATCTGCGGCCTGCGTGCCCCGGATGCAATCCCTGAATGTCGCCCTGGAGCGCAACCTCAATGATGAAGCTCGTATTCGCCGCCGATCACATGCAGATCCTCCTCGAGCCGGGGGTCAAGCGGATCGGCTCTGCGCCCGATGCCGACATCGTGCTACGCGGCGAGGGCGTGCTTCCCCAGCACTGCGAACTGCAGGTCAACGCGCAGGGCGTGATGTTGAAGATCGCCCGCGGCGCCGCAGTCAGCGTCAACCAGCGGCTCGTCGACGGTTTGTTGTCCCTGCGGCCCGGCGATCAGATCGCCTTCGATACGGTGGAGGCCACGCTGGTCGTGATCGAAACGGTTCGCCCGGGGGAAGGCACGCCGCCGCCCGCGATCGACGATGTCAACGTCACCACCGTGCGCGCTGCGTTGCCGAAGTACATGCTGCGAGCGCTGACCGGCCGGATGCTCGGTCGCAGTTATCCCTTGACCGGCGCGACCGTCGTCGGTCGCGCGGCGGATTGCCAACTGCGGCTGGACGACACCAATCTTTCGCGCAAGCACGCCAAGCTCATTCCCACCAATGAAGGCGTGGTGATCGAGGATCTGGGATCCACCAACGGCAGTTTCCACAACGGCAAGCGCGTACAGCGCGCGGTGGCCCAGGCCGGCGACGAGATCGGTTTCGATACCCTGCGTTTCCAGTTGCTGGAGCTGGGCCAGGAAGGCGCTCACGCGATGCCTTCACCGCGTGCCGGCATGCCGCGCTGGCTATGGCTGGTCGCTGCGGTTGTGGTGATTGCTGCAGTGGTGTTCGCGCTTCGATAACGCGTACGAAGCGGCTCGGCCGGGCGTAACGCTTACAGGTCCGCAGGCGGCGGCCCCAGTTTCAGCGACAGATCGACCGCGTGGACATGTTTGGTCAAGCCGCCGATCGAGATGCAGTCGACGCCGTCTTCGGCGATGCCGCGCAGCGTGGTCATGTCCACGCCGCCGGACACTTCCAGCGGAATTCGGCCGTCGAAAGGGGCGGATTTCGCGATCCGCACGGCCTCGCGCCGCGTCGCCGCGTCGAAGTCGTCGATCAGGATCCGCGTGCATCCTTCGCGCAACGCTTCTTCCAGTTGCGCCAGTGTTTCCACCTCCACGATCAGCGGCAGCACCGGATGCATCGCACGCGCGGCGTGGATCGCGCCTGCGAGCGAACCCGCGGCGCGGATGTGGTTTTCCTTCAGCATCACCGTGTCGTACAGGCCGATGCGATGGTTGCTGCCGCCACCGACCAGCACCGCATATTTCTGCGCGAGACGCAGCCCGGGAATGGTCTTGCGTGTGTCGAGGATCTTCGCGCCGGTGCCGCGCACGGCGTCCACATGACCAGCCGTCACCGTGGCGGTGCCGCTGAGCGTCTGCAGGAAATTCAGCGACGCGCGCTCGGCGCTGACCAGCGCGCGGCTGCGCCCGGCGAGCGTGGCGATGACCGTGCCCTTGGCGACGCGGTCGCCTTCGGCGATGCGCCAGTCGATGCGGACATCGGGGTCCAGCGCGCGATGGCAGGCGTCGAACCACGGCCGCCCGCAGATCACCGCGTCTTCCTTGCAGAGCAGATAAGCGATGTCGGGGACGTCGGGCAACAGCGCAGCGGTCACGTCGCCGCTGCCGACGTCTTCGGCCAGGGCTGCGGCCACGTTCGCGGCGATCGTTTCGGCCGGCGGCGGCATCACCCCCACGGTCACAGGCCTTCCACCGCCGTCGCCGCGATCCCTTCCTCGATCAGCAGCACGGGAATGCCGTCGTCCACGCGATAAATGGTCTTGCGGTCGCGGGTGATCAGCGCCTCGCGCACCGGCTCGGTCTGCGGCGTATCGTCGGCGCGCTGCACGCCACCCGCGGCGATGGCGCGATTCAGCGCCTCCAGACCGGGCTTGTCGAGCAGCGCCAGCGGTTGGCGCGTGGCGGGGCAGACGAGGAGATCGAGCAACTTGCGGTCCATTCGATGAAGCCGGGGGTGAAGAGCCGCTAGAATACCGTTTTGCAGCAGGCGTGACGCCGCGGGATGGCCATGGCAGACGCGAACGAAGACAACGACAACCAGTTGAACGAGAACCAGCCGAACCACAACCAGCCGCTGGTCGGCGTGGTGATGGGCTCGCGCTCCGACTGGGAGACGATGCAGCACGCCGTCGCCAGGCTCGAAGCGCTGGGGGTGCCGCACGAGGTCCGCGTGGTCTCCGCGCATCGCACGCCGGATGTGCTGTTCGACTACGCCGCCACCGCCCGGTCGCGCGGTCTGCGCGCGATCATCGCCGGCGCCGGTGGCGCGGCGCATCTGCCGGGCATGCTCGCCGCGAAGACCGCGGTGCCCGTACTGGGCGTACCGGTCCAGAGCAAGGCGCTGAACGGCATGGATTCGCTGCTGTCGATCGTGCAGATGCCTGCCGGCATTCCGGTGGCCACTTTCGCGATCGGTAACGCCGGGGCCGCCAATGCGGGCCTGTTCGCGGCGGCGATGCTCGCCGTCGACCATCCGCGGATCGGCGCTGCGCTCGATGCGTTCCGGTCGAAGCAGACGCAGGATGTCGTCGATCACGACGATCCACGCACATGATCGTGATCATGCCGCTTGAAATCATGCCGCTTGAAATCATGCCGCTCGAAGCAGACCGCGCATGACCACCGTCGGCATTCTCGGCGGCGGCCAACTGGCGCGGATGCTCGCGCTGTCAGGTGCGCCCCTCGGCCTGCGCTTCCGCGTGCTCGACACCGTCGCCGACGCCTGCGCCGGGCAGTTCGCGCCGCTGATCGTCGGCGATTACCGCGACGGCGAGGCGCTGGCCGAGTTCGCATCGCAGGTCGATGTCGCCACCTTCGACTTCGAGAACGTGCCGGCCGAATCCGCGCAGTGGCTGAGCGAGCGCGTACCGGTGTTCCCGAATCCGCGCGCGCTGTCGATCGCGCAGGACAGGCTGGCCGAAAAGACCCTGTTCCGCGAACTGGGCATCCCGGTTCCGGCGTTCGCCGACGTGCCGGATCGCGCCGCGCTCGATGCGGCCATCGCCTCGATCGGCATGCCCTGCATCCTCAAGACCCGACGCCTCGGTTACGACGGCAAGGGACAATTCCGGATCCGATCGTCGGCCGACGTCGACGCTGCGTGGGAGGCGCTCGGCGCGCAGGCCGCGACCGTCGGTCTGATCCTCGAAGCCTTCGTGCCGTTCGAGCGCGAGTTCAGCGTGGTCGCGGTGCGCGGTCGCGACGGCGAATTCCGCACATGGCCATTGACCGAAAACTGGCACGTCGACGGTGTGCTGTCCGTCAGCCTCGCGCCCGTGCGCGTGGACGATGCGCTGGCGCAGTCCGCGGTCGCGCACGCCCGCGTGCTGGCCGAATCGCTGGATTACGTCGGCGTGTTCGCGTTGGAACTGTTCTGCCGCGACGGCGTGCTGCTGGCCAATGAACTCGCGCCGCGCGTCCACAACTCGGGGCACTGGACCATCGAAGGCAGCGAAACCTCGCAGTTCCAGAATCATCTGCGCGCCGTCTTGGGACTGCCGCTGGGCGATACCCGCATGCTCGGCCACGCCTGCATGCTCAACTGGGTGGGCACGATGCCCGATGCGCATGCCGTGCTGCGCGAACCCGGCGGGCACTGGCACGACTACGGCAAGGAATTGCGCGCCGGGCGCAAGGTCGGACATGCGACATTGCGTGCGGATTCGGTGTCGGAGCTGGCTGCCGCGCTGCGTCGCGTCGGTGCCGCATTGGGTCGGCAGGATCTAATCGATCGAGCGGAATCCATCGGATAAGCGTCGAGCCGCTATTACGGCAAGGGATCAGGGGATGCAGATCTTCAGAGTGTCGAAATCCGTGGTGATCGGGATACTTGCGCTGCTGGCCGTAGTAGCCGGCAGCGTGTACCTGCGACAGTCGGCCCGGGATGCTGTCGTGCCGGTCGATTCGACGGTGTCCGCGCGTGGGGCTGACGATGCGCCTGCAGACATCGGCTCGCCCTCGACGCCGCGCGCCATCGGCGCCGCGGCGGCCGCCGGAGGCCGTGCGCGCATGTCCACCGAACCGCTGCCATCGCTGGAGACGCCTCTACGCACGACGGTCCGGGACCTCGCAGCGCGCGCCGAAGCCGGCGATGCGCGCGCGATGTGCCGACTCGCCGCTGAATATCAGTATTGCGCCGGTCTGGAAACGCGGATGCAGATGCTGGAGCGCGGTGCAGAGCGTGCGCAGGCTCGCCCCAACGGTGGAGCTGGACGCGGCGTGCGTTCTGCCGAAGGCATCGCCGCCGCTTTCGAAAGCGTCAGCGAGCGTTATCAACACTGCGACGGCGTGGCGATTCCGGCCGCCGCCGAGATCGTTCGCTACATGCGCGGCGCAGCCGTGGCGGGGCACCCGCAGGCGACCGGCTATTACGCATCCGGCGACATCTTCCGCAATCAGGACACACTGCAGAATCTCGCCGAACTGGGTTTCTATCGCGACAACGCCGAGGCCATGGCGCGCAGCGCGATGGCCAACGGCGATCTGCGCGCGGCATGGTCACTTGCCGACGCCTATGGCGCCGATGCGGGGAGCGATTTCCGTCGTTCGCTTCTGGCGCAGGCGGTGGAGCCCGCGCCGGACAAAGCGCTGTCGCTGTACTACGGACTGCGCAACGTCATCGGTGCCGGCGCCGACGATCCGGCGACCGCGCGAATGGCCGCGCGGCTCCAGGAACGCATCGCCGCGCTCGAAAAGCGGCTTCCACAGGCGGAAGTGGCCCGCGCACGCGGCGAGCCATCGATCATCGGCGCTGATGCCGGTGTCGATGCCCTGATCGACTCGGCGTTTTCGCGAGGTCGCGACGGCGTAGGCGGATTCCCGCGCGAACGCTGCGACTGAAGCGCCACGGGCCGCTGCGGCCCGTGGCGGTGTCGGCTTCGCCGATGTGTTCGCTCAGCGACAACGTCCGTAACGATCCGGCGACGCGCCCGGGCCACCTTTCCGGCCCGGCGGGTTTTCCCAGTTGGTGCCGCGACCGCCCGCACGTCCCGGCGGGTTGTTGTCGTTGTCGAACCAGCAGCGCTTCGCCTGATTCCAGAATCCGTAGCGCGGATGCCAGTAGCCGTAGTTCGCATTGAAGTAGTAACCGCCGTCGACGACGGTGAATTTATGACGCGTATTGCGATGCCGGTAGTAACGATAGTCGGGCGATGCGCCGGGCCCACCGCGCCAGCCGGGCGGATTTTCCCAGTTCGTCCCCGGACCGCCCGCACGTCCCGGCGGATTGTTGTCGCGATCGCGGGGAGGCGCGGCGATCACTGCAGTGGAAACCAGCGCCAGGCCCAGTGCGAGCGTGGGCAGCAGGGATGTTGCGATCTTGGATCTTGAGGGTGTCATCGGTGGCTCCATTGCGTGGAAGGCCATCCGGTAATGCGCGGGAGGTCGATAGCGTTGACGCGCCCCCGGAATCGTTCATCGCGCGGCCGGGTTGATGACGCCGGCATGAAGCCGGATGCAGAAAAGGCCGGGTTTCCCCGGCCTTTTGCTGTCCAGCGCCTGGAGCGATCACTTCATGTTGGAAGCGACGAAGTCCCAGTTGACGAGATTCCAGAACGCTTCCAGATACTTCGGCCGCAGGTTGCGGTAGTCGATGTAGTAGGCGTGTTCCCACACGTCGCAGGTCAGCAACGCGGTGTCGTCGCCGGTCAGCGGGGTGGCGGCGTTGGAGGTGCTCACCAGCGCGAGCGAACCGTCCGGACGCTGCACCAGCCAGCCCCAACCCGAACCGAAGGTGGTGACCGAGGTTTTGGTGAACTCTTCCTTGAACTTCTCGAAGCTGCCGAACGCGGCGTTGATGGCTTCGGCCAGCTTGCCGGTGGGTTCGCCGCCGCCGGTGGGTTTCAGACAGTTCCAGTAGAACGTGTGGTTCCACACCTGCGCGGCGTTGTTGAACATGCCACCCTGCGACTTGCGGATGATCTCCTCCAGCGACAGGTCGGCGAACTCGGTGCCCGCGATCATGTTGTTGAGGTTGGTGACGTAGGTCTGGTGGTGCTTCGAATAATGGAAATCGATGGTTTCCGCCGAAATGTGCGGTTCCAGAGCGGTACGGTCGTAGGGCAGGGCTGGCAGCTCGATGGCCATGGGCGGGCTCCTTGGGGGTAAAGGTGGGGCGGGCGTCGGGACAGGCCCGGCTGCGCGCGAAGGATTACAATGCGCGATTCTAACCCCACCCAGCCTAACCCCACCCAAGCCGCTGCGGCCAACGCGCCGCCGGCTGCATTCCGCAGGAGAGTCCCATGCCGGTGTTGGAGCGTATCCAGTCCGAGATCGAAACCCATCCGATCGTGTTGTTCATGAAAGGTACCCCGCAGTTCCCGATGTGCGGGTTTTCGAGCCGCACCTCCCAGGCGCTGAAAGCCGCGGGCGCGAGCAACTATCACACCGTCAACGTGCTCGAAGACCCCGAAGTGCGCGCGAATCTGCCGCGGTTCTCCAATTGGCCCACGTTCCCGCAGTTGTTCATCAACGGCGAACTGATCGGGGGCTGCGACATCACCCTCGAACTGTTCGAGTCGGGCGAACTGGCCCGGATGATCGCCGAGGCGCAGAAGGGCTGATGTCGGCAAGCTCCACTCCGGCCGGCGCCGCTTCGATGGGTTCCGCATCGGAACCCATGCCATCGGCGACGCCCGTCGCGCATGCGTTGAAAGGTCGCGTGGTACTGGTGGCCGGCGCGCATGGCGCGCTGGGCCACGCATCGGCGCTCGCCTGCGCGGATGCCGGTGCGACCGTGGTGCTGCTGGGGCGGAAGGTTCCCAAGCTCAATCGCGTGTACGACGCCATCGTGCGCGCAGGCGGCGAGGCCCTGCTGTATCCGCTCGATCTGGAAGGCGCGACGCCCGACGACTACGCCGAGATGGCCGAACGCATCGGAGCCGGCCTTGATCGCCTCGATGGCGTTCTGCACTGCGCGGCCGAATTCTCCGGGCTGACGCCGCTGGACAATACCGACCCGGCCGCATTCGCGCGCGCGCTGCACATCAATGTGACCGCGCGCTGGTGGTTGACCCAGGCCTGCCTGCCGCTGCTGCGCCGTGCCGAAGACAGCGCGGTGGTCTTCGCCATCGACGAGGACGCGGGTCGCGGTCTGCCGTACTGGGGAGCCTACGGCATCGCCCAGTCCGCCTTGAATACGTTGATGCAGACACTGCACGCGGAACTCGCGAATTCGAGCGTACGCGTCTGCGGTCTCGCGCCCGGGCCGATGCGCACCCCGCTGCGCGCGAAGGTTTTCGTCGAAGAAGACGCAACCATCGCCCGCGACCCCGCTGCTATTGCGCCGGCCTGCGTGCATCTGCTGTCGCCGGCTGGAATGGAGCAGCGCGGCCGACTCTGGTCGCCGTCGGCATGACCATCGCTTCGGCTGCGCTGTTGCTCTTCCTGATCCTCGATCCGCTGGGCAATGTGCCGGTGTTCCTCAGTCTGCTGCGCGGCCTGCCGCCGCAGCGGCAGCGGATCGTGCTCGCCCGCGAGCTGTTGATCGCGCTGGTCGTGCTGATGCTGTTCCTGTGGGCCGGCAAGTACGCGCTGGACCTGATGCACCTGCGCGAGGAATCGGTGTCGATCGCCGGCGGCATCGTGCTGTTCCTGATCGGACTCCGGATGATTTTCCCGCCCCCGGAAGGTCTGATGGGCGAGATTCCCGACGGCGAGCCCTTCATCGTGCCGATGGCCATTCCGCTGGTCGCCGGCCCTTCGGGCATGGCGGCGGTGATCCTGATGGGCAGCAACGACCCCACGCGCCTGGGCGACTGGAGCGTCGCGCTGATGATCGCCTGGGCTGCGACCGCAGCCATCCTGTTTTCCGCGATCCACCTCTACAAATGGCTCGGCCAGCGCGTGCTGACCGCGATCGAACGCCTCATGGGCATGCTGCTGGTCGCGATTTCGGTGCAGATGCTGATGGACGGCATTACCGCCTATCTGAGGATCCAGGCGACCTGATGATTCTCCGATCGACATCTTTTTGTGTATCTGCGCATGGGGATGAATGCGTTACAGGGTGACATTAAAGTGATTTGTCATAAGCATTCAGTCAATGATTTCAATGGGTTAGACGGCGACTGGCGTCATGTTCCTGTCATGTCCCCGGGCTATCGTGTTAACCTATAGTTAACCCGAATCTGTCGGTTGTACGGATCAACGGTCTAAATCTCCCCGTTTATTCAGTATCGCTGCGCTCCTGCGCGAGCGATCCTTCATGTACGACCTACCGCTCTGTTCCAGTCCTGTATCTGAAGAGTTTTCATCGAGTTTCCATTGAGGCCAAGACCAATGAACCATTCGAAACGTCTCCGACTTTCCAAGCTGTCGATCGGATTGATCGTCGCCCTTGCGGCCGCGCCCGCATTCGCCCAGAGCACATCCGCCGGTGTTGGCGGTCAAGTGGTGGGCGCTGACGGTCAGCCTGTTTCCGGCGCGGAGGTGATCATCCGTCACGCCGAGTCGGGCACCAGCAGTCGCGTCGTCACCGATGCGAACGGCCGCTACAACGCGCGCGGCCTGCGCGTCGGCGGTCCCTATGTCATCACCGTGAACAAGGAAGGCACCGGCACCCGTTCCGAAGATGACGTGTATCTGAGCCTCAATGAAGTCTCTCAGATCGATCTCGCCATTGGCGTCGAAGAGCTCGAAGCCATTGCAGTCACGGGCAGCGGCGTCAGCCAGGTGTTCGCTTCCGACAAGATGGGTTCGGGCAGCAACGTGACCCGCCAGCAGATCGAATCTTTTTCCTCGATCGATCGCAACCTGCAGGACTATGTCCGCTTCGATCCCCGTATCGCGCAGACCGACAAGTCGCGTAACGAAATCTCGGTCGGCGGCCAGAATCCGCGCTACAACGCGATCCGCGTCGACGGCATCAGCACCAACGATGCCTTCGGTCTTGAATCCAACAGCTTGCCGACGCCCAAGCAGCCGTTTTCGATGGATACCATCGATCAGATCTCGGTCGACGTCGCCAATTACGACGTGACCATTTCCGGCGGTACCGGCGGCGTGATCAATGCGGTCACCAAGTCCGGCACCAACGAATTCCATGGCTCGGTTTATGGCATCTATCGCGACAACGACTGGTCGGGCAAGAACCAGAACGATGTGCGTCCGGTGCTGTTCGACAACGAAACCACCTACGGCGTGACCATTGGCGGTCCGATCGTCAAGGACAAGCTGTTCTTCTTCGCCAACTACGAGAAGTACAAGGGTAAGGAACTGTACGTCGGCAGCGGCGCCGGCACCGGCCCGATCGGTTCGGGTGCGAGCAACATCGTCAATATCACCCAGGCTCAGATCGACGAAGTGGTCCGTATCGCGAACAACGTCTGGGGGTTCAATCCGGGCACCTTGGCATTGCCGGCGCTCGATACCGAATCCGAAGAAGTTGGCGTCAAGATCGACTGGAACATCAGCGACACCCAGCGCGCCAGCTTCCGCTACGGCAAGTCCGAGCAGAGCCAGGCCAATCTCAACGGTTTCAGCAACACCAATCTGGCGCTGAGTTCGTATCAGTACGTTCGCGATTTCGAGCTCGAAACCTATTCTGCAGCGCTGTTCAGCGACTGGACCGAAAACTTCTCGACCGAAGCCAAGGTGTCCTTCCGCGACTATTCCGCAGTGCGCACTCCACTTTCCAATCTGCCTTCGATCTCGGTCCGCATCGGCAGCAGCTTCCTGAATCTCGGTACCGAAGAGAACACGCATGCCAACGTGCTCAAGACCGAAACCTGGAATGCGTTCTTCGCCGGCAACCTGTTCCTGGGCGACCATACGCTCAAGTTCGGTTTCGACTACGAAGACAACGACATCTACAACCTGTTCGGTCGCCGTACCAACGGCGTCTATCAGTTCAACTGCATCAATACCGTGACCAATGCGCTGGGTGCCGGCTGCGCCCAGTCGTTCGAATCGGGCAACTCCAGCCGTTACCAGTTGTTCTACCCGCAGGGTGGCAATCTGGACAATATGGCCGCGGTGTGGGGCATCAAGAATCTCGGCCTGTTCGTGCAGGACACCTGGGCCGTCAACGACAACCTGACCCTGACCGTCGGTCTGCGTTACGACGAGCCGATGGTGAAGAACGATCCGCAGTACAACGCGGCAGCTTCGACCACCTTCGGTTACGACAACAGCGCGACCATCGATGGCAACGGTCTGTTCCAGCCGCGTTTCGGCTTCAACTACCGCTTCGACAGCGACCTTCAGACCCAGGTCCGCGGCGGTGTGGGCCTGTTCCAGGGCGCTGCGGCATCCGTGTGGCTGTCCAACCCGTATTCGAACAACGGTATTTCCTATATCGACTACTTCGATTCGAACGGCACCAATGTCTTCTCGCCCGATCCGCGCAACCAGTTGCCGGTGGCGCTGACCGGCGGCGTGCCCGGCACCCAGTCCGTCGACTTCATCGACCCCGACCTGGGTCAGCCGTCGGTATGGAAAGCCAATCTGGCGTTCGACAGGGAATTGCCGTGGTGGGGCATGGTTGCCAGCGTCGAGGGCATCCTGACCAATGTCGAGGAAGCGATTTATTATCAGCAGCTGAATCTCGGCCCGCGCACTGCGGTTGGTCAGGACGGGCGCGACATCTACTGGAACGCCAACGGTCGTGATCGGACCCGCTGGAACCAGGCTGGCGTCGGCTCATCGGTCACCGCGCGTGCCAACCGCAATACCGCCTACAACGATGCGATCATCGCGCGCTCGACCAGCAAGGGCGACAGCAAGCAGTTGACTGTTTCGTTGGAGAAGCCCTTCAGCCGCGAAAGCGACTGGTCGTGGCAGGTGGCCTACACCTATACCAATGCGCGTGAAGTCAGCCCGCTGACCAGTTCGACCTCCAGCTCGCAGCTCGGTAACGTGGCGGTCTTCCAGGCCAACGAAGAAGTGTCCGCACGTTCCAGCTACGAGATCCGCGACCGCTTCACCGCTGCGGTGAACTGGAAACATGACTTCTTCGGCGACAACACCACCTCGATCGGTCTGTTCTACGAAGGCCGCACCGGCCGCCCGTACAGCTACACCTTCGACAACGATGCCAACGGCGACGGTCGTCTGAACGACCTGCTCTACATCCCCACCGCACCTGGCGATGTGCTGTTCGGTTCGGCGGCGGAAGAATCTGCGTTCTGGCAGTACGTGTACGGCAACGAATATCTCAATGGCCACCGTGGTCAGGTCGCCGCCCGCAACGACGCGACTTCCAGTTGGGTGAACCAGTTCGATCTGCGTATCTCCCAGGAACTGCCCGGTTTCATGGAAGGTCACAAAGCCGAGATCTCGTTCGATATCGCCAATGTCGGCAATCTCCTTAACAAGGACTGGGGCGTGATCGAGGAAGTGGGCTTCCCGGGTACGCGCGGCATCGTAGAGTACGGCGGTATCGATACGAGCACCGGCAAGTACGTGTATCGCTTCAATACTCCGGATAGCACGAACGTCTACGACAGCCGTGGTATTTCGCGCTGGTCGGCACAGGTGTCGCTGCGTTACAAGTTCTGATCAGTCGATCGGAACAGTTTCGACGAAACGGCCGGGGAAACCCGGCCGGTTTCGTTGGAGCTACTCTTATATTGCGTGCCTCTAAGTGTGCGGCGCATCGTCAGCCGCCCGCTTGTAGGTCAGGCAGGGCCTCGCCAGAAGTGGCATAGCCGGATCTACTCGTGGCGCCGCATCGGCCGAGGCCCAAGACGTTTTAAGCAAGGAGGGCGTGCTCGAAGAGCAAGGCGTCGCGCGACGGATGGGCCTATTTTTTCAGGGCTTTCTTGGCTGAGAAATGCGCCGGGGCTGCAATGGCTTGTTGTAAGGTGGCGGTCGGCCAGCTTTCCAAATCCTTTGGCCCGTCCATGCCTGTTTTTGAAAGATGATCTGCGATAGAGTCGTTCAGACAAATAAACGACAAAAGCAAGCATCTAATGAACGATCCGACCCAATCCATCCTTCCCACCATCGACGCGCACATCTATCCGCGCGGTGGTCTCGACGTGCTGTCCCGCGATGAGGTCGCGCGTCTGCGCGATGCGTCGATCGGCGGCATGCACGAACTGCTTCGCCGCTGTGCGCTGGCGGTGCTGACCAGCGGCAGCGCGTCCGACGACCCGCGCGCGGCGCGCGAGCTGTATCCCGATTTCGACATCCAGGTGCTGCAGCAGGATCGCGGCGTGCGCATCGATCTGGCCAATGCGCCGGCGATGGCGTTCGTCGACGGCGAGATCATCCGCGGCGTCGCCGAGCTGCTGTTCGCGGTGGTCCGCGATCTGGCCTATACCGCGATCGAGCTGCGCGAAGACTGCAATGGCAGTCGCGATCTGTCGACCTCCGAAGGCATCACCGACGCGGTGTTCGGGCTGCTGCGCAATGCGCGCATCCTGCATCCGACCAATCCGAATCTGGTGGTCTGTTGGGGCGGTCACTCGATCAACCGCGACGAATATCTGTACACCAAGCAGGTCGGCTACGAGCTGGGCCTGCGCGGGCTGGACATCTGCACCGGCTGCGGACCGGGCGCGATGAAGGGGCCGATGAAGGGCGCGACGATCGCCCATGCGAAGCAGCGCCATCGCCGCATGCGCTACATCGGCATCACCGAGCCGGGCATCATCGCCGCCGAATCGCCGAACCCCATCGTGAATCACCTGGTGATCATGCCGGACATCGAAAAGCGTCTCGAAGCCTTCGTGCGCATGGGTCACGGCATCATCGTGTTCCCGGGCGGCGTCGGCACGGCGGAGGAAATCCTGTACCTGCTCGGCATCCTGCTGCGCGAAGAAAATGCGGGATTGCCGTTCCCGCTGATCCTCACCGGTCCGGCGGCGTCGGCGCCGTATTTCGAACAGATCGACAAGTTTCTGCGCCTGACCTTGGGCGAGGCCGCGACCTCGCGCTACGAGATCATCGTCAACGATCCGGCGAAAGTCTCCAAGCGCATGGCCGCTGGCATCCGCAAGGTGCGCGAGCACCGCATCGCCGAGAAGGATTCGTTCTACTTCAACTGGTCGCTGGAGATTCCGCTGACGTTCCAGCAGCCGTTCGTGCCGACCCATGAAGCGATGGCTTCGCTGGATCTGCACCACGGCCGTAAACCGCATGAACTCGCCGCCGATCTGCGCCGCGCGTTTTCCGGCATCGTTGCCGGCAACGTGAAGGAAGACGGCCTGCGCCGGATCGAGGAGTTCGGTCCGTTCAAGATCCACGGCGATCCGGACATGATGCAGTCGCTGGATGCGCTGCTGCGCGCGTTCGTCGAGCAGCGCCGGATGAAGATTTCCGGCGCGTACCGTCCGTGTTACGAAGTGATTGCCTGATCGCGCGTTGTTGACGCGGTCCGCGTGCCGGCGAGGTTCACCCCTTCGCCGGCAGGGTCACGGTCACGATGAAGCGGCCGTCTTCGGTTCTTGCTTCGACGCCGCCGCGGCCTTCGGTATAGGCCTCGATCTGCGCCAGCGATGACGGCAGGCCGACGTTGTGGCCGGCCGCGGCGCGGGTAGGTTCGACAGGCATCGGATTCGAGATCACGATCACGATACCGCGCTCGTCGCTGTCGATGCGGATCTCGATTTCGCCGCCGTCGGCGATGCGTTCGATACCGTGCTTGATCGCATTCTCGACCAGCGGCTGCAGCGCGAGTGACGGGACCAGCGCTTCGGGCAACGGGTCGGGTCTGGTCCAGCGCACGCGCAGGCGTTCGCCGAAGCGCAGCGATTCGATCTCCAGATAACGTTCGATCAGCGCGATCTCCTCGCCCAGCGGAATCTCGCGCGGGCCGCCGAGCGCGGCGCGGAACAGATCCGCGAGATCGAGCAGCAGTTGTTCGGCCTCGTCGGGGCGCTTATGGACCAGCGCCGCGCCGGTGTTCAAGGTGTTGAACAGGAAATGCGGACGGACCCGGGCCTGGAGTGCGGCGAGTTCGGCCTGCTTCGCGCGCACCGCCAGCAGACGCAGCCGCCAGTGGTTCTGGAACGCGGCCAGCGCCAGCCATCCGACGATCATCACGATGCCGGTGACGCGCAGCGCGACATCCAGGCGCGCGGCTTCGGAAATGCGCCAGAGATCGCCCAGCAGCAGATCGCTGATCGCCAGTACCGACCAGCTGCTGAGCAACAGCAGCGCGAGCGCGAGATAGGCGATGATCTGCGGTTTGACGTCGTCGAGACGTTTGCGCAACAGATAGAGGCCGCCAAGGGTCAGCAGCGCCACCCACTGTACTGTCAGCGAAAGCAGCCCGAAGCGGATCCAGCGCCCCAGCGGCGCATCGCCGGCGAGGGTCAGCACGGCAGCCAGACCTTCGGCGGCGAGCACCACCCAGATCACCACCCGTCCCTGCCACAGGCTGTCGAGTGGACTGACAGTCGAAGCGGGTACACCCGCGGGCCGGCTGTGCACGGGTTCGGGCGATGGCCTGGATTCGGGCTTGAGCGAAGGGTTGGACATCGGGCCATGATGCCCGGGTCGCGTGCGAACGGGCAGGGGGACCGTTCATACTTCCGCGCGGCCCGCCCATCGGGCATCGTTTGGCCCAGCCCGAAGGCGAGGCCTATGCTCACTGATATTGATCGTGGAGGCGAAATGCGAGTCCTGTGCCGACATACCCACCCTTCCACCGACCGGCGAACGCGGGCGTCGCGCGCGCTGTCCCACAGCCTCTCCCGCGGTTTCACGCTGGTCGAGATGGCCATTACCGTGACCGTACTCGCGATATTGATGGGGCTTGCGGCGCCGCTGTTCACTGAAGTGATCAACGGTAACCGCCTCACCGGCAATGCCAACGAACTGGTGGCTGCCGTGCAGATCGCGCGCTCGGAAGCCATACGCGGCAACGTGCGCACCTCGCTCTGCCAGAGCGCTGACGGGGCCACATGCAGCAACGCATCGCCGTGGCGGGGTTGGATCGTGTTCGCGGACGCGAATGGCGACAACGTGGCCGACGCCGCCGAAATCGTGCGTGCCGGCGTCATCGAAGTGCCCGTACAGGTGCTTTCAAGCGCCAGCGTGACCAACGCCAATACGCGCATCACCTTCCGTGCCGACGGTCTTGCCTATGCAGGCAACAACCTGTTGGAGGGCAACCTCCGCGTCTGTCTGCCGGTAACCAGGCCGGCCCTGAATGTGCGCGACGTCAACATCGCCATCGGTGGCCGTGTCGCGGTGCGGGCTCCCATCGATGATGGTGGCAATTGCAACGTCCCGGGGAATCTCTGATGTCCGTGCCTTCCATTCCATTCCAGAAGCGCATCGCCGGCAGCCGACGTGCGCCGCGCTCGCTCGCCGCGATACGCGGCGTGGGCCTGATCGAAGTGCTTGTCGCGGTGCTCGTGCTGGCCATCGGTCTGCTCGGCGTGGCCGCCATGCAGGCCACCGCATTGCGCAACAGCCAGAGCTCGCTCGAGCGCAGTCAGGGCGTGATGCACGTCTACACCATTCTCGATGCGATGCGCGCCAACCCCGACGGCGCGCGCAGCGGCGGCTACAACATGGGGATGACCTGCGTGGCGCCTGCGGCCGGCTCGCTCATCACCAGCGACCAGCGCCAGTGGATCACCGTCCTGCAGCAGAATCTTGGCGTCACCGCCTGCGGCCAGGTGAACTGCGTGGCCACGGTGTGCACGGTCACGGTGCGTTGGGATGATTCCCGCGGCAGCGGCGGAAACGTCGCACAGACCCTCAGCACGACGACACGCATATGACGCTCATGACTCTTTCCGCGCGGCGCTACTCCCTTCGTGGTCGTCCGACGGCACGCAATGCCGTTCGAGGCCTCACCCTGGTCGAACTGATGATCGCCATGATGCTCGGCCTGCTGGTGGTCGGCAGCGCCAGCGCGATCTTCATTTCCAATCGCCAGACCTATCGCGCGACCGAAGGCCTGGGTCGGGTACAGGAAAACGGCCGCATGGCCTTCGAACTGCTGTCACGCGACCTGCGCGAAGCCGGCGGCACGCCCTGCGGCAATGCAGATCGCCAGGAACCGCTGAAGATGGTCAACGTCCTGACCAATCCGACGACGCGGTGGTGGACCAACTGGAACAACGGCATCACCGGCTATGAAGGCACGATCCCCCTCGGTAGTCCCGCCAACCGGGTGGCGGGCACCGATGCGATCGACCTGATGGGCGGAGACAGCTCCAGCAGTGCGGTGGTGTCCAGTCACGATCCGTTGGCTACCAGCATCACGCTGAACACGGCAGATCATGCGTTCAACGTGTCGGACCTCGCGGTCATCTGCGACTGGAGCCAGGCCTCGCTGTTCCAGGTGACCGGCGTGGCCGGCAATGTTCTTCTGCACAACAACAGCGGTACTCCCGGCAATTGCTCGAAAGGCCTGGGATATTCCAATCCCGCGACCTGCAGCGTGAACGGCAAGGTGAAGCGGTTCGGCCCCATTCCTTCGGAAACCAACGCCAGCGCCACGGTGATCCGCATGCAGCCGATGCGCTGGTATGTCGGTACCGCCCCGGGCGGCGGCAACTCACTGTTCCGCACTACGGTCGTGAATACCGCTGGCGTCCTGACCGTGCGCGAGCAGGAAATCGCCCAGGGCGTCAACGACATGGAACTCCAGTATCTGCTGGAAGGTGCGCCAGGTTATGTCGATGCCACAGCAATCCCCGCCAACCGCTGGAACGATGTCACCGCCGTGCGCGTGACCCTCGACATGCTCAGCGCCGACGGCGCCGGCGTCGGCGGTGCGCAGCTCGCGCGTCGTGTCGCCCATACCGTCACTCTCCGGAATCGCATGGAATGAACCGCCACGCCCGCCATCCCGTCACGCCGATCCATCGGCAGCGCGGCGCCACTCTGGTAGTGGTGCTCATCCTCCTGCTGTTGATGACCTTGCTGGGGCTCGCCAGCCTGCGCAGCACCGTGCTCGAAGAGCGCATGACTTCGAATCTGCTCGATCGCAGCCTGAGTTTCCAGGTGGCCGAAGCAGGACTGCGCGAAGCGGAAGCCTCGCTTATCCCGATGCCGGCGTTTCCTGCCGCTGGTTGCGTCAACGGCCTGTGCGCGAGACCTGTGCCCACGGCCCGCGAGCGCTGGGCGCCCGATTCCGGTTTCAACGCATGGCAGACGGCATCGGTCTCGGATCCCAACACCGCAGCGCCTCGCTACATCGTCGAAGAAATGGGCGAAGGCCCGAACTGGCGCGACTGCGACCGGCTTTCGCCGATCCACCCGCTGTGCCTCACGCCGCGTTACCGCGTGACCGTACTGAGTCAGCAAGCCGGCCGCGCGTCCGTGACGCTGCAAACCATTTTCGCTGGCAGATAAGCCGAGGCAGCCGTGAACAATACTCCCCGCACCACATCCGTCCGTAACGCGCGCAAGTCGCGTCTGGCGCCCGCTCTGATTTGTCTCGCCACGATTCTCGGGTTGCCTGTGCATGCGGCGGTTTCGCTGCCGGATACGCCGATGCAGACCAACAACGGTGTGCCGCCGAATCTCATGTTCATTCTCGATGATTCGGGTTCCATGGGCGACAACTTCATGCCCGACGACATTCCGGCCACCACGCCGAACCCCAATATCAGTCGGTCGACCTACACGCTGAACACGATCTACTACAACCCTGCGACCACCTATCGCACGTGGCAGCAGGCCAATGGCTCGTTCATGGCTACGGTTCCCTATACAGGGGCCTACAACGACACAACCCAAGCCAGCAGTCCCATCGATCTTGGTAACGGGACTGATAGGGATTTCTATACTCTGATCCCCGGCTTTACGAGTATCACCGATACACGACAGTACATTCGCCACCGCTTCCACCGAAACGGTGCGACCTTTGCCGGCGGCGGTGCGCTGATCGTATCGTCCTGCGCATGGAATCCGTTGACCAATAATTTCGCCGATCCTACGCCGGTCGTGACCCTTTGCGCGCGCAATTTCGCCAACTTCACCTGGCCTGGCGGCATCGTGCGTACGGTCGCCGAGGAAAAGCAGAACTTCGCGACCTGGTATGCGTTCGGCCGCACCCGCATGAAGGTCGCCAAGACCAGCGCAAGCTACGCTTTCAATGATCCCAGCATTTTCAATGCCGATAACGAATTCCGCGTCGGCTTCAAAACCATCCACAACCGCAACAATTTCCCGATCCCGGTCGGTACCAACAACGGCGTGTTCACGGGCGGCAACCGTAACACCTGGTTCGCCCGTCTGTTCGCCGCGATCGCGTCCGGCAATACGCCGACCAACCGTGCGCTCTACGATGCCGGCGAATACTTCAAGCAGACCGGCACGACCGGCCCCTGGGGGCCGCAGGCGACGACATCGCAGTACGAGTGCCGTCAGAATTTCGCCATCCTGACCACCGACGGTTACCGCAACGAGTCCAACCTGCCGAACGTCGGCAATGTCGACAATACCGCTGGCCCAGTGATCAACCGTCCCAGCGGCCCGTCCTATCAGTACACGCCCGTGTTTCCACACAGGGATAACTGGAGCAATACGCTTTCCGACATCGCCATGTCGTATTGGGTCCGCGACCTGCGTCCCGATCTCGATAACATCGTGCCCTCGTCAGCCGCCAATCCCGCGTTCTGGCAGCATATGGTTACGTTCGGCATCTCCATCGGGCTCAAGGGTTCGCTCGATCCAGTCACGGACCTTCCGGGCCTGACCAGTGGCGCTACGACTTGGCCCCAGCCGGTCAACCTGACGCTGAGCACCATCGACGACATGTTCCACGCAACCCTCAATGGTCGCGGTACGTTCGTGGCCGCAGGCGATCCCGACGAATTTTCGGAAGGCCTCGGCAACGCGCTGCGCGCTATCGCGGCTCGCAGAGGTTCCGGCTCCAACGCCGCAGTGACGGGTTCGTCCACCAGCTCGGGCAACAAGCTGTTCCAGGCCAAGTTCTTCTCGGCGCAATGGAGCGGTGAAGTACAGGCGTTCGACATCACCAGCAGCGGTGTGGACACCACTGCGCCGGTATGGACCGCGAGTATTCCTGCCTACACGTCGCGCATCATCCGCACGCACAACGGCACGGCGGGTGCCGCATTCCCGACGACGGCGCAAACTGCTGCCTTGACCCCTGATGTCGCCAACTACATCCGTGGCGACCGCAGCCGTGAATTGCCCGCCGCCCTTGGTATCTTCCGGAACCGTACTTCGCTCCTGGGTACCGTCGTCAACAGCTCGCCGGTCTACGTGAAGACCGATGACACCGTCGAGACGGTATACGTTGGCGCCAACGACGGCATGTTGCACGCCTTCGATGCGACCAACGGCGTCGAACGTTTCGCATACGTGCCCCGCGGCATCGATCTGGCGGATCTCAAGGAATACAGCGATCCCACCTACGGCCATCGCTTCTTCGTCGACGGTTCCATCATCACCTCCACCAAGCGCGAACTCGCCAGCCGTACGGTGCTTGTCGGTGCGCTTGGCCGCGGCGGCAAAGGCCTGTTCGGTCTGGATATCACCGATCCCACCAGCTTCCCGAACAGCAAAGTGCTGTGGGATCTCGACGGAAGTTTCGACACCGAGATGGGGCAGGTGCTCGGTAAGCCGCTCATCGCAAAGCTCAACGACGGCACCACTGCGGTGCTGGTGCCGAACGGTTTGAACAGCACCACCGAACGTGCGGTGCTGTTCGTGCTGAATCTGGAAACCGGCGCGAAGATCGCCGAAATCGACACCGGCGTGGGTTCGCCTACCGCAAGCAACGGCCTGTCCTCGCCGCGTGGTTGGGACGACGACGGCAACGGTACGGTCGACTTCGTGTATGCCGGCGATTTCCGCGGCAATCTGTGGAAGTTCGATCTCACCAGCACCAACCGGACGTTGTGGAATGTCGCCAATGGCCGTGCGCTGTATACGCCTCCGACGGCGGGTGCACAGCCGGTCACCGGCGGTGTCACCATCGCCGTCGATCCCTCGACCGACAAGCGCTGGGTGTTCTTCGGTACCGGCCGCCTGTTGACCACCACCGATCTGACCGATACGGCGCTGCAGACCTGGCATGGTGTGATCGACGATCCAGCGGCGACCTCGTCGGTGACCCGCGCGGGCATGACTGCGCGCAATATCGCGTACTTCGATGTCGCCAGCAAAGGACGTGCGTTCGAGCCGAACAGTGCGCTTCCGGCAGGCAGCAAGGGGTGGTATATCAACCTGGACCAGCCGCCGTCGAATACGCTGGAAGGCGAGCGCATGGTCGGCGATCAGCAGGTGATCAAGAACGTACTGCTCGCTTCCAGCATCATCCCCAGTACCGAAAATCCGTGTCGCGGCGGTCGAGGCTATCTCAATGCGCTGGATGCTTTTACCGGCACCAGTCTGGCGAGCGGTTTCTTCGGCAGTTACGACGGCAATGGCGTGTTCGTGCCGACAACCGTCGGTCCCGGTACACCGCTCGGGTCGGTCAATCACAACATCGGCCTGATCACGGAAAGTGTGATCGTCGGCAACCAGTACTTCATCAATGGTAACGACGACCTTTCGAAAGGCGATGTTGATGAGAAACTGATCGGCGGCCGGATTTCCTGGCGCGAAATCATCCAGAGGTGAATATGAGTCGTAACCGATCGAATCGTTTCGCGAGCCGTCGTACGGCTGTCGGGTTCACGCTGGTGGAGGTGATCATCGTCGTGCTGATCATCTCGGTGCTGGCAGCCATCGCCTATCCGGCTTATCAGGACTCGGTGGTGAAAAGCCGACGCAGTGCGGCGAAGGCCTGCGTGATGGAAGCGACCCAGTTCATGGAGCGCTTCTTCACCACCAACAACCTGACCTACGTCGGCGCGCCCGCGGCATGGACAGGCTGCGCCGCCGGCACGGATGTGACGAACCACTACACCGTGACGCCAGTGGCGACCGGGCCGCGCGCTTTCACCATCACCGCCACGCCGATCGGACTCCAGCTCGCGAAGGACACCTACTGCGGCACCCTCAGCATCAACAATGTCGGGGTCAAGACCAAGAGTGGCAGCGAATCGGTCGACTACTGCTGGTAAGCGCTCTGCCGATGCCTGTAGACCCGAAAGACCCGCTCGATGCGCTAAAGCCAGTCAGTTAACGCTGACTGGCTTTTTTTTATTCGCGGGATTCTGTTTTTGTAGAGCGGCCTTCAGGCCGCTGATCGCTAGCGGCGAAGGCTTCAGCGGCCTGAAGGCCGCTCTACGGACGGCAGAGATGACTTGGACGAACGCGTCGGCTTCGAGCCATCGACAACAAAAAAACCCGCGATTCGCATCGCGGGTTTTCGTGGCATATCGCCGAATCTTGGCGCCCGAAGTTGGACTCGAACCAACGACCCCCTGATTAACAGTCAAGTGCTCTAACCGGCTGAGCTATTCGGGCGGGGCTGCATATCGTAATGGTCCGGCCCCGCGCGATCAAGCGTGTTGTTCGGTCGGATGCCCGGAGGCGACCTGGGTCACAGGCCGCTGGCGCAGGTCGCGGCGGCTGCAGGCGCGGCGCGCTCGCTGCGCAGGCGCCCGCCGTTGGACAGGATCAGGGCCTGGGCGTGCTTCGGGCCGCGCCGGTCGCAGAGCGTGAACGTGATGTTGGAGCCGCCGTTGCCGCCGTTCGGCTGGTAGACGATGCGCTGGCGGCCGACGGTGCCGTGCAGGCGGACCCCGGCGGGCAGCTTCTCCTGCCGGCGAACGATCTGCTCGTCCGGACTGTGCAGACGGTTGCCGTCGGCGTCGATGAACGCGATCCAGCCCGGGCTCCAGTCGGTGCCGCCGGCGCATTGGCTGGCGCTGGCCGGGCAGACCACGATCTCGCGGCCCAGCACCGTGGCATGGCGCAGGGCATCGAACAGGGTCGTGGTGATGGCGCTGCGCGCCGAGGCGGCGTGGGTGCGGGCCACGGCGTTCTTCAGGGAGGGAATGACGATCCCCATCAGGACGCAGAGGATCGTCACCGCGATGACGAGGTCGAGCAGGGTGAAACCTCCGGCGTGGCGACGGGCGGCAGGGGGACGCGGGCGGGACATGGCGGCTCCGATGAGCATGAACGGGAGTTCAGTGTCGGCAGCCGCCTGCGGTTGCGGCATCGGCGTTTGCCGCGCTTCGGGGTAGGAAAAATCCGCTCCGGTTCACAACGACCCGCTAGACTTCCGGACTTGATCCCACGACGCCCGCAATGAACGAACACGCCGACAACCTCTTCCAGTTGGTCGCGCCCTACGAGCCCGCCGGCGACCAGCCGAAGGCGATCGCGGCGCTGATCGAAGGCTTCGACAGCGGGTTGGCCAAACAGACCCTGCTGGGCGTGACCGGTTCGGGCAAGACCTACACCATCGCCAACGTGATCCAGGCGGTGCAGAAGCCGACCCTGGTGATGGCGCACAACAAGACGCTGGCGGCGCAGTTGTACGGCGAGTTCAAGGCGTTCTTCCCGAACAATGCGGTCGAATACTTCGTCAGCTATTACGACTATTACCAGCCGGAGGCCTACATCCCCTCCAGCGACACCTTCATCGAGAAGGACAGCTCGATCAACGAACACATCGAGCAGATGCGCCTGTCGGCCACCAAGGCGCTGCTGGAGCGCCGCGATGCGATCATCGTCTGCACGGTGTCGGCGATCTACGGACTGGGCGATCCGAACGAATACTTCAAGATGGTGCTGCACATGGTGCGCGGCGAGCGCATCGATCAGCGCGAACTGATCACCCGCCTCACCAACATGCAGTACCAGCGCAACGACACCGAACTGCGGCGCGGCACCTACCGCGTGCGCGGCGAAGTGATCGACGTGCATCCGGCGGAATCCGACGTCGAAGCCCTGCGCATCGAACTGTTCGACGGCGAGATCGAACAGCTGACGGTGTTCGATCCGCTGACCGGCGAAAGCATCCGCAAGCTGCCGCGCTACACCATCTACCCCAAGTCGCACTACGTCACCACGCGGCGCACGGTGCTGGACGCGATCGCGGCGATCAAGCTGGAACTGCCCGAGCGGCTGGAGCAGTTCTACAGCCAGAACAAACTGGTCGAAGCCCAGCGGCTGGCGCAGCGCGTGCAGTACGACATCGAAATGATGGCCGAGGTCGGCTTCTGCACCGGCATCGAGAATTATTCGCGGCATCTCACCGGGCGCATGCCCAACGAAGCGCCACCGTGCCTCTTCGACTATCTGCCGCCGGACGCGCTGCTGGTGGTGGACGAGTCGCACGTCACCGTGCCGCAGATCGGCGCGATGTACAAAGGCGACCGCGCGCGCAAGGAGACCCTGGTGGAATTCGGGTTCCGGCTGCCGTCGGCGCTGGACAACCGGCCGCTGCGGTTCGAGGAGTGGGAGGCGCGTTCGCCGCGCACCATTTTCGTGTCGGCCACGCCGCGCGATTACGAGATCGAGAAGTCGCAGGGGCAGGTGGTCGAACTGGTGGTGCGTCCGACCGGCCTGATCGATCCGGAAGTGGAGATCCGCCCGGTCGGCACCCAGGTCGACGATCTGCTGGGCGAAATCACCGAACGCGTGGCGATGGGCGACCGCGTGCTGGTGACCACGCTGACCAAGCGCATGGCCGAAAACCTCACCGAATACCTCGGCGACCACGGCGTGCGCGTGCGCTATCTGCACTCCGACATCGAGACCGTCGAGCGCGTCGAGATCATCCGCGATCTGCGCCTGGGCGTGTTCGACGTGCTGGTCGGCATCAATCTGCTGCGCGAAGGCCTGGACATGCCGGAAGTGTCGCTGGTGGCGATCCTCGATGCCGACAAGGAAGGTTTCCTGCGTTCGGCCGGCTCGCTGATCCAGACCATCGGCCGCGCCGCGCGCAACGTGCGCGGCAAGGCGATCCTGTATGCCGATGTGGTGACGCGTTCGATGAAGGCGGCGCTGGACGAGACCGCGCGCCGCCGCGAGAAACAGCTGGAATACAACGCCGAACACGGCATCGTGCCGACCTCGATCGTGCGCCAGATCATGGACGTGATGGAGGGCGCGCGCAGCGAGCAGGCGCCGGGCGACCGACGCGGCCGCGGCAAGACCCAGCGCGTGGCCGAGCCGGTCGAAGACTACGCCGCGATGCCGCCCGCGAAGCTGACGGCGAAGCTCGCGGCGCTGGAGCAGAAGATGTACCAGCACGCGCGCGATCTGGAGTTCGAGGACGCCGCGCAGGTGCGCGACGAAATCCGCAAGCTCAAGGAAGCGAGCCTGGGATGAGCGCCGCCACGCCGGGTTCGGGGTTTCCGCGCCTCGGCTGGCTGGGCGTACTCTGGCTGGCGGCGTATCTGCCGGCGTACCAGTCCGCCTACGGCACGCGCAACTTCCTGTTCCTGTGCAATATCGGCGTGATCCTGACGGCGATCGGGCTGATCGCCCGCAGCCGGCTGCTGCTGTCCAGCCAGGCCGTCGCCGCGCCGATCATCGCGCTGGTCTGGGCGCTGGATGTCGGTTGGAAGCTCGCCACCGGCGACTTCCTGTTCGGCGGCGCGTCCTACATGTGGGACCCCGCTTATCCGTTGTTCGCGCGGCTGCTGTCGCTGTACCACGTCGCCTGGCCACTGCTGCTGTGGTACGTGCTACGGCGCACCGGCTACGACCCGCGCGGCTGGCCGCTGCAGGCCGGCATCGCTGCCCTTGCGATCCTCGCCGGCCGTTTGCTGGCGCCGGCCGCGGAGAACATCAACTTCGCCTGGACCGACCCGTTCTTCGGCCGACAGTTCGGTCCTGCGGCGCTGCACCTGGCCTTCTGCTGGGCTTTGCTGTCCGGGATCGCCTACGGCGCCACCCATTGGCTGCTGCGGCGGATGTTTCCTGCCGGAGCAGGTGAGGAAGCTGCAAAACATGGTTCCGTCCCGCGCCATCCGGTGTTAAGATGACGGCCCTTTCGGGTTGGCGGTAAAGACTCGACGGGCGGTTAGCTCAGCGGTAGAGCACTACCTTGACATGGTAGGGGTCACAGGTTCGAACCCTGTACCGCCCACCAATAAAAACAAGGGCTTGGCCCTTTTATTGCTGGCGCAAAACATAGCGTTATGGAAAATACGGAAAGCCGCCCTTTCAAACGGGTGGCTTTCTGCTTTTTGGCTCCAGCGGTTCTGTGGCTTTCGCCGGATGCTTGCCTGATCCAACAGGACCATTTTTTCACCGGCATCCGGGATGACCCACCATCAGGCAACAGATTTGAGCGAGCCTATGCAAACGCAAACCCGGCTTGGGCTGGATCATCAGGAGCGACAATGGATCGGTATCAAAGAGAAAGAAAATTTTTCGTTTTGTATGACCAACTGATCATGACGCGAAGATTGGGATTTGCATCGACTGCTATTTCCGTACTTGAGGAATTCGAAAAAGAATCGATGGCCAAAGCCAGAAAAGGTCTTTCGATCACGATAAACGATGCCTTGGAAGACACTGCGGAATGGCCTCTCGACGCGGTACGCGACTTCGACAGAATCCTTGAGCAGAACGGCGCCGCTACCCTCACGGAGCTGCGCATTAATCACTCGCGGAAATATCGGAGCGCGCTGAAAAGAGGAAAGATACGCAGTGAGGTCGAGTATCACCTCATCAAGGGAATAGTGGACGGCATACGGGAGCATGTCCCGGAAAACGAGCTGCCGTTGCTTGATGCCATGCTGATCGAATATGAAAGGAAAGTTGTTGAAAACGTGAAGGCTTCGAAAGGATAAAGCGCAACAAAAAAGGCCGCCCTGCAGTTAATGCCAGTCAGTTGAGTAAGGCTGCTGAATATATTTGGCGGCGATGTGATGTGGCCTCCTCCCCCCGCGTGCGGGGGAGGATTGAGGTGGGGGCGCGCGACACGACAGCGCAGAGCGCCCCCATCCCACCCTTCCCCCGCACGCGGGGGAAGGAGAAAACCGCCGCATGAGGCGGACAATTCGCGTTAACTGACTGGCATTGACGCTGGCTGTGGCCTTTTCGATTTCGGATGTCGAGTCTCGATCACCCCACGGAAGCCCGCGGCGTAAACGGCACCGGATGTGCCAGCGGATCCTTTCGATCATTTCCGCGCATCGCCGCCGGTTTGCGCAGCACCACCCACAGGCACAGGCCCACGGCGATGACCTGACTGATGCCGGAGACGATGAAGCGGTCCATGCCGTCGTCCAGCGGGGTGCCGGTGAAGGGCACGACGGTCGACAGCGCCACCCACATCAGTACGAACAGGAAGGTGCGGCCGCCGGTGGCCGCGCTGCCGGCGGCGACCAGGCTCCAGATCCACAGCGGCGCGAACAGGCCGGTGTGATCGGGCAGGAACGGGCTGCGGAACGAGGCCAGGGCGAGCAGGGCCAGCCAGGTCGCGGCCAGTTCCAGGCGCGACATGCGCGATGCGCGCATTGCCGAGAAGATCGTCAACACCACCACGACCAGCGTCCACGCCCACGAGATCTGCTGGGTCAGCGCGCGGGTCATGCCCGGCACCTGCAGCGCGTTGAGCTTGTAGACGATGCCGGGAACGGAATCGTTGATCGCGGTGACGAAGCCGAGTTCCTTGATTTCGAGGAAGCCCCAGGCTTCGCCGCTGGCCATGCGCGGCAACTGGTATTCGAACAGCGCGCGGAAGGGTTCTTCGCCCATCCAGATGAAGGCGATGATGGTGTAGAGCAGCGAAAAGCCGAGCGTCCAGCCCAACGCTTTCCAGCGCCGGGTGGCGATGAGATAGATGCCGAGGATGCCCGGAAACACTTTGAACACCGCGAAGCCGAACAGCGCGCCGCCCAGCACCGGCCGGTCGCGCCAGAACAGCGCCATCGCGACCACCGACAGCGAGATCGCGGTCAGCTGGAAGTTGCCGAGCTGCAGCGTGAGCAGCACCGGCGATGCAATCCACACCGCCGGGATCAGCAGCGCCGTGCGGCGGCCCGGCTGGCCGGCGATCCACGCGCTGAGCGCGATCATGCAGGCCAGCAGCGCGCCGCCTTCGACCGTGAACCACAGCGCGCGCAACTGCTCGAAATCGCCGCCGAAGGCCACGCCGATCAGCGGCAGCAGCAGGAATTGCGGCAGGTACATGAATTCGTCGAAGCGGAAGATGCCGGCGGTCTTGCCGTGGTAGTGCTGCAGGTCGTAGAGATTGGGCACGCCTTCCCGGGCGAGGTTCGCCGCCTGCCAATAGCCCGAATAGCAGCTGTGGCCGATGTAGAACGGATCGAAACCGAACGCCGACAGCGGCGCAAGGGTCGGATCCGCCATGAACAGCGCCACGCCCGCGGTGCGCACGATCGCGGCGAGCATCAGCAGCACCCACAGCGCCGACACGGCGGGCCTGCGGCTGCGGATGCCGTCCCAGTCGCGCGGCAGGCGTTTCGCCGTCCACAGCGCCAGCGGCACGCTTGCCAGCACGGCGAGCACGCCGGCCAGGGGCAGGGGCGCATGCAGCGCCGCGATCGCGGTGAACAGCAGCGTCGCGGTCAGCAGCGACAGCAGGCCTGCGACGACCCATCGTTCGACGGAGTGATGAGGGATGGCGGTCATGATCGCGGAACTCCTTGTTGCGTGTCGGGCAGGGTTTCGTGCACGGGGAAAAGCGTCGATAGGGCGAGCGGCGATGGCCAGGTCAGGCGTCGAGGCCTTCGACCCGTCCGGAAAACAGGAAACGTTCGAGTTCGCGGAAGTCGTCGAACACCACGTCCGCGTCCGCTTCGCCGCGGCTGCGCGCGGGGTGCTCGGTGCGCAGCAGCGTGGTCATGCCGAACGCGCGCGCGCCTTCCACATCGCAGCGCTGGCTGTCGCCGACCATCCAGATGTCTTCCGGTTCCACGCCCAGCTTCGCGATCGCCAGCCGGAACGGCGCGGGATCGGGTTTGTCGGCGCCGGCTTCCTCGGAAGTGACGACGTAGTCGAAACAATCGTCCAGCCCGAAATACACGATCTTGCGGAATTGGATCTGCGAGGTGAGGTCGGTGATGATCGCGGTGGCGATGTCGCGGTTGCGCAGGTTGAGCAGCAGGTCGCGCACGCCCGGGAACAGTTCGCAGTGCGCGAGGAACGTGCGCCAGTAGGTCTGCTCCAGATCGAGCGTGATCAGCAACTGGGTCTTGCGCCCGAGGATCTCGATGCCGCGCTGGAAGTACAGCAGGCGGCTGTGCGAACTGGCGGTCTCGCCGAGCTGGCGTTTGACTTCCTCGCGCGCCTGGCGGAAGGCGTCGCGGACGCTGCCCGGGTCGGCGCCGAGCAGGCGCACCGCCTTGGCCTCGGTGGCGGCGGTGGCTTCCGCGTGCGGCGCGTCGTAGGCGTACAGCGTGTTGTCGGTGTCGAAGATGATCGCGCGCGGTGCGCGCAACGTCTTCGACGGGTGCTTGACGAGCATCTCAGCGGATCCTGTTCTTGAGGGATTCTTCGATCTGCAGCAGCGCCATCAGCTGCATGATCCCGGTCATGCCGTCTTCCCACTTCGGGTGGATGTCGAGCATTTCCTGCAGATTGGGCGCCAGCGTGCCGGCGGCGAGCGCGATGTCCTCGGCGGAGACATCGCCTTCGATGGTCATTTCGACTTCGTCTGAATCTTCGGCCAGTTCGATGTCCAGATGCAGGCCGCAGATGCCGATCAGCATCCGCGCCAAACGCTCGTGATACGTGCCGTTGCGGATCGTGGCCGACAATTTCAGCGGCAGATCCTTGGGCGACGACGCGGTTTCGAGCTGGCGGATATTCACCGGTCTCAGCTTGAGGACCAGGTCCGCCGAGCTGCGCTGCGGCACGATGTAGCGCTGGGCATCGAGCGTGCGGCGTTCGATGGACTGCAGCACTTTCTCCAGCGGGTGGCCACGCTCGTTGACGTCGCGGTGGATCTTCCACGCCCGGCGCAGGTCTTCGTCGATATCGAGATACACCGACACGTCGAAGCGCTGGCTGAGCCGCGGCATGCGCAACGCGTGCAGGCCGGACACGATCACCACGTCGTTGCGCTGCAACTGCACCGCCGGCAGAAAGCGGCCCGCGGTGTGGTCGTAATGGCGGCAGGCGACAGGCTTGCCGTCCATCAATGCCAGAGCGTCGTCATTGAAGCGCTGCAGATCGTTCGCGCGCGGATTGAGATGGGTCAGGCCCTTCCACATCGGTGCGAAGCGATCCCAGACGTGATAGTCGTCGCCGGACAGATGCACGACGGTGTGTTCGCCGAAAATGGCGGTGAGCGCATGGCTCAGCGTGTCCTTGCCTGCGCCGGAATCGCCGGCGATGCCGATCGTCACCGGTTTCTGCGCGATCCGGAAATAATCGTTGCGGGCGACGCGTTCGCGCAGCATCTGCACGATCAGCACCAGGCCGGTCGCCACCACCATCGTCATCCACAGCGACAGCAGACGCGGCGACAGCTGCGCCGACAGGTTGGCGATCGCGTCCTGCGGATACCAGCCGAGCGGCGGCACGCCGGCGCCGGGCGAGATCACCAGGTGCAGCGCGATCACCAGCATCGACAGCAGTCCGGTGAGCAGCATCGCGCTGCGATCGGCCTGCAGCTGGTGCGCGACCAGGAACGGCACCAGCCACAGATACCAGCCCGGCGGCGCCGGCGTGGTCATGACCACGAGGAAGAACGACAGCCCGGTGACCGCGATCAGCAGATCGAAACTCATCCGCCGCAGTCGCCACACGCCGTACGCGGCGAGCAGATACAGCGTCGGCGTGAGATACAGCTGCAGCGATTCGCCGAGCGGCAGCGCGAAATCGAAGATGCGTCCGGATTCGTGGGTGCCCAGCACCATCGTGCGGATGCCCGGCGACGCCAGCCACAGCAACTGCGGCAGGAAACCCGCGGCGAGCCCCCCGGCGAACGGCTTGAGCAACGAGCGCAGGCGCTTGTTGCGCCACAGATAGATGCCCACGAACGGCACCGCGAGCAGCATGCTGAACTTGGCTGCCAGTGCGAAGCCGAGGGCGAGGCCGGCGGCGGTGGCGCGGTACTGGCGCAGCAGCACCAGACTGAGCAGCAGCAGCGCCACCGGCACGATGTCGGTCTGTCCGTTCCAGTAGGTCACGAACAGTACGATCGGCGACCACCAGTACAGCCACAGCAGCTTGCGCGGATCGCGCGGAAACAGGCGATACAGCAGCGACAGCGCGGCGAGATCGGCCAGCAGCAGACTGATGCGGAAACCGATGCCGGTGAAGATGTCGCTGCCGGTGATGGCATCCAGCAACCAGCCGGGCAGGGCGCCGGGCAGATGCGCCAGCAGCATCGTCGGGCCGTAGGGATAGGCCAGCGGCGTGCCGCCGGCCTCGAGATAGTCCGTCCACGGATCGAGCGATGGATTCGCGATCGCGTGTTCGAGGAACGGGATGAACCATTCGTGCTGGATCTGCGGCACCAGTGCGACGATCAGCAGCAGCCGCAGCAGCAGGCCCGCGCGGAAGACCGGATCCCGCCACAGCGGTTTGAGCGTTACCGCCACAGTGCGGTCTCCTTGGTGCAGACCGCATCGGCGGCGATGCCGCGCTCCGCGAGCAGCGCGCGCAGCGCCGGGATTTCCGTCGCCGCGTCGCGCCCCTGCAGTTCTGGCGAGACCAGGCACAGCTTGAAACCGACCGCCTGCAGGCGCGCGGCCTGTTCGCCGTCCAGCGGGAAGCGGGTGAAGCAATCGACCCACACCCAATCGACCTTGCCCGCGAGCGACAGCGCGGTGTCGATCGATTCGAACTCGGACACCCGCACCGCGCAGCGCGATTCGCCGCGGCGCGCGCTGCGGATCAGGAACGGGAACGACTGGTCGAGGAAGAAATAATCCTCGATGCCGCGCGCCTGCATCAGCGCGATCAGCCGGTCTTCCAGCCCTTCTTCCTTGACGTTGAGGATCAGCACGCCGTGGCGGTATTCGGCGAGCCAGGCTTCGAAGTCCTCGCCGTCGACGAACGGATCGTGATGGATGACGAGCCGTTCGCCGTAGCTGCGGATATCCACTTCCACGCCGAATTCGACTGCGGTCTCGCGCAGTTGCTCGATGGTGTTGCGACGGTGCCGGACGATGATCATGGGATGCGTACCGGATCCTTGCTTGCCGAATTTTTGCTTGCCAGATCCTTGCGCAGGCGCAGGCTGAAATCGACGGTGCGGCGGATGAAGCGCAGCTTCGCCTGCCAGTTGACGTTCCAGTGCGAACTGCCGTGCGCGCGTTCGCCGAAGCGCACCGGGAAGCGCGCCACGCTCAGGCCACGGTGCAGCGCTTGGTAGTAGGCGAACAGATCGAGCGAGAAATCGTGCGGCGGTTCGCGCCACGTCGCGAAAAAGCTGCGCGGAAACAATGTCGGCTGGGCGTTGATGTCCCACATCCGGCGACGCATCAACAGCGTCTCGAACATCGACATACCCACGGTGAAGACCACGTCAGCGATTGGCCGGCCATGGCGCCGGCCTTTCACGAAGAGGGTTTCGGGGTGCGGCGAGGCTTCGTAGATTTCCAGCGCGCGCAACGCGTCGGCGGGATCGGTCTGCATGTCGGCGTGGGTCCAGCCGATCGTCTCGCCGGTGGCCGCGGCCAACCCGGATAGGATGCCGAAGCCGTAGCCCTGGTTCTTTTCGACGCGGACGCTGCGGATGCGCGACGGCTCGGCCAGCAGCGCGGCCAGCACCGCCGGCGAATCGTCGGTCGAACCGTTGTCGACCAGGATCGCTTCGATATCGTCGCGCACGAAGGTCTCGCGCAGGCGCGCCACCAGCAGCGGCAGATTCTTCGCTTCGTTGTAGCAGGGGATCACCAGACTCAGACGCATCGTCGGTTCACCCGGCTTCGGTCTTGCGCAGGACCACCGAGCGGCCCATGGCGAAGATCGACGGCATCAGCTTGACCAGCGCGCCGTCGAGGCCATCGATCGCGCGCAGCGCGAAACGCGGGAGTTCGACGGTTTTCGCGCGCACCACCACGCCGCCCGAGGCGAGGAAGACGAAGCATTCGTTGAGTGCGTTCTTCTCGATCCGGAACCCGGGGATGCGGCGCTCGAATTCCGCGTTGTCGGTGAACAGTAATTCCGGAATCGCGCAGTTCGCCGACCACGGATCGCGCGGGTCGTTGGCCACGATGTCAGGATCGAAGACGTCGATGTCGTAGGACCAGCCTTCGTGGCGCATCGCGCGCAGCGCCGCTTTCAGCCCGAAGCAGGTATTGAGTTCCTGGATCAGCACCAGCCCGCCCGGCGCGAGCATGCGGTGCACGCTGGCGAAGAATTTCGCGGGGCTGGGCAGGTGGTGGATCATGTGGCTGAAGATCGCCACATCGACCGAGCCGGGCGGAAAGGGCGGATCCATCGCATCGGCCACGGCATCGGTCCACGCGCGCGGTTCGACGTCGGTGATGATGAAACCGTCGTGCTTGATGAATTCCTTGCTCAGCCCCGAGCCGGCGCCGAACTCGACGATGCGCTGCCCCGGCTTCAGGTGCGCGTTCATCCAGTCGTAGCGTTTGTACAGCAGGTATTCGAGATTGCGCGGGCGGTGTTCGAGGAAGAACGCGCGGGCGCGGGCGACATCGCCTTCGTGCTGGAAACGGTTTTCCTCGTGGGTCGGGAAGTAGGTGCGCGGCAGGAACGGCGCGGTGCGAATGCGCGCGGGCGGGGTTGCGCCGGAACCGTTCGGCGACTGCGCGGCTTCGCTGCGATGGTTCGCATCCGCCAGCGTCAACGCGTTGTCGTTCTTGTGCGACCGCGGCGCAGAAGAGGACGCGCGCGGCATATTGCCGCGCTTGGGCGCGTTGGTGCGATGCGCGCCGACATGGCCGAAGGAGAGTGTCGTCACCAGCGCCAGCGCGAGCGACACGAGGATGTTCCATCCCCGCGACCTTTCGGGCGATGTCGATGTCGATTTCGGGTCGGCTGCATCCGCATCCATACTCGCGGAAGGATCGCTGCCGTTCTTCGTGTCCATGTGATTGCCGGTGTCGTGATCGGTGGGCGAAGCGCCCGTGGGCGCCGCATCGGCGATGCGGCTGTCGAGCGCCATGCGATAAGGATGGGAAGGCCAGCGGTCGAAACAGCGCTGCCAGTATTCGAAGGTGCGCAGGTCGACCGGCGTGCCCCAGCACAGATAGTGTTCGACCTCGAACACCCGTACCCGCAGCCCGAGCGCGATCGCGTCCTCGATGCAACTGTCGACGTAGAACTCCCCGTTGACGCGGCCGTCGCGCGCGATCATCGCCTGCGCGGCGGCGGCGAAATCGCCGGCGCGTTTGAAGGTGAAGGTGCCGACCACGATGGGATCGCGCGCGGGATCGGCCAGCGGCGTCTTCACCGATACGCCGCGAACGATGCCGCCGGTTTCGTCGACCCAGCCGTAGTGCGTCGGCCGTCGCAGCGCGCCCGGATAACCACGCGCGACCCAGACCAGTACGTCGGCGCTGTCATCGGCGAGCGCCGCCTGCAGTGCGTCGGCGTCGTAGATCGCGCCGTTGTCGCAGGCGCCGATGGTCAGCGGCGCTTCCTTGTCGATGTCCTGCATGCCGAGCAGACAGGTGCGCGCCTGGCCATCGGTCACCTGATCCAGCTCGACGATCGCGCAGCCGGAAAAATTCTCGCGCAGCGCCGCTTCCACGTCGACGCGGCCCGGCAGATCGCGGCGCAGCACGAAGACATGCCGCTCGGCGTCGGGCAGATCGCGCGTCGCCTGCACCACCATCGGCGCGCCCGAGACGGGGATCAGCGGTTTCGGCAGCGCATGGCCCGCGTCCGCGAAACGCGAGCCCAGTCCGGCCATCGGCACCATCGTCGCGCCGCGCTGCGGCACCGCGCGGCGCGCGCGCGCGGGATCGGCCAGCGCGCGGAACGCGTTCGACCAGGCGCGATATTCGGTGAGGTCTTCCGGCGTGCCCCATTGCATGAAATGTTCGAGTTCGAACACCGCCACGCGGCGCCCGTCCTCCAGCAGTGGACGGTAGGCGAGGCTGACGTAATACTCCTGGCCCAGTGCGAGATCGGGGCGCGCGATGCAGCGCTCGAACGCATCGCGCATCAGCGCGCCCGATGCGAAGTAATACGTGCCGCTGGATGCGTGCTCGCGCATCGGGTCGTCGGTATACGGCTGCTTTTCCTGGATCGCGAGGATCCGTTCGCCTTCGGTCTGCACGTAGGCGTAATTGATCGAGCCCATCATGTGCGGATGGAAACCGGTGTAGCAGGGAATCGCGCCGTCCCATTCCCCCTCGGCGACCATGCGCTTGAACGCGGGATAATCCCAGACGCAGGTGAAATCGCAGTAGTTGACGATGGTCGGCTTGGACGGATCGATATGCTCGATCGCCTGCAGGACGGCATTGACCGGGCCGAGTTTATGCGGCGCGATGCCGACGATGCGTCCGCTGGGGCAATAGCGCCGCAACTGCTCGGCCATCGCGAATTCCGGATCGTCGAGATGATCCTGATTGCACACGAACAGGAAATCGGTTTCGCCGGGGAACAGGTCGACGACGTGGGCGATGATCGGTTTGCCGTCGATTTCGATCAGCGGTTTCGGAACCTGATAGCCCGCGCGCCGGAAACGTTCTCCGAAGCCCGACATGGGTACGACGATCTGCATGTTTCAAACTTCCTTGCGTCCTTGATCTGCGGGCGGTTCAGGCGCCGGCAGCGGTGTCGATACGGTTGCGGGCGAGGCGGTAGGCTTCCGCCTCCCAGCCGATCAGGGCGGCGACATCGTCGATGTCGAGATAATTCAACGTGTCGGCGGTGCTCGAACGCAATCCTACCTGCGCCAAGCAGCCGAGCATCGCGCGGGCACCATCGCTCAAGGCCGGGGACAACAGCACACCGGCGCCGGGCACCACGACGTAGGCCGGCGGACCGCGACCTTCTGCGAGGGCATCGGCAATGACCTGACTCAGCGGGTGCTGCTCGTCCGCGACGGCGGCGCGCTCGCCGAGGAAGACGACGTGGTCGGGATACAGGGTGCCGCGAACGGCGATGGCGCAGGCGATGGCGTCGGTGCCGATCGCGTGCAGCAGCGGGGCATCGGGAATGGTCCAGCCCGCGTCGTTGATGGCCTGCAGCCGGTCCGGATCGGGGCCGGGGGCTTCGCGCAGGGGCAGGGCAAGCCGGCGTTCGACGTCGCGCAGGCGAGCCTCGGCCGTGGCGCAGTCGCTGCCGCCGACCACCAGGCCGTGGTTGGCGAGCAGCAGGACGTCCGGTGGGATCGGCGCAGCGGCCAGCGCGGCGCGGATGGCGTCGGTCAGCGGCAGGCCGGGGCGGCGGTACGGCACCCAGGCCCAGGATAGGCCTTCCAGCGCCCGTGCCAGCGCCTGTTCTGCATCTGGCCGGACCGCCCAGGCGATGGCGTTGACCGAATGAACGTGCGCCACGACCGCGTGCGGCAGCAGCGCGTGCAGCGAGGTCTCGATCGAAGGGCGCAGGCCGTCGGGGCCGGCGAGCGCCGCCAGCGCGGGCTCGGCATCGGCTCCGGCCATGAGTGTGCGGACCCGGGCCAAGGGCAGGCGGACGAAGACATCCCGGGTCTCAGCCTGTGCGAGCCACGTGCCTGATGCTTTGACCCAGAAATCGTTTCCGGATTTGAGCGAGGTGTTGCCGCCGCCGCCCTGCACGAGCGTTTCGTCGCAGCCCAGTCGTGCGGAAAACGCAATCAGTTCGGCAGGTGCCGCGGAACCTGAAAGCGTTTGCATGGGGTCTGTGGCGGTTTTCTGATTCATCGTGCGGGGAGCCGTCCGTAGCGATACCGGCCTGTCGCGGCGGAGCTGCGGCAGTACATCGGTCGTCGCGGTTCGCGTGAAAAACTCAGCTTTCGTAAAAACCAGAATAATCCGGTCATGCATTTCGCCATTGGAATCCGGAAGACGCCAGGCATTATCAAAACCGGTCCCTTGGATTGCAGAATAAGCGGAGTGTGGTAGGTTGGGAAGTATTATTATGTCTGCAGTTCGATGGGCGGGGATTCCCATCGCGAACGCAATCGCACGCAAGCAGTCGCACGGAAGTTGAACGGAATGAATGAATTTGAAGCGCGCCTCGCTCACCTCTCGCCCGAACGGCGAGAGCTCCTGAGGCAGGCATCGTCACGCGAGCGCATGGCCCGGTCCCGCATCCGCCCGAGGCCGCGTCCAGAGCACATCCCACTGACGTTCGGCCAACGCCGGCTGTGGCTGCTCGACAGGCTTTCTCCCGGCATGCTCGCCTACAACTCGCCGGCCGCGCAGTGGTTGCACGGCGAACTCGATGCCGCCGATCTGCGTCGCGCGATCCAGTCGTGGATCGACCGTCACGAAGTGTTGCGGACGGTCTATCCCGCCAATGGCGGCGAGCCGTATCAGAAGATCCTCGCGACGCAGACCCTGCCATGGAGCGAACGCTCCGCAGAAGGCGACGACCTCGACGCGCGGCGGGAAGATGCCTTCCGTATCGCGCGCGAGGAAACCGCGAAGCCCTTCGCGCTACAGGTCGGCCCGCCGGTCAGGGCTGCGCTGATCGCCGTCGCTCCCGACCTGCATCTGCTGGTGCTCACGTTCCATCACATCGCCATCGACGGCTGGTCCATCACCAGTCTGTTCGGCGAAATGTTCGAGGCCTACAACCGCCTGCGCGCGGGCGAAGCGATCGACACGACGGCGCCGGAACTGCAGATCGCCGATGTCGCGCTGTGGCAGCACGAAACCTGGGGCGGCGAGCGTCTGCGTCCGCAGCTCGATTTCTGGAAGCAGCATCTCGACGGCGCACCCGCGGTGCTCGATCTTCCGACCGACCGCCCGCGCCCGGCGGCGCAGACCTTCCGTGGCGCGATCCGTTCGACCGATATTCCGGCGCCGCTGTACGCGCGCCTGCAGGCGCTTGCGCGCGAACGCCAGACAACCCTGTCGACCGTGGTGCTTGCGGCGTTCCAAGTGCTGCTGTCGCGCTACACCGGCCAGGAACAGGTGGTGACGGCGATGGGCGTTGCCGGTCGCAGCCGGCACGAACTCGTGCCGGTGATCGGCTTCTTCGTCAACACGCTGCCGCTGCGCGCCGACCTGTCCGGCAATCCCGATTTCGTCGAAGTCCTGACGCGCGCGCACGCGACCCTGCTGCATGCGATGGAGAATGCGGACACGCCGCTGGACCGAATCTTCGAGGACATGCGCCTGCCGCGTTCGATCAGCTACACGCCGTTCGCGCAGGTCATGTACTTCTTCCAGAGCTATCCGATGGATAACTCGGTGATGACCGGGATTCGCGTGGAGGATGTCCCGCTGGGCGATATCCGTCCACCGACCGCACAGAGCGATCTGAGCCTGTTCGTGAACCAGCATCACGAAGGCGAACTGATGTTCGAGTACAGCACCGAGCTGTACGACGATTCGACGATCCGGCGCATGGGCGGGCATCTGCTCACCCTGCTGCAAGCCGCGGCCGATGCGCCGCAGACGCCGGTGTCCGAACTGCCGCTGCTCACTGCGGCGGAGCGCGACGAGCAGGCACGCTGGAACGACACGTTCCGCGAACTTCCGCGCAATCCCACGATCGCCGCACTGTTCGCGGAACAGGTCGCGCGTACGCCCGATGCGACCGCGGTGCAGTTCGGCGCGCGGGCGATGAATTATCGCGAGCTCGATCTCCGTGCCGATGCGGTCGCCATCGAACTGCGCGCGCTGGGCGTGAAGCCCGGCGTGCTGGTCGGGCTTTACGTCGAACGCTCGCTGGAAATGCTGATCGGACTGGTGGCGATCCTCAAGGCAGGCGGCGCCTACGTGCCGCTGGATCCCAGCTATCCGGTGGACCGTCTCGCCTACATGGTGGAGACCTCGCGTTCGACCGTACTGGTGACCCAGGCGACGCTGCGCGATGCGCTGCCGGTGGCGGTGGAGTCGGTAGTGGTGGTCGATGCGGCCGCGGCATTGCCGACGTCCGCGCAGCCATGCCCCGACAGCGGCGTCGGCGCGAACGATCCGGCCTACGTGATCTTCACCTCGGGTTCGACCGGCAAGCCCAAGGGCGTGGAAATCCGCCAGAAATCCGCGGTCAATCTGATCCGTTCGATCGCCCGCGAGCCGGGCATCGGCCCCGAGGACACCATCTGCGCGATCAGCACCCTGTCGTTCGACATCGCGCTCACCGAACTGGTGATTCCGCTGACGGTCGGCGCGCGCATCCTGCTGGTCGATCGCGATACTGTGCGCGACGGCCTGCGCCTGCGCAAGCTGGTCGATGCCGAGGCGCTGACGATCATGCAGGCCACGCCCGCGACGTGGCGGATGCTGCTGGACGTGGGCTGGGCGGGCAAGCCCTGCATGCGCATCATCTCCACCGGCGAAGCGCTGCCGCGCGAACTCGCCGACCGCCTGCTGCCGATGGGCCGCGAGCTGTGGAATCTTTACGGGCCGACCGAGACCACGGTGTATTCGGCACTGTGCAAGGTCGAGGCCGGCAGCGGTCCGATCATCGTCGGACGCCCGGTCGACAATACGCAGATCCACATCGTCGACCGGCACATGCAGCCGCTGCCGGTCGGGGTGCCGGGCGAACTGCTGATCGGCGGCGAAGGGCTGGCCGCGGGGTACCGCGAACGCGCCGATCTTACCGCCGAGAAATTCATCGCCGATCCATTCTCCGATAGCGACGACGCGCGCCTGTATCGCACCGGCGACCTGGCGTTCTGGCGCACGGACGGCACGGTGCAGGTGGTCGGCCGGATCGATCACCAGATCAAGCTGCGCGGTTTCCGCATCGAATTGGGCGAGATCGAAACCGTGCTCGCGCAGTACGAAGGCGTGACCCAGGCGGTGGTGCACTGTCGCGAGGACCGTCCGGGCGATCAGCGCCTGGTGGCGTATTACACAAGAGACAGCGGTCCCGTCGCCGACGCCGAGCTGCGCGCTTACCTCAAGAACGCGTTGCCCGAATACATGGTGCCTGCCGCGTTCGTGGCGCTGGAAGCCTTCCCGTTGACGCCGAACGGCAAGGTCGACCGGAACGCGCTGCCCGCGCCGGACGCCGCCGGCGGCGAGCGTGCGGACCACATCGCGCCGCGTACGCCGGAGGAAGAAGCGCTGGCCACGTTGTGGAGCGATCTGCTGAATCTGCAGCGCGTCGACGTGCGCGGCAACTTCTTCGATCTCGGCGGCCATTCGCTGCTCGCGACCCAGATGCTGGCGCGGATCGAATACGACTTCGGCGTCGAACTGCCGCTGCGCGTGCTGTTCGAATCGCCGACCCTGGAGCAGATGGCGGCGCGGGTCGCAGCGGCCTGCGAAGCGGCCGATCAGCTCGCGATGGCGTCGATGCTGCAGAATTTCGAAAACATGAGCGACGACGAAATCCTTCAACAGTTGTCGTCCGACAGCAAAGCCGGAGCGGTGCATGAGTGAGTTGGATCAACGTCTGGCCGGATTGTCGCCGGAGAAGCGCGCGCTGCTGATGCAGCAACTCGCACGTCGGGCCGCCGCAACCGCCCCGGTCAAGGCCGATATCGGCCGTCGTGCGCGTCCGGAGCGCCTGCCGCTGTCGTCCGCCCAGCAGCGGCTGTGGATCCTCGACCAGTTCGATCCCGGCAACAGCGTCTACAACGTCACTTCGTTGATGCGTCTGTACGGAAATCTCGATGTCGACGCGCTGCGCCGCACGCTCGACGAGATCGTCAATCGGCACGAAAGCCTGCGCACCGTGTTTCCGAAGGACGAACAGGGCCCGTGGCAGCGCGTACTGCCGCCGCAGCCGCAGCCGCTGCCCATCCACGACCTGTCGACGCTCGCTGTCGATGCGGACGGCGCGAATGCGCGCGAAGCCGCCGCATTCGATCTGGCGCGCGCGGATGCGCGGGCGCCGTTCGATCTGGTCAACGGTCCGGTATTCCGCGCGATGCTGGCCCGGATCGCCGAAGACGATCATGTGCTGATCCTCAGTGCGCACCATATCGCCGTGGACGGCTGGTCGTTCGGCGTGCTGTACGGCGAGTTGACCCAACTCTATCGCACGTTCCTGGCCGGCGAGCCTTCGCCCTTGCCCGAACTGCCGATCCAGTACGCCGATTACACGCTGTGGCAACTGGAAGAACTGGGCAGCGAAGGTCTGGGCAAGCAGCTCGAATACTGGCAGCAGCGTTTTCCGTCCGCGCCGCCGGTGCTGGAACTGCCGGGCGACCGCCCGCGTCCGCCGGTGCAGAGTTATCGCGGCGCGATCCTGCAGCGCACGATTCCCGCCGAGCTGTACGAGACCGTCAAGCGTTTCAGCCGGCAGGAGGGCACTACTGCGTTCATGACCTATCTCGCCGCCTACCAGACGCTGCTGTCGCGGTATTCGGGGCAGGAAGACATCGTCGTCGGCGTCGGCAACGCCAATCGGCCGCGGCGCGAGATCGAACCTCTGATCGGCTTCTTCGTCAACACCCTGCCGCTGCGCGTCGACCTGTCGGGCAATCCCACGTTCCGCGAATTCCTGGCCCAGGTGAAGACGTCGACGCTCGACAGCTACGCCAACCAGGATCTGCCGGTCGAACGTCTGCTCGAAACGCTGAACATCGATCGCGACCTGAGCCATGCGCCGCTGTTCCAGACGATGCTGTTCTACCAGAATTTCCCGGTCGAGCCGATCGTGCTGCCCGGTTTGACCCTGGTGCCGGTGGATATCAGCGCCACCCATTCGGGCACGGCGCGCTCCGATATTTCCATCTTCGCCGCCGAAAGCGGCGGCGGCCTGTCGATGCTGATCGAATACGCCACCGATCTGTTCGATGCCGATTACATCGAAGCCTTCGCCGATCACCTCGAACAACTGCTGCGCGCGGTGGTGGCCGATGCCGATCGACGCATCGGCGACATCGATATCCTGCCGCCGCAGGAGCGCAAGCGCCTGCTGGTCGACTGGAATGCGACTGCAGCGCCGCTGCCCGCCGAAAATACCGTGCACGCCATGTTCGCGGCGCAAGTCGCGCACACGCCGCAGGCCATCGCGGTGGTGCAGGGCGACGACCGCTTGACCTATGCCGAACTGGATGCGCAGGCCGAACGGCTTGCGGCGCGGCTGCGTGCGCAGGGCTGCGGCCCCGGGCGAATGGTCGGACTGTTCCTGGAGCGCACGCCGCGGATGCTGGTGGCGCTGCTGGGCGCACTGAAGGCCGGCGCCGCCTACGTGCCGCTGGACCCGAGTTATCCGATCGAGCGCATCGGTTTCATGCTGGAGGATTCGGCGGCGCCGGTAGTGGTGACCGAGCGCGCGCTGCTGGCCGATTTGCCGGCCGGCAGCCACGCGGTGCTGACCATCGAGGACGCGCTGGAGAGCGATGCGCCTGTCTCGGCCGGCGGCGCCGTTGCCGGTCCCGAAGACATCGCCTATGTGATCTTCACGTCGGGCTCCACCGGCCGGCCCAAGGGCGTGCGCATCCCGCACCGCGCCGCGGTCAATTTCCTCGCGTCGATGGCGCGCGAGCCGGGCCTGCGCGCCGACGATACGCTGTGCGCGATCACCACCCTGTCGTTCGATATTGCACTGCTCGAACTGATGCTGCCGCTGACCGTGGGCGCGCGCATCGCGCTGGCCGATCGCGCGACCATCGCCGACGGCGTCGCGCTGGCGGCGCTGCTCGAAGCGGTGGATGCCACGGTCATGCAGGCGACGCCCGCGACCTGGCGCATGTTGCTGGATTCCGGCTGGGGCGGCCGTCCCAGCATGCGTCTGCTGTGCGGCGGCGAAGCGCTGCCGCGCGATCTGGCCGATCGGCTTCTGGCATGCGGCAGCGAGCTGTGGAACGTCTATGGCCCCACCGAAACCACGGTGTGGTCGACGCTCGAACAAGTGACTCCGGGCAAGGGGCCGGTGGCGATCGGTCGTCCGATCGCGAACACCCAGGTCTATATCGTCGATCGCCGCATGCAGCTGCAACCGGTCGGCATCGCCGGCGAGCTGCTGATCGGCGGCCTCGGCGTCGCCCGCGACTATCTTGACCGCCCCGAACTCACCGCCGAGAAATTCATCGACGATCCGTTCGGGTCGCGTCCGGGCGGACGGCTGTACCGCACCGGCGACCTCGCGCGCTGGCGTCGCGACGGCCGTCTGGAAGTGATCGGCCGGATCGATCATCAGATCAAGCTGCGCGGTTTCCGTATCGAACTGGGCGAAATCGAATCGGTGCTGGGCCTCGGCGACGATGTCGCGCAGGCGGTGGTGATCTGCCGCGAGGACCGGCCGGGCGACAAGCGTCTGGTCGCGTATCTGGTCCCGAAGCCGGGCTTGTCGGGCGAGCGCGCAGCGGGCGATAGCGCATCCAGTGAAAGCAGCATCGACGTCGTCGCATTGCGCGCGCTGGCCCGCGAGCGTCTGCCCGAATACATGATGCCGTCGGCCTTCGTCTGCCTGGAGCGGCTGCCGCTGACGCCGAACGGCAAGGTCGATCGTCGCGCGTTGCCGGCGCCGGATGCGGAGGCCTTCGCGGTCAGCGAATACGCCGCGCCGCGCAGCAGCGAGGAAGAAACCCTGGCCGCGCTGTGGGCGGACGTGTTGGGTCAGCCGCGGATCGGCATCCACGACAACTTCTTCGATCTCGGCGGGCATTCGCTGCTGGCGACGCAGCTCGTCACCCGCATGCAGAACGTGCTTGGCGCCGACATCACGCTGCGGATGATGTTCGAGGCGCCGACGGTGGCGCGCTTCGCCGAATTGCTGATGGTTCAGCGCATGCAGAATCTCGACCAGGACGACCTGGCCGGCATGCTGCAGCAGCTCGAAGACCTGTCCGAAGAAGACATCCAGGCGATGCTCGCGGGATGAATGGCAGGTACGGAGCATAAGGAGATCGTGCGCGCATGAGTTCGTCCACCCCACCTTCCGCCGGCAGCGCGGCGCTCGATGAGCGCCTCGCCAGGCTGACCCCGCAACAGCGCGAACTGTTGCTGCGCAATCTCGCGCAGCGCGCGGCAACAGCGAAATCGGCGTCCGATGATGCCGACGCCGATGCGCCGCGCGCGATACCGGGGCAGCCCCTGCCGCTGACGCCGGCGCAACAGCAGATCTGGGTGTTCGAGCGCCTGCAGCCCGGCACGCCCGCCTACCATGTCTTCAATCATCATCGGATCGAGGGAGAGCTCGATCTGCATGCGTTCGAACGCGCCTGGACGATACTCGCCCAGCGTCACGATGCGCTGCGGATCTCGTTCGGCGAACGCGCGGGCGAGCCGACGCAGACCATCGTCGAGAATGTCGATCTGCCGGTGAAACTGATCGATCTTTCGGATCTTCCGGAAGAACGGCGCGAACGCGAGCTGCAGCGATGCATCGGCGAAGAAACGCTGCGTCCGTTCGATCTGTCGCGCCCGCCGTTGCTGCGTGTTGCGGTGGTGCGGCTTTCGCCCGTATCGAACGTGATGCTGGTCGCGACCCATCACCTCGTATTCGACGTCTGGTCGCTGGGCATCCTGCAGACCGAACTCGCTGCGCTCTACAACGCCTATCGCAGCGGTCTCGAACCCGCATTGCCGGCGAAGATCCTGCAATACGGCGATGTGGTGCTGCGCCAGAACCTGCCCGCGCAGAAACAGCGCGGCGAGCGGCAGCTGCGCTACTGGAAGGACGCGCTGTCCGGCACGACCGGCCTGCTCGATCTGCCGACCGACCGGCCGCGCGCGGCGGCCGCTTCGGCCGAGGGCGCACGCTACGTCTGGCGATTCCCGGACGAACTGCGCGCCGCTACAGCGGAGTTGGCGCGCGTCGAAGGCGCGACGCAGTTCATGCTGATGCTGTGCGCCTTCCAGGCGCTGCTGGCGCGCTGGTCCGGCGACAACGACATCGTGATCGGCACCCCGGTCGCGAACCGCAGGACGATGGAGGAAGAAGCGGTCGTCGGCCTGTTCGTCAACACCGTCGCGGTACGCGCCGATTTCAGCGACGACCCGTCGTTCCGCCAGGCGCTCGCGCGCTCGAAATCGCACGTGCTGTACGCGCTGGAGAATGCCGAGGCGCCGCTCGAACACGTGATCGACCAGCTCAGTCTGGAGCGCGTGCCGGGTCGGTCGCCGTTGTTCCAGACGATGTTCGTCTTCCAGAGTGCGTCCGCCACGGACATGGGCATGGACGGTCTGCGCGCCGAATATCTCGAGCCGGATACGGACACTGCGCGTTTCGAATTGACGCTCTCGCTCTCGGACGGCCCCGATGGTTTGACCGGACTGATCGACTACGGCACGCAGTTGTTCGCAGCGCCGACGATCGAGCGGATGGCAGGACATTTCATGGCCCTGTTGCGCGGCGCCGCCGCGGATCCCGATCTGCCGCTGTCGCGGATCCCGCTGCTGGACGAACAGGAACGGGCTGTCCTCGCCGCACTGGGCGATGGCGGGCCGACGCTGGCATCGCCGTCCGACACGCTGCACGGGCTGTTCGCGCTTCAGGCCGCACGCGCGCCGGAAGCCGCGGCACTGGTCGAGCCCGGCCGCGAATGGACCTATTCGCAGGTGTCGCGCCGCGCCAACGGCATCGCGCAGGCCCTGCATGCGCAGAGCATCGGTCCCGGCGCATACGTCGCCGTGCTGAGCGACCGTTCCGCGGATGCGGTGGTCGCGGTGCTCGGCGTATTGCTCGCCGGTGCGGCCTATCTGCCGCTGGATCCGACCAGCCCGGACGAACGTCTGCAGTTCCTGCTGCAGGATGCCGGCGCCGCGGCGCTGCTGGTGCCGCCGCTGCTGCGCGAACGCGCGACGACGCTGGCGTCCGGAATTCCCGTGCTGCATACCGGAACGATCGTGGATGCGGAGACTGCGCCGCACGTCGAAGTCGGTGCGGGCGATCCGGCCTATCTGATCTATACCTCCGGTTCCACCGGTACGCCCAAGGGCGTGGTGGTGGAGCATCGCGGCGCGGTGAATCTGGTGCAGGGCTTCCTGGCGCGGCATCGTTTTGATGACCAGCGCCTGCTGATGATCCCGCCGCTGATTTTCGACGCGTCCGTGGGCGACGTGTTTCCGGCGCTGGCCTGCGGTTCGGCGCTGGTGCTGCATCCGGCGCCGACCGAACTGGGCCCGTTCGAGCTGGAGCGTTTCTGCCACGACCATGGCGTCACCGCGATCGACGCGCCGGCCGCGCTCTGGCGCCGCTGGAGCGAGGGCTGGGCGACGCGCACGCAGCGCGAGCCGCTGCTGCCGGCATTGAATCTGATGATGATCGGCGGCGAAAGCGTGCCGGTCGAACAGGTGCGACGTTTCGCCGGCGTCACCGGCGGCCGTGTCGTGCTGTGTAACCACTATGGCCCCACCGAAGCTTCGGTCTGCGCGACCCTGCTGTCGACCGTGGATGCGTCCGAAATCGCCAGCCACGATCTGCCGGCCGGCCGGCCGCTGCCGGGCGTGCGGATCCATCTGCTCGACCGGCATCTGCAGCCGGTGCCGCGCGGCGTGGTCGGCGAACTGTTCATCGGCGGCGCCGGTGTCGCCCGCGGTTATCTCCATGCGGACGAACTCACGTCGGAACGCTTCCTGGCCGATCCGTTCTCGCATGAACCCGATGCGCGGATGTACCGCACCGGCGATCTCGCGCGCTGGAATCCCGACGACACCCTGCAGTTCGTCGGTCGTCGCGATCATCAGATCAAGCTGCGCGGCTTCCGCATCGAACTGGGCGAAATCGACAACGCGCTGGCGGCCTTGCCCGGCGTGCAGGCGGTGGCCGTGCTGCTGCGCGAGGACCGCCCCGGCGATCGCCGGCTGGTGGCGTATGCGGTCGTCGCCGATGGCGTCGATGCCGCCGCGCTGCGCGCCGGCCTGGCGCGGCGTTTGCCCGAAGCGATGCTGCCGTCGGCGTTCGTGTTCCTCGATGCGATGCCGCTGACCGCGAACGGCAAGATCGATCGCCGCGCGCTGCCGACGCCCGGCGAGGACGCCATCGCGGAGCGCGCGATGCGCGACCCGCAGACGCCGACCGAACACACGGTGCTCGCGATCTGGCGCGATGTGCTGGGGCGCGAATCGCTGAGCACCGACGACGACTTCTTCGCCTGCGGCGGCGACTCGCTGTCGACGCTGCCGCTGGTGTTCAAACTCCACGAGGCGCTCGGCGTCGAACTGCCGCTGTCGGCGGTGTTCGCCACACCGACCGTCGCTGGCCTGTCGGAAACCATCGACCGCATGCTGGCCGGCGAAGCGGTCGAGGTTTTCGACATCGAAGCGCAGGTCACGCTGCCCGAGTCGATCGACAGCGCGCGCGTGGCGCCCGCGGTCGCGCCGCGCGCTGCGCCGAGATCCGTGCTGCTGACCGGCGCCACCGGTTTTCTCGGCGCGTACGTGCTGCGCGATCTCATCGATCTGAGCGCGGCCGAAGTGGTGTGCCTGGTCCGTGCCGACAGCGCCGAAGACGGCATCCGCCGCATCCGCAGCAATCTCGAAAGCTACGGGCTGTGGCGCGAAGGCGACGATGCGCGGCTGGTGCCGGTGCTGGGCGATCTGTCCAGCCCGCTGCTCGGCCTGACGCCGTCGACATTCGAGGCGCTGGCGCAGCGCGTCGACGCGATCGTCCACAACGGCGGCCAGGTCAATTTCATCGCGCCGTACGCGCACCTGGAAGCGGCCAACGTCGGCGGCACCCGCGAAGTGCTGAGGCTCGCGACCACCGCGCACCTCAAACCGGTGCAATTGGTCTCGACGCTCGGTGTGTACGTCACCCGTCTGCATTCCGGCGTGAATGTCGCCGAAACCCACGCGCCGCCCGACGGCCCGGGGCAGGAAGGCGGCTACAACCAGAGCAAATGGGTCGGCGAACAGCTCGGCCTGCTGGCGCGCGCGCGCGGCGTTCCGCTGGCGATCCATCGCCCGGCGCGCATCACCGGCGACGGCGTGTCCGGCATCAGCAATCCGGGCGATTATTTCAACGCCTGGATCCGCGGCTGCGTGCAACTGGGCATGGCGCCGCACGCGCCCGACGATTTCTTCGATATGACCCCGGTGGATTACGTCGCCCGCACCATCGTGCGCGTCCTGCTGGGCGCCGGCGACGCCAACGGCAATTACCACTACTTCAATCCGCATACCTTGCCGGTGACCGAAGCGGTGGCCGCCATCCGCGAACATGTGTGCCCGATCGAGGAAGTCGATTACCGCCAGTGGCGGCAGGCGCTGATGACGTCGATCGCCGCGGGCGAGGACAACGCGCTCAAGCCGTTCGCCGGCCTGTTCGCGGAAGCGCCCGATTCGACCCAGTCCGCCGCCGAGACGACCGACGCCGACGTCCAGCGCATCCCGGTCTTCGACTGCACGGCCACCGAAGCCATCGGCGCGCCGTGGGGCGAGCGCTGCCTGCCTGCGGATCGCGCGCTGTTCGAGCGTTATCTGCGCTTCCTGCAGTCGCGCGGTGCGCTGCCTGCGATCGCGGCGGTCGACGCATGAACGCGTCCGCCGTGCCACGCAGTGCCGAGCCGTCCCCGGGTCTGCGCAATTTCCTGCTGATCTGGTTCGGCCAGCTGGTCTCGGGCGTCGGTTCGCGGCTGACGACGTTCGCGTTGGGGCTGTGGGTGTATCAGAGCACCGGTTCGACCACGCGCTTCGCGCTGGTGTTCGTGGCGATGGCGGTACCCGCGTTCCTGCTGCTGCCTTTTGCAGGCGCCCTGGTCGACCGATGGGACCGCCGGCGGACCATGATCGTCTGCGAATGCGTGTCGGTCGTGGTGATCGGGATGATGGCGCTGCTGGTGGGCATCGGCCATCTCGAACTGTGGCATGTGTATCTGGGCGTCGGCCTGACGGCGATCACCAACACCTTCCTGCAGCCCGCGTATGCGGCCAGCGTGCCGCTGTTGGCCGAGCGCGAGCAGTTGACCCGGGTCAACGGCCTGATCCAGACCGGCCAGGGGCTGGCGTTGGTGGGCGGACCGGCGCTGGCCGGCATCCTGATGAGCACGATGGGCATCACCGGCGTGCTGGTGGTGGATGCGCTGACCTTCGTGGTGGGCGCCATCTGCATCGCGCTGGCGCGGATCCCGCGGCCCGCGCGCGATCCCGAAGCGGAAGACAACCTGCTGCGCGAAGCGCACGAAGGCTGGCGCTACGTCGCCGAACGTCCGGGGCTGCTGGGCCTGCTGGGCATCAGCGCCGCGGGCAGTTTCCTGTTCGCCATCGCCAGCATCGCCATCACGCCGCTGGTGCTGATCGTGGTGAACCAGGACGAAAGCCTGCTCGGCCTGCAGATGTCGCTGGCCTGCAGCGGCCTGTTGGTGGGCGGCCTGCTGATCACGATCTGGGGCGGCCCGAAGCGGAAGATCGATGGCCTGCTGGGCTTCAGCCTGCTCAGCGGTCTGGCGATCGCGGCCCATGGGCTGGCGCCGTCGTTCATGTTGCTGGTGGTTGCCGGTTTCCTGATGTTCCTGAGCATTCCGCCGGCCCAGTCGGCAAGTTATGCACTGTGGCAGACCAAAGTCCCGTCGCATCTGCTGGGACGCTGTATGGCGATACTGCGCATGACGGGCGAGGCGGCGCTGCCATTGGGCTATCTGCTGGCCGGGCCGCTGGCCGAGTTCGTGTTCGAACCGGCGCTGATGCCGGGCGGGGCGCTGGCCGATACGGTCGGTGCGCTGATCGGGGTCGGCGAGGGGCGCGGCCTGGGTGTGATGTTCATCGTGCTGGGGGGCGCGATGGTCGCGGTGACGGTGATCGGCTACGGAATACGTTCTATCCGACAGGTCGAGCGGGATCTGCCGGATGCGGAAGCGCCGGTGGTCGCGGTTTGAGCGATCCGCGACCGGAGCGATCCGTGTCCGCAAATGGCGGGATGAGGAGATGTAGCGGTATCGAAAGTTTCAAAGCGTTCGCGTCGTCGCCATAGGGCGCAAAAGGGGTCGCGAACGGATATTCCGGTCGCCCGGGCCGAGGAACCGGGCTGAGAAGAGAAGGGACAGGGAAAGTGCGTGTGCGGGAGGCGGGCATTCCCCGGCGGACGCCGGGCGCGATGCGGATCCGACGCCATCCGTGCAAGGCGCATGCCATGAAAGACAGAACTTAAGGAATCGAGCAATGAACGCAACTGACCAGACCAAGGCGACGAAGGTGCGCGCTGCAGAATCCGCGTGCCCCAGGCCGGCGGCCGTGTCCACGGACATCGTTCCGAAAACCGCTGCTTCGGGCATGGATTTCTCGCTGCGCCGCGCCTCCGAGGTGGACGCCGAAAACGCGCCGGAATCGGCGCTGGGTTCGACGGTCAACTGGATCCGGGATTTCCTGGCGCGGCCGCATCGCGACGTGGGGCGTGCTGGGCCGGTCTGTCCGTTCACGCCGATGGCGCTGGAGCTGGACACGATCTGGCTGGCGGAGATCTCCGAATCCGAGCCCGATCCGCAGCGCATCCAGGATGCCGTCGAGCAATGCCGTCAGGTGTTCCTCGAAACCGAACCGCGCGAAGGCTCGATGGCGATCAACAAGGTGTTCATGGTGGTGTTCTCGGGTCTCGACGCCAGCGATGCGCCGCTGATCGACGCGATCCAGACCCGGATGAAGCCCAACTTCGTGGAAGTGGGGCTGATGCTGGGCGAGTTCCACGCCAACAACGAAACCCCCGGCCTGCGCAATCCGGACTTCCGTCCGCTGCGCAGTCCCATTCCGATGCTGGTGATGCGGCACATGGTCGAATCCGACCTGCCGTTCCTCAAGCGCGAACTCGACACGCCGCAGGTGCGCGGCGCGTATCTGCGTTCGTATCTGCGCCGTCTGGGCGGCACGATCCGCCGCAACTATTTCGAACAGGCGGTGGAGGCGCTGGTCCAGGCCGAGATCGAATTGCGCGCCTGCAGCGCGCCCGAGGCCGCACGATGACGGCGGAGGAGATCGCAACCCGAGGCGACGACGCCGCGAGCGCTTCGCGACGCGTCGCGATCGTCGGCGGCGGGCTGGCCGGTTCGCTGCTGGCCCTGGCGCTGTCCGAGCGCGGCTACGGCGTGGATGTGTACGAGCGTCGCGAGGATCCGCGCGTCGACGGCGCTGAGGGCGGCCGGTCGATCAACCTCGGCCTGTCCAAGCGCGGCATCCAGGCGCTGACCGAAGTCGGGCTGATCGACGTGGTGATGCCTCTTACCGTGGTGATGCGCGGACGCGTGATCCACGCGCCCGATGGCAGCACCCGCTTCCAGCCCTACGGCAAGAACCGCGGGGAAGTGCTGTATTCGATCGACCGCAGCGAACTGATCCGCCTGCTGCTGGACCGCGCCGAGCGCCAGCCCGGCGTGACCCTGCATTTCGATCACCGCCTGCTGAACGTCGACAAGGACCGCCGCGAGCTGGAGATCGAAACCGGCGGAGTCGCGCGCCGGGTCGCCGCCGACTGGGTGATCTGCGCCGACGGCGCGTTTTCGCGCTGCCGGCCGGAGATGCAGCGTGGCATGCGTGCGGATTACCACCACGAATATCTGGAGTGGGGCTACAAGGAACTGACGCTGGCCGCCGGCCCCGACGGGGCGTCGGTGATCGACCAGACCGCGCTGCATGTCTGGCCGCGCGCGCACGGGCTGTTCGTATCGCATCCCAATCGCGATGGTTCGCACACGCTCACGCTGTTCCTGCCGCACGAAGGCGCCGACAGTTTCGAGACCACGAAAACCCCGGACGACATCCGCGCGCTGTTCCAGAAATATTTCCCCGACCTGCTGCCGATGCTGCCGGGCCTGGTCGGCCAGTGGACCAGTCGACCGACCGGTTCGCTACTCACCACCAAAACCGCGCCATGGCGTTTCGACGACTGGATGGTGCTGGTCGGCGATTCCGCCCACGCCGTGTATCCGTTCTACGGTCAGGGCATGAATTCCGCGTTCGAGGACTGTTCGGCGCTGCTGTCCGCGCTGAAAACCCACGGCAGCGATCGCGCGGCCGCATTCGCCGCCTACGAGCAGGCGCGGCGCCCGCAGACCGACGTGCTGATGGAATTGTCGAAGGCGAATTTCGTCGAGCTGCGGCAGAAAGTCAGTTCGCCGTGGTTCGTCGCCCGCAAGCGTCTCGACGTGGCCCTCAATCGGCTGATGCCGAAAACCTGGCTGCCCATCTACACCATGGTGTCGCACACCACCATGCCTTACGCCGATGCACGGGCGCGGGCGCTGAAGCAGGATCGCATCCTCGGCGCCGCCGCAGCCGCGCTGGTGGCGATGATCGGCGGGGGCCTGTGGTGGGTCATGCGGCATTGAGTCGCGCGGGCATGGATGCTGTCGAATCGAAATTGTTCCGCGCGCTGCTGCCGGATGCCGTGCTGGTCGCCGAAATGGCGCCCGCCGATGCGGTGCCCGCGCGTCTGCCCGCGCCCGAACAGAGCCTGATCGAACGCGCGGTGGAATCGCGGCGGCTGGAATTCGCCGCCGGCCGCGAATTGGCCCGCACGCTGCTGCACCGCGCGGGCGTCGCTACCGACGCACTGCTTCGCGACAAGGACCGCGTGCCGACCTGGCCGCAGGCGGTGGTCGGTTCGATCACCCATTGCCGTTCGCTGTGCGCGGTGGCGCTGGCGCCGCGCGCGGTCAGCGCCGGCATCGGCATCGACGTCGAACCCGCGCGGGCGCTCGACGAGGTCCTCCACGCGTCGATCCTGCGTCCGGCCGAACGCGGCCGCATCGACGCGCTGCCGTCGGTACTCGGCCCGCTGGGCGGCATCCTGGTGTTTTCGATCAAGGAAGCGGTGTACAAGGCGATCTATCCGGAGCGCCGGATATTTCTGGATTTCCAGCAGGTCGAGATCGAGTTCGCGGGCGAGGACGGTTTTATCGCGGAGGTGCTGGTGCCGGGCGCGAGTCTGCCGGGGCACACGCGCATCCATGGTCGTTATCGGGTTGCGGATGGGCATGTCGCCAGCGCGGTGGTGTTGCCGCCGTTGTGAGGTTTCGTGCGCCGATCATCCACCGATGATGCTCGTCGCTGCGCTGTACCCTCTCCGCCGATCCTCTCCCGGCGAGACAGGGGAGCAACGCATGGCTCTCCAAGTGGCCGTAGCTTTTTCCTTCTCCCCTCGGGAGAAGAGCCTGCCCCGGACTTGATCCGGGGTGGCGCGCAGCGCCGGATGAGGGTTCGGGCACCGATGACGCTCGCCGCTGCGCCGTATCCTCTCCCCCAACCCCTCTCCCGACGGGAGAGGGGAGCACAGCATGGTTTCTCCAGCACGGCCTCTCCAGACAACGGCCTCTCCACGCCGTGGCCGACGCTTTTCCTTCTCCCCTCGGGAGAAGAGCCTGCCCCGGACTTGATCCGGGGTGGCGCGCAGCGCCGGATGAGGGTTCGGGCGCTGATGACGCTCGTCGCTGCGCCGTACCCTCTCCCCCAACCCCTCTCCCGATGGGAGAGGGGAGCGAACAGCAAAGGTTTGCCTCTTTGCTTCAGACCACCGCCATTCGATGGCGACGCAGCCGCTCGTACACCGGCCGACACGCCTCGGCCACCGCCAGCGCATCGCCGCTCAGCGTGTCTTCGCGCGGACGCCAGGGTTCGAAACCTGTGGAGCGCCACACCGCGTCGTACCAGTAGGGCGCCCAGACGCCGTCGCTGTCGCGCGGACCCGCGGGCCACGCCAGCATGCGCGGCGTGAACGCGATGCCCAGCCGCTGGCACAGCGCGCGCAGATGCGCTTCGGGCGCTCGCAGGAAATCGCCGGCGTCGATCACCAGCGGAATGTCCCCCAGGCGCGCATGCAGCAGATCGAACAGTTGCCCCTGCTGCGGCAGGCCGATGTCGTCGGGTGTCACCGTCGCGCGCGATTTCAGATAAGACGCCACCACTTCGGACGGATCGCGGATCAGCAGGATGTTGCGCAGGCCGAGTACCCATCCGGTGTCCATGTCCGGCAGCAGATGATGATTCATGTGCTTCTGGTACCAGACCGGCTTGTCGCCGGGCACCGGGCCGAGCAGGGCGTCGGCGACGCGGCGCCAGTCGGTCTCGCCTGCGGCGATGACTTCCTCGCGCCCCGGGTGATCCAGCCCGGTCGCCGCCAGATAGGACGAATACAGCGGCTCGTCGCTCACCACGCAGTCCTCGCGGTTTTCCCAGGCGCGCATCATCGCCGTGGAGATGTTGCGCGGGCCGCTCCACATCGCGATGCGCAGCGGCGGCGTCGCCTGCGCGGTCATGCGAAGCGCTCGCCGGCCCGGAATGCGATGTCGCGCGCAATCAGATCGCGGTACAGCGCCTGCAGCCGCGTCGTCATCGGGCCGGGCAGTGCAGGGCTGTCGCCGATGGTCCGGCCATCGACGCTGCGCACCGGTGCCAATCCGGCGAAGGTGCCGGTGGTGAAGGCTTCCTCGGCGGAATAGACCTGGGTCAGGGTGAAGTTCTTCTCGAAGCAGGGAATGCCGGCCTCGCGGCATGCGCGCAGCACGTTGGCGCGGGTGATGCCGCCCAGGCAGTAGTCGCCGGTGGATGTCCACACTTCGCCACGGCGCACGATGAAGAAATGCGTGGAATTGCAGGTGGCCACGAAGCCGTGCGGGTCCAGCATCAGCGCCTCGTCGGCGCCGGCTTCGATGGCCTGGATGCAGGCGGTGATGCAGTTGAGCTTGCTGTGGCTGTTGAGCTTCGGATCCTGCACGTCCGGGTAGCCGCGGCGCACGTGCACGGTGAACAGCCGTAGCCCGGCGGCGAGGGTTTCGGGTTTGGCGACCTTGAACTCGGGGATGATCACCACCGTCGCCGGTCCCACGGTCACGCGCGGGTCCTGGTAGGGCGTGCGTTTCACGCCGCGCGACACCATCAGCCGGAGGTGCGCGCCATCGTGCATGTCGTTGGCGGCCAGGGTGTCGTAGACCGCGCGGGCCAGTTGGGCGCGATCCATGCCGATATTCAGGGCGATGGCTTTGGCGCCCTCGAACAGGCGGTCAAGGTGTTCGTCGAGGAAGACCGGATGGCCGCCGATGATCCGCAGGCCTTCCCACACGCCGTCGCCCAGCACGAAACCGCTGTCGAAGACCGACACGGTGGCCTCGGCCCGCGGCTTCAGCGCGCCGTTGATCCAGATCCTGATCTGCGCATTGCGCGGGTCGTCGTGGAAGTCGTGGATGCTCTGCGCCATCGTGCGTTCTCGTCCGGGATGGGCGAGTGTAGAACGCGCCAACGGGCTGCGGGGGCGGGAAGGGTCCGCGCGAAAAGGTGCGCGGCCGCGGCGGGTGTCGCCGCAAAGCCTTGGATTCATTGACTTCCGGCCCTGTGACGCCTAACTTTGCGGCCTCAGCGATTGAACAAGGTGGCCCCGGGAAACCGGCGCCGAGCGTGCGACATGAGCACTACCACCCGCCCCTGATCACGACGCCCGAGGCCCGCGACCACGCGAAGCGCCTTCGGGGCGCTTTTTTCTTGCACGTGCCGCAGGAGGGGCTTCAGCCCCGAGCTTTGCGACCGCACGCCATGACCGGATCGGGCTAAAGCCCCTCCTACAGACCCTCGAGACAGACAGCCATTCCCATGATCGCAATCACGCTCCCCGACGGCAGCCGCCGCGAATTCGACCATCCCGTATCCGTCATGGACGTCGCCGCCTCGATCGGCGCCGGCTTGGCCAAGGCCACCGTCGCCGGTGAGGTCGACGGCCGCCTCGTCGACGCCAGCGACCGCATCGACCACGACGCCCGCCTGCGCATCATCACCCCCAAGGATCCCGAAGGGCTGGAGATCATCCGCCACTCGTGCGCGCATCTGGTTGGCCACGCGGTCAAGCAGCTGTACCCGGCCGCGAAGATGGTGATCGGCCCGGTGATCGAGGAAGGGTTCTACTACGACATCTGGCACGAGCGTCCTTTCACGCCCGAAGATCTGGTCGCGATCGAACAGCGCATGATCCAGCTGATCGACAAGGACTACGACGTGATCAAGAAGGTCACGCCGCGTGAAGAAGTCGTCGCGGTATTCCAGTCGCGCGGCGAGGACTACAAGCTGCGGCTTGTCGAGGACATGCCGGACGAAAAAGCCATGGGCCTGTACTACCACGAGGAATACGTGGACATGTGCCGCGGCCCGCACGTGCCGAACACGCGCTTCCTGAAGGCGTTCAAGTTGACGCGCATTTCCGGCGCCTACTGGCGCGGCGATTCCAAGAACGAGCAACTGCAGCGCATCTACGGTACCGCCTGGGCCGACAAGAAACAGCTCGCCGCGTATATCCAGCGCATCGAAGAAGCCGAGAAGCGCGACCATCGCAAGATCGCCAAGCAGCAGGATCTCTTCCATCTGCAGGAAGAAGGCCCGGGCCTGATCTTCTGGCATCCGAAGGGCTGGGCGATCTGGCAGGTGGTCGAGCAGTACATGCGTCAGGTCTATCGCGACAGCGGCTATCAGGAAGTGCGCTGCCCGCAGATCCTCGACGTGGCCCTGTGGCAGAAGTCCGGCCACTGGGACAACTACAAGGACAACATGTTCTTCACCGAATCGGAGAAGCGCACTTACGCGCTGAAGCCGATGAACTGCCCGGGGCACGTCCAGGTGTTCAACCAGGGCCTGCACAGCTACCGCGACCTGCCGATCCGCTACGGCGAGTTCGGCGCCTGCCACCGCAACGAACCCTCGGGCGCGCTGCACGGCATCCTGCGCGTGCGCGGCTTCACCCAGGACGACGGCCACGTGTTCTGTACCGAAGGCCAGATCGAGGAGGAAGTCCGCGCGTTCCATCTGCAGGCGCTGGCGGTCTATACGCATTTCGGTTTTACCGCGGCTTCCGGAGAGAACATCCAGATCAAGATTGCGCTGCGCCCGGAGTCCCGCCTCGGCGACGACGCCACCTGGGACAAGGCCGAGGACGCCCTGCGTTCGGCCCTGCGCTCGGCCGGCGTGGAGTGGGAGGAGCTGCCGGGCGAGGGCGCCTTCTACGGCCCGAAGATCGAATACCACCTCAAGGACGCCATCGGCCGTACCTGGCAGCTGGGCACGATGCAGGTCGATTTCATGATGCCCGGCCGCCTCGGCGCCGAGTACGTGGACGAGCACAGCCAGCGCCGCCACCCGGTCATGCTGCACCGCGCCATCGTCGGTTCGATGGAGCGCTTCATCGGCATTCTGATCGAGCACTACGCCGGTCAATTCCCGGCCTGGCTGGCCCCGATCCAGGCCGTTGTGATGAATATCACCGATGCGCAAGCCGATTATGTGGACGAAATCCGTAAAACCCTTATGAATCAAGGCCTCCGGGTTTCGGCCGATTTGCGGAACGAGAAAATCGGCTATAAGATCCGCGAGCACACACTGCAAAGGGTGCCGTTCCTGCTGGTCGTCGGCGACCGCGAGAAGGAAAACGGGCTTGTTGCGGTGCGCACGCGGGGAGGGGAAGATCTCGGTTCGATGTCAGTCGTCGATTTCGTCGACCACCTCCGCAACGCACCCAGCGCAGCGTGATGTAAATGCCGTCCGGCGCGATCGCCGGACGGAACCACCCCCTTCGGAGATCCAGATATCAGTACCCCCCAGGAAAAGCAGAACCGCAAGAATCAGGAGATTCGCGTGCCGCGCGTGCGCGTGATCGGCAGCGATGGCGAAATGATCGGCGTTCTGTCGCGCGACGAAGCCTTGGCGAAGGCCGAAGACGAAGGCATGGACCTCGTCGAGATCCAGCCGAACGCCGATCCGCCGGTCTGCCGCATCATGGATTTCGGCAAGTTCAAATTCGAGACGCAGAAGAAAGCCGCCGCTGCGAAGAAGAAGCAGAAGATCGTCGAGATCAAGGAAGTCAAATTCCGTCCGGTCACCGACGAAGGCGATTACGCGATCAAGCTGCGCAAGATGCGCGAGTTCCTGGAAGAGGGCGACAAGATCAAGGTCAACATCCGCTTCCGCGGCCGCGAAATGAGCCACATGGAGCTTGGCCGGCAGATGGCCCAGCGCATCGAGGCCGATCTCGGCGAAGACATCGTCATCGAATCCCGCCCGCGCCTCGAAGGCCGGCAGATGGTGATGATGATCGCGCCGAAGAAGAAATAAGCTTCGCGAACGAAACGAATCCTCTCCCGTTGCGATGACGGGCGAGGGCGATCCGAAGGGCGCCGATTGGCGCCCTTCGTCTTTGCTGCGGTTCGATCGTGCGCATCTTCCGATTCATTGCGCGCCGCGGTTTACAGGCCACAAATCGCCATGCTATTAACGGACGACGCCCGGGTCGCCGCTCCGGGCAGAGGAAGTGCAGGATGTCCGTCGTAGAAACACCCGTCTCGCCTTACAGGATCTTTTCCGACCCCGCGGCGGAGGCGATCGCGGAGGCCCTCGTCGAAGACGACATCGGCAAGGTCCGCGCGCTGGCCGCCACCGCCGATCTCGCCGCGATCGGCGACAAGCGCGTCACGCTGCTGCAATGGGCGTTGTTCACCCGCAGTCTCGACGGCGTGCAGGCCCTGCTCGATGCCGGCGCGGATCCCGCGCAGCCGGGCATGGACGGCGACACCGCCGTGCACTTCGCCTGCATGCTCGAAGAGCCGCAGTTCCTGCAGGCCGTACTGGCGCACGGCGCCGACCCCAATGTGGGCAACGCCGAGACCGCTGCCGCGCCGCTGTGCGCCGCATTGATGACCGAGCGCGAGGCCCAGTTCCGCATCCTGCTCGCCGCCGGCGCGGATCCCGACCGTGCGGACGACATGGGCAATACCCCGCTGCACATCGCGGGCCTGATCAACGAGCCGCAGCGCGCGCTGGATCTGCTCAACGCGGGTGCCGATCCCCTGCGCCGCAATGCCCAGGATGTGACCTTCCAGCATTATGTGTTCATGACCCGGCCCGATCTCCAGCATGCCGATACCCGCCGGACCTGGGAAGCGGTGCTGACCTGGCTGCTCGAGCACGACATTCCGCTGGACAATGCGCCGGCCTGATGTCCTCGGTCGGCCACGGTTGCGGAATCGATCGGCAGCGGTGCCCGAGCGTCCGTGGCAAGGGGTGTAGAGCCGATCGTCTAGAGTCCGTCGTGTAGGATCAACCTGTCGTCCGCGTAAGCGGCCGGCCGCATCCAATCCGGGAGTGTCATGTCCAACGTTCCGACCCGCGCTTGCGCCTTTGCCGTATCGCTTATCATGGCCTTATGCGTGGTCGTTCCCGCCTGTGCAATGGAGAAACCGATGTCCGCAACAGCTGAAGTCCGTGCGGTGGACGCACGCGAAGTGTTCGCCGATCCGCGCGTGGCCGAATTGGCCGAGGCGATCGCCAAGGGCGATGTCGCCCGGATCCGTACTCTGGCCGCCGGCGTCGATCTTTCGACGAAGGGCGACAAGAATGTCACCCTGCTGCAGTGGGCGCTGTTGAACAAACGCCTCGACAGCATGAAGGCGCTGCTCGACCTCGGCGCCGATCCGCTGCAGCCGGGCATGGACAGCGATACCGTCGTACACATGGCCGCAATGGCCAACGATGGCGCTTATCTCTCCGAGCTGCTCGCCCGCAAGGTGAATCCGAACGTCGCCAACCCCGTCTCCGGCGCCGGCCCGCTGCGCGCCGCGCTGATGGGCGAGCGCGACGAACAGTTCCGCGCCCTGCTGGCGGCGGGCGCCGACCCGGACATGGCCGACCGCATGGGCAATACGCCGCTGCACGTCACCGGCCAGATCAACGAACCTGCCCGCGCGCTGGACCTGTTGAACGCAGGGGCCGATCCGATGGCCCGCAACGCCCAGGGCGTGACCTTCCAGCGCTATCTCTTCATGACCCGTGCCGCGCTGTTGAATGCCGAGACCCGCAAGTACCGCGAAGCGGTCGAGGCGTGGCTCACGTCGCACGGCATTCCGCTCGAAGGCGCGCGCTGAGCGCAGTCCGCACGATCCGTCGACCGGGCGCGTCCCGGTCCGAATAATCCTGTTTGAGGGAGTGGTAAAGGATGAACGCGCAATTCGATCCAGATCGTCATGAGGCCCGTCAGGTGTTCGACCCGCTGAGCGGGCAGACTTTCACCCGTGAGTCGTTCGGCGAAGAAGTGCGCGGTACCGCGCCCAAGGACATCGACATCACGCTCGCGCATCTTGCGCGCGACGTTTATACCTCCGACGACCGCCAGCGTGGCGACACCGCGCAGTTCCGGCCGCTGACAGACGATCAGTTCCGTCAGGTCGGCATCGACCCGGCGCTGCGCAGCAACGACGCCAGCGGTTTCGACGCCGACATCTACGGCGACGGGCAGGGCCGCTATGTGCTGGCATTCCGCGGCACCGATGCCGGGAAGGACTGGGGCACCAATCTCGGCCAGGGGCTCGGCTTCGAGACGTCCCAGTACAACCAGGCGGTCATGCTGTCCCGCCAAGCCAAGGTCGCGTTCGGCGACGAACTGGTGATCACCGGCCACTCGCTCGGCGGCGGCCTCGCCGCGGTCGGCGCGGCCGCCACCGATACCCCCGCGGTCACGTTCAACGCCGCCGGCGTGAAGGACAAGACGCTCGAGCGCATCGGTCTGGACGCGTCCGCGGTGAAGGAAGAAGCGACCCACGGCCAGATCCGCCGCTATGCGGTGGACAACGAAATCCTGACCGGACTGCAGGAACGCAGCATCGCAACCCGCTACCTGATGCCCGATGCGATGGGTCACAAGATCGAACTGCCGGATCCCGATCCCCAGGGTTTCTGGCAGCGCGTGAACCCGGTGCAGTCGGTGAAGCACAGCGTGCAGATGCATTCGATGGATTCCGTGATCACCGCGCAGGAGAAATTCTTCGGCTACGGCCTGCGCGCCGATGCGACGATGACCCATGAGGATCATCCCTTTCACGCCCAGTTCCAGCGCAACTTCGACCAGTTGCAGCCGGCGCTGCAGCAGCAGGGCCTCGATGTCCGCCAGAGCCAGAACGTGGCCGGCGCCTTGACCCTCGCCGCGCATCGCGAAGGCGTCAATCCGGAAACCGCCACCCTCAGCAACGACGGCAGTCGCGCGTTCGCGGTACAGGGCCAGCAGCCGGAAACGCAGCTCTACTCGCAGGTGTCGGTGAACGTCAGCATGCACACCCCGCTGGTCGAGAGCAGCCGGCAGTCCGTGGAACTCGGGCAGACCCAGACGCCCACCGCACCGCAGCAGAATGCGCCGCAACAGACCGCTGCGCAGGCGGAGCCGAATCAGGATCAGGCGCCTCCCAGCCGCGGCGCGCGCTGAGCCGGATCTTGAATCGCGATTCATAGCAGGATGGAGCACGTCATGGCGCAAGACGCAGCGAATGTTTCCGGTCCCACGGCAGATCCTGCCGCCGCCGCCGCCGGAGCGGACCGTCCCTCGTTCGCCGAGGAAGTGCGGGGTCAGTCGGGGAAGCCGGTCGACCTCACCATGGCGCGGATCATGGCCGATCTGTACGACGAGACCTACGGCCGTCCGACCGGGAATGCGGTCGACGGCTTCTCGCGTCTGAGCGACGATCAGTTGCGGAAAGCCGGTATCGATCCGACCGTGCTCGACGACGCCAAGACCGGCTTCAAGGCGCGGATCTACGGCGACGATGAAGGCCGCATCGTGCTGGCCTACAGCGGCACCGACGAAGGCAAGGACTGGCTGGTCAACCTCGGTCAGGGTCTCGGCTTCGAGACCACGCATTACAACCAGGCCATGGCGCTCGCGCGTCAGACCAAGGTCGCGTTCGGCGACGATGTGGTCATCACCGGCCATTCGCTGGGCGGTGGCCTGGCCGCCGCCGCCGCGGTCGCGACCGACACGCCGGCCGTCACCTTTAACGCCGCCGGCGTCCACGACAAGACCATGTCGCGGGTCGGCCTCGACCCGGGCGCGGCTGCGCAGGAGGCGGAAAACGGTCTGATCCGTCGCTATGCCGTCAAGAACGAGATCCTGACCGATCTGCAGGAGCGCACGCCGATCATGCGCAGCCTGATGCCCGACGCCATCGGCCACAAGATCGAACTGCCGGACCCAGATCCGCTGAGCTTCTGGCAGAAGTTCAATCCGGTGAAGTCCACCAGGCACGCGGTCGACATGCATTACATCGATGCGGTGATCGACGCGATGGAGATGACCTCGGGCAGCCGTACCGCCAATGCGGACACCCTGATGTCGGACAAGCGCCACCCGCTCAACGCGCAGTACGAGCGCTCGCTCGAACAGGTGCAGGTTGCGGAGCGCGCGGCCGGCAAGCCCTTCGACGCGCAGACCCAGAATCTTTCCGGCGCGCTGGCGCTGGAGTCGGGCAAGGCCGGGATCGTCATCGATCGGGTCGCTTTCGCCGAGAACGGCCGCGCTTTCGCGATAGAGGGCGCCACCCCGGAAACCCAGCGCTACGCCCAGGTCGATCAACAGCTCGCCATGCAGACGCCGCTGGCGGAAAGCAGCCGGCAGTCGCCGGGTCTGCATGCATCGCAATCGCAGCCAGGCCTCAACCCGCAGCAGCAAACGCTGGAACCGGCCCAGCAACCGGCGCAACAGTCCAGCCAGGACCAGGTCAACGCCGGGCGCGGGCGTTGAAGTCAACGCTTTGATTTGCATGGGAAACCATGCGTAGGCATAATGGCCGGCCCGGTTCGCCGGGGTGCGCCAATGTCACCGTGGACCCGTCTTGGTTTCGAGGGATTCTTCTTTCGGATCAATGACCTATCAACCGGCAGGGCAGGACGGAAAGTGTGGTTGCTCCGGCACCCACCGCCCAGGCCAGTACTCGAAACGACCCCAAGGACCTCTGCAATGCCCAAGATCAAGACCAATCGGGCGGCGGCCAAGCGCTTCCGGAAGACAGCTTCCGGCAAGTACAAATGCGGCCACGCCAACAAGAGCCACATCCTCACCAAGAAAGCGACCAAGCGGAAGCGCAATCTGAGGCAGACGAACCACGTTCGCGCCGAAGACGCAGGCCGTCTTGACCGCATGCTTCCGTATTTGTGAGGAGACTGAACAATGGCACGAGTTAAACGTGGTGTAACGGCGCGTCGCCGCCACAAGAAAATCCTGAAGCAGGCCAAGGGCTACTACAACGCCCGCCGCAAAGTTTTCCGCGCCGCCAAGCAGGCGGTCACGAAGGCGCTGCAGTACGCCTACATCGGCCGCAAGCAGAAGAAGCGCAATTTCCGCACGCTGTGGATCGCGCGCATCAACGCCGCTTCGCGCGCCAACGGCATCAGCTACAGCCGCTTCATCAACGGCCTGCTGAAAGCCGGTATCACCCTCGACCGCAAGGTGCTGGCCGACATCGCCGTGCACGACGCCAAGGGCTTTACCGCGCTGGCCGAAAAGGCGAAGAGCGCGCTCGCGGCATAAGGCACGAGGAATTTCCCGCAGGTTCGCGCGCAGCGCGGCGCCTGCGGCGGAATCACCGAACCATGCATGGGGAAGGGCGCAAGTCCTTCCCCATGTTCGTTTCTGGAAGGTGGATTCGTAGGGCAGAACCGAAAACAGTCTTCGGCCGCTGTCATCCCGAGCGAAGCGAGGGACCTGCTTTCCGGTAGTTTGAATGCAACAACATGTCACTCCCGCTGTCGTGGAATCCAAGAAGAGTCACGTTCGGAATGACAACGAAAAGGTCGTGAGCACATGAGCGATATCGAACCCCTATCGACGCAGGCCCTCAGCGACATCGCGGCCGCGGACACGCCCGACGCGCTGGAGGCGCTGCGGGTCGCGCTGCTCGGCAAGAGCGGCAGCATCACCGCGCAGCTCAAGGCGCTCGGCGCATTGCCCGCCGACCAGCGCAAGGCGGCCGGCGAAGCGATCAACCGGGCCCGCGACGCCATCGGCGAGGCGCTGGCGGCACGTAAGATCGCGCTCGACGATGCTGTGCTCGACGCGCGCCTTGCCGGCGAAACCATTGATGTCACGCTGCCGGGACGCGACGCTGCGCGTGGCGGGCTGCATCCGGTCAGCCGCACGCTGGAGCGCATCTCCGAAATCTTCGGTCGTCTCGGCTACGAGCTCGCCGACGGCCCGGAGATCGAGGACGACTGGCACAACTTCGAAGCGCTGAATTTCCCGCAGCACCATCCGGCGCGGGCGATGCACGATACCTTCTATTTCCCGCCCGACAGCCGCGGCGAGGCCCGCCTGCTGCGCACGCATACTTCCGGTTGTCAGGTGCGCTACATGCTCGATCAGAAGCCGCCGCTGCGGATGATCGCCGCCGGCAAGGTCTATCGCAGCGACAGCGACCAGACCCACACGCCGATGTTCCATCAGGTCGAAGGCCTGCTGGTGGACGAACACGCCAGCTTCGCCGACCTCAAGGGCACGCTCGCCGAATTCGTGCGCGCGTTCTTCGAGCGCGATTTCGAGATGCGCTTCCGTCCGAGCTACTTCCCGTTCACCGAGCCGTCCGCCGAAGTCGATATCGCCTGGCAGCAGCCGGACGGTTCCACGCGCTGGCTCGAAGTGCTGGGCTGCGGCATGGTCCATCCGAACGTGCTGCGCAACGTCGGCATCGACCCGGAGCGCTACACCGGCTTCGCCTTCGGCCTCGGCGTCGAGCGTTTCGCGATGCTGCGCTACGGCGTGAGCGACCTGCGCGATTTCTTCGACAACGACGTGCGCTTCCTGCGGCAGTTCGCGTGACGGCGGCGTAGGGCGGGCTCAAGCCCGCCATCGCGGAATGTGCATTCGCATCGGGAATGACGAAGTTGCTCCAATCATTATCGATGTATACGAAAGATCAAAACGGCGGGCCAGGGCCCGCCCTACGGTGACCTGATGAAATTCTCCGAAAACTGGCTGCGCCAACACGTCAAGACCGATGCCTCGCGCGATGAACTCGCGGCGACGCTCACCGCCATCGGTCTCGAAGTCGAAGAACTGACGGTCCTCGGCGCATCGCTCGACGGCGTGATCGTGGCGCGGATCGTCGAATGCGCCAAACATCCGGAAGCCGACCGCCTGCAGGTCTGTCAGGTCGACGCCGGCATGGGCAGCTTGCAGCAGATCGTCTGCGGTGCGCCGAACGCGCGTCCGGGCCTGGTCGCGCCGCTCGCCACCATCGGCACGCGGGTCGGCGACCTCACGATCAAGGCCGCGAAACTGCGCAATGTCGATTCCAACGGCATGCTGTGTTCGGCTAAGGAACTCGGGATCGACGCCGATGCCTCCGGCCTGCTGGAACTGCCGGCCGATGCGCCGGTCGGTACGCCGCTCGCGGAGTATCTCGGTCTGCCCGACGCCAGCATCGAACTGAAGCTCACCCCGAACCGCGCCGACTGTTTCAGCGTGCGCGGCATTGCGTTCGACGTCGCTGCCGCCTGCAACAGCGAAGTCGTGCCGCTCGACGCTGCGCCCGTCCCGGCCGGCAGCGACGCCACGCTGGTCGTGGAGCTGGATGCCGGCGCCAAGGTGCCGCGCTTCGTCGGCCGGGTGATCGACGGCGTGGACGCGACCGCGCCGTCGCCGCCATGGATGGCCGAACGCCTGCGCCGCAGCGGCGTGCGCCCGATCAGTTTCCTGGTCGACGTGACCCAGTACGTGATGCTGGAACTCGGCCAGCCGATGCACGCTTTCGACAAGGACACGCTGCAGGGGCCGATCGTGGTGCGTCATGCGAACGCGGGCGAGCAGGTGAAGCTGCTCGACGGCCGCACCGTTTCGCTCGACGAGGATCTGCTGGTGGTGTCCGACAGCCAGGGCGGCAAGGCCGCGCGCGCAGTTGCGTTGGGCGGGATCATGGGCGGCCACGACACCCGCGTCACCGACACCACGCGCAGCGTGTTCCTCGAGGCCGCGCACTGGATTCCCTCCGCGATCATCGGCCGCAGCCGCAAGCTTGGCCTGCACACCGACGCCGGCCATCGCTTCGAGCGCGGCGTCGATCCGGAGCTGCCGCGGATCGCCGTCGAATACGCGACGAAACTCATTCTGGATATCGCCGGTGGCGTGCCGGGCCCGGTGATCGAAGCCGTGCGCGAGGCGGATCTGCCGCAGCCGCAGATCGTTGGTCTGCGCCGCGAGCGCCTTGCGCGCGTGCTCGGCGTGCGCGTAGCCGATGCCGAGGTGGAACGCATCCTCCGCGCGCTGGGTCTGGGCGTGGAGGCAACCGCCGACGGCTGGCGCGTGACCGCGCCGACCCGCCGCTTCGACATCGCGATCGAAGAGGATCTGATCGAAGAGATCGCGCGCATCCACGGCTACAACGCCATTCCGACCACGCTCCCAGGCGGCGCCACGCGGGTGGTATCGCCCAGCGAAACGCAGTTGGACGAAGCCACCGTGCGCCGGCAGCTGGTGGCGCGCGATTTCCTCGAAGCCATCAACTACGCCTTCGTCGACGGCGAACTGCTGGCGAAGTGGCAGGCCACCGCCGGCGGCGTGCCGCTGGCCAACCCGCTCAGCGCCGAACTGAGCACGATGCGCACGATGCTGCTGCCCGGGCTGGTCGCCGCACTGGGCCGCAACGTCGCGCGCCAGCAGTCGCGGGTGCGGCTGTTCGAGGTCGGCAAGGTGTTCGCGGCCCGCGCCGGCGAGGCGCCGCTGGAGACCCGCCGCCTCGCGGCGGTGATCTGCGGCGACGCCCAGGCCGAGCAGTGGGGCGCGCAGAGCCGTCCGGCCGACTTCCACGATCTCAAGGGCGATCTGGACAGCCTGGCGATCGCGGCCGGCGCCGAACTCGACTACCGCCCATCGCAGGCGGCTTGGGGGCACCCGGGTCGTTCGGCCGATGTGTTCCGCATCGATGCGGACGGTGCGACCGTCCGGATCGGCTGGATCGGCCAGCTCCACCCGCGGCTGCAGAAGGCGCTCGATCTGGACACGGTCGCGCTGGCGTTCGAGGTCGATCTTGCGGCGCTGCAGCAGCGCCCGCTGGCCCGCTCCGCGGCCCTCAGCCGCTACCCGTCCGTCCGCCGGGATCTCGCGTTCGTCGTCCCGGAAAGCGTCTCCTGGACGGCCGTCGCGGGCACCGTGAAACGCGCCGCAGGCCCGTCGCTGCGGGACCTCCGGCTGTTCGACCGCTACGTCGGCAAAGGGGTCGAAACCGGATGCAAGAGCCTCGCTATGGGCTTGATTCTCCAAGAGGAATCACGCACTCTGACCGACCGCGATATCGATCAGGTGGTGGCTCAGGTCATCGCTGCGCTACGCGGGGAACACGGGGCGGAAATCCGCTCGTGAACCCGGGTCCGGTCGACATGCGTCGGTCGGGCCGGGCGTGATCTGGGCTCGTTTTGGGGGAAACGGATGGCATTGACCAAGGCTGAAATGGCCGAGCGACTGTTCGACGAAGTCGGACTGAACAAGCGCGAGGCGAAGGAATTCGTCGATGCGTTCTTCGACGTGCTTCGCGAGGCGTTGGAGCAGGGACGCCAGGTCAAGCTGTCCGGATTCGGCAATTTCGACCTGCGGCGCAAGAACCAGCGCCCCGGCCGCAATCCCAAGACCGGCGAAGAGATTCCGATCTCGGCCCGCACCGTGGTGACCTTCCGGCCGGGCCAGAAGCTGAAGGAACGCGTCGAAGCCTTCTCCGGAGGCTCCGATGCTTGATCCCGGCAGCAATCGAGAGCTTCCGCCGATCCCGGCGAAGCGTTATTTCACCATCGGCGAGGTCAGCGAGCTGTGCGACGTGAAACCGCACGTGCTGCGCTATTGGGAAACCGAGTTCCCCAGCCTCAAGCCGGTGAAGCGTCGCGGCAACCGCCGCTATTACCAGCGACACGACGTGCTGATGGTCCGCCAGATCCGCAGCCTGTTGTACGAACAGGGTTACACCATCGGCGGCGCGCGTCTGCGCCTGGATGGCGACGGCGCCAAGCAGGAATCGGCGATGAGTTCGCAGATCATCCGCCAGGTGCGGATGGAACTGGAAGAAGTGTTGCAGCTTCTGAAGCGCTGACCGCTGGCCCAGCCCGTATCCAAGCGGGTACAATGTCCAACTACCCGGGGTATAGCGCAGCCTGGTAGCGCACCAGTCTGGGGGACTGGTGGTCGTCGGTTCGAATCCGGCTACCCCGACCAAATCAGAATCCGGCCGCGTCCGGAATGCCCGATAAGGCATCGAAACCTCGAAGAAATTCGGGGTTTTTTCTTGTCCGGCGTCGGCGAGGCTACATGCCGGCTTTCGCGATTCCGATGGCAAGTGGGGGCAACTCTGGGGGCAAGTGCCCATGTCCGGAAGCGTGTTGCCCCGATGCAGTTCGACGATGCCCGATCGGGAAAGCCGATCATCCGATCAAGCCCACGCTCGGCTGAATGCGCACGGCGAAGCCCGGCGATTTAGGTTTTTTTTGTTGGACACTGCGCAGCGCCGATGTCCCGGCGTCCATCCCCTATTGGATTTCCGTATGCGCCTTCGCGTTGCCGTCGCCACGCTGCTCGCTTTCCTTCTGTGCGTCATGAGCGGCGCTGCCGCGGCGCAGATACTCCTTCCCCCCGGCGAACCGCTGCCGGAAGAAGCGCCTCTCGCCGCAGGCTTGAACGATCTGGACACCATCGCCGTGTCGGGCCGGTATTCCGGTCCCGGTTTGTGGAAGGTGCGCAGCGGCGATCGGGTGATGTGGATCCTCGGCACCCAGAGTCCGCTGCCCAAGCGGATGGACTGGGATTCGGCCCACGTCGAACGCCGCGTGTCGGAAGCGCAGGAACTGTTGATGCCGCCGAGCGTCGACCTGGATGCGGATGTCGGCTTTTTCCGCGGCCTCACTCTGCTGCCGTCGCTGTTCAAGGCGCGAAAGAATCCCGATGGCAAGAGGCTGCGCGACGTGCTTCCCGCCGACCAGTACGCGCGCTGGCAAGTGCTGAAGAAACGCTACATCGGCGGCGACGGCGGCATCGAGGAATGGCGGCCGGTGTTCGCCGCGCTGGAGTTGTACAACAAGGCGATCACCCGCTCGGGTATGAGCCAGGATCCGATCGTTTCGAACGCAGTGCGCAAGGCCGCCAAGCGCAGCAAGGTGAAGATCACCACCCCGACCATCAAGATCAAGATCGCGAATGCGAAGTCCGCGCTGCGCGAGTTCTCCAGCGCTGCGCTGGACGACCAGGATTGCTTCCGGCGTACGCTCGACCGCATCGAAGGCGATCTCGGCACTATGGCCGGTCGCGCCAACGCCTGGGCCGAAGGCGATGTCGAGACGCTGCGTAATCTGCCGTACCAGAACCAGCTCACGGTCTGCGCAGAGGTGTTTACGGGTACGGCGATGGCGCGCAAGCAGGGGATGCAGGATATCCGGGCGCGCGTGGAAAACACTTGGCTTGCCGCTGCGGAGAAAGCGCTGGGTCAGAACGCATCGACGTTCGCGGTGCTGCCGATGCACCAGTTGCTGCAGGCCGATGGTCTGCTTCAGCGGCTTGCGGCGAAGGGGTATGTGATCGAGGAGCCGTAAGCCACGGTTGGGCACCGACGCAGAGCCTGTCTGAAATCTCCTGTAGAGCGGCTTTCAGGCCGCTGCTGTTTTATCGTCAAGGGCATTTCGAAAACCGCCGATTCATTGCCGTCGCCCGCAGGCGCGGCTTCGATATTGTCGCGCTTCTGGTTTGTCCTGGGCCGGCCTGAAAACCGCCCTACATGGACTCATGCGCATTTTTTCATGATGGCCATCGCCAAGCGCCGAAGACACTCAAGCGCCCGAGTAAGGCCCGGTGCCCGGCAGCGCCCACAGCAGGCCATGAGTGATGGTCCTGGGCAGACCCGTGAGGTGGTCCTCGTCCGGGAGCACTTCGCTCTCGATCCGCAGTCCCGGATAACCGCGACTTTTCAGGGTTCTCTCGAAGCGGTGCATGTCGCCGACCATATCGGCGTTCATATGGCGCGGTCCGCTGCCGCGGGTTTCATGGACGCCGATCGACAGCAGCACATGCGCCGGCAGGTCGCGATGGGTTTCGGCGTAACGCGCTTCGAGATCGAATATCGTGCGCTTGTCGAACCACAGCGACGGGCTGGCGAGAATGTAGCTGCGGAACATGCCGGGTTTCGTCAGCAGCACATAGCTGCCGAACAGTCCGCCGAGCGAGTGGCCGATGTAAGCCTTGCGCTGCATATCGACGCGGTATTCGCGGGCGATCAGCGGAAAGACATCGCGCTCGATGTAGTCGCGATACGCGGCGGCCTGTCCGTAGGTGCTGTCGCGGTCGTAGACAGGGGCAGGTTTCGTGCCGCTGCGGGCGAACGGGTCGGTCGGCGTGTAATCGCGACGCTTGCTGGGCATCGATGCTTCGCCGACGCCGTAGGACAGACCGACCAGCACGAAATCCTCGACATTCCTGCCCCCGGCGCTGATGCGCCTGCGCACGCTGCGGATCAGTGGGAAGCCGTAATCCGCATCCGTGGTGAACACGACGGGATACGATCTGTCGTTCCTGGAATACGACGCCGGCAGATCGACCCAGACTTCGTATTTCCGCCCGGTGGCCGTATTCGGCGCCTGATGCACGTGGGTGCCGGGCAGGGCATAGGGCGGGGCATTGTCGATCTGTGCGGCCGGCGCCTGCGTCGCCGCGGCGGGGCGTGCCACGGCCGTTGCGGTGCGTGGCGATTCGCTCGCCAACCACCAGCCGCTGGCGAAGCCCAGGCCGATCAGGCCAATGGCCGTAATGAATCCGAGCGACTTCCCCATCAGCCTGTCGCCCGCGCTGTGTGCACCGCATGCGCTGCCGCTTCCGGCCAGCGCGCCAGCACCGCGGCGCGGATGCCGGTGGCGTCCAGTCCGGCTTCGGCCAGCAGATCCTCGCGGCTGGCATGATGCTGGAAGGCGTCCGGCAGGCCGAGATGCAGGATCGACATCCGCACATCGGCATCGGCGAGCAGTTCGGCCACGCCCGAACCGGCGCCGCCGGCGATCACGTTGTCTTCCATGGTGACGAAACCGTCGTGGGTCTTCGCCAGTTCCAGGATCAGCGCCCGGTCCAGCGGGCGCACGAAGCGCATGTTGACCACGGTCAGGCCCAGTTCTTCGCCGATCTGCTCGGCTGCGGGCACGATCGCGCCGAACGCGAGCAACGCGATGCGCGAGCCGGTGCGCCGGACTTCGGCCTTGCCGATCGGCAGCGTGTCGAGATTCGGCTGGATCGCGATCCCCGGGCCGGTGCCGCGAGGGTAGCGCACCGCGGCCGGGCCTTCGTAGCGATGGCCGGTGCTGAGCATCTGCCGACATTCGTTCTCGTCGGCGGGCGCCATCACCACCATATTGGGCACGCAGCGCAGGAAACTCAGATCGAGGTTGCCGGCGTGGGTCGCGCCATCGGGGCCGACCACGCCGCCGCGATCGATGGCGAACAGCACGTCGAGGTTCTGGATCGCCACGTCGTGCACCAACTGGTCGTAGCCGCGCTGCAGGAACGTGGAGTAGATCGCCACCACCGGTTTGGCGCCTTCGCAGGCCATGCCGGCGGCCAGCGTGACCGCATGCTGCTCGGCGATGGCGACGTCGAAATAACGATCCGGGTATTCCTTGCTGAAACGCACCAGGCCGGAGCCTTCGCGCATCGCAGGGGTGATGCCGAGCAGCCTGTCGTCGGCGGCGGCCATGTCGCACAGCCAGTCGCCGAAGATGTCTGTATAGGTCGGTTTTTTCGCGCCGGCCTTGGCGACCAGACCCTTTTCCGGGTCGAACGGCGAGACCGCGTGATAGCCGATCTGATCGCCCTCGGCCAGGTCGTAGCCCTTGCCTTTGGTGGTCATCACGTGCAGCAGCTGCGGGCCCTTCATCGTTTTCAGGGTCTTGAGCGCGGCGACCAGCGATTTGATGTCGTGGCCGTCGATCGGGCCGGTGTAGTGGAAGCCCATTTCCTCGAAGAACGTGGACGGCACGAACATGCCTTTCCAGTGTTCTTCCCAGCGGCGCACGAAACGCGCGGACTTGCTGGTGCGCTTGTCGCCGAGGAGTTTCTTGCCGCCCTCGCGCAGCGCGTTGAGCGTGCGGCTGCCGGTCATCCGGCCGAGCATCTTGGTCAGGCCGCCGACGTTCTCGCTGATCGACATCTGGTTGTCGTTGAGGATGACCAGCAGGTTGGGTTCGGAATCCATGCCGCCGGCGTGGTTCAGGGCCTCGTAGGCCATGCCCGCGGTCATCGCGCCGTCGCCGATCACCGCGACCACCCGTCGGTCGCTGCCGCTGCGGGCGGAGGCGATCGCCATGCCCAGCGCGGCCGAGATCGAAGTGGAGGAGTGGCCCACGCCGAAGGTGTCGTACTCGCTTTCCTCGCGTTTCGGGAACGGCGCCACGCCGTCCTTCTGCTTCACCGTATGGATGGTGTCGCCGCGGCCGGTGAGGATCTTGTGCGGATAGGTCTGATGGCCGACGTCCCAGACGATGCGGTCTTCCGGGGTGTCGTAGAGGTAGTGCAGAGCGGCGGTGAGTTCGATCACCCCGAGCCCGGCGCCGAAGTGGCCGCCGCTGCGTCCGACCGATTCGATGAGATAGGCGCGCAGTTCGTCGCAGATCGCCCGGAGCTCATCTTCGGGGAACCGGCGCAGATCGGCGGGGATGGCGATGCGCGAAAGGCGCGGATAGCGCGCGGAGTCGATCACGATGGTGTTGGACTGTCGGAGGAGGACAACGCGCTATTGTCCTCCCTCGCACCGCATAGCGGCAACCGAACTGTGCGCTGTGTTCATTTCTAACGTGCGGGTTGTGCGCTCAGCGGCCTCGCAAACGATCCATCAGGCTGCCCGACTTGCCGTCGCCGGACGGCTCGGCGAATCCGGTGGCGAGGTTGGCGTTGATGAAATCGATGACGTCCGCGGCCGGCACGCTGCTGGCCGCGGCGATCTCGGCGATGGTCGAGGGGCCTTTCATCATTGCGGTGGCGATGCGGAAATGGCGCGGGTATTCGCGCTCGGTCTGCGGCCACTTGCTCAGCACGAAACGGCCGTTGGGATCGAAGCCCGGCAGCAGCTTGCCTTCGCCGGCGAGCAGGCCGCCGAACCACTGCAGGCGCGCCAGCGGCTGGGCTTCGCCGAGGCCGGCGGCGGCGTTCTGCCAGGCCTGGTCGTCGAGCTGCTCGAAATCGCGAAGCCCGACATTGGCGACGAAATACTCTGCCAGAGGTTTGAGCGTGGCCGGGCCGAAATACTGGCGCTGGGCGAAATCGATGAACAGCGCCGGCCCCTTGCCGCTCTGGTAGCGGGCGCGGCCGTTGAGTGCGCCGGGGCGCAGCCAATGCGAGAAGGCGGTGCTGCGCGTGACCTGCGCAGCGGGTTCTTCGGCTTGAGCAGGAGCTGTCGTCGCGGGCGTTGGCGCGGCGGCTGCGGGTGGTGCCGGAATCGCGGCTGCGGCCGGTGCCGCAGCGATGACTGGAGGCGCAGGCGGTGCCGGCGCAGCCACGGGTGGCGCGGCGGGTGCGGGGGCCGGCGGCGGCGCAGCCAGCGGTGGAGCGGGTGCGGGCGGCGGCGGCGCGGCGACTACGACGGGCGCCGGCGCGGGTTCGGGCGCACGTGCGGGTGCCGGGGGCGGAACGACGACGGGTGCGGGCGGCGCCGGGATCTCGGCGATGCCGCCGCCGATTTCGCCCAGTACCGTGCCGAGCTGACCGGCATCGAACGGCCGCGGCAGCAGGAAGTCGGCCTGGGTACGCGACGCCGAGGTGAGGGCGATGATTTTCTTGCCGGCGGCATGCAGGCGCAACCAGCTCATCGGGCCGTACATGCTGTCCATGTCGACGATGATGTAGTCGGCATCGTTCTCCGCCACCATCGACCAACCGCGAATCCGACCGGAGACCTCATTGAATGCGGCTTTGAGCGCGGATTCGGTGGCTTGATCCATCCCTGTCAGGCCCAGCGTGAACGACATGTTTTCAGCCCGATGCGTATTGACTGCGCAGTGTCGCCAAGCGGGTTTTCCGCGTCAACGCGCGCGATGCGGCGCTTTGTTACCTTTTGCGTCAGTTTGCCGCGGCTTGTCGAGGCCGTTCCGCACGTAATGCGACGCATGCCGCGAAAATCGACGGCAGCGATCACGCCAGGATGGTGGTGCCTCTCGGGTTCTTCGGCAGGTGCGTTTTCAGGAACGCCATCTGGTCGGCGAGGATGTTGCGGTTGCTCAGGATCAGGTGCTCGACCCAGCTCGGGCGATAGGGCACGGCGAGCAGCGGCATCGACGCCTGCTGCGGCGTGCGGCCGCCCTTGCGCGAATTGCAGTGGAAGCAGGCGCAGACCACGTTTTCCCAGTGATCGCGGCCGCCGCGCGACAGCGGTACCACGTGGTCGCGGGTCAGCAGTTGACGGCTGAAATGCTTGCCGCAGTACAGGCACAGATGCTGATCGCGTGCGAACAGGGCGGTATTGCTGAGCGCCGGGGTGGGGTCGAGCGCATGCGAACGCGCATGGCCGCGCGCGGCGACGATGGGATGCAGTTCCATGACGCTGCGTTCGCCGCTGATGCGGTTGATGCCGCCGTGGACGTTGAGGCAGGGCTCACCGAGCGTCCATGCGACCGCGCCGCGGGCGTAGAGGCATGCGGCGTCCTGCCAACTGATCCAGTTGAGCACGCGGCCGTGGGCATCGAGCGAGAGCAGCCGCACCGAATCCAGGCGCGCGGGCACCGAGCCGGTGGCATGTTCGGTTGAAGTCGGGTTGGAGTGGTTTCCGTCGGCGACGGCAAGGGCCGGGGCGGCTTGGATCGCCCGCTGGTGGATCCCGTTCGGGATCAGGCGCAACGCTGGTGTGTCGGCCTCCATATGAGGACCGAGCATATACCGTTTTGATGACATGTGCCGCCGCCGGCGAGGTGCGCCGGCGGCGGTCTTCGATCAGTCCGGGATCACTCGCCGAAGGCGTCGGCGTGCAGGCGCATCAGCGGCGCGGCGCCGCTGGCGATGGATGCGACGTGGGTGCGCGTACGCGGCAGGATGCGCGCGAAGTAGAAGCGCGCGGTCTCGCGTTTGGCATCCTTGAACGCCTGCGGCTGCGACGATGCATCGGCGGCGGCGACGCTGCGCGCCCACCAGTAGGCCAGCGCGACGTAGCCGGAGTAGAATAGGTAGTCCCAGGCTGCGGCGCCGATCTCGTCGGCGTCACCCGCCGCTCGTTGGCCGATCTGCGCGGTCATGCGTGGCCATTCCTGCGCGAGTTCGCCCAGCGGCCCGACGAACTCGGCCAGCGCGGCGTCGTCGGCGTGCGCCTTGCAGAACTCGCCGATCATGCCGAGGAACACCTGCAACCCGGCGCCCTTGAGCTGCATCACCTTGCGGCCCATCAGATCCAGCGCCTGGATGCCGGTGGTGCCTTCGTACATCGTGGTGATGCGCGCATCGCGGGCAAGCTGTTCCATGCCCCATTCCTGGATGTAGCCGTGGCCGCCGAAGCACTGCTGCGCGTGGTACGTACATTCGATGGCCCATTCGGTGAGGCAGGCCTTCACGATCGGCGTGAGGAAGCCGAGCAGCGCTTCGGCCTGTTCGCGCTCGGCGGCATCGGTGGTCTTCGCGCTGATGTCGAGCAGCACACCGGCCTGATAGCCGAGCAGGCGGCCGCCTTCGATCAGCGCCTTCTGGGTCAGCAGCATGCGCCGCACGTCGGGATGGACGATGATCGGATCGGCCGGTTTTTCCGGGAATTTCGCGCCCGACAGCGCGCGCATCTGCAGGCGGTCGCGGCTATAGCGCAATGCGTTCTGGTAGGCGCGCTCCGACAGCCCCAGACCCTGCAGGCCCACGCCGAGGCGCGCGCCGTTCATCATCACGAACATCGCCATCAGGCCCTTGTGCGGCTCGCCGATCAGGGTGCCTGCGGCGCCGTCGAAATTCATCACGCAGGTGGCCGAACCGTGGATGCCCATCTTGTGTTCGATCGCGCCGCAGCGCACGGCATTGGGCTCGCCCAGTGAGCCGTCCGCGTTCACCTTGATCTTCGGCACGATGAACATGGAAATGCCCTTGCTGCCGGCGGGTGCGTCCGGCAACCGCGCCAGCACCAGATGCACGATGTTCTCGGTCATGTCGTGCTCGCCGGCGGTGATGAAGATCTTCGTGCCGGTGATGGTGTAGTAGCCGTCCGGATGGGGTTCGGCGCGCGTTTTCAGCAGTCCCAGATCGGTGCCGCAGTGCGGTTCGGTCAGACACATGGTGCCGGTCCAGCGGCCGTCCACCATCGGGGTCAGGAACGCCTGCTTCTGCCACTCTTCGCCGTGATGCAGCAGCGCTTCGGTGGCGCCGTGCGACAGCAGCGGGAAATTGCCCCACGCCAAATTGGCGGCATTCACCATTTCCTTCATCGCGGTGCCGAGCGTGTGCGGCATGCCCTGGCCACCGTATTCGACCGGCGATTCCAGCCCGGTCCAGCCGGCCTCGGCGAACTGGGCGTATGCCTCCTTGAAACCGGGCGTGGTGGCGACCTTGCCGGTCTGCTTGTCGTAGGTCGCGCCGTCGGTGTCGCCGATCCGGTTCAGGGGTGCCAGCACGGTTTCGGCGAAACGGGCGCTCTCTTCGAGCACCGCATCCACCAACTCGCGGTTGACGTCTTCGAAACCCAGACGGGAAAAGGTGCGCTCGCTGTCCAGCACATCGAACAGCGCGAAACGGATATCGGCAAGCGGGGCTTTATAGGTGTTCATATGTATTCGAGGGATAGGGAGTCGGAAAAGAGGAATGGACAAATCGGTGCCGGCAGGCTGCGGGCGTCACGGCGCGGCATTGCGACGAGAGAACGGCGTGTGGCGCAGCCGCCGCTGTCCACAAGCCCCGCTGCCATTGCGGCCTTTCAGCGCATCACGCCCGGCAGGCCGGGCACGGGGCTGAGCGCGCTGTTGCGTTTGATGGTGTAGTCCCGCGCCTTGCGGTCCTCGGCGGCCGCGGTGAGCGTGCCTTCGAGCGTGTATTTCAGGCTGCGGCGGTCGGCCAATGCATCGGCGATCAAGATCCGCGCCGCGGCGCTGGGCGCGAGCTTGATGGCCGCGATATCGACCGATTCCGGACCGACGGTCAGCGCCGGGTCGGCTTTCAGTTCGCCCGCGACCTCGGTGTCGGTGCGCAGGGTCAGCGTTACCCGGTCGAAGCGCATCGGCACGCTGCTGTAGTTCTGCAGACGCAGTTCGACCGACCATTGGCCGTCGCTGCCGACGCTGAGCTGCTGGATGCTGGCGGTGGGCTCGGACACCCGCCTGATCGGGCCGCCGCCGATGCAGCCGGCCAAGGCCAGCATGGTCGCCGTCATCGCGATCGCCGCGGTCGCGCGCATCGCCCAGGCCTGCATGATCCCCCGTTGCCGCATCGTGCTCTCCAGTCAGGAAGGTGGGCCTGGAAGCGCCAGGCCGGACGGCAATACTAGCGCGACGCCGTGCGCGACCGTATGTGCGCGTGGGTCCGGGCCGGTCGGCGAGTCATCGGCCATTGCGGCCGCAGCCTTGCACGCCGCCCCGGGCAGCCGTGCTCGCCCCCGCGGAGTCGCTCAGCGCAGCGGGGCGCTGACGATCAGTTCTTCCAGGTCGTAGCCCATTGCCGTAGTCAGTGCCTTGATGTCATCGAACCGGGCGCGGCTCATCTCCGGGGTGCGCGACAGGATCCACAGATAGTCGTGGCCGGGCTCGCCCACCACCGCCCACTGGTAGTCGGGGTCGATCGCGATCACCCAGTAATCGGCCCAGGTGAGCGGCAGCCAGGACAGCCAGTCCGGCGCAAAGCGCACCTCCAGCCGGCCCGGATGGGTCTTGTCGCGGCGGGCGACGCCTTCGACGGTGTCGGTCTCGCCGTCTTCGGTCCGGCAACTGTTGTGCACCCCCACCATGCCATCGTCGCGCAGGGTGTACTGGGCGGTGCTGCCGCTCACGCAGTTGCGCTGGAAGAACATCGGCAGACGGGCGATCTCGTGCCACTGCCCGGCATAGCGGGTGATGTCGAGCTGTTCGACCGAAACGACTTCGGCTGCGGCGGCCGGCAGGGCCAGCGCAGCGGACAACAGCAGAGCGAACCGGCGCATGCGACCCCCCGTATGCAGCCCGCGGATGCGGGTCGGGCCGATCATAGCCGGCCAACCTTAAAAACCCGTTCGGTGCAGTTGCCGGGATACGGGATGCCGGGACCTGCGGTTCTATTCGCCGCAATTGTTGCGCAGAGCAAGGGCAAATCCCCCGTAGCCCCCTTTTTCAAAGGGGGCGAAAGCTTGGAGCCCATGCCCATGCCCGATGCGTTTGCGTTCCGCTTTTGATTTCCCCCCATTGAAAAAGGGGGGCAGGGGGGATTTGCTTTTGCTTTTGCTTTCGCTTTGCGGGCCTATGCACCCGCCCACTCGATCAACCCCGCAGAAGCGGCCGATCCCGCTCGCCGTCCCGATGCAGCCAGCGATACAGCGCCGGCAGCACCACCAGCGTCAGCAGGGTCGAGGACACGATGCCGCCGATCACCACCGTCGCCAGCGGCCGCTGCACTTCCGAGCCCGCGCCGACGTTGAAGGCCATCGGGACGAAGCCCAGCGACGCCACCAGCGCGGTCATCAGCACCGGACGCAGGCGGCCCAGCGCACCGTCGACGATGGCGTCGTCCAGTCGCTCGCCCTGTTCGCGCAGCCTGCGGATGAAGGCGATCATCACCAGCCCGTTCAACACCGCCACGCCCGACAGTGCGATGAAACCGACGCCGGCCGAGATCGACAGCGGAATGCCGCGCAGCGCCAGCGCCAGCACGCCGCCGGTCAGCGCCAGCGGCACGCCGCTGAACACGATCGCCGCGTCCTTCGCCGAACCGAAGGCCCAGAACAGCAGCGCGAAGATGATCGCCAGCGTCACCGGCACGACGATCGACAGCCGCTGCGTGGCCGAGATCAACTGCTCGAACGTGCCGCCGTAGTCGACCCAGTAACCCGCCGGCACCTCGACTTCGTTGCCCAGGCGCTGCTGCAATTCCGCCACGAAGCCGCCGAGATCGCGGCCGCGGACGTTGGCGGTGATCACCACCCGGCGTTTGCCGTTCTCGCGATTGATCTGGTTCGGGCCCAGCGTGGTCTCGATCTTCGCCACTTCGCGCAGCGGCACGGTCTGCGGTACGCCGGACAGCCAGGCCGCGGCGCGACTCGATTCATCAGGGTTGCCGTTTCCGCGCAGCGGGATCGGCAGATCCTGCAGCGCGGCGGGATCCTGGCGGATGCGCTCGGGCAAACGGACGACGATGTCGAAGCGGCGATCGCCCTCGAACAACTGCCCGGCGACCTCGCCGCCGATCGCGGTCGCCACGGTTTCCTGCACGTCGCCGGGATTCAGCCCGTAGCGCACCAGCGCCTCGCGATCCGGGGTGATCGTCAGCAGCGGCAGACCGGTCGCCTGTTCGAGTTTCACATCGGCCGCGCCGTTAACGGTTCTTGCGATGGCTTCGATCTTTTCGCCGACTTCGACCAGTCGTTCCAGATCGTCGCCGTAGAGCTTGATCGCGACGTCGGCGCGCACGCCCGAGATCAATTCGTTCATGCGCATCTGGATCGGCTGGGTGAACTCGTAGTTGTTGCCGGGCAGTTGTTTCACTGCCTTTTCGATCTCGGCGAGCAACTGCGCCTTGGTCTTGCGCGGATCCGGCCATTGCGCGCGTGGCTTGAGCATCACGAACGTATCCGCTACCGACGGCGGCATCGGATCGGTCGCCACTTCGGCGGTGCCGAGCTTGCCGAAGACGCGGTCGACTTCCGGGAACCGCTTGATCCGCGCTTCGAGCGTCGACTGCATTCGGATGGCCTGATCCAGACTCGTGCCGGGAATGCGCAGCGCATGCATGGCGATATCGCCTTCGTCGAGGCTGGGAATGAACTCCGAGCCCAGCCGCGTGGCGAGCAGTCCGCACAGCGTCAGCAGCGCGAGCGCGCCGGCGATCACCCAGCCGCGCCGCCGCAGCGCCCAGCCCAACACCGGTGCGTACGCACGCCGCGCGAAACGCATGACGCGGGTTTCCTTCTCCTCGACTTTCCCGCTGAGGAACATCGCGATCGCCGCCGGCACGAAGGTCAGCGACAGCACCATCGCACCGGTGAGCGCCAGCACCACGGTGATCGCCATCGGATGGAACATTTTTCCTTCGACGCCGGTCAGCGCGAAGATCGGCAGATACACCGCGGCGATGATGCCCAGACCGAACAGGCTGGGGCGGATGACTTCGGCGGTCGCCGATGCCGTGGCGTCGAGCCGCTCCTCGTCGGTCATGACGCGTCCGAGCGCATGCTGCAGGTCGCCGAAGCGGCGCAGGCAGTTCTCGATGATGATCACCGCGCCGTCGACGATCAGCCCGAAATCCAGCGCGCCCAGGCTCATCAGATTGCCCGACACGCCGCCGCGGACCATGCCGGTCAGCGTGAACAGCATCGCCAGCGGAATGACCGCAGCGGTGATCAATGCCGCGCGGATGTTGCCCAGCAGCAGGAACAGCACCACGATCACCAACAGCGCGCCTTCGACCAGATTTTTCGCGACCGTCTTGATGGTGCGGTCGACCAGCGCGGTGCGGTCGTACACCGGGTTCGCCGAGACGCCCGCCGGCAGGCTCCTGTTGGCTTCGGCGAGTTTCGCGGCCGACGCCTGCGCCACTTCGCGGCTGTTGGCGCCGATCAGCATGAACACCGTGCCCAGCACCACTTCGCGGCCGTTCTGGGTGGCGGCACCGTTGCGCAGCTCCGGGCCTTCGCCGACCTGCGCGACATCGCGCACGCGGATCGGCACGCCGTCGCGGCGGTCCAGCACGATGTCGCGGATCGCGTCGAGATCGGCGACCTGGCCCGGCGCGCGCACCAGGAACTGCTGACCGTTGCGTTCGATGTAACCGGCGCCGACGTTCTGGTTGTTCGCGGCGACGGCGGCGACTACGTCGTGCAACGTGAAGCCCAGCGCGACCAGCTTTGCGGGCTCGGGCGTGATGTGGATCTGCCGCGCGAAGCCGCCGATGGTATTGACCTCGGTCACGCCCGGCGTGTTGCGCAACTGCGGCCGCACCACCCAGTCCTGCAGCGTGCGCAGATCGGTGGCGGTCCACGGCGTGCCGTCCTTCTTTCGCGCATCCGGTTCGGCATCGACCGTGTACATGAAGATCTCGCCCATGCCGGTGGCGATCGGCCCCATCCCCGGTTCCAGTCCCGGCGGCAGTTGCGATTTGACCTGCTGGATGCGTTCGGCCACCAGCTGGCGCGCGAAATACAGGTCGGTGCCGTCCTTGAACACCACCGTGACCTGCGACAGCCCGTAACGCGAGATCGACCGCGTGTAGTCCAGTCCCGGCAGGCCCGCGAGCGCGGTTTCGAGGGTGAACGTCACCCGCTGTTCGGATTCCAGCGGCGAATAGCCGGCAGCCTCGGTATTGATCTGCACCTGGACGTTGGTGATGTCCGGCGTGGCGTCGATCGGCAGTTTCGTGAAGCTCCACGTGCCGATCGCGACGAGCGCCAGGGTCAGCGCGATCATCAGCCAGCGATGGGCGATGGCGAAACGGATGATGCGGTCGAGCATGCCTTGATCGAGCATGCCTCTGCCGCTTTCGATCGTGCTTCCGTCAGTGGTCATGGGACGCCCCCGACTTTTCGATGTCGGCCTTCACCACATAACTCTGTTCGACGACCACCCGATCGCCGGCCTTCAACCCGGACAACACTTCGACCTGGGACGCATCGCGCTTGCCGAGTTCGAGCGGTCGGATTTCGTAGGTGTCGCCGACGCGAACGAACACCACGTCCCAGTCGCGGAAGATCTGCAGCGCTGCCAGCGGCACGACCAGCGCGGCCGGCTGTTGTTCGACGGTGATCCGCGCCTTGACGGCGGAACCCGGCCGCCACAGGCCATCGGCATTGGCGATGGTGGCGCGCGCGACGGTGCTCTGGCTGGCGGTGGCGGTGCCGGGCAGCACGCGTTCCAGTGTGGTCTCGACGGTGACGCCGTCGCTCATGCGCGTGACCGTCACCGTCACGCCCGGGCGGATGTGCTGCGCATCGGCGCCGAAGATGTGCAGATCCACCCACAGCGACGACAGATCGGCGACCTCGAACAGCGGCGCGGCTTCGGTCGCGACCATGCCGACCGAGGCATTGCGGGCGAGGACGACGCCGGAGATCGGCGATGCGATCGCGTAGTTGGTCAGGCTGAGATTGCTTTCGATCGATGCCAGCGTCTGCCCGGCGCGGACCCGGTCGCCGACATTCGCGTTCAACTGCCGCACCGGGCCGGGAAAGCGCGCCGCCACTTTCGCGATGCGTCCCTCGACCGGCGTCAGCAGGCCCTGGACTTCGTGTTCGTCGGCGATCGTGCCGGCGCCTGCGGGCGCGACGCGGATCCCGGCTTCCTGCGCGATCTTCGCGTCGATGACGGTGCGGCCTTCGTAGCTGGGATACGCCCAGCGCGCGTCCTTGCCGCCGACGTTCGCGACGACTTCCACATCGAAGGAATGCGGTTCACCGACGATGCTGGCCGCCATCAGGCTGCCGTCGGTCTGCGCTTTCAGGGTGTGGTTCTCGGCGACATCGCCCAGGCGCTTGAGACGCACTTCGACGGTGCCGGCGCCGGGCGCCAGCGGTTTGCCGTCGCGATACAGCCACGCCTGGTATTTCGGCGGCGTGCCGTCTTCGGCGATGGCCAGTTCGACGGTAATGCCGTCTTTTTCCAGCAAGCGACCGCCGTGTTCGCCCTTGCGCGGCGCTTCGGCTTCCGCTTCGGCGTGGTGGTCGCCTTCTTCGTGGCCGTGTCCCGCCTCGGTAGCGGCGCCGCCGCAGGCGGCCAACAGCAGTGACAGGGACAGCAGGCCGATCGATGTGCGAATGGTGATGAAGGTCATGGCGCCGGCGGTCATGGAATATTTCCTTGTGTGGACGCGGTATCGGCGGCGACGAACGCCTGACCGGTGAGCCGCTGGATTTCGATCAACGCGCGCTGGGCGTCCAGCGCGACATCGAGCTGTTGTCTGCGGGCGGCGGTGCGTTCGGACTGCAGCTGCGCCCATTCGAGATAGCTGACGGCGCCGGCGCGGTAGGCGCGTTCGGCGGCGGTTTCGGCCTGCGCCAGTTTCGGCAGCACATCGTTCTGCAGTCGCTGCACCTCGATCTCCGCCACGCGATAACGCCCGTGCGCTTCGGCCAGCGTCGAATACAGCGCCATTCCCTTCGCTTCGCGCTCGATCTCCAGCGACGCGAGTTCGGCTTCGGCGACGCGGATCCCGGGCTGCGCGCGCGAACGACCGCCGAGCGGCATCGAAACGCTGCCGACGAGGCCGAAGTCGTCCGTCGCCTGCGACCGGCGCAGGCCGATCTGCCAGTCCAGATCCGCGCTGCCGTCGCTGCGCGCGAGCTGCAGTCGCGCTTCGCGGATGCGTTGCTCATCGGCGAACTGGGCCAGCTCCGGCGTGTTGTCCACCAATGCGGACAACGCGGAAAAATCGTCGATCGCGGGCAGTTTCAGCGTGTCGCGCGCGACGATCCGGAAGTCCGGATCGCGTTCGCCCCACAGCGCCGCCAGATGTTGCCGAGCGGCGAGCGATCGCTGTTCGGCGCGGGCGCGATCCAGTTCGGCGCGCGCCAGCGCCGCCTGCGCGGTCAGTACCACCGACTCCGGCGACGCGCCGGCCTGCAGCCGCTGCCGCGCGCCGGCGACCGTGCGCTGGCGCTGACCGATATCGAGTTGCGCGATCTCGCGCTGTTTCTGCGCCGCCACCGCGGCCAGATAACGACGCGCGACCTCGGCCAGCAGATCGAGGCGCCGGGTTTCGCGTTCGATGGCCAGCGCGTCGATGCGGCTTTGCGCGATGGTTCGTCGCGCGTCGAGCTTGCCGCCGCGCTCCAGCACGGACGCGAGGCTCAGCGTCAGTTCCGCGCTGCGCAGTCCGCCGGATTCGCCGGAACCGAGGGCGTTCTCGACGCTGGCGCCGGCGATCAGCGCAGGCCGCAGGGCGGCGCGGTCGCGCTCGGCGGTAAGGGCATCGCCGCGCGCGCCGAACAGGCGCAGATCGGGGTGGGAGTCGGCGACGCGGATCATCGCGTCGTTCAAGGTCAGTTCGTTCGATGCCGGTTTTTCGAAAGGCAGGCCGTCGGCAGCCGTCGTGGAAAAGACCACGGCACAGGCTGCGACGCACACGGCGAGGGCCGCGAGTCGCACACGCATGGGAGCACTCCGATGGATCCCGTCCAGGGGACCGGATCCGATAAGGTTCAGGGGAACGGATCGCCGGCCATGGGCCAGCCGAGCGTCAACCTGCGATCGGAGGTCGGAATGGGGTCGCGGAATGCGATGCCGCGATCGGCCGCGTCGTGGCGGGCGAGGGCATCATCGAAGCGGGTTCGAACAGAGGAAGCGGCAGCTGCGACAGGAACGGCAACTGCGGCTGGCCGCAGCAGTGCGCGTGATGCGACAGCGCGTGGCTGGGGTCGCTGGCGTCGCCGCCGCGATGTTCGTCGACCGTCGTATGCGCATGCGGTTCGCGATGGTCGAGCGCGGAATCCTGCCCCGTCGTCTCCGCATGCGCGGTCAGCTCATGCATCTCGCCCCACGCCGCGAGCACCGGCTGCGCGATCAGGCACAGCAGAAGCAGCAACAGCGCGCTGCTGCGCAGGAGCGAATGCGGACGGTGGCGGATGCGGTGGGTCACGACGACGCAGGGTAAGCGGTCGGATGCGGGTTACACAATTCCGTTTCCCACAAAAAACTGTGGAATTCACAGCTGTCATCCCCGCGCAGGCGGGAAGTGCTCTACAACAGCCGAAGGCTGGTCATCCATGCCTGAAAGTCTCCAAGTAAAAATCGGGTGTTGCTTCATGACGCACGGGCATGGGTCCCCGCCTGCGCGGGGACGACGGCTCGAATCAACGCCCTGCGACCGGCACCCGGTCCGGCGTGCGCTCCGGCCAGCCGCCGGCGGTGGCGCGATACACCGCGACCGCGCTGGTCACGCTGCGCGTCCGCGCTTCGGCCAGCGCATCCTGGGCTTGCAGCCGCGTGCGCTCGGCGTCGAGCACCTCCAGCAGGCCCGCGGCACCCGCGTCGTAGCGCAGCCGGGCCAACCGCGCGGCCTCGGCGCTGTCGCCCGCGGCGGCGGCGAGATGCGCGTCCTCCTGACGGGTGCGGGCGTGGCGCACGAGCGCGTTCTCGGTGTCCTCCAGCGCCTGCAGCACCGATTGCTCGTACGCGGCCAGCGCGCCGCGGGCATCGGCGTCCGCCGCCGCGATCCGCGCGCGGACCCGGCCGACATCGAGGAACGACCAGTCGATGCCGAGCGCGACCAGACGTGTGCCGTTGCCCGAGTTTCCGAGCGTGTCGGCGTCGAACGACTGCACGCCGAGCAATCCCGACAGCGTGAGCCGCGGGAACAGTTCCGCACTCGCTACCCCGATCCGCGCGGTCGTCGCATGCAGGCGTTGCTCGGCTGCGGCGATGTCCGGACGGCGGCGCAGCACGTCGGCGGGCGTGTCGGGCGCCAGCGTCGCCGGCAACGCCGGCAAGGCCTGCGTCGTCGACAGCGAGGACACCAGCGCATCGGGTGTGCGGCCGGTCAGCACCGCGAGCCGATGCGTCGCGGTCGCCACCGCGGCCTGCAGCGCAGGCACGCGTGCCAGGGTGGCTTCGAGCTGTGCGCGGGCGCGTGCGGTGTCGAACTCGGTGCCGCTGCCGGCCGACAGCCGCGCCTGCACCAGATCGCGGGTTTCGCGCTGCAGTCCGGCGTTGGCTTCGGCCACGCGCAGCCGCTCCTGCAGCCCGCGCAGTTCGGCGTAGGTGCCGACCACTTCGGCCACCACCGCGACCTGCATCGCTGCCAAGTCCGCGCGGGTCGCGTCTGCTTCGGCACGCTGCGCTTCCACGCCGCGACGCACACGACCGAACAGATCGAGTTCCCAGGCGAGGCGCGCGCCGCCTTCGTAGTGCTCGTAATCGCGCGGCGCGCCCGCGGCCTGGTCGACGCTTTGGCGGCCGTCGGTCGCGGTCGCGTCGGCGGTGATCGTCGGCAGGCGGTCGAACTTCGCGCCGCGCAGCAGCGCATCGGCGCGGTCGAGGCGGGCGAGCGCGATGCGCAGGTCGTGGTTGGCGCGCAGCGCGTCGTCCACCAGCGCATCAAGCTGCGGATCGTCGAAGCCGCGCCAGAACGCGGCGCCGTCGGTAGCTGCAGGCGCGACATCATTGGTGTAGAGCGACGAAGCGGCGAAACGATCGGGCGTCGGCGTCGCCGGTCTCGCGAAATCGGGGCCGGCGGCGCAGGCGCTGAGCGCGAGCGTCAATGCCGCGGTTTTCAACAGCGCGACCGTGGCCGCGCGTGCAGGGTGGGTCATTGCAATTCTCCGGAAATAACGCGGGACGACCGCTGATCGCTTACCAGGGCAGCGACTGTTCCTGATAGAAATAGCCGCCGTTGGGGCCGGCGTCGTCGATCAGCGCCAGACGCACGCTGGTGCGGGCGCCGGTCGGGATATCGATCTCGCCTTCGCCGCCGTTCATTTCGGTCTTCACGTAGCCCGGATGGATGGTGTTGATCTTGACCTTGCTGTCGCGCAGTTCGTAGGCCAGTTGCACGGTCCACGCATTCACCGCGCTTTTGGAGACGTTGTAGGCCGGCACCTTGAAGTCGTAGATCGGCGACGCGGGGTCGCTGTGCATCGCCAGCGAGCCCAGCAGGCTGGAGACGTTGACGATGCGGCCCGCGTCGGACTTGTGCAGCAGCGGCAGGAAAGCCTGGGTGGTCGCAATCAGGCCGAAGACGTTGGTGTCGAAGGTCTTGCGCCAGGTGTCGATGGTCTGCTCGGAGACCTTGAGACCCATGGTGTCGACGAGGATGCCGGCGTTGTTGATCAGGATGTCCAGCTTGCCGTGTTTCTTCGCGACCGCATCGGCGGCGGCGGACAGACTGGCGGTGTCGGTCACGTCGAGTTCGATCGCTTCCACCGGCAGGCCCTCGGCCTGCAGCTTCAACGCGGCGTCGACGGCCTTGGCGCGGTCGCGCCCGGCGAGGAGAGTGTGCACGCCGGCGGCGGCGAGCTGGCGCACGGTTTCGAGGCCGATGCCGCGGGTGGCGCCGGTGACGAGGGCGATCTTGGTGGTGTCAGACATGGAATACTCCGTGAGGGTTTGTGTGTCGGGTTGGTTGCGGGCAGCGGTGCTCGCCGCCCGGGAATTCGATGCTGCGTTCGCGCCACCGAGACGCGCGATCCGCTTTTTGTTGCGTGATGCGCTTCCGCGCTTCGTGCTTACGCCTGCACCGCATGCGGCGGCTGCGGATGTCCGCCGTGACCAGCGAGCGCGGAATCGCCGTGCGAGACCAGCGGCCGGCCCGACAGCTTGCGCAGGCTGACGTAGAACACCGGGGTGAGGAACAGACCGAACAGGGTCACGCCCAGCATGCCGGCGAACACGGTGATGCCGGTGACCGAGCGCACTTCCGCGCCCGCGCCGTGCGACAGCAGCAGCGGCACCGTGCCGGCGATGAACGCCACCGAGGTCATCACGATCGGACGTAGGCGCAGGCGACACGCTTCGAGCGCCGCATCGACGATGCCCTTGCCCTGCATTTCCAGCTCGCGGGCGAACTCGACGATTAGGATCGCGTTCTTGCACGCCAGGCCCATCAGCACCACCAGGCCGACCTGCACGAACACGTTGTTGTCGCCGCCGGTCAGCCACACGCCGAACAGCGCGGACAGCAGGGTCATCGGCACGATCAGGATCACCGCCAGCGGCAGGCTCCAGCTTTCGTACAGCGCCGCCAGCACCAGGAAGGCCAACAGTACGGCCAGCGGGAACACCACCAGCGCGGCCTTGCCCTGGGTGGCTTCCTGATAACTCAGGTCGCTCCAGTCGATGCCCATGCCGGGCGGCAGTGCGGTGGCCGCGATCTCCTCCACCTTGGCCATCGCTTCGGCCGAAGACAGCATCCGCGGATCGGCTTCGCCGAGGATGTCGGCGGCCGGATAACCGTTGAAGCGGATCACCGGATCGGGGCCGTAGGTCTGGGTGATCTTCACCATGCTGCCGATCGGCACCATCTCGCCGTTGGCGTTGCGGGTGCGCAGATTGGCGATGTCCTCGACGTTGTCGCGGAACTGCCCGTCGGCCTGCGCGATCACCTGCCACGTGCGGCCGAACATGTTGAAGTCGTTGACATAGGCCGACCCCAGATAGGTCTGCAGCGTGTCGAACAGCTCGGTCAGCGGCACGCCCTGCGCCTTGGCCTTCACGCGATCGACGTCCGCGTCCAGCTGCGGCACGTTCGCCTGATAGCTGCTGATCGGGAAGCCCATGCCCGGCGTTTGCGAAGCGGCGCCCTGGAAGGCGTTCACCGCGTTCTGCAGCGCGCCATAGCCCTGGTTGGTGCGGTCCTCGATGAACAGCGAATAGCCAGAACCGTTGCCGAGGCCTTGGATCGGCGGCGGCATCAGCGCGAACGCGAAGCCTTCCTGGATGCCGGCGATCTTCTGATTGAGCTGGTCGCTGATTTCCTTGGCGGAATTCTTGCGCTGGTCGAACGGCTTCAAGGTAAAGAAGGCCACGCCGCTGTTCGGGGTGTTGGTGAACTGCAGCGGATTGAGGCCGGGGAAGGCAATTTCGCTGTCCACGCCTTCGATGCTCTTCGCCATCTCCGCCACTTTCTTCAGCGCCGCGTCGGTGCGTTCGATGGACGCGCCTTCCGGCATCTTCACACCCGCGATCAGGTACAGCTTGTCCTGCAGCGGAATGAACCCGGTCGGCACCGCCTTGAACATCACGCCGGCACCGATCAGGAGTACGAAATAGACCGCGAACACCGCACCGCGACGGCCCAGCGTCCGCGAGACTGCGGTTTCGTAACGCTCCGAACCGCGCTTGAAGAAACGATTGAACGGACGGAACACCCAGCCGAACAGACGGTCGATCAGACGCGACGGCGCGTCCTTGGCGGCGCTGTGCGGCTTGAGTAACAGTGCGGCCAGGGCCGGCGACAGGGTGAGCGAGTTGATCGCGGAGATCACCGTGGAAATCGCGATGGTCACCGCGAACTGCTTGTAGAACTGGCCGGTCACACCGGACAGGAACGCCATCGGCACGAACACCGCGCACAGCACCAGCGCGATCGCGATGATCGGCCCGGAGACTTCCTTCATCGCCTGATGCGCGGCGGCAAGCGGCGTGAGCCCTTCCTCGATGTTGCGCTCGACGTTCTCGACGACCACGATCGCGTCGTCGACGACAATGCCGATCGCCAGCACCAGCCCGAACAAGGTCAGCGTGTTGATCGAGAAACCCAGCAGGTACAGCACGGCGAACGTGCCGACGATCGACACCGGCACCGCGATCAGCGGAATGATCGACGCGCGCCAGGTCTGCAGGAACAGGATCACCACCAGCACCACCAGCAGGGTGGCTTCCAGCAGCGTGGTCACCACCGCCTTGATCGAATCGCGCACGAAGATGGTGGTGTCGTAGACCGACTTGATCTCGACGCCCGGCGGCAGCTTCTTGGAGATTTCCTCCATCTTCGACACCACCGCGTCGCGGATCTCCAGCGCATTGGCGCCCGGCGCCTGAAAGATGCCGATCGCCGAAGCGTTCATGCCGTCCAGCCGCGCGCGCAGCGTGTAGTCGCCGGCCGCGAGTTCGATCCGCGCGACATCGGCCAGACGCACGATCTCGCCATCGGCGCCGGCCTTCAGCACGATGTCGCCGAACTCTTCGACGCTCTGCAGGCGGCCCTTGGCGTTGATCGGCAGCAGGAAATCGCTGCCGTTGGGCATCGGTTCCGCACCGAGCTGGCCGGCGGACACCTGCACGTTCTGTTCGCGCACCGCGCGCAGTACGTCGCCGGCGGTCAAGCCGCGCGACGCCACCTTGTCGGGATCCAGCCACAGACGCATGGCGTAGTCGCCGCCGCCGAAGGCCTGCGCGTCGCCGACGCCGGGGATGCGCGCCATTTCATCCTTCACGTGCAGCCGCGCGTAATTGCGCAGATATAGCGAGTCGTATTTGCCGTCGGTGGACACCAGATGCACCACCATCAGGAAGACCGGCGACTGCTTCTGCGTGGTCACGCCCTGCCGGCGCACGTCCTCGGGCAAGCGCGCCAGCGCCTGGCTGACGCGGTTCTGCACGCGCACCGCGGCGTCGTCGGCATCGACGCCCTGCTTGAAGGTCACGGTCATCTGCAGCACGCCGTCGGAACCGGCGACCGACTTGACGTACATCATGTCTTCGACGCCGTTGATGGCTTCTTCCAGCGGCGTGGCCACGGTTTCGGCGATCACCTTGGGATTGGCGCCGGGATACACGGTGCGCACGACGACGGACGGCGGCACCACTTCGGGATATTCGCCGATCGGCAGCAGTGGGATCGCGATCAGGCCGGCGGCGAAGATCACGATCGACAGCACCGCTGCGAAGATCGGTCGGTCGATGAAAAACCTTGAGAAATCCATGGAAAAACCTCGATTGCGGCATGACCGCAGCTGCGCCGGGCGCGATGCGACCGGCGGGATGGATCTGGAATCTGATGCGACGCTGGAATCGGCGAAGGAGGCTGCCGTCCCTCCGCCGCCGGGGGAGGGGTGCGGACGAAGGGACGACGGCCATTTTTCGAGCGTCTAACTCAATTTTTCGCTACGACAGGCGTCTCCGGCTGCGCGCCCATGGCGACCGCCTGCGGCGTCACCGGCATGCCCGGGAAGAACACCTTCTGCACGCCGCTGACGATCACCTTGTCCTGCGGCGTCAGCCCGGACTCGACCACGCGCAGACCGTCGACGGTGCGCCCCAGGATCACATCCTTGCGCATCGCCTTGTTTTCGGCGCCCAGCACGTAGACATACTTGCGGTCCTGGTCGGTCAGCACCGCCTTGTCGTCGACCAGCAGCGCCTTGAACTCGGCGCTGCCTTCCAGCTGCACGCGCGCGAACAGGCCGGGCGTGAAGATGTTGTCGGGATTGGGCAAGACTGCGCGGGCGCGGATGGTGCCGGTGGCGGGATCGACCTGGTTGTCGACGAAATCCACGGTGCCCGCGTGCGGGTAACCGGTCTCGTTGGCCAGCCCCACGCGCACCGGATTGCGGATGGCGTCGCGCTGGCCGCTGCGCGCCAGTCCGGCGTAGCGCAGGAACGCCTGCTCGTCGCTTTCGAAATACACGTGCACCGGATTGAGCGAGACCACCGTGGTGAGCGTCGTCGCATCGGCCTGGGCGAGGTTGCCCACGGTGACGATGGCGCGGCCGGCGCGGCCGTCGATCGGCGAACGCACTTCGGTGAACTGCAGGTCCAGGCGCGCAGCGGCGACCGCGGCTTCGGCCGCATTCACGCCGGCGTTGCTCTGCGCGGTGGCGGCCTTGCGGGTGTCGAATTCCTCGCGCGAGATCGCCTTGGCGTCGATCAGCGTCTGCGCGCGCACGTCCTGCGAACGCGCCAGCCGTGCTTCGCTGCGGGCGCGCTCCAGATCGGCTTCGGCGCGCGCCAGCGCCGCGCGGTACGGGCGCTGGTCGATCAGGAACAGCAGTTGTCCCTTGCGCACGTTGTCGCCTTCGCGATACGCCACGCGTTCGACATAACCGCTGACGCGCGGACGCAGTTCGACGGTTTCCACCGCGGCGACGCGGCCGGTGAAGTCGTCCCACTGTTTGATGTTCCTGCTCAGCACCTGGGCGACGCTGACTTCGGGCGGCGGCGGCATGCCCGCGCCGGGCGCGGCCTGCGAGCCGCCGCAGGCGCTGACGACGGCGGCGACCAGCAGCGACATCGCCAGTGGAAGGATCGGAAGCGCCGGAAGGCGCGTGCCGCGCTTGCGGCGTTGGAAACGGGCGGTGGTCATGTCGAAGGATCCTGGAGGGAGGAGGGAGAGGTTTTGCGGGAAGAGACCCGGCGCAGCAGCGCGCGGGCCTCGACCATTGCGCGCTGTGCGGATGTCGGCGCCGCGCAGGCGGGGGCATGCGCGCGGTAATCGACCACCGCGCGGGTGGCTTCGGTACAGCGTTCGCACAGCGCCAGCGACAGCGCCTTGCTGCCGATCACGCGGGCAGTGGGCGCGCGTTCGTGATGGCTGTCCTCGGTGGCGTGCATCGGGCCGTCATCGCTCACGAAGTCCTCGACGCACAGCAATTGCAGGCGCAACGACATCGACATCGCTTCGTTGTGCAACACCTCCGCCAGCATGCGCAGGGCTGCGTTGGCGATCGAGCGGTGTCCGTAGCCGGCCCACGGCGCGCGGCTGCCGGGCCCGCCCAACATCACGTAGCCGCCGCCGCGATCGCAGCGTTTCAGCAGCGGCAGCAAATGGCGGGCCGCCGCGGCATGGGCGATCAGGGTCTGGTCCAGCGTCCCACGCAGTGCGTCCACGGGCTGGTCCAGCACCCGGCCGCGCAGCGCGGACGGCACGATCGCGGCGATCACCGCCGCCAGCGGACGGTCGAGTGCGCGGACGGCGTCGGCCAGCGCAGAAGCGTCGGCATCGGTCCGGCAGTCGCCTGCGACCAGGGTCAGGTCCGCGTCCGGGTGCAGGCGGTGCAGGCCGTCGAGGGCTTCGGCGTCGGTGCCGGTCGCGATGATCGGCCGTTGTACCGCCGCTGCCGCCGCCACCACGCCCCGGCCCAGCTCGCGATCCGCGCCTAGCACCAGCACAGAGGGCAGCACTTGGGGAATGATTGTCCCGTTCACGGGATGCTTGCTCCCGTATTCGGGAGAATCGCACGGCGCGGGCGACGGATCGACCAGGCGCCGGCAGCAGCCAGGCCCAGCATCGCGATGGGCAGGCCGACCACGAACGCCAGCATCCAGGCCATCAGCAGGGTTTCGCTCTGGCCGCGTTCGGCAGCCTGCGCCAGCGCGAGGAAACCGAGACAAAGCAGGACGATCACGCCGATGGCGAGGAGCGGGGCGAGGATCAGGCGGAGGCGGGAAGCGCGGGACATGGTGGCGGTCGGGTTCGTGGCGGTGTTCCAGATGCGGCGCACGATAGTCCTGTCGGCGGCACTTGATTAGCCGGCAATTCAGGGAATAATTGTCCCGCGAACGGGCCAATCGGCTCAGGCTGCTCAAACCAGCCATTCGCCCCGCCACCTCCGGAGACCCTCCATGGCACGCGATCTCAACGACACCCTCATCTTCGTCCGCGTCGTCGAACACGGCAGTTTCATCTCCGCGGCCCGCGCGCTCGGGCTGCCCAAGACCACCGTCAGCCGCAAGGTCCAGGATCTCGAGACCCGGCTCGGCGCCCAACTGTTGCACCGGACCACGCGCAAACTCGGACTCACCGAAGCCGGCAACATCTACTTCGAGATGTGCCAGCGCATCTCGCGCGAACTGGACGAAGCCGAAAGCGCCGTCGGCCAGCTGCAGGGCGGCCCGCGCGGCTGGCTGCGCTTCACTGCGCCGTATTCCACCGGCACCGCATGGATCGCGCCGCTGCTGGGCGAATTCCACGCGCGCTATCCCGAAGTGCGCATCGACATGGTGTTGAGCAACGAGCCGTTGGACCTGATCGACAAGGAAATCGACGTCGCCCTGCGCATGGGCCACCTGCCGGACTCCAACCTCATCGCGCGCAGGCTCGGCTCGTTCCGCACCCATGTCTACGCCAGTCCCGCCTACATCGCCCGCTACGGCGAACCGCTGCATCCCGACGACCTGCAGCATCACCGCGCGCTGGCGATGTCGAAACACCGCCGCAACGGCGGCTGGTTCTGGCCGCTGTCCGACGGCGGCGACATGCGCGACGTGCGCGTGGAACCGGTGCTGGTGTCCAACGATCCCGCCGGCCTGAAGGGCGCGCTGATCTGCGGCGAAGGCCTGATGCTGGGCGGCGACTACATGATGAAGCCCTACGCCGAACAGCAACTGGTGCGACACGTGCTCGCCGGCTGGACCGGCCCCGAATACGAGTTCAACGCCGTGTTCCCGAGAGGCCAGCAATCGCCCAAGGTTCGTGCTTTCGTCGACTTTCTCGTCGAGCGCCTCAACTTCGACGCCGACTACATGTTCGAACTCTGCGACGGCGTCGGCTCGCGCTGCCCGGACGCCGTCGCTGCAGTGGCGATCGCCGAAGCGATGCGCGAGAAACACGCGGACCTGCGCGTGGTCGGCGGCAGCGAGCGCATCGACAGCAGCGAAGACGAGGCGGTGGCGGCGTAGTTCGCCGACGCGGTCTCAGCACGACGACAGGAAAATCCGGGGAAGGAATTCCCCGGATATGCGCTTCACGGCTTGTTTTCCGGCGAAGCACCGCGCTCCAATGAACGTGCCAACAGCATGAGTCGCTTGGTCGACGCGGCACGCACCGGCCGATCAACCCATCCGTTGTGCCCGGGCGGGTTCGTCCTGCGTGGTTTGATTCTGTTGTTGGGCCAGTACCTGCGTCTGCTGTTGCGCCAGCGTATCCACCTTCTGCAATGACTGCTCCACCGGGCGATCGACGGCTTGCGCCACATCAGTCACTGAGCGGCGTGCCGCGGGGTCGGCCGGGTCCTGTCCCTGCACAACGAACAACTGCGTCCCGGCCGCGATCTGCGAGCCGTCCTGCTGTCGCTTCCCGGTCTCGTTGATCAGGATATGACCGGCGAAGGTGATGCCAGCCGCTTTTGCATCGTGGAAAGCGCCCATCGTCAGTCGCTCACTCGTAACGTCGAATGTGCGCCCTCGTTCCGCGTCGATGTTCGCCACGCCGCGTTCGATCTGTCTGTAGAGGCGATTATCAGGATTATCGGAGTCGCGCGGGTCGGAGAAGCGTGCAGGCACCGGCGTCGAAGCCCCAGTCATCGCCATCGAGTCGACGCGACCGCCGATCTCGCGTTCCTGTCGCCGGTCGTGCGGCGCGTCCGGTTCGTGCGATCCATCTTCACGCCGGCCCGTACTCGCCATCCGCACAGGGGCCGCCACCTGACGGCTCTCGTCCAACGACAAACCCTCCCGGTTCGCTTCGCGCTGTGCCTGCTCGCGCGCGCCACGGTCTTGTTCAGAAGCCCGTTCGACCGCGTGCGGCGCGGTGTCCATGCGCGTGCGCTCGAGCTCGGCGGGCGTCGTTTCGGCGGCGATCACATAGGTCTTGGCATCCGAGTCCAGGCGCAGACTGGCGATGGGGCTGTCGGGCCCATAGCGTCCATCGGCTTGCGGTTTCACCTGCAACGCGGTCGTCGCGGGGTCGAGTCCGTTCGCATCCCAGGTCGCGCGCACGGCGGTTGCGGCAACGGCGATCTGCTCCGCGCTCGCATCCACGCCCGCGTTGCGGTAAGCGCCCGCAACCGTGTCCCGCAAGCGCGCATCGGCGTCCATCGGCGGCACTGGCGGAATCTCGCGCGGCGGCGGCAAACGCGCCTGCAGCACCTCGCGGGTTGCGTCCAGCTCTTCACGTAGATTGCCCGACGCGGTGCTGTTGAAGATCAACCCCGTGCTGATCCATTCGCCATCCGCACGGCGCTGGTAGCGGTTCTCGTCCGATGCGACCAGCGTATCCACATCCGTGCGGGCGTTGCGCACGGCTTGAGGCATTTCTCCATGCGCCGCCCAACCGTTAAGGATGTACGTGTCTTCATAGCGCGCTGCGATCGAGGCCGGGCTGTTCGCGGCGTTTTCCACCACGATTTGCGCTGCTTTGCGGTCCAACTGCGCAGTACGGGCGGCATCCGCGGATTCTGTGCGATGCGGCGTCATCCCGCGTTCGACGAACGGACCGTACACCTCACGCTGCCATTGCCCGCTATCGGGGTTGCGCTCCCAGTTCGACGGCTGACTGCTGGGCGTATCGCCTGCTCCTGCTGGAATCGAGAACGGATCGCGCTGTGCTGGCGGGCCGCCCAGCACCAGCTCGACGGATCGACTGGTCGCCTGGTAGTTGAGTGCGTTCTCCGTGGCCGGCGATGCGCGAAGATCGCCGCGGCGAGCGTTGTCGATGCCGTCGTCGCTGCGGTCGATGGGCGCCTCCCGCCGCCAACCCCGTTCGGGATTGTCCGGGTCGTATACCCAGGTCTTGCCGCCGAGCTCCTGGTTGTAAATGCCGCGATTGTCGTTCCACGCTGCGATCTTTTCGCCGGCGAACACGCCTGCCACGCCGCCGATTGCGCCCGTCACCAACAGGCCCGGCCCGGTTTCAACGCCCAGCACCGCACCGGTCGCCATCCCGATGCCGGCGCCGGCCCAGCCGCCGACGCTGCGCGCGCCGAAGTGGATCAATTCCGACTCGGCCGCGGTGGCGTTGCCTTCGCTACGCAATCGGCCGGCCGTGCGTACGCTCTCCGCGCCATCGTAGACCTCCAGCGCGAGGCCGGCGATGCCGAGGGCGGTGCCTGCACGACGCGGGCTGAGCGACCCAGCTCGTTCCGGAGAGATTGCTGCACGCGCCAGTTCGTCCAACTGCTGCCTGCCAGAAAGCGCATGCGCATTCGGTTCACCCATGAGGTCTCCCATCGGACGCGAGACTTCGTGGAAGGTTGGCGTTCGACCCTCGATGGCGCTATCGCGGAAATATTCGCGGTTGTCGAGTTGTAGCTGGTCACGCTCGCCACGTAGCGGCAAGCCTTGGGCGTTCACTGCAGTGCGGATAGTCCCAACATTATCGTGTGAATTTGCGATGATCATGTCGAACGCTGCCTGCGTCCCATGCGTTACCTGCCGTGCCACGAGGGTTTCCCGAGGAATTCCTTCGATGGTGGTAACTTCCGGATTGGAAAGAATCCGCGGCAATTCGGTCTGCCCAAACACGCGGTCAGGCGACGCACCGCTGGCGATCACTTTGACTTCACCGCGCGTTGCATCAGCAAAGCGGGCTGACGCATCTGCCCAAGGTCCTTCTGTTGGGTGATACAACCAGTCGCCTGCCGCCCTCGCGGCTGGCGTTCTTTCCGTTAAATCTTGGTAGCTGATGCCGTGAGCTGTCGCGGTAGCGGACAGAAACGGGCGCGAACTTAGAAACTTATTGGCTTCTGTCCGATCAATCAGCCGTACGTCTTCGCCGGCATCTTCCATTGCCTTGACAATTTGCCAAGATGACACTCGATCCGTCACGCCGCCGCTGTACAACACAGTCACGTTTCCGGGTGAGTCAACACTTACTTGTTGAGCAAGCTCACGCAGAGCTTCCGGTGTTCGATACCGGGATGGCTCACGCAACAGTTCCTCAATCGCTTCATCGGAAGAGAGGGGCGCGCTCATGCCTTGCGCTCCAAGCCCGGCACAAGTTCGACGGAGAACTCGGTGCATTGAGCGAAGACGCCACCATCCTTGTAGGTCAGGAGCGCCGCTTCAAGGTCGCGCAAGAATTCCACACGAGGTTCGGGTATCCCCTCCGGAACGTCACGGCCATTGACGCGCACGAACCCCCAACGCATCCGGCCAGGACCGCCTGGCTTTCCTGAAAAGCCCGCGGAATGCAACATCAGGGTGTAGGCGCATTGTCTCCAGTAGAACGTCCAGAGCGTTTCGAAGCTGTACTCCTCGCGACCATTCGACACGTTGCGAAGATATATTCCTCGTTCGCGATCTATCGTCCAGTCTCGCGCATTGGTCCCGCCAACGACATGGTGCTTGTCTATCTCGCGCAATTGATACTTCTCGACGTCCTCTGCGGAAATGTATTCGTTCACGAAAGGCATGATCTTTTTCCTCGAAACTATAGGCTACTGGTTCATTCGGTCGATGCATCAAAGATGCATTGTTGGCAGAGATAAATTCCGCAACTGTCCGGATTGATGCTGCATTCGCACTTTTTACAGAGGTTCTGTCGGTAGCCTGGAATCCCATAGCGACGCCAAGCTACCTCGTCCGATGGCACGTAGTTGTGCAGCTCACTATGATGTTCCATATCGTAAAAATCGACACGCCTGCCATCGCTCGCAGTGATCCATTCGATGTAGTCCCACGCATTGGCGTCATTGAAAATAACGATGCGCCATCCGTTGCTCGCTTCGTACCCGACTGCGCCTGCATAGACCCACTGTGGTTCTCGACGCGGCGTCAACACAATCTCACCAGACTCGATTGCATAAAGGAATGAGAAAATTTCTTCTTTGCTTATCGCAAGTGTATTGTGATCATTTACGCAATCCATGCGCTCTTGCCGCATAGATTTGGTATGGCCTTCAGGCAGTCGCTGGCCGAAGTGAGCGAAAAAAGTGAATAGTTGGTCATCACGCCACTTACGCCATTTTGCGCGCTTCGCCATGGCCGCTTCATGATTGGCCAGCATCTCTTCGAATATATGCTCATTAGACTTTTTGCGCTTCCACGGCCGATTGAGTCTGCGCGAAATATTCGCCCGCAAATTCTCATCAGGCAGCGCATCAATCTTGGCTTGCAGTTCGGCACTGATCGGATTGGCTTTGATCACGCTTGTCATGTCCAATAGTGGGCTGGCTTGGAAGGGTTTGCGCTTGAGCTGCACAGTCAGGCGCAAGAAGGGAGCTGCGTCAGTTCTTCAGTATGCTTTTTTGATGAACCGAATATCCCTTAGCGGCTGCAGCCATAACCCGGGTCAGGATGCACTTTCTAGCCTCTCGACAGCCGCAAAATAAAGTCAGAGCCCTTGAATCTGATGAGGGTTCCATTCTTCTCGATGACATGTTGTATCGCGAATTGTGGTCGAGACGGGATCGAACCGGCGATACGCGGATTTCCCATACACGCTAGCGCTACAGCTTGAGATCCATGAACTCTGCGGCCAGCATCCCCGAAGCCAGGCGCGTTTCCGAGAGTTGCTCACTCACCCACTCGCGAGTAATTTCCTGTCGGAATGTGACGTTCACCGTCTGGCCATTCCTTGCTGGCTTGCTGAACTTCACGAGCGTCCATGGGACTTTGTCGTGTGGGGTTTTCCCGTCATCGAACTTGCACAGCCTTCCGTGCGCTATTGCATCGCGGAGTTCTACGAACCTCGTGGATATCTCTCGTTTTCCCTGATCCTTGGCCCAACTGTTATAGCGATCTATCAGTGCGCCGAGGGTGGAATAGTCGGTGATGGCGCTGAGCGGAACCGCGTCGCCGGGCATGGCGTGAACCGGGAACACCACCGGACTAGCGCCACAGGTTTCATTCTTCGCAAGGCAGAGCCTGAGCCCAAACTCAAGCGCCAGCAGTTGCTGGATGAGGCTCCCAAGGGATTCTTCGAGTTTCTCGGGCATGGCTTCCGACACTCCGCACTTACCAGGCACTTACGAGAAAGCCGGCACGGGGCCGGCTCTGGTGTAATTCTGGTGTAAGTATGCTGAAAAAACGGGCCAAAACGCGACAACTGGCGATGACATACTGATCGCTCGAACCCTGCAAAACTACTGAAATTGCAGGGAAAAGATGGTGGCCGAGGACGGAATCGAACCGCCGACACGGGGATTTTCAATCCCCTGCTCTACCAACTGAGCTACTCGGCCACTTGCGAGCGCGGAATGATACGGGGCCGCGGGCGCGAGGGCAAGCCGGCCCGGTGCTGAATGCGCCGGCGGGTGGCCTTTGCGTTCGGGGCGGGGAGGGGCATGATCGCCGCAGACCCCATCCACGCCGCGTCCGCGGAGGCTGCCATGACTCGCCCGATGACAAGCACGACTCTCTTCCTTTCCTCGCTGCTGCTCGCGCTGTCGGGCGCCGGCTGCGCCAGCGGTGGCGATATGCGCGATGCCGACCGCCTAGCCCTGTATCGCGCCAACGCCGGCGAGCCGGTCGACAGCATCCAGTATTTCGGCAGTTACAACGGCTGGACGCCGCTGGGCGACGGCACGATGGCGCTGTGGACCCGCCCCAGTCAGGCCTGGCTGGTCGAGGTGTACGAGCCATGTTCCGACCTGGACTACGCCCAGACCATCGGCATCCGCAGCATTGGTGGCCGGCTCAGCGCGCGGTTCGACCGCATCCACGTCAGCAACAACGGGCTGATCCCGCTGGAATGCACGATCAAGGAAATCCGTCCGCTGGACGTGAAGGCGATCCGGGCCGCCGAGAAGGACGCCCGCGCGAAGCGTCAGGTGGAGGCCGCGCCGGACGCCCCGTCTTCGCCGCCGCCGCCCGCGACGCCGCCCTCGGGGACATAGCCGGCGGGCTTCTCGGCGCCGCCGTCGAACAGGAATTTCTCCATCTCGGCCTGCAGGAACTTCCGGTGTTCGGGGTTCATGGGCGAGAGGCGGTTCTCGTTGATCAGCATGGTCTGGTGCGCCAGCCATTTGGCCCAGGCGCCCTTGCCGATGCGCGCGTAGACGCGCTGGCCGAGTTCGCCGGGCCAAGGCGCGAAATCCAGGCCTTCGGTATCGCGTTGTTCGTACTCGCAGAACACGGTGCGGGGCATGCGTTGGTTCCCTGATCAGGGTGAAGGGGTCTGCAGCAGGGTGCGGACAGGGGCGGGGATGCCCAGCGAAGCGTAGTGTTCGCGGGCGACCCAGCGCAGGGCGTCATCGTCGCCGATGCGCGGCTGCAGGGCCACATCGCGCCACGCCAGCGGGTGCATCAGCAGGCGGTAGTGAGTGAAACCGTGCGGAATCTCGGCCAGCGTCGCGGCGCTGTCGTAGTCGCCGGCGATGTGCTGCCCGAACCACGCGCGCGCGGCGTCGTGGTCGGCGGCTTCGGGTAGCGACCAGAGCGAGGCCCAGATCCCGCTCGGCGGGCGGCGCTGCAGCAGCACGCGGCCTTCGGCGTCGCGAAGCAACAGCACGACGGCCTTGCGCTCCGGCAGCGGTTTCCCGGGTTTCGGCGTGGGCAGTTCGGCGACGCGACCGTCGCGCAGCGCCACGCAGTCGCGCTGCAGCGGACACAGCACGCAGGCGGGGTCGTGGCGGGTGCAGAGGGTGGCGCCGAAATCCATCTGCGCCTGGGTGTAGTCGGCCAGACGTTCGGCCGGCAGCAGCGATTCGGCGATCGCCCAGAGTTTTTTCTCGTTCGCCGGCGTACCCGGCCAACCGTCGACGCCGAACACCCGCGCCAGCACGCGTTTGACGTTGCCGTCGAGGATCGCGTGCGGGTCGCCCCAGGCCTGCGACAGGATCGCGGCGGCGGTACTGCGGCCGATGCCGGGCAGGGCGGTGAGTGCGTCGATGTCGCGCGGCAGCTCGCCGCCGTGCAGCTCGACGCAGCGCTTCGCGGCCGCGTGCAGATTGCGGGCGCGCGCGTAGTAACCCAGCCCCGACCACAGCGCCATCACATCGTCCGGCGGCGCCGCGGCCAGCGCGCGCAGATCGGGCAGGGCAGCGATGAAACGCTCGAAATACGGGATCACCACCCGCACCTGGGTCTGCTGCAGCATGATTTCCGACAGCCACACCCGATACGGGGTGCGCGGATGCTGCCACGGCAGATCGTGACGACCGGACACGTCGAACCATGCCAGCAGGGCGGGCGCGTAGCGCTGGGTGTCGATCATGGCTGCCGCGATCCGCGGGCGATGATGCGAGGAACGGCATCGTCAAAAAGCATCGTCATCCCGGCCTTCGCGGGGATGACGGCGTTGTGGTTTCCAGTTTCGCCCTTCAGACCACTTCGACAAAGGGGGCGGGCAAACGCAAAGCGTTTGTCCGGGGATTTGCGGTGGACTTTACGTGCAAGCTTGATCACCGCACATCCTCGTCGTCGATAACGATATCCACGCCTTCCAGCACCGCGCCGGAAATCTCCAGCTCAGGCGAATGCAGATGACCATCCATCGGCGGCAGCGGCGAGCCGCCGGCCTGATCGATCCAACCCAGCACGTCGTACAGCTTGAATCGGCCGTCGAATTCGGTGGCGTCTCGCTGCAGGCGCAGGCTTGCGACATCCGACAGATCCGCTTGGCCGGCATAGCGCAGCGAGAACGGCAGCGGCGAAGTCGAATTCGATACCGGGACCGGCAATGCGGGCCACGAGGCGGGCCACTGTGGCAGTGCGCCGTCGAGTTCGATCACCAGCCGATTGCCCAGCGCGAACGCGCCGCGGGCGTCGAAGCCCGGCACCGGCTCGTCGCCGCGCAGCGCCACGCCAACCGGCGCCAGCACCCACGTGCCCGCTTCGTAACGCAGTGGACCGTGAAGGCCCAGCGAAAACGGCAACGTGGTTTCGCCGGATTCGTAGCGCGCGGACATGCCCAGTTTTGCGGGCGTCATCGTGACGGCGTCGTCGCCCAGATGCAGTGGGCCGGAGAGCGCGACCGTCGCCGGCAGCCGCCAGCCGCCGCTTTCGATGGCGAGCGTGCCGACCGCGGCGACGCCGGTATCGTTGGCTGGCCTGGTCAGCGCGATCGCGAGATCGAACGGAATTCTCATCGTGCCGTTGCCGGTCGCCGCGTCGACGTAACGTCCGCGGAACCGTGCGTTCACCGGGCGCTGCGGATGCAGCGATGGCAAACGCAGATCGACGTTCTCGATCCGCCAATCGCCGTTGTCGATGCGACCGTTCACTACGCGCAGACCGTCGGTGAGCGTCGGGATTTTGGTGTCTTCGCTTGGCGGGCGCCTCGCCAGCCAGGCCTGCAGGGCGGGCAGATCGAATACGGGCGCATCCAGTTCAATGCGTTCGATCACCGGATCCTTGCCGCCGCTGCGCAGGCTGGACCACGGCAGCGCCAGCAGCACGCGCTCGGCGCGCAGGATCGCGGTCTTCCCGCCCGGTTCGCGGGCAATGATATTCCGCACCACCAGTTGCGGCTGGCCGCGCAGCCGCGCTTCGGCCACACCGTCGGCGGTGATCTCCAGGCCGAGCGCTTTGCCGGTGCGATCGAAAATCAGCGGCACCAGTTGTTCCGGTTGCAGCAGCCAGGTCGTTGCCAGCGACAGCAGCAACAGCACGACGCCGAACGCGATCAGCACCCGCCGCCAACGTTTTTTCGGACGCGGCGCGGGCGCGGCGTCGGTGTCCACCGTCACGCTCCGAGTGCTTCCGGCAGCAGTGCGTCGACGAAGGCTTCGGCGTCGAACACGCGCAGGTCTTCGGAGCGTTCGCCGATGCCGGCGTAGCGGATCGGGATGCCGAATTCGCGCGCCAGAGCGAACACCACGCCGCCTTTCGCAGTGCCGTCGAGTTTGGTCACCACCAGTCCGGTGACACCGGCCGCGGCGTGGAACTCGCGCAGCTGCGACAGCGCGTTCTGGCCGGTGGTGCCGTCGATCACCATCAAGACTTCATGCGGTGCTGTGTCGTCGATCTTGCCGAGCACGCGCTTGATCTTGCCCAGTTCGGCCATCAGGCCCTGCTGCGTGTGCAGGCGCCCGGCGGTGTCGGCGATCAGCACTTCGGTGCCGCGCGCCTTCGCGGCCTGCAGCGCGTCGAACGCGACCGAGGCCGCATCTGCGTTCTGGCCCTGCGCAACCACCGCGACGCCGTTGCGTTCGCCCCAGGCCTGCAACTGCGCGACCGCGGCGGCGCGGAAGGTGTCGCCCGCCGCCAGCATCAGCGTGCGGCCTTCGGCCTTGAAACGATGCGCGAGCTTGCCGATGGTGGTGGTCTTGCCGACGCCGTTGACGCCGACGGTGAGGATCACGAAGGGTTTGGCGCCGCGGTCGATCGCCAGCGGCTTCGCCACCGGCGCCAGCATCGCGATCAGGTCCGCGCGCAGTGCGGTCAGCAGCGCCCGCGCGTCGACGAATTCGCGCGCCTTCATCCGCTTGCGCAGCGATTCGATCAGCTGCGTGGTGGCGGTGACGCCGACGTCGGCGGTGATCAGGGCGGTTTCGATCTCGTCCAGCAGGTCGTCGTCGAGTTTGGGATTGCGCGAGAACAGGCCGCCGAAACTGCGGGCGATGCTGCTGTTGCGCAGACGCTCGCGCCAGCCGGGTTTGCCGGGCGCGGCGGCGGGCGCTTCAGCGGATGCGTCGGCGGGCGCGTCGATGCTTGCCGGGGCGATGGTTACCGGGGCGATGGTAGCCGGGGCGACGGCCGCATCGTGATGCTGGATCGCGACCTGCTGCATATCGGTCGGCGCTTCGATGGGCGCACCGGCTTCGAAGGCCTCCACGATCTGATGGGATTCGGCGGGAGTGGTGGCCTGCGTGGCCGCATCGGGTTTCTTGCGGCGGAAGAAGGGAATCATCGCGAGCGGTTGTCCTGGATCTTGCAGGGGGGCGGTATGGCACCGGGGACGGGGGTTCTCAAGTCGGATCCATCGGCCATGGCGGGTTTCGGGTTTCGACCGCCCGGTGGCGATGCCCGGCATGCGGGGCGGGTTGAAGCAGATCGTCGAAGCAGGTCGTCGAAGCACGCCCGACGAACGCAAACCCCACCGGCTGTTGGACAATGGCGGAATGTTATCACCCGCCTCCCTTGCCCCTCGATGAAGCCCACCTCCCGATGAAGCGCCCGACCGACAGGGCTTTGCGCACGGTCGCGACGAAGCCGGCCGGTGTGGTCCGCATCATCGGCGGCGACTGGCGCGGCACCCGCCTGCCGGTCGCCGACCGCGATGGGCTACGCCCGACCGCCGACCGCGTCCGCGAAACCCTTTTCAACTGGCTGCAGCCCGTGCTGCCCGGCGCGCGGGTGCTGGATCTGTTCGCCGGCACCGGCGCGCTTGGACTGGAAGCCGTATCGCGCGGCGCGCGCGAAGCGGTGCTGGTGGAGCGCGACCCGCAGCTCGCCGAAGGCCTGCGCATGCTCGCTGCGAAGCTGCCGGGCGGCGAGCGGGTGCAGGTGGTCTGCGCCGATGCGCTGGGCTGGCTGCGTCGAGCGCCGGAAAGTGCCAGCCCCGCCGGTTTCGATCTGGTCTTCGTCGATCCGCCGTTCGCCGGCGATCTGTGGCAGCCGGCATTCGAAGCGCTGGAGGGTCGTCTCGCCGACGAGGCCTGGCTGTATGTCGAATCGCCGTCGCCGGTGCGGCCCGGCGGCGCATGGCGGCCGCATCGCGAAGGCCGGACCCGCGACGTGCACTACGCCCTCCACCGACGCGTGCCGGCGTGAGCGTCTGGATCGAGCGGACCGGCTTGCGGGGCAGGTGGTCCCGGGCGGGCTTGAGCCGCCCGACGCGCTGTTACACTTGGGCCTGTCTCCGTTTTCGGTGATCCCTTCGACGCTATGACCACGGCCTCACGTCCCTCCGGCGCCCGTACGCCCGCAGCCAGAATCGCGGTCTACCCCGGCACCTTCGACCCGATCACCAATGGCCATCTCGACCTGGTCGAGCGCGCCGCGCCGTTGTTCGAACGACTGATCGTGGGCGTCGCCGAAAGCCCGGGCAAACGCCCGGCGCTGGAACTGGCGCTGCGCGTGGATCTGGCCCGCGATTCGCTGTCGCGGTTCCCGAACGTCGAAGTCCGCGGTTTCGACTCGCTGCTGGCGCATTTCGTCAGCGAAGTGGGCGCCGGGGTGCTGCTGCGCGGCCTGCGCGCGGTGTCCGACTTTGAATACGAATTCCAGCTGGCCAGCATGAATCGGCATCTGATTCCCGATGTCGAGACGCTGTTCCTGACGCCGGCCGAGCAATATGGCTTCATATCCTCTTCGCTGGTGCGCGAAGTGTCCCGCCTCGGCGGCGACGTTTCCGGCTTCGTGCCGCCGGCGGTGAATCTGGCGTTGCTGGCCGAATGGCAGCGCAGCCGGGATTGAGCCGGCGCTGCCGATACCGTCGTAGTTCGCGCTCTACCTGTTCCTGGTTCGCGCCGCACCAGTTCGCGCCGCATCCGTTCCTATCGTTCCGTATCGTGCTCACACCTGGGATTTCCGACCTATGAACATCATCGCCCGCCTGCTGCTGATCGCCGCCCTCACCATGCCCTTCGCGGCCTGCAACAAAGAAGAGGACGCCAAGAAGGAGACCGCTACCGCTCCGATGGCCGCGCCCACCAATGAAGATGCGGCCGCCTGGCGCGCCTACGTCACCGACGTGGTCGGCCGCAACATGGATGGCGTGACCAGCCAGCCCTTCATCTATCTGCTGCCGCCGGAAAGTTCGGCCGACTTCGAAGGCCTGTACGGCCGTCTGCTGGACAAGGCCCAGTCCGATGTCTCGCGCGGCATCCTGGCCGGCAACCTGCTGGCCTACGCATCGGCCTCGCCGTCTTCGACCAAGTCCGCGGATCTGGTCGTGTCCACGTTCGCGGACGTGAAGCCGGACAAGCTCAAGGGCGTGAAACTGCTCTTCATCGGCAAGGCCGAGGACAGCGAGCGGGTCAAGGCCGCGGTGGCGACGTCCGGCGTGAATTACGTCTTCGTCGAAACCAAGTGATTCGCCGCAAGGCGAATCATCCCGAACCGCAGGTGAGGGACCCGCTCTGGTCCGGCGAAGCGGCGTCCCGCTTGCGGTATCCGTCGTCGCGGCCTTCGCGCCGCGACGATGATCCGGGTTGCGCATGTCGCTGAAGATCAACGCGCTCTGCGTCAACTGCGACGTCTGCGAGCCGGTCTGCCCGAATCGGGCGATCTCGCAGGGCGAAACCATCTATGTGATCGATCCGGCGCGCTGCACCGAATGCGTCGGCCATTACGACGAACCGCAGTGCGTGGTGGTATGCCCGGTCGAATGCATCGATCCGGACCCCGCATTCCCGGAGTCGAACGAGGCGCTGCTGGCGAAGCTGGCGCGTCTGCAGGAGCAGGACGCATGACGATTTCACGAACCTCTTTCGCGCTGGGTCTGACCTGTGCGCTCGTCTTCGCGCCGCACGCCTTCGCGCAGCCGGCACCTGCGCAGAGTGCGGCGAAGGCCGAACCCGCGCGCCCGCCCGGCGCCGCCATCGCCAGCGCGCACGCGCTCGCCAGCGAAGCCGGCATGGACATCCTGCGCCAGGGCGGCAACGCCTTCGACGCCGCGGTCGCGGTGTCGTCGGTGCTGTCGGTGGTCGAGCCGATTTCCTCCGGCCTGGGCGGCGGCGGTTTCTTCCTGCTGCACGATGCGAAGACCGGCAAGGACATCTTCATCGACGCGCGCGAAACCGCGCCCGCCGCCGCCACGCAGGCGGAATATCTCGATGCCAAGGGCGGATTCAATCGCGACCGCGCGACCAACGGGCCGTGGTCGGCGGGCATTCCCGGATTGCCCGCGGGTCTGGTGCACATGGCGACGAACTACGGCCGTCTGCCGCTGAAGACTTCGCTGGCGCCTGCGATCCGCATCGCACGCGAAGGCTTTCCCGTCTATGCGCGGCTTGCGGGCGGCTACACCGCACGGCGCGAGGTGATGGAGCGCTACAAGGGCACGAAGGGTGTGTTCCTCGCCGACGGCGATCCGCCGAAGGAAGGCGAACTGCTGAAGCAGCCGGATCTGGCGCGCACGCTGGAACTGCTGGCAGACCAGGGTTTCGACGGTTTCTATCGCGGTCCGCTGGCGAAGAAACTGCTGGCCGGCGTGAAGGCCGAAGGCGGACGGTGGACCGCCGAGGAACTGGCCGGCTACCGCATCCGCGAGCGCGCGCCGCTGCGCTTCGAATACGACGGCTGGGAGATCGTCACCGCGCCGCCGCCGTCGTCCGGCGGCGTGGCGCTGGCGCAGATGATGCAGATGCTGGAACCGTGGGATCTGGCGAAGCTGCCGCAGACACAACGCGTGCATCTCACCGTTGAAGCGATGCGCCGCGCGTACCGCGACCGCACCTTCTACCTGGGCGATCCCGATTTCGTGGACGTGCCGGTGCGCACGCTGACCAGCGCCGATTACGCCGCCGGGCAGCGTTCGACCATCAATCCGAAAAAAGCCACCCCCAGCGACATGCTGGCGGGCGAACAGACGCCGCTGGAAGACGACGAAACCACGCATTTTTCGATCATCGACGCCGAAGGCAATCTGGTCGCCGGCACGCAGACGGTGAATCTGCTGTTCGGCTCCGGCCTGATCCCGCCCGGCACCGGCGTGCTGCTCAACAACGAGATGGACGACTTTGCGCTGAAGCCCGGCACGCCGAACGCGTTCGGGGTGATGGGCTACGACGCCAACGCGCCGAAGCCCGGCAAGCGCATGCTCAGTTCGATGACGCCGACCTTCATGACCTCGCCCGATCGCGTCGCCGTGCTGGGCACGCCCGGCGGCAGCCGCATCATCACCATGGTGCTGCTGGGCGCGCTGGGTTATGCCGACGGCCTCGACGCCCAGGCCGTCGCCGCGCTGCCGCGCTATCACCACCAGTGGATGCCCGACGGCATCGGCACCGAGCGCGACGCGCTGCCGGACGACGTCGTCGCTGCGCTGCGCGCGATGGGTCACACCGTGGTCACGCCCAGGGACGCCGCCGACGGCCGCCGTTCCAGCGACAGCTGGGGCAACCTGCAGACGGTGGAGTGGGACAAGCGCGCCAACGTGCTCCACGGCGGCAGCGACCCGCGCAACCCGGTGGGCAAGGCGCTGGTCGAGCCTGCGCCTGTCGCCGGCGGGCAATGATGCCGTAAGCGCACCGCATGAGCCTCTTCGAACACCTGCCGCACGTCTGCAAACGCATCCGCCTGCGAAGACTGCGCGCATCCGATTTCCGCAACTTCCACGCGTATCGAAGCGATGCCGAAGTCGCCTGCTACCAGGGCTGGGCGCCGATGTCGGAGGCCGAAGCCACCGAAACGCTGCGCGACTACAGCAGGAACGCAGGCCTTGAGCCGGGCGAATGGGCGCAGATCGGGATCGCCGCGCTGGACGACGACCGGCTGGTCGGCGATCTCGGCGTCTGGCTGTCGCCCGACGGGCGCATGGCCGAATTCGGCGTGTCCCTGCATCCGCAATTCCAGCGCACCGGGCTGGGGCTGGAGTCCGCGCAGGCGCTGATCGCGCTGCTCTTCGCGCATACGCCCGCGCAGCGCGTGGTCGCGGCCACGGATGCGCGTAATCTTGCCTGCATCGGCCTGCTCCAGCGCCTCGGTATGCGTCTGGCCGATACCGCCGAGGCCGAATACAAGGGCGAGGCGTGCATCGAGCACGTCTATGTCATCGAACGCGGGAGGTCCATGTCATGAAACTCTGGTCGCTACTCGGTAATTCGCAGAAACTCGACGGCGGCGCGATGTTCGGCAACGCGCCGCGCGCGGTCTGGGCGCGCTGGCTGCCGCCCGACGAACTCAACCGCGTGCCGCTGGCCTGCCGCGCGCTGCTGGCCAGCCCGCTCAACGGCAAGACCGTGCTGTTCGAAACCGGCATCGGCGCGTTCTTCGATCCGCACATGCGCGAGCGCTACGGCGTGGTCGAAGACCGCCACATGCTGCTCGACTCGCTCGCCGCTGCGGGTTTCTCCCACGAGGACATCGATGTGGTGGTGCTGTCGCATCTGCACTTCGATCATGCCGGCGGACTGCTGGCGCCGTGGCAGCAGGATCGCGCGCCGGAGCTGCTGTTTCCGAACGCGACCTTCGTGGTCAGCGCGGCGTGCTGGGATCGCGCGCGCTATCCGCATCCGCGCGATCGCGCCAGCTTCATCCCCGAATTGCCGGCGCTGCTGCAGGCCAGCGGCCGGCTGGAGATCGTTGACGGCGCGCATTCGGTCGCGCTCGGCGACACGGTGCGCTTTCATTACAGCCACGGCCACACGCCCGGGCTGATGCTGGCCGAAATCGTCGGCCCGGACATCGTCGACGGCGAAGCCCACGGCGGCGTGGTGTTCTGCGCCGACCTGATTCCCGGGCGGCCGTGGGTGCACGTGCCGATCACGATGGGCTACGACCGCAACCCGGAAATGCTGATCGACGAGAAGCGCGCCTTCCTCGAAGACAAACTCGCGCGCAACGTCCATCTGTTCTTCACCCACGACCCCGACTGCGCGCTGGCGCAGGTGGTGCGCGACGACAAGGGTCGATTCGCGACCACGCACGACACGCCCACGCTGCAGGCGCGGCCGCTCGCGGCGTGAGCGGGCCGCCATCTTCCTTCCCATAACGAGTGATCGAGTGATGCCCATGCCCATGGATATGCCCAGAATCACCCTGCTGTTCGCGTCGCTGCACATCCTGTTGATGCTGGCGTTGGCGTTGCGGGTGGTGCTGCATCGGCGCAAGCACCGGATCGGGATCGGCCATGGCGGCGACAAGGATCTTGCGCGCAAGGTGCGCGCGCACGGCAACTTCATCGAAAACGTGCCGCTGGCCCTGCTGATGCTGGGCCTGCTGGAACTCTCCGGCCTGGGGGCGTCGTGGCTCTGGGGTCTGGGCGGGGTGCTGCTGCTGGCCCGCCTGCTGCATGCCTATGGACTGTCGCGGCATTCCGGCGTGTCGACCGGTCGTTTCTGGGGCGTGATCCTGACCTGGGTCGTGCTGCTGGCGATGTCCGGCATGGGTGTTGGGATGTCGTTGGCGACCTGATTCCGGTTGCCTCGATGCGGGTCGGCTTCGACCGCTCGGTTCGAGAAGATGCTCAGGGCGTGCATCGGTTGCCCGCAAAGTCCATGAGTCGTCTGGTCAGCGAGCCGCCGCCATCCCATTGGATATCGACGATCACCCAGCGGTCGCGTTCCATGCGCAAAACGATGTCGTCCGTCCACCGCACGTGGTCGTCGGCCAGATGCGCCGAAACCTTCGCTTGATCGCCTTGGATGCTGAGCGTCACCGACTCGAGTGCGGTGGGTTCGTCCGGGCCGAGAAAGAACGGGCTCTGGTCCAACATGTACGGTTTGATGTCCGGCGGCACAAGGCGTGCGCAGGCGCTTTCATAAGCCCGCTGTGTTTCGAGCGCCCGAAGCAGATCCTTGCCCAGGAGCGATGTGACCGGCGCATAGGTTTTATCCTGGATTTCCTGTTGGGTCGGGTGTATCTCCCAGCGGTAGAAATCCTTGACGATCTGTTCGGGAGATGTGCGTCCCGATGCCCAGGCAGCAGTGCCGAACAAGGCGAGCGCGATAGCGTGATTCCGCGTTTTCATGGGTCCGCTGATGCGTTCCGGGTATGTCAGACCGGCGTGCCGAAAATCCGGTCGCCGGCATCGCCCAGTCCGGGCAGGATGTAACCGTGTTCGTTCAAGCGTTCGTCGATGGCGGCGACCACCACTTCGGTATCGGGATGCGCCGCTTCCAGCGCGCGCAGGCCTTCCGGCGCCGCGACCAGGAAGATAGCCTTCACCCGCGCCACGCCCGAGGCTTTCAGCATGTCGATGGCGGCGATGGCGCTGCCGCCGGTGGCCAGCATCGGGTCGATCACCAGCGCGGTGCGCCCGGCGATGTCGTGGACCAGGCGTTCGTAATACGCATGCGGCTGCAGGGTTTCTTCGTCGCGCCGCAGTCCGATCACGCTCACCGGCGCCGACGGCAACAGGACCTGCACGCCGGGCAGGAAGCCCAGGCCCGCGCGCAGGATCGGCACCAGCGTGATCTGCTGCTGATCGCAGCGACCGATCGTCAGCGGCCCGGCCCAGGTGTCGACGGTGGCGTCGTGCAACGCCAGATCGGCGGTGGCTTCGTAGGCGAGCAGGGCGGCGACTTCGCCGACCACCTGCCGGAACAGCGCCGGACCGGTGGCGGCATCGCGCAGGATCCCGAGCTTGTGGCGGACCAGCGGATGGCGGATTTCGAGTGTTTTCATGGGCGTAAGCCTAACCGACGATCGCGTCGGTGCGCAGCGGTGGATGCGGGAGTGTTGCGATGAAACGCGTGATCTCTTCGACGCAGCGGTCGGTGCGCGTCTGCAACAGCAGATGCGGGCCGTCCAGCGCGACCTGACGTGCGTTCGCGATGCCGGCGAGCAACTGGCGACCGGCCCCTGCGCGCAGCAGGCGGTCGTGATTCGCCTTCAACATCAATGTCGGCACTGCGATGCGTGCGAGACGATCGGACATGTCGACGCGCATCGCGGCGGCGGCGCGGGCACGCTGTACCGCCGGAGCGACGTCAGCCAGCGCGGCGCGCAATGTGCGGCGCAATTCGGGCGTACTCCAGCGCCCAAGCAGCAACGCCGACAGCGCAGCCGTCGGCAATGCGCGCGTCGGCGCGAATCGGGTCAGGGATGCGAACGGCCCCAACAGCGGCACCGGAGCGCGGGCGAACGTGGTCGACAGCACCAGGCCGACGAGGTTCGGCGGCGGATCGGCAGCGATGGCGATGGCGATCGGGCCGGAGAACGATTCGCCCAGCAGCACGAACGGCGCCCGGGTCGGCAACGCGGCGCGGGCGAAGGTGTCCAGTTCGGCATAACCGAGCGGCTGGTCCAACGGATAAGCGATGGCGCGAACGTCGCCGGCATTCTTGCCGACGCCGGCAGCGCGCGCGGCCGCGACGAACGCATCCAGCATCCGCGTGGTGCCGTCCAGCCCGGGCAGGATGTACAGATCGGTCATGCGGCAACAATCGCGCATCGCGGACAAAAAGAAAGCCGGGCAGCGCCGGCTTTCTTCGTTCGCATCATGTTCGGCGGGCTCAGGCCGCAGCGGCCTGCTGCTGGCGCGGACCTTCCAGCAGCGCGCGCTTGATCACCGACACCAACAGATCGAGTTCATCGCTGGCGATGGCGAAGTGCGGGGTGAAGCGCAGCGAATTCTCGCCGCCGTGGATCACGCCGATGCCGTGTTCGCGCATCCATTCCTCGGTGGAATCCGTGCCGTAGCCCTTGAACTCCGGCGACAGTTCGCAGGAGAACAGCAGGCCGGTGCCCTGGACCTTGGTGATCAGGCCCGGCAGTTCGGCTTTCAGCGCTTCGAGCTTGGTCAGCGCTTCCTTGCCGCGCTCGCGGATGTTGTCGCGCAGCGCCGGGGTGAGCATGCCCAGCACGGCGCAGGCGACGTCCAGCGCGCGCGGGTTGGTGGTCATGGTGTTGCCGTAGATGCCCTTGCGGTACAGGCCGGCGGCGCGTTCGTTCACGGCCAGCACCGACAGCGGGTACTGCGCGGCATTGAGCGCCTTCGAATAGGTTTCCATGTCCGGCGGATCGATGCCTTCGAAGCCGGGGTAGTCGACGATCGACAGCACGGCGTGCGCGCGCAGCCCGGCCTGGATCGAGTCCACCAGCAGCAGGGTGCCGTGTTCGCGGGTGAGGCGGCGGGCGGCGTCGTAGAACGCGCGCGGCACGGCGCGGCCCGGGTCGCCTTCGCCCATCACCGGTTCCAGGAACATCGCTTCGATGTGCCAGCCTTCGCGCTCGGCATCGGCGAACGCCTGCTCCAGCTGCTCGATGCTGTACGGGTCGATGGTGATGGCCTGCGCGGCGTGGTGCTGATAGCTGCCGAGGTGCGCGGCGTAGGTCTTGCGCGAGGAGTCGGAATACAGCGCCGGCAGTTCGGTGCGGCCGTGGAAGCTGCCCTTGACCGAGATGCGCTTGACCCGGCGGCCGGCGTGCGGCGCGCCCGGATCGGTCATCAGCTTGGTATTGACGTCGGCGATGCGCCCGGCCAGCGAAACAGATTCGGAGCCCGAATTCAGGCACAGGAACCGGTCGTACGGACAGGCGCCGCGGGTGTGGCCGATCTCCTTGCGGATCGCGCGCTCGAAGCGCAGCTGCGACAGGCTGGGGGTCATGATGTTGGCCATCGCCTGCGGCTTGGCCATCGCGTCGAGCACCTTCTGCGGGGCGTGACCGAAACCGAGCATGCCGTAGCCGCCAGAGTCGTGCAGCACCGCGCCTTTGAGAGTCACGACCCACGGCCCGCGCGCGGCCAGCGCGATGTACGGGTTGACGGTGTCCTGCGAATAGAAATTGACGAAGCCGGCCTGCACGGCGTCCGCCTGGGCGGCTTCGTCGAGATCCAGCAGATCGGCGAATTCTTCGCGGATCGCGGCGTATTCGGCGCCGGCCGCTTCGATCGCTTCGACCAGATCGGGATGCGTGGCGGCGAAGGTGAGGATGGTGGCGTCGTCCAGCCCATGGGTGCGGCGCGTGCCGGCGTGGGTGCGAAGCGGGGCGAGGGTGTCGAGCAAAGCCATGGGATGGCCTCCGGCATAAAACGGCGAGTTGTCCATTATCGCCATCTGCCTGTCGATTGACAGTTGTGATCTGTGCAGATTTCATGGATATTTCGTCGATTCGACGAAACCGATGGCGCAAATGAAGCTCACCGACACCGACCAGCAGTTGCTCTCGCTGCTACGTGAGAATGCCCGGGCGCCCACGGCCGAAATCGCCCGCCGGCTGGGCCTGTCGCGGACGACGGTGCAGAGCCGCATCGAGCGGCTGGAGCGGGAAGGGGTGATCAGCGGCTACACGGTACGCGTCAACGACGAATACGAACGCGGCCTGGTCCGGGCGCACATCATGATCGCGGTGCAGCCCAAGCAGATGATCTCGGTGGTGGCGGCGCTGCGGGCGATGCCGGAGCTGCGCTCGCTGCATTCGGTCAGCGGCGCCTACGACCTGATCGCGATCGGTGCCGTGCCGGGCGTGGGCGAGTGGGACGTGCTGACCGACCGGATCGGCGTGATCGACGGAGTGGAACGCACCACCTCGTCGATCGTCCTGTCCACCAAATTCGAGCGCTGAGGCGGATCGTCGTGTCCGCCGCGACCCTGCCTGTGGTCGATATCGCCCCGATGCTGGACGGCGCGGATCCGGACGCCCGCCAGCGGGTGGCGGCCGGCATCGGCGATGCCTGCCGCGCGCGCGGCTTCTTCTATATCGCCGGGCACGGCATCGACGACGCCCTGCAAGCGGGGCTGCGCGACGCCAGCCGCACATTCTTCGCACTGGCGGAAGCGGAGAAGATGCGCGTGCAGATGCTGCACGGCGGCCGCGCGTGGCGCGGCTACTTCCCGGTCGGCGGCGAACTCACCAGCGGGCGGCCGGATCTGAAGGAAGGCCTGTATTTCGGCACCGAGCTGCCGCCGGACGATTCCCGCGTGCGCGCCGGCTGGCCGCTGCACGGCGCCAACCTGTGGCCGGCGGCGGTGCCGGCGCTGCGGGCTGCGGTGCTGGATTACATGACGGCGGCCAGTCGCGCCGCGCAGGCGGTGCTGGCGGCGGTGGCGCTGAGCCTGGGGCTGGAGGAGGACTGGTTCCGGCGCCACTACACCGCCGACCCGACCGTGCTGTTCCGGATTTTCCGCTATCCGCCGCAGTCGGCCGCGGACGACGGCTGGGGCGTGGGTGAGCACACCGATTACGGCCTGCTGACTTTGCTGCTGCAGGACGACGTGCCCGGCCTGCAGGTGCGCACGCCGCAGGGCTGGCTGGATGCGCCGCCGCTGCCGGGGACGCTGGTGTGCAACATCGGCGACATGCTCGACCGCCTGACCGGCGGCACCTACCGCTCCACGCCGCACCGGGTGCGCAACGCCAGCGGCCGCGAGCGCTTTTCGTTCCCGCTGTTCTTCGACCCCGATTTCACCGCCCGGGTCACGCCGTTGCCGCAGCACGCCCGGATCGACCCCGACCGTGTGGCCGCGGATCGCAGCGCACGCTGGGACGGCGCCAGCGTGCTGGCGCCCTTCGACGGCACCTATGGCGACTACCTGCTGGAGAAGGTGGGCAAGGTTTTTCCGCAACTGCGCGCTGGCGTGGAATGAGCTTGGCGGCGGGTCTGGGCCGCCGCGGACGGCCCGCTACAATGCGTGCCCGATTGCGCGCGCCACGATGAAGAAATCCGACTTCCATTTCGAGCTGCCCGAGGCGCTGATCGCCCAGGCGCCCCTGGCCGAGCGCTCCGCCAGCCGCCTGCTGGTGGTCCCGCAGGCGCCGGGCGAACTGCAGGACCGGTCGGTGCGCGACCTGCCCGGGCTGCTGCAGCCCGGCGACCTGCTGATCTTCAACGACACCCGGGTGATCCCGGCGCGGCTGTTCGGCCAGAAAGCCACCGGCGGGCGGGTGGAGATCCTGATCGAACGCCTGCTGCCCGGCGACGAGGCGCGGGCGCAGGTCGGCGCCAGCAAATCGCCCAAGGCGGGCAGCCGGATCGCGCTGGACGCCGGCGGCGAAGCCGAAGTGCTGGGCCGCGAAGGCGAGTTCTACCACCTGCGCTTCCACGTCGGCGAAGGGCTGGAAAGCTGGCTGCTGCATGCCGGCCGGCTGCCGCTGCCGCCGTACATCCGCCGCGAGCCGGGCACCGACGACCACGAGCGTTACCAGACCGTGTTCGCCAGGGAAATCGGCGCGGTCGCCGCGCCCACCGCCGGCCTGCATTTCGACGAACCGCTACTGGAGGCGCTGCGCGCCCGCGGCGTGGAATTCGGGCACGTGACCCTGCACGTCGGCGCCGGCACGTTCCAGCCGATGCGCGCCGACGACGTGCGCGAACATCGCATGCACAGCGAATGGTTGAACGTGGGCGCGGAACTGGTCGCGCAGGTGCGCCGCACGCGCGAGCGCGGCGGTCGCGTCGTTGCGGTGGGCACGACTGTGGTGCGCGCGCTGGAAAGCGCCATGCGCAACAACGATGCCGGCGAACGCGAACTGCAGCCGTTCGCAGGCGAAACCCGGATCTTCATTTTCCCCGGTTATCGCATCCGCAGCGTCGACGCGTTGCTCACCAATTTCCATCTGCCGGAAAGCACGCTGCTGATGCTGGTGTCGGCGTTCGCCGGCAAGGACCGCGTGTTCGCCGCCTATGCGCATGCGGTGCGCGAGCGGTACCGCTTTTTCAGCTATGGCGATGCGATGCTGCTGTTCCCATCGGACGCGCACCCGTCCGCGGCCGTCGAGCCTTCGCATGCAGCTTGATTTCGCCGCGCTGCCGGCGAGCGAGGCCTATCGCTGGCTGACCGCCACGGTCACGCCGCGGCCGATCGCCTGGGTGTCCACGCGCTCCGCCGACGGCATCGACAACCTCGCGCCCTTCAGCTTCTTCCAGGTGGTCTGCGACGCGCCGCCGACGCTGATGCTCAGCATCGGCCATCGCCCCGACGGCAGCGAGAAGGACACCCTGCGCAACCTGCGCGAGCGCGGCGAACTGGTCATCCATCTGGTGTCGGCTGCGCAGGCGGAGACGATGAACGCCACCGCCGCCGCGTTCCCGCACGGCGTGAGCGAGTTCGAGCGCTGCGGTGTGGCGTCGATGGCGTCCGAACGCGTCGCACCGTTGCGCATTACCGATAGCGTGGTTGCCTTCGAATGCAGGCTGGCCGCGATCCAGCCGTATGCCGCGGACGCGCCGTCGCACCATCTGGTGTTCGCCGAGGTGCTGCTCGCGCATATCGATGACGCGACGATGGTCGATGCCCGCCACGTCGACCCGGCGAAGCTCGATCTGATCGGGCGTCTGGGCGGCGCGGCGTATGTCCGCACCCGCGATGTCTTCCAGCTCAAGCGGCCGGCATGAATCCGCCGGTCCGCACCATTCACAGGAGTCGCGCATGTCGCGGATGAGTTTCGAACTGCTCGGCACCGACGGCGTGGCCCGTCGCGGCCGCCTCACGTTTCCGCGCGGCACCGTCGAAACCCCGGCGTTCATGCCGGTGGGCACCTACGGCTCGGTCAAGGGCGTGATGCCGGATGAGGTCCGCGCGCTCGGCGCCGAGATCATCCTCGGCAACACCTTCCATCTGTATCTGCGTCCGGGTCTGGACGTGATCGCCGATCACGGCGGCCTGCACGGGTTCACGCGCTGGAACGGGCCGATCCTCACCGATTCCGGCGGTTTCCAGGTGTTCTCGCTCGCGCACAAGCGCAAGATCACCGAGGCCGGCGTCACCTTCGCCGCGCCCACCGACGGCCGCAAGGTCTTCCTCGGCCCCGAGGAAAGCATGCGCATCCAGAAAGTGCTGGATTCGGACATCGTGATGATCTTCGACGAATGCACGCCGTATCCGGCAACGGAAGACGTGGCGCGCAAGTCAATGGAACTGTCGCTGCGCTGGGCCGAGCGCTCGCGCAAGGCCCACGACGGCAACGACGCGGCGCTGTTCGGCATCGTCCAGGGCGGCGTCCACCACGACCTGCGCACCCGCTCGGCCGAGGCCCTGAAGCAGATCGGCTTCGACGGTTATGCGGTCGGCGGTCTGGCCGTGGGCGAGCCGGAGGCCGAGCGCAACGCGATGCTCGAGCACACCTGTCCGCAGCTGCCGGCCGACCGGCCGCGCTATCTGATGGGGGTAGGGCGGCCGGAGGATCTGGTCGAGTCGGTGGCGCGCGGCATCGACATGTTCGACTGCGTGATGCCGACCCGCAACGCGCGCAACGGGCACTATTTCACCAGCTTCGGCACCGTGCGCATCCGCAACAGCCGCTACGAGCGCGATCTGCGGCCGATCGAGGAGGGCTGCGGCTGCCATGCCTGCAGCAACGGATTTACCCGGTCCTACCTGCGCCACCTCGACCGCTGCAACGAAATGCTCGCCCCGATGCTGGGCACCCTGCACAACCTCTGGTACTACCAGACGCTGATGGCCGACATCCGCGCCGCCATCGAAGCCGGACGTTTCGCCGACTTCCGCGCGGCCTTTTACGCGGCCCGGGCGGACGCCGGGGCCGCGGCCGGCTGAACTTTCGGCCCGGCCGGCGGTCGGGAAGAGGCGGCAGGCCGGATGCGACCGCTGCGGGTCGAAGCCCGCAGCCCGGCCCGCATGGCATAATCCCCAGCTATTTTGCGCCCGGACCCGTCATCGATGAATCTGCTCGATCTCCTGATTTCTCCCGCCTACGCCCAGGCGGCGCCCGCCGCTCCCGGCGCCGGCAGCCTGATGTCGACCCTGATGTTCCCGATCCTGCTGCTGGTGGTGATGTACTTCATCATGATCCGGCCGCAGATGAAGCGCGCCAAGGAACATCGTTCGATGCTCGAAAAGTTGTCGAAGGGCGACGAGGTCATCACCAGCGGCGGCATCGCCGGTACCGTCCGCGACATCGGCGACAGTTTCATCAGCATCGAAGTGTCCGACAATGTGCTGTTGCGCGTGCAGAAAGGCGCCATCGGCCACGTTCTGCCCAAGGGTACGCTGAAGTCGCTGTGATGCGCTTCGCCTGACCTTCCGATCCACCTCGAATGCGGCCGGTCGCAGGACCGGACGCGGTGCATGTCATGCTCGAATATTCCCGCTGGAAATATGTCGCCATCCTGATCGTCGTGTTGCTCAGCGCGATCTACGCGCTGCCCAACATCTATCCGCAGGATCCTTCCGTACAGATCTCCGCCAACCGCGGTGCGGCCATCGACGCCGCGCTCGAGCAGCGGGTGTCGCAGGTCATGGCGAAAGCCGGGCTGAAGACGAAGTCGATCGAGAAGCAGGGCGACAATCTGCTGGTCCGCACCGCGGATGCCGACACCCAGAGCAAGGCCGCCGATGTACTGGGCGACGCGCTGGGTAACCGTTATGTCGTAGCGATGAATCTCGCCTCGAATGTGCCGGCGTGGCTGACCGCGATCGGCGCCAAGCCGATGGACCTCGGCCTCGATCTGCAGGGCGGCGTGCATTTCCTGATGGAAGTCGACAAGAAGGCCGCGACCGACAAGCGCTTCGAGGCCTATCTGTCCGACATCCGCAGCACGCTGCGCGATGCGGGCATCAGCTACACGGCCGATCGCGACGGCGAAACGGGCATGCAGATCACCCTCGTCCCGGGCACCGACGTCCCGAAAGCCGAAGCCCTGATCCGCAAGAATCTCGCCGCCGCCGCGGCCGATACCGGAACGCTGGTCGCGAACAATGCCTTCGCCTTCGAGACACAGGGCAATGTCATCAGGATCCGGGTCTCCGAAGAGATGATCCGGCAGATGACCCTGCATGCCATCGAGCAGAACCTCGGCACGCTGCGCAACCGCATCAACGCGCTCAGCGTCGCCGAACCGATCCTCCAGCGTCAGGGCGCCGACCGCATCGTGGTGCAACTTCCGGGCGTGCAGGACACCGCCAAGGCCAAGCGTACGCTCGGCGCCACCGCGACCCTGGAGTACCGCGGCGTCTACGACGGCAATGCCTTCGACGCGCGCGACAGCGGCAACGTGCCTCCGGGCGCGCGCCTGTACGAGCGTCGCGAACTGGGTACCGACGGCAAACCGATGCCGGTATTGCTCAACAAGCGGATCATCGTCGCCGGTGAAGACATGGTCGATGCTCGCACTTCGGTCGACCAGAACGGCCAGCCGGCGGTGACGGTGTCGCTGAATACCGCGGGCGGGCAGCGCATGCTGCAGCACACCACAGAAAACGTGAACAAGCCGATGGCGGTGGTGTTCATCGAGCGCATTCCGCAGGTGCGCATCGTCGACGGCAAGGAAGTGAAGACTTTCCAGGTGAAGGAGGAAGTCATCTCCATCGCCAACATCAATGAGCCGTTCGGCAAGCAGTTCCAGACCAGTGGCCTCGAGCGCAAGGAAGCCGAAGATCTGTCGCGTCTGCTCAAGGCCGGTGCGCTGGCTGCGCCGATGGATTTCGTCGAAGAACGCACCGTCGGTCCGAGCCTCGGCAAGCAGAACGTCGAGCGCGGCCTGAAGGCCGTGGCGTTCTCGTTCGTGTTCGCGCTGGCGTTCTTCATCCTGTATTACCGCATGTTCGGCGTGGTGACCTGTCTGGCGCTGTTGCTCAACCTGCTGATGGTCTTCGCCCTGATGTCGTTGTTCGGCGCGACGATGAGCCTGCCCGGTCTGGCCGGTATCGCGCTCACGGTCGGCCTCTCGGTGGATGCCAACGTGCTGATCAACGAACGAATACGCGAAGAGTTGCGAGCCGGCCTGCCCCCGCAGACCGCCATCGCCGAAGGCTACAACCGCGCTTCGGGCACCATTCTCGACGCGAACATCACCGCATTCCTCGCCGGTCTGGCCATGTTCGCCTTCGGTACCGGGCCGCTGAAGGGCTTCGGTGTCACCACGATGCTCGGCATCGCGACCTCCGCCTACACCGCCGTCTCCGTGTCGCGCGGCATCGCCACGCTGATCTACGGCCGCCGTCGCAAGCTGCAGTCAGTTGCGATCTAAGGGAGCAGAATCATGAAACCTTTCAACGTGTTCCCCTACGACAGCAACATCGACTTCATGCGCCTGCGCGTGATCTCGCTGATCATCGCCGCGCTCATCATGTTCGTCGGGATCGGCGCCATGTTCGCCAAGGGCTTCAATTTCGCCCTCGACTTCACCGGCGGCGTCAGCATCGAACTGGCCTACCAGAAACCCGTCGATGTCGAAGGCGTGCGCAAGCGCCTCGCGGATGCTGGCTACGAGAGCGCCCAGGTCCAGGCTTTCGGTACCGGCAAGGAAGTGCTGATCCGCCTGCGCGACGAATCCGCCAGCAAGAAGACCGGCGAAGATGCGACCGACAGCATCGCCGAGAGCGTGCGCGTGGCGGCGTCCGAGCCCGGCAATGCCGCCACGAAGCTGCGCAGCGCCGAGATCACCGCGCAGGTCGGTCGCGAGTTGGCCGAAAACGGCATCTATGCGCTGCTGTTCGTGATGCTGGGCTTCCTGATCTACATCACGTTCCGCTTCGAGTGGAAATTCGCGGTGGCGGCGATCATCACCACCATGCACGACGTGATCGTGGTGGTCGGCTGGTTCGCGTTGACCGGTCACGAGTTCGATCTGACCGTGCTGGCCGGTGTGCTGTCGGTGATGGGGTATTCGATCAACGACACCATCGTGGTCTTCGACCGCGTCCGCGAGAATTTCCGCGGCATGCGCGCATCGCCGGTCGAAGTGCTCAACAAGTCGATCAACCAGACCCTGTCGCGCACGATCATCACTTCGTTCGTGGCGTTCCTGACCGTGTTCGCGCTGTATCTGTACGGCGGCGGTTCGCTCAAAGGCATGGCCGAGGCGCAGATGGTCGGCATCATCGTCGGTACGGTGTCGACGATCTTCGTTGCCTGCACGCTGCTGCTGTGGCTGGGCGTGAGCAAGCAGGACCTGATGCCGAAGGCCCGCGACGAGGCCGCGCTGGCGCGTCGTCCCTGATCGAAGATGTCGTTCCACGAAAAAGGCCGCGCACTGCGCGGCCTTTTTCGTGGCGTTCCTGGATCGGCCCGTAAAGCGGCCTCCGGGCCGCTTCGCTTTTCTGGAGAAACGGCAGCGGCCTGAAGGTCGTTCTACGGGGTCGGATCGAATTCAGGTCAATCGAAGCTCTTGGCGTACCCGGTATTGACGATCGCCTGCTGCAGGCCATCGATCAGGCGTACATTCGCGGCCGCGACCTGACGGGTGGCGCCGTCGATGTGCATCGGACCCAGCGCGGCGCCGCGGAAATCGCAGACGCGGCCACCGGCTTCGCGGACCAGCAACACGCCGGCGGCGATGTCCCACGCCATCAGCCCGGCTTCGAAATAACCGTCGTACCGGGCGGCGGCCACGTAGGCCAGATCCAGCGCGGCCGAGCCGCCGCGACGGATGTCTTCGGCATGCACCAACAGCGATTTGATGCAGTCGAGCTGGGCCTCGGCGCGCTTGCGTTCGCGCGGGGCGAAACCGGTGGCCAGCATTGCGCCCTGCAGTTCCCGGCGTTCGCTGACGCGGATGCGGTGGCCGTTGAGCTGGGCGCCGCTGCCGCGACTGGCGGTGAACAGTTCGTTGCGCAGCGGATCGAAGATCACCGCATGCAGCGGTTCCGGGCCTTCGCACAGCGCGATCGACACGCACCAGTGCGGGATGCCGCGCAGATAATTGCTGGTGCCGTCGAGCGGGTCGATCACCCAGGTGAAGCGGCTGGGGCCGCGGTTGCCCTTCTGCTTTCCGCCTTCCTCACCCAGTACCGTGTATTCCGGCTGCGCGCGGCGCAGCTCTTTCACGATCGTTTCCTCGGCCAGCCTGTCGATTTCGGAGGCGTAATCCATCCGGTCCTTTTCGACCACTTCGATCGCATCCAGCCGGGCCATATGCCGCAGCAGGATGTTTCCGCCGGCGCGAGCCGCCTTGACCATGACATTGACAGCGGGCTGTAGCATCGCGAACGACTCCGGGCGCCATCGAGGGGCGCAAGCGAAAAGGGCGGGGGAAAAGAACGATCCGGCGCAGGGGCCGGCGCGAAAGTTTACCATTGGCGGCATGTCTTCCGCCTCCGAAACCTTCCCCGCCGACCGTCTCCGGATCGTCCTCGTCGGTACCCAGCACCCGGGCAATATCGGTTCCGCGGCGCGGGCGATGAAGACCATGGGCTTTTCGCGGCTGGTGCTGGTGGCGCCGCAGCGCTTTCCGGATCCGGATGCCTACGCGCTGGCGGCCGGTGCAAACGACGTCCTGGAAGCCGCCGTCCGGGTCGACACCCTGGCCGAGGCGGTGGCCGACTGCCGGCTGGTGCTGGGCTGCACTGCGCGGAGCCGCCGCATCGCGCTGGACGAACTCAGCCCGCGTCAGGGCGCGGCCCGCAGCCTGGCGACGGCCGTGGCCGGCGGCGAGGTGGCGGTGGTGTTCGGCCGCGAACGCACCGGACTGGAGAACGAGGAACTGCAGTTGTGCCACGCGGCCATCCATATTCCGGCCAATCCCGACTACAGCTCCCTCAACCTGGCCGCCGCTGTGCAGGTCTTGGCATATGAATTGCGTCTGGCGGGGACACAGGATTCGGCGGTGCCCGCCGCGGCCCCCGTCGTGGCCGCACGCGAGCATGAAAGTCGCAGCGAACCGCCCGCGACCCATGCCGAACTCGAAGGCTTTTTCCTGCAACTGGCGGACACTCTGGATGCGATCGATTTCCACAAGGGCCGGACACCGGAGACGGCGATGGGCAAGTTCCGTCGACTGTTCCTGCGCGCGGAGCTGGACGCCCGCGATGTCCGGCTTTTGCGGGGCATGCTGGCCGATGCCAAGCGCATGGCCGACATCGCCGACGGCCGCATCGCGCCGCCGCAGCGGACCTGATGCGCGTTGCGTTGCCGGCTGCGAACCGCCGGCCATCGCCGCCATGAGCGGCCATTCCACCGCCTTCCAGCGCCCCACGGAGCGCGCACCTTGAGCCGTCCGTCCGCGTCTTCCGGGGTGCTTCTGGCGGCGCTGTTCGCGCTCATCGGACTGTTGCCCGTTACGGCATCGGCTGACGACCAGCGTCACATTCTGGTCCTGGGGCGCATCAGCGACGATCCCAAAAGCCATTACGAGCAGCTCAAGCCGCTGCTGGATTACGTCGTTCCGCGGATGGCCGGCGTGGGGATCCGCGAGGGACGCGTGCTGATGGCCCGCGATGCACAGCAGATGGCCAGTTACCTGCGCCGCGGCCAGGTCGACTGGGTCACCGAGACCGCCGGCACCGCCATGCTCCTGCAGGAGCGCGGCAACGCCCAGCCGCTGCTGGTGACCGAGCGCGACGGGGTCAGCCGCTACCGCACCGTGTTCTTCGTCCGCCGCGACAGCGGTCTGGATGCGCTGGAGGACCTGCGCGGGCGCAGCGTCGCGTTCCAGAACAACGCCTCCACCAGCGCCTATTTCGTTCCGGCGATCACGCTGCTGCGCAGGAACATGTCGCTCAGCCTGCTGCTGTCGCCGATGGACAAGCCTTCCGGCGGCACGGTCGGCTATGTCTTCGCGCGCTCCGAGCTGAACATCGGCGCATGGGTCCACAAGCGCCTGGTCGATGCCGGGGCGATGAGCGACCTCGACTGGAACAACGCCGCGCGGCTGCCGGCCTCGTATCGCAAGGATCTGGAAGTGATCCACATGACCGACCCGGTGCCGCGCGCGCTGGAAATGGTGCGCGGGGATCTGGATCCGAAGGTGCAGGCGCGACTGCGCGAGGTACTGATCGAGGCGGCCGGCGATCCGCTCGCCCGCGAAGCGCTGCAGCATTTTTTCCACACCACGCGTTTCATGCCGATCGACGGCGAAACCCGGCAGGTGCTGGATCGACTGCGCGGCGGGGTGGTGCAGGTGAGGGCCGCGGTCGAATGAGGCGCGCGGCATGACATTCTTCGACGGCCTGCATGCCAAGTTCATGGCGGTGATCGGCTTCGCCATGGTGGTGATGCTGGCGGTGGTGGTGCTGATCTGGCAGCGCCAGACCGCGACCCAGGAAGAAGTGCTGCAGCTGAGCCAGGACGCCACCCGCACGCTGGTCTACGACCGTCTGCGCGAGCGCGGCGAGGCCCAGGTGTCGCAGGCGGCGGACATGCTGGTGAATCCGGCGTATTACTTCGATCTGGACGCCATCGGCGCGACCACCCGCAGCATCCTCAACCAGACCGACGTGAGCTACGTGCTGGTCTACGACGCCAAGGGCAGCATCGTCCACGACGGCTCCGGCGACATCCCCACCTTCGGTCAGCAGATGTCCGATCCGCTGGCGCGGCAGATCGTCGCTGCCGAGGGCCTGCAGGTGTTGAGTACCGACTCGGTGATGGATATCTCCGCGCCGATCCGGCTCGGCGACCAGCGCTTCGGCGGCGTTCGCATCGGCTACTCGCTGGGCAAGATCCGCGCCGAGGAAGCGCACGTCAATCGCGAGATCACCGAGCGCCTGCGCGAACTGGGCAGACGCCATCTGGCCTGGATCGGCCTGCTGTTGCTGATGCTGGTGTCGCTGGCGGTACTGGTGGGCCTGCTGCTGCAGCGCGCGCTGGTGCGCCCGATCCGCCAGCTTTCGGATGCCGCGCGCGAGATCGAGGCCGGCAATTTCAATACCGTGCTGCCGATCAACGGCCGCAAGGACGAGGTCGGCACGCTGGTGCGCGCGTTCTCGCGGATGGCCGACAGCATCGCGCGCCACGACCGCGACATGCGGCGCATGGCCTATACCGATTCGCTGACCGGTCTGGCCAATCGCCTGGCGTTCCGCGAGACCCTCGATCACCGCCTGATGCAGCTGCGAGGCGTCGGCCGCCAGCTCGCGCTGCTGTTCGCGGACATCGACGATTTCAAGCGCGTCAACGACACCCTCGGCCATGACGTCGGCGACGAAGTGCTGATCCAGTTCGCCAACCGCATCCGCGAGTCGGTGGAACGGATCGGCGGCGACTCCAGCGAGCTCGCGCGTTTCGGCGGCGACGAATTCGTCATCCTGCTCTACGGAGAGAACGAACAGACCGACGTCCGCGCCAGCGCCGCGCATCTGGCCGAAACCCTGGTCGCCGAATTGAGCCGGCCGATCGTGGTCCAGGACCGCCAGGTCTTCCTTGGCACGTCGATCGGCGTCACCCTGTTCCCGGAAGACGCGTCCGGCGCGACCATGCTGATGAAGAACGGCGACATCGCGATGTACCAGGCGAAGGTCGCAGGCAAGAACGGCTATCGCTTCTACAGCCGCGCCATGGACCAGGCGGTGACCCGCAGGGTCCGCATCGAACAGGACCTGCGCGGCGCCTGGGAGCGCGGCGAGTTGAGTCTGGTCTATCAGCCGATCTATCGCGTTTCCGACAAGACGCTGCTCGGCGCCGAAGCGCTGCTGCGCTGGCAGCATCCGGTGCACGGGCAGGTCGCGCCCTCGGTGTTCATCGATGTCGCCGAGCAGAGCGGCCTGATCGAGACCATCGGCCCGGCGGTGATCCGCGCCGCCTGCAAGGACGCCGTGCGCTGGCGTCGCGAAGGCGGCGATGAGCTGTTCGTGTCGGTCAACGTGTCCGCGCGTCAGCTGCGCAGCGGCGATTTCCGCGAACACGTGATGTCGGCGCTGGCCGACAGCGGTCTGCCGCCGCGCTCGATGCATATCGAACTGACCGAAACCGCGGTGCTGGCCGACGAGGAACAGGCGCGGCAGATCCTGGCTGGCCTGCGCGATCTGGGCATCAAGATCTGGCTCGACGATTTCGGCACCGGGTTCTCCGGGCTGAGCCATCTGCGCCGGGTGCCGGTGGACGGCGTCAAGATCGACCGCAGTTTCATCGCCGACGTGATGCGCGACCCCGACGACCTGGCGCTGACCACGGCGATCATCGCGATGGCGCATTCGCTGGGCATGACCGTGGTGGCCGAGGGCGTGGAGAAGGAAGGGCAATGCGACCTGCTGCGCGCGCGCGGCTGCGATCTGGCCCAGGGCTACTGGCTGGGCCACCCGATGAACATGCGCGAGTTCACCACGCTGGTGGGTTGATCGCAGACCTGCGCAGACCATGGCGTAGGCCGGGCTGAGCGGAGCGAAGCCCAGCGTCCAGGAAAGCTCCGATTCGCAGTCGGCCTGCCGTTGGCGCTGCTGGGCTTCGCTGCGCTCAGCCCAGCCTACCGAGTTCAGCTCAGCTTGCGGCGCTGCTGCAAATACGTATCGGTCAACCCAGAGTCGCGACCCACGCCCACAGCATCGCCGCCAGATTGCCGGACACCGCGCCGAAGACGTAGATCGCGACCACGCCGGCCACCCAGGCGAGCAGCATCACCGCGCCGTCGCGTTCCAGCAGCGCCAGGGCGTAGATCAGCAGCAGACCGGCGAACATGAAATTGGTGAACGGAATCGGCAGCGCCAGCAGCACGCCCAGCAGGACGAGCTGCAGGCCGGTGAACACCGTCGCCACCGGGTGATCGATCATCGCGGTCATCCGCGGCCGCACCAGTTTTTCCAGCCCGCGCAGCCAGCGGTCGCCGGCGCGATCGAAGCGGATCAGGGTGCTGCGCTGCGGGCCGCGGCGGGCGACGAACTCCGGCAGCCAGGGTTTGCGCAGCAGGATCAGCAGATGCAGCCCGACCAGCACCACCAGCGGGCCGCTGAGCGCACCGGCCACGCCGGGGATCGGGATGAACGCGGGAATGGTGGAAATGAACAGCAACACCCCGAAGGTGCTGCGCCCGAGCCCGCCGATCAGATCGCGCAGCGCCAGATGATCGTCCGGGTCGCCGTCGCACAGTGTGTCGAGTACCGCGCGCATGCCGTGGGGCACGACCTCGTCTTCAGGGGGCTGCGGCTCAGTCGTCATCGTCCACAACCGTACTCTCGATCCGTGTGAGCAGGAGTTTGTCGATGCGCGGTCCGTCGAGATCGACGACTTCGATCCTCCAGCCCGACCATTCGAAGTATTCGGCGGTATTCGGAATCCGTCCGAAGTGCGCGATCGCCATGCCGGCGGCGGTGTGATAGTCGTGATCGTCGAGGTGCGGCAGGCGCTGGCCGATGAGTTCGCGCAGCTCGTCCACCGGCAGCGAGCCGTCCACCAGCAGCGTACCGTCCGCGCGCTCGACCACCAGCGCGCGCGAATCCGGCGTCTCGCCCGACTGCAGCCGGCCCAGCACCGCACCCATCAGGTCGTTGACGGTGACCATGCCGGTGATCTCGCCGTACTCGTCCACCACCAGCGCCAGCGACTGCTGCTCTTCGCGGAAGATTTCCAGCAGTTTCAACGCATGCGTGGATTCGGACACGAACAGCGCCGGACGCAGGGTCGCGAACAGGTCGGGCTGGGTTTCCTGCAGCCGGTCGAGCAGCGATTTCACCTCCAGCAGCCCCAGCACTTCGGTGTCGCTGCCGCGGTAGACCGGGTAGCGCGAATAGGGGGTCTCGCGCATCTCGGCGAGGTTTTCGTGGAAGGTGGCGTTGGCGTCCAGCCAGACGATCCGCATCCGCGGAGTCATGATGCTTTCGACCGTGCGGTCGCCCAGGCGCATCACCCGCTGCATCATGTTGCGTTCGTCGTCGTCGATGATGCCCTGCTCGTGGCCTTCGCTCACCAGCATGTGGATCTCTTCCTCGGTGATCGCGTTGCGGGCGTCGTCGCGGATGCCCAGCAGGCGCAGCACACCGCGGTTGATCGCGCCGAGGGTGCGTACCAAAGGCTTGGCGAAGCGCGAGAGCAGGTCCAGCGGAATCGCGACCTTGCTGGCGATGATCTCCGGATTGGTCAATGCCAGCCGTTTCGGCACCAGTTCGCCGAAGATCACCGAGCTCGCGGTGATCAGCGTAACCGCGGTGCCGATGCCGACCGAGCGGGCGTATTCCTGCAGGCTCGGGATCAGGTCGCCGAACCAGCTCGCGACCGCCAGCCCGATGGCTTCGCCGCCGAACACGCCGGTCAGCACGCCGATGGAGGTGATGCCGACCTGCACCGTGGACAGCAGGTTGTCGGGATGCTCGGCCAGCGCCAGCGCCTTGCGCGCGCCACGGCTGTGCTCGGCCATCTGCTTCAGTCGGGTCTTGCGCGAGGTCATCAGCGCCATTTCGGACAGCGCAAAAAAACCGTTCAGCAGGATAAGGGCGGCGACCACCGACAACTCAAGCACGGCGCAGCCCTCCCGATCGGGGGCTCGCCGCGCGGGCTGCGAGGCGAATTCGACGGCGTTCCGGGGGCTCCGGCGTCGGGCGGGGCATCGGGGGAAGGGTCACAGGGGCTGGCATCGGGGGGTCGGCGGATGATAGCAGGCGGCCATGACCGTCCCGGGCGGGCGGCGGCGGCCGTGTTCAGGTCGGGCCGAAACAGGGCGACGGCCCACGATGTCGGATTGATGACATTGAAGTGTCGATGGAATGACATTCGGAGGGTGAGTGTCATCTTTGCGTCACAATTCGTACTTACGCTGTTCACATCACTGTCATCTAGGCGCCCGCCCATGTTTTCCCTGCAAACGATCTTCGGCTCCGGCCAGCAGTTCTACGATCTGCTCGACGAGGCCGCCGCGGCCGCCCTCGCCAGCACCAGCGCGCTGCACGTCATGATGAAAGCCACCGAGCGCCAGCCGGCCCTGGACCCCTTCAAGCTGGCGCGCCAGCGCGAGCGCGCCGCCTCCGAGAAGATCGGCAAGGCGTTGGTCGACAGCTTCATCACCCCGATCGAACGTGAGGACATCGAGGCGCTGGGCTCCGCCCTCTACCGCATCCCCAAGCAGGTCGAGAAGTTCGCCGACCGCTATTCGCTGGCGGTCCGTCATCTGGAAGACATCGACTTCGCGCCCCGCGCGGCGATGCTGGAACAGGCCGCCAACGTGGTGGTGGAGATGGTCAAGGAGCTGCGCCATCTCGATATCGACCGCATGACCGCGCTCAACGAGAAGCTGCGCGCGATCGAGAACGAGGCCGACCGGCTGATGCTGGAGCTCTACCGCGACATCTATTCGGGCAAGCTCGACAACCTGCAGATGTTCCTGCTCAAGGAATTCTTCGAGATCCTGGAAAAGGCGATCGACCGCTGCCGCGAAGCCGGCGTGGTCGCCTACCAGATCGTCCTCAAGAACAGCTGAGACGGCCCCCGTGCTTACTCTCGTCCTGCTCGTCATCCTGGCCGCGTACATTTTCGAATTCATCAACGGCTTCCACGACACCGCCAACTCCATCGCCACGGTCGTCGCCACCAAAGTGCTCTCGCCCGGACAGGCGGTGATGCTGGCCGCCTTCATGAACCTGATCGGCGCGCTGACCGGCACGGCGGTGGCCAAGACCATCGCTTCCGGATTGATCGACACCGAAGTGGTGCAGGTGACCTCCCAGGTGATCCTGTGCGCGCTGATGGGCGGCATCATCTGGAACCTGATCACCTGGTGGAAAGGCTTGCCGTCCTCGTCTTCGCACGCGCTGATCGGCGGCCTGTGCGGCGCTGCCCTGGCCGCAGCGCACAACGACTGGGGCGCGCTGATCTGGTCGCAGGCGGCCGGCGACTGGACCCAGAACAAGGGCCTGCTGTGGAAGGTGGTGCTGCCGATGATCACCTCGCCGATCGCGGGCTTCCTACTCGGCATCGTGGTGATGGTGGCGCTATGGGGGCTGATCGTGCTGTTGGCGCGCATGGGCGGCTGGATGGGACGGATGGCGCGCCCGCACTTCGTCAACAGATTCTTCGGCAAGGCGCAGATCTTCTCTGCGGCGTACATGGGGTATGCGCACGGGCATAACGATGCGCAGAAGACCATGGGCATCATCGCGTTGACGCTGTTCGGCGCCGAAGCCAGCGGTACGCTCGACGATCTGCCGGGTTGGCTGGCGTTCCTGCACCCGGGGCCCGCCGGCGAGCAGGACATCGCCATGTGGATCGTCATCAGCTGCGCCATCGTGATGGCGCTCGGTACCGCATCGGGTGGCTGGAAGATCATCAAGACGCTGGGTCACAAGATGGTGAAACTGCATCCGATCGACGGGTTCGCCGCCGAAACCAGCTCGGCCACGGTGCTGACGGTGGCAGCGCATTTCGGCATGCCGGTGTCCACCACGCACAGCATCTCCACCGCGATCATGGGCGTGGGCTTCGCCAAGAACCCGCGTGCGCTGAAGTTCACCGTGATCGAACGCATCCTGTGGGCGTGGGTGTTGACCATTCCCGCGGCGGGCGGTATCGCTTACGGCCTGCTGCGTCTGCTCGAGGCGCTGGGCTGGGCGTGATGCGCTGATCCGCAATCGATGTTTCAGGAACGCAGAAGCCCCGGCGAAAACCGGGGCTTCTGCGTTCCTGTGTCTTGTAGAGCGGACTTCAGTCCGCTGATCTTTCCAGAAAAACAGCGGACTGAAGTCCGCTCTACAGTCCGCTCTACGGGATGCGGGTACGGCGGTTGCTTACAACAGATCGCCGCCTGCGGACAGCGCGCGTTCCAGTTGATCGCCCATGCCGCCGATTTCGAGGATCAGGCGATCGACTTCGCTCGGGCCGAGGCTTTCGTAGGGACGATTCTCGCACAACTGCAGGTACGGCACCTGATCGAGTTCGCCGATGGCGAGATAGCCGACGCGGCTTTCCCAGTTGAACGCCAGCGCGCGACGGCAGTCGATGCCGGTGGTCGGCGCGATCACGGTGCTGAAGCGCAGATAGGTGCGGCCGTCGTCGTCCTCCAGTTCGGAGAGGAAGATCGCCTGATGACGGCGGCCCTGTTCGAGCGACAGTTCGACGCAGAGCACGTAAGGCTCCTGCATCGTGATCCGGAAGTCGCCGGAAGCGAGGTGGCTGCGGATCTGTTCGAAGTTTTGCATGGGGAACCCGGGGGATAGCGTTGCATTATGCTACCCCCCAATGAACGCACTGTCTGCCGCCGACCGCATCCTCGCCGCGATCCGCGCGATTCCGCGCGGCGAAACCGCGGCTTACGGCGTGGTGGCGCAGCGAGCGGGCCTGCCCGGACGCGCGCGCATGGTCGCGCGGCTGCTGTCGCAGAACGACGATTCGACGTTGCCGTGGCATCGCGTGCTGCGCGCAGACGGCCGCAGCGCGTTCCCGCCGGGTACGCCGCATCATCGCGAACAGCTCGACCGCCTGCGTCGCGAAGGCGTGCGCGTCGACGACCACGGCCGCGTGCGCCCGGCGAAGCGCGCGAAATCGGTGGACGAGGAAGTCTGGGGATAGTCGATGGCTGGCGGCGGGGTTGCGCGGACGTCAAACCGGACCGGAAGACGCCCTGCGGAACCACGCCGCGATGCTCAGCCGTTCGCGCATCGCCGGCAATACTTCGTGCTCGAGTTCGCTGAGGAAGCAGATGCTGCCGCCGACGGGACGCACGTCGATGCTTCCGGCACCGATGTCTTCGTCGCTGCGATACAGCCGCAGCGCGCCGCCGTCGTCCAGGCCCCAGTCGGTGTTGAGGTAGGTCACCCACGAAACCACGCGCGCGTCGTTGTCGCGGAAGCGGTCGCGGTGGCGGGCGTAACCACCGCCGGGCGGATACGCGGCGTAATGCGCCTCGCATTCGACCAGACCGAGAAACAGGCTTCGATTGAGCATCGTACGGACAACGTCGAGACGCGCGAGGAATTCGCGTGCCGGCGCGCCGCAGCGAGGATCGTCCAGCCAGCGCGTGGCATCGGCGCGGATGTCGTTGCGTAACGCACGACCGTCGCTGCGGCCCACCGCGGCCGGGGACAGGTCGCCCGTTGCGTGCAATCGGATCAGGTCTTCGCGCAGCGCGTCGTGCAGGCCCGCATCGGGCCAGCCTGCGATCCAGCAGGCGCCTGCATCGCGCAAGGCATCGCCCAGCATGGACGGGGCGCGCCAAAAATCGTCGCCGGAGAGGGTGGGAAGCGCGGACATGCCGGTATCATAGTCGCCGCATAGAGCGCTCGATGATTGCGGCGCTCGATGATTCCGGCTTCTTTCCCCCCAAGGATCACGGATGTTCTCCAAGCTGCCCCCGGTCACGAAGGCGCTGCTGCTCGCCAACGTGCTGATTTTCCTGCTGCAGCAGGTGCTGCCCGACGCGTATCTCGCGCCGCTGCGGCTGTGGCCGTTCGATCTGGGCCGCGATCTGTTGTCGCCGTCGTCGTCGTTCATGCCCTGGCAGTTGCTCACTCATGCGTTCATGCACGGCGATCTGCTGCATATCGCGATGAACATGATCTGCCTGTTGATGTTCGGCGCCGAGCTCGAGTCGTACTGGGGCAGTCGTCGTTATCTGATCTTCTACGCCTTCTGCACCTTGGGCGCCGGACTCTGCCAGGTTGCGGTCGCCACGTTGATGGTGAGTCAGGGGGCCGGGGCGTATTCGACGCTGGGCGCGTCCGGCGGCGTGTTCGGTCTGCTGATCGGTTACGGGATGTTGTTTCCGGACCGCCGCATCGGCCTGCTGTTCCTGCCGGTGTTGCTGAAGGCGCGGACGCTGGTGATCATCTTCGCCGTCGCGCAGGTGGCGCTGGGTTTCAGCGGCCTGAACACCGGGGTGGCCCATTTCGCGCACCTGGGCGGCATGCTGTTCGGCTGGCTGCTGATCCGCTGGTGGCGACGTCCGAGGCCGCCCATGGCGCCGCCGCCGCCGAAGAAGCGGCCCTCGCATCTGCGCGTGGTGAAATGAAGCGGCTCGCCGCATTTCCGGCGCGCAGACCCGGCGGCCCGGCGGCATCCGCTGAACGGGCGTCGGCGCTGTGGTTCAGGCGCTGTGTTATGGTCCCGGCTCGACGCCCGCAGACGGGGACGGCAGGATGAAGAGTCGCGCATGAAGTGGGATGTTTTCACCGTACTGGAGCAAGTGCTGATCCTGCTGACGATCGGTAGCCAGGTGTGGATCGCGATCAACGTGATCATGAAATCGCAGGGCGCCGAACAATACGTCCGGATCATGTCGTTTTCGACCGGTTTCCTTGCATTCCTGATCACCCGCGCGCTCGGCGTGACCTTCGCCGACCTGATGCTGGCGACCCATTCCAGCGACAGCTCGTTCGCCATTCTGGTGATCGGTGCGGTATTCCCGTTCCTGGTGGGCGTGCTGATTTCCGAGGGCACGATCTTCGCCCTCCGGCTGGGGATGCCGGTCCCGATCCGCATGCTGCTGATGGTCGCGGCCTTCACGCTGTCGCAGGCGGCGTACACCAATTACATCGCGCTGGCGTCGCAGGTCACCACGCTGGACAAGGCCTTCATTCCGAATCTGTCGTACGCGATCGCGGTCGGTCTGTGGTTGACGTTCCGTTATCGCGACATGGGGCCGACGGCCGACGCGGCCGGGAAGGGCAAATAGGCCCGATAAACAGGCCCTATAACCAGGCCGGATCAGGCAGAGTCGGCCGAAGCGTCTCCGTTCACGCATACCGGCCCGCAAGTAGAAACGCCGACCTCTTCAGGTCGGCGTTTTTCGTCAGGCGCGATGCGCTGCCTGGGCAGGCATGCTTGCCGCGAGCATGCTTACCACCAGCCCCACCACGGCCACGGGCTCGGCCGCGTCACCACGTCCACGTGCTCGCGCACCGGCCACAGATAGACCACGTCTGCCTCCACCCGCGGGAAGCGGTAGTCGTATTCGCCGATCTTGCGGGTTTCGTAGCCGTCGATGCGGCCGGTGAAGGTGACTTCGCGGGTATCGGTGAACAGCGCCGGATCGTAGAAGCCGGTCCGGCAGGCGATGAAGCGGCCGCGGGTGTTGTCGGCGGCCCAGTACGGGCGGCCCTGGCTGTCGAGTTCGGTGGACAGCATTTCGAAGCAGGTGCGGTCGGCCAGCGGTTCGGTCCGGACGATGCGGCCGCCCCATCGCACCACGCTGCCGGTGCTTTCCTGCTGGGCCGCCAGATGCGGTGTGATCGCGGCGAATTCGCCGCGCAGGGGTTTGGCCGAGGTGACGCAGCCGGCGAGGGCGGTGACCAAGGCGGCAACGACGAGCGTGCGTGCGTGGTGGATGCGTGGGTATTGCATGCGTGGATACATGGGAGTCTCCGGAATGTTCAGGGTCGGTGCCTGCGCAGTTCGCGGATCAGTCCTTCCGCGCTTGCGATGCCGCCATGGTCGCGAGCGTACCGCCAATCGACGAAACGTGCGCTGAGCTCGATCAAAGTCTGCGCCCCGGGGCGGCCTTCGAGCACCCGTCCGACCCAGACCGCGACCGGTTCGTGCGGTTCGCGGCCCAGTCCCAGCCGGCGGTAGCGGCGTTCCAGCCGCCGCCAGGCGCGCAGCACCGGGTCTTTCTCGCGTTCCTGCCGGGTGGCGAGCCAGAACATCCCGCCCAGCGCCAGCATGGTGGCGATCACGAACAACTGGATCAGGCGGGAGGAATCGAGATCGGGCACGCCGAAGGATTCCAGCAGCCGGCGCTGGCGCGCGGCGCTGTAGCCCAGCACGAAATCGTTCCAGCTGCGGCGCATCCAGTCGCCGACATCGAACACCGGGCCGAGCCCGGCGAAGCCGCCCAGCGCGCCGGGCCTGCGATCGGCGATGGTGTCGTAGATGCGTTCGGGCGCGACCGCAGCGGTGGGGTCCACGCGCACCCAGCCGCGGCCCTGCAGCCAGACTTCTGCCCAGGCATGGGCGTCGGACCGGCGTACCAGCCAGTAATCGCCGACCGGGTTGCGATAGCCGCCGGTGTAGCCGGTGACCACCCGCGCCGGGATGCCGGCCGAACGCATCAGGAACACGAACGCGCCGCTGTAGTGTTCGCAGAACCCGGCTTTTTCGTCGAACAGGAACTCGTCGACCGTGTGGCGGCCGAGCAGCGGGGTGTCGAGGGTGTAGGCGAATTCGGCGCTGATCCAGGCGATCGCGCGTTTGACGATGGCGTTGTCGCTGGCCGCGCTGGACGGCCCGGCTTCGCGCCGCCAGGTGGCGGCCAAGGCCCGCGTGCGCGGGTTGTAGCCGGCGGGCAGTCGCAGGGCGAGCCTGCGCAGGGCCGGGTGCAGATCGGTTTCGAGGGTCGCCTGCGGCGACGAGCGCATCCGCCAGCGGGTGATGCCGTTGAGCTGGGCATCGCTGCGCAGGCTGAAATCCCTGCCCATTCGGCTGCCCGGCGGCGCGGCCAGCGGCATTTCCAGCGCCACCAGTTGATTGCGTTCGGTCGGTTCGATCTCGAGTTCGTAGTCGTAGCGTTTCGGCCCCGGCACCGCCTGCGCGCTGCCCATCGCGCGCGACCATTCCACGGCGGTCCAACTGCGGCCGTCGAAGTCCCACAGCACCGGCCCGCGCCAGTACATCTGCGTTTGCGGCGGCGCTTCGCCGATGAAAGTCGCGCGCAGCGCGGGGCTGTCGTCCGCGACCATGTCGATCCAGTCGCCCGGCGTCATCCGGTCGGACAGACCCGGGCGGCTCAGCGCACGCTCGGGCACGCCCCACAGCGGCGCCCCGAAGCGCGGGAACAGCCAGAACACCACCATCGCCAAGGGCAGACCGATGGCGATCATCCGCAGCACCGCGGCGAAGCGCCGCCACGGCCGGCCGGGAGGTGCGGTTTCGCCCACTTCCACTTCCGACAGTTTCAGCAACGACGCCAGCACCGCGATCGCGGCGATCAGCCCCAGCGTCAGCGACCGCGGCCCTTGGTCGAGCAGGAAGGTCGCGAACGGCGCGAACAGCGCGAAGCCGAGCAGGCTGCGGGCATCGCGCAGCGAGCGCATTTCCACCGGCTTCAGCGCCAGCATCGTCGCCAGCAGCGCGCAGCCGGTATCGCGACCGAAGCGGAAGTCGTAGAGCGTCATCACCGAGCCGATCAGGGCGACGATGAGGATCAGCCGCAGCCAAGTGGGCGCACGGCCTTCGCGCGCCAGCATCGGCACCGCGATGGCGACGGCACCGATGCCCAGCGCCAGCATCGGCGGCACCTGCAGCAGTAGCGGCAGCAGACAGGCGGCCGCTGCGACCAGCGTCCAGCGCCGGGCGGTGGGTTCGAGGGTTTCGGCCCGTTGCCCGCCATTGCGCATGAGCGGCTGACCGGAGATGGTCGAGACAGCGGCCTGCGACATCGGTTACCCCTTCCCGTTACGCGAGGGGGCGGGAGATGCTGCCGGCATCAGCGCCAGCGCCTTCAGGCAGGCATGGCGGTGCAGCGCGCCCTGCGCCGGACCCAGCGGCGGTTGCCCCGGCAGCAGCAGCCGATAGCGGCGACCATCGCGCTCCGCTTCGTCCACCCAGCGCGCGAGCCGGCGGATGCGGTGTTCGTAGGGCAGGGTGGCGAGCGGGCGCCAGTCCAGATCGATGTCGGCGCCCAGCGGCTGTTCGTATTCGCGCACCAGCAGTTCGTTGCGTCGCGCCGACGGTTTCCAGGCGATGGCCCGGCGCGAATCGCCGCGACGGTAGCTGCGCAGATGGTGGACGTCGTCGCCGGCGGGATGCAGCCGAGCGATGGCGCGGTCGCCGCCGCCTTCGGGCAGCGGCGGTCCGTTCGCTTCGGGCGCCGGGTAGACCAATAGCGGCCGTTCCGGCCAGACGTAGCTCCACGCCACCACCAGCCCGAGCGGCCGCGTGGTCGAGATGCGCAGGCGTTCGGGTTCCAGCCAGCCGCGATGTTCGGTGGGCAGTTCGATCACCGCTTCGCCGGCGCCCTGATGCAGCGACAGGAACGCGGTGTGTTCGCCCCATGCGATGCGCAGCCCGCGGCGTTCGCGGCCGGGTTCGGCGCGGGCATGCAGGCGCAATTGCAGCGGCTTGCCGGCGCTGACCGGTTCGGCGCCGATCGAGGTGATGCTGAGCGCCGACAGCTGCAGATGCGCGGCGAATAGACCGGTGTGCGCGGCGCCGCCCAGCAGCAGCGCGAGCAGCAGCGCGGGATTGTTGTTGTAGTTCAGCGCGCCCAGCAGCATCGCTGCCAGCAGCGTCGCGAAGAACAGGCCGAAACCGGTCGGCAGCACGTAGATGCGACGACGGTCGAAGGTCACCGGCAGCGTTTCGGGCGCGCGCGGCTTGATCCACTTCGACGCGCGGCGTTCGATCCACCGACGCAGCCCGGTACCCGATTCACTCATCGCGACTCACTCATGCCGATGCACTCATGCCGAATCACTCATCGACGCTCAATCCACCGCCACCGCATGCAGGATCGATTTCGCCAATGCGGTGCCATCGCCGCCGTCGGCATCGGCCACCAGCCGATGTGCTGCCACCGCGATGAACAACGTCTGCACATCGTCCGGCAGCGCGTGCGCGCGGCCGAGCAGCAGCGCATGCGCGCGCGCCGCACGCAACAGCGCCAGTCCCGCGCGCGGCGACAGGCCGACGCGCACGCCGGGGTGATGACGGCTGCGCGCCATCAGTCTCTGCACATAGGCGATCAGCGCCTCGCTGGCGTGGACCTCGCTCACCGCGCGACGCAGTGCGCGCACGTCGTCGCCGCTCAGCACCGCTTCGCTGCGCGCGATCAGGTCGCGGCGGTCGCTGCCGGCGAGCAACGCGCGTTCGGCGTCTTCCGGCGGATAGCCCAGATGCAGCCGCAGCAGGAAGCGGTCCAACTGCGAATCCGGCAGCGGGTAGGTGCCGGACAGATCGACCGGATTCTGGGTCGCGATCACGAAGAACGGATCGGGCAGCGGATGGGTGACGCCGTCGACCGTCACCTGATGCTCGGCCATCGCTTCGAGCAATGCGCTCTGCGTGCGCGGCGGCGCGCGGTTGATTTCGTCCGCCAGCAGCACCTGCGCGAAGACCGGGCCGGGATGGAACTGGAAACTCCGCGCCTGCGCGTCGAACACCGACACGCCGACGATGTCCGACGGCAGCAGATCCGAGGTGAACTGCACGCGCTGGAAGCCAAGACCGAGGCTGGCCGCCAGTGCATGCGCCAGCGTGGTCTTGCCCAGCCCGGGAAGGTCCTCGATCAGCACATGGCCGTCGGAGAGCAGGGCGACGAAGGCCAGACGCACTTCCTGCGGCTTGCCCAACACCAGTTGATTGACCTGCGCCTGGGCGCGTTTGAGGGCGTCGATCTGCGCGTCGTTTAGCATGTACGGGGTTCGAGAGCGGGCGTCACGGGATTCTCCGAAGGCGTTGCGAGCATTTTCCGGCAGTGTAACGAGACTACGCATTGAAACAGCAGACGGATTCGGCGAAACGAACGTTCATCGCGCTCTGGGCGGCGGCGACGCTGGTCAAGTGCGTGCTCGCCGTGCGCCTGCCGCTGTTCGTGGATGAAGCGTTCTACTGGCAGGAAGGCCGCCATCTTGCGTGGGCGTATTCGGATCTGCCCGGACTCACCGCATGGTTGACGCGATCGGGCGTCGAGATCGGCGGTCACAGCGCATTGGGTCTGCGCTGGCCGTTCCTGTCGATCGCGGCGCTGTTGCCGTGGTGGATCGTCGCCATCGCGCGGCGCGAAGCCGGACCGGCGCATGCGTGGCATGCCGGCATGCTGGCGGTGCTGCTGCCGCTGCTCGGCACGCTCGGCGTGCTGGCGCTGCCGGATGTGCCGCTGGCCTTGGCGACGGTGCTGTGTCTGGATGCGGGCAGTCGGCTGATGCGTGGCACGACCTGGACGGCGATCGCGCTGCTCGCGGCGGGACTGATCATCGGCGGGCTCACGCATTACCGCTTCATCGCGGTGATCGGCGTCGGTTTCGTGGCGATGCTGATGTTGCCCGAGGGCCGCCGCGCGCTGCGCGACATGCGGGTGTGGCTGGCGGTGGCGCTGGGCGCGCTGGCATGGCTACCGCTGCTGCTGTGGAACCTCGACAACGCCGATGCCGGGCTGCGTTTCCAACTCGTGGAGCGCCATCCCTGGGCGTTCCATCCCGATGGCCTGCTGTTCATCGCAGTGCAGGCGCTTGTAGTCACGCCGCTGCTGCTGTTCGCGATGCTGCGCGCCGGCATCGCGCAGCGCAGCGCGGATTCTGCGGCCGGCGTGCGTTATCTGGCGTGGTCGGGATTGCTGGTGCTGTCCGGCTTTTTCGCGCTGGGTTTTTTCGCCGACAGCGAGCGCGTGAGTTTTCACTGGCCGCTGCCGGCCTATCTCGCACTGCTGCCGCTGACGCCGCTGGTGCTGTCGCGATGGTCGAAAGCGTGGCGCCGCGCCGCATGGACGCTGGCGGCAGCGGGTCTCTTCGCCGGCCTCGGCTACTACGCCGCGGTGTCGTCGCCGGCCGTGCGCGAACGCAGCGCGGCCAGCAAGTGGTATCCCTCGAATTTCGCCGGCTGGAACGAGCTGGCGAACGAAGTCGACGCGATGCGTGCGCGGATGCCGGCCGGCACGCGCCTGCTTGCCGACAACTTCAAGATCGGCGCCGAGCTGGGATTCGCGCTGGACGATCCAGGCATCAGGGTGCTCGATCATCCGTTGAATCATCACCACGGCCGCGCGCCGCAGCTCCGGCTCTGGGGGCTGCAGCGCGACGGACGCCTCGTGACCGCCGATGGCCCGATGTTGCTGGTGGTCGGCGCGACCGATGTCAGCTATCGCGAGCTGCTGCAGCGCTACCACGATCTGTGCGCGATGGTCGGGCCGCTGCCTCCGCCGAAAGTGTTGAACATCGATCGCGGCCGCCAGCGCTTCCTGCTGTTCGCGCTGTCGCCGGACGCCGCCGATAGCGCATGCGTCGCGCCGGCGATGGCGTGGGTCGACGTCCCCGCCGGAGGCGATATGGTCGATCGCCGGTTCCCGGTACAGGGTTGGGCATTCAAGGACGGCGTGGGACTGGCGCGCGTCGAGGTGGTGATCGACGGCGAACCTGTCGCTGACGCGCAGTACGGCCTGGCGCGTCCCGAAGTCGCAGGCTTCTGGGCGAAGTGGCGCGACGGCGGCTCCACCGATCCGCAGCAGCCGAAGGTCGGTTTTCGCGCCGAGGTCGATCTGGGCGAGCGCCCGCCCGGAACCTATTGGCTGGGCCTGCGGTTGCATGGCCGCGACGGCAGCGTCGAAGACTGGCCGGAGCAGGTCGTGCGAGTGAGGTAACGCATTTCTTTTTTTCGTAGAGCGGCTTTCAAGCCGCTGCTTTTCTGCAGATGGCGCAGCGGACTGAAGTCCGCTCTACATCGAGGCATCACGTCAAGGCACTACGAACCCCGCCTCCCGCAACAGCCGCGCCGTGGCGATCAGCGGCAGCCCGATCAGCGCCGTCGGATCGCGATTGTCGATCGCCTCGAACAGCGCGATGCCCAGTCCTTCGCATTTGAAGCTGCCGGCGCAGTCCAGTGGCTGCTCGCGGGCGATGTAACGTTCGATCTCGTCGTCGCCCAGCGCGCGGAAGCGGACGGTGGTGACGTCCAGCGCCCGCAGCCGGCGCCCGTCCGGGCCCGCGATGCAGAGCGCGGTCAGGAATCGGACCTCGCGGCTCGACATCGACCGCAGTTGCGCCACTGCGGCGGCATGGCGGCCGGGTTTGCCCAGCGGCCGGCCGTCCAGTTCGGCCACCTGATCGGAACCGATCACCCAGGTGTCGTCGTTGGTCCGGGCAAGCACCGCTTCCGCCTTCGCGATGGCCAGCCGTTCGGCCAGGATCTGAGGTGACTCGTCGGGCAGCGGCGACTCGTCGACCTCGGGCCGGGCGGTGGCGAACGGCAGGCCGAGGCGTTCCAGCAGGGCGCAGCGGTAGGTCGAGGTGGAGGCGAGGATCAGGCTCGGCATGGTCGGCTGGGATTCAACGACAGCCCCGGGTTCAGGGCGCGGCGGCGCGGGCGCGCTCGACCTGGATCAGTTGCTGGTCGATGCGCGCGCGGGCCTGATCGATCGATGCGCGAAGTTCGTCCAGGGTCTGGATCGAGGCGGTCTCGCCGTGCTGCTGCAGCCAGAGCCGCTGGCGCAGCATTTCCTGCAGCGCGGCGCGGACGCTTTCGTCCTCATCGCCGGTGATGGCCTCGATTTCGGCCTTCGCGGTACGCAACCGGGCTTCGAGCGCATCCGCGGCGTCCAACAGGCGGGTGAAGGCCCGCTGCCGCGGGGTGCCGAGGCGGCGGACATACCAAGCCAATGCCAGCGCCGCAACGATGATGGTTGCGGAGAGGATCGTGAAGACAGGAAGTGCGGAACCGGTCACGCGCGCGGGCTCTTGTATGGTCGGACAGTCTGCCCCGGGCCGGGCCGAGGGGCAAATGGCCCGGACTGCAAGGGTCCGGGTTTGACAGTGCGTGGCGCTGTCCTTAACATTCCGCGTCTTATGTCCGCTGAAGTGCCCGAACTATTGGACGCTTGGCGTATGGCGGCAGCCCGGCGCAGTTTCGATGGCCGACTGCCGCTGGCCGCGATGGCCCGCCTCCGCGATCTGCTGGCCGATACCGAGGGTGAAGCGCGCTTCACTCTGGAATTCGGCCATGATGCGTTGCAGGTGCCGTTCGCGGAGCTGCGGGTCGATGCCGAGTTGCCGCTGATCTGTCAGCGCAGTCTGCAGCGGTTCATGCAGCCGGTGACGGTGGCGCAGCGGTTCGCGCTGGTGCGCGGCATCGATGGCGACGAGGAGGATGTCGAAGCCTCGCTGCTGCCGGACTACGAAGTGTTGCAACTGTCCGACGACGGCATGTTGCGGCCCGCGGAACTGGTCGAGGATGAATTGATCCTCGCCGTGCCGCTGGTGCCGACGATGCCGGGCAGCGAATCGGTCGAGCGCGACTGGCCGGTGCCGCCCGAAGAAGAAGCGCGCGCCAATCCGTTCGCGGCGCTGGCTTCGCTGAAGAAAACCTGAGGAATGCGTCGAGACCGCCCGGGCAATACGCCGTCCGGTCCGAACGACTTCCGCGATCCACGAACTTCGCTACATCCACCGAATCATCTACGTTTCAAGCTGGAGCAATCCCATGGCTGTGCAGAAATCCCGCGTCACTCCTTCCCGTCGTGGCCAGCGTCGTTCGCACGATGCCCTGACCGCCAAGCAGCTGGCGACCGACCCGACCTCGGGCGAGGTCCATCTGCGTCACCACATCACCAAGGACGGCTACTATCGCGGCCGTCAGGTGATCGCGCCCAAGGTCAAGGCCGTCGACGAAGAATGATCGTCGCGGCGCCATGATGGCGCCGCGTGAAAGCAGTGCCGGCATCGCCGGTACGCCACAGGGATGCGGCCGAAAGGCCGCGTCCTACTTTTTGAGCCTGGATTTGCCGTTCTGGGGGCCAGGCCCTTCCGCGATCCGGCCGCTGGCGGCCGCGTCGCCGCGACGAGGCAACGGGCCGGCATGACCAATCAAGTTTTCGCGCGTATCGCAGGCACCGGCAGCTACCTGCCGGAGAAGATCCTCACCAACGACGATCTGGCCAAATTCGTCGATACCAGCGATGAATGGATCACCAGCCGCAGCGGCATCCGCCAGCGCCATATCGCCGCCGAAGGCGAAACCACCTGCGACCTGGCGTATCACGCCTCGGTCCGCGCGCTGGAAGCCGCCGGCGTGGACGCCTCCGAGCTCGACCTGATCGTCCTCGGTACCACCACGCCCGACCTGATCTTCCCGTCCACCGCCTGCCTGTTGCAGCACCGCCTGGGCGCGAACGGCTGCGCCGCGTTCGACGTCAACGCCGCCTGCTCCGGCTTCATCTACGCGCTGACCGTGGCCGACAAATTCGTCCGTTCTGGTGCCGCCAAAAACGTACTGGTGGTGGGCTCGGAAACGCTGACCCGGATGATCGACTGGAACGACCGCACCACCTGCGTACTGTTCGGCGATGGTGCCGGCGCGGTCGTGCTCAAGCCCGATACCGAAACGGGCATCCTCAGTACCCACCTGCATGCGGATGGCGGCAAGAAGGAACTGCTGTGGAACCCGGTCGGCGTTTCCGTGGGTTTCAAGCCCGAAGAGAAGAATGCCGGCGTGCGCATCAACATGGCCGGCAGCGACGTGTTCAAGCACGCGGTCAAGGCGCTGGATTCGCTGGTCGAGGAAACGCTGGAGGCCAACGGCCTGGATCATCACGACATCGACTGGTTGATTCCGCATCAGGCCAATCTGCGCATCATCGAGGCCACCGCCAAGCGTCTGGACATGCCGATGGAACGGGTGATCGTCACCGTCGATCGCCATGGCAACACGTCGTCGGGTTCGGTGCCGCTGGCGCTGGACGAAGCGGTGCGTTCAGGCAGGATCCAGCGCGGCCAGATGGTGCTGCTGGAAGCGTTCGGCGGCGGTTTCACTTGGGGCTCGGCGCTGTTGCGCTACTGAATCTCCGCCGAACGGCGTATCGACGAAACCGTCGCGATCTCGGACGCGGCGGTTTTTTCGTGTCCGGCAGCGTGCGTCGTGCTCGTCGCCCGGTCCGGTCGCCCCACATACGCCCTCGTACAGACAGACCGGTGCTTTCGCCCGTATCATCGCTCACCGAATTCGAGCTGGAAGACCGCGTGACCGCAAAGCAATCGACGTATCCGACGCCGGCCTCCGTCCCTTCAGGACGGGAGGCGCAGCCCGTCGCAGCGCGCATCGATCCGCCTTTCGCCAGTTACGCCCCCGGCCAGTACGGCGCACGTCCGACGTTGCGCTGACCTACGCGTCCAGCGTCCGCGCCGGACCACGCACACCAACCCACGAACGCCATGACTACCGATTCCATGACCTACCGTCCTCTACAGGGCGAAATCGCGCTGGTGACCGGCGCAAGCCGCGGCATCGGCGCCGCCATCGCGGACATGCTCGCCGCGCAGGGCGCCACCGTCATCGGCACCGCTACTTCCGACAACGGCGCCGCCGCCATCGGCGAGCGCCTGGCGCCGCTCGGCGGCCACGGTCGCAAGCTCGACGTGGTCGATTCCGCCGCGGTCGACGCGCTGATCGACGGCATCGCCAAGGAATTCGGCGCGGTGTCGATCCTGGTCAACAACGCCGGCATCACCCGCGACAATCTGCTGATGCGGATGAAGGACGAGGAATGGCAGTCGATCATCGATACCAACCTCAGCAGCGTCTATCGCACCAGCAAGGCGGTGATGCGCGGCATGATGAAGGCGCGCAAGGGCCGCATCATCAATATCGCCTCGGTCATCGGCGTCACCGGCAACGCCGGCCAGACCAATTACGCGGCGGCCAAGGCCGGCATCATCGCCTTCAGCAAATCGCTGGCGAAGGAAATCGGCTCGCGCGGCATCACCGTCAATGTCGTCGCGCCCGGTTTCATCGACACCGACATGACCCGTGCGATGCCGGAGGCGGCGCGCGAGGGTCTGCTCGGCCAGATCGCGCTGGGTCGTCTCGGCGAAGCCACCGACATCGCCCACGCCGTGGCTTTTCTGGCCGGGCCCGCCGCGGGCTACGTCACCGGCGAAACCCTGCACGTCAACGGCGGCATGTACATGGCCTGACTCGCGCGTCTGCGCGGCGTCGGGGAATGTAATTCCAGTAAGTTGTTGAATCGAAAAGACATCGCCAGGACTGCCCCAAGACCTGGATTCCCTTACACTATCCACCGCAATATTCCTCCCGGAGCACAATACCCATGAGCAGCATCGAAGAACGCGTCAAGAAAATCGTGGTCGAACAGCTTGGCGTCAAGGAAGAGGAAGTCACCATCAACGCATCGTTCGTTGACGATCTCGGCGCCGACTCTCTCGACACCGTTGAACTGGTGATGGCCCTCGAAGAAGAATTCGAGTGCGAGATTCCGGACGAGGAAGCCGAGAAGATCACCTCGGTGCAGCAGGCCATCGATTACATCAAGGCGCACGTCAAGGCCTGATGTCGAGACGTACGCGCCTCGATCACGCAACCGGGCGCGTCGCGTCCGGGCGAACGCAGGGGCCGCATCGCGGCCCTGTGCGTTTTGGGTCAAGCGGCTGCCATGGATGAGTCATCCGCAAGCGATCAGCACGGACGTGATCCGCACAGCAGTGGTCCGCACAGCAGTGGTCTGAAGCAGAGTCAGGAGTGCAGCATGTCGAAGCGTCGCGTCGTAGTCACCGGTCTGGGAATCGTTTCGCCCCTGGGCAACGATCTTGTCAGCAGTTGGGACGGCATCGTCAATGGGCGTTCCGGCATCGCTGCGATCACGGGCTTCGATGCCTCGGCGATGGCGACCCGGATCGCCGGTGAGGTCAGGGGCTTCGACCCCGCGGACTGGATGACGCCCAAAGACGTCAAGAAAATGGATCCCTTCATTCACTACGGCGTGGCCGCCAGCCTGATGGCGATGCGCGACGCCGGTCTGGAAGTGAACGAGGGCAACGCCGAACGCATCGGCGCGATCATCGGCTCCGGCATCGGCGGCATCCTCGGCATCGAGGAACAAACCATCAAGCTCCACGAAGGCGGCGCGCGCAAGGTGTCGCCGTTCTACATCCCCAGCACCATCATCAACATGCTGCCGGGCCATATCAGTCTCATGACCGGCATCCAGGGTCCGAATTTCTCGGCGGTGTCGGCCTGCGCCACTTCCAATCATTCCATCGGCATGGCGATGCGCACCATCCAGTATGGCGATGCCGACGTGATGATCGCCGGCGGCGCCGAATACGGCACCAGCCCGACGTCCATCGGCGGGTTCTGCGCGATGAAAGCCATGTCGACCCGCAACGACGATCCCATCCGAGCCTCGCGTCCGTGGGACAAGGATCGCGACGGTTTCGTGATGGGCAACGGCGCCGGCATCCTCGTCATCGAGGAGTACGAACACGCCAGGGCGCGCGGCGCGCGCATCTATTGCGAACTGCGCGGTTTCGGTGCCGGCGCCGACGCGTTCCACATGACCGCGCCCAGCGAGGACGGTTCCGGCCCTGCGCGCTGCATGGTGGCGGCGTTCCGCGATGCGGGCATCAACGCCGATCAGGTCGGATACCTCAACGCGCACGGCACCTCGACGCCGCTCGGCGATGTCGCCGAAACCCGCGCGATCAAACGCGCGCTCGGCGACCACGCATACAAAACGATGGTGTCGTCGACCAAGTCGATGACCGGGCATCTGCTCGGCGCGGCCGGCGGCGTGGAGGCGATCTTCTCGATCATGGCGCTGCACACCGGCATCATTCCGCCGACGATCAATCTCGAAACGCCCGGCGAAGGCTGCGATCTCGATTACGTGCCGAACGTCGCGCGCGAGAAGAAGATCGACATCGCGGTGTCGAACGGTTTCGGTTTCGGCGGCACCAACGGGACGCTGGTCTTCGGTCGTCTTTGATCCGCACCACGCGTCCTTGATTCGCTTCACTGGGCTTCGAACATGATCGTCACCCGCGCGCTGCCTGCGGACAGCGATCTGCTGCGCCTGCACCGCCATGCGCCTGCGCGCTATCCGCTGTTGCTGCAATCCACGTCGTCGTCGCTGCGTGCGGGCCATGCGCAGGGGCGCTGGGATCTGCTGCTGGTCGCCGGCGGCGAAAGCCTGCGTCTCGATCCGGACGGTCGCGTCCGCGACCAGAATGGCAGCGATGCCGGCGACGATTTCCTCGCGCTGCTCGACGCGCGCTGGCGCGCGCTGCGCACCTCGCGTGAAGAGCCGCGCTGGCCGTTCCGCGGCGGCTGGGCGCTGTATTTCGGCTACGAATTCGCCGCGCAGGTGGAGCCGGTGCTGCGTCTGCCGCGGGCCGAGGGCGCGTTGCCTGTGGCGCTGGCGCTGCGCTGTCCTGCGGCGGTGCTGCGCGATCACGCGACCGGCGAATGCTTCGCGGTGGCCGAGCTGGGCGAGGAAGCGATGCTGGACCGCATCCTGGCCGATCTCGACACGCAGGATCCCGCGGCGCTGCCAGCATGGCAGCCGCCGCAGTCGCTGGAAGACGATGCGCCCGGCGCGTTCACCGACGGCGTGTCGCGAATCCTCGACTATCTTGCTGCCGGTGATGTGTTCCAGGTCAATCTTTCGCGCGCGTGGCGCGCGCGGTTCGCGCAGCCGCTCGAACCATCGCTGCTGTATGCGCGTTTACGCGCTGCGAGTCCGGCGCCGTTCGCAGGACTGTTCGCCGGCGAGACCGCGACCGAAAGCGCGACGATTTCCTGGGCGGTCGTGAGCTCTTCGCCCGAACGCTTGGTATCGGTGCGCGGCGATGTGGTCGAAACCCGGCCGATCGCCGGCACACGCCCGCGCTTCGACGGCGACGACGACGCGGCGCGCATCCGCGAACTGGTCGGCCATCCGAAGGAGCGCGCCGAACACGTGATGCTGATCGATCTCGAACGCAACGACCTCGGCCGCATCTGCACGCCGGGCAGCGTCGAAGTCGACGAGCTGATGACGGTCGAAAGTTATTCGCACGTGCATCACATCGTCAGCAACGTGCGCGGCCGGCTGCGCGACGACGCCACGCCCGGCGACACCATCCGCGCGGTGTTTCCCGGCGGCACGATCACCGGTTGCCCGAAAGTGCGCTGCATGCAGATCATCGCCGAGCTGGAAGGTACCGGTCGCGGCGCGTACACCGGCGCGTTCGGCTGGCTCAATCGCGACGGCGATCTCGACCTCAACATCCTGATCCGCAGCGCGGAAGTCGAAACGGACATGCGCGACGGAAGCGCGACGGGCGGTAGCCGGCTGCGTTTCCGCACCGGCGCCGGCATCGTCGCCGACTCCGACCCGCAGCGCGAACTCGACGAAACGCGCGCCAAGGCCCGCGGCCTGCTCAAGGCGCTGGGAGCCGAGTCGTGAACGCGCGCCTGTTCGTCGGCGAAGAACGCGTGGCCGAGGGCGCAGACAGCGTGCTCGCCGCGGGTCGCGGCTTCGCGTACGGCGACGGCGTGTTCGAGACCATGCGCGCGGTCGGCGGTGTGATCCCGTGGTGGCCGGGCCACCGCGCCCGGCTGGTGCTGGGCACGGCGCGGCTGCGGATCGCGCTGCCGTCGGCCGACTGCATCGACACCGAACTGCACGACTGGCTTTCGCTGCATCGCGACGCGGTGGTGAAACTCGTGATTACCCGCGGCAGCGGCGGGCGCGCCTACGCGCCGGCGCCCAATGCGCCGCCTGTGTGGATGCTGGCGGTTTCGACGCTGCCGCCAGCGCCGCGCGCGGGCGGTCTGGTCCTGCGCTGGTGCGAGACGCGCCTGGCACGGCAGCCGCTGCTGGCGGGCCTGAAGCACTGCAATCGGCTGGAACAGATCATGGCCCGCGCCGAATGGTTCGACCCGGACATCGACGAAGGCCTGATGCTGGACACGGAGGGCGACGTGATCGCCGCGACCGCCGCGAATCTGTTCGTGCTGCGCGAAGGCCGCTGGTGGACGCCGCCGCTGGACCATTGCGGCATCGCCGGCGTCTGCCGCAGCTGGGCGCTGCGCGCCTTCGCCGCCGGCGAGCGTCGTCTGAGCATGGATGACGTGGAAACCGCCGACGCGGTGGTTCTGAGCAACGCGGTGCGCGGTATCCTGCCGGTGGCGCGGCTGGGCGACCGGACGTGGTCGCCGCACCCCGCGGTCGCCGATGCACGCAGGCGGCTCGCCGCCGCGCATCCCGCCTTCGACAACATCCCGAACAACGTCGCCCAGAACTGAGGACGCTCCGTGAGTCCAGCGCCAAGGAAAAAATCCCGTCTCGGCATGCTCGCGCTGCTGTTCCTGACGCTGGTCGTGGTCGCCGCGGGTGCGATCGGCATCGTGGCGTATCAGCGTTTCCTCGGTTTCGCCGACGCCGCCATCGCCGGGATCGAACCGGGCGACAGCGTGATGGTCGCGCCCGGCGATTCGCTGCCGAAGGTGCTGCGCAAGCTGGGCGAACTCGGCATCGAGACCCGCGACCTCGAATGGCGCGCTCTGGCCAGGCAGATGGGCACCGCGGGCAAGATCCAGATCGGCGAATACGCGCTGGAGCCCGGCATGACCCCGCGCGATCTGCTGACGCGGATGCGCGACGGCAAGGTCATGAACTATCGCTTCACCATCGTCGAGGGCTGGAACATCCGCGAGCTCCGCGCGGCGCTGGCGAAGGCCACGCCGCTGCAGCAGAAGGCCGCGGACCTGGACAATGCGGCGCTGATGCGCGCGCTCGGCCTGGGCGCGCAGCATCCGGAAGGCCGTTTCCTCCCCGAGACCTATCTCTATACCCGCAACGACAGCGACCTGGACGTGCTCAAGCGCGCGGCCACGGCGATGGAAAAGGCGCTGACCGAAGCCTGGGATGGCCGCGACAAGGATCTGCCGCTGAAGACGCCGTACGAGATGCTGATCCTGGCGTCCATCGTCGAGAAGGAAACCGGCATCGCCAGCGAACGCCCGCAGATCGCCGGCCTGTTCCTGCGTCGCCTGAAGATACCGATGCGGCTGGAAACCGACCCCACGGTCATCTACGGCATGGGCAGTGCCTACACCGGCAACATCCGCAGGACCGATCTGCGCACCGACACGCCCTACAACACCTATACCCGCGACGGCCTGCCGCCGACGCCCATCGCCATGCCCGGTCGCGACGCGCTGCAGGCCACCGCGCATCCTGCGCCGGGCGACGCGCTGTTCTTCGTCGCCGTGGGCGACGGCAGCGGCCGCCATGTGTTCTCGAAGACCTATGCCGAACATCAGGTCGCGGTGGTGGACTACGTCAAGCGTTACCGCGAGCAGCAGGCGCGCGCGCAATGACCGATGCCGCCGCCGCGAATGGTCTCGAACGCCACCCGCATTTCGTTTCGCTGGAGGGCGGCGAGGGCGCGGGCAAGACCACCGTGCTCAACGCCCTGCGCGATGCCCTGCAGCAGGCCGGGCACGAAGTGGTGTCCACGCGCGAGCCCGGCGGCACGCCGCTGGCCGAACGGATCCGCGATCTGCTGCTCAACGTGGCCGTCGATGGCGTGCAGCACGAGCCGCCCACCGCCGAGACCGAACTGCTGCTGATGTTCGCCGCGCGCGCGCAGCACGTGCGCGAGACCATCCGCCCCGCGCTGGAACGCGGCGCCTGGGTGATCAGCGACCGCTTCACCGATTCCAGCTACGCCTACCAGGGCGGCGGCCGCGGCATCGATCACGCGTTCATCGCCGAACTCGAAAAACGTGTGGTCGGCCTCCAGCCCGGTCTGACGCTGTTGCTGGATCTCGGCGTCGCCCAGGGCCGCGAACGCACCCGCGGGCGCGATCTCGCCTTCGGCGGCCAGGGGCCCGACCGCATCGAACGCGAACGCGACGATTTCTTCGAGAACGTGCGCCGCGCCTTCCTCGACCGCGCCCGCGCCGCGCCAGATCGCGTGCGCGTGATCGACGCCACCCAGAGCGCATCGGCAGTCGCCGCCGACGCCGTCGCCATCCTGCGCATGTTCATCGCGCGCGGCGGGTTCTGATGGACGTCAGGATGTCGAATGCTGTGTCCTCTTGTGTGCACGTTGTTGCCCACATGTTTTCTGCGGCTGATATCAATAGAGCAGATCTCGACAAAGCGGATGTCAATAAAGTAGATATCGATGCCGCTTTGCTGTCCCCCCCTTTGGAAAAGGGGGGCAGGGGGGATTTGCTGTTGCTGTTCGCGAGAGCAAAGCAAAAGCAAATCCCCCCGTCGATCGCTGCGCGATCGCCGACCCCCTTTTTCAAAGGGGGCGAAAGCCGTAGCCGCGGCCAAGCTGAATTTTCGGGATCGCGCCCATGAGCCTCCAACTGCCCGCGTTCGCACCCTGGCAGCAGCGCATGTACGCGCAGACCACCGCTGCGCTCGACAGCGGCCGCCTCGGCCACGGCCTGCTGTTCTGCGGGCCCGCGCAGTTGGGCAAGCGCCTGCTCGCGGAGCGTCTCGCCCAGCGCATGCTCTGCACTCGGCGCGATAGTGCAGGCGAGCCCTGCGGCCACTGCCGCAGCTGCCAGTTGTTCGAGAACCGCTACCAGCGCGAATCGCCCGAGCTGCGCCCCGATGGCCGCCTTGCGCATCCGTTCGGCCACTCCGGCCATCCGGACCTGACCTTCGTCGGCTACGAATGGAACGACAAGGCCCGCCCGCCGCGGCTGCGTAGCGAGCTGGTGATCGAACAGATCCGCCAGATCTCCGAAAAACTCGCGCTCACCCCGCAGTACGGCGGCGCGCAGATCGTGATCCTCGATCCCGCCGACGCCATCAACCACGCCGCCTGCAATGCGCTGCTGAAAACCCTGGAAGAGCCGCAGCCCGGTCGCTACCTGTGGCTGATCAGCGCCCAGCCCGCGCGCCTGCCCGCGACCATCCGCAGCCGCTGCCAGCGCATTGAATTCCGACTGCCGCCGGCCGACGAAGCCCTGGCCTGGTTGCTGGCGCAGGGTCACGCCGACGCCGTCGCCCATGAAGCGCTTACCGCCGCGCGCGGCCACCCCGGCCTGGCGGACCGCTGGCTGCGCGACGGCGGCCTGGACCTGCGCCGCGACATCGCCGCCGACCTGCAGGCCATCGGCCGCGGCGAACGTTCCGCGCTGGAAACCTCGAAACGCTGGGCCGACGCCGAGGATCTGGACCAGCGGCTGCGCCACGCCGCCGATCTGGCCCTGGCCGAAGCCGGGCGCTTGACCGATCCGATCAGAATCCGCACCCTCGCAGCTTGGTTCGATGCGGCCAACCGCACCCGCGACCTGCTGCGGACCACGGTCCGCGCCGACCTGGCGCTGGCTGAACTGCTTGCGCAGTGGCGTGGCCCGGGCAAGCCGGCAGGCGGGGCGTCTCAGAAAGCTTCTGGAGTAAGACGATGAACGTGAAAGCGGTAGGAGGCGCCCGTCAGGGCATCCTCTCCCTCGCGGTGAAGGACAAGAACGCTTTGTTCCAGGCGTACATGCCATACATCAAGCAGGGCGGCGTGTTCGTTCCCACCCCCAAGCGCTATTTCATCGGCGACGAAGTCTTCCTGCTGATGACGCTGCCCGAATCCGCCGAACGCTTGCCCGTCGCCGGCAAGGTCGCGTGGGTCACGCCGTCGGGCGCCCAGGGGAACCGCGTTGCCGGCATCGGCGTGCAGTTCGCCGACACGCCCGAGGGCGAAGCGGTGAAGAACAAGATCGAAGCGATCCTCGCGGGCATCCTCAATTCGGATAAAGCCACGCATACGATGTAGTCGGACATCGCATTCCAATTTCAAGGAGCACCATGAACGCACCGAATCCTGGTGGTTTTGTCGTCGGTTGGGGAACGCTTTCGCTCATCAATGCAGGTCTGGCCCAGTCCAAGGGCCGCGGCGGCATGAACTGGTTCCTGCTCTCATTGCTGCTTGGCCCGATCGCGACGCTTCTTATCGTTCTCACTGAGCCATTGATCAAACAGTCGCCGCCCGACGACAACCGTCGCGATGCGTGACGGTGCATTCACGCCGAACCCGCTTCGCGAGCCGGCATGATTCCGCAGAGACCAATGGCGCGAACGCTCGCATTCGCAGCATTCCTGCTTTTGATGCTGGCCGGATGTCAGAAAGGTTCCCGTGCTCCAGAGCTTGCCACGCTACTGGAGGTCGCGCCGGACCTCATGCGCGCGACGCCTGCAGGCGCGCAACTTCCGCCGGACCAATGGCCGACCGAGCTCAAGGCGCTTGAGCCCAAGCGGGTTTATGCAACACGGGCCGGGCTGTACATCGTGACATCGACTTTCTTCGTCCATGAAGAAGGGCTGTTTTTACCGCGTTCGCCCACATTCTTGATTGCGCCGGGGACCGATCCCGAGTTCAGACGCATTGTCGACGGCGTTTACTCCTACAAACTCAAGGGCTAGCGTTGTGGCCCGATGGATCGATGACGTTTCGCGTTTCGGCTCAATTTACGCGATGTGCGGTAGCCACGAGATCGCCCCCTTTGAAAAAGGGGGCCGATGATCGCGCAGCGATCAGCGGGGGGATTTGCTGTTGGCGCGACACCATCAATGCCGGGCTGCTTTTGCCGAGAGCGACAGCAGATCCCTCCACGGGCTGCGCCCGTGTTCGGGATGACAGGGGTTGGGTTGACGTTATGATGCCGCGCACGACTGCGCTGCCCGCGCGCACCACTTCGATGACGAGCGACGCAATGAATACAGACGGGATGCCGCCCAAACCGTATTCCCCCAGCTGCGAACGCAACCGCGATCCGATCCTGTCGGTGTTGCGCGAACACTTCGCCGATCGTCGCGAGGTGCTGGAGATCGGAAGCGGTACCGGGCAGCACGCGGTGCATTTCGCGGCGGCGATGCCGTGGCTGCGCTGGCAATGTTCGGATCATGTCGACCATCTGCCGGGCATTCGTCTATGGCTAGACGAGGCGGCGTTGCTCAATACGCCGCCGCCATTCGCACTGCAGGCGGTGCTGGAACCGGCGCCCGGCCTCTCGCCGCCGCCGTCGCACCGTTACGACGCGGTGTTCACAGCCAACACCCTGCACATCATGGGTTGGCCCGAAGTGGAGGCCTGCTTCGCCGGGCTGGCGACGGTGCTCGGCGATGATGCGGTGCTCGCGGTCTACGGTCCGTTCAATCGCGACGGCGCGTTCAGCAGCGACAGCAACCGCGAGTTCGACGCGTCGCTGAAGGCCCGCGACCCGCGCTCGGGCATCCGCGATTTCGAGAGGGTGAACGCCCTGGCCGAAACCATCGGCCTGCGTCTGGTCGCGGACATCGCGATGCCGGCGAACAACCGCACGTTGATCTGGCGACGGTCCGCGCGGCCCTGACGCCTGGTGGATGGGTGCGCGGCGTTTCGCGCAGAAGCGCGATCGCCCGGCCGGAAGGCCTGCTTTCCGCCGCGGATCCAGCGGCCCTGTGCGGGCCATTGCGGAATTTCCCGGGACGAAACCGGGTCGTTTTCGGCGTTTTGCCCTGAAATCATGGGTTTCCGGCCTTCCGGAGCCGCGCGTGCGGCGCCTAGACTCCGGCCGACGCCGCCGCGATGGCGGCGCCCTTGGACTTCAATGGATCATTCGACAAGGAGCAAGCGATGAAGCGTTTCGTTTTGTTGATGTTGTTGGCGCTGGGATGCGTTTCGACCGTCCAGGCGGTGCCGCCCTGCTGGCCGGGGTCGGTGGTGAATGTGGGGCCGGCGCGGTATCTGACTCCGGCGCAGCTGAGCAACTGGTGGGCCACGCATACGGTGCCGCCGAACGTCGCCAACCCGCACTACTACGTGGCGTTCCACGCCACCGACGAGGTCTGCAAGGCCGCATACGGCGCGTCGTCCTGGGCGGTGATCACCGGGCCGTCGCAGTTGATCAACAACGTGAACGGCACGATCTGGGGCGGCGCCAACTTCCAGTGCAAGAAGTGCTCCGGCGGCGTGATCGGCGTACCCGTCGATCCGGTGCCGGCCGATCCCGTCCGCGGCATGTAATGCCTTTCGCAAGGAGATGACCGATGAAGCGTTTCGTATTCGCGATGTTGCTGGCGTTCGGTTTCGTTTCGACGGCCCAGGCCGTGCCGTGGTGCTGGAAGGGCACGGTCAAGCAGGTCGGTCCGAACCAGTATCTGAGCCCGGTGCAGTTGAACAACTGGTGGGTCGCCAACGGCGTTCCCGGCGGCGTGAGCAATCCGCACTATTACGTGGCGTTCCACGCCTCGCACCAGACCTGTCAGGTCTATGCCGGCTGGTCCGGCCCGACCTTCGGCGTTCCCGGCGCGGGTCAGGTGTATGCGAGCGTGTATGCGCCCAGCACCTACACCAGCACGGTGAACGGCTACACGATTTCGCAGGGACTGTGGTTCAAGTGCATGAAGTGTTATCCGATCCTGGAAGCCGAACCCGTGCCGTATCCGGTCGAGAAATAATCCTCCGGCCGACTGCGGACGCGAACACGGCGGGTTTCCCCGCCGTGTTTTTTTTGCGGCCGGTCGGCTGCGATCAGGCTTCGACTTCGTCCTTGTACGCATCAACCGGGATGCACGCGCACATCACGTTCTTGTCGCCGTAGACGTTGTCGACGCGCGCCACCGGCGGCCAGTATTTCTGCAGCCTGAGCGTCGGTAACGGGAACGCGGCCAGCTCGCGCGGATAGGCGTGCGTCCACTCGCTGCCCGCAACCGCGGTGGCCGTATGCGGCGCGTGCTTCAGCGGATTGTCCTCGCGGTCGAGGCGGCCGTCTTCGATCGCGCGGATCTCGTCGCGGATCTGGATCATCGCGTCGATGAAGCGGTCGAGTTCGTGCTGCGATTCGCTCTCGGTCGGCTCCACCATCAGCGTGCCGGCGACCGGGAAACTCAGGGTCGGGGCGTGGAAGCCGAAGTCGATCAGGCGCTTGGCCACATCTTCGGCGCTGATGCCGGTGCTGTCCTTCAGCGGGCGCAGGTCGAGGATGCATTCGTGCGCGACCAGACCGTTGCGGCCGGTGTAGAGCGTGTCGTAATGCGGGGCGAGACGCTTCGCGATGTAGTTGGCGTTGAGCAACGCGACCTGGGTCGCCTTGCGCAGTCCCTGGGTGCCCATCATGGTGATGTACATCCAGCTGATCGGCAGAATGCTGGCGCTGCCGAACGAGGCTGCGGACACCATGCCGACATCGCCATGACCGCCGAAGGTTTTCGGCAGGAACGGCGCGAGATGCGCTTTCACCGCGCACGGGCCGACGCCCGGGCCGCCGCCGCCGTGCGGGATGCAGAAGGTCTTGTGCAGGTTGAGGTGCGAGACGTCCGAGCCCCACTTGCCGGGCTTGGCCACGCCGACCAGCGCATTCATGTTGGCGCCGTCGGTGTACACCTGGCCGCCGTGCTGGTGGACGATGTCGCAGATCGCGACGATGTCTTCCTCGAACACGCCGTGCGTGGACGGGTAGGTGATCATCAGCGCGGCGAGGCGGTCGCTGTACTTTTCCGCGTTGCGGCGGATGTCGTCCAGATCGACGTTGCCGTTGCCGTCGCACTTGGTGACCACGACGGTCATGCCGCACATCTGCGCAGACGCCGGATTGGTGCCGTGCGCGGATTCCGGGATCAGGCAGATATCGCGGTGCGCGTCGCCGCGCGACTGGTGATAGGCGCGGATCGCCAGCAGGCCGGCGTATTCGCCCTGCGCGCCGGAGTTCGGCTGCAGGCTCACCGCGTCGTAGCCGGTGCATTCCACCAGCATCGCTTCCAGTTCGTCGATCAGCTGCGTGTAACCGGCGGTCTGTTCGGCCGGCGCCAGCGGGTGCAGGTTGCCGAACTCCGGCCACGTCACCGGGATCATCTCGGCGGTGGCGTTGAGTTTCATGGTGCAGCTGCCCAGCGGGATCATCGTCCGGTCCATCGCCAGATCCTTGTCCGCCAGCGCGCGCATGTAGCGCAGCAGTTCGTGTTCGCTGTGATGGGTGTTGAACACCGGGTGCGACAGGAACGCCGAGGTGCGCAGAAGCGATGCGGGCAGGGCGTCGGCGGTGCTCGCGTCCAGCGCGTCGATGTCGGATGCGTCGGCGCCGAACAGCGCGGCGAGCGCGGCCACGTCCTCGCGGGTGGTGGTTTCGTCGAGACTGATGCCGAGGCTGTGCGCATCGATCGAACGCAGATTGAGCTGCGCGGCTTTCGCCTTGGCGTGGATCGCGGCGGCGTCGATGCCGGTGACGTGCAGGGTATCGAAGAAATCGTTGCCGACCGCAATGCCGGCCTTGCGCAGCGCGGCGGCGAGGATCGCGGTCAGGCGATGGGTGCGGCGGGCGATGCGGGTCAGGCCTTCGGCGCCGTGATAGACGGCGTACATGCTGGCCATCACCGCCAGCAGCACCTGTGCGGTGCAGATGTTCGACGTGGCCTTCTCGCGGCGGATGTGCTGCTCGCGGGTCTGCAGGGTGAGGCGATATGCTGGCTTGCCTTCGGCGTCGATGGACACGCCGATCAGGCGGCCCGGCATGCTGCGCTTGTAAGCGTCGCGGCAGGCCATGAACGCAGCGTGCGGGCCGCCGAAACCGAACGGCACGCCGAAGCGCTGGGTGTTGCCGACGACGATATCCGCGCCCCATTCGCCGGGTGCAGCGATCAGGGTCAGCGCGAGCAGATCGGTCGCGACCGCGACCAGACCGTTGCGCGCATGCACGGCATCGGCCAGGGCCTTGTAATCGCCGATGCTGCCGAAGGTGTTCGGGTACTGCAGCAGCACGCCGAAGCAATCGGCGCTGTGCGCATCGGCATCGTCGCCGATCAGCAGTTCGATGCCCATCGGTTCGGCGCGGGTGCGCAGCACTTCGATGGTCTGCGGATGCACGCCGCTGGAGACGTAGAACAGGTTCGACTTGGATTTGGCCGAACGTTTCGCGAGGGTCATCGCTTCGGCGGCGGCGGTACCTTCGTCCAGCAGCGACGCGTTGGCGATCTCCATGCCGGTGAGGTCGGCGCACATGGTCTGGAAGTTGATCAGCGCTTCCATGCGGCCCTGCGATATCTCGGCCTGGTAAGGCGTGTAGGCGGTGTACCACGCGGGGTTTTCGAGGATGTTGCGCAGGATGACGTTCGGCGTGTGGGTGCCGTAATAGCCCTGGCCGATGAAGCTGCGGAACACCTGGTTCCGGTCGGCGATGGCGCGGATCTTGGCCAGCGCTTCGACTTCGGTGATCGCCTCGGGCAGCGCCAGCGGCGCGGCCGACTTGATGCTCGCCGGCACGATGGCGTCGGTCAGCGCGTCCAGCGAGTCGTGGCCGATCGCGCGGAGCATGTGATCGATCTCGGCATCGTTGGGGCCGATGTGGCGTTCGAGGAAGGCGGAATGGTGTTCGAGATCGCGCAGCGAAGCGCGGGGCATCTGAGTCGTGAACGCGGGAGTCGTCATGAGGGCGTCGTCTGGCGGAGGGAGGGGCGTTCACGCCCACCGGCCATGGCCGGCGAACGTTCGCGGGCTCGCGACTCGCGTCGCCAGAAGCCCCGCTCACCCCTCTGTCCTTCTGCCTGAGAGTTTGAATCGCCGGGACAGTGGTCCGTCGTCCTGCGATCTTGCCCCTTCGGCGCCGACGCGGCCCGGCATGTCTGCGATGGGCGGCCGATCTCTCCAGAGTGCTGTACACGCGGCGGTATCAGGCCTGAGCGATTCCGGGCGAATTGCGCCTTCGGCAGCGACCGCGATGACCCGGGCCGCTTCTCCCACCGTGCCGGCGCAGTATAACGGGCCCCGCTCGGCCGCGTCTGCCCGATCCGGGCGAGCGTCGGCACGGGCATGTCCGGGGGCGCGTTACCATGATGCGATGAATGCATCGCGCGGCTCGACATCACGGGCGGAATCCCGATCACGACAGACTTCCCGGCTCGACAGGGCGACGGCGCCATGACCGCGACGCCCTCGCGCACCCGTCTCGCGCTGATCCTCGGCGGGCTGGCGATGATCGGTCCGTTCTCGATCGACACCATGTTCCCGGCGTTCCCGCAGATCGGCGAACAGTTCGCGGCCGACAAGGTGGCGCTGCAGCAGACGATCAGCGCGTATCTGTTCGCCTATGCCTTGATGAGCCTGGTGCACGGGCCGCTGTCGGATGCGATCGGCCGGCGCCGTGTGATCCTGGGCGGCCTGACGGTGTTCGCGCTGGCGTCCATCGGCTGCGCGCTGGCCACCAGCCTGCCGACGCTGCTGGCGTTCCGCGCGCTGCAGGGCATGTCCGCGGGCGTGGGCCTGATCGTCGGTCGCGCGGTGATCCGCGATGTGTACCAGGGCCACTACGCGCAGAAACTGATGAGCCAGGTGTCGATGATCTTCGGCATCGCCCCGGCGGTGGCGCCGATCATCGGCGGCTGGATCCTGGGCTGGGAACGCTGGCCGGCGATCTTCTGGTTCCTGGTGCTGTTCGCGGTGCTGCTGTTGACGGCCACCTGGATCGCGCTGCCGGAAACGCATCCGCCCGAAGCGCGGTTCCGGCCGTCGCCGAAACAGCTGCTGCGCAATCACGCGTACATCCTGCTCAACGGCCGCTTCCAGCGCTTCGCGGTGGCCGGCGGCTTCAATTTCGCGGCGCTGTTCCTCTACATCGCGTCGGCGCCGGCGTTCGTGCTGGATCACCTGAAACTTGAGCAGGACCAGTTCGGCTGGTTCTTCGTGCCGACCATCGCCGGCATGGTGATCGGATCGTTCGTGTCCGGCCGCGCGGCGGGGCGGGTCAGCGGCACGCGGCTGGCGGGTACCGGTTTCGCGATCTGCGGGTTCGCCGCCGTCATCAACATCGCCTACAACCTGTGGGTGCCGCAGCCGTCGATGCCGTGGGCGGTGGTGCCGATGGCGATCAATGCCCTGGGCATCGCGCTGGTGTTTCCGATCCTCACCCTCGCGATCCTCGACATGTACCCGCGCCAGCGCGGCGCGGCGTCGTCGCTGCAGGCCTTCACCAGCCTGATCCTGCAGTCGACCGTCGCCGGCCTATTCTCGCCGCTGCTCAGCCACGACACGCTGTGGCTGGCGCTGGGCGCCGCGTTCTGCACGCTGGCCGGTTTCCTGTTCTGGTGGTGGGAAGTCACGCATACGCGGCTGCCGCCGGAACCGGAGTCGGAATCGATGCCCGTGGAGACGCCGGCACTATAAGACGAAAAAAAATTCCGGCGGACTGTCGATCGGCGGTGCCTTGGCGCATCTGTGAAGCGAGACGGCAATCTGTCGCCTCGTCCCCTTTCCGAATTGCCAGAAGGAGTATTGCCGTGGAATACATGCTGATCTTCAACGAAAGTCCAGAAACCTTCGCCAAGCGCGAGGATCCCGCCGAGGCCGGCCCGTACTGGGGCGCGTGGAATGCTTACATCGGTGCATTGAACGCGGCCGGCGTGGTAGTCAGCGGCAACGGCCTGCAGGCGCCGCATACCGCGACCCATGTCCGCATCCGCGACGGCCAGCGCATGATCCAGGACGGGCCGTTCGCCGATACCAAGGAACATGTCGGCGGCTATTTCATCATTGCGGTGGATTCGCTGGACCAGGCGCTGGAATGGGCCGCGCGCAGCCCTTCGGCCGAATACGGCAGCACCGAAGTGCGGCCGGTGCTGCCACCGCCGCCGCAATGAGCGATGCGACCGCGACCGCCGCCGCGCGTCGCGCCGCCGAGATCGCCGCCCGCGATGCCTACGGGCGGCTGGTCGCTTGGCTGGCGACCCAATGGCGCGACCCGCAGGCGGCGGAGGATGCGGTGGGCGATGCCTTCGTGGCGGCGCTGCGCGTCTGGCCGGAGCAGGGCGTTCCCGATGCGCCGGATGCGTGGCTGCTGGCCGCGGCGCGCAGACGGCTGCTGGAAGGCCATCGGCATCGCCGCACGGTGCGCGAGCACGAGGAGCGCAGCCGTGCGTCCGGCGACGATGCGTTCGCCGAGCCATGGATGCCGCCGCAGGAAGACGAGATGTCGGGCATTCCCGATCGCCGCCTGCAACTGCTCTACGTATGCGCGCATCCGGCGATCAATGCCGGCGTGCGCAGTGCGCTGATGCTGCAGCTGGTGCTCGGCGTCGAAGTGCAACAGATGGCGCCCGCGTTCCTGCTGTCGCCAGCGACCTTGGCCCAGCGGTTGGTGCGTGCGAAGCGCAAGATTCGCGAAGCCGGCATCGATTTCGAGCTGCCGACTGCGCGCGACCTGCCGTCGCGGACGCATGCGGTCCTGGAGGCGATCTACGGCGCCTATGCACTGGCTGGCGAGTGCGCGGCGCCGGGCGATGCGACCGAATCGCAACTGCGCGAGGAGGCCCTGTTCCTCGCGCGGCTGCTGGCCGCACTGCGCGCCGGCGATGCCGAAGCGCAGGGATTGCTGGCGCTGTTGTTGTTCTGCGAATCCAGGCGGCAGGCGCGCTTGGATGCGGATGGCGAGTTCGTGCCGCTGCACCAGCAGGACGTTTCGCGCTGGGACTTCGCGTGCGTACGGGAAGCGGAGCGACTGCTGCTGCATGCGGCATCCCTGCGTTCGCCCGGGCCGTTCCAGCTCGAAGCGGCGATCCAGTCGGCGCATGCACAACGCGCTGCGAGCGGACGCGTGCCGTGGACTGCCATCGCGACGCTCTATGCGCACCTGCTGGCGATCGCGCCAACCGTGGGTGCGCAGGTCGCGCATGCCGTCGCGGTCGGTGAAGCGGATGGCGCAGCCAGCGGGCTGGAATGCCTGGATCGCGTCGATCCCGGCGCGGTGGGCACCTATCAGGCGTACTGGGCGGCGAAGGCGCATCTATTGGCGAATGCCGGGCGGACACAGGAGGCGGCAGACGCCTACCGCCACGCGATCGGTCTCACCACAGGGCCGGCGCTGCGCCGCTTCCTGCAGCGTCGCATCGATGCATTGTGAATCCATGGTTTTTCTCGACCTTCCCACAAAACATCCCGATCAGGACATCATCGACATGAGCGCAAGCAACGTCATACCTGTTCCATCCTCGCCGCGCTGGCTTCCGATCGTCGCCGCGCTAGGTCTGCTGTGGAACATCTTCGGCATGTTCCAGTTTTTCGCTTCCTTCGGCGGCAGCGTCGAAGGCTTGATGCAGCAGGGCATGACTGCCGAACAGGCCAGGCTTTATTACGGACTTCCGTCATGGATGACCGCAGCGTTCGCGATCGGCGTATTCGGCGGCGCGATCGGTTGCGTGTTGCTGTGGCTGCGCAAGCCGGCGGCCACTGCGGTGTTCACGCTGTCGTTGTCCGCATACGTCGTGCTGTACGTCGGCGATATCGCGCTGGGCGTCTTCGCCGCATTCGGTCCGTCGCAGGTTGCCGTGTTGACGCTGGTCGTGCTGATCGCGGCGATCCTGCTGTGGGTATCGAGGCTCGCCTGTAAACGATAAGGATGCTGGACGGCGAGATCGCGTGACCGAGTTGTTGTGCGAGCCGAGCAACCCATAAATATTCGCAGCAATCGCATGCGTCGCAATGCCGGGCTAGGCGAATCCCGGATCGGTTCAAGGACGTGACTGGTCAAATCTCCTTATCGCCGACACTGAAGAGGCTGCCCACGATCAGTGCGATCGAGCCGCTGATGAGCAATGAGGTGGGGAACGCGATCAGTATGAAAGGATCCACGTAGCCGAGCTGCAGCCAGACAATTCCTTGAAACAGGACAGCGGCAGCCAGCATCGACGCAAGCGAAGCCCTCGAGTAATCGCGTATCCGCCAGTGCGCGATCACCGCGCACGACACCGATACGATGGCGAGAATCACAAGGCCGATACCTGCACTTTCTTCGGACATCTTCGCTCCAGCCGTCAGTGCCGCTTCCACAACCAGCGCAGCGGTAGCCCCGCCATCACCAGCACCGCGCCCCACGCCAGCGCATTCGCGCCGGTGCCGATCAACGCATACACGCTGTACAGCAACGCCAGCGCCGCGACCACGCGGCCTTGCTTGCCGAGCTTCAGCCACGCCGCGCTGCTGAACACGTACGGCAGCAGCGTGGCAGCCGTGGACAGCAGGATCGAGAACGTGAAGACCTTCACCAGCGAATCGGTGTAATTCGCGATCACCAGCAGACTCGCCAATGCGGTGCTCGCGATCACGCCGACGCGCGGTGTGCCCTGCGCATCGAGCGCGGCGAAGGCTTTCGGGAACAGGCCGTCGTTCGCCGCCGCCATCGGCAACTGCGCCGACAACAGCACCCAGCCGTTGAGCGCGCCGAAGCAGGAGATCGCCGCGACCACCGCGATGCCGATACCCGCGGCCGGGCCCCACAGCGCTTTCGCGGCGTCGGCCATCGGCGCGGTGGAAGTCATCGCGACCTCGGGCGGGACCAGACCCAGCACGGCGGTGCAGGCGAGGATCGTGGCGATGCCGGCGAGCAGCGTGCCGATCAAAGTCGCGCGCGGAATCGTGCGTTCGGCGTCGTGGATCGCGCCGGCGGGCACGGTAGCGGCTTCCAGCCCGAGGAAGGCCCACAGCGTCAGCGCGACGGTCATGTGCAGCGCGCCCAGGCGCGTCGCGGGCGCGTCGGCGTCCTCGGCTGCGGCGATCGCGGACGCCTCGTCGGCGAGCAGCGAACCATCGAGCCACCAGATCGCGATCCCGCCGAACAGCAGCAGCGGCAGCAGCTTCAGGACGGTGGTGACGATCTGCAGGCGGCCGGCTTCGCGGATGCCGATCAGATTGATCGCGGCGCAGATCCATAGCGCGGCGAGCGCGCAGGCCGCGCCGCGGAACGGCGTGGCCACGAGTCCGGGGAACAGGCTGCCGAGACTGCCGGCGAAGGCGACGGCGATCGCCGCGTTCGCGCACCAGATCGAAATCCAGTAGCTCCACGCGATGACGAAGCCGGTGGTGTCGCCGAAGGCCTCGCGCGCGTAGGCGTAAGGTCCGCCGGCCTGCGCACCGCGCGCGGCCAGGCGTGAGAACGTCAGCGCCAGCAGCAGGGCGCCGCCGAGCGTGATCGCCCAACCGTAAAGACTCAGCCAGCCGTACGGCGCCAACGACGCCGGCAGCAGGAATACGCCGCTGCCGACCATGCTGCCCGCGACCAGCGCGATCGCCGACCACAGGCCGAGCGGCCGCGGCGTTGGGGTCACCTGCGGAGCCGCGAATCACTCCGGCCGATGATGCCGGTTCGTACGGTGCCGGCAGGTGACGATGCTGCTGGGGCGGACGCGGGCGCCGGTTTGGCCGCCGGTCTCGGCCGCACGATCGGACGCGCGCCCTCCGCGGCTTCGGGCTGCGGTTCGAGATACTGTTTGATGCTCGGGAAATCCACATCCAGCCGCGAGTAGTAGTCGCGGTTCTGCGAATTGCTCAGCGAGCCGCTGTTGCTGCAGGCCGCACTCCCCCCGAACAGCCCGCCACGCAGTACGTAACCGCGCGGTCCGAGGGTGAACAGGCCCGAGCCGCTGCTGCCGCCTTCGGTGGTGCCGGTCAGCCAGCCGACGGTGATGTTCTCGCCGTCCTTGGTGATGGTCTGGCCGCCGGACACTTTCTTCGAGTCTCCGCGCGGGTGATGGATCGCCAGCACGCTGCTGCCGTCGGTGATGGGTGCCGCATTCCAGCCAGCGAAATACGCGTTCACGGGCGGCGCGTTGTTCAGGCGCACCAGCATGCCGTCGGTGAGGTGATTCGAATACAGATAGGTCGCGCCGCCGCTGATCTGGGTGCTGGCTGCGGAGGTGAGATTGCCGCAGGCGGTCGCGTCGTAATTCCAGATGGTGTTCAGGGTGTTGGCGACCGTCTGCATCTGGGTCGGCACCGGCGGGACGCTGGTGTTGCTGGAGAAACAGTGGTTGGCGGTGTGGAAGTACGGGATCTGCGTCACCGGGACGGTGTCCGCCAACAGGGTGCCGGTGCAGATGAAGGTGCTGGAACCGATGACGAAGCGCATGTGCGCCACGGCTTTCCTGGTATCGACGAAGGCCTGGCCGAGTTCGTTGACGCGGCAGACGGTGTCGATATTGCAGGTGCCGGATTCGCCGATCTTCTCGATGATCTTGTAGGTATTGCGGCTGTCGGCGATGAGGTGCGACAGCACCGGCGCTTCCAGCCGCACCGCGAACGCGGGCACGCCGCGCGGACGGAAGATCTCGATGATCTGGGTGTCGCCGTCGGTATTCGGCGTCCAGAACAGGCCGTTGGAGCCCGGCAGGCGTTTGGCTTCCGCACCGGTCATCTTCGCGACCACTTCCGACGGACGCGCCGAACCGCCGAAGCGCAGTTCCGTGCGGCTGTCGAGGCGGCTCACGTCCAGCCCGACGCGCAGCGCGAGCGCGTCCATCGATCGGATTTCGACCCTGGCGACGAAGCCGCCGGCGACGGGCCGCCAGCTCAGCGCCGATAGCCGGCGCTGCAGGCCTTCCTGGGACGCTTCGCGGCCGATGCCGATCTGGGTGGCCTTCAGACCGGGCGCCTGGTTCTTGCGCTGCAGGTCGAGCAGGCGCGATGTCGCCATCTCGCGGTACTGAAGCCTCGCGACGTTCGCGGCCGGATACGCGGCCGCGCGCCAGTTCAGGGCCGGCGCGGGGGCGGTCGTGCTGGGTTCGCCTGCGGCCTGTCCAGCCGGTGCAGCCGCGAGCGTCTGGCCGGAAGCGATCAGCGCGGGCGCGGCCAGCGCGAGCATGAGGGCGATGCAAAGTCGTGTGTTCTGCATGATGTTCTTCGGTGTCTTGAGTGATGGGCGATGAGTGGCGGCGATGGCGCTGTCCGTGGCGACCGTCCTGAAGAACGTCGATTATGCGTCGCGATACGTGCGGCGCAACAGCTCATGGAAATGGTGCACCGCATTCTCGCGCAACGGATTGAGACGGCCGGCCTCGTACGAACCCGACGCCAGCCCACGCTGTACGTCCTCGCAGATGGTGATGTCCTCGTCCTGGACCACGTCGCTGAACGACAGATCCGCCTCGCGGCGCGCGCGGCCGGCCTCGGAATCGTCCGGGGCGTAGTAGAAATCGAACTCCACCCGGCAACGATCCACGCCCCTGGGGATGATGCGGTTGGTCTGCAGCCGCCCGGGCAGGATGTTCAGCATCGTGTTCGGCCATAGCCAGTAATACAGCGCGTCGCCACTGCCGTAGAGGCCCTCTCCGCTTTCCAGCGGGCTGAACTGGAACGAATACCACGCCGTGGTTTCGGTGACGTAGCTGCGGTAATCCAACAGCCGGTTCAGCTCCGGATGGATGTGCGGGACGTGGTAGCCCTCCAGATAATTGTCGACATACACCTTCCAGTTGCAGGCGATGTCGTAACCGACGCGATGATGATGACCGTAGGCATCGAGCCGGCGCTCCGCACCGATACGCGCATTGATGCCGGCGACGAAGGCCTCGAACGGCGGCGCCCGCGCCTCGTCCACCGCCGCGAACACCATCCCCTGCCACACCCGCACCGCCAACTGCGGCAGGCGGATGTCGCCCACATCGAAATCCGTCGCCCCGGCCATCTCGGTCGCGTTGCGCAACTGACCGTCGAGCGCGTACGTCCACCCGTGATAGCGGCAGCGCAGTGCCTTTGCGCCCAATCCGTCGCACTGCGCCAGCGGCCCGGCGCGATGCCGGCATACGTTGTGCATCACCCGGATCGCCTCATCTGCCCCGCGCACTGCGATCACCGGCAGCCCGCCGAGATCGGCGATGGCGTGGTCCCCGGCATTGCGCAGTTGGCAGACGTGGGCGACCAGTTGCCAGCTGCGATCGAAGATCGACGCCCGGTCCAATGCCGCCGTCGCCGGGTCGGTGTAGAACCGCGCCGGGAGAGCGGTGGCGCGGTCTAGGGGTTGGGGGCCGAGGTCGGCAGGTTGGGCGGAAAGCGTCATCGGGCGAGTATCGCGCAGGCGAAAGAGCGCTGCCAGCCGATCAAGCGCGGAATCGCCGCGAAAGCTGCTGCGATTCCGTATTCCCATGACCGATCGTTTTTCGATTTGCGAGTCTGTCGTCTGCCCCGACTTTGCTCCGGCCAACCTATCGCGTAAGCGATTCGCTTCGCCGAGGCAATCTGCAGGGCCTCAAACGCCGCTGCGCAGGCCTGCCTGGGCACGGCCGATCAAGGCCGCGACTGCCTCCAGGCTCAATTCGCGGCCGACTGCATGCCTGATGGTCAGGGCACACACTTCCCAGACCACGCAGTCGCGAAGGGCGTCTGCGTTGAGTCGCGGTGCCGCGATGCCGTTGCTGCGCAGCCGCGATGCCACTTCGTTCTGATAACCGGCCAGCACCGCGAAGTCGGGTTCGTCGAACCCCAGATCCGCATCCAGCGACTGCCCCGGCCGCAACCGCTTCGCGGCCGTGCCGGATACCCCGGCGATGTGCATCAGCGTGTCCCGCACCGCGGCGAGCAACCCATTCTGTTCGTCCATGGCGACGTCCTCCATCCGAGATGAAACCAGAAGCCGGTCGACCGGCACATCGAAGCAACGCGCCAGCTCGCGGGCGACCCGGAAGCGCACCGCATGCCCGGATTCCGCGCGCTTGATCGTGGCGATCGAAACTCGGATGTTGCGCCGCCAGCAATCGTCGGCCAGATCCTGCTGGCTCAGCAGTCGGGCATTGCGCAGCCGGCGCAGGGCGGCGGCATTCAGCAGAAGGCGTCCGGGGCACCGACCGCGTTCGCCAGAGAAAGAGGGCGGTGAACCGGGTGGAGGCATCGGGGTTGGGTTAGCCGACGACAGCGCGGTGTGCAATGCAGCATCGGCCGGAGAAAGACTAAGGGGCTGGCGGCTGCCGTCGAATACATTGAGCGACGTGGCGTCGGTGAGCGTGGTATCGGTCATGACAGGACTCCCGGATTGCGATGGAGAGGGCCACTTGGGTGGCTACCCACCCCGAAGCGGTCTGCTGCGGGGTGGGTGGGAGGCTGTCGAAATCGGGGTTTGGAGTCTTTACGGAGATCTTACGGTTTTCAAACCACAGATTTTTATGGGGAAAGATTTAGAATCTTGAAAATTGAAATGCGCAGCCGGGTGGCGACGACTGTACTCGTAAGCCATGCCGGAGCGGAATTCACGAATCTGTATCCGAATTGAGCGATCCCGACTCGAATGATTGGTTCCAGAACGAAGATTCATCTGCCGTAAGAATGAAGGTCCCTGTCGTAGACGTATTTTCGACTTGGGGGTCGCAGCCGATAATTTCCTTCGCAAAATCATCCCATACAAGAATATTGATGTAGCTGGTTTCTTTGGTGTTGAGAATGAGGTCGAGTTCGAACTCAAGCAGGCCTGTATCCAGGTCGAAAAAATGAGGCTTCGGGCCCTTGTCGGTATGAGGGGGGCCCATGGCGTTGTGAGTGTTGGAGGCGACTTTCTTGACGGACTTCTTCCCTGTGATGGTGTAGCTGTAGAAGCTGAATCTCGGTTTTTCGCCACTGGTGCCTGGTGGAGGCTGCACGATTTTCAGGGTCAATTTAGGGGGGTTAGTCTTTGTGAAGAACTTTGGTTTATCGGTCGGAGAGTACATGTATTTCACTTCTGTGCCATCGGCCCAGATGATGAGTTTGAGTTCGATCACATCGACGTCAGGAAGTTCTTTTGGAATTTTTTCATAGTCGTTTCTAGGGCTTAGTCCAGACATGCAATTTCTCCTTGTTGAATTAAAGGATGGAGGTCTAAAAATATTCCGGAAAACCAAATATATCTACGCTCGGAAAGCATGTAATCAGGATCAAAACGGTATCAGCGGTTTGGCCTTAATTCGATTGGGGATTCATCATTTTTCCCGGAGTTTTGTGTAGGCGCCGATAACCGATGTGACGAAGCCACTTCGATTCTGCCTCCACTGAAGCTTGGCGCCCTAAAGATGTCTGCGCCAATACCCAGAAAGCTGTTATGCGTGGATTTATTCCAAGTTTGGGGTTGTCCATCAGCAGCTCTGATACGAGATTGGAATACTTCAAAGCGCTAGCTTCATCGCCATGAACGGATAATGCATCGTGCATATCCATCAGTGCGTTGGCGAGTGCGATCAGCCCGGCTGCATCGTTCTTATTACTTTCGTGGATAGATTCGATTTCCTCAATCAAGGAAGCTGCTTGTTTGATGGATTCTTTCGAGTACGGTGAGTTGATCTCATTTTTGAATCGAATCAATGCGTCGAGACGTCTCCATTCGTACGGTGAATCTTCGCTGACGTCTATTTTATTAATATCTTCGAGAGCTGACTGATATACCGATCGTACGGTTTTACTATCTGAAATCGGCGAGATGATATCGCCGTATTTCATTGTTGCGATTGTTTTGTCTCTGAGCCATTCTTTATTCTTCGGCTGCTTATCGATTAGCCCAGATAAGATCGTTCGACTTTCTTTGATATGAATAATGGCATCCTGAATTCTGCCCATGTCGGAAGACAACGTTGCCGTTCGTACGAGCGTGTTCGCGAGCCTTCTTTTTAATGCATCCGCTTTTCCGTTCCTGGAAATCATGTCGCGAAGTATTTTGGTTTGTTTGAAATCTTCGATCAACGCATCGTTGAGATGGCCGATACTTTCTTGGCTGGATGCGATCCATGAAAGTGTATCCAGCAATTCTATATAATATTGATCGTTCTCTGGATGCTTGTCGACCACATTTTGTTTGATCTTTTCTGATTTCTTGAAGAGTCTTATCGCCTCCGTATGCATGCCGCTTTCGAAGAAAAGTGTACCCAGGCTATTCAGTGCGTATGATTCCTCAATCATCCATTGCGAATTGCCCGGCTCCATTTTTGTAAGCAGTTCACTGGTCGATAAATATTCTATCCAGTACTTGCGAGCATCCGTGTGATTTCCGCGAATTCGATGCAGGTCGCCGAGCCAGAAAGAAGTTTGGCCGCACTCATTAATAGCTATTTTAGAAACGGGTGAAATTTTCTTGGCCAACAAAGCCGCATGGTGTGCAGAAACGAAAGCTTTTTCGGCTTCGTCCAGGTTGCCCTTGATTTTCGAAAGTTCGCCCAATTTCACAAGCGTTCTCGCTCTTTGGACAAGTTCATCGACGTTCATGCCATTAATCGGTTGTCCGCTCAAAATTTCCAAGGCTTCATTGCTGATGGTCTGTATAAGTTCTATGTCGCCTTGTTGCTTTAGCTTATCCGCCAAGTCCGACATCATGAAGTCGACGAGGCGCAAGGTTTCTTGGCGTCTTTCGATCGCTGCATTGCGGGATTGGTAGGCAATAAATGCAAGCGAACTCGATGCGATAGTCATGGCGATAAGCGTTGCAACAGCTACTCTTCTAAGCCTGCGAAGTTGTGAGAACTTTTTTTGTGACGTTTCGATGAACAATTTTTGGGTTTCAGTCAATTCTTTTTTGAAGATGCGCGATATTTCCAAGGACTCGCCGAGTTGTCGTCCAGGATTCAGCAAATGATCGTCTTGCCTTCCTTCTTCCGCCCATCGCGCCGCCGCACGCTGCAGGCGCGCTCTTGCCTGCAATAGCCGGCGGTTGTCCTGTGTCCATTCCACAGCGCGCGGCCAGCGTCGTAGCAGGGCTTCATGGACGACACCAACAGTAGGTTGTCCGTTGTAGTGATCGCGAACGAATAGGCGGGCAGCTGTGAAGACGTCGACAAGCGAGCTCGCATCTGTATCGAAGGCATCGATGCTCGTGCGGCGGGCGTTGACGGCGTCGCTATCGGGCTGGATGACGATGAGCTCGGCGAGCACGCTATCGAGGCTTGCCTGTGCGTTCTCGGGTAGCGTGGCGAACACCTGTTCAGCGCGATGGGAAACCGCGCCTTCGAGGCCGCCAATGTCGTTGTAAGCGGCGAATGTAAGTTGTTGCTGGGCGTTGCGTCGTTCGTAAAGGGTTTGCAGTGTGTGCTGCAGCAGCGGCAAAGCATCCGGTTGCGACAACGCCGCATCTCGCAGCGCATCGTCGAGGCGTGTACGCGTCTCGGGATCGGTTTCGAAGCTCAGATCGGCCTTCCACGCCGGTGAGCGGATGATTTCGCCGATTTCGCCGTAGCGCGGCGCCATCACATCGAGGTGACCATCGCCGGCTTTGAGTTCTGCCAGTGCCGGCAAGGCTTCGATCAGCTTCAAATAGAAATCGCCGCGCGCGATCATCGTGACCATGACGTGCGGGCACGCGCATAGCGCCTGCAGCACGCGCGCGAATGCGTCGCGCGCGTCCGCATCGACATCGGTCGTGGCGACCAGCGCTTCAGCGTGGTCGACCGTCAGCAGCAGATGGGTATAGGGCTGTTCGGCCAGGTCGCGTTCGGAGTGGCGCCGGAAGGCTTCGCTGACAAAATTTTCGATCAAGTTCGGCGTATCGGTCAGCAGCGCCTTCAGTTGTTCCGGTGTTTGCGGCGGGAAGACCGGGCGGGTGCCGAGCGTCCAGGCCGCGAGCGCCGCCGTGAGGGGTATCAGCGGGTCGCTGCCATTGGCTGCGAGGTCGCATGTGGTCACGGAGACAGCGCGCAAGCCGTCGAAGCCGTCCGGCTTGGTCAGCAGTGGAATCGCCCCGGCGCGAAGCAGTGACGTTTTGCCGCAGCCGCTGGCACCGACGATCAGCACGAAGCGGCGCTGATTTTCGATCTGGACCCGCATTGCCCTAAGCAGGTCCGCGACGATCCGGCTACGCCCGCAGAACACCGAGGCATGATCTGCACCGAAGGCGGATAGGCCGACGTAGGGGCTGCCTTTCGTCCATCGCTCGGAGGGCATGCGTCGATAGTCTTCCGGCAAGCTTACCGGTGCGATGAGCCTATAACCGACCTTGCTTACCGTTTCGACATAGCGCGGCTTTCGACTGTCGTCGCTGATGCTTTTGCGGATATAGGAAATCGTTTTGCTGACCGGACTGTCGCCGTAGACTGTGCTGCCCCATACCTCGATCAACAGGCGTTCGGTACTGAGGGTCTCGCCGGCATGCTCGGCCAGCATGACCAGCACTTCCATCCATCTCGGTTCGAACTTGATCTTCTGTCCATCGCGCAAGACGATCAGACGGCCGGGAATGACCAGAAGGTCGCCGATCCGGAACTGCGAACGATCCGTGAAGTCATCCATGCGCCACCTGCCGATGCGAGAAAGAAAACGCTTTTGTGCCAGCGCAACGCTGGCGATGCGTCATCGTGTTCGAAGTCGTCGGGGAGGCGGCAGTGAGGCCCCCTGATGCGGCGATGCGATACTGAAGTGAGACCGAATCTGACCCAATTCCATGTCCCCCCCTGGCAGTGGGCGCGCCTGCGCCCGCATCGGTAGTCAATCATGATCTCTCGGTGCTGCTCAGACTCTGGATTCCAAGCCGTTCCGAGACTTCCCTTTTCGCGCCATTGCGCGCGCTTGTCAAGAATGACGAAGGGCATACCTGGACGCTGTTCTGGCGTCATGGCATGCCCTTCGAGGGGAGTATGGTCAGCGTCTGGCCGGGACGGTATCGCTGAGAATCCGCAGGTCGATCAGTCCGGACAAGTCGATCGTCACGCGAAAATGCTCAGAACGGAGCTGCAGGGTTGAGGCAACACCATCGCGAAGTTGCATCGAAGATCTCACAGTCTTCAGGAGCCGGGGGTCGATGCATCTTGGCCACGACTGGAAGTGCTGCGGCGATCACCATCAATCCCTCGCCGCCATGCGCGGACTGCATGACGGCGAGGGCGACTGGATTGAGCCTGTCCGCTCTATCCGATCAGCGGCCGCGCCGATTCGGGCGATGGCCGTCGATATCACGGTCGATGCGTCTTCAGGCGATCAAGGTCATCGGACATCACTGGCAGACGACGGTCGGATCCCATTTGACGTAGCCGAGCAGGTTCTGCGTCTCGCCGTCCGAGCCGGTCTGGTACACGGCCACCCAGACCCAGAAATTCTGGGCGGTGCCGTGCTGGGACACCTTGACGTCGCACGAGACGAAGGACTGCGGGACATTCTTTGCGGGCGCTCCGCCCGGCGCTTGACCCTGCGCCGCACCGGTCAATGTCGTCACGTTCACTTCCGACGGGTTCAGGACCGGGCTGCCGCCGGTCAGTCTGTAGACGAAAACGGAGTAGTCCGAGTTGTCGGAGGTGCTGGAAGCGTAGAAGGAGATGTTGTCACCGGGTTGGGCGTTGAGCGTGATGTTGCCGGCATCGTTGCTCGGCCAGGACCAGCCGCGCGGGTCGTCGGAGACCATCCAGATATTGCCGTGGCCGATGGGGGTTGGATTTTCCTGATCCTTGCTGAGGGTCAGGCCACTGATGATGGCGTTGACATTCATGACCGTCATGACGTTGTAGTTGATACCAGCCATTTTCTACTCCTTGTCGATGATTGGGGAATGCGGGATGGGGTTGAAGTCCGCAGGCGGCCCGGATGATGCTGCGGGGTTCCGTCTCGCGGGAATCAACGTGCCTCTGCCCGCATTCGAATCCTGATCGCTTCCATCGGCGCGCACGGGTTCTTCGCAGGTCGCGCGCGGTGCCATTACGATGCGCGCGTCAGTGGTTGGATTCCGCCGTCGGATCGTCCATGAAGGCGATCTTCGTCACCGGCACGTCGAAGCAGCGCGCGAATTCGCGGGCGATGCGGAAGCGCACCACGCGTCCGGCTTCGGCGCGCTTGATCGTGGTGAGCGACAGTTGGATGTTGCGCCGCCAACACTCGTCGGCGAGATCCTGTTGGCTCATCAATCTGGTCTGGCGCAGTTGGCGAAGGAAGACGCTGTCGAGCATCACGTAGCCGCGATGCAGGCGCTTGGCGGGGGACACCGCGGGCGTTTCGACGCTGTCCGCACCTGCGGTTGCGTGGGGCGATAGCGCCTCTGCATCGCAATCGTGGAGGTGCGTGGCGCCATCCCCGGTGTGGGTGTGAGCGTGCTGGACGTATGCGAGTTCCATGGATGATCCCCGGGTTGGACGGATGAAGGCCATCGCGGTCGATGGCGGCGATGGCGTCGGGGTCTCTGTCCGTTGTGCTGTCTGCCTGCGACGACCGGACGCATCGTCGCGAGCGATCGAAGGCAGCGGCATGGACAGAGGCGGCGCCATGGGTCGCAGCCTGTTCGATCCGTCGTCTGAATGCCTTCCTGCAACCTTCCGATCGTCAAGTGGTTGATGCATAAGCCTTTGGCGACATCAGCCGCCCTGCATCCGGGTCTCGTCATGCGAGGCCGTGCCGATACCTTCCGGGAACCTTCCGGCCGCCAAGTGATTGATCGATATGGCGATGCGCCTTGTGCGCAGTACGCGAGTCGCCGTCTGGAGATGGGTGTGAGGCGCTGCGAGGGGGCATCGCATCCGGGAAAGCATGGGCCCCGCAGTCATGCCGGAGGTGGCGTATCGGTGTCCAACCCGGGCGATACAACGGCTCGCGGGTGCGAACGGCGATAGCGCTGGGGGCGGGCCCGTGGCGTCAATGGCCCCGATTCACGGCGTGATCGGGACGATCCAGTAGGGGGAGGGTTTGCCGTCCGATGGCTGATAGACATAGATCTTCACCGCATTCCCTTCCGGGAACGGGGTTGCGTACTGCACGTCGCAGAGGAAGCAATAGTTGGTGCCTGCGACGATCTGGCTGGCGAATGCGAGCGGCGTGTACTTCGCGCCGAACAGCGGCTGCATGGCGGTTTCGAAAGCGTCCTTGGCTAGAGGTGTCAGCGTGAAGTCGAAATTCGACCAGTCGCCGACGAGCACCGGGTTCGACATGTGTGGCTCCTTGTCCGTGGTTGGGGTCGCGATGCCGATGGTCGTCCGGCTTCGTCGCAGCGGGACAACGACTGCGCTGCGACGCTGCCGGGTTTCGCATGCTTCGGCTGCATCATCGTGGCAGGTCCGGTGTTGGCGTATGGAGGCTTTGTGGGCCCGTTCCGGTGCCGGGTCGGAGCGCCGCGCCTGGCGCGATGCTCCCGAAGACGAAGGCCCACCGTCCTGGTGGGCCTTCGGGGATCAGCGGGTCTTGATCGGATCGTTGCTGGCCTGCGGGTCGCAGAACATGAGCGTCGGGGGCTGCTTGCCGTACCTCAATTCCACGAAAACGCCGAAGTCGATCAATTGATGAGGGTATAGACCGATCGTCATCAGCGCCGATTGTCCATCTTCGCTCGGTTCGAACGCTTTGATCGGCGAATCTTTCGCCGACACGCCCGTGGAGCTGTAGTCGGTGATGAAGGCCGTGGTTCCATCGGTCGTCTCGTTCAGAAGCTCGATTTCGATGGTCGTCTTGCCATCGCCGACCAGGACGAGATTGCTGGAATACCGACCGCGGTAATTGCCATGGCTTCCGGTGATGAGCAGTTGGATGGACGGGATTTCAGTCGTGATCGGACTGCCGTTGCGGATGAATCTTGTCATGTCGGGACTTCCTGGGGGTGAGGATGTATGTCGCGGCCGGACGATGCCCGGCAACGACGGCTTCCGGAAATACCGCTCCGGGAGCCGGGTCTGGATCGTCGATGAGCTGGATCTTTGATGAGCTGGATAGTCGATGAGTGTTCCACAACGGGCGATGCGGTTCAGTACCTCCGTGGAGTCTCTGCGGTGCTCGTTCCGGCAGCGATGTCCGCAATGGACGTGCGGCCCTGGCCAACGAGCGCCGTGAAATCCGGCGCGCGATAGCCGATATCCGCCAGCCAGGCGATGTCCGGTTCGACGCGTTCGCGCGCGCCCAGCAGAAGATGCGCGCTGACCCACGGCACGATGACATTCGGATCCCTGGAAGTATCGGCCATCGTTTCGAGCAAGGCGATCGCGCGTTCCCAATCGCTGCGGGCTCCGGCCGTCGATCCGATCCGCGAACGATATCGTCCCCGGTGGATCAGGCCTTTCGCGAGCATGGACCTTCCGTGGATGCCGCCCATCGCATCTGCGGCGGTGCGTTCCAGCCCGAGGATCGCCCTGTCCCATTGCGCGCCGACGCCGTCCGTGCCTGGAAGGAAGCGCACGATCGAGAGTCGGGCGGCCGCCTCCAGGCGTTGCAATGCCAGCGACGCATCGCCCGCTGCCTTCATCTCGCGGATCATCTTGTCGGCGATCGATGCGTGCGAGACGCGGCTGCTGGCGTCGTCGCGCATGGCGGCCATTTCGCCGGCTTCGACATGCGCGATCGCGAGATCCCGAACCCACACCTTGTTGCCGGGCTCGCGAGCGGTCACCGCCGACAATCGGGCGATGCTCTCTTCGATCTGAGCCTGCGCCTCGTCCATGCGGCCGCGGGAGACCGCAAGGCGGCTGCTGAAGAGCAGCGAGGTCGCAAGCCTTCGCTCCCAGACGAGCGCATCGGGCTTGCTCGCGACCAGCGTGCGCAGCATGGCGATCTGTTCGGCGTATCCGGCAGCGGCCTGCTGCAGCCGCCCTTCCGATTCGTCGCCGCTGCTGATCCACGACAGTGTGTCGGCCAGATCGTACCGCAGCGCCTCGTCGTGCGGCCTTGCCGACAGAACGCTCGCCTTGAGTCTGGCCGAGCGTCTGAAGTACGCCAGCGCTTCGCCGATGTGTCCCTGGTCGCGAGCCACTGCGCCGAGATTGTTGAGTGCATACGACAGCTCGATCTGCCAGTCCGTTTTCCGGGGGTCCAGGCGGATCAGTTGTTCGCTGGTCTGCAGATACTCGCGCCAGTGTTTGCGCGCCTCTTCCAACTGGGCTTGTCGGAAATGGTAATAGCCCAGCCAATACGCCGAGACGCCGAGTTCGGCGATGGCTTCCGCGGATTTCGGCGCGCGTTCCACCGCGCTGCGAGCGGCCTGGTTGGCGCGCAGGAAGGCCGACTTCGCTTCCTTGAGTTTCGCTTCTTCCATCATCACTTCGCCGACCGTGCGCAGGGCGCGCGACCGGTTGATCAGATCTTCCGTGCGCGTCTGCGCTTCGGGCTGGCGCTCCAGTTGGGCGAGCGCCTTGACGCTGATGCCGCCGAGCAGTTTGAGGTTGCCGAGCGGACGAAGTTTGTCGGCCAGATCCACCAGCATGAAGTCGGATAACTGCAGGGCTTCCTCGCGACGGTGCTCGGCTTCGTTGCGCGCCTGTGATGCCAGCAGCGCGAGGACGCCGGAAATGACCGCGAATGCCGCAAGGCTCGCGATCGCGCCTGCGCGAAGCCAGCGTCTGCGCCGATGGAGTTTCTCCGACGCGCGCAGGAACGCGCGTTCGTCTGCATCCAGATCGTCGGGCAGCTGTCGTGCGGCGTCCAGCGCCTCCTGCAACGGTTGGCCCGGATTGAGGAGGTGATCGACCCTGCGGCCTTCTTCGATCCAGCGTGCGGCCGCACGCCGCATGCGGGCCTTGGATTGCAGCAGGCGGCGATTGTCCTGGGTCCAATCGCGCGCGCGCGGCCATTGCCGCAGCAAGGCCTCATGCGTCACCCGGAAGCCGGCCTGGCCGTCGCTCAACTCGCCGATGAACAGGCGGGCGCGGACGAAGGCCTCGGCGAGTGCGCCGGCGTTCTCGTCCAGCGCCGACCAGGCGACGCGACGCGCGCTGACGCTGTCGTTGTCCTGTTGCATCACGATCAACTGCGACAGGACGCTGTCGAGGCTGCGTCTGGCGGCCTCGGGCAATGTTGCGAAGACCTCCTCGGCGCGGTGCGCGAGCGCGCCTTCCAGGCCGCCGAGGTCGCGATACGCATCGAAGCGCAGTTCGCCGTCGTCGCTCCGGCGTTCGTAGAGCGCCTGCAGGGTGTGCTGCAGCAGCGGCAGCGCATCGGCGTGCGCGTTCGCCGCGTCGCGCAGTACGTCGTCGAGATGCTCCGCCGTTTGCGGATCTTCCTCGAACACCAGTCCCGCCAGCGCGGCGGGGGTGCGGATGATCTGCGCGATCTCGCCGGATCGCGGGGTCAGCACGTCGAAGTGGCCCTCGCCCAGTTTGCGTTCGGCGATTTCCGGATACGCTTCGATCAATGCGAGGTAGAAATCGCCGCGGACGATCATCGCCACCATCACCCGCGGGGATTCGCAGAGGTGGTGCAGCGCGCGAGAAAATGCGCTGTCCCGCTCCGGATCGCGGGCCCGGGTCGCGACCAGCGCTTCGGCATGGTCGATCAACAGGAGCAGATGCGCATGCGGTTGGTCTACGAGTTCGCGCGATGGATGACGGCGGAACGCTTCTTCGACCGTGGAGGCGATCGATTCCGGCGACCGCCGGATCGTGGCGGCGAGATCTGCCGCCGGTCCGGGCGCGAACACCGGTCGTTCGCCGAGCGTCCACGTCGCCAGCGCTGCCGCGAGATGGGTCATGGCGTCGCCGTTTTCGACGGCGGCCAGATCGCAGCGCGCGATCGACAGCGCGCGTAGGCCATCGAATCCGCCGTCCTGACTCAGCAGCGGCAGCGCGCCGGCATTCAGCAGCGAGGTCTTGCCGCAGCCGCTGGCGCCGACGATCAACACGAAACGCCGCTGGTTGTCGAGCTGCTGGCGCATCGCGGCGAGTAGTTCCGCGATGACGCGGCTGCGCCCGAAGAAAACGCCGGCATGTTCGCCATCGAACGGGCTGAGGCCGACGTAGGGACTGGCGCCGCTCCAGCTCGAAGCCTGTACGGCGACGCGACGGTAGTCGTCGGGGTAGGAGACTTTGGCGATCAGTCGATAGCCGCGTTTGCGGATGGTTTCGATGTAACGCGGCGACTTCAGGTCGTCGCCGAACACTTTCCGCAGATAGGCGATGGCCTTGTGGACCGGGTTGTCGCCGTAGAACGTGCCGCGCCAGACTTCGATCAGCAGTTGCTCAGCGCTGACCACTTCGCCCGCGTGCTCGGCCAGTGCGACCAGCACTTCCATCATCCGCGGTTCCAGCGTGGTTTCGTTGCCGTCCAGCGATACGCTCAGGCATTCGGGCTGCACCAGCATCGCGCCGATGCGGAAGCGCGAATGCGAGTTACGGGTTCTGATCCGGTCCGTATGCGGCTGCATTGGCATCCTGTCCGATGAACGAGCGCCGACGGCGTCTGCTTTGCGATGCATGATAACCATCGTCGCGCGCATGCGAAGCGATCTCCGCCGCAGAACGTTCCCTGCAATGAACGCCGCGCGGCAGAAGGCCGGCTTGCGCCGGCCTTCGATTTCGAGCGGATGCGGCTTCGAGGGAACGCGGTCGCGGTCAGCCCTTCGCCGGAGCGACGGACGCCTGCCAGCCGCAGCTTTGTCCTTCGTTCTGCTGCTTCAGCCAGGTCTGCAGCGGGGCGAAGTATTCCAGCACTGCGGAGGCGTCCATCTTTTCGCCGCCGGTGAGTTCCTTCATGGTCTTCTGCCACGGCTGGCTGGAGCCCTTGCCGAGCATCGCCCAGTACTTCTGTCCGGCTTCCTTGTTGCCGTAGAAGCTGCATTCGTACAGCGGACCCTTGTGGCCGGAGGCGTCGCACAGCGACTTGTAGAACTGGAACTGCAGGATGTGCGAGAGGAAATAGCGGGTGTACGGCGTGTTGCCCGGGACGTGGTACTTCGCGCCCGGGTCGAAGAATTCCTCGCCGCGGGCGCTGACCGGTGCCACGCCCTGATATTTCGCTTTCAGCTCCCACCACGCCTTGTTGTATTCGCCGGGCTTGATCGAACCGTCGAACACGCCCCAGCGCCAGCGGTCGATCATCAGGCCGAAGGGCAGGAACGACACCTTGGCCAGCGCCATCCGCATCTGTGCGTTGATCAGCGCCTCGTTGCTCTGCTGCTGCGCGTCGATCAGACCGATCGATTGCAGGTACTTCGGGGTCATGCCCAGCACGATGGTGTCGCCGATGGCCTCGTGGAAGCCGTCGTGCGCGCCGGTCTGGAACAGCGGCGGCTGGTTGTTGTAGGCGAGGTAGTAATAGATGTGGCCGAGTTCGTGGTAGATGGTGGTGAACTCTTCCTCGTTCGGCTTGATGCACATCTTGGTGCGCACGTCGCCGTCCATGGTCATGTCCCATGCGCTGGCGTGGCAGACCACGTCGCGGTCGCGCGGCTGGATGAACTGGGTCTTCTGCCAGTAGCTTTCCGGCAGTTTGGGCATGCCCAGCGAGACGTAATAATCCTCGGCGCGCTGGGTCATTTCCTTGGCCGTCAGCAATTGCGCCTCGCGCTCGGCCGCGACCAGTTTCTCGGGCGTCGCATCGCCCGCGATCTTCGCCCGCGTCGCGGAAAGGTTGCTCTGTTCCCAGCCCTTCAGCGCACTGTTGATGTCGAGGCTGCCGGCGTCCTGGTAGGGTTCCAGCACGTCCCAGAGATTGCCCCAGTCCTGTTGCCACATGTTGCCCATCAGGTGCGCGGGCAGCATGCCGCCGCTCACCGCGCCCTTGCCCGGGCCGTACCTGGTCTGCAGTTTGGTGCGGGTGTAGCAATGCAGGTCTTCGTAGAGCGGCTTGACCTGGCCCCAGAGCCGGTCGGTTTCTGCCGCGATCTCGGCCGGGGTCATGTCGTAGCCCGAGCGCCACATTTCGCCGGCGTCGGCGAAGCCCATTTCCTTGGCGCCTTCGTTCACCAGTTCGACGAAGCGGACGTAGTCCTTGCGCATCGGCTGGGAAATGGTGTGCCAGCCCTGCCAGGCATCGAGCTGCGCCTGATAATCGCGATTCTTCGCCAGCACTTCGCTGAGTTCGCCCAGATCGCGACACACTTTGCCGTCGCCGATACCGGTGCAGGACTTGCCGGCGCCGTAATCGCCTTCCATCTTGCTCGCGATGCGGGTCAGTTCGGCGAGCTTCTCCGGGTCGCTGGGCGGCGGCATCGAGGTGGAGAGTTTGAGCAGCAGGATCGCGCGCGCGCTCTCGGGCGACATCTTCTGGCCTTCGAACGGCTTGGCGGCCTTGATCCATCCGTTGAGCTGGCCGAGGAAACGCTCGTTCGCCTTGGCGGCGACCCGCTGGCTGTCGTCGTTGATGTAAGTGGAGGACAGCCACTGCGCGGCGGTAAGGTCCGGGTAGGTCGCCTTGATTTCCTTGTTCACTCTGGCGACGAAGGCGTCGGCGTCCTTGTCCGCCTTGACGGCGGTCGCGCTGCCTTGCGTGGAGGAATCTCCCTGCTTTGCATCCTGCTTGCAGGCGCCGAGGGACAGCAGGCCGGCGCCGATGGCGAGGGCCAGTAGGGTGTTGCGATGGTTCACAAGGTGTCTCCAGTGGCCGGTTGGCTCCGGGAACGGAGGCTAGAGCCCCCGGGCGGGCAGCGCAAGCCGTCGGGGCGTCGTTCCGAGGGGCGAGTTGTCGATCGGGCTCAGCGCCGGGCCAGCAGCCTGCGGTCCGGGCCGATCAGCCCCGCATCGGCCAGCCATGCCCACGCCGCGTCGGCATCCTGTTCCGCATAGGCCCGCGCCGAGCCCAGCCGGAAGGTGTAGCCCCAGGCGTCCATGTCGGCGTACGCGCGCTCGATCCCGAAGCCGGGCAGGGCATCGGCCAGCAGCAGCTGCAGGCAGCAGGTCGCATCTTCTTCGAACTGGCAATCGCTGGCGTCAGTGTGGATGGCGGCGCGACGTTCGGGCGGCAGGACGATCAGATGGCAGGCTTCGTGCAGCAGCGAATGCAGCGGCGTGTCGCGGCGCGCATGCACGGTATTGCCGATCAGCCCGGCCTCGGGTTCGCCCCAATAGCTGCCGGGAATCGGCGCGCCGTCGTCGACCAGTGCCAGCCGCAGGTCGTAGCGGGCGAGCAGGGCGACGACATCGGCGAGATCGATCTCGCCGAGTGTGAGCACGTGAGGTGCTGTGGGGGCGGCGGAAGCCGCGATCGCGCTGATGGACATGGCTCATCGCGGCTTGCGCCGCTCCCACGAAAACGATCAGGGGATGGAAGGACGCCCGTCGGGCAGCGCCACCGAGATGTCGAGCACGTCGTGGTCGCCGTCCTTCGCCATTTCCACCTTCACGGCGTCCACGTCGACGCTGACGTACTTGCGGATCACTTCCAGCAGCTCGCGCTGCAACAGCGGCAGATAGTCGGGCGCGCCGCGGCTGCTGCGCTCCTGCGCGACGATGATGCGCAGGCGTTCCTTCGCGACCGAGGCGGTATTCTTCTTGGGCTTCAGGAAATCGAAGAGAGACATGGGCTCAGCCTCCGAACAGTTTGCTGAAGAAACCCTTCTTCTCGAACTGGGTGAAGCGCATCGGCCGTTCCTCGCCGAGCAATCGCGCGACCGCGTCGTCGTAGGCCTGGCCGGCATGCGATTCCATGTCCAGGATCACGGGCTCGCCCTTGTTCGACGCATTCAGCACGTCAGGCGATTCCGGAATCACGCCCACGGTCTTCAGGCCGAGCACGTCTTCGACGTCCTTGATGCTGAGCATTTCGCCGGTTTCCACCCGCGACGGGCTGTAGCGGGTGAGCAACAGGTGCTCCTTCACGCGTTCGCCGTTCTCGGCGCGCTTGGTCTTGGACGCGAGCAGGCCGAGGATGCGGTCGGAGTCGCGGACGCTGGACACTTCCGGGTTCACCACCACCACGGCCTGGTCGGCGAAATACATCGCCAGGAACGCGCCTTTCTCGATGCCGGCGGGCGAGTCGCAGAGGATGATGTCGAAGCCGTCGTCGGCCAGATCCTTCAGCACTTTCTCCACGCCTTCCTTGGTCAGCGCGTCCTTGTCGCGGGTCTGCGATGCGGCCAGCAGATAGAGGGTTTCGAAACGTTTGTCCTTGATCAGCGCCTGTTTCAAGGACGCTTCGCCGTGGATGACGTTCACGAAGTCGTACACCACGCGGCGTTCGCAGCCCATGATCAGGTCGAGGTTGCGCAGACCGACGTCGAAGTCGATGACCGCGACCTTCTTGCCGCGGCGCGCGAAGCCGCACGCGAGACTGGCGCTGCTGGTGGTCTTGCCGACGCCGCCCTTGCCCGATGTGACCACGATGATTTCAGCCAATGTACTTCTCCCTAAATGAGTGAGGTCGCGCGCTCAGGGGAGCGCGGCGATGTGGATCTGTTCGTTGTCCAGCCAGATCTGCACGGCCTTGCCGCGCAGTTCCACCGGAAGATCCTCCATGACCTTGTAGTGCCCCGCGATCGCGACGAGTTCGGCGTGGAACTCGCGGCAGAAGATGCGGGCCTTGTCGTTGTCGCGCGCGCCGGCGAGGGCGCGCCCGCGCAGGGCGCCATAGACGTGGATCGAACCGTCGGCGATGACTTCGGCGCCTGCGCCGACGGTGTTCAGGATGGTCAGGTCGCGCTGCTCGGCGTAGATCTGCTGGCCGGAGCGGATCGGCGCGGTCAGCACCATGCCCGGTTCGGCGGCCGCGGCCGGCGCAGCGGCGCTTTTTGCGGGCGCGGCGGCTTTCGTGGGAGCGGTGGAAGCCGCGATGCTTGTTTCAGCGTGCAAGCTCGGGGCTGAAGCCCCTCCTACGGAAGGTTCGGCCGGTTCGTACTGCGCGCGGAACTTGGACAACAGCGGCAGGCCGAGTTCGACCGACAGGCGCTCGTTGTCGCCGCTGCCCCAGGCCAGCGCGACCGGGATCACGCCGGCGGCGCGCAGCGCGTCGAGCAGGGCGCGCGCGGCCGTCACGTCCGGGGTGCCGGGCAGGGCGCCGAAATCGACGATCACCGCCGCGCGTTCGAAGAGTTTCGGCGCGCGCGCGACGCGGTCGCGCATTTCGGCGCCCAGACGTTCGACATCGAGGGTGCGCACGCGCAGATTGGCGATGCCGACCTGGCCGATCTTCAGGTCGCCGGCCAATTCGTAGTTGACGGGCGTGGCCGCGCTCACGCGGCGGTGCCCGTGGCGCGCCGCGCGTCGACGCCGATCCGCGACGCCGTGAGCCACGGGACGTCCGGCAGATTGGCGCCGTAGGTTTCGTTGATCCATGGATAGCTGCAGAGATCCTTCATCAGCATCGCGGCGCGCAGGCCGGTCTCCGGCATCATCTGCTGGCCGACTTCGCGGAAGCCGAAACTGCCGTGGAACAGCAGCGCCGGATCGGGCAGGGCCGGATCGCTGGCGGTGTCGATGAACACTTCGCAGGCCAGCCGCGGGTAACGCATTTCCGCGTAGCTCTGGGCGTCGGCATAGAACGCGCGCCCGACGCCGCCGCCGCGGCGGCGGCTGGCGACCACGATGCGGTCGATATAGAAGAAATCCGGATAGCGTTCCGCGAACCAGCGGAAGTTGCTGCTGTCGTGATCGGCCTGATTGCCCACGCCGATCATGAATCCGGTGAGGGTGCCGTCGCGCTCGGCCACGCGGAAGTATTCGGCGGAGTCGAAGAAATGACGCAGACGGTTCTGGTCGAAAGGCAGGATCGTGGGGCCGGCGGCATTGTTGAGGGCAAGGACGGAATCCAGCTCGTGCTCGCGCACGTCGCGGATGACAATCGACATTCCAATGACTCCGGCAGTGGCGTGCGCGGGCGGGGACCCTGCACGGGTATGGCGCGAAATTATCGCATGCCCGTCCCGACCGGGCGACATTGCGGTGTTTCATCGGCCCGGCTTTATCTGGACTCCGGCCGGCGATCGCCGCCACCCATGACTTCCGGTGGGGTGCAGTGGCCGGCAGAGCGCCTACACTCCCCGGATGTTCACAAGAATGGATCACAGCCGGCTGCTGCGTTATTCGGGGCTCTTCACCTGGGCGGTGGTCGGCGTGCCGCTGCTGTACACCTGGATCATGCCGATGTTGGCGGGTTCGGACGACGACCGTTTCCTGCTGCTGACGATGCCCTGGCAGGGTTGGGTGGCGTACGCCGCCTTCGGCGCCGCCTACGCCTGGCTCACCCGAGGCCTGGGCAAGCGTCGTCCAGGGCTGTTCGACTACGTGCTGCTGGTGGTGCTGACCCCCGCCGCGATCGGTCTGGGGTACTACAGCGAGAGCGGGCTGGGCAGCGTGCTGCTGATGGTGGCGGCCTGCGCCCTGCCGTGGCTGCTGTCGTTGCGGCTGGGCGTGGCCTGGCTGCTGCTGAGCCAGCTGGCGGTGGTTCCGGTGTTCATGCGCCGCGATTTCACGCTGATGGAAGCGGTGATGCAGGCCCTGCTGTATGCCGGATTCGCCGGGTTTGTGTACGCCACCAGCCTGGTGGCGCGGCAGCAGGCGCAGGCGCGCGAAGAACAACGCAGGTTGAACTCCGAACTCCGCGCCACCCGGGCCCTGCTGGCCGAAAGCGTCCGGGTCAACGAGCGCACGCGCATTTCCCGCGAGCTCCACGATCTGCTGGGGCATCACCTGACCGCCCTCAGCCTGAATCTGGAAGTCGCCAACCATCTGGTCGAAGGCAAGGCCCAGGAACATGTGTCCCAGGCCCATACCCTCGCGAAACTGCTGCTCAGCGATGTCCGCGAAGCGGTCAGCCAGATCCGCGAGGACGACGCCATCGACATGGCCGCGACCCTGCTGCCGCTGGCCGACAATGTCCCCGGGCTGCAGATCGAGATGCTGCTGCCGGTGCCGTTCCTGCTCGACGATCCCGAACGCGCCCATGTCCTGCTGCGCTGCACGCAGGAAATCATCACCAACGTGGTGCGCCACGCCCAGGCCACGACCCTGGATCTGGACTATCGCTGGCATGGCGATGGCGTTCAGGTCGTGGCCCGCGACGACGGCCGCGGCGCCGCCGAGGCGCCGGTGGTGGGCAATGGCCTGCGCGGCATGCGCGAACGCCTGGCGGCCTACGGCGGCCAGGTGCAGATCGAAACCCGTCCGGGGCAGGGCTTCTGCCTGACCCTCTACCTGCCGGTCGTCCAGGCGACGGACCGGATGGGCCTGCCGCTGAGGCGCGGCCCGGCGCCAACGGGCGGCATTTCCGCACCCGGAATCGCGGCATGAACCTTTTCTGCCTCCCTTTTTCCGTGGTTCCCGTATTCCCCAGGGACGGCTTGCCGTCCAATCCGCGAAACGGTCAGGGTGGCCGGCGCATTCACGGCTTCATGCAGGAGACGACATGATTCGCGTTTGTCTGGTCGACGATCAGACCCTGGTACGCCAGGGCATCCGTTCCTTGTTGGCGCTCGCCGAGGGCATCGAAGTGGTCGCCGAGGCGTCCGATGGCCGCCAGGCGGTCGAGCTGATTCCGCAGATCAATCCCGATGTCGTCCTGATGGACATGCGGATGCCGGCGATGTCGGGTCTGGAAGCGCTGCAGGCGCTCAGCAAGGTCAATCAACTCCCGCCGACGATCATCCTCACCACGTTCGACGACGACCAACTGGTGCTGGCCGGCATGAAGGCCGGGGCGAAGGGATATCTGCTCAAGGATGTTTCCTTGGAGCAACTGGTCGGCGCCATTCAGGCGGTGGCGGGCGGCGGCTCGCTGGTGCAGCCGGCGGTGACCCAACGCCTGCTGTCGGGGCTGGAGCACATGCGCAACGATTTCGTGAGCCTCGATCGCCCGGATCCGCTGACCGACCGCGAAACCGAGATCCTGCGCCTGATGGCTTCAGGCTTCTCCAACAAGGAAATCGCCAATTCGCTGGGCGTGGCCGAGGGCACGATCAAGAATCATGTCTCGAACATTCTTTCCAAGCTCGGCGTGCGCGACCGCACCCGCGCCGTCCTCAAGGCCTTCGAACTGCAGTTGATCTGATCGCGGCATTTCCTCGCGGCGTGCCCGGTCCGGCGCCAGCGAATCGGCCTGATCCCGACGACGCTCTGCCGGTGAGATCGCATCCGGTCGTACCCGATACATCGGTATTGCGGTCGATCCGATCGGCCCGGATTCCGGCGGCGGTCGGGCGGCGTGGCGGGCGTCCCTTCCGGATCGACTGTGGCCATCATCGTGGGCCCGGGCAACCGCCCGCTTCGTCACTTCCGATACGGCCCTCGCTCCGCACCGCCGTTCCCTGTTAGGATTCGGGTCTTGCCCGTCATCAGCGGGTATTGGTCCCGGAGAGCCTCTGTAATGACACGTCTGCTCGAGATCCTGATTTCCCTGGCGATCGTCGCCGCGCTGTTCCTCATCGTCGGCCTCGTGCTGCCGTCCAGCCGTTTCATGGTCGAGAAGATCGAAACGAACCGCAAACTGACCATCGTCTACGACACGCTGAACAATTTCAGCCGTTTCAAGGATTGGAACGCGATCGCACTGCGCGACCCGAAGATGGAGTCCAGCATTTCCGGGCCCGAATCCGGCGTCGGCGCGGAATTCAAGTACAACTCCGATAACGCGCAGGTGGGTAGCGGCACCTGGAAGATCGTGGAGAGCGTGCCGAACGAACTGGTCGCGATCGCGATCGAGGACGACCGCCAGGGCAAGAACAAGCGCACCGAGTTCAAGTTCAAGCCGACCGGCAAGAACAACCGCAACGTCGAGATCAGCCAGAGCTACAAGGTCGACTACGGCTGGAATCTGCTCGGTCGCTACGCCGGTCTGTACGTGCGCAGCCATGTCGGCGACGACATGAAGTTCGGCCTGGCCAAGCTCACCAACATGCTGGCCTCGATCCCGAACATCGATCATGCCGTTTATGGCGACAAATTGACCGGTCTTGCGGTCGTGCAGGTCCCGGCCGAGCATCTGCTGTTCGTGCCCGCCGGTACGCTCGAATTCAAGGATGAAGTGATCGAGAAGTCGATGGTCGCCAATCGGGAGTGGATCAACCGCGCCATGGCCGGCAATGGCCTCGTCGCCGCAGGCCCCATGCGCATCGTCACCAACGAGCAGGGCCGCGAAACCTATACCTTCGATGTCGCCATGCCGGTGCGCAAGGCCGATACCGCCGAAGCGGCCGCGACGGCCACCACCGAACTGACCGATCTGAAGTTCCCAGCGGGAAGTCCGGTGAAGTACCAGTTGCTGCCGGCCCGTCGTGCGGTCAGCGCCAAGTTCATCGGTTATATCCGCGAACTCGAGAACGTGCGCAATGCACTGCGCGCTTGGTCCGGTCCGCGCGGTTTCGAGGTCGTGGGCCGTCCGTACGAGGTCTACGACAGCGGTGTCGATGGCGCGTTCACGGAAGACGGACAATTCACCGCTTACTGGCAGATCAAGTAAGCCGGCGGCTCAAGTCAAGAGGCGCATGTCCGCATCCCTCGAAGTGTTTCCGAAGCGCCGCATTCTGCGGCGCTTCGCGTTTGCGGCTTCAGCAGGCGCTGCTCCCACGCGCACAACCTCGATAAATGCAGCGCCGACAGGCGCAGCGCAGGCGGGAATACGATGACCATGAAACCGCGCCTCGTGCACCGCACTCTGGCCGCCGCCGGTGGCGTGCTGGCTGCGGCCGGCGTCGGACTGTCTGCGTATGCCGCGCACGGCGCCGAAGGTGACGCTCGCGCGAACCTGCAATCGGCCGCGCTGTTCGCGCTGGCCCACGGCATCGCGCTGGCCGCGCTGTCGCCGCATACCCCGCGTCGTCTCGGCACGCTCGCGCTGGCGATGCTGCTGCTCGGCGTGCTGCTGTTCTCGGGCTCGCTGGCGGCTGCGCACTTCTTCGGCGCACCGACGCGGCTTGCGCCGATGGGCGGTTCGATGATCATGCTCGGCTGGCTGCTGTACGCCGTCGATGCGCTCAGACGCTGATCGGATCAAACGCCGAGAGAAACGCATGCCCAGACACGCCCGCGGATTCGATACCCAGGCCGCTTACGATCATCTCGCCAGGCGCGACCGCAAGCTCGGCGCCTGGATGAAGCGCATCGGCGCGATCGATCCGGATCCGCGCTGGCGCAAACCCTTCGATCCGGTCGATGCGCTGGCGCGGGCGATTCTCTACCAGCAGCTCAGCGGCAAGGCCGCGGCGACGATCGTCGGACGCGTCGAAACCGCGATCGCCAGCGACCGTTTCCACTGCGACACGCTGGCGCGCTGCGACGACGCGACCATCCGCGCCTGCGGCGTGTCCGGCAACAAACTGCTGGCGCTGCGCGATCTCGCGGCGCGCGAGGCCCGCGGCGAGATTCCGGCCCTGCGGCGGATGTCGACGATGGACAACGACGCCATCCTCGAGGCGCTGGTGCCGGTGCGCGGGATCGGCCGCTGGACGGTCGAGATGATGCTGATGTTCCGGCTGGGCCGCGCCGACGTGCTGCCGATCGATGACCTCGGCATCCGCAAGGGTGCGCAGATCGTCGACAAGCTCGACGCGATGCTGCCGCCCAGGATGTTGGCCGAACGCGGCGAACGCTGGGGGCCGTACCGCACCTATGCCAGCCTGTATCTGTGGCGGATCGCGGATTTCGGCGCAGACGCGAAAGCGGCGACGAAAACGCCGACCAAGCGTTCGCAGGACTGACTCCTGCCCATCGAATTCTGCGCTCAGCGCGGCAGATAGGTTTCCCACAGCCGGTTGCGGAACCGCCGCTGCGGATCGATCCGCGCTTTCAGCGCTGCGAACGCTCCCGCCTCCGGATAGGCGCGCGAGAACTGTTCCTTCTTCGCATGTAGCCGGTAGGGCAGGTAATAGCGTCCGCCCATGCCCAGTGCAGCATCGATCAACTGCCGCGTCCAGCGTGCCGAGTCCGCGTCCGCCCAGCGCGAGGAGCGCTGCTTGTAATACAGCACGAACGAGAACACGTCGCGCGGCGCCCAGCGCATCAGCGTGCCGGGATCGGCCGGCGAATGGCGGATCGACACATTCAGCGCATTGACCTCGTGCGCGAGCAGAATCCTTCGCAGTAGATGCGCGAAACCGAGGAAATTTTCCGCAGGAATGAAATATTCCTGGAGCAGATAGGTCGAGAACCTGCGCGTGCGCGGTTCCAGCGCATCGGCATCGAGACTGGCTTCGCGATTGCGCCAGACCACCGGGCGCTCCTGCAACTGCCGTCGCGTCATCTTGCGTTCGCGCACCTCGTCGCCGTACGGCAGCTCCGATGCCGCCCAGATCAGGCTTTGTTCGCGGCCGTAGTCGCGGTCGACGGGTATCAACCGTTCGGCGATGGTGGGCGGCGCGTCGGTGCGCCGCCAGGTGATCGCGAGCGGGTGGTCGTAGTCCGGCGGCGTGAGGTCCGCGTTGTGCAGCACCGCGTCGTCGCGATCGATGATGCGCTCGCGGAACCAGGCCGGGTAGTCGGCGAGCGCGACGAATTCCGCTTCGCGGGCGATGCGGCCGTTGCGATCGAGTTCGAGTTCTACCTCGGTGACGACGCCCAGCCCGCCGTAGCCGCCGATCGCCGCATGGAACAGCGCCGGCTGCGATTCGCGGTCGAGATCCAGCACCTCGCCGTTCGCGGCGACCATGCGCAGCGCGACGATGCTGTTGGCGATCGGGCCTTTGCCCACATAGCGGCCGTGGCAGTTCACCGATATGGAACCGCCGACCGTGAAATTGCTGTAGCTCTGCATGATCGCGACCGACAGATCGTGCGGATCGATCAGGGTCTGCAGCTCGCGCCAGCGCATGCCGGGCTGCACGCGCACGCGGCGCCGGGCGACATCCAGATGCAGCAGCCGACGCATGCCGCGCATGTCCAGATGCAGCGAATCCGGCCAGGCCGTCTGCCCACCCATGCTGTAGCGCCCGCCGCCGATCGAGACCGGCGCCGTGGTGCGCGACAGCGCGGCCGATACCGCTTCGGTCGATTGCGGACGCAGGATCGCGGCGACTTCCGTCTCGTCGAGTCGACTCACGTCATCAATGCGATGCGCGTCGTCGCTGCGGCGACAGGATGCTGCGGTCGCGGCGATGGCTGCGGCCAGCACCCCGGCGGTGAGGCGACGACGCTGCGGGTCGTGGGTCATGCCCGGGAGTACGGCATCGGCATGCGTACGATCAGCGCGCGCATCGATCAATGCGCATGCCAGCACCAGTGCCAGGGTTCGTAGACGATACCGTTGGGGTTGTCGCGCGGATAACTCATGACGAAGCCGTGATCGCCGGCCTGCGCCTGCAGCCACGCGAACGCCGCGGTGCGTTCGAACGATTCCTCCGCAGGCGGTTCGCCGGGCGTGCCGATGTCCAGCGCGCGGCCGCTGTGGTGTTCGCTGTAGCCCGGCGCGGCGTTGACGGTGAGGATGTCGGGCACCGCGATGCCGCGCGCGCGTTTGCGCTCGAAGATGCCCAACTGGTAGTCGTGGCTGCGGTAGCCGGAGATCGCGTCCAGCACGATGCCGTCGCGCAGCGCGGCGGCATGCAGACGCGTCCATGCGCGCGCCGCGCCTGGCAGCAGCCACAGCGGGCGGCGGTAGCGGTCGAAACCGGCATGCGCCAGCCAGCGGGGCTCGGAGACCAGCGGCAGACCGCTGCTCGCGCTGTAGTCGTCCGCATCCAGTCCCAGCGCATCCAGACGTTCGCGCAGCGCGTGCAGCGGCAGCGTTCCGGGTTCGCGCACGCCGGCGTGCGGCGCAGGCGCGTCGATGGCGTCTAGCGCATCGTCGATGCCCGGTTCCCGGCTCCAGTGCGGATCGAGCGCCATCCAGCCCTGCGGCAATCCGGCGGCGAGATAGCGGCCGTCGCGTTTGCGTCGGAGCACCCAGCGCGCGCCGGAGACGATGCGCGCGTCGCGGTTGCTGCGCGCGGCCAGCAGCCAGGCCGGCCACGCCTCGATCCGGGCGGTATTGAGCAGGATGCGGGGCAGGGGGCGCATCGGCACAGATTAACGTTGCGACCGGGGCTCCGCCACGTCCTTCAACGCATCAAGCAACGCCTGCGGGCGCTCCAGACTCAGCAACAGCGTGCGTCCGCCGCGCTCGGGCAGGACCAGCACCTTGCGTCGATCGGTCAACAGCAGGAACCCGCGGCTGCGGTCGCGCAGGCGGAAATGGCCGGCGCTGTAGCCGGGCATCGCGGTGCCGAAGGTTTTCAGCAGCGGGCGCAGCGCGGGCGCATCCGCCAGATTCGCGATGCGCGCAGCGGCGAGATCAAGATCGGCGACACCGACGCGGGCGCTGTTGAAGCCGGCAGCGATGGCCAGCAGATCGCCATCGAGCGCGACGCGCCGACGTTGGACCGACCAGGCGATCAAGACCACTGCCAGCGCAATCGGGATGGCGAACAGCCACACCTGCGGCTTTTCGCGTGCGGCGAATCCGAGGCCGATCAGTGCGGCGAGCAGGCTGATCGCCGGCAATAAGACGACCAGACGCAGATCGGGCGGAACGATGGTGAATTCGCGACGCATGTTCGTGGCTCCCCTCGATTGCTTCCGCTGATGGTGCGCGGGTGTTCCTCGATCGTATTTTCCGTCCGCATCGCGCGAAGCGGAGCCGGGCGCATCACTGCTTCGGCTGCGCCGCGATCCACGCCGCGACATCGGCGATCAGTTCCGGGGCGACGTGTCCGGGCGTCTGGTATTCCTGCAGATTGCCGTCGCCTTCGCCGGGAATCCCGAGATGATTCAAGGTCTCGTACAGTTTGAATGTCACGCGCGGCGTGTCGTGGAAGGCCGCTTTCCAGCCCTGCCAATCGGCGTCGACCACCTGGATGTCGCGTGCGCCCTGCAGGATCAGCATCGGTTGTGCGATGGCCTTCGCTTCGGCGACCGCATCCACGGCCTCGACACTGCGCCAGTACGCGGGCGAAAGGCCCATCGGCGACTGCGCGGCGGTCATCTCGCGGCCTTTGCGCACGGCGCTCACGCTGTCCGCCAGGCGCTGGATCGCGGTGTTCTCCGCGTCGCTGACCGTGCCGTCGTTGAGGATGGCGAGACGGCGGTTCTGTTCGATCAGGATGTCGAGCAGCGGCCGCGACGGCGCCGCCAGCAGGATCAGCCCGGCGATCTGCGGATCGCGCGCGCCGATCCGCGGCGCCATCATGCCGCCCTGGCTGTGGCCGAGCACGAACACGCGCTTCGCGTCGATGTCCGGCAACCCGCGCAGCAGCGCCGCGGCCGTCACCGCATCGTCGGTGGTTTCGAGATCGATGCTGCCGCCGTCGGCGAACTGCTGCGGATGCGCCCGGGTGCGCTTCTCGTAACGCAGTACGGCGATGCCGCGTTCGGCCAGACCGCGTGCGATGTCCAACAGCGGCCGGTTCGGGCCGATGGTGCTGTCGCGGTCCTGCGGGCCGGAACCGTGGACCAGCACGACGGCAGCGAAAGGACCTTCGCCGTTCGGCATCGCCAGCGTCGCCGGCAGCGCGTTCCCGCCTTCGCCGATCATCACTTCGGTTTCGCGATAGTTCGCGTCTTCGGGCACCGCCGGGGCGACGGTGGCTGGTTTCGCCGCCTGTACTGGCCGGATCGCGAAACCCGAGACCTTGCGTTCGTTGTCGAAACCGAAGACCGCGGCCAGTTCGCCGCGCTCGTAGCGCAGCGGAATCGTCACCAGTACGCCGGTGCCGATGGTCCTCACGTCCGGTTCGCCGCGCGACCGCAGCGCGCCGACCTGAGTGGCGAGCGAACCAATGCCCTGCTTCAGTTGTTCCGCGCTCACGGCCGCGGCCATGGTCGCGTCGAAACGCGCATGCACGGCGGCGAAATCGCCGGCATCCAGTGCGTCCAGCATCGTCTGCGCTTCGCGCGCCGCGTCGAAATCCTGCGTAACGTCCTGCGCGTTCGCGCGCGACGACAGCAGTGCGCCGATACCCAGCAATAACAGCAGTGCGGACAGCAGCGCCGCGCGAGCGGCGATGCGGCCTTCGCCCGGCCTGCGGTCGAGCCTGCGCTCGATCCGGCGGATGACATGAATCATGTGGTTCTCCATTATTTTCGACCGCTCATTCAGTCCGGTGGGTTCGAACGACATTCGGTCACTTGGGCTTCTTGAAATACAAGGTCGCCTGATTCCCGGCCATCTGGATCACTTCGACCAACTCCCAGCCCAGCATGCCGTGCTGATTCAAGACGGTCTCGATGTCTTCGCTCTTCAGCATGCGAAATCCTGTCGCTTGCGCGTCGACGACTTTGTATGCCCACTGTGTGCTCATGATTGGTCTTCCGGCTCGGAGGGAATGGTCTTGTCGGACAGGCGCCCGGTCTTGCGCAGCGCGTCGCGCAGCACGTATTCGATCTGTGCGTTGAGGCTGCGCAGCTCATCGTCGGCCCACCGCTGCGCCGCCGCGAGGACTTCGGCATTGATGCGCAGCGGATAGGCTTTCTTTTCGCTCATGACAGGCGCTCTTGCGTAGAAGCGGCTTCAGCCGCGATCAATACAGGGTGCCGGCATTGATCACCGGCTGGGTCGAGCGTTCGCCGCACAGCACCACCAGCAGGTTGCTGACCATCTGCGCCTTGCGCTCTTCGTCCAGATGCACCACGCCGTTCTTCTGCAGCGCTTCCAGGGCCATTTCGACCATGCCCACCGCGCCGGCGACGATCCGCGTGCGCGCGGCGATGATCGCGTTTGCCTGCTGCCGCTGCAGCATCGCCTGGGCGATTTCCGGCGCGTAGGCGAGGTGGCTGATGCGCGAATCCAGCACCTGCACGCCGGCGTCGGTCAGGCGCTCCTGCAGTTCTTCCATCAGATGCTTCGAGACTTCGGCGGCGTGGCTGCGCAGCGCCAGCTGGCCATCCTCGTGCTGGTCGTACGGATAACTGGTGGCCATGGTCCGCACCGCGGATTCCGACTGGATGTGCACGAAACTTTCGTAGTCGTCGACGTTGTAGACCGCTTCGGCGCTGTCCACGACCTGCCAGACGATGACCGCCGCGATCTCGATCGGGCTGCCGTCCAGTTCGTTGACCTTGAGCTTGCTGCTCTCGAAATTGCGCACGCGCAGCGAGACCTTCTGTTTGCCGTAGAAGGGGTTGTTCCAGCGCAGTCCACCGTCCTTCACGGTACCGATGTATTTGCCGAACAGACTCAACACCGCCGCCTGGTTGGGCTGCACGGTGTACAGGCCGAACATCAGGAACATGGCAATGACGATAACCGCGATGCCGGTCGGGACACCGGCAACTCCACCGGCCGAACCGTCGGCGCCGGAGACGATGAGATAGGCGCCCACGAACATGGCTGCCATCAGGAGCAGCAGCACAGGGATGCCGGGGAGCGAGCGGGAAGGATTCTCTTTCATGGCGCGGTCTCGCATTGGTGGTGAATGATGATTTGATATCAAAAAGATATCACTCGATGCAAGGAATTCCGGACGGGCGGTCGGATGTGCGGGAAAAAATTCCGCAAGTACCTGATTTACAATGTCCTCTTTTCTTTTCGAGCCCGTCCCATGCCCAGTCCGTCCGCGCTTGAATTCGGCACCCCGCTGTCGCCATCCGCCGTTCGCGTGCTGTTGCTGGGCTCGGGCGAACTGGGCAAGGAAGTCGCGATCGAGCTGCAGCGCTACGGCTGCGAGGTCATCGCCGCCGACCGCTACGCGGACGCCCCGGCGATGCAGGTCGCGCACCGCAGCCACGTGCTGAACATGCTGGACGGCGATGCGCTGCGGGCGCTGATCGCCGATGAGCGTCCGACGCTGATCGTTCCCGAGATCGAGGCGATCCACACCGAGACCCTGGTGCAGCTGGAGCGCGAATTCGCCGAGCGCGGCACCCACACCCGGATCGTGCCGACCGCGCGCGCGGCGCGGCTGACGATGGATCGCGAGGGCATCCGCCGGCTCGCGGCCGAAACCCTGGGCCTGCCGACCTCGCCGTACCGCTTCGTCGACACGCTGGACGATTACCGCGCCGCGGTGGCCGCGATCGGCGTGCCCTGCGTGGTGAAGCCGGTGATGTCGTCCTCGGGCAAGGGCCAGAGTCTGGTGCGCACCGCCGGCGACATCGACAAGGCCTGGGAGTACGCGCAGACCGGCGGCCGCGCCGGCGCAGGCCGCGTCATCGTCGAAGGCTTCATCGACTTCGATTACGAAATCACTCTGCTGACCGTGCGCCACGCCGGCGGCACCGATTTCTGCGCGCCGATCGGCCATCTGCAGCGCGACGGCGATTACCGCGAAAGCTGGCAGCCGCAGCCGATGTCGGCCAACGCGCTGCGGCGGGCGCAGGAGATCGCGAAGCGCATCACCGACGACCTCGGCGGCTGGGGCCTGTTCGGCGTCGAACTGTTCGTGAAGGGCGACGAGGTGTGGTTCTCGGAAGTCTCGCCGCGTCCGCACGATACCGGCCTGGTCACATTGATCTCGCAGGACCTGAGCGAGTTCGCGCTGCATGCGCGCGCGATCATGGGCCTGCCCGTGCATGCCGATGCGAGCGGCACGATCCGCCACAACGGCCCGTCGGCATCGTGCGCGGTGCTGGCGCACGGCCACGGCGTGCCGGTGTTCGACGGCGTCGCCGATGCGCTGCGCGCGCCGGACACCGCGCTGCGCCTGTTCGGAAAGCCTTCGGTCGAAGGCCATCGCCGGGTCGCGGTGACGCTGGCCCTGGGCGAAGACATCGATGCCGCACGCGCCGCCGCGCGCGATGCCGCGGCGGCGTTGAAGATCACGCTGCGATGAGCCGCGATTACAGACTCCGTAGAGCGGCCTTAAGGCCGCTCTACGTTTGCGGTTTCCGGGCGGGCGGCCGATATTTTGCTGCTAGGCTTCCCGGACGCATGAGGAGTCATCAATGAACGACACCAACGGCTACGCCGTCTTCTTCTTTCCACAGGCATTGGAAGCGCTGGGCGATCCGGTCCGGCCGTTCCTGCAGGAGGGGCCGGCCGGCCCGCACGTCGCCTGCACCACCATCGATACCGGCGGCGCGTTCATCGAAATGACGCTCGACGGCCGCACGCCCGAAGGCCGCGAGGTGTCGCTGGAACTGATGGTGCCCAGCAGCATGGTGCGGATGGTAGTGTCGACCCAGAGCGAAGCCATGTTCGGCTTCGGTCTGCGCGCCGCGGACCCGCTGCCGATCGCGCTGCCGGTGATCGGTCCGACCGCCGAGCCGGCGAATGCGCCGTCAGAGGCGTTGCCGTCATCAATGGGAGATGCGGTAGCGCAGTCGTGAGGAACGCGTGCCGGGTCATGCTTCTTGCATGCGCAACCCTGCTTTGCGCATGCGACCTGCAGGCCGATACGGTCGAGAGCGGATACGCCACGCTGGCCGAAGCACGCCAGGACGAACTCTTCGAGCGCGGCTGGTTGCCGGACATCCTGCCGCCGTCGACGCGCGACATCCGTACGAACAACAATCTCGACCACAACACATCGACAGGCGAATTCTCGTTCGATCCGAAGGATGCGCCGGCATTCATCGCACGACTGAAGCCGGGTACGTTTCCCGCGATGAAGTTCGCGGACTGGAACGATATCGTCGATGCGCAGGCCGCCAGCGGGCGCCGCGCATGGTCCTATCGCGGCGGCGGCGAGCATGGCTGGGTCTTCTTCTGCGATCTCCGCAAAGGCCATTGCGAATACATGTTGTCCTGACGCCCCGCTATACCCGGACGCAGCCGTCCGGCGCATGGCATCGCGGCTGCGAAGGATTCACTCCATTCGCGGCAGATCGAACACCAGCACCTCGGCATCGATGCCACTCGACACTTCGACCCGCGGCTCGTCGCGATACAGCAGCGCATCGCCGGCTTTCAGCGCGTGGCCGTTCACTGTCGCTCCGCCGCGCACCACGTGCACATAACCGAGCCGGCCTTCGGCCAGATCCAGCGTCGCGCACTCGTCGCTGTCGAACAGCCCGGCGTACATCCGCGCATCCTGGTGGATGCTCACCGAACCCTCCGCACCATCCGGGCTCACCGCCAGCCGCAGTCGGCCGCGTTTGTCGGCGTCGGTGAAGGTCTGCTGGGCATAGCCCGGCGCGACGCCGGTGGTGGACGGGATGATCCAGATCTGCAGGAAATGCGTGCTGCCGTTGGCGTCGTGGTTGTACTCGGAGTGGGTGACGCCGCTGCCGGCGCTCATCCGCTGCACTTCGCCGGGGACGATGGTGGCGGCGTTGCCCATCGAATCCTTGTGGCCCAGCGCGCCTTCGATCACGTAGCTGATGATCTCCATGTCGCGATGACCATGGTTACCGAAGCCGCGTCCGGGCTGCACCCGGTCCTCGTTGATCACCCGCAGCGGGCCCCAGTGGACGTGCTTGTCGTCGTGATATCCGGCGAACGAGAAGCTGTGCCAGCTGTCCAGCCAGCCGCGGTTCGCATGGCCACGTTCGGCGGCGGGGCGCAGGGCGATCATCGGGCGGCTCCGATCGAGACGGCGGCGCGATTGCGGTAGCCGGCAGGGCGGCGCGCGAGTGAGGTCGGGAAGGCTGCGGTCATAGGAATTCTCCCTTGGCGCCGGGGCCGGATGCCGGGTGCATCCTCGAGCCAGCGGCGAACGCTGACTACTTTAGGGAGTATCAAAATCAGAACAATAATTAATAATCGGATCTATTGTTCTAAATAAAGAACGCTGCTCCGGGTCAATGCGGCCTCGACACGCGCCGCCGTCCACCCTGGTGCGTGCGCTGCAGCGGCAGCGGCATCCCGAGCAGATAGCCCTGACCGAACTCGCATCCCTGTTCCACCAGGATTTCGCGCTGGCGGTCGGTCTCGATGCCTTCGGCGATGGTGTCGATGCCGAGGGTGAGCGCCATCGCCAGGATCGCGCGCACCAGCGCCAGGCTTTCCGTGCTGGTCTCGCCCTCCAGGCCGGCGACGAAACTGCGGTCGATCTTCAGGCCCTGGATCGGAAAACGGTGCAGATACGACAGCGCCGAGAACCCGGTGCCGAAGTCGTCGAGCAGGGCGGCGATACCGTGGCTGCGCAGGTCGCGCAGGATGCGCAGGGCGCGCGGCGCGTCCTCGATCAGCGCGACCTCGGTGATCTCGATCCGCAGCCGCCGCGGATCCTGATCGGCCTCGTCGAGCATGCGCAGCAGGCGGTCGGAGAAGTTGTCCGACAGGAAATGCCGCGGCGAGACATTGATCGATACGTAGTGCCCGGGATATTCGCCCATCGATGACACCACGTGCGCGTACATCAGCCAGTCGACCTGCTCGATCAGGCTGCTGTCCTCGCCGACGCCGATGAACTGGGACGGGGTGAGCAGGCCGCGATGTTCGTGATTCCAGCGCACCAGCGCTTCGCAGCCGACCTGTTGGCCGTCCTGCAGCCGCAGGATCGGCTGGAAGTGCGGCTCGAAGGCATCGTGCATGATCGCCCGGCGCAGGTCCGCTTCCAGGTCCAGCAGGCGCATCGCTTCGGCGCGCATCTCCTCGTCGAACAGTTCGCTGCGGTTGCGGCCGCGGCGCTTGGCGCGGTACATCGCGGCGTCAGCGTCGCGCAGCAGTTCCTCGCTCTTGCGATAGCGCGAATTCCACAGTGCGATGCCGATGCTGGCCGAAGGAAAGACCTCGCGGCCTTCGATCCACATCGACTGCCCCAGCACGCGTCGGATCGCGGCGGCGTACTGCTCTGCGGTCTCGGCATCGTCGATGCCTTCGGCGAGGATCGCGAACTCGTCGCCGCCGAGGCGGGCGACGATGTCGTCGCGGCCGATCACCTGCGAAATACGGCGGCTGGCTTCCACCAGCAACTCGTCGCCGGCGACATGACCCACGCTGTCGTTGATCAGTTTGAAACGATCGATGTCGAGGAACATCACCGAAAAGGGCCTGCCGCCCGCGGATACGCGTGCGATGGCGTCGTCCAGGCGTTCCTGCAGCTGCGCGCGATTGGGCAGGCCGGTGAGGCTGTCGTGGCGCGCCTGATGACGCAGCCGCTGCTCCGCGCGCAGCCGCTCGGCGATCTGTTCGCGTAGTTCGCGGTTGGCGTCGGCCAGTTCCTGGGTGCGGGTCAGCACCCGCGTTTCCAGTTCGGCGTGCGCGGCGATCAGCGTGTCCTGCGCACGTTTGCGCGCCAGCGCGGCATCGATATGGTGGGCGACGAAGGTCAGCAGTTCCTGGTCGCGCTCGGTGAAGCCGATGCCCGGCGTGTAGCTCTGCACGCCGATCACGCCGAGCACGCTATCGTCGCGGCTCAGCGGCACGCCCAGCCAGCAGTGCGCCAGCGGCCCGAAGCTGTTGACCAGTCCCTGGGTTTCCAGGGTCTGGATGCGCGCCCGGTCGGCGAGGAGCGGCTTTCCGGTATCGATCACGTATTCGGTCAATCCCTTGGCGCGCGGACGGTCGCGGATTTCGCGCAGGTCGACTTCGTCGGCAACGTAGGGGAACTCGATGAATTTGCCGTCGCTGGACAGCAGTGCGATGTAGAAATTCCTGGCGTAGAGCAGTTCGCCGACGATCGAATGCAGGTCGGCATAGAAACGTTCGAGACTGTCGGCGCTTACCGAGAGTTCGGTGATGCGGAACAGGGCCTGCTGGAGTTTTTCGGCACGTTCGCGCTCGACCACTTCCGCCTGCAGTTCGAGGTTGGCGATTTCCAGCGCGTGGGTACGCTCTTTCACCCGTCGTTCCAGCTCGACCTGCGCGGTCTTGCGGTCGAGCGCGGTCAGGATGTGCTGGGCGACGTATTCGAGCAGCGCACGGTCTTCGGTGCCGTAGCGTTGCGCGCGCTCGTAATCCTGGACCACGATCGCGCCGCAGACCTGGGCGTCGCGCAGCAACGGCACGCCCAGCCAGTCTTCGCTCATCGGGCCGCCGGCGTATTCGTCGTCCTCGATATTCAGCGATTCGATGATCTCGCGTGGAGAACCGATCAGCGGCCGACCGTGGCGCAGCAGGGCCGCGGTCATGCTGTGCATGTTGTGGTCGACCGCGTACTCGATGTCGGGGCTCGGGTCGAACGCGTCGCGGCTATCGGCGAAATACAGGTAGCGCATTACCTCGCGGTTGCCGTCGTACTGGACGATATAGAAATTCTCGGCGGGCATCAGACCACCGACCACCTGGTGGATCCGCGCCAGCATCTCGCGCATTTCCAGTCCGGAACCCGCGAGGTCGGAAATTTCGTAGAGCGCGTGCTGCAGGCGTTTGGATTTCTCCAGCGTCTCGATCTTCGCGTCGGCTTCTGCGAGTTGCAGCGTGGCGAGGATGAGGTTGCGCGCCATGGCGAACCAGGATGTTCGCGACCAGTCTTCGGGCGGCGGATCCGGCAACGACAGGCCGAGCGTCACGCCGTTGCCGTCGTCGTCGCAAAGACGATCGAGCAACAGGCCCGGGGCGTCTTCGACGGGAAGTCCCTGGTGGTAGGCGAGTACGGCCAGCCGCAGTGCGTCGCTGCCGGAAGCAGTGCGTGTACTGCCGAGACCGAGGCGCGCATGGCGCCATGCGATGGCGACATGCGTACCGTCCGGAAGCGTCTTCAGCAGGGTTTCGGCTGCCGTTCGCACAGCGGCTTCCAGCACTGGAGACTCCCCGGCGTCGCCATCTGCCCCGGCACTCGTTTCATGTCTGCCGAGGATCATGAATGGAGCTTATACCCAAACTTTCGGTTACTACAACAGCATTCGTCGGGTTCGCATTCCTCTGCCGAAACCGGGCCTAAAAAACGCCAACGGCGCGCAAATGATCGGTTATGTCGATGCTGCGCGGCATCGCCGCCGTCATGCGGATACTGGTGAACGTATACGAAAGTCGCATTGACGCGCGAGGTCCGGAGACCGGCTCGTGCGTCGCCGGCGTTCGGCGGGCGCTCAGTCCTCGACGATCAGATCGACCCAGACCAGACGATGGTCGGTCGCGGTGATCGCAGTGTGTTCCGGCGTGCCGGCCGCAGGCCAATGCACGCCGCTGGCGGTCGCGCGCAGTCCCTTGGAGGGCAGCAGATAGTCCAGCCGCAGATTGCCGACCCTGGAGCCGAAGTCGCCGGTGTCTTCTGCCGGGTCGCCGCGATGGCCGGCGTTGGCGCCGCCGGCGTCGTGCGCCGAGACGGCAGCGCCTTCGCTGCGCGGTGCGGGCAGGCCCAGCATGCGCGGATGTTCGATCAGCGCTCGTATCGCTTCGTGGCGGCCATCGCCGTCGACCGGGTCGTTGTTGAGATCGCCGGCGATCGCGAAACGACTGCCTGCGGCCAGCCCGCCGCAGCGGCCCTGGTCGTCGCACAGCCAGCCTCGATCGGCATCGTCGTTGTCCAGATAGTCTCGCCACAGACGCAGTTCGTCGGCATTGCGCGCGCCGTTGCGGTCCTCGGCGCCGTCGAACACCGGCGGGGTGGGGTGCGAGACCAGGAAATGCAGGACGCCGAGCGGCGTGCGCACCGGCACGTCCCAGTGCGATTTCGATGACAGCCGCAGTTGCCGCCAGATCGCATCCGGATAGAAAGACTTCCGCGATTGCGGATCGACGGGCTGCGCGGCGTTCGGCATCGCACTCCACTTCAGCAGCCGGAAGCTGCGCACCTGCGCGCTGTCGATGGGATAGCGCGACAGCACCAGCATGCCGTACTGGCCGGGATGCAGACCGTAGCCCCAGGCATCGTTGCCGCGGTCGCGGCCCTCGCCGCCGACGCTCCCGTTGCCGTCCAGATCCAGGCCGCTGGGCACGCCGGTGTTCACCGGCGCGAAATAGCGATACGGATAGCGCAGCGCCCGGCCGTCGCTGCCCTGGGGCACTTCCAGATAGTTCCGCTGGAAGAGATCAGCGGCGCGGCCTTCGGCGTCGTAATCGAATTCGTTGAGCAACACCAGGTCGGGACGCACGCGCTGCAGCACGCTGGCCATGCTGCGGGCGGCAGCATCTCCGGCTTCGAGACGCCGGATCAACCCGCCGTCGGTGTCGTCGTACAGCGACACGTTGTAGGTCGCGACCCGGAGCGTGGGCGATGCGGCAACGGCAGCGTTCGGATCGCCATGCACGTTGACGCGCACGCAGCCTGCGCATGCGACTGCAAGTGCAGCGGCGACAAGCCAGTGCGGGATGCGCACGCGTGAAATCAGGAGAGGGGCAGGCACATTCATTGCGGGTCGTCTCCGGCAAGGCGCGACCAGCCCTGGCCATCGAAGGCTTCGAGCGGCCGGTAGCGGCGTTTGTAGGCCATCTTGCGATGGCCGTCGATCCAGTATCCGAGATACAGATGACGTTTGCCGTCGCGTCGCGCCCAGGCGATCTGCTGCAGGATGGCGAAGGTGCCCAGGCCGCGATCCGTGGCGTCGGGGTCGTAGAAGGTATAGACCGCCGACATCGCGTCGGCGACGACGTCGGTCACCGCCACCGCCAGCAGATCGCCGGTGCCGTGGGGCTCGCGGGTGCGTAGTTCGAGGAAGCGCCCCTGTCCCCAGGTGCTGACCAGGAACTGGTCGAATTCCGCCGCGCCGTGGCCATCCATGCCGCCGCCCGGATGGCGCGCATTGAGATAGCGCTGATACAGGGCGAAATGTTCGTCGTTGCGCTCGGCGGGCAATACCCGCACTTCGAGATCGGCATTGCGCGCGAGACAGCGGCGCTGGCTGCGGTCGGGGCGGAATTCGTCGACCGGAATGCGCACCGCCACGCAGGCCTGGCAGCCGCGGCAGTGCGGGCGGTAGATCAGATTGCCGGAGCGGCGGAAGCCCCAGCTCAGCGCCATCGGATACATCTGCGCCAGCCGCGGATCGCCCGGATCGAACACCAGATCGCGCGCCTGCCGCTCCGGCCAGTAACCGCAGGCGTGTTCCGAGGTGTGGAACAGACGCATCGCCTCGCTGGCATCCACGCCGTCGTTCCGTCCAGTGCTCATGACGAGGCCCGCAACATAGGTAGCGCCAGCCAATAAACGATGGCCGCCAGCAGTCCCGCAGCGGCGCCTGCGATCAGGTCCCGCGGCCGATGTCGCGACAGCTGCAGACGCGACCAGGCAATGCCTGCGGCGAATGCGCAGCAGGCGGCGATCGCCCATGCGCCTTGGGGCCACAGCAAGCCTGCGGCGTATACCGCGAACGCGATATGCAGCGACAGCTTGCACCAGTGGGCAGTGAGTATCGCCACTGCGACGATGCCCGCGGACAGGGCCAGTGCGAGCGCAAGGTCGGGAGAGGGCAGCGCGCGCCAAGCCAGCAATGCGCCGAGGCCGATCAGCACCAGCAGAATGCGATTAAGCGAACGTCGTTCGGACTGTCGACTGGCGTCGACGTGCGTCCAGCGGCCGCGTCGCACCTGCCACCACGACCAGCCCATCACCATGGCTGCGAACAGCGCGAAACCCGCGAACGCGGCCTGCAGCGTCCGCGGATCGCCGCCGCGCAGGGCGGCCGGCAGCATCAGCGCCGCCGGCAGCACCAGCAGGGGATGGCCGAGGATCGAAACGGCGCGGGCGAGGCGGTCGCTGGCGGAGGATGCGGACATGCGGGCAGGATAACCGCCCCCGTTCGCAGGCGCTGCGAATGCGGCCCTTGGGATGTCGGGAGCGATCATCGCTTCGTCGGCAGGTGCCTGCCGATCGATGCGCTCGCCTGATGCGATGCCGAACGGCATTCGTAGGCTGGGCTGAGCGCAGCGAAGCCCGGCATGTCCATGGCGATGGCGATTCGCTCGATGCGACGCTGGGCTTCGCTGCGCTCAGCCCAGCCTACGACGCTCAGAGCCGGCCGGAGGCGATCAGTCCGGCGATCAGCCCGCCGAAGCCGCTGATGAGCCCGATGGTCGTGCCCAGCCAGCATTGGATGCGTTCGCGTCGGCGCATCTTCGCCGCCAGCACCGGATCGCGTGCGGCTTCCAGCGCATGGCGGCGCTGCAGGATGCGCGGCTGCACGACAAGCGTCTGGTAGAAGATCACCGCAATGAACGCCAGCATCGCGAGCACGGTGGGCACCCAGCCTTCGCTGAAGCGCGACAGCAACAGCAGTGCCGCCACGAACAGGATCGATGCCAGGCTGTTGATGATGCCGATGCGGAGCAGGCCCCTGCGTTCCTCTTCGTCGATCGCGCCCTTCAGCTGTTTCCGCAGCCCCAGCCAGATGCCGGCGAAAGCACCGATCAGGCCGATGGCGATGCTGCCGCCCGCGCCCAGCGCGACCTTGCCGAGCGTCTTCGCGCCGCCGGCCGCGGCGATGCCGAGGATGCCCGTCGCCGCCGCGGGCGGACTGGCGATGGTCAGCGCGGTGGCGATGATGCTGGTGAACGCCGCACCCGGTGCGCTGCCCGCGGCGAATTCGCCGAAGCGGGCCAGCAGATCCTCGCGCAGGCTCTGGCGCGCGCGCGACAGCCGCTTGCGCACCGCCGCGTCGGACAGTCCCAGCAGCAGCGCGACCTGCTGCGAGCTCTGGCCTTCGCGATAGAACAGCAGCAGCACTTCGCGACTTTCTTCCGGCAGCGCCGAGATCAGTTCGGCTGCGGCGTGCTCGCGCTCGTCTTCGACCAGTCGCTGCATCGGGGTGGGCGACGGATCGGCCGCGAGCTCGATCGCGATGTCGGCGCCTTCGCCGTCGAGCGGCCGGTTGCGGTTCGCGCGCAGGTGATCGCGGGCGAGGTTGCGGGTGATCTGACGCAGCCAAGGCAGGAAACTCGACGGATTCTGCAGGCGCTTCAGGTGCTGCCACGCGCTGAGGAAGGCTTCCTGGGCGATATCCTCGCTGGCCGGCACGTCGTGGGTGATCGCAAGCGCCACCGCGGTGACGGTGTTCTGGCATGCGGCCACGATCCGGCCGTAGGCGGCGCGGTCGCCGCTGCGCGCCGCAGGCAGCTCTGCGCCGATCAGGACGTCGATGGCGGATATCGCGTTCAGCCGAAAAGCCCTTCGAGGCTCGTGAAAAGCCGTTCGAGGGTCGTGGTAACCAACGCGGCGATGCCTTCGGCGGCGTAATGCACGCCGAGATAGAAGATCGCCATCGAACCCACGTACAGCACGCCGGACACCACGATGGCCAGCGGGCCATAACTGAAGTTGTAGGCCCGGTATCGGCCCTTCGCGCCCTTCGGATCGCGTGCGGCGTCGCGCACGATCATCGGCTGCAACAGGCTGCGGATGCGCAGCAGGGTCCATAGCGAGGCGCACTCCGCCGCGATGGCGGCGATCATCGCCCAGGCGAAGCTGGGTACCCACCAGACCACCAGGAACGCCGCCAGCATGACGCTCAAGGTGACATACAGATAGAGGTTGTAGCTGCGCAGGATCGCGTCGCGCTCTTCCAGCGTGTCGGCGAAGACCAGCAGATATCCGCGCGTGAGATGCGCGGCGATCACGCCGCTGACCAGCGAACCGCCGATCAGCCCGCCCATGCCCACGACGGCCGCCAGGCTTTTGCCAGCGATGGCGCCGCCGAGCGTGGCGGTGCCGATGGCGGTGGCGCCCGCCGCGGCGGCCGGTTTGCTGGCCATGCCCAGGGCGGTGATGATCGCCGCCGTGAACGCGGCCGACGGCGCCGAACTGCGCGCGAAATCTCCGAAGCGTTTGAGGATGTCGTCGCGCACCAGTTGCCGCGCACGCGAAAGCCGTTTGCGCGCTGCGGCGTCGCTGATGCCCAGCAGCATCGCCACCTGCTGCGAACTCTGCCCTTCGCGATAGAACAGCAGCAGCGCTTCGCGGCTGTCGTCGGGCAGCGACGAGATCAGTTCGAATGCGGTGGCTTCGCGTTCGTCCTCGAGCAGCTTCTGCATCGGATGCGGGCCGGGATCGGCGGCCATCGCCATCACCAGTTCGGCATTCGGCCCGTCCAGAGGCTGGTTGCGATGCGCGCGCAAGTGGTCGCGGGCGAGGTTGCGGGTGATCTGGCGCAGCCACGGCAGGAAGCTATCGGGGCTGTGCAGGCGTTCCAGATGCTGCCAGGCGTTGAGGAAGGCCTCCTGGGCGATGTCTTCGCTGGCCGACACGTCGCGGGTGATCGCCAGCGCCACCGCGGTCACCGTGTTCTGGCAGGCGGCGACGATCCGGCCGTAGGCGCCGTGATCGCCGGTGCGGGCGGCGGGCAGCTCGTGCTGGATCAGATCATCGATGGACAGGGCGGCGGCGTTCATGTTCAGAGTGATGTCCGATCAGGAAGAGTAACCGGTTCAGTTACATCAACAAGACGCCGGCTGCCTGCGAATGTGACCGGTCATCGTCAACCGGCTTCGGGCCCGGGCGTTTCCATGTCCCAAGCGGGCGCGACATGCCCGACTCAACCCGCACACAACCACAGGTATCGCCATGAAAACCATCCTCATCATCGCTCTTGGCCTCGCCGCGACCGGCACGGCCGCAATGACGTTCGCCCAGACGGCAGCGCAGCCCGCTGGCGAGCGGCAAGCCCGCCACGCCAAGCTCGACACCAACGGCGACGGTGTCATCGACCGCAGCGAAGCGGCCAAAGCGCCGAAGTTCGCCGAACACTTCGACAAGCTCGACGCGAACAAGGACGGCCGCATCACCGCAGACGAGCGTCCGCAGCGCGGCATGCGCGGCGGCAAGGGCGGGCAAGGCGACCGCATGGCGCAGCTCGATACCAACAAGGACGGCCGATTCAGCCGCGAGGAACTGGCCGGCAAGGAGCGCGTGCTGCAGAACTTCGCCGCGATCGACGTCAACGGCGACGGTGCGCTGAGTCGCGAAGAGATGCAGGCCCATCACAAGGCGCATCGCGGCGAGCGCGGCGCAGCGCGTCAGCCGAAGTAAGGAAGTCCTTGTGCTGCCCGCCTCGGTGATCGGGGCGGGCAGTGGAATTGCTGGAATTTCCGGGCGATTCCCTTATCTCGACGCTTACGGCACGACCCGCTTCACGTTCCACTCCAGCCCATCGCGGCGTACTTCAAGCGTTCTGCTTTCCGCTTCTGCCTGACCAGCGCCAGCCCCGGTGATCTCCAGCCGTACCGTGCCGCTGCCGGAACCATCCGTGCGGTATTCGCGCACGTCGATCGACAGCGCGGATGCGGTGCCTGCTGCCGTCGCGCATGTTGATCCGGACCGGATGCGCGCGCGGTCGCCGGCCTCGAACTGCGCCAGGACCGTCTCCGACGGATCCGCGCCGTCCACGGACAGACAGATGTCGGCCCCTGCGCGGGCGCGCAGTTCGGCCGTCGCCAGCATCGCGGCCAGCGCGCTTGGCACGGCCGCCACGTATGCGCTCTGGGGCGGATCGCCCGGCAACATCATGGTCTCGGCCACGGCGGCCCGCGGTGCGGGCGTTGGCGCGACCGATGCCGACGCGGCGACCGCCGGCGCCTTCGACGTCGACTTCAGCCAGGTGAACAAGCCCAGGCTGATCGCGATCGTGATGCTGATCAGCAGGCCCGCCTTGATCCGGAACATGCGGCGTTTCGCGGAATCGTTGGCATCGTCGCGCGCGCTGTGCAGCAGATCGGTCGACAGATAACTGGTGGGCGAGCGGCCGGAGTCGAGCAGACCCGCTTCGCGCAACAGTTCGCGCGCCTTCGGCTGGTCCTCGGATCGCACCACCCAGACCGCCGCTGGCGGGTTCTTGTTCGCGGTTTCCCGGTAACTGAAGTTTCCGCGGAGACTGCCCTTGAACGTGCGCCCGTTGGTGATGCGGGTGATCACGCCATGTTCCTGCAGCAATGCGGCGACCCGTTCGACGTTTTCCAGACGCGGGCTGGTGAAAACTTGACGCATGTGTGATCAGCCTTTGTGTTTGTCGTCGGCCAGCACGCGGATCATGCCTTCCTGGCTGGTGCTGGCCACGAGATGACCCTGACGGTCGAAGATCTGCCCGCGCGCCAGTCCGCGGGCGCCCTGGGCGCTGGGGCTGTCGATCGAATACAGCAGCCAGTCGTCGGCGCGGAACGCCCGATGGAACCACAGCGCGTGATCGAGCGACGCCATCTGCACGTTCGGCTGGTAATAGCTGATGCCGTGCGGAAAGGTCGTGGTGCCCAGCAGATGGAAATCCGAGGCGTAGGCGAGCAGCGCGCGATGCAGCTCGGGCGCGTCGCCGACCGTCTCGCCGAGCTTGAACCAGACCTGCTGGAAGGGCGGACGCTTCGGCGGATCGAGTTCGTCGCGCGGATAGATCGGGCGGAATTCGAACGGGCCCATGCGGTTCAGCCAGCGCTGCACCTTGCTCGGCAACTGCGCGAGCTTGTCCGCCGTGAGCTTCGGCGTGGGCTCCACGTCCTCGGGCATCGGCACGTTGGGCATCGGCAGCTGATGCTCGGCGCCGGGTTCGGAGATCTGGAAGGACGCCGCCAGGACGAAGATCGGCTTGCCGTGCTGGATCGCGGTCACGCGGCGCACCGAGAAACTGCCGCCGTCGCGGGTACGATCCACGTCGTAGATGATCGGGTGCTCGATATCGCCGGCGCGCAGGAAATAAGCGTGCAGCGAATGCGCGGCGCGTGGGCCTTCGGCCGGGTCGATGTCCAGTGTCGCCTGCGCGGCCGACAGCGCCTGGCCCAGCACCTGGCCGCCGAAGACGTACTTGGTGCCGATGTCGCGGCTCTGTCCGCGGAACAGATTGTTTTCCAGCCGCTCCAGCGACAGCAGTTCGATCAATTCGGAGACGGGAGAGCTCATGGCCTGGCCGTTTGGGGAGTGCGCGCGATTATAGGCGCTGGGCAGGCGGCTGCCCGACACACAGCGTTGCCGGGACGCCGCCCTCGACGGACGGGAGGCGTGCGAACCTGCGCTCCCCACCGCAGGAGATCGCCATGACCATCGTCATCGCGCCCCGGGTCCACGACATCGGCGGCCTGGAAGTCCGCCGCGCCGTACCCTCCGTCCAGGCCCGCAGCGTCGGTCCGTTCGTGTTCGTCGACCATATGGGGCCTGCGGTGTTCGCGCCCGGGCAGGGCATCGACGTCCGTCCGCATCCGCACATCGGTCTGGCCACGGTCACCTTCCTGTGGGCAGGACAGATCGGCCACCGCGACACGCTCGGCACGATCCAGGATATCGGCCCCGGCGACGTGAACTGGATGACCGCCGGCCGCGGCATCGCGCATTCCGAACGCACGCCGACGGCGTTGCGCGCGGGCGAGCACCCGCTGCACGGGCTGCAGACCTGGGTGGCGCTGCCGAAATCCGACGAGGAGACCGCCCCGGCCTTCCATCATCATCCCGCCGCCACGCTGCCGCGGATCGAACGCCACGGCGCGTCGCTGCGCATCGTCGCCGGTCGCGGCTACGGCGAGGAATCGCCGGTGCGCGTGTTCGCGGACACGCTGTATGTCGCGGTCGATCTCGAACCGGATGCCGAAACCGAACTCGACGCAGGCCGTCGCGAACGTGCGCTGTATGTACTGGAAGGCGATGCGCAGTTGGACGGCACCGACATTCCGGCGATGCATCTGATCGTGCTGGACGCGGGCGTGCGCCACCGTCTGCGCGCGAAAACCCCGCTGAAAGCCATGCTGCTCGGCGGCGAACCGCTCGACGGCCCGCGCCACCTGTGGTGGAACTTCGTGTCGTCGTCGAAGGAACGCATCGAACAGGCGAAACAGGATTGGCTGCTCGACCGCTTCGGCCATGTCCCGGGCGAAACCGAGTTCATACCGCTTCCCGAGCGTTGACGCCTCGCAGATCCGCTTCAGCTGCGACAACAGACGGGCTGCTTGGCGCGGCGCAAGAAGAACGCCGCCGAAAGCAGTCTTCGGCGGCGTTGCCGGAACATGACCGCTGCCGGTCATGTCCCGTGGCGGCAGTTCAGAAGTTGCGGATCACCGCAAGGAATACGGTGGGTACGACATCCGTATCCTTGTCGATCAAGGGGCTGTCGGTGATTTCTTTCGGGTAGCGGTCGGCGTTGACGCCCGCGATACCGAACCACTTCGCGCTGAGCGGCAGCACTGCGGTGATGCTGATATGCGGAACGGTCACCTGTCCGGGTTTGTAATCGACCACGCCGCGCGCCACTTCCTCCGGCAACGTGCCGTAGTAGTAGTTGGCGAGGTCTTTGGACATCGCGGTCGCGCCGATGCCCGGAATCAGCGTGACAGGACCGGCCTTGACCGGGTAACGGTAGTCCAGCGAGGCTTGATAACCTTCGCTGGTGCTGGTGATATCGCCGCGGATGTCGAGTTCGAATTCGCCGATGGCTTCGGTGCTGAACAAGGCGGACACCCCTGCGTCTGCGGCGAGTTTGCGGTCTTTCAGCAGGTTGCGGTCGATGCCGTTCAGGGCAAGCTCTTTCGCGCCCATGTCCTCGACGTCTACGCCATCGCCGCGCGCAGCGACGAATCCGCTCAGCGTGAACATTTCTCCGTCGATGATGTTGTAACCGATCTTCGGACCTTCGACGAAGAACCGTTCGCCTTCGTATCGGATATACGGAAACGGCTGCACACGGTTGTTTTCGCCTGCATACAAGGTGTCGCGAACCGCGACACCGAGGCCCAGACCCCAGCCGTTGCCGGTGTCTTCGCGTTGCTGGGCCTGTGATGCTAACGGCATGATCAGGAGAAGCGAAAGCGCGCCTCCGACAAGAGCGGTCTTATGTTGTTGCATGATCTTCCTTGGTGGGGGTGATAATCAATCGCACATCATGAGCGATTCCAGTCGTCCTCTGGCACGCACTCCCCGGGCGCTGAAAGCCGATTCCCGGTCGCCACGGCCGCTGAAGCATAGCGGAGGCGTTTGACGGCCAGCAACGATCGAATGATTGTCGGGTATCGCGGTTCAGCATGGACTGATGGCGTGGTCGATGATTGTGCCGGTGCGGGCAATGCAGGTTGATCCAGTAAGCGCGGTGCCTACTCTTACAGCCTGATGTGGGTCGGCATGAAGTTCGGTCGCGGATCCGGTGGAAATCCCGGGTTTTTTCGGGATTTTCGCGCTTCACGGTTTGCGGTCATGCCACCCGCTGTCTGGCGCCGGGCAGCGGATGAAATCAGATCATGTGTCGAATTCGAACATGAAATCCCAAGTCGAAGGATTCATGTCTGCTGACGTTACCGCCATGCCGCTTCTGCCGACCGGGTCAAGGACCAATCAGTCCGGCGATCGAATTCGCTACCAGCAGCACGGCAAGCGCGATGCAGGCAGCCATCAACCAGACCGCATGCATCAGAATGAAGCCCGGCGCGTGCATGACCGTGAATATATGGATCATGGTCCATGGAGCGAAGGCGATGAGGCCAAGGATTGCCGCTTTCCACAACGCACGGCCGCGGAAGCGCAGCGTCAGCCAGACGAGCGCTGCGCATTCCAGCGCGGTGAACACCAGGAACAGCGTGAGCAGGCCGAATGCCGGCGACCACGATGATGGCGGTTCGCCGTAGAAGAAATAATGATCGCGATCGAGGCCCATCATCGTCATCCTGATCGCCACGCCGATCCCGACAACGAGAAAAAAAGCAGGCAGGATCGCGTGGCGCCGGTCGAAATCGCGCTCGACCGGCTTCATCACGGTGTCAGCCGTTCCAATCCAACCGCCTCCATGATCCTCGTCCACGGAAACAGCGGTCCCGGATCGCGCTTCCGCGGCACCTGCACAGTCGGGTCGTCCATCGCCGCTTCCATCTCCCGATCCAGATCCTCGTGGCCGGCGATGAACTTCACGCCCGGGAACTGCTGCTGCAACTGCGCCAGCAGCGCGATCAGCGCGACGAGCTGCGCTTCGGGATAGGCCTCGTCCATCGCCTGGTGCTTCGAATCTCGCCAGTGCGGGTAGCGACCGGTGTTGACCAGCTCGATGCCGACGGAGCGCGGGTTGTAACCGCGGACGTGGTGAGCGATGCGGTCCGGGCGCACGTACAGCGTAGTGCGGCCGTCGCGATCGATGTAGTAATGGCCGCTGTTGCCGGTGCCGCTGCCTTCGTACAGCACGCGCTCGCCGAATTCGCGCGCGGAGTCCAGCGTCGGCGTTTCGGTGCAGTGGATGACGATCAGATCGATCTGCGACAGCGGGCGAACGTCGAGTTTCAGCTCGTAGGGCAGGGGGTCAATGACCACGGGCGGCATCGGCGGAAGGTCGGGAATCATGCCGCGGATGCTAGCATTTACCGATGTTGCCGCCCCCCGAATCCGAACTCCACCGCCTGATGACGCAATTTCCGCGCGCCGGGCAGGTGCGCTGGATCGGCCTGCGCCCCGCACGCGACGTGCCGATGCGCGAGGTCGAGAGCGCCGAAGCCGTGGCCGGCAAGGGCCTGCGCGGCGACCGTTACGGCAGCGGCAGCGGCAAGCGCGGGATCACTCTGATCCAGGCCGAGCACCTGCCGGCGATCGCCGCCCTGGCCGGCGTCGAACCCATCGCGCCGGCCACCCTGCGGCGCAATCTGCTGGTCTCCGGCATCCCGTTGATCGCGCTGAAAGGGCGCCGGTTCCGCATCGGCGAGGTGCTGTGCGAAGGCACCGCGCCCTGCGACCCGTGTTCGCGGATGGAGCTTGCGCTGGGCGCTGGCGGTTACAACGCGATGCGCGGCCATGGCGGCCTGTGCGCGCGGATTCTGGAAGGCGGCACGTTCCGCATCGGCGATGCGGTTCATTGGATCGAGGATTGAACATTTGAAATTGCGCGGTCATTGCATTCTGTCGCACGGGTTCGAAAGCGGGCCCGACGCGACCAAGGTCGCCGCGCTGGCCGAGGTCGCCGGGCGTTTCGGCTGGACCCACGAGCGTCCCGATTACACCGATCTCGACGCCAGACACGACATCAGCACGCTGGGCGATGTCGAAGCGCGGTTGCAACGCCTGCGTGCGCTCGCGCTGACGGCTGCGGCACGCGGCCCCCTGGTGATGGCCGGTTCCAGTCTGGGCGCCTACATTTCCGCGCGGATCGCGCTGGACCTGCATGGCGACGGCGCGCCGGTGAAAGCGCTGTTCCTGATGGCGCCGCCGCTGACGATGGGGCCGCTGCCTGCGCTGGAGGCACCGAACGTGCCGGTGTCCATCATCCACGGCTGGGACGATGAACTGATTCCGGCGATGGCGGTCGCGGACTGGGCGCACAGCCGCCGCGCGCGACTGCTGATGGTCGACGACAGCCATCGCCTCTCCAATCACGTGCAGACCTCGGCCGATGCCTTTGCCGCACTCCTCACAGGTCTGCCCTTATGAAATTCCTCGCATGAAATTTTTCGTCAGCTGCGGCAAGGGCCTCGAATATCTATTGGTCGACGAGCTGCTCGCGCTGGGCTGCGCGCATGCCACCGCTGCGCGCGCGGGAGCGAATGTCGAAGGCACGCTCCACGACGCCCAGCGCGCGGTGCTGTGGTCGCGACTCGCCAGCCGCGTGCTGTGGCTGATCGCCGAATACGACTGTCCCGACGAGCGCGCGCTGTACGCGGGCGCCGCCGCCATCGACTGGTCGCAGCATCTGCGCGCCGACATGACGCTCGCTGTCGACGCGCACGTGTCCGGCGACGCCATCACCCATGCGCGCTACGCCTCGCAGCGCATCAAGGACGCGGTGGTCGACACCTTGCGCGGCCGCGGCGGCGAGCGGCCGAACGTGGATCTGGACTCGCCGGATTTGCGCCTGAACCTGGTGGTGCGCGCGTCGAAGGCCGGCAGCAAGGCGATCCTGTCGATCGATCTGGGCGGCGGGCCGCTGCATCGCCGCGGTTGGCGGCAGATGCAGGGCGAGGCGCCGCTGAAGGAGAATCTGGCCGCGGCGGTGCTGATGCGCGGCGGCTGGCCGAATCTGTATGCCGAAGGCGGCGCGCTGCTCGACCCGATGTGCGGCAGCGGTACGCTGCTGATCGAAGGCGCGCTGATGGCTGCCGATGTCGCGCCCGGCCTGCTGCGCGACCTGCAGGGCGCGAGCGAACCGCCGTCGCGCTGGCTCGGGTTCGATCCGGCGCAGTGGCGCAGCCTGATCGAGGACGCCACCCAGCGTGAACGTCAGGGACGCGCCGCGCTGCAGATGCGGTTTTACGGAAGCGACCTCGACCCGCATGCGATCCGCGCCGCGCGCGAGAACGCAATGCGCGCGGGTGTGGTCGAAGTCATCGATTTCAGCGTCTGCGATGTCGGCCAGTTGCCGGCGCTGGCGGAGCCGCGCGGTCTGGTGGTCTGCAATCCGCCCTACGATGCGCGGCTCGCCGCCGATCCGCAGCTGTATCGCGCGCTCGGCGACGCGCTCAAGCGCGCGACGCCCGAATGGAAAGCCAGCCTGCTCTGCGGCGACGCCGAGCTGGCGCGCGCCACCGGGCTGCGCGCGGCGAAGAAATACCAGGTGTTCAACGGCGCGATCGAGTGCGCGCTGATCGTCTGCGATCCGGTGCGTCCGCCGCAGCGCGAGGTGGCAGAAGACGCCCCGACGCCGGCGCTGAGCGAAGGCGCGCAGATGGTCTCGAACCGCATCCGCAAGAATCTCAAGGCCAGCAAGACCTGGCGCACGCGCGAGGGCGTGACCTGTCATCGCGTGTACGACGCGGATATCCCGGAATACGCGGCGGCTGTCGATGTCTATATCGGCGACACCACCGGCGAATTGTGGCTGCACGTGCAGGAATACGCCGCGCCGGCCGAGATTCCGGAAGCCACCACCCGCAAACGCCTGCAGGAACTGCTGGCCGGCGCGCGCGATGCTTTCGCGGTCCCGCGCGAGCGGGTGGCGGTGAAAACCCGGGCGAAGGGCAAGGGCGGCAGCAAGTACGCCGACAGCGGCACGTCCAAGCGCGGCGAAATTCTCGAAGTGCGCGAGGGCGCGGCGAAGCTGCGGGTGAATCTGTTCGATTATCTCGACACCGGCCTGTTCCTCGACCACCGGCCGATGCGGCTGCGCATCGCCGAAGAGGCCCGCGACGTGCGTTTCCTGAATCTGTTCGCCTACACCGGCGCGGCGACCGTGCATGCGGCGGTCGGCGGCGCGGCGCAGACCACGTCGGTCGATCTTTCCGCGACGTATCTGCAGTGGTGTTCCGACAACCTGAAGCTCAACGGCTTCGGCGGCGCCCGTCACCGGCTGGTGCAGGCCGACGCGCTGGAATGGCTGCTGGCCGACCGCGGCGAGTACGACCTGATCTTCTGCGACCCGCCGACGTTCTCGAACTCCGCGCGTGCCGACGATTTCGACGTGCAGAAGGACCACGTGCGCCTGCTGGAGGCGGCGATGACCCGGCTGGCCTTCGGTGGCACCCTGTATTTCTCGAACAACTACCGCCGCTTCCGTTTCGACGAAGCGGCGGTCTCGGCGTTCGCGGTCTGCGAGGACATCAGCCCGGCGACCATTCCGCCGGATTTCGCCCGCAACCCGCGGATCCACCGCGCCTGGCGATTGCGGGCGCGCTGAGCCCCACGTACCGCTGAGGATTCGCCGGACATCGGCCGCCGAATCCGCTGCCGGAACTCAGATTTCCCCGTAGACGATGCGATTCCACGCATTCCTGCGGCGTTCCGCGCCATCGGCCGGCAACTGGGCCGCGACCCGCAGCTTGGCCTGCACCTCCGGCGGCGGGTAGATGCTGGGATTCGCGGCGATCGCCTTGTCGATGAGCGGGGTGGCCCTGGTGTTGGCGTTCGCGTAGCTCACCGCGCTGCTGATATCCGCGATCACCTCCGGCTGCATCAGGTAGCGGATGAAGCGATGCGCGTTCTCGATGTTCTTGGCCTTGCCGGGAATGGCGACGACATCGATCCAGCGCAGCGCGCCTTCGCGCGGAATCACGTAACGGATGTTCGGCGCCCGGGTCTTCGCCGCTTCCGCCGCTTCGGTGGCCAGGACGTTCGCCTGATCGACGTCGCCCGAATAGGTCAATACGACGCACAGTCGCCCTTCGCTCAGATCCGCGATCAGCTCCGAGGAGGGGCTGAACTTGCGGATGTAGGGCCGGATCGCCCCGTAGGCGTTGCGGACCGCGAGCAGGGATTTGTCGTCGGAGGCGTTGATGTCCAGCCCCTTCCAGAGCAGGGCGGCCGAGAACCCGTCCTGCTCGGCGTCGACGATACCGATCCCGCATTTGGACAGCTTCTGCGCCGAGGCCGGGTCGAAGATCAGGTTCCAGCTGTCCAGCGCCACGCCGGGTCCCAGCGCCGCCTTGACCATGTCCTCGTTCAGCCCCAGGCCGCTCGTCCCCCAGAGATAGGGCACGACATGCGCATTTTTCGGGTCGATCTGGGCCAGATCGGCCATGATGTTGGCGTCGAACGACTCGAATCCGCCCAGACGCGTCCTGTCCAGCGTCGCCAGCTGACCCTTCTCGATCATCCGCCCGGCATAAGGACGCGCGGAGGGGAAAATCACGTCGTGCTCGCCGTGCGCCGCCGCCAGTTGGCTTTCCAGCGCGTCGTTGTTGGAGTAGGTCGTGTAGTTGACCTTGATGCCCGAGGCCGCTTCGAACTTGTGGATCGTGTCTTCGCTGATGTAGTCCGGCCAGTTGTAGACGTTGACGATCTGGCGTTCGGTGGTCTGGGCGACGACTGCGGCTGCGGTTGAAGCTGAGGGCGGCTGCTGGTCCTTGCTGCAACCGGCGACACAGGCGGCCGCAACGACCAGTGCGAGTGCGACACGACCGGCTTTCCATGCCATGGGTAAGGCTCCTTGAGTGTGCTGTCGAGATGATCCATCCCCGGTCCGGACGCGCATGGGCCCAGGATCCGGCTGGGCAATATACAGCCCGGCTCGAACGATCCGTTTCAGCAGGATGACTGTTCTGAGATGCCGGTCACCCCATTTCATGGTGTCCGAAACCGACCCGGAGCGACCATGTCCGACCACAACGTCACTTTTGCCCGCATCGCCCGCCGCGTCCACGGGCAGCCCACCTCCGATGGCGCCGGGGTCAAGCTGCGCCGGGTGATCGGCACCCCGCAATTGCCGGACCTCGATCCGTTCCTGATGCTGGACGAGTTCGGCACCGATCGCGCAGAGGATTACATCGCCGGGTTTCCGGAGCACCCGCATCGCGGGTTCGAGACCGTGACCTACATGCTCGATGGGCGCATGCGCCATCGCGACAATCACGGCAACGAAGGCGTGCTGGTGCCGGGCTCCGTGCAGTGGATGACCGCCGGTCGCGGCCTGGTGCATTCGGAAATGCCCGAACAGCAGGAAGGCCGCATGCGCGGTTTCCAGCTATGGGTGAACCTGCCGGCGGCGCAGAAGATGAGCGAGCCGCGCTATCAGGAATTCGCGCCGGATCGCATGCCGGTCGCGCATCCGGCCGACGGCGTCGCGGTGAAAGTCATCGCCGGCGAAGTCGCCGATGCCGATGGCAGCGCGGTGCGCGGACCGATCGCGCAGCCGGCGACCGACCCGCTGTATCTCGATCTCGATCTGCGGCCCGGCGCCGAATGGTTGTTCGATCTGCCCGCGGGCCACAACGCGTTTCTGTATGCGTACGAAGGCGAGGTATCGGTAGGCGAGGGCGACGATGCGCGCGAACTGGAAACGCATGCGCTCGCGGTGTTGGGCGGCGGCGAGCGGCTTGCGCTTCGCGCTGGAATCGAAGGGGTTCGCGCGATCCTGGTTGCCGGCAAACCGATTCGCGAACCGGTGGCGCGCCACGGGCCGTTCGTGATGAACACCCGCGAGGAATTGATGCAGGCGTTCGTGGATTTCCAGCAGGGACGCTTCTGACCCGCGCGTTGATCGACCGACCGCGGGTCCGTGCAGCACGTCGACGCGGCGGCCGGGCCGGCCGCGTCGATGTCGCTCAGCGTTGCGCCACGTTGCCGGCGTCGAACTGCAGCCCCTGCACGACGCGCTGGTAGCGGCCCATGGTGTCCTTGTCCGACGTGCGGATGAACACATGCACCACGCGGTCGCCGCCAAGCTTCACCAGCGTTTCGCGCACCAGTTCGTCCGGGCGCCCGGCGATCTCGGTGCGGTACCACCAGAGTTTCTGGCCCTGCATCTCTCCGGACTCTTCGCGCAGGCTGCCGATCGGCTTGAACGGCGATTTGCGCGCGACGGTGACGGCGAACGCTTCCTGGCCGGCAGGGTCCATCGCCCGGCACAGCAGCGCGCTGTCCGTTCGCAGGGTGGTCCATTGGAGATTGGCGGCGTCGGACGGCAGCGTGGGACATGCCGGAGCGGATTGCGCGGACGCCGTGGAGGCGAAGAGTGCGGCGGAAAGCACGAACGGCAGCGATGACAGTGGATTCATTGCGAACTCCAGGGTTGGATGTGGGTGGTCATCCGTAGACAGAGGCGCGATCGGCCCTCTGTCCTGCTGGAAAACAAGCATCGATCGTGCCAGAGCTGCGTCCAGGAACGAAAATCGGCCCGGAAAGATTCCCGGGCCGATCCGGATCGCTTGCGGAACCTTCCTGGCTGCGTTTCCCGCACCGCTCGGCAATCAGTTGCGGTCCTGACCCAGCCATTTGTAGAGGAAGCCGCCGATCAGACCGCCCAGGATCGGCGCCAGCCAGAACAGCCATAGCTGGCCGATGGCGCCGCTGCCGGCGAACAGCGCCACGCCGGTGGACCGCGCCGGATTCACCGAGGTATTGGTGACCGGAATGCTGATCAGATGGATCAGGGTGAGGCCCAGGCCGATCGCGATCGGCGCGAACCCCGCCGGCGCGTTCCTGTGGGTCGCACCGAGGATGATGACCAGGAAGAACGCGGTCATGATCACTTCGCAGAGGAATGCCGCCGCCACGCTGTAACCGCCCGGCGACAACGCATCGAACCCGTTGCTCGCGAACGCGCCGGCTGCGGTCGGGTCGATGGCGAAATCCGGCTTGCCGCTGGCGATCTGGAACAGCAGGAATCCGGCAGCGATCGCGCCGAGGGTCTGGGCAATGATGTAAGGCGCCAGATCCTTTGCGGAAAAACGGCCCCCGGCCCATAGCCCAAAGCTCACCGCCGGATTGAAGTGCCCACCGGAGATATGGCCCAGCGCGTAGGCCCCGGTGAGCACGGTCAGGCCGAAGGCGAGCGATACGCCGAGCAGACCGATGCCCAGCGGATTGCCGTCGCCCCCGAAATTCGCGGCCAATACGGCGCTGCCGCAGCCGCCCAGAACCAACCACAGCGTGCCGATGAATTCGGCGCTCAGACGTTTGATCATCACTGCTCTCCTTAGTGTGCGACGGCGGAACGGGAGAAGCCGGTGCGGGTGGGCACCGGCCATGGCCGCATCTCGTGGAGGAGGTCGTGGCGCGAGAGCGGGAAGCGTCAGTCGTTCAGTGGCGGCAGCGAGAGCGAAAGCACGTACTGCTGGCGCCGCGCCAGCTGTTCGGGATCGTTGGCGCGCATGAAAATATGCATCACGCGGTCGTTTTCGAGTTCGAGCAGGGCTTCGCGGATCAGCACCTTCGGCTCGTTCGGGACTTCGCCGCGGTACCACTGCACTTCGCGGCCGTTCGAGATCGACTCTTCGGCGCGATCTCCCCGGCGTGGCTTGAACGGCGACTCGCGGCTGATGGTCAGCGCGAACGCCTCGGCGCCGTCGTCGGTGCGCAAGGCGCGGCAGTACAGCATGTCCGGCACGCTGACCACTTCCCAGCGCAGGGTTTCCGCGGTTTCATCGAGAAAGGGCGGGCACTGCGCCGAGAGATCCTGGGCCGGGGTCTGCGCGTTGGCGATCCCCGTCCACAGCCATGCCAGACACACGAGCCACACCGATGCCATCGATTTCACAACAAGTTCCCCCGTGATCGAGAAGGTCGCAGCCCAGGATCAAGGGGCTGCTCTGCCGGATTCCTTTATGCGAGCCGGTAAGGAAAAAACGCGTCCATGACGATAGAACTTAAGCCAGCTGGCGTCGAGATTCCAGTGGCAGCCCTGATTTTTGTGAAAATCCCGGCGAAAACCGTCATCGTGATCGACGATGATCGTGTGTTCCGGTGCTGGATCTTCGCGTTGGGCAACAGGTCTTTCGAGAGCCGCATCGCAGGCGGCGATCGCGGGCCATTGCGCTGTCAGCGGCGCTGCAGCAGCAGTTCCAGCACCAGATTGCTGCCGAAGAAGGCGAGCACCAGCAGGGTCATCGCGATCAGGGTCCAGCGCACGGCCTTGACGCCGCGCCAGCCGTAGCGCCAGCGACCGACCAGCAGCGCGCCGAATCCCAGCCACGAAAGTACGCTGAACACGGTCTTGTGGGCCAGATGCTGCGCCAGCAGGTCTTCGACGAACAGCGCACCGGTGAGCAGCGTGGCGGTCAGCAGGATGAAACCGACCGTGATGGTGCGGAAGAGCAGCGTTTCCAGTTCGACCAGCGGCGGCAGCGCGCGCAGCCAGCCATGCAGCCGGCGTCGACGCAGCGCGCGCTCCTGCGACCAAGAGAGGATGGCGAGCAGGGCGGCGATCGCGAGCGTGGCGTACGCCAGCAGCGCGCACCAGGCGTGCAGTTGTCCCTGCCAGCCCAGCGGCTGCGGATCCTGGCGGCCGAAGCCGTGGTAGAGCCCCAACGTTGCGGCGGCGATCGGGAACACGATCACGCCCAGTGCCGCCATCCGGCCGCGCATGCCCACCAGCACGGTCAGCGCGGCCATGCCCAGCCCGACCAGCGACAGCGCCGAAAAGAAATGCAGGTTCGCGCCGCCGGCCTCGCGCCAGGCCAGCATGTGCGCGGCGCCATGCAGCACGGCGGCCAATGCGGGAGTCGCCCAGAGCGCGGCCGACACGCCCGGTCCGACCTGCGCCAGCCGGCGCGCGAGCAGCGCCGTGGACAGCAGATACAGGGCCGATGCGATGAGAACGATTGTCATCGGACCAGTGTCGCATACGGCGATACCTTCCCGCACCGCATATAATCGCCGTCTTTCCGCAGCGGTCCGCGCCCATGTTCGAGTCCCTCACCCAGCGTCTGTCCGGCACCATCGAGCGCCTCCGCGGCCGCGGCCGGTTGACCGAGGAGAACATCCGCGAAGCCACTCGCGAGGTCCGCATCGCGCTGCTCGAAGCCGACGTGGCGCTGCCGGTGGTGCAGGCGCTGATCGAGCGGATCAAGGTCCGCGCGGTCGGCCAGGAAGTGCTGAAGTCGCTGACCCCGGGCCAGGCGCTGATCAAGGTCGTCCGCGACGAACTCACCGCGGTGATGGGCGCGGCGGCGTCCGACCTGAATCTCAACGTGCCGGCGCCGGCGGTCATCCTGATGGCCGGCCTGCAGGGTGCGGGCAAGACCACCACGGTCGGCAAGCTCGCCAAGCACCTGAAGGAAAAGCGCAAGAAAAAGGTGATGGTGGTGTCGGCCGACGTCTATCGCCCGGCCGCGATTGAACAGCTGAAAACCCTGGCCGAACAGGTCGATGTGCTGTTCTTCCCGTCCGATGCATCGCAGAAGCCGGAAGCCATCGTCCGCGCCGCGATCGACGATGCGCGCAAGTCCTACGTCGACGTGCTGATCGTCGATACCGCCGGCCGCCTCGCCATCGACGAAGCGATGATGGCCGAGATCAAGGCGCTGCACGCCGCGATCAATCCGGTCGAGACCCTGTTCGTGGTCGACGCGATGACCGGTCAGGACGCTGCGAATACCGCCAAGGCCTTCAGCGAAGCGCTGCCGCTGACCGGCGTGGTGTTGACCAAGACCGACGGCGATGCCCGCGGCGGCGCCGCGCTGAGCGTGCGCTACATCACCGGCCGGCCGATCAAGTTCATCGGCGTCGGCGAGAAGCCCGACGGCTTGGACGTGTTCCACCCGGACCGTGCCGCCGGCCGCATCCTCGACATGGGCGACGTGCTGTCGCTGGTCGAACAGGTCGAGCATCAGGTCGACAAGGACAAGGCGCAGAAACTTGCCGAGAAGATCACCAAGGGCAGGAAGTTCGACCTGAACGACATGAAGGATCAGCTCGAACAGATGCAGAACATGGGCGGCCTGCACGGGCTCATGGACAAGCTGCCGGGCATGGGTCAGATCCCGGACAACGTGAAGAATCAGGTGACCGGCAAGGAAGTGCCGCGGCTGATCGCGATCATCAACTCGATGACGAAGAAGGAGCGTCGCAACCCGGCGCTGTTGAACGGCTCGCGCCGCGCCCGCATCGCCCGCGGTTCCGGGCTCACCCCGGCCGACGTCAACAAGCTGATGAAGCAGTTCCAGCAGATGGAAAAGATGATGAGCAAGCTCAGCTCGGGCGGCATGAAAGGCCTGATGCGGGGCATGAAGGGCATGATGGGCGGGCGGGGCGGCGGAATGCCGTTCCGGTGATCAGGCTGCGCCTGATCACCCCAAAGTTCGCTGCGCGAACCTTGGGCCCCAGTCAGTGCGCTTCCATACCCCATTCGTGCCTTGCGGCACGAATCGCCCCTAACTTAGGGGCTGTACCGCTTCGGCAGGTGTTCGCGAAGGGTTTCCTGACCTGAATCAGTGGGTTATACTTGCCGGCTTACCCTGCCACTCCGGCAGCTGGGCTCCACAGGAACTATCGACTCATGGTCAAGATTCGCCTTACCCGTGGCGGCGCCAAGAAGCGCCCCTTCTATCACATCGTCGTCACCGACAGCCGCAGCTCGCGCGACGGCCGCAACATCGAGCGTCTGGGTTACTACAACCCGGTCGCCGCCGGTAACGAGAAGCGCGTCGAGCTCGACCTCGAGCGCACCAAGCACTGGATCGGCCATGGCGCCCAGCTGACCGACAAGGTCGCCGATCTCTACAAGCAGTTCGCGAAGCAGGCCGCCACCGCTGCTGTCGCCGCGGCGCCCGCCGCCTGAGCGGCCGGCCGCGGTCCGCCGCGGCCACCCCGGTCTCATGAACGATCCGACGCGCCGCATCCTGGTAGGCAGGATCCACGGCGCGTTCGGCGTGCGTGGCGAGTTGAAACTCGAGTCGTTGACCGAGCCGCAGAGCAATCTGTTGCGCTATCAGCCGTGGATCCTGCGCGACGCGCAGGGCCGCGAGCGCGAAGTGGATGGCGCCCGCGCCCGTGCCGGCGGCAAGGGCCTGATCGGCACGTTGCCGGGCGTCGATGACCGCGACGCGGCCGAAGCCCTGCGCGGCGCCGAGTTGTACGTACTGCGCAGCGCGCTGCCGCCGCCGAAGGACGGTGAATTCTACTGGATCGATCTCGAAGGCATGCGCGTCGCAAATGTCGAAGGCATCGACTTCGGCGTCGTCACCAGCGTGTTTTCGAACGGCGCCAATGACGTGATGGCGGTCCGTGGCGACCGCGAGCGCTTGATCCCCTTCGCCCGGCCCGATTACGTGATATCGCTGGATTTCGACGCAGGAAAGATCGTCGTCGACTGGGACGCGGATTTCTGATCGGCGCATCCGCGGTTGAGTTCGCGGCCGAAGTCGCTACTACGAAAAGCAGCCATGCGCATCGATGTCGTCAGCCTGTTCCCCGAATTCGTGTCCCAGATCGCTGGTCACGGCGTCGTCGGGCGCGCGCAGGAGCGCGGGCTGCTGTCGATCCATGGCTGGAATCCGCGGGACTACGCCGAGGGTAACTACCGCCGGGTCGACGACCGCCCGTTCGGCGGTGGCCCCGGCATGGTGATGCTGATCGACCCGTTGCAGGCGGTGCTGAAGGCAGCCCGCGGGGCGGATCCGCGCCCGGCACACATCATTTATATGTCGCCGCAGGGTGTGCCGCTGACCCAGGCCAAGGCACGGGAACTGGCCGGGCGCGAGCGGCTGGTCCTGCTCTGCGGCCGCTACGAAGGCGTGGACGAACGCCTGCTGCAGGCCGAAGTCGACGAGGAACTGTCGATCGGCGACTACGTGCTGTCCGGTGGCGAACTGGCGGCGGCGGTGGTCATCGACGCTGCCGCGCGGCTGCTGCCCGGGGCGCTGAACGATGTCGAATCGGCCGCGCAGGACAGCTTCGAGGGCGAGGGCGGGTTGCTGGATTGTCCGCACTACACCCGTCCGTTGGAACACCCGCTGGGCGGCGTTCCACCCGTGCTGCTGTCCGGGAATCACGCCGAGATCGCCCGCTGGCGGCGGAAGCAGTCGCTTGGCCGGACCTGGCTGCGACGGCCCGAGCTGATCGACCTCGCCACCCTGTCCAAGTCCGATCGCGCGCTGCTGGAGGCCTTCCTGGCCGAACTGCCGAACCCTGCGGCGGAGTAGCCCAGCCCTAGCGCCGCGTGGAAATTTCCCCTTATAATGCGCGGCTTACCATTGTTTTACCCCATGTTCCATCGATGCCATGACGCGGGTCCACGTGCACTCGCGCAACAACATGCCTCTCTGAAGGCAACCAACAACAGGCCAGTCCCATGAGCAAACCCTCAATCAACACGCTGCTGCAGCAGTTCGAAGCCGAGCAGGTCGTGCGTCAGCTCCCGGATTTCGGTCCGGGCGACACCGTCATCGTCAACGTCAAAGTCAAGGAAGGCAACCGCGAGCGCGTGCAGGCCTATGAGGGCGTGGTGATCGGCATCAAGAACGGCGGCCTGAACTCCGCGTTCACCGTCCGCAAGATCTCGCACGGCTACGGCGTCGAGCGCGTCTTCCAGACCCACAGCCCGGTCATCGAATCGGTGCAGGTCAAGCGTCGCGGCGCGGTTCGCGCCAGCAAGCTGTACTACCTGCGCAAGCTGGAAGGCAAGAAGGCGCGCATCAAAGAAGATCTGTCGATGCACAGCAAAACGAAGGCTGCCGCTGCCGTCTGATCCGACACAAGCCGCAAGTTGTGCAGAAAGGCCACCGCAAGGTGGCCTTTCGCTTCTGAGCAATACGCCGGCCACCGCAAGGTGGCCTTTCGCTTTTTTTGGACAATAGCAGGCCGCCGGAAGGCGGCCTTTCCGTCCGGTATCCTCGTGCTTGGCCTCCGTCCCTTTCGTATTCCACGATCCCATGCAAGCCACCACCCCCACCATCACCGTCCGCCTCGACCTCTGGCTCTGGGCCGCGCGGTTCTTCAGGACCCGCAGTCTCGCCAAACAGGCGATCGACACCGGCAAGGTCGATGTGGCCGGACAGCGCGCGAAAGCCTCGCGCACGGTGCGGGTGGGCGATGCGATGCGCATCGCGCGCGGCGACGAGATGTTCGAGATCGTGGTCGCCGGCCTGAGCGAGCAGCGCGGTCCGGCGTCGGTGGCGCAGACCCTCTACACCGAATCCGATGAGTCGAAAACGAAGCGTCTGGAGACCATCGCCGCTCTGCGCGCGGGCCGTGCCGGTTATCAACCGCCGGAAAGCAAACCCGACAAGCGCGCGCGGCGGTTGATCCGCGCGCTGGGCGACATCGATGCCATTTGAACGCCGACGCCCCATGAAAACGCCGACGGGGTGAGCCGTCGGCGTCGAGGTTCACGCGGGCAGGCGGCGCTTGAAGCGATCCGCCCTTGAAAACCGCTTCAGACGATCATCTCAGGTCGAAACGATCAAGGTTCATCACCTTGGTCCAGGCGGCGACAAAGTGGTCGACGAACATCTTCTGCGCGTCGTAGGCCGCGTAGACCTCGGCCAGCGCACGCAGCTGCGAGTTCGAGCCGAAGACCAGGTCCGACACCGTGCCGGTCCACTTCGGTTCGCCGCTGCTGCGGTCGCGCCCTTCCAGCACGTGGGTGTTGGTTTCGGAGCGCTTCCACTTCGTACGCATGTCCAGCAGGTTGACGAAGAATTCGTTGCTCAGCGTGCCCGGGCGCTGCGTGAACACGCCGTGTTTCGCGCCGCCGACGTTGGCGTCCAGCGCACGCAGGCCGCCGACCAGCACGGTCATCTCCGGCGCGCTCAAGGTCAGCAGATTCGCCCGATCCACCAGCATTTCCGCTTCGGAGCCTTCAAATCCCTTGGCGGCATAGTTGCGGAAACCATCGACCTTCGGCTCCAGCGGCGCGAACGAATCCGCATCGGTCTGCGCTTCGGTGGCGTCGGTGCGGCCCGGCGAGAACGGCACGGTCACGTCGTGACCGCCTTTTTTCGCCGCCGCTTCGACCGCGGCGTTCCCGGCGATGACGATGAGGTCGGCCAGCGACACCTTCTTGCCGCCGCTCGCGCTGGCGTCGAAGTCGCGCTTGATGCCTTCAAGAATGCCCAGCACCTTCGCCAGTTGCGCGGGCTGATTGGCTTCCCAATCCTTCTGCGGCGCAAGACGTATGCGCGCGCCGTTGGCGCCGCCGCGCTTGTCGCTGCCGCGGAACGTCGATGCCGACGCCCAAGCGGTCGAGACCAGCTGCGGGATGGTCAGGCCCGACGCGAGCACCCTGGCTTTCAGCGCGGCGACGTCGTTCGCATCGACCAGCGGATGATCAACGGCCGGCACCGGATCCTGCCAGATCAATTCCTCGGCCGGCACGAACTTGCCGAGGTAGCGCACGCGCGGGCCCATGTCGCGATGGGTGAGCTTGAACCAGGCGCGGGCGAAGGCGTCGGCGAATTTGGCCGGGTTGGCCAGGAAGTCGCGCGAGATCTTCTCGTAGGCCGGATCCATGCGCATGGCCATGTCGGCCGTGGTCATCATCGGCTGGTGGAACACGCCCGGCGTGTGCGCATCCGGCACGTTGCGGCCGGCGTCGCCCTTCGGCTTCCACTGGTGCGCGCCGGCAGGACTCTTGGTCAGCTCCCACTCGTGGCCGAACAGGGTTTCGAAGTAGCTCATGTCCCACTGGATCGGCGTCGGTGTCCACGCGCCTTCGATGCCGCTGGTGATGGTGTGGCCGGCCATGCCGCTTTCGTAGCTGTTGATCCAGCCGAGGCCCTGGTTCTCGATGTCGGCGCCTTCGGGTTCGACCTGCACCAGCGACGCGTCGCCGGCGCCGTGCGCCTTGCCGAAAGTATGACCGCCGGCGGTGAGCGCCACGGTTTCCTCGTCGTCCATCGCCATGCGCGCGAAGGTGTCGCGGATGTCGCGCGCCGACGCGAGCGGATCGGGATTGCCGTCGGGGCCTTCCGGGTTCACGTAGATCAGGCCCATCTGCACGGCGGCGAGCGGGTTGGCGAGGTCGCGTTCCCCGGAGTAGCGGCCGCCGGGCTTGTCGCTGGTGGACAGCCATTCGCTTTCGGGGCCCCAGTCGATGTCGGCGTTGGGCTCCCAGATGTCGGCGCGACCGCCGCCGAAACCGAAGGTCCTGAAGCCCATCGATTCCAGCGCGACGTTGCCGGTCAGGATGAACAGGTCGGCCCAGGAGAGGTTGCGGCCGTACTTCTGTTTGATCGGCCACAGCAGGCGCCGCGCCTTGTCCAGATTGCCGTTGTCCGGCCAGCTGTTGAGCGGCGCGAAGCGCTGGTCGCCGGTGCCGCCGCCGCCGCGGCCGTCATGGATGCGATAGGTGCCGGCGGCATGCCAGGCCATGCGGATGAAGAACGGGCCGTAGTGACCGTAGTCGGCGGGCCACCAGTCCTGCGAATCGGTCATCAGCGCCTTGAGATCGGCGACGACGGCGTCGAGATCCAGCGTCTTGAACGCTTCGCGATAGTCGAAGGCTTCGCCCATCGGGTTGGCGCGCGGCGAGTGCTGGTGGAGCAGGCCGAGGTTGAGCTGGTTGGGCCACCAGTCGGCGTTGCCGCGGTGACGCGGACGAGATTGCGCGCGCGTGTCGCCCGAGAAAGGACATTGGGGTTCGGTAGACATGGATTGCTCCTTTGAGTGGTTTCGCCTGACGTTTCACGACTCCGCACACGATGGCGAAGATGCCTGATGGCGGGGCTTGGGCGGTGTGAGGACACACTAGGCCGACAGAATGACAAGGGGAATTCGATTGTTTGGACCGTTTCGATAGCTTTGATCAATAGTTCGTGTCTATGACGGCGGTACATCCGATCCAGGAGAGACGTTCAGAGGCAGCGTTGATCGATCAGGTCGCTTGTCGCAGGGCGGGTGTATTCGACCTTCATGCCCGGATGCGCATCGAATATCCGGCGGTGGGCGGCCAACGACCATGCATCGTCCCGCTCGTAATAGCCATCGACCCATGCCTGCAGATGACCGAGCATCGCGTCCTGTGCTTCGCGCGTAGCGTACTTGTGCGGCTCCCACGGACGGCGGCGATTGTTCTCGAGGCAGGTCTCGCGCCCGGGATTGAGGAAGATCAGTTCGTCGCAGGCAGGCGCCGCGGCTTCGATCAATTCGCCGTAGCAGCCTTCGATGACCCATCGGTCGTGCGCGGCCAGGAAGGCGTCGAGATCGGCGCGCACCGCGCCGGGCTCGCGTGCTACCGCGATTTTTCCGGGCTCCCAGACGATGTTGTCCAGATCAAGATGTCGCAGCGCGCGGCGTTCCGATATCGCTTTCGCGAATGTACTTTTGCCGGAGCCGGAATTGCCGAAGACGAGGAGTTTCATGGCTTCGATAATGGGAAAAAACGGCGGAGTCGCATCCGCCGATGGACACAGGTCGCCCAGTCGATTCTCTCGCGATCAGCGCTTCCCACCCAGCAGCCCGCCGCCGATCTTCAGCAGATCGCCGAGGCCGAGCTGGCCGTCGCCGTCCTGATCCAGCACCGCGCCGAGCAACCCGCCGCCGATGCCGCCCTGCTGGCGCGCCTGTTGCTGTTCCCGGCCGAGGATCGCGCCCAGCACATTGGCGGTCGGGTTGCGCCCGCCGGCCATGCCGGTCGCCGCGTCGCTGTCGCTGCCGCTGAACATGCGTTTGGCGAGATAGGCCATCACGATCGGAGCGAGGATCTTCATCAACTGTCCGGCGCGGTCGCCGCCCAGGCCGGTGGCTTCGCCCAGATGCTGTTCGGCGCGGTCCTGCTGGCCGCCGAGGATATGGCCGAGCATGCCGGCGCCGTCGGTCTGGCGGGTGGCCGCACCGCCGCCCAGCACCATGCCGAGCAGACTGCCGATATCGGCGCTGCCGGCGTGATCCTTCTGCAGCGCGCCGAACAGCGCTTCCGCGCCCTGCGGCTGGCTGGCGTTCTTGCCCAGCGCGCCGATCAGCAGCGGAAGCGCGGCGCTGACCGCGCCGGCCGCCTGGGCCTTGCCGACGCCCAATTGCTGGGAGATCTGCTGCAGCGGAGCGCCCTCGAGCTGGGCGAACAGTTCGTCGGTCAATGCGGTCATGGCGGTCTCCTGAGCCTCGCGGGCATGGTGGTGGCACTGTAGACCCAGCCGCACGGCAAATGGGCGACTCCGCGGCTTTTTTCGATGCGGCGTCAACCGGGTACTCTGACCGTGGGCACCGGCCGTACGGCCGACATGCCCGTTCCCGTCAACGACAGAAGGATTTGAAGATGAAACGCATCAATGTTCGATGGATGGCCGTCGCAGCGCTCGCGCTGGGCTTGGGTTTCGGGGCGTCGGTGTCCGCGTTCTATACGGATCCGGGTTGCTTGAGCGTGTGTCAGGAAATCACCAACGATTGCATTGCGCAGGCCCAGGCTGGCGGAGGCGGCACGCGGCATTGCGCCCGGGTGTACCACGACTGCGTCGCGGGCTGCGGACAGTGAGTTGACCGGCGTTCGCCGTATGCGATTGCTGTAGAGCGGCCTTCGGGCCGCTCGTCTCGCGTCACGCTACAACTTATCTATTTACTTGCCTCAGCCGCAGGCGAGGCCTCAGCTAGCCTTTAAGGCCGCTCTACAAGTGACACGGCTCAGATGTCGGCGACGATCACATCGAATTCGCCCGCGAGTACGCGGTCCAGGCGGCCGCTGCGCCAGCCGCGCACGCTGTCGCGCACCAGCGGCGAAGGCTCTGCGCGATAGCGGCGACAGACGCGCAGTTCATCGTCGGCGTCGATGAGGTCCGGGCGAGCGCGGCCGGGCAGGTCGGCGGCGACCCGCACCATCGCGGAGATGCGGCGGGTGACGCTGTTGTCGTCGGCATCGTGTTCCAGCACGTGCAGCCCGTGTTCGCTTTCCAGCAGCGCATGCGCACCGAACCCGCCCACCGCCAGCCGCGCGCGGCAGCGCTGCGGATCCTGCTCCAGCACTTCGACGCGCATGTTGCGACGTTCGGCCCAGGCCATGTACATCGACAACACCTGTTGCCACCACAGTCGCGTCTGCGCCGGGTCGCGCTTGAGGTCGGACGCGCTGGCGGTGAGCGACAGCACCGCGTCCTGCGGGCGCTGCTCGACCAACGCGCTCGCCGCGTGCTGCAGCAACCACAGCAATTGCGCCTGGCGGCCGACGAATGCCGCGTTGGCGCCGTCGCGCGCGAGACGTTCGCCGAGGCGCTGCGCGGTATCGAGCGCGCTTTCGATGCGGTCGCGGCGCTCGATCCGGTCCAGCACGTCGAAACGATCCGCACGCGACCAGAAATCGCGATCGCTCATCGCCGCGTAATCGGCATCGCGCGCATCGCTCCAGCGAGGTGCGGCCAGCGCGTCGACGAGATCGCCGAGCGCGCCGTGCAGGATCGCGATGGCGGCGGGCGATCCGTCTGCCGCATGGATCAGCGGGCGCAGGTCGCCGCGAACGGCCGATACGGCGGCCGTGGCGGACGTCGCCGGCAGATTGGGATCGATGAACTCCACGTCCAACCGATCGCCGGCGCTGCGCACGAACAGGAACTGGTCGCCCTGCGGCGTCCGGTGTTCGACGATGCTGCGCGCCAGCGGCGCGAGCAGGTGCTGTTCGATGGCGCGACGCAGCGGACGCGCGCCGAGGTCGGGCGTGAAGCCGCGGTCGAGCAGGAATTCGATCGCCGACGGCTCCCATTCCACCGCCCAGTCGCGATTCCGCAGGCCGCGGCGGCCCATCGCCCGCTGCAGTTCCTTGTGCAGGATCTCGCGCATCAGCCCGCGATCCAGCGGCGAGAACAGCACGATGCGGTCCAGGCGATTGAGGAATTCGCGGCGGAAGGTTTCGTACAACGCCTTCTCGACCGCGCCGCGCGAATACCCGCCCGCGGACGAGGTGAAGCCGGGGCCGGCGCTGCGGTTGAGCGTGGAACCGGCGTTGCTGGTGAGGATGATGATGCTGTGGCGGAAATCGGCGACGTTGCCGTTGCGGTCGCCGAGGCGGCCGTCGTCGAACACCTGCAGGAACAGGTCCCACACCCGCGGATGCGCTTTTTCGAATTCGTCCAGGAGCACCACCGAGAACGGCTGCTCGCGGATGCGCGACACCAGCGAGCGCGTGCTGCCGTCGCGCGACACGTCGGTGAGCCGCCACGCGGCGTCTTCGGACTGGTATTCGCTCATGTCCAGACGCAGCAGGCGTTCGCTGCTGCCGAACAGCAGTTCGCCCAGCGTCTTCGCCAACTCGGTCTTGCCGGTGCCGGTGGGGCCGGCGAACAGGAAGACGCCGATCGGACGGCTACCGTCGACCAGGCCGGCTTTCAGCATCGCGATGCGGTCGACCAGACATTCCACCGCCTCGTCCTGGCCGATCACGCGCTTGCGGAAGAACGCGCGCACGCTGTCGAGCTGTAGGCTCTGGCGGTCGTCGATCACCTCCAGCGGCAGGCCGCTGCGGCGGGCGATGGCGCCCAGCAGGTCGTCGGCGGTGAGCGGCAGCGCGCAGGGCTCGGCTGCGACCGCGGCGCGCAGCGCTTCCTCCAGCAGGCGCAGCGTGCGCCCGGGTTCGTGCTGTTCGGGAAAGAACTGCACCGCCATGCGCTGCGCTTCGTCGAGCGCGCGCGCATCGATCACCGGCATCGCCAACCCGGCCTCGCGGGTGAGGCGCCAGCGCGCCAGCAGGTCGCGCATCGTGTCGGTGCCGGGCGACAGCAGGGTCACCGTTTTCACCAGATGGCGCAGCGTCGGCCTCGCCTGCAGCAACTGGGCGAGCTGCGCCGTGCCGAGTTCGCCGATCATCCGCAGCTGGCCGCGCTCCAGCGCCGGCAACAGCATGTCGAGGATGCCGCGCGGGTCCTGGTTGTGCGCGCCTTTCTGCAGCAGATCGTAGAAGTCCTGCACCCGCCACAGGGCGCGCGGACGATCGAGCGCGACCAGCATCTCGCGCACGCGCTCCTCCAATTCGCCGATGTACTTCTGCCCGGCCAGCACCTCGGCGGCGGACGCTTCAAAGAGCAGCCAGCCTTCGCCGTGCAACCGCGCGAACAACCGATCGACCAGCACCGATTTGCCGGTGCCCGGTTCGCCGGAGATCAGAACCGACACCGGCGGCGTGGCCTGCAGCATGTCGTAGACCTGTGCGACCTGCAGGTCGAGTTCCGGATGATCGACGATGCCGGCATCGCCGCCGCCGGTTTGCGTCGGCGTCCAGAGCCGGCCCACGCCGCCGAGCGTGCGCTGCTCGCGCCGGCGTGCGGTTTCGGCGGCGACCTGGTCCCGGAACGGCGCCAGCACCGGCTCCTGGAACGATTTCAGGCCTTCGGCGAGTTGTTCGAGTTCGTAATCCTGCAGCGTATCCAGCGGCATCGCCGCGGTGCCGGGCGCATGCGTTTCGGCCCACTGCAGGTATTCGCGCAGGCGATGGCGCATCGGCGGCTGTTCGTACCACCACTGCCGAAGATGCCGGATCAGCGCGGGTAAAGCAGTCGCGTCTTCGCGCGACTGCAGATAATCCAGCATGAAGCGGAACTGGTAGCGGCCCGGCGATGCCGTCGCGGCGAGCGCGGCGGCGGGGTCGACATCGTTGCGCTGGCGCAGTGCGACATAGACCATGCAGCTCAGCGCATAGCTGTCGCTTTCCAACTGATCGAGCAGCGCCTTGGCATCGAAGGCATCGCCGGCCAGCAGGGCGACGCCCTCCCGGAACTGCGCGAGCTGCAGCAGATCTTCCGGACGCTGGATGCGCTCGTCCTCGGCTTCGACTTCGCGGCGCAGCCGGAAGAGGCGGTCGAGCGGCGTTTCCTCGGCCGGCGTGTCGGGCGCGCTGCCGTCGGGTGCCGGCAAGGCGGCATCGACGGTCGCCGGCATGTCTTCCATGGCGACAGGTATCGCGACATCGGCGGGCGGGCGCCGCAGCCATACCGTCAATACGACGCCGAACAGCAGCCCTGCGATGAAGATTCCGATGGTCACGCGTTGTTCTCCGTTGGCGTAGTGCGGACTGCTGCTTGTCTCCCTCCCTTGCGCAATGCGCAGGGGAGGGCCGGGGAGGGGTGCTTCGGGTGTGGGATCCGCCTATCTCGCCCTGTCCACCCATCGCTGTGCTTCGCGCAATGCGAAGAGAGCGCGGGAGGCCCGGCTCCGCATCACTCCAGCGCCTTCAACCGGTACAACGCCTCCAGCGCCTGCTTCGGCGTGAGTTCGTCCGGATCGATGCCGGCGAGGGCGTCGAGTGCGGCGGAGTTCGGCGCGAACAGTCCGAACTGCTGGGGTTGATCCAGCGTCTGCGGGGTGAGCACGGGCGCGGGATCGTGGCGGCGCTGTTCCAGTTCGGCCAGGCGCCCGCGGGCTTCGCGCACCACGGATTTCGGCAGGCCGGCAAGGGCGGCGACCTGCAGGCCGAAGCTGCGGTCGGCGGGGCCGTCTTTGACCGCATGCATGAAGACCAGGGTGTCTGCATGCTCGACCGCATCAAGATGCACGTTGGCGATGCCGCTGCCGGGCTGGGCGAGCGCGGTCAGTTCAAAATAATGCGTGGCGAACAGGGTGTAGCAGCGGTTGCTCGCGGCCAGATGGCGTGCGCAGGCTTCGGCCAGCGCCAGACCGTCGTAGGTCGAGGTGCCGCGGCCGATCTCGTCCATCAGCACCAGCGACTGCGCGGTGGCGTGGTGGAGGATGTAGCTGGTCTCGCTCATCTCGACCATGAAGGTCGACTGGCCGCGCGCGAGATCGTCGCCGGCGCCGATGCGGGTGAGGATGCGGTCGATCGGGCCGAGTTCCGCCTTCGACGCCGGCACGAAGCTGCCGATGTGCGCGAGCAGCACGATCAGCGCGTTCTGGCGCATGTACGTCGACTTGCCGCCCATGTTCGGGCCGGTGATCACGAGCATGCGTCGCGAGTCGCCGCCATCGTCGCCGTTCAACCGCAGATCGTTCGGTTCGAACGGTTCGTCGCGCACCGCTTCCACCACCGGATGGCGGCCGCGTTCGATGTGCAGCCGTGCGTCGTCGACCAATGTCGGCCGCGACCAGTCGAGTTCGTGCGCGCGTTCGGCGTAGCAGCACAGCACGTCGAGTTCGCTCAACGCGCCCGCGGCGCGCTTCAGCGGTTCCAGGTCGCGGTTGAGTTCGTCGAGAATGCCTTCGTACAACAGCTTCTCGCGCGACAGCGAACGTTCTCGCGCCGACAGCACTTTGTCCTCGAACTGTTTCAGCTCTTCGGTGATGTAGCGCTCGGCGCCGGTCAACGTCTGCCGGCGGGTGTAGTGGACCGGCGCTTTCACCGCCTGGCCCTTGCTGATCTCGATGTAATAGCCGTGGACGCGGTTGTAGCCCACCTTGAGCGTAGCGATGCCGCTGCTCGCGCGTTCGCGCGCTTCCAGATCGATCAGGAACTGGTCCGCATGCGTGCTGAGCGTGCGCAGTTCGTCCAGTTCGGCGTCGAAACCATCGGCGATCACGCCGCCGTCGCGCGCCAGCAGCGGCGGCTGTTGCACGATGGCGCCCGCCATCCAGGCGGCCTGTGTGTCGTGTTCGCCAAGTTCGGCGCACAGCGACAGCAAGCGCGGCGAGTCGATGCCGCACAGCGCCTCGCGGACCTTCGGCAACAGCAGCAGCGCGTCGCGCAGCGTCGAGAGATCGCGCGGTCGCGCGCTGCGCAGGGCCACGCGCGACAGGATGCGTTCGATGTCGCCGAGGCCTCGGAAGGCATCGCGGACATCATGGTCGGCGCGCGCTGCGAGCAGTTGCTGCACTGCGTCATGACGCTCGCTGACGATCCGGCGTTCGCGCAGTGGCCGATGCAGCCAGCGCCGCAGCAGGCGGCCGCCCATCGGCGTGACCGTGCTGTCGAGCACGCCGAGCAGCGTGTGTTTCGTATCGCCATCGACGCGGGTGTCGAGTTCCAGATGGCGCCGGGTGGCCGCGTTCATCGCGATCGCGCCGTCGCTGGTCTCGATGCGGATCGAGGTGAGGTGCGGCAGCCGCTGTTTCTGGGTTTCCTCGACGTAGCCCAGCAGTGCGCCGGCCGCGGCGATCGCCAATGGCTTGCCTTCGATGCCGAAACCGGTGAGGTCGAAGAGGTTGAAAAACTGCAGCAGCTGTCGGCGGCCGCTGTCGGCGTCGAACAGCCACGGCGCGCGTCTGCGCACGCCGCTGCGGTTGGCCAGCGCCGCCGGCCAGCCGTCTTCGTCGGGAAGCAATAGCTCGGCGGGGTCGAGCCGCGCGAGTTCGGCTTCCAGCATGTCGTCGCTGGCGACTTCATTGACCAGGAAACGCCCGCCGGCCAGATCGGCCCACGCGATGCCGTAGCCGGACTTGCCCCTTGCCACCGCCATCAGCAGCGTGTCGCGGCGGTCCTGCAGCAGCGCTTCGTCGGTGACCGTGCCGGGGGTGACGATGCGCACGACCTTGCGTTCGACCAGCCCCTTCGCCAATGCGGGATCGCCGATCTGTTCGCAGATCGCCACCGATTCGCCCAGTGCGACCAGCCGCGCCAGATAACCCTCGTAGGCATGCACCGGTACGCCGGCCATCGGGATCGGCTGGCCGGCGGAATTGCCGCGCTGCGTCAAGGTGATATCGAGCAGGCGCGCGGCCTTGCGCGCATCGTCGTAGAACAATTCGTAGAAATCGCCCATACGGAAGAACATCAACACGTCCGGATGCTCCGCCTTGGCGGCGAAGAACTGGCGCATGAGAGGTGTGTGCTGGTCGCTGGCGACTCGGGGGGAGGATGCGGTGTCGGACACAGGTGCGTTCGGAGAGGCCGCCGGGCGCGTCTGGGCGCTTGGCTTGGGGCAGAAGAACTAGTATGCCAGCGCCCGCCAGACAGTGCTTCAGTCATGCTTACAGTCGCCGGATCCTGTGCTACCGTCAGCGCGCGGTGATCCCTTGACCATAGAAACAGGGGGCGGCAGCGCGGCCTTGGGGGCATTGCGGGGGAAACATGACGCTTCGCAATGCGCGCAATGGGGACGCGACGACACGCCGGAACACACGCCGCCGATGATCGGACAACGACCACGTATAACGACAACAAAACTCAACGAAACAGGGCGAGGAGGGGGAGCTATGAATTATCGTGCACCGCAACATTCGGTTTTGACCCGGGCACTTCTGGTGGCGCTGGTTGGATTGGTACAGGCGCCGCTGGCGCTGGCCCAGGACAGCGGTGCAGGCGAAGAAGAAGCCTCGACGCTCGATCAGATCACGGTCACTGCGCAGAAGCGTGAAGAAGCACTGCAGGACGTGCCGGTGGTGGTGACCGCACTGTCCGAAAAGATGCTGGAAGACAACGGCGTCCGCGACATCAAGGATCTGCAGCAAATGGTTCCGGGTCTCACCGTCACCAGCACCCAGAGCGAATCGCTGACCACCGCCCGTATCCGCGGCATCGGTACGGTCGGCGACAACGCCGGTCTGGAATCCTCGGTCGGCGTGGTGATCGACGGCGTCTACCGTCCGCGCAACGGCGTGGGTTTCGGCGACCTCGGCGAACTCGAACGCATCGAAGTGCTGAAGGGTCCGCAGGGCACCCTGTTCGGCAAGAACACTTCGGCCGGCGTGATCAACGTCGTCACCAAGCGCCCGAGCTATCAACAGAGCGCCGAAGCCGAACTCACCATCGGCAGCTACGGCACGGTCGGCGTGTCCGGTTCGTACGGCGATGCGTTCAACGACATGTCGGCGTTCCGCCTGTATGCCGCCAAGCGCAAGCGCGATGGTTACCTCGACGTCAGCACCGGCGCGGGTCCGCGCACCGAGACAGAAGACCAGACCCAGGACTTCCACACGTTCCGCGGCCAGGTCCTGTTCGAGCCCAGCGACACGCTGGATATCCTGCTGACGGGCGATTTCAGCAATCGCGATGAAAGCTGCTGCTCGGCCGTCACCATCGTTCGCGGCCCGACCGCGGCGATCCTCGATGCGCTGTCGCCGGATACCGGCGTGGCGCCGGTGGCCGATCCCTTCGCGCGCCGCGCGTGGTCCAACCGCAGCACCGCGCAATACATGAAGGATCAGGGCGTCAGCGGTCAGGTCGACTGGGAAACCCCGTGGTTCGGCGGCGCCACGTTCACGTCGGTCACCGCGCAGCGCAAATGGTCGTCCACCAACGGCATCGACTTCGATTACAGCACCGCGGACCTGATCTACCGCAACCCGACCGAAGGCGACAACTTCAGCCAGTTCGACACTTTCAGCCAGGAATTCCGTCTCACCGGCAGCAGCGAAAAACTCGACTGGCTGGTCGGCGCTTTCTACGCCGACGAAAACCTGAAGCGCAACGAGGCGTATCGCGTCGGTAACGCCTACGAGCCCTATCTCTCGATCGCGCTGCTGTCGCGGATCAATCCGGCGCTGGCCGCCAGCCCCACCGCGCCGCTGTTCCTGTCGCAGGCGTCGGGCCGTCCGTTCGGCACGGTGTTCGCCGGTCATGCCGCATCCGACCGCTACGAACAGGAATCCAAGAGCGTCGGCCTGTTCACCAACAACACCTGGCACGTCAGCGATGCGCTCGATCTGACCCTCGGCCTGCGCTACACGCGCGAGAAGAAGGATCTGGCGTCGCGCTACAGCAATCCGAACGGCGGGCTCGGCTGCGCGTCGATGCTCTCCAACCCGGCCCAGGTCGTCGCTGCGCTGGTGGCGCGTGGCCTCAGCGTCGCCCAGGCCTCGGCCGCGGCGCCCCAGGTGGTCGGTTTCGCCTGTCTGCCGTGGACCAACGTCCAGCACAACGGCCGCAGCACCGACCAGAGCCGCGAAGAGAAGGAATGGTCCGGCACGTTCAAGGCGGCCTACCGCTTCAACGAACACGCGATGGGCTATTTCTCGGCCGCGCGCGGCTACAAGGCCGGCGGTTTCAACCTCGATCGCGTGCAGTCGAACAACGGCCTGTCCAGCGGTACGTCGGGCATCGTGCCGGTGAACGACACCTCGTTCCCGGGCGAGTTCGTCGACAGCTTCGAGCTGGGCACCAAGACCACGTGGCTCGGCGGAAACCTGCTGCTCAACGCCACGCTCTTCCACCAGAAGTACACCGACTTCCAGCTCAACAGCTTCCTCGGCACCAGCTTCGTGGTGCGTTCGATTCCGGAAGTGACCTCGCAGGGTCTCGATGCCGAACTGCTGTGGAAGACCGGCGGCTGGATGGTGCAGACCGGCCTGACCTATGCCGACACCAAGTACGGCGACGATCTGCTGCCCGACGCCGATCTGGCGCTGTTGCCGGGCAGCCGCGCCAGCTTCGCGCCCAAGTGGTCGGTGACCGGTTCGGTCGGCTACGAATGGGACATGGGCAGTAATCTCGAAGCCAGCGCGCACCTCGGCGCCAAGTACATGTCCGACTACAACACCGGCTCCGATCTCGATCCCGAGAAGGAGCAGGATGCGTACTCCGTGCTCAACGCCCGCGTCATCCTCGGCCGTCGCGATGGCCGCTGGGACGTCGAGCTGTGGTCGCAGAACCTGACCGATGCCGAGTACTACCAGGTCGCGTTCGATGCGCCGCTGCAGACCGGCACGTGGAACGCCTTCCTCGGCGCGCCGCGCACCTACGGCGTCACCCTGCGCGTCAAGTACTGATCCGCTTCTGCAACACGGCGACAGCCAGACGGCCCGCTTCGGCGGGCCGTCTTTTTTTGCAGGTTGCGGCCGGCTGCGCACGGGCGCATGCTCCGCCCGGGGAGTCATTCAGGAATCGATTCGCGGGCCGGAGCAGCGACACCGCACGCCGCCGGCCAAAGGCATCCGAACGACGGGGCAGGCGACAGACTCGATCTGCCCGGCGTTCGAGGGGGACGGAATTCCCGCACGACAGGAGTTCCGCAGTCATCAGGTCGAAAGCCAAGGAGAACGTCGATGTCCAAGCCATCGCTCATGCACGCAGATACCATTCGTCGCAGTCGCTACGCGCCTCACGCGCTCGCCACCACCCTGACCCTGGCACTGGCCCTGTCGGGTTGCGGTCAGAAGCCGGAAGAGCCCGCGGCCAAACCCGCGGTCGCCGCAGCCGCACCGAAAGTCGACGCTGCGATCTGCCAGGCCAGCCCGAGCTGGATCAGCAATCCCAATCCGCCGCCGGAAGTCGCCGCTGCGGAAACCTTCTGCGATTTCTACCAGTTCTCGTGGCAGTGGTTCCTGGCGCAGACGTCGCCGGCGAACGGCAGCAACGAGCGCGTGTTCGAACAGAACCGTCTCATGAACCCGCACGTGAAGAGCGGGCAATGTTCGCTGCCGGCCCTGCTGGGACGCGCCAGCGCCGCGAAGATGCTGGCGGCCCGCGACGACAAGCCGCTGGGCCTGGAAGATACGCAGGCCGACGGCAACGCGATGTACGACCAGAACGGCAACCTGCTGTACTACAACATGTGGTATTCGCAGGCGATGTGCGAATCCACCCAGCAGGGTTTCGCCTGGGGCACGTTCGAGATCAAGGTCGCCTGGAAAGTCCTGCCGGCGCCGGATCCCACCTACTACTCGATGCAGGCCACGCTGCCGGGCGGCACCACGCCGGTCACGCTGGGCATGGTCGGTTTCCATCTCGCGAACTGGACGCAGAATCACCCGGAAATGATCTGGGCCACGTTCGAGCACAAGACCAACGCGCCGCTGTGCGATGGGTCCAGCCCGCTGCCGGCGTCCGGCTGGTCGTTCACCAGCAACGAAGCCGCGGCCTGCCTCACCGCGAACCCGCAGCCGACCTCGGGCCCGCCCAGCGCGGCCTGCGACAGCTTCAAGTTCAATACGCCCGACAAGTTCGCCGAGCCGCCGCCGCCGGCGACCAACACGCCCGATAACATCTGTCGGCAGTTCGCCCACGGCAACGAGCCGGGGCAGTCGGTGAACGGCAACGACAACGCCGCCAATCTGTTGGCCATCCAGCAGCTCAACGATCAGCTGGTCGGCGCCAACGGCATGCTCACGAAGCTTCCCGACAGCGATCCGATGGCGATCTGGAAGCACTACGAAATGATCGGCGCGCTGTGGACCAAGGGCGGTGCATCGTCCGGCAATGCGCCGGTGCCCAATGCAGGCGGACCTGCCGATCCGACCAGCCCGCAGCGCGGCTCGCTGGAACTGGCCAACATGAGCATGGAAACCTTCCAGCAGGGCGCGACGTCGTACATCCCGAACTGCTTCGGTTGCCACAACTTCAACACCGCCACGCCGTTGAACGTCAGCCACATCTGCGACAACCTGTTCAGCGTCGACAGCACGGGCAAGAACTGCGTGATTCCGCCCCAGGGCGAGAACGCGGCGACAGCGCCGGCGGCACCCGCCGCAGCCGGGAAGAAATGACCGGAAGCGCTTCGCATCCGTGACCCACGGCAATGGCCCGCCCCGCGCGGGTCATTGCCTGCGGGCCGCATTGTGCGCGCGGCGGCGGCCGGTATCATGCGGCACCGGGCGCTCTCCGTCGCCCCGCCACGGATCCCGCATGACGTCTCCCACCGATGCCGAGCTTCGCGACCACGCCGAAGCCCTCGGCGCGCGTTTCCGCAACGCACGACACACCCTCGTCACAGCTGAAAGCTGCACCGGCGGCTGGATCGCCAAGACCGTCACCGATATCGCCGGTTCCTCCGACTGGTTCGACTGCGGCATGGTCGCCTACAGCTACGAAGCCAAGCAGGCGATGCTGGGCGTCCGCCCTGAAACCCTCGAAAGCCACGGCGCGGTCAGCCGCGAGACCGTCATCGAAATGGTTTCCGGCGCGCTGGTCCACGCCGGCGCCAGCATCGCGGTCGCGGTCACCGGCATCGCCGGCCCCGGCGGCGGCTCCCCGGACAAACCCGTCGGCACCGTCTGGATCGGCTGGAAACGCCGCGGTGGCTACGCCCATGCCCAACTCTTCCATTTCGAAGGCGACCGCGACGCCGTACGCCGGCAGACCGTTGCCGCGTCGCTGCGCGGGCTGGAAACGCTGATCGGGACGGGTTGATCGGATGAGCGGACTGTGGTCGCGCCGCGACGTGCGCACTGCCGTTTATGCCACGATCTTCGCGGCCTGGTGCGTCGGATGGGTGTTCGGCGCGCTCGAGATCACTCGTCCCTTGCCCGGTGTGCTCAGCCTGAAGGGCACCAGCGGCGCCTACGAAATCGTGCAGTGGTTTACCGGCCAGCCGACGTGGATTGTTGCGGTGGCATTCGCCGTGGGCTCATTCCTGCTGGCGTGGCTGCTGTTGAAGCTGGCGCACCGGCTCGATCGCGAAGGCGAGGCGAGAGCCGCACTGCGCTGGGCGCTGTCGTCGAAATCTCTGAATCTGTTGATCTTTCTGCTTCCAACAGCGTCGATCATAGTTGCGCTGATCTTGATGCCATATATCGAGGCGTGGATCCTGCTGCCAGTCTTTGCGGTAGTGATCGGTCCGCTGGTCGTGCTGACGCCGTTCGTGGTCCTCAATCCGAAGACGTTGCGCACAGCGCGTCTGCTGTATTGGCGCCATCCACAATGGCCGGGCTGGTGGCCTGTCGTCGCGACCCTGCTACTGGCTAGTGTCTTCAGCCCGGCCGCCGGTTTTGCCGCCGATGCTTTAGCTGACGGCAAGTCGCTGCCGGTGCGGATAATCATCGAATTGCTGGATTTCTTCATCGATAGCGTTGTCGAGATCGCGGTAATCGTTATCTGGTTGTTGCGCGGCAGGCGCGACGCGATTCGCATTGATCTCGTGCGAGTGGTCGATGTGCGGTTCGTCGGTGCCTATCTGGCGTATGTTCTGATGACCGGCCTGTTCGTTTCGATGCTTGCCGTGCCAGTGCTCGTCCAGTCTGCCTATTCCACTTACATTGCTCCGCAATACGCCGATCTGGCGCAACACTCGGAAATACTGCTGCCCTGGTCGATGCAACTGTTCTCGAACCCGATGCAGTCAGTGGCTGAATGGGTGTGGTTGCCGCTGAGCCTGCCGATATCAGCGTTGTCTCTGCTCTGGCTTGCCAGGCTGTTGGTACGGCACGGCGTTGGTGAATCCCTGTCGGACGTATCGGAACGTTGACGCGACGGCTCGTTAGTAGTAATACTACTAACCATGGACCTGACCGAAACCCAACAAGCCATTCTCGCCCTCATCTCCGAGCGCATCGCCGCCGACGGCGTGCCGCCCTCGCAGACCGAGATCGCCCACGCCATGGGCTTCAAGGGCGTCCGTGCCGCCCAGTACCACATCGAAGCGCTGGAGCAGGCTGGATACATCCGCCGGGTGCCGGGGCAGGCGCGCGGCATCCGGCTGGTGCATGAGGCCGCGAACGACGCGCTCGACCTGCCGCCGATGGCCACCCGGTCCGACGATGTGCTGCGCCTGCCGCTGCTGGGGCGGGTCGCCGCGGGGCTGCCGATCGGCGCCGACCTGCGCTCCGACGACTACATCCTGCTGGATCGCGCGCTGTTCTCGCCCGCGCCGAACTACCTGCTGAAGGTGCAGGGCGATTCGATGATCGATGAAGGCATTTTCGAAGGTGACCTGATCGGCGTCTACCGCACCAGCGAAGCGCGCTCCGGGCAGATCGTGGTCGCCCGCATCGACGATGAGATCACCGTGAAGCTGCTGAAGATCGGCAAGGACCGCATCCGCCTGCTGCCGCGCAACCCCAGCTACTCGCCGATCGACGTGATGCCCGACCAGGATTTCGCGATCGAAGGTCTGTACTGCGGCCTGGTGCGGCCGAACCGGTGATACGCGCCGTCTTGAGGCGCGCCGTCGTGAGGTCAGCCGGCACGATGCGGACTTTTCCTACACTCGCCCGCGTCGTTTTCCGATGTCTCGCGAGACGACAGACCATTAAATTTCCGGGTGTCGCAGGTTTTGCGACGGGTCATCCCTAATCTGCAGCCACTCCCGGCTTCCAACCTTCTTTCTACACATTCACTGACGAGGATTCCACGATGGACGAGAACAAAAAGCGCGCCCTTTCCGCCGCCCTGAGCCAGATCGACAAGCAGTTCGGCAAAGGCTCGGTCATGCGCATGGGCGACCGTCCGGTCGAAGCGGTCGAAGTCATCGGCACCGGTTCGCTGATGCTCGACATCGCGCTGGGCATCGGCGGCCTGCCGAAAGGCCGCGTCGTCGAAATCTACGGTCCGGAATCCTCGGGCAAGACCACGCTGACCCTGCAGACCATCGCCGAGTGCCAGAAGGCCGGCGGCACCGCCGCATTCATCGACGCCGAGCACGCGCTCGACCCGATCTACGCGCAGAAGCTGGGCGTCAACATCGACGAACTGCTGCTCTCGCAGCCCGACACCGGCGAACAGGCCCTCGAAATCGCCGACATGCTGGTCCGCTCCAACGCCGTCGACATCGTGGTGATCGACTCGGTCGCCGCGCTCACCCCGAAGGCCGAAATCGAAGGCGAGATGGGCGACCAGCTCCCCGGCCTGCAGGCCCGCCTGATGAGCCAGGCGCTGCGCAAGCTCACCGGCAACATCAAGCGCAGCAACTGCATGGTCGTCTTCATCAACCAGTTGCGCATGAAGATCGGCGCGATGATGCCGGGCCAGAGCCCCGAGGTCACCACCGGCGGCCACGCGCTCAAGTTCTACGCCTCGATCCGTCTCGATATCCGCCGCATCGGCAGCATCAAGAAAGGCGAGGAAATCATCGGCAACCAGACCAAGATCAAGGTCGTCAAGAACAAGCTCGCGCCTCCGTTCAAGCAGGTCATCACCGAAATCCTCTACGGCGAAGGCATCAGCCGCGAAGGCGAACTGATCGACATGGGTGTCGAGGCCAAGATCGTCGAGAAATCCGGCGCCTGGTACAGCTACGACGGTGAGCGCATCGGCCAGGGCAAGGAAAACGCACGCCAGTACATGAAGGAAAATCCCGCGGTCGCCGTCAAGCTGGAAGCCGCGCTGCGCGCCCAGTTCGTGCCGGCGGATGCGCCCCGCGATGCCGGCATCGACGACGACGCCGAAGTCTGATGCAGCGGGGGCGGGCCGGATGGCCTCGTCAGCGGACGGCCCGCCCCCGACGCACTTTGCGTTGGTACCTGTTCAAGAACACGATATGTCACGGATGACATGTCGGCGGATCGGATCCCCAAGTCCGGTTCGCATCCGCGGCACCGCTCGCCGGTGGGGTCGCATGCCGGGAGGCCTCATGGATGGGGTTTTCCGGCTCTTCTGTTGTGATCCATTCCGCCAGGACGCGCTGAAAGCTGGCGATGCCATACAGCAAAGCTGTCATCCCGAGCGCAGCGAGTGACCTGTTTTCGAAGATACGCATCTCTTCAAACCACAGCAGGACAGCAGGTCCCTCGCTGCGCTCGGGATGACAGTCCAGTGCATCGATGATGGAGAACAGGCATGCTCCAACTCCGCCCCAATTGCGAATGCTGCAACAAGAGTCTGCCGCCGGATTCGGCCGAAGCGGTGATCTGCAGTTTCGAATGCACGTTCTGCGCGTCCTGCGCCGAGTCGGTGCTGCAGGGCCAATGCCCGAACTGCGGCGGCGCTTTCAGCCCACGCCCGATTCGCCCCGCGCATCTGCTCGTGAAATACCCTTCGTCCTCTGAACGCGTGCGCAAGGTTGGTGATTGTGCGGTTGCCGCGTGATGGCTGCATCGGCAGGACGCAGCTGCTGACATCTACCGTCAGTAGCCGGCCTCCACAATGCCGCCTCACGACATCGGATGCCGATCATGACCAGCGAAACCATTCCAGTCCTTTCCGGCGGTTGCCTCTGCGGAGCCGTGCGCTATGCATCCAGTGCAACCCCGATCATCGAAGGTAACTGCCATTGTCGCGATTGCCAGAAGGCGTCCGGCAGCGCATATGCGCCCACGCTGTTCTTCCCGGTGCAGGCGATGACCATCACCGGCGATGCGAAGTTCTTCGAAAGCATCGGCGGCAGCGGCCAGCCGATCCGGCGCGGGTTCTGCCCGAACTGCGGTTCCCAATTGTTTGGTCTGCCTTTGGTGCGTGAAGACATGATCGGTATCCGTGCGGGATCGCTCGACGACACCTCTGCTTACCACCCGCAGGCGGAGATTTTCACATCGCACGCCGCACCCTGGGACAGCATGAGCGACGCTACCGCGAAGTTCGATACCTCGCCGCAGATGCCCTGAGATGCCAGCGACTCGCCGCGAATTCCTGACGGCAACCGGGGCGGGGATGCTCTTCATCGGCTTGTCAGGCTGCGCTACCTTGAACGGAGAAAGATCGATGTACGGTTTGATCGGCAAGATGAAAGCCAAGCCCGGCCAGCGCGATGCTTTGATCGCGATCCTGCTCGACGGCATCGATGAGATGCCGGGATGTCTGAGCTATGTCGTCGCCAGCGACCCGGCGGATGCCGATGCGATCTGGATCACCGAGGTCTGGGACAGCGAACAGAGTCACAAGGCGTCGCTGGCGTTGCCGGAGGTGAAGGATGCGATCGCACGGGCGAGGCCGATCATCGCGGGCTTCGACAGCCATGTCGTGACCAACCCCGTCGGTGGCCATGGGTTGGGCGCCTAGGCGACGCGCTCAGTCGCCATCCACCGCACGTCGCCCCAGCGCCGGATCGTCGGTGAAGAAGGCATCGATGCCCAACGCGAGATACGAGCGGATCTGACGCACCGACCCGGCATGGTGTCGGGCAGCAGGGCCGCCGCCGCCGCGATAGTCGCCTTCAAGGAAATGATTCTCCGGCCGGAAGGTGTAGACGATCACCCGCAGTCCGGCCGCATGCGCCTCGTCGACAAGTCGGCTGCGGCCCCGCGCTGGATCGAGATCGCGATACGCGGGCCCGATGGCGTCGGCATAGGTCGCGATCTCGCGTAGACCGTCGGTCGTCATCATCGTGCCGTAGTTGACCGGTTTGCCGGCGGCGACCGTGTCGTAGGGACGGTCGCTCTTGCCGCCCAACAGCTGCAGCAGCGAGATGTTGGAGTTTCTTTCGATTCCGCGGCGCAGCTCGCGCAGGTTGGCGGTCTCGAACGACTGGATCACCACCGGCGCCTCGCGCGTATGCGGATGCGCGCGCAGGGCCGCGAGCAGCTTGGCTTCCATCGCCAGACCGAGCGCGGCGAAATGACTGGGATGCTTGATCTCGGGCGCCAGCCCGATCGACCGCCCCTGTTTCGCCGAGGCTTCCGCGGCAAGATCGATGATCTCGTCGAGTGTCGCGATCCCGTACTGGCCGTCGAATGCGGTCGAACGCAGTTCCGGCAACCGCTCGCGGGCGCGCAACGTCCTGAGTTCGGCCAGCGTGAAATCCTCGGTGAACCAGCCCGTGACCCGTTCGCCATCGATGGTCTTCGTGCTTTTGCGAGACGCGAAATCCTGCCGCTGCGCGACATCGGTGGTTCCGGAGATCTCGTTCTCGTGCCGCGCCACCAGCACACCGTCGCGGGTGCTGACCAGATCCGGCTCGATCAGATCGGCGCCGTCCTCGATCGCCTTCGCGTACGCCGCCAGCGTGTGTTCCGGGCGCAGCGCGCTCGCGCCGCGATGGCCTATGACGAGGGCTTTGGTGGAAGGCATCGGCGGGGGTTCCTTCGGAATGGGCGAGGAAACGCATCCTGCCATGAGCAGCGCGAAGCCGAGCGGGAGGGCGATGATCGTGGCGAGGAAACGCATCCGGAATCCTGAAGCGGTCGTGAAACTGCAGCATGCCGCAGCTTCGCGACAGCATGATGGCGAACCGGCATGCGATCCGAAGCGCGGCCCAGTGCCGATCAGGGAATTGGCGCGCCGCGACGCCGCGAAGCCAGCGCATCGGCCTGGCGCGTGGGTTCCGGCAGGCGGTAACGGCCGACGTGGCGCATCGTCGTCTCCACTGCCGTCTCCATCGAAACGCGGTGGCCGGGCGAGACCACCAGCGGCAGGCAGCGCAGCTTGCTCCGCAGCAGCCAGCCCACCTGCTGGCCCCGATGCCGCAAGGGCACCCGCGCGCCGCGCAGATCGGGCAATTCGGCGTCCGCGGCGCCCGCCAGGATCTTCTTCGCCACGCCGATGCAGGGCAGGCCGGTAACCACGCCGAAGTGCGCGGCGATCCCCAGCCGGCGCGGATGTGCGATGCCCTGACCATCGACGAACACCAGGTCCGGCGTGTGCGGCAGCTCGGCCAGCACCGCCAGCAGCGCGGGCAGTTCGCGGAACGACAGCAGCCCGGGCACGTAAGGCATCGACGTGGGCACCCGGGCGATCCGCGCGTGCAGCACTTCGTCGCTGTCGGCATCCAGCAGCACCGCTGCAGCGCGGGTGGTCTCGCCGCCGTCCTCGAAACCCACGTCGAAGCCCGCGATCAGGCGCGGCGGCGAAGCTAAATCGTCTTCCAGCGACACCTTGGCCGCGAGCTGCGCCTGTAGCGCGCGCGCACCGGCGATGCTGCCGTCCCAGCCATCGAATGTGGGCAAGGCCGTGGATGCGGCGGCCGATGCGCGGCGCGTTGTCGAGGAATCGTCCATGGCTTGGATTCTGCCGCCCTTGATTCAGTGGCGATAGCACCGGCGCCCGCTGCGGCATCGGTCCGTTAAGATCCGCGCATCGCTTACGACGGTGTCCTGCATGTCCTACGTCCGCTGTCTCCGTGGCATCGCTTCCGGTATCGAGTACGACGCCGACGTGCCGATGAACCTCGATCCCGTCGACGGCCGCCCGGTCGAAATGGTGCTGGATGTCGAGCGTCTCGCCGCCGAAAAGCCCGACGCCGCCTGGTACGCCCCGAATCGCCGCGATCTGTGGCGTTTCGGCGCGCTGATGGCGCTGGACATCGCCGATCCCGAAGACGCGCGGCATATCGTCGCGCTCGGCGAAGGCCATACGCCGCTGCTCGACTATCGCGATCATCCGCTCGCGCAAGCGGCCGGGCTCGCGCTGCAGGTGAAGGAAGAGGGCAAGGCGCACGCCGGCTACGGCGCCAACCCGACCCAGAGTTTCAAGGATCGCGGCATGGCGATGGTGGCCGCGCAGGCGCGCCGGCTCGGCCTGACGAAGCTGGCGGTGCCGACCCAGGGCAATGCCGGCGATTCGCTGACCCGCTACGCGCTGGCCGGCGATCTTTCGGTGGTGGTGGCAATGCCCGACGACACGCCGATGCCGATCCTCGGCAACGTCGCCGCTGCGACCAAGCGCTATCCGGACCGGGTCAAACTCGAACTGATCGGCCCGACCATCCGCGAGGCCGGCGCCTATCTCAAGGAACACTACATTCCGCAGGGTTATTTTTCGGTGGCCACGTTCCAGGAACCGGGCTGGCGCATCGAAGGCAAGAAATCGCTGGGCCTGGAACTGGCCGAGCCGATGCCCGGCGACACGCGCTGGTCGCTGCCCGATGCGGTGATCTATCCGACCGGCGGCGGCACCGGCGTGCTCGGCATGTGGAAGGCGTGGAACGAGCTGGAGGCGTTGGGCCTCATCGACAGCCGTCGGCCGCGCATGCTCTGCGTGCAGAGCGAGGTCACGCCGCCGCTGGTGAATGCGTTCGATGCGGGCGCCGACGACACCACCGTGGTGGTGGCCGGCAACACGATCAGTTTCGGCTTGAACGTGCCCGGCGGTGTCGGCCATTTCAAGGTGCTGCAGATCATCCGCACGAGCGGCGGCGCGGCGATCGCCGTCAGTGAAGCGGATACCGCCGCCGAACTGCAGCGCGTGTGGCGCGACAAGCGCTGGTGGATGTCGCCCGAGGGCGCGGCATGCCTGGCGGCGATTCCGCAATTGCTCGATCGCGGATGGCTGCGGCGCGGCGAGCGGGTGGTCGCGGTGAATACCGGTTCGGCCGAGAAATACCTGCCGGCGTTGCGGCATCTGCTGTAGCGCGGCGATAACGCATCGCATCCTTTCCATTGCAGGCAGGCCGCGCGATCGAACCGCTCGCGTCGGCGTTCCCGCGTGACCGGGTCGGGCGCGGACCCTCGCACTTCCAGCCGATCGCCGTTCGTCGTACCGTACGGCGTATCGGGTCCGTGTTCGTGCGGTTCCACAAGCCGGGGAAAATATGCACATTCCATCGCTCAAGGACGTCGTCGACGCCGAAGAATGGCAACTGCGTTGCGATCTGGCCGCCTGCTATCGCCTGGTCGCGCTGTACGGTTGGAGCGATCTGGTCTTCACCCACATCAGCGCCAGATTGCCGGTATCGGTGTCGGGGGAAGAGCAGCATCATTTCCTGATCAATCCGTACGGGCTGATGTTCGACGAGATCACCGCCTCCAGCCTGGTGAAGGTGGACGAGTCCTGCAACAAGGTGATCGATTCGCCTTTCCCGGTGAATCCTGCCGGTTTCGTGATCCACAGCGCCGTGCACGAAGTGCGTGCCGATGCAGGCTGCGTGTTGCATACCCATACCCGCGCGGGCGTCGGCGTCAGCGCGCAGACATGCGGCGTGTTGCCGATCAGCCAGCAATCGACTTTCGTGCTTGCGTCGCTGGCGTATCACGACTACGAGGGCGTCGCGTTCCGCGAAGACGAGAAGCCGCGCCTGCAGGCCGATCTGGGACAGGCCGACTTCCTGATGCTGCGCAACCACGGTCTGCTGGTGGTCGGCCGCACCATTCCCGACGCGTTCCTGGCCATGTACACCTTCGAGAATGCCTGCCGTATCCAGATCGATGCGCAGGCCGGAGGCGACACCATCGCCGTCGATCCCAGGATCGTGCAGGGTGTCGCGGAAGCGATGCGCGTGCAGACCGGCGGCATGGGCGGCGGCTTCGTCTGGCCGTCGCTGCTGCGCAAGCTGGACCGTCTCGACGCGAATTACCGGTCATGAACGGCTCGCTGATCGTGACGCAACTGCTGGTGGCGGCGCTGGCCCTGGTGATGTTCGGCCTGGGACTGTCGTTGACCACGAAAGACTTCACGCGTCTGTTCAATCATCCCAAAGCGGTGGCGGTCGCGCTGCTGCTGCAGGTCGTCGTGCTGCCGGCGCTGTGTTTTCTGCTGATCGTGGCGTTCGATGTGCCGCCGCTGTTCGCGGTCGGCATGATGCTGCTGGCCGCATCGCCCGGCGGCATTTCAGCGAATCTCTTCAGCCATCTGTTCGGCGGCAATGTGGCGATGAATATTTCGCTCACCGCCATCAATACCGTGCTATCCATCGTCACACTGCCGCTGATCAGCAACTGGGCCATCCAGCATTTCGCGAATACCGGGCAGGTAGTGCCGCTGCAGTTCGGCAAGGTGATGGAGGTGATCGTCATCGTGCTGGTGCCGGTGTTGATCGGCATGGCCGTGCATCGCTGGAAGCCGGCGTTCGCGATGCGGGCCGAAAAGCCCATGAAGATCTTCAGCGCGGTCGTACTGGCCGTCGTGGCGATTGGTGCGATCGCCAAGGAATGGTCGTCGTTGACGGAGAGCTTCGATGTGATCGGCCCGGTGGTCGTGGGTTTCAATGTGCTCAGTCTGCTGACCGGCTACTACCTGTCGCGCGCCACGGGTCTCGACAAATCGATGGCGACCGCCATTTCATTCGAGATCGGCATCCACAATTCGACCCTCGCCATCTTCATCGCGCTGGCGGTGCTGAACGATTTCCAGCTCGCGCTGCCGGCCGCGATGTATTCGGTCAGCATGTACTTCACCGCGACGTTGTTCGGGTTGTTGGTGCTGCGCCGGAGTAGGCGATCCGCCGCTACGGCCGCGAAACCGTAAGTGCGCCCAATGATGGTTCCGACTCGGGAGCGCAACGCACCAACACGAAACTACGACCATCTGGCGGCCTGCCCGGCGCCAGCGTTTGCAGCAACAGGTCATTGCTTCTTCTGGGATGCTGCCTGTGCGCGTATCTCTGCTTCGGCGAGTTCCACAGCGTACTTCTCGTTGGTGGGATAGAAGTCGACAGCTGCGCGCAGATCACGAAGCGCGCGAGGATAATCGTCACCGTGCAACTCCCAGAGTCTGGCCCGCTGCATCAGCTCATCGGCAGGTACGCGTTCGAAGCGGATATTCTGCGAGAGATAGATCATGCCTTCGACGTTGTAGTCAAGCTTGAGTGCACTGCGCGAGGCGTGCTCGAGCAATTCGTATGAAGGGCCGGCCTTGAGTGCCTCGCGCAGCAACGGCAGCGCATTGAGATGGTCCTTCTCGATGTCGAGTCGACGGCTTTTCTCGGTTTCACGGTACGGAGCGAGCATCCTCAGTCGTGGATTCTCTTCGAAATAAGGCCGGGCCTCTTCCACCATCGCGTCCAACTCTTCCAGAGTGCCGCCCCATAACTGACTCATGTAGGTCGTTGCGGTGCGCCGGAGGTAGTAACTGCTCGGGGACTGTGCCAGCGCGGCCTGAAGCGCCCGCAGCATCAGTTGAGGTTGGCCGCCCAGACTATAGGCTTCCATCATGATGTCGTAGGCAGGCAGTAATCTGGGTTCCTGTTTGATCGCACGGCTCAACAACACGCTGGCCTGACGCGCCAGATTCATTGCCCGACGCATGCGTTCGGGCGGGACATTCCTGGCGAAATCCGAGCCCCGGATCTCCCATGCCCTGCTCATCAGAATCTTTGCGCGTGCCGTGTTGGCGTAAGGGCTCGTCGGGGCGCCCTTGACCCAACGCAACGTGTAGCGTTCGGCGTCGGCAGTGCTTTTCCAGCTGATCAGCGGGAAAGAACGATAGATGCGGTATTCCGGATCTTCTCCCGAGTAATGGCGCTTGAGGAAGCCGGCGAAATGCGCATCCAGTTTTTTCCATTCTCGCGCGTCGATCATGGGTTTGAGATCGGAAGCGAACGACCCGCCAGTGAATTTGTCGCGACAAAGCGCGTCGATCAACGACGGCGACCAGTCCAGGTGAGGAGGCGACGGATAAATCAGGCAACGTTGGATAGGGTCTTTTTCCGCCTCTGCGCGATCGATTTCGGCGAACAACTTTTCATAGACATCGCGGTCGGAAAGATGCGGAATCGCCTTCGGTTTCCTGTCGCAACCGCTGACCGAAAAAACAAGGATCAGGCCGAAGAACGCGATACGAAAGATTCGAAAACGACTTCCCGCCATCAGTGCCATCGATCGATCTCCTTGCGTACATCGAATTCAAAGACTGGACCGATTGTCCAATTCAGGCGCAGATGATGCATCAGATATTGTAGAAATCCCGATACCACTCCACGAATTTCTTAACCCCCACCTCCACCGAAGTCGTCGGCGCATACCCGGTATCGCGTGCGAGTGCGCTGACATCGGCGTAGGTGTCCGGCACATCGCCGGGCTGCAGCGGCAGCAGGTTCTTCTCGGCCTTGCGGCCGAGGCAGTCTTCCAGCACTTCGATGTAGCGCAGCAGTTCGACCGGGCTGTTGTTGCCGATGTTGTAGACGCGGTAGGGCGCGGACGACGTGGCCGGGCTGGGGTTGAGCGGGTCGTGGGCAGGGTCGGGGCCGGGCACGCGGTCGAGACTACGGATCACGCCGTCGACGATGTCGTCGATGTAGGTGAAGTCGCGGCTGTGCTTGCCGTGGTTGAACACATCGATGGGTTCGCCTGCGAGGATTTTGCGCGTGAACAGGAACAGCGCCATGTCCGGGCGGCCCCACGGGCCGTAGACGGTGAAGAAGCGCAGGCCGGTGGTCGGCAGGTTGAACAGATGGCTGTAGGTGTGCGCCATCAGCTCGTTGGCTTTCTTGCTGGCGGCGTAGAGGCTGACCGGATGATCGACGCTGTCTTCCACCGCGAACGGCAGTTTGCGGTTCGAGCCGTAGACCGAACTGGACGAGGCGTAGACCAGATGTTCGATGCCGCGATGGCGACAGGCTTCGAGCACGTTGAGGAAGCCGACGATATTGCTGTCGATGTAGGCGTGCGGGTTCTCCAGGGAATAACGCACGCCGGCCTGCGCGGCGAGATTGACCACGCGGTCGGGCTTGAAACTGTCGAAGGCGGCTTCCAGCGTCGCGCGGTCTTCCAGCGAGCCTTTGACGAACGAGAAGCCCGGCTTGGGCGTCAACAGCGCGAGGCGCGCGTCCTTCAGCGCGGGATCGTAGTAATCGTTGAGATTGTCGTAGCCCAACACTTCGTCGCCGCGCGCCAGCAGGCGGTGGCTGAGGGTGGAGCCGATGAAGCCGGCGGCGCCGGTGACGAGGATGCGCATGTTCGTATGCCTGTTGAGCCGAGGCCGCAGGCGTCATTGTCATTCCCGCGCAGGCGGGAATCCAGTGTCTTCATGTTGATCGATCGATCGAGACGCTGGACCCCCGCCTTCGCGGGGGCGACGCTTTCCTGATTGCGGCGCTGTCGTGCTGCCGGAGTATTCAGTTACAGCCTGCCGTCCACCGCATCCCGCGGCAACACCGCTTTCACGTCGAACAGCACGCTGTCCGCTTTGCCGAATGCACGGATGCCTGCGGCGCCCAGTTCGGCGAATTCTCGATGCGAGACCGCGAGGATCACCGCGTCGTAGGCCCCGGCCTGCGGCTGCGCGGTCATGGCGATGCCGTATTCCTCATGGGCGAGGGCGGCGTCGACCCAGGGATCGTGGACATCGACCTCGGCGCTGTAGTTGCGCAGTTCGGCGAGGATGTCGACGACCCGGGTGTTGCGCAGATCGGGGCAGTTTTCCTTGAACGCCAGACCCAGCACGAGGATCCGCGCGCCGGCGGTGGGCAGGCCGCGCTGGGCCATCAGTTTCACCACGCACTGGGCCACGTGCGGGCCCATGCCGTCGTTGATGCGGCGACCCGCGAGGATCACGTCGGGGTGATAGCCGATCTGCTGCGCCTTGTGGGTGAGGTAGTACGGATCCACGCCGATGCAGTGGCCGCCGACCAGGCCGGGCTTGAACGGCAGGAAGTTCCACTTGGTGCCCGAGGCCGCCAGCACTTCGTGGGTGTCGATGCCGAGGCGGTGGAAGATCAGCGCCAGTTCGTTGATCAGCGCGATGTTCACGTCGCGCTGGATGTTCTCGATGACTTTGGCCGACTCGGCGACGCGGATGCTGGAGGTCTTGTGGGTGCCGGCGTGGATGATGCTGGCGTACAGCGCATCGACGAAATCCGCGACCTCGGGCGTGGAGCCGGAGGTGACCTTCATGATGGTTTCGAGACGATGCTGGTGATCGCCCGGATTGATGCGCTCGGGGCTGTAGCCGGCGTAGAAATCGAGGTTGTAGCGCAGGCCTGATTCGCGCTCGACGATCGGCACGCAGACTTCTTCGGTGGCGCCGGGATACACGGTGGATTCGTAGATCGAGACGCCGCCGGCGCGGATCGCGCGGCCGACGGTGCGGCTGGCGGATTCCAGCGGACGCAGATCCGGGCGTTTGTATTCGTCGATCGGCGTGGGCACGGTGACGATGAAGACGTTGCAGCCGGCCAGGTCGACGGCATCGCAGCTGAAGCTCAAATGCTTGGAGGCGCGCAGTTCGTCCGCGGTGACTTCAAGCGTTCGATCGTGGAACCCGCCGAGTTCGCCGACGCGTTGCGCGTCGATATCGAAACCGACCACCGGGTAGCGTTTGCCGAACGCGGTGGCCAGCGGCAGACCGACATAGCCCAGTCCGATGATGGCGATGCGGATGTCGTCTTGGGCGGGAAGCGCGGCCTGCATCGTGCGGAATTCCAGGGGTCGTGATGAGCGGAGTTTACCAGTCGCATCCACGCCGGCTTTCCGGACCGACGGAACCAGGGCATCGGGCGTCGCAGGCGCGATGACCGGCTGCGGCACTTTGACGCAGCATGCGGCATCGGTGTCTTCGACGCTGCTCCGCTTGTGCCACAACAAGCCGCTGCGACTTTCGTCGTTGCGACCAGCGGGACATGCATCAGCAGGCGTCGGCTGTGTTGACGCGGAAAACGCGCTGTTCCGGCCATGCCGGCGGATTGCCGTTCCTGTCCGCGTTTCGCGTTGGTAAGCGCGGTTGTCCTTCCTTGTGTTCTTCGAAGAGTCCTCATGCGCGTTCTGGTCTGCGGCGGTGCCGGTTACATCGGAAGTCACACCTGCGTGGTGTTGGCCGAACGCGGTCACGAGGTGACGATCGCCGACAATTTCTGCAACAGCTCGCCGGTGGTGCTGGATCGTCTTGCGCAACTGACCGGACGTGCGCCGGATGCGCGCACCGTGGACGTGCGCGATGGCGCCGTGCTGGCGGCGCTGTTCGCCGGGCAGCGCTTCGACGCGGTGATCCACTTCGCTGCGCTGAAGGCGGTGGGCGAATCCTGCGAACGGCCGCTGGCGTATTTCGACAACAATATTTCCGGTACGATCTCGCTGCTGCGCGCCATGCGCGATGCCGATGTGGGACGGCTGGTCTTCAGTTCTTCGGCCACGGTCTACGGCGATCCGCAATCGGTGCCGATCGACGAGGATGCGCCGCTGTCGTCCACCAATCCCTATGGCCGCACCAAGTTGGTGATGGAACAGTTGATCGGCGATGTCTGCGCTGCGGATCCCGGGCTGCGGGCGATCAGCCTGCGCTACTTCAATCCGGTGGGCGCGCATCCTTCGGGCCTGATCGGCGAAGCGCCGAGCGGCGTGCCGAACAATCTGATGCCGTACATCTGTCAGGTGGCGACCGGCAAGCGGGAGCGGCTGCAGATCTTCGGCGGCGACTGGCCCACGGTCGACGGCACCGGCGTGCGCGACTACATCCACGTCATGGATCTGGCGCGTGCCCATGCGCATGCACTGGAAGCGCTGGAGGACGTGCACGGGCATCTGCCGCTGAATCTGGGCGCAGGCCGCGGCATCAGCGTGCTGCAGCTGCTGCGCGCGTTCGAGGCGGCAAGCGGGCGCGACATCCCCTATCGCATCGTCGACCGCCGCGCTGGCGATGTGGCCGAGGTCTACGCCGACCCGGCGCGTGCGGAACGCCTGCTGGGCTGGCGCACGGAACTGGATGTCGATGCGATGTGCCGCGACGCCTGGCGCTGGCAGTCGGCGAATCCGGACGGTTACGTCGCGGGCTGAAGCCCCGTCGCGAGCGCGGCCGCGACGGCATCCGGCCGTTTCATCCAGGCGAAGTGATCGGCGCGTTCGCCGAGATCGCTGGCAGCCAGCGTTTCGACGCGCACCTCGCCCGGGCGCATCTTTCCGGTCAGGAAATCCAGCGATGCGCGCGGTGCCAGCCAGTCGTCGGCGAGCAGGACCGCATCGATACCGACCTGCACGCCGGCGAGGGCGGCTTCGAGACCGGTATCCGTGCCCGTGCCGGCATAGCGCCCGCTGAGACCGGTGCGCGCCCAGTCGTGCATCACGCCGCGCGCCTCCTTGCCGCCGAAGCCGATGCTGCGGCCCGGCAGCGAGCCGTTGCGGTCCGCCAGCCACGGCAGGAAGCGATAGGTGAGCGGCAGCAGCCAGGCGCGGGGGCGCGGGAAGATGCGCCAGAACGGCGATCCGCTGGCGACCAGCCACAGGCGCCCGGCCGTCTGCGGCTGCAGCGCCAGCAGGCAGGCGGCCAGCTGCCCGCCCAGGCTGTGGCCGCCGACGATTCCGGGCAGGGCCGGGAATCGCTGGCGGATGCGCTCGACGCTGGCCGGCAGATCGATGGTCAGCAGTTCGCGGTAACCCCAGTCGCTGTCGCGGCCGGCGCGCTGGCTGCTGGTGCCGTGGCCGCGCCATTCGTGCACGAAGACCGCGACGCCGCGTGCGGCCAGCGCTTCGGCAAAGGGCAGATAGTGACGGGCGGCGATGCCGAGGGCCGGCAACCACAGCAGGACGGCGACCGGCTCGGCAGGCGTGCGCAGCAACAGCCGGAACCGGTGGCCGTCCGCAGCAGTGAGCGGAATGCCGTCGCCCTCAGCGGGCAACTCCGGATCGATTCCACTCTCCCGGATCAAGAGCGCTCAGCCGCGCCGAAATGATCGAGCACGAGGACATCGCTGCGCCCCGGGCGGATGCCGGACTGCAGCGCGCGGTGCACGTAATCGGATGCGGCGTGGCAGGCATCGGCCAGGTCCGCGCCGAGCGCTAGCCGGGCGGCGACCGCGGCGGCCAGCGTACAGCCGGTGCCGTGCGCGTTCACCGCAAGCCGCGGATGGCGGATTTCGCGGCGGATGCGGCCGCCGCTCTCGCGACGTTCGCAGAACAGGTCGACCACGTCATTCTTTTCAGCTTCAGCGTCTTCGGTGAGATGGCCGCCTTTGAGCAGGACCGCGCCGGCGCCCAGATCCAGCAGCGCATCGCAGGCCTCGCGCATTGCGTCGAGGTCGGGGATGGCGCGACCCAGCAGCAGTTCCGCTTCCGGCAGGTTCGGCGTGATCAGCGTCGCCATCGGCAGCAGCCGCCTGCGCAGCACGTCGATCGCGTCCTTGGCGAGCAGCCTGGCGCCGGAGGTGGCGATCATCACCGGATCGACCACGATATGCCGCGGACAGTGCTGGTCCAGCGCCTTGACCACGGCATGGATCGTATCGCTGTTGGCGAGCATGCCGATCTTGACCGCGCCGATGTCGAAATCGTCGAAGCACGCGTCGATCTGCGCGCGCAGGAACGCGGCTGCGGGCACTTCCACCGCACTCACGCCGCGGGTGTGTTGCGCGGTGAGCGCGGCGATCGCGCTGAGTCCGTGCACGCGATGCGCGGCGAAGGTCTTGAGGTCGGCCTGGATGCCCGCGCCGCCGCCGGAATCGGAACCGGCGATGGTGAGGACGGAGACGGGGCGGGGGAAGTTCATCATGGCTCGATTCTGACCGAAGTTTCGATCCGCTCAAAGTCGCAGGCCTCGTTCGTGCGCCAGCCTGCAAAAACCGGCAGGTTGTGCGGCATCGATTGTCGCTTGGCCGGTTTTCGGGCCGTTCGCGATTGTGTACGGCGATCAGGTCGAAGCCAGATCGCCGGGAATCAGCGAATGCACGATGGCTTCGTGGGGCTGGCCGTCGATGATGATGCCGTTGCGGGCGATACCTTCGCAGACCGCGCCGAGTTTTACCGCCACGCGCAGACTGGCGGTGTTTTCGGGCTGTACCAGAATCTCGATGCGCTGCAGCCCGAGTTCTTCGAAGGCCCAGGCCGCGGCCAGTCGTGCGGCGGTGACCGCGACCTCGCGGCCGCGTGCGGCGTCGGCCACCCAGTAACCGAGATTCGCCGAACGGCGCATCGTGTTCACGTCGCTGAAACCGACGCCGCCGTGCAGGATGCCCGAGGCCGCGTCGAAGATGCCGAGGTGATAGCCGACGCCGGCGTTCCATGTGCGCTGGCAGTGCGCGATCCACGCGGCGCTTTCGCTGCGGGCATAGCCGGGCTTCGCCCATGGCAGCCACTGCGACAGCGTAGGCAAGGAAGCGGAGACAGTGTCGAACAGCGCGTCGACATCCGTCGCCGCAAGTTCGCGGATCAGCACCTCATCGGTTCGGCGCAGCATGGGGTTCCTGCATCGTCGGCGCTGTAGCGCCCGGAACCGTCATGGTAGCGCTATGCGGTGTGGCCGTGGTCAGCGTGCAGCCGCCGCCAGCACCGCCACGACCTGCTCGCGCAAACGACTGGGCATTCGCCGCAAGGCACGCAGGCACTGCGCTTCCAGTGCATCGATGGCGCGTTCTTCCTCGTGATCGATTTCCAGCGGTTCGTTCACCGCCAGCGGGTTCCCGCGACCGGTGCCCAGCCATTCCAGATTGACGCTGGTGTGCACGGCGATGGCGATCAGATGTTCCATCGAAGGCGTACTGCCGATCGGCCTTTCCCACTGCGCGACCGCACTGCGGTGCACACCGACCTTTCTGGCGAGCGTCGACTGGGTCACCCCGGAGAGCGCGCGGGCACGGCGGATTCTATCGTTCAACGTCGGCATCAACTGGCTCCCTTCCATTGGTGGCGCATCGAAAAAAATGCCTTTGCGGTATGGGCTTGTCCGGTAACGCTCACGTTGGCATGCCGGAATTTTCGTGTCCGCCGTCAAATGCTGGGCTGTTCGCGAAGGCCTCTGCCTTGCGTGCGGCGCGATGTCATCGATATCGCACAGCATGCGGTTGCAGATACTGGTGCAGCATCGAAAAAGATTCAATTCGATATCGACAAAACTTGTCCATTACCGCTCACTCCCACTTGTCCCGTGATCGAGTCGGACATCGAATACATGACCGTTCGTCGAAGCATCGATCCTTGTTGGCGCGCGATGTCATCGATACCGCACATTGCCGAACGCTATCGTCGAGCGTATCTACGACTTGCGCCGCACTGTTTTCAAGGATCCGCGGCAGGGGCAGCAAACAGCAAGCCACTCAATAGAGAAGGGAGGTTCTATGCGTTCCGCAATCCTGAAATTTTCCGTCGTCTCGTTGATCGTCGCGATACCCGCCGCAGCCGCCGGCGTTGCCTGGTGGAGTTCGACCACGACTGGTCTGGCCCCGGAATCGATGCGTGCCGAACTCGCCGAAGATATCGTGCGCGAGTGGTCGCCAGAGGCTGCCAAAAGTTACAGGATGAGCCCTGCGGAATGGGCATCGAGGATGGGGCCGACGCTTGCGGGCGCCGATATGGCCAATCTGGAGCGTGCGGCGAGCGCGGGTGATCTGCAGTCGATGAATCTGGCGTTGCTGGGCAACTCGCGAGCGCTGGCCAATCCGATGCCCGGCGCCACGGCGTCCAAGTTGGGTGCGCCGGGTTCCGATCTGGTCTACACGCCGATCACGCCTTGCCGGATCGCCGATTCGAGAATCGTCGGAGGGCCGATCTCCGCGAACGGGTCGCGTAGCTTCGTTTCCTTCACCTCGACGGATTTCACCTCGCAAGGCGGCGATGCCACCAACTGCGGCTTGCCGGCGAACGTATCCGCGGTGAGCGTCAATGTCGCCGCAGTCAATCCGTCCACCAACGGCTACTTCACGGCCTATCCGTCCAACGAAACGCGGCCGCTGGCGTCGTCGTTGAACTACATCACCGGTGTCGTGACATCCAGCGAATCGATCTTCCGGCTATGTCGGCCCGGCTGTCCAACCCAGTTCACGGTTTTCAGCTTCGCGCAGTCCGATATCGTGATCGATGTGAACGGCTACTTCGCCGAACCCGAAGCCACGGCGCTCGACTGCACCGTCGCGCAGCAGACCGGCAACCTGGATCTGCTCGGCGGCCTGCAGATGCGTTCCGTGAGCTGCCCTGCCGGCTACACCGCCACCGGCGGCGGCTGCGGCGGCCCGTTGGGCATCGGCGTCAGCAACTCGCAGCCGGTCGTGACCGCCGGCCAGCCGTCCGGCTGGAGCTGCGATCTGGTCGGTTCTCTCCTGAGTATCGTGTCCTATCAGGTCAACGCGACCTGTTGCCGCATCCCCGGACGTTGACGCACGGCCGGCTTGCGTTCTCCTCCACGCAAACGAAAACCCCGCCGTCCGGCGGGGTTTTCGTTGATGGCATCGACAGAAAGTTGCGCGATCCCGTTCAGAGCACTTCCGAGGCGAAATCCGCCAACCGCGAACGCTCGCCGCGTTTCAGGGTGATGTGCGCGCTGTGCGCCCAGCCCTTGAAGCGGTCGACCGCATAAGTGAGGCCGGAGGTGGTTTCGGTGAGATAGGGCGTGTCGATCTGCTCCACGTTGCCCAGACAGACGATCTTGGTGCCCGGGCCGGCGCGGGTGATCAGGGTCTTCATCTGCTTCGGCGTGAGGTTCTGCGCTTCGTCCAGGATCAGCCAGCGGGTCAGGAACGTGCGGCCGCGCATGAAATTCAACGAACGGATCTTGATCCGCGAGGCCAGCAGGTCGTTGGTCGCCGCGCGGCCCCAACTGCCGCCGTCCTGGGTGTTGGGCATCAGCACCTCGAGATTGTCGGTCAGCGCGCCCATCCACGGCGTCATTTTTTCTTCTTCGGTACCGGGCAGGAAACCGATGTCCTCGCCCACGCTCACCGTCGCGCGGGTCATGATGATCTCGCGGTAACGCTGCTGGTCCATCGTCTGCGCCAGACCGGCGGCCAGCGCCAGCAGGGTCTTGCCGGTGCCGGCGGTGCCGAGCAGAGTGAGGAAATCGATCTCCGGGTCCATCAGCGCGTTCAGCGCGAAATTCTGTTCGCGATTGCGCGCGGTGATGCCCCACACCGCATGCTGGTGACTGCGGTAGTCGTCGATGATCTGCAGCTCCACGGAAGCATCGTCGACCTTGGCGACCCTGAATTCCGCTTCATCGTCGCCGGGCAGGTAGACGAACTGGTTCGGATACCACTCGTCGTCGGCGAGGCGCGCAAGTTTGTAGAACGTGCGGCCTTTCTCCGTCCACGACTTCAGGCCGTCGCTGTAGCGCTGCCAGAAGTCTTCGGGCAGCGCGGTGGCGCCGGTGTACAGCAGGCTGAAGTCGTCCAGCGCGCGATCGTTCTCGTAGTCTTCGGACACGATGCCCGCGATCGATGCCTTGATCCGCAGGTTGATGTCCTTGGAGACGAACACCACCGGCACTGCGGGTTCTTCCTCGCGCAGCACCAGGATCGCGCCCAGGATCTGGTTGTCGGGCATCACCGCGCCGAAGCGCTTGGCCGAATCGAAACTGCCGGTCTGGAAGCGCAGCTTGCCGATGCTGTCGGCGGCGCGCAGTTGCAGGCCTTTCGGGCGCGACAGCGTGATGCCGGAGGCGATCTTGTCGGTGCCTTCGGCTTCGATCAGTTCGTTGAGGAAACGGCTGACCTGTCGCGCATTGCGGCTGGCTTCGGAGGTGCCTTTCTTGGCGTTGTCCAGTTCCTCGATCACCTGCATCGGCAGGAATACGTCGTGCTCCTCGAATTTGAACAGAGCGGTGGGGTCGTGCATCAGCACATTGGTGTCGAGAACGTAGATGCGCTTGCCTTTGGTCATCATGCGTATGCGCTACCGGTTGCGGAAGTCGTGGGGGAGGGGTCGTCTGAGCGGTCGGAAGGAATCGCGGGCGAACGGACGCCACCGCGACCCGTGTTGCGGGGCGATGGCCGGCGTTGCGGGAACATCGGAATCACTGTGCCCGGGCCGCCTTCAGCGCGTCGAGGACAGCCTGGGCATGGCCGGGCACCTTCACGCCGCGCCATTCGGCGGCGAGCTTGCCCTTGGGGTTGATCAGGAAGGTGCTGCGCACGATGCCCAGCACCTTCTTCCCGTACATGTTCTTTTCGTGGATCACATCGAAGGCGTTGCACAGCGCTTCTTCGCCGTCGCTCACCAGCAGGAACCCGAAGCCCTGTTTCGCACAGAAATTCTGGTGCGACTTGATCGAATCGCGCGACACGCCGAGCACCGTGGCGCCGAGTTCGGCGAACTCGGGCAGCAGTGCGTTGAAGTCGAGACCTTCGGTGGTGCAGCCCGGCGTGGAATCCTTCGGGTAGAAATACAGCACCAGCCACTGCCCGGCGTAGTCGGAGAGCTTTGCGACGCTGCCGTCCGAGAGAGCGAGGGGCAGGGCGAGGGTGGCTTCGGGTAGCGCTTTGCCGGCTTCGGTCATCGTCAGAACTTCATCGGGTCCATGATGGCGTCGAGATTCAGGTGATCGCAGAATTCGAGGAAATCGTCGCGCAGCGCCGCGATGTGCATGTCCGCCGGAACGCCGATGGTGACCTGCGCGGAAAACATGTCGGCGCCGGTCTGCATCGCGCGGTAGCGGGCGCAGTGCAGGCTTTCGATGGTGATGCCCTGGCGATCGAAGAAATCCGCCAGCTGATACAGGATGCCGGGCTTGTCGGCCGCCACCACTTCGACGACGTACGGCAGCAGGTTCGACTGGATCGGCTTGGGACCGGTGCGGTACCAGATCAACTTGATGCCTTCCTCGCGTTCCAGCCGGGTGAGCATGGCTTCGAGTTTGGCGATGGCATCCCAGGGGCCGACGGCGAGCGCGGTGACCGAGACGTCGCGACCGACGGTGGACAGGCGCGAGTCGACGAGATTGCAGCCGCTGTCGGCGATCCGCCGGGTCACCAGCAACAGCGGCGACTGCGGATGGGTCGTGTAGGCGTTGATCAGCAGGTAATTCTCGTTCGGCGCTGGTCGGGCGGTGGCGGTAACAGATTCGGTCAAGGTGAGGTCCGCGGCGAGGGAAGTGTAGAGAAATGGGTTCAGGGAGCACGATTCCGACCTGCGCAACCCGTGGAGATTGTTCCAGCCGGACCATTCTAACGAGTCGCACAGGCAGGATCGTTGCAGCGAAGTCGGGTCGCGCCGCGCGCGGTCCGGACTGCGGGCAGCATACTGGGCGGCGGTTTCGACCCGCAAGCAAACTCGACGATGCGTGCTGCAGGTCTGGTCCGTTCGCGCCTGAGCGGATACGGATTGGGGTGCAAGCCGTTGATTTCAATGGTGGAGGAGATTGAAAATCACGTGCCGCCCGGGCGCTTTCGACCACCGTGCCCTGCTCACCAAGGATGGAGTGTTCAGACCTTCCCAAGTAACATCCCGCTGTTACGAAGCGGCCACGGCCGCGTCGCCCCTCCAGAATCATCGGTCATTCCAAGGCATTCGCGTGCATCTGTCCGGCAGTATCACTGCGCTGGCGACGCCATTCACGGCGTCCGGCGACCTCGTTGGCGAACTCGACCTCCATGCCTGGGATCGTCTGCTCCAGTCGCAGATCGATGCCGGTACCGAGGGCGTGGTGGTCGCCGGCTCCACCGGTGAGGCCAATGCACTCGGAGACGATGAGTACGAGACGCTGCTGCGCCGTGCGGTGGCGCTGGTGGCCGGGCGCATTCCCGTGCTGGCCGGCACCGGGCTGCCGAATACCGCGAAAACCATTGCGTTGACCCGCCGCGCCGCCGCCTGCGGCGCCGACGCCGCGCTGGTGGTCACCCCGGCGTACGTGCGCCCGACCCAGGCTGGCCTGATCGCGCATTACCGCGCGGTGGCCGACGACGGCGCGCTGCCGGTGGTGCTGTACAACGTGCCCGGCCGTACCGGCTGCGACCTGTTCCCGGCGACCGTCGCCGAGCTGGCGTCGCACCCGCGGATCGTGGCGATCAAGGAAGCGCGCACCGAACCCGGGCGCATGACCGAATTGCTCGCCCTGCGTTCGCCCGCGTTCGCGGTGCTGTCCGGCGACGACCCCACCGCCGCCCGCGCCATGCTCGCCGGTGCAGATGGCTTGATTTCGGTGGCCTCGAACGCGCTGCCGGCGGCGATGCGTCGGCTCTGCGATCTGGCCCGCGGCGGTCGTCGTGCGGAAGCCGAAGCCCTTGATGCCCAATTGCAGCCGATCTTCGATTTCATGGGCATCGAACCCAACCCGATTCCGGTCAAGGCGATCCTCGCCCGCCAGGGCTACGGTCGCGGCCTGCGTCTGCCGCTCACCGATCTGTCCGCAGCCCACACCTCGACGGCCGACGCCATCGCCACCCGCATCGCGGGGATCGAGCGCGCCTTCGCCATGCCCGCCGATCGCATCGCCCACGCGGGCTGAGCGCCGGAACGTCCACGCCGCATCTCGTTCACCAGGCCTCGTGCCCGCACCGTTTTCTCCAGGAGACCCCATGTCACCGATCCGTTCGAACCGCCGTCATGCCCTCTCCCGCGCCACGATGGCCGCGATCGTCGTCGCGATGTCCGTCGCCGTCCTCGGCACGTCGGGCTGCAATCTGTTCCGCAAGAAGGACTATTATTCGCTGGATACCGACAAACGCCCGTTGGAATTCCCGCCGGCGTTCGATGCCGCCGAAGCCGAACGGAGTCTTGTCACCACCGCCAGCGGCTCGGTGACGCGTTCGTCGCTGCCCTCCGGCGATCCTTCCGCACGCGCGCTGGCGTTCACCGTCGCCGGCGACCGCGCCGCCACGTTTTCGCGGGTCGGCGAAGCGCTCGCAGCCACACCGGGCCTGACCATCGCCAGCCGCGCGCAGCTGCTGGGCGCGTTCGATGTCGACTACGAAGGTCAGAAGTTCCTCGTCCGCATCACCGAGGCCGAGGGCCGGAGCACGGTGTCGGCGGTCGATCCGCGCGGCCTGCCGGCCGACAACGACAGCGCCGTGAAGCTCATCGCCGCGGTGAAGACGGCGCTCGGCGGGAACTGACGCCAGCGCATCGTCGGAAAGCGAAACGGGCACCGCGAGGTGCCCGTTTCCGTTTGCGGAGGCCGTAAAGATGCGGCCGTGCCGGCGCTCTGCAGCAGGATCAGCGCTGTCAGCGCTCCAGCAGCGGCAGCTTGTCCGGCTTCCCTTCCCAGTCCTTGGCGTCGGCCATCGCGTCCTTGCGGGTGGTGATGACCGGCCAGGACGCCGCCAGCTCCTTGTTGAGGGCGACGAAGGCTTCCTGCCCGGCCGGGACATCGTCTTCCGGGTAGATCGCGTTGATCGGACATTCCGGTTCGCACAGGGTGCAGTCGATGCACTCGTCCGGATCGATCACCAGAAAGTTCGGGCCTTCGTGGAAGCAATCGACCGGGCAGACTTCGACGCAGTCGGTGTACTTGCACTTGATGCAGTTTTCTGTGACGACGAAAGGCATGGTTCGACCCGGAAGGCGAGGAGCGGCAAGTGTAAAGCGAGGCGGGCTCAAGGAGAAACCGGTCGCGGCCCTGCGTCCATCCGTGTGACCCGGGAAGAGCGGCCCTTCGTGCTGAACACCAAAAAGAAAGCCCGCGTCGTTGGACGCAGGCTTCGGTATGGCGCTCCCTACGGGATTCGAACCCGTGTTTTAGCCTTGAGAGGGCCACGTCCTGGGCCTCTAGACGAAGGGAGCATGAAACTTCGCTTGAGATATCGCGTTTGCGACGAGCCGGCAAGGCCATGTTCGATGGCCGGTTGGCTTGGCCGAACGGGCGATGCCGACAGGCTGTTAGTATATCGGGTCAACCGGCGTCCTGACCAATTCCGGCCCGCCGTGCACATCAATCTCCGAGCGCCGATGACCGACCCTTCAATCCTGCCGACAGAACCGCGCACCATTCCCCGCGATCAGCACGCGATTTCGCGCAAGGACATCAGTCCCAGCGCACTCCGCGTGCTCTATCGGCTGCATGAAGCCGGTTATGGCGCCTATCTCGTCGGCGGTGCGGTACGCGACCTGCTGTTGGGCGAGCATCCGAAGGATTTCGACGTGGCCACCGACGCCACGCCCGAACAGGTCAAGCATCTGTTCCGCAATTGCCGCCTGATCGGCCGCCGGTTCCGGCTCGCGCACGTGGTCTACGGCCGCGAGATCATCGAGGTGGCGACGTTCCGCGCCAACAGCGACGACGGCAGCGGCGACCGCGAGCAGGATGTGGAAGGTCGGGTGCTGCGCGACAACGTCTACGGCACCATCGAGGACGATGCCGTGCGCCGCGATTTCACCGCGAATGCGCTGTATTACGCGATCGCCGATTTCTCGGTACGCGATTATCTGGGCGGTTTCGAGGACGTCAACAATCGGGTGATGAAGCTGATTGGCGACCCCGAGACGCGCTACCGCGAAGACCCGGTGCGCATGCTGCGCGCGGTGCGGCTGGCGGCGAAACTGCGCTTCGGCATCGATCCGCCCAGCGCCGATCCCATTCCCAGGCTGGCGCCGCTGCTGAAGGAAGCCTCGTCCGCGCGCCTGTTCGAAGAGTGCCTGAAGCTGTTCCTGTCCGGCCATGCCGAGGCCAGCTTCCTCGGTCTCGAAGCCCACGGCCTGCTGCCGGCACTGCTGCCGGAAACGGCAGTCGCGCTGGCTTCGAACCGCAGCGGCGCGCTCCGACGGATGCTGCTGGAGGGCCTGCGCGCCACCGACACCCGCATCGCCGCCGAGGAGCCGGTATCGCCGGCCTTCCTGTTCGCGCTGCTGCTGTGGCCCGCCTATTGCCGCACCCTGGCGATGCTGCAGGCGCAGGGCATGCACGTCGCCGAAGCCGAGCGCCACGCCGCCGACCGCGTCACCGTGCATCAACTCGATACCGTGGCCCTGCCGCGCAGATTCTCGCTGCCGATGCAGGAAATCTGGCTGATGCAGTCGAGGTTCTCGCAGCGTCAACGCAAACGCGCGGTGCGCATGCTGGCGCATCCGCGCTTTCGCGCAGCTTACGATTTCCTGCTGCTGCGGCAGGTGGCGTCCGACAGCCATGCCGAAGACATCGCGTTCTGGGCCGAAGCCCAGCACGACCCGGAACACGCGCTGGCGGTGGCCGCCCTGCGTCCGGCATTGGCCGAAGAAGAGGCCGCCGAAGCGCGCGGTCCGCGTCGTCGCCGTCGTCGGCGTCCGGCAGCGGTCGGACATTGATTTCTCCGGACGTCGCATCCCTCGCCGCAGCGCGTCGCGAGCCGGTCGTCGCCTACGTCGGGCTTGGCGGCAATGTCGGTGATAGCGTGGGCGTGCTGCGCGCGGCGGTGCATCGGTTGATGACGGTTCCCCGCAGTCGTCTGCTTGCGGTGTCGCGCTTCTATCGCACGCCCGCTTGGGGCCAGACCGATCAGGCCGACTTCGTCAACGCCGTCGCGGCCATCAGGACCGCGTTGCCGCCGCGGGTGCTGCTGGACGAATTGCTGAGCATCGAACGCGACTTCGGCCGCGAACGCGCCGCGGACGGCAGCGGCCGCTGGGGTCCGCGGACCCTTGATCTCGATATCCTGCTGTATGGCGACGATCGGGTGGACTTGCCTGGCCTGCGCCTGCCGCACCCGCACCTGCACGAACGCGCGTTCGCGCTGATGCCGCTGCTCGATCTGGTAGACGATATCGAGATCCCCGGCCGCGGTAGCGCCCGACGGGCGCTCGGCAGCGCGGAACGGGGCGGAATCGCACTGTTGCCGGAACGCTGAAACGCCGGAAAGCGTCCGCCGCACCTGCTAGGCTTAGCCCCCTCCGGCCTCTTCCCCCGGCCCACTCCTGGATGCACATGGCCATTCGAGAAGACAAGCCCTGGACCGTGCCGGCGCTGGCGGATGCCAAGCGCGACGGCCGCAAACTGGCGATGCTCACCGCCTACGACGCGGTGTTCGCCCGCGTCCTCGATCGCAGCGGCATCGACCTGATCCTGGTCGGCGATTCGCTGGGCATGGTGGTGAAAGGCCACGCTTCGACCCTCCCGGTGACGGTCGACGACATCGCGTATCACACCGCCGCGGTCGCCAGCGGCCTGCAGCGCGCGCTGCTGATCAGCGATCTGCCGTTCCAGGCCGACGCCACGCCGGAACGCGCGCTCGACGCCGCCACCCGCCTGCTCCAGGCCGGCGCGCAGATGGTCAAGCTCGAAGGCGCCGGTCCGCACAAGCTCGACGTCATCCGTTTTCTGGTCGAGCGCGAGATCCCGGTCTCCGCGCATCTCGGTCTCACCCCGCAGTCGGTGCTGCGTTTCGGCGGCTTCAAGGTGCAGGGACGCGAAGCGCTGGCCGCCGCGAAGCTGCGCGAGGACGCGCAATCGGTGGCCGACGCCGGCGCCTCGCTGCTGGTGCTGGAATGCGTGCCCACCCCGCTCGCGCAGTCGATCACCGCCGCCAGCCCCATTCCCACCATCGGCATCGGTGCCGGCCCGCACTGCGACGGTCAGGTGCTGGTGCTGCACGATTTCCTGGGCCTGGACAACGGCCATCGCCGGCCGAAATTCGTCAAGGATTTCCTGGCCGAAGGCGGTTCGGTCGCCGGCGCGGTGGAGGCGTATTGCGCCGCGGTGCGCGATGGGTCGTTCCCCGATGCGCAGCACGCATATCAATAAGGCGTCTCAATAAGGTGTCCTGCGGATCATGATCGAAACCATCACCGAACTCGGCCATCTGCGCGAACGCATCCTCGGCTGGCGCCGCGAGGGGCTGCGGATCGGTTTCGTGCCGACCATGGGCAATCTGCATGCGGGCCACTATTCGCTGGTCGAGCTGACGCGACAGCACGCCGATCGCATTATTTCCAGCGTATTCGTGAATCCGACCCAGTTCGGGCCGAACGAGGACTTCACCCGCTACCCGCGCACGCCCGAAGCCGACACCAGCGGGCTCGAAGCCGCCGGCTGCGACGCGTTGTGGCTGCCGACGGTGGAATCGATGTATCCGTTCGGCGTCGACCTCGCGGTGCGCATGCGCGTGCCGGGCGTCGCCGACGTGCTGGAAGGCGCGCATCGTCCCGGGCACTTCGACGGCGTCTGCACCGTGGTCGCACGCCTGTTCAACCAGGTGCAGCCGGATCTGGCCGCATTCGGCAAGAAGGATTTCCAGCAGGTCGCGGTGATCCAGCAGATGGTCACCGATCTGGCCTATCCGCTGACGCTGCTGCGCGGCGAGATCGTGCGCGAGCCCGACGGCTTGGCGATGAGTTCCCGCAACCAGTACCTGAGCGCGGAAGACCGGGTGATCGCCGCCGAGATCCATCGCACGCTGCTGGATATGCGCGCGCAGTTGCTGGCCGGGGTGTCGCGGATCTCGGTCGAGACCGGAGCGGCCATCCGTCTGGGCGATGCGGGTTTCTCTGTGGATTACGCCGCGATCCGCACGCCGGATCTGGCCGCGCCCGAGATCGAACCGGCGCGCTACGCAGCCCGTGGCCCCCGGGTCGCGTTGATCGCGGCGCGTCTGGGCCGCACGCGCCTGATCGATAATCTGGAATTCGATCTGGGCTGACGCGCCGCGGACGCATCGCTGACCGCTGCGGGACCTCTCTTCGACGCCTCCTTCTTTCGGAAGGCAATGGATGGGTCTTACGATGACTTGTCCGCGTATCGCCGATCAGGCTCCTGTCCGGTTCCATTCCGCCGAAGCGCTTTCCGTGTTCGCAACGTTGTTCGCTGCGGTCATGCGACGGGACACGATCGCACGATCCGGACGCTGTTTTCGTTTGCATGGCAGTGCGCGCCGGCGATCTGGCAAGATGCGGCATCGCGCAGGCAACGCCCATGAGCCGGTCATGACCGAACACAACGCTACCGTTTTCGACGCGCTGCATCCGCATGCGGAGCGCCTGCGGCATTCGCCGATTTCCGAACTGATCGCCAGCGATGCCGGGCGCCCGCAGGCATTCGCCGTCCGCGCCGGTCCGCTGTATGCCAGTTTCGCGCGCCAGCACTACGACCGTGCAGCGCTGGAGGCCTTGTTCGCCATCGCCGAAACCGCGGATCTCGCATCGGCGCTCAGGCGGCTGTTCGACGGCGACATCGTCAACGTCACCGAAGGCCGCGCCGCGTTGCACACCGCGTTGCGCAGCGACCTTTCCGTGGCCGCCCACGTGCTCGAAGCCACGGCGCAGGCGCGCGATGCGCGTGCGCGCATGGCGGCGATGGTGGATGCACTCATCGCGTCCGGCGTGAGCGATGTGGTCAGCGTCGGCATCGGCGGTTCGGATCTCGGTCCGCGGCTCGTCGCCGATGCGCTGGACGATGGCGATGGCGGGCCGCGTCTGCGCGTGCATTTCGTTTCCAACGTCGACGGCAACGCGGTGCGCCGCACGCTGTCGCAGCTCGACCCCGCGCGCACCGCGGCGATCCTGATCTCCAAGACCTTCGGCACCCAGGAAACGCTGCTCAACGGCTCCGTGGTGCGCGAGTGGCTGCAGGACGACAGCCGCGTGTATGCGGTGAGCGCGAACGTGCAGCGCGCGGCCGCATTCGGCATCGACGAAAGCCGCATCCTGCCGATGTGGGATTGGGTCGGCGGCCGTTATTCGCTGTGGTCGGCGGTGGGTTTCCCGATCGCGCTCGCCATCGGTATGGACGGTTTCGAGCGCCTGCTCGCCGGCGCCGCGGACATGGATGCCCACGTGCTGGCCACGCCGCTCCGCGACAACATGGCGGTCTGGCATGCGCTGACCGCGATCTGGAACCGCAATGCGATGCACGCCGGCAGCCAGGCGGTGTTGCCGTACGACGAACGCCTGCGCCTGCTGCCCAATTATCTCCAGCAGTTGGTGATGGAAAGCCTGGGCAAATCCGCGCGGCTCGACGGCGCGGCGCTGGGCGGGCATACCGTACCGGTCTGGTGGGGCGGGGCGGGCACCGATACCCAGCACAGTTTCTTCCAGGCGCTGCACCAGGGCACGCAGATCGTGCCGGCCGATTTCATCGGCGTGATCCGCGCCGATCATGCGCATGCCGACAACCACACCGCGCTGCTGGCGAATCTGCTGGCGCAGACCGAAGCTTTCGCCAACGGCCAGGCCAGCGACGACCCGCATCGCGCGTATGCCGGCAATCGCCCCAGCACGCTGCTGTTGCTGGATGCGCTCACGCCGGAATCGCTGGGCGCCTTGATCGCGCTGTACGAACACAGCGTGTATCTGCAGTCGGTGCTGTGGGGCATCAACGCGTTCGACCAGTTCGGCGTGGAGCTCGGCAAGCAGGTCGCGAACAAACTGTTGCCTGCGCTGCAGGGCGAAGCGGAGGCCGACGATCCGGTGACGCGGGCGCTCTTGGCGGAGATCCGCGGACGTTCTGTCTGATCGTATTCTTGTAGAGCGGCCTTCAGGCCGCCCAGGCAGCATCAGACAACGACGACATCCGGGCCGTGCCCACGGCCGGTGGAAATGAAACCGTAGCGTTTGTTTTTTCCGTTCGGCGGAAAAACAGCGGTCTGAAGACCGCTCTACAGGCGATGCCTTTGCAACGCCCACTCGACATGCTCGCGCACCATCGCATCGTCGATATCCTGCTTCGATCGCAATGCGGCGATCACCTCCGGCGTCGTCGGCGCATTGCCCAGCGCGATCGCCAGGTTGCGCAGCCAGCGCGCGTAGCCGCTGCGGCGGATCGGCGAGCCCTCGGTACGCTGCAGGAATTCGCCCTCGCGCCATGCGAACAGATCCGCCAGGGTCGCGGTGTCGAGGTCGTTGCGGGCGCGGAAATCCGGTTCGTCGGTGGTCTTCGCGAACTTGTTCCACGGACAGATCAGCTGGCAGTCGTCGCAGCCGAAGATGCGGTTGCCGATCAGCGGCCGCAGTTCCTCGTCGATGCTGCCTTCGTGTTCGATGGTGAGGTACGCGATGCAGCGCCGCGCATCCAGCCGGTACGGCGCGATGATGGCCTGGGTGGGGCAGATATCGATGCAGCGCACGCAGGTGCCGCAGTGCGCGCTCGCCGGTGGGTCGACCGGCAGCGGCAGGTCGACGTAGAGTTCGCCGAGGAAGAACCACGAGCCGCCGTCCTTGTCGATCAGGCAGGTGTGCTTGCCGATCCAGCCCAGTCCGGCATTGCGCGCCAGCGCGCGTTCCAGCACCGGCGCGGAATCGACGAACACCCGATAGCCGAACGGGCCGATCTCTGCGGCGATGCGATCGGCCAGCTTCTGCAGGCGGTTGCGCATCAGCTTGTGATAGTCGCGGCCCAGCGCGTAGCGCGCGACGTACGCACGTTCGCCATCGTCCAGCGTGGCCCAGGCTTCGTCCACATCGCGGCCGTAATCCAGCCCCACCGAAATCACCCGCAGCGTGCCCGGCACCAGGTCGGCGGGACGGCTGCGCTTGTCGCCGTGATCGGCCATCCAGCGCATCGAACCGTGCAGGCCCTGCGCCAGCCAGTCGCGCAGGTGGGTTTCGTCCGCGCCCAGTTCGATGTCGGCGATGCCGCAGCGCTGGAAGCCGAACTCGCCCGCCAGTCCCTTGATCCGTGCGGCCAGCGCGTGCGGATCGGGAGCGCTGCGGCCGCTGTCGTCGGTCCGTTCGTCGGTCTGGTCGTCGGTATGTCTCACATCGGGAGTATAGAATCCGGCCATGCGGATCGCCTCATTCAACGACATGCCCAAGCTGTACCGCGGCGCGGCGGTGCGCGCCGCCGAGCAGGTGGCGATGACGCGCTTCGGCCTGGACGAGGACGATCTGATGGCCCGCGCCGGCCTGGGCGCGTGGCGGCTGTTGCTGGATCGCTGGCCGCAGGCGCAGCGCATCGGCATCGTCTGCGGCCCGGGCAACAATGGCGGCGACGGTTACGTACTGGCCGAGCTGGCGCGCAGTTCGGGGCGCCACGTCTTCGTACTGCGCCTGGGCGATGACGTGAAAGCGGGCGCCGCCCGGCGCGCGGCCGACGCGTACGCGCAGGCGGGCGGCGAAGTGGCGACGCTGGTCGCCGACGAGGGATTGCCGCAGGCCGATGTCTGGGTGGATGCGCTGTTCGGCATCGGGCTGCATCGCGCGCTGGAAGGCGCCGCGGCGGACGTCGTGGCCGCGCTGAATCACGATGTTTCGTCGCCGGTGCTGTCGCTCGACGTGCCGTCGGGCGTGGATGCCGACACCGGCCATCATCATGGCCTGGCGGTGCGCGCCACCGTCACCCTGAGCTTCATCGCCGGCAAGCCCGGGCTGTACACCGGTCGCGGCCGCGAGGCGGCGGGCGAGGTGGTGATCGATACGCTCGGCCTGGCCGATCATGTCTTCGACGATCTCGAACCCGCCGCGCGTCTCGCCCGTGCGGACGCATTGCACCTGTGGCTGCAGCCGCGCGCCCGCAGCGCGCACAAAGGGCATTTCGGCAGCGTGCTGTGCATCGGCGGCGATCGCGGCTACGGCGGCGCCATCGCGCTGTGCGCCGAAGCCGCGCACCGCGGCGGCGCCGGGCTGGTCAGCGCGGCAACGCGTGCGGAACACGTCCCCGTACTGCTCGCGCGGCGCCCCGAAACCATGGCGCGTGCGGTCGCTTCGGCAGAAGAATTGAAGCCCTTGCTGGATGCGGCCAGCGTGATCGCCATCGGTCCGGGTCTCGGCAACAGCGAATGGAGCGCCGCCATGCTCGACGCCGCGCTGGATGCGGGAAAACCGCTGGTACTCGACGCCGATGCGCTGAATGCGATGGCGAGACGCGACCCGCTCGCGCTCGGCGATGCGGTGCTCACCCCGCATCCGGGCGAAGCCTCGCGATTGCTCGGCGAGCGCGTGGCCGATCTCGAACGCGACCGCATCCTGTCGGTGCGCCAGCTCGCGGCGCGCTACGACTGCGCAGTGGTGCTGAAGGGCGCGGGCACGGTGGTGATGGCGCCCGGGGAAATCCCGGTGATCGTCGATGCCGGCAATCCCGGCATGGCCACCGGCGGCATGGGCGATGTGCTGACCGGCGTGATCGCGAGCGCGATCGCGCAGGGCTGGTCGAATTTCGATGCCGCCGTCTGCGGCGCGCTGCTGCACGCCGCCGCCGGCGACGCCGCCGCGCACGACGACGGCGAACGCGGGCTGCTGGCTTCGGATCTGTTCGTGCATCTGCGTCGTCTGGCCAATCCGGTATCCCGCGCATGAGCGAAGCGGGCATCCGTGAAACGGGTATCGATGCTGCTGTCGTGCTGCATCTGCCCGACGCCGACGCCACCGGGCGCCTCGCGCAGGCGCTCGCGCGCACCGCGCCGACGCCTGCGGTCGTGCATCTGCACGGTGATCTGGGCGCAGGCAAATCCACGCTTGCGCGGGGTTGGCTGCGCGCATTGGGCGTGACCGGCGCGATCCGCAGCCCGACCTACACGCTGGTCGAACGTTATTCGTTGCCGATGGGCCCGCTCCCGACGGGCGAAGCCCTGCATCTCGATCTCTACCGGATCGGCGACGGTGCCGAGCTGGAATTCCTCGGTCTGGACGATGCCGACGCGGCGCTGTGGCTGGTCGAATGGCCGGAGCGGGGCGGCGCCTCGCTGCCTGCGGCCGATCTGCACGTGGCGCTAGCCATCGAGGGCGACGGTCGCCGCTGCGAACTGCAGCCGATGACCCTAGCGGGGCGGAATTGGCTGGCGCAGGCTGTCGCCCAGCATGAGCTTGCGGCCCTTTGATGAACCGCTACAGTAGGAAGTTCGGGCAGGTCACGGATTATTAAAGGAAAAATGCTTGAAAAATTGCCTCGCTGGTGGTTGACTACCGCCCATGCGCGCAAAGTGGACCACCCTCCCGCAGATCATCCTGGGCTTGGCTTTGCTGGCCGCCCTGTGCTGGAACCTTGCGCAAGCGAATGAAATCAAGGGTTTGCAGCTGAGCGATGGCGCCACCGGCACCCGCGCAGAACTGCAACTGCAGGGCGAGGTCGCGTTCAAGACCATGACCCTGTCCAATCCCGACCGCTTCGTGGTCGATCTCCCCGATACCGCCCTCGGCCGCACCCTGCAGCTGCCCGCGCCCGTGGGCGCGATCAAGGCGGTGCGCAGCGGCAAGCCCACGCCGGGCACGACCCGGATCGTGTTCGATCTCGCATCCCCGATCGCACCGCTCAAGCCGCGCATCGAGCGCGGCGCAGACGGCGTCCGGCTGGTGCTGGAATGGCCGGGCGATGGCGCCAAATCCGCGACTGCCGCCGCGCCATCGCCAAAACCGACGACGCCTGCCGTTACGCAGTCGGCCACGATCAAGCCTGCCGTGGCGCCGGTCGTCAACGTGCCGACGCCCGCGACCCCGACCGTCATCGACAAGCCGGTTCCGACATCCCCGGCCAGCATCCTGTCGCAGGGTGCGTCGACCGCCGCTTCGGGTGCAGCGACATCCACTGCCGCCGGTGCCACCACGACGGCCTCGGTGCCGCCGCCGGTCATGCCTTCGGTGGAGACGCCCAAGCCAGTCGTCGTCGCGGCCGAACCGCCTCCCACGTCGCCCGCAACCACCGGCAAGACCCTGCAGGACCTGCGCGTCGGCACGCGGCCGCTGGTCATCGCCATTGATCCCGGCCACGGCGGCCAGGATCCGGGCGCCATCGGCCCGAGCGGGCGCTACGAAAAGCATGTGGTGCTGGCGATCAGCAAGGAACTCGCGCGGCAGATCAATGCCACGCCGGGCATGCGCGCCTACCTGATCCGCGACACCGACGTCTACGTGGAGCGCCCGCAGCGTGCCCGCAAGGCGCGCGCCGCCAAGGCGGACATGTTCGTCTCGATCCACGCCGATGCCGCCGAGAACCGCAGCGCCTGGGGATCGTCCGTGTATGTGCTGTCCACGCGCGGCGCGTCCTCGCAGCACGCGCGCTGGCTGGCCAACAAGGAGAACGCCTCCGATCTGGTCGGCGGCGTGCGTTTGACCAAGGACACCCTGTCGAACGTGCTGCTGGATCTCGCGCAGAGCGGGCACATGAAGGCGTCGCAGGACGCGGCCGGTTACGTGCTCGACGGCCTGAAGCGACTGGGCAAGACCCACAAGCCGCAGATCGAGTTCGCCAACTTCGAAGTGCTGCGCAATTCCGACATGCCGGCGATGCTGGTGGAGACCGGCTTCATCTCCAATGCGGAAGAAGAAAAGCGTCTCTTCGATCCGAATCATCAGCGGAAAGTAGCGGCCGCGGTGCTCGACGGCATCCAGTCCTATTTCACCCGCCAGCCGCCGCCGGGCACTGTATTCGCAGCGCGCGCCAAGGCAGTGGAAGCCACGGTCGTGGCCAGCGCCGCGGCGGCCGCGACCACCGGTGGAAGTCCCTGAGCCTGTAAACGGCCTGCAATACAGCGCGTTCCGCGCGTCGCCCGCTGTCGGGCAGTATCATCGCGACTGACTTCCTCGAACACCGCTGTGGCGGTGCTGCCCACGCCGTGACGATCCGCCAGCTTCCCGACACCCTCATCAACCAGATCGCCGCCGGCGAGGTCATCGAACGCCCGGCGTCGGTGGTCAAGGAGCTGGTCGAGAACGCCATCGATGCCGGCGCGCGACGCATCGACATCGATCTGGAAGACGGCGGCGTGCGCCTGATCCGGGTGCGCGACGACGGCGGCGGCATCGCCGCGGAGGATCTGGCGCTGGCGGTCCAGCGTCACGCCACCAGCAAGATCGCATCGCTCGACGATCTCGAATCCGTCGCCACGCTGGGGTTCCGCGGCGAAGCGCTGCCCTCGATCGCGTCGGTGAGCCGCTTCAGCATCGCCTCGCGCCGCGACGACGACGATCACGGCACGGCGCTGCCGGTCGACGGCGGCCGCGTCGGCGAACTCACGCCGAAACAGCAGGCCACCGGTACCACGGTGGAAGTGCGCGACCTGTTCTTCAACGTGCCGGCGCGGCGCAAATTCCTGCGCGCCGAGCGCACCGAGCTCGGGCATATCGAAGAATGGCTGCGTCAGCTCGCGCTGGCGCGCCCGGACGTGGAACTGCGCGTCAGCCACAACGGCAAGCCGCTGCGCCGCTACAAAGGCGACGGCGATGCGCTGTTCTCCGGCGAACGCCTGTCGGAAACCCTGGGAGAAGAATTCCTCGGCCACGCGCTGCAGGTCGACCACGCCGCGCCGCTCTCCACCGACAGTGGCAGCACCCTGCGCCTGCGCGGCTGGATCGCGCAACCGGCGTATTCCCGCGCCAGCGCCGACCAGCAATATCTCTACGTCAACGGCCGCGCGGTCCGCGACCGCAGCGTCGCGCATGCGGTCAAGCAGGCCTATGCCGACGTGCTGTTCCACGGGCGCCAGCCCGCGTATGTGCTGTTCCTCGAGGTCGATCCGCGTCGGGTCGATGTCAACGTCCATCCCGCGAAACATGAAGTGCGTTTCCGCGATGCGCGCCCGATCCACGATTTCGTGTATCGCACCCTGCACGCCGCGCTGGCCGAAACCCGCGCCGGCATGGCTGCGGGCGTCGGCGACAGTGCGGTGCCATCGACATCCGCGGGTTCCCCGCAGTACGCGTCGAACAGCGACGCCATGCCCGGCATGCAGAACGGCGGCATGCCGCAGTGGAACCGGCCGATGCCGCAGACCGGCCTCGGCCTGCGCGTCGAGGACGCCCGCGCGGCATACACCGCGCTGTATGCGCCATCGTCGTCGCATCCGCAGCCTGCGGTGCGTCCGCTGCCCGAAGCGGTGGACGGCGAAGTGCCGCCGCTCGGCTATGCCATCGCGCAACTGCACGGCATCTATATCCTCAGCGAAACCGTCGACGGTCTGATCGTGGTCGACATGCACGCCGCGCACGAGCGCATCGGCTACGAAAAACTCAAGACCGCGCACGACAACACCGGCTTGCGTATGCAGCCGCTGCTGGTGCCGCAGACGGTCGCGGTCTCGGAGCGCGAAGCGGAAACCGCCGAGCGCGAGGCCGATCTGCTGGATACGCTGGGCTTCGAGATCACCCGCAGCGGGCTGCAGAGCCTGACACTGCGCGGCGTGCCGGCCTTGCTGGCCGATGGCGAAACCGAAGCGCTGCTGCGCGACGTGATCGCCGATCTGGTCGAACACGGCGAATCCAGGCGCGTCGCCGCCGCGCGCGACGAACTGCTGGCGACGATGGCCTGTCACGGCGCGGTGCGCGCCAATCGCCGCCTGGGCATTCCGGAAATGAACGCGCTGCTGCGCGAGATGGAAGCCACCGAACGTTCGGGGCAATGCAATCATGGCCGCCCGACGTGGGCGCACTTCACGTTGGGCGAAATCGACCGTTGGTTCCTGAGGGGGCGCTGAGTATGGAAACGTTGAATATGGAGAGGATTCGGAGCGGTTGGCGACGTGCGGGCGCGACCGCGGCGCGCGCGATGGGATTGTCGATGCTGATGCTGTTGGCGGCCTGCGGCGACAAATCATCGACGTCCGACAAGGCCGCGCTCAGCGCGGACGATGCGCAGTATCTGTCCGACGAAAACCTGTGGCGCATCCAGCGTCAGGAGAAGCTGACCCAGCCCGACGGTTGGACCAGTCTGATCGGTCTGCACTGGCTCACGTTGCCATCCCATTACGTCGGCAGCAGCGCGCGCAGCGGGATCCGCCTCGCGGCGGGTCCGGATTCGCTGGGCATGTTCACGCGCGACGGCCAACGCGTCTTCTTCACGCCCGATCGCGGTGTTCCGCTCACCCTCGACGGCGAGCCGCTGAAGGGCCGGGTCGAGCTGAAGGACGACAGTCAGGGCGCGCCCAGCGTCGTGGGTTTCGACGAGGGCAAAGGCAAGCTCACGGTGATCCAGCGCGCCGGCAATCGCGCGCTGCGCGTGAAGCACGCCGATGCGCTCAGCCGCACGCAGTTCCAGCCGATCGAATACTGGCCGCCGGATCGCGACTGGCGCGTCGAAGCCACCTTCGTTCCGCATCCGGCCGGCAAGACCCTGCCGATCGCGACGATCATCGGCACCACCGACGACACCCCCAACCCGGGCGCGCTTGAGTTCCAGCGCGAAGGCAAGACGTATCGCATCGAAGCCCTCGACCAGGGCGAAAGCACGCTGTCGCTGATCATCGCCGACCGCACCAGCGGCCATGAAAGCTACGGCGCGGGACGTTATCTCGACGTGCCGCGTCCGGACGCGCAAGGCAAGGTCGTGATCGATTTCAATCGCGCCTACAACCCGCCGTGCGCGTTCACGCCGTTCGCCACCTGTCCGCTGCCGCCCAACGAAAATCGCCTCGATCTGGCCATCACCGCCGGCGAAAAACGCTACGGCGTCAAACGCTGACGTCCGTACAGCCCGCAAACCAAGGATTTCCATGCGCATTCATCCTCTTCTGATCGGTTCGCTGGTCGCGGTCGCGGTCGCGGTCTCCGTCGCGGCCATCGCAGCCGATCGCGCCAGCCCTGCGCCGACGAAAGCCGCCGCCGCACCGCCCGTGCCGCTGCTGTGGAAAGTGTCCGACGCCGATAACGCGCTGTATCTGCTTGGCTCGTTCCATATGCTGCGTTCCGGCGACTATCCGCTGTCGAAGGATGTCGACGCCGCCTTCGACGATGCCGAGGCGTTGGCGTTCGAGCTGTCGCCCGAAGAACTGCTGTCTCCGCAGTTGGGCGCGGCGATGGGGCAGGCGGCGCTGCGCACCGACGGCAAGCCGCTGAACAGCGAACTGCCCAAGGCTACCATCGCAAAACTCGACGCCTGGATGGCCGCCAACGGCAAGGAGTTGAAGAAGATGGGCGCGTCCGCCGAGGTGTTACAGATGTTCGAGCCGTGGTTCGTGGGCATGACCATTTCGATCGTCGAAATGGGCAAGCAGGGGCTGGATCCGGAGCTGGGGCTGGACATGCATCTGATCGGCCGGGCCGGCAAGGCGTCGAAACCCACGTCGGGTCTGGAGAAGGGCAGCGAGCAGATCGCCGTGTTCGACGGGATGAGCAAGGCCGAACAACTGCAGATGCTCGAAGAATCGCTCAACGACGCGGTCGATGCGAAAGCGGAAATCGAAAAACTGCACGCGGCCTGGCGCCGCGGCGATCAGGACGCGCTGTGGAACGGCATGGCCGCGGACATGCGCCGGGAATACCCGCAGCTGTATAGCCGGGTCAACGTCGCCCGCAACGACGCCTGGATGCCGAAACTGCAGCGCATGCTGGATGGCGAAACCGAAGACGACACGCTGGTCGTGGTCGGCGCGCTGCACCTGCTGGGCGATGACGGCGTGGTCGAAAAGCTGCGCGCGAAAGGCTACAGGGTCGAGCGCGTGTGTTCCGCGTGCGGGAGAAAATAAGCGGGGAGATCGCCCCGCCTGGCACAGATATGCAGCGACTCAGGCGTCGGGCGTACGCGCGCGGACGTTGTCGATCAGCACGATCTTCTGCCAGATGTTGGACGACAGGCCGGTGGTCAGGCTCTGGATGTCGTTGACCGCGCCGAGGATCTGCGGGTCGTCGAGATATTGCACGTACAGCGCCGCGATCTTGCTGATGATCGCCAGCATCTCGGTGCAGTAATCCAGATAGCGCGCCAATTCGAAGCGCGACAGGTTCCGCTGCGGCGACGATGCGGTGTTCATCGCTGACGACAGCAACTGCTCGGGATCCTTTGTGAGCTGATGCATGTCGATCACGTGCGCGAGGCTGCGCAGCTGATGCAGCGCACGCAGGGCCTTGCGGCGCTTGAGCCGGGCTTCGAAGGTGGTCAGGAAAAACACCGCGATGCCGAGGAAGATCACATCGTTGATCGCCGACTCGATGATCGGCAGCAGCGCGAACCATTCCAGCCGCGACGTCGGCGCGCTGGCGGACGCCGCCAGCATCGCCGTCACCGCCACCATCGACAGCAGCGCCAGCGCGACGCCGATGCGGATCGGCCAGTTCGGCCGGCGGATATGCTGGATGCCTTCGATGGTATCGCCCGCGACGGCCAGCACGTCCCGCCCGACCTTGGACAGCCCCGACTGCGGGAAGCGCTCGTCGATGCGCGTACTCAAGCGCGTGCAGGTGGCGACGATGGCATCGGCATCGAGCGCGCGATAGGTCATGTCGCAAACGCCATGTCAGCTGCGGGTACCAACACGATACAGTCGACCGGGCAGGCCGGGACACACAGTTCGCAGCCGGTGCACAACGGTTCGATCACCACGTGCATGTGCTTGGCGCCGCCGATGATGGCGTCGACCGGACAGGCCTGGATGCATTTGGTGCAGCCGATGCAATCGGCTTCCACCACCACAGCGACCTGCGTCGGCTTGTGCGTGCCGCGCGAGCGGTCGTAGGGCCGCGCGGGCACGCCCAGCGCATGCGCGAGCGCACGCGCCCCGGCGTCGCCGCCGGGTGGGCAGTGATCCACGCCCGCTTCGTTGCGCGACATCGCTTCGGCGTACGGACGACAGCCCGGATACCCGCATTGGCCGCATTGGGTCTGCGGCAGCAGGCGGTCGAGGCGCTCGATCAGCGCCAGCCCGCCATCGTCGTCGTCGCGCATCACGGGCAGGCCTTGCGGCCCTCAGCGCGCCGGCTGTGCCGGAGCGGCCGCGCAATGCCCGGCGAAGCCTTCGGCCGTATTCTCGAACCCAGCTTCTTTCGCGAGTTCCCAGGGACGCACGCATTGTTTCTCGCGTTCGCACCATGCATAGCCGGCAGCGGGGAGGCAGCCATGGGCATCGCGATCGCCGCCGATCGGGCGCGGCGGCGGTGCGGCATCATCGACGACAGCGGCGGGCTTGCCCGTGCAAGCGCTCAAGCCCACGGCTAGTGCGAAGACGACCAGCACCATTCGCAGATGGGCATTCCGGATCGGGTCGGGCAGGGTCATGGCACGGCTCCAGTCGTGAAGAAGTAGGCGTCAGCGTACCGGCATACCGGGCTGCGCGCCGTCGTCGGCATCCAGCAGCGCCAACGCGCCGCCGTCGAAACCGGCGGAGAGGATCATGCCCTCGCTCACGCCGAAGCGCATCTTGCGCGGCGCGAGATTGGCGATGAACACCACGCTGCGGCCGACCAGTGTGTCCGGTTCGGCATAACTGCCGCGGATGCCCGAAAAGATCTGGCGCTTGCCCAGTTCGCCCGCATCCAGCTCGAAACGCAGCAACTTGTCCGATCCTTCGACGAATTCGCACACCAGCACCTTGCCGATGCGCAGATCGAGCTTGGCGAAGTCTTCCATGCCGATGAAGTCGCTTTTCGATGCCTCGGATTTCGGCGGTTCGCTCTTCCCGCTCTTCGTAGGAGCGGCTTCAGCCGCGAGCTTTGCTTTGGCGCCTGCGGGCTTCGCGGCTTCCGCCGCTCCCACAGGTGCACTCATCGTTTCTTTTGATGCTTCGGTCATGGCTTCGATCTGTTTCGGGTCGATTCGGGTGAAGAGATGTTCGTAGGGGCGAATCCGCTTTGGTGCTTTATTTGGATAAATGTTGTCGTAATTAAGCTCTACGCCATCGAAGAATGTCTGAGTACGGCTCGCGAGTTCCGGAAGAATTGGGCGCAGATAAACTCCTAGAACGAAAAATGCCAAAAGGCAGTCCGTGCAGATCGCATGGAGTGTTTCTCTATCATGCTGTGAATCCGATTTCGCAAGTTTCCACGGCTCGAATCGATTCCACTGCTGGTTTGCGATGTCCGCGACACGCATACATTCCCAAATTACATCTCTAAAATTGCCATTGTTGTAAGATTTTGGGATTACATCCTCTTGGTTTTCGCCCAGCATGAATGCGGTGTAATACGTGCCGAATTCGCGTGGATCATCCATTGATGGCGATCTGACGCTGATATCGAAGTTGGCGAGTTTTCCGTCGAAAAACTTTGTGATAAATCCTGCGGCTCGGCTCGCGAGGTTGACGTATTTTCCAACCAAATCGCTATTCACCCGCGCAACAAAATCGCTCAGATTCAGATCAAGATCATCCACGCCACCCGACGACTTCGCAGCGTAGTAATACCGCAGCGCTTCCGGCGGCAGCCCGGCATCGAGATAGGTCTTCGCCATCACGAACGTCCCGCGCGATTTCGACATCTTCGCGCCGTCGACCATCAGATAACCGTTCACATGCAGCCGCGTCGGCGCACGCAACCCGGAGCCCTTCAACACTGCCGGCCAGAACAGCCCGTGGAAATTCACGATGTCCTTGCCGATGAAATGATGCAGCTCGGCCTCGCTGTCCGGTTTCGTGAATGCATCGAAATCGTAACCCTTGGCATCGCACAGCGCCTTGAAGCTGCTGAGGTAGCCGATGGGCGCGTCCAGCCAGACGTAGAAGTACTTGCCGGGCTGGCCGGGAATCTCGAAGCCGAAGTAGGGCGCGTCGCGGGAGATGTCCCACGGACGCAGGCCGCCGTCGGAGTCCAGCCATTCCTGCAGTTTGGCCTTCATGCCCGGCACCATCACGTCGCCGGCCAGCCACTCGCGCAGGAAGTCCTCGAACTGGTTCAGCTCGAAGAAGAAATGTTCGGAGGCGCGCATCTCCGGCGTGGCGCCGCTGATGACCGAACGCGGGTCCTTCAGGTCGGTGGGCGCGTAGGTGGCGCCGCAGTTCTCGCAGTTGTCGCCGTACTGGTCGGCGGTGCCGCAGTTCGGGCAGATGCCCTTGATGTAGCGGTCGGGCAGGAACATGCCCTTGGCGGGATCGTAGAACTGCTGCACCGAGCGCCGGCCGATGTGGCCGTTGGCTTCCAGTTTCGCGTAGATCGCCTCGGTCAGCGCGCGGTTGCCGGCCGAATGGGTGGAGTCGTAATGGTCGTAGACCACGCCGAACGCGGCGAAGTCGCGCACGTGCGCGGCCTGGATGTCGGCGACGAAGGCTTCCGGCGTGGTGCCCGCCTTCTCGGCCGCGAGCATGATCGGCGTGCCGTGGGTGTCGTCGGCGCAGACGAAATGTACGGTGTCGCCGGACATGCGCCGCGCGCGGACCCAGATGTCGGCCTGGATGTAGCCGACCAGATGGCCCAGATGGATCTGGCCGTTGGCGTAGGGCAGGGCGTTGGTGACGAGCGCGGAGCGTGGCATGGGCACGGAGGGCTGCAGAACGGGGCCGGCGATTATCGCACGCGCCGCTACGGCGACTCCCGCAGCCAGGTCTGGGTGCGGCCGAGCAGCGCGACGCCCAGGAAGCCGCGCACCTCCAGCTTCTTGCCGCCCGCGACCGGCGTGAATTTCACCGAATATTCCTTGCCGTTTTCGGGGTCGAGGATGCGGCCGCCGCTCCACACTTTGCCCTGCGGCTTCAGGCCCCAGGCGATGGTCATCCCCAGGATGGGCTTGTTATGGCGGGTGCCGCTGCATGCATCGCACAGCGGGTTCGGGCCGTCGCTGGTGTCGATCAGTTGCACGATCCTGGCCGACAGCGTGCCGTTATCGGCCTCGGAGACTTCGATCACCGCCTTGGGCTTGCCGGTGGCGTCGTCGATGCTGCGCCAGCGGCCGATGGGGGTGTTCTGGGCGAGTGCGGCCAGAGGCAAAAGGCAAAGCAGCGCGAACAGGGCGAAGGGTCTGTGGCTCATGGCGGCTCGGGTCGAAAGGATGTGTTGGAGTGGGCCGGAAACAGATCGGCCGGAAACACATGGGCCTGAAACAGAAACGGCCCGTGGATCGTTTCTGATCACGGGCCGTTGATGCGGTTCAGCGGGTGCGGTCGATCAGTTGACGCGGACCCAGTTCGCCGAGCGGCAGAACATCATCTTGCAGCCGGTGACTTCCAGCTTGCTGCCGCCATCGATCAGCTTCACGGTCTTGGCCTTGAAGCTGTCGCCGGTCGAAGGCTTGAAGCCGTTGCCTTCGCCCCAGCCGCCGCTGATGGCTTTCAGGTTCCACAGCACCGGCATCCCGATGATCGGTTTGCCCTTGTCTTTGCCGCTGCACTTGGTGCACACCGCATTCGGCGCGTACAGCGTTTCGACGACCTTGGCCGCCAGCGTGTTGTTCTTGGCCTCGTAGACCTCGACGATGGTCATCGGCTTGCCGGTTTCGTCGTCGATGGTTTTCCAGCGGCCGATCGGCGAATTCTGCGCCGACGCGACGAACGACGCGGCCAACAGCGGCAGCGCGAGCAATGTAATGAAGGACTTGATGCGCATCTTTCCCCTCCCAGGGCATGGATCGTTGTGAAAACCCGGCCGGCGTCGCCTGTTCCGGGACACGTCTTTATACCGCATCCGGGGTGGTATGGAGGATCAGTGCGCCGAAACGCAGCCGGTGTTCATTGGGACTACACCCGGCAAAAAAAGAGCCCGGCTTTCGCCGGGCTCTTTCGTATCGCTGGTAGTACTGCGTATTACCGGAACTTGTACTGCAGCTGGGCCGAGATCTCGCGACCAACCGGGCTGTAACCGCGCCAGAAGTACGGATAGGTGTTGAACCCATCGTCGCGCGGGCTGAACTTGTTGAAGATGTTGTTCACGTAGAAGGTCGCGGTCAACTTGTCGGTGATCTTCTTGGTCACGTTCGTGTTCCAGAGGAAGTACGGCGCGACACGGCCGGTTTCCTGCCAGTTCGGCGTGCTGCCGTAGCGCGACATGAACAGGGTGGCCGCCCAGTCGTTCCTGCTCCAGTTGACCGAGCCGCGGATACGGCTGCGGAAATCGAAGTTGCCCGGATCGTCGCGGAACTCCTTGTCGATCGGGTCGGTGGCGAACGTCTGCGTCTCGTTGGCCAGACGGTGCGACCACTCGAGGCCGAAGTTGTAGTCGCCGAAGCGGTCGGTATCGAGACGGTACTTGACCGAAGCATCGATACCGGTCACGCGCTCGTACGACTGGTTCACGGGCCCGCTGCGGATCTCGGTGACGCGATCGGTCGGCTCGCCGATCGCCGGGGTACGGGTCACGCGGCTGATGACTTCTTGGCAGAACGCCGAACCGATATCGAACTGGTAAGGCTGACGGGTGCGGGTGAGGCCCGTGCGGCAGCCGCCCTCGGCGTCGAGGATGAAGGTCGACGACAGGTTGGCGATCGCGCCTTCCAGCTTGATGTCGTAGTAGTCGACGGCGACGGACAGCGCGTCGGTGATATCCCACACGACGCCCGCGGTGAACGACTTGCCGGTTTCCTCTTCGAGCGTGGGCTCGCCCTTGCTGGTCGCGAATACCGAGTAGGTGTAAGTGGTGCCCGCGCAGCTTGACGCACCGGGCGTACCGCCGGTCGACAGGCAACGGAAGGTGTCGAGTGCGTTACCGAAGCTGCCGCTGCCTTCGTTGTAGACGAAGTGCATGTCGGGCGCCTTGAAGCTGGTCGAATAATTACCGCGGACCAGCAGCGAATCGAACGGGCGCCATTCGAGGCCTGCGGCCCAGGTCTTCGCGTCGTCGACGTTGGTGATGTCGTCGTATTTGTCGAAGCGGCCGGCCAGGCTCATCTTCAGCGATTCGAAGATCGGAATGCTGAATTCCGCGCCGATGGCATAACGATCGCGATCGCCGCCGCCGTTGGTGCCGGTGAGATTGTAGGCAAGACGGTTGGTCGGAAGGATCGCATCAGGAGAGTTCAGGTCGTATCCCTGCTGGGTAGCTTCCAACACCGCCGCGAATCCCACCGGGCCGGCCGGCAGTTCGAACAGGTCGCCGCTCAGCACGAAGCTGCCCTGGGTGGCCCAGGAGTGCGATTCGTACTTGAGGGTCGTCGACAGCGAACGGTATTCCGCTGGGGTCAACGGCCGGTAGAAACGGTCCAGATTGATCAGGTAGCGCGGGGTGCCGGTGGTGTTCAAGCGCGGGCCGAAGAAGAAATCGGTGACCGCCGAACCATCGAGACGCGGACGTGTGCGATCGGCGTAGAAATCGGCGCGGCCGAGGGTGAAGTCCCAGTCGAAACGATCGGCGATGGTGCCGCGCAGACCGAAGGCGAAGTCTGCGGATTTCTCGCTGAACTTCTGGTTGGTGTTTTCGATGCCGCCGTATTCTTCCGGCGTGAAGATGCGCTGGAGCTGCACATTGCCGTTGATGGACGGGTTGGTGGCGAAGATGGTGGTCGAGACGCCGACGCCGTCGGTGTGCGGGCCGTTGATGAATTCGACGCCGCCGCTCAGTTCGGATTTGGAGTGGAACGCCATCAGACTGGCCCACGCTTCCATGCCGTTGCCGAACTGCCAATTGCCGTACAGGTAGCCGGAGAGGTCGTTGTTGCCGTTCGTGATCGACTGGTAGCCGACATCCTCGAATGTGCCGCAGGCCTGGCCGAGGTTGTACGGCTGGCCGGTGGCCGAGTTGAGGGCACGGAACGTGTAGTCGGTGTAGTCGGCCCCGAAGCGTGCACAGGTGCCTGCGGGCGGTGCGATATACGTATTCGGTGTGTTAGCCGGCAGGCCGACGCGGTTGATGCGTACGGTGCTGACCGGCTGGATCCCCAGTACCGCGGGGGGCAGCGGATTATCCAGGCGCGAATCCATGAAGTCGCGCTGATAGGCGTAAATCGGCTCGTCGGCGAAATACTGGAACGCGTAGGTCAGGCTCCAGTTGTCGCCGGCCTTGCCGCCGACCCACTGCAGATCGGCAAAATCGCCGCCGCCGGTGGTGCTGGTGCCGCCACGGATCTTGAGGACATCGCCCTCATAGTTCTTCTTGAGGACGATGTTGATGACGCCGGCCACGGCGTCGGAGCCGTAGATCGCCGACGCGCCGCCGCTCAGGATTTCGATGCGCTCGACAGCAGCGGTCGGGATGTTGCCGAAGTTCTGGAAGTTGCTCTGGCCGTTGTACGGGAACGGATAGTCGGCAGCGCGACGACCGTTGATCAGCAGCAGGGTGCGGCCGGGGCCGAGGCCGCGCAGGTCGACGGGGCTGCCGTTGGGCGTGAAGCCGCCGGCCGAGTTCAGCTCGTTCTGCACCGAGCCCGCGTTCTGGGTGATGCTGTCGAGGGTGTCCGCGACGCTGATGAAGCCTTCTTTTTCGAGCTGCGCGCTGGAAATGATGGTGACCGGCGACGGGCCTTCGACTTCAGCGCGCTTGATGCGGCTGCCAATTACCTGGATGCGATCAAGATTCCCGGTTTCTGTTTGTGGGGCAGTGGTCTGGGCGTCGTCTTTCTCTTCGTCCGTGGTGCCGCTGGTGTCCTGGGCCAAAGCCATGCCCGAAATGAGGAACGACGCCAGAATGGCGGATGTAAGTTGGCTGCGCCGCAGGTGGCGCGGATTGCGAGAAGTCATTGATATCCCCGGTTTCAAGTCGTTAACGAGATCGAGACGACAGCAACGTGGCTGTCGTCTGCCATCGGAACTTAACATGGCTTTAACACCCTTGTCATCTGAGTTTGGCCACATTCATGTCGCGATAGGGACGGCGGCTCGATGATTGGCACGGGTTGTGACGGGGAGCGCAGTCGCTGCCCGGGCTGGCTGCGGCGAGGCGCGGCCGCCACAATGGCGGCATGAATATGCCCACGCCTCCCAACACGCTTCGAATCCCATCCCACGCCGTCCAGCCGAACCTTTCGCCGCTGCCACGGATCCGCAACATCATCGCGATCGGTTCGGGCAAGGGCGGTGTCGGCAAATCGACCACCGCCACCAATCTGGCCGTGGCCCTGGCCGATCTGGGCGCCCGGGTGGGCCTGCTGGATGCCGATATCTACGGCCCCAGCATCCCGACCATGCTGGGATTGTCGGGCCGCCCCGACAGCCCGGACGGCAAATCGATCGTACCGATGCGCGCCCATGGCATCGAAACCATGTCGATCGGATTCCTCGTCGAGCAGGACACGCCGATGATCTGGCGCGGCCCGATGGCGACCTCGGCCCTGACCCAGCTGTTGAACGAAACCCGCTGGGGCGGCGATGGCGATGAAGGTCTCGACATTCTGGTGGTGGATCTGCCGCCGGGCACCGGGGACATCCAGCTGACGCTCGCGCAGAAGATTCCGGTCGCCGGCGCGGTCATCGTCACGACGCCGCAGGACGTGGCGACGCTCGACGCGCGCAAGGCGCTGAAAATGTTCGAGAAGGTCGAGGTGCCGGTGCTGGGCCTGATCGAGAACATGGCCCAGCACGTGTGTTCGAACTGCGGCCATGTCGAGCACCTGTTCGGCAGTGGCGGCGGCGAGCGCATGGCCGCGACCTATGGCCTGCCGCTGCTGGGTTCGCTGCCGCTGGAGATCGCGATCCGCGAGCAGGGCGATGCGGGCGTGCCGGTGGTGCGCTCGAACCCGGATTCGCATGCGGCCGAGGCCTACCGCAACGTGGCCAGGCGGCTGCTCGAAGAACTGGAGAAGCGGCCGCGACTTCGCGCGGGGATCGGCGCACAGCTTCTCTGAAGATAGACGCCTTCTGTTGCGAACCGGCTGATCGATAGTCAGGATCGATTCGAATCCCGGCGAATGCGCGATCCAATCCCCGTTGGTCGGAGATGTTGCGCCGCAACGTGCAGTCCCGAAACAGGACCGCGTAGGTTAAGGAATGCTGCAGCAGACATCCGCTCTCTGCAGCTTTCGAGCAACATCTTCAGCACCTTATCCAATTTGGGGGATTCAACGCTTATGGATCGTATCGCTGTTCGCGCCACTCTCGTTACCGCCATCCTGGCCACGCTGGGCCTTTCCTCGACAGCATTCGCGGGCGGTCGCCCGGATGCGGTCATTTCCGGCCTGAAGGCCGGTCGCGCCCATGAAACGGGCGAATTGCTTGTCAAGTTCCGCGATGGCACCACCGCCACCGATCAGGACGGCGTGCGTCGCGGTATGGGCGCGCAGAAGCTCGATGTGGTCCGTCAGGGCCGCGGCGGCAAAGGCGAAATGGCGCTGATGCGGCTGCCGGCCGGTGCCGATCTCGCTGGTGCGGTCCGCGTGCTGTCGGCCAATCCGAACGTGGAATACGCCGAGCCGAACTGGATCTACCAGCACACCGCAGTGTCGAACGATACCTATTACACGAACGGTTCGCTGTGGGGCATGTACGGCGACGCCACCACCCCCGCCAACCAGTACGGCTCGCAGGCCGGCGAAGCCTGGGCCGCGGGCCACACCGACTGCAGCGGCGTGCTGGTCGGCGTGATCGACGAGGGCATCTATTTCAACCATACCGATCTGGCCGCGAATATCTGGACCAACCCCTATGATCCGGCCGACGGCGTCGACAACGACGGCAACGGCTATGTCGACGATATCCGCGGCTGGGACTTCGACGGCAACAGCAACAACGTCAATTCCGGCGGCGCCAACGACGACCACGGTACCCACGTCTCCGGCACCATCGCCGGCGTCGGCGGCAACGGGACCGGCGTGGCCGGCGTGTGCTGGAGCGGCGTGAAGCTGATCTCGGGCCGCTTCCTCGGCCGTCGCGGCGGCACCACCGCCAACGCGATCAAGGCGGTCGATTACTTCACCGACCTCAAGACGCGTCACGGCCTGAACATCGTCGCGACCAACAACTCATGGGGCGGCGGCGGTTTCTCGCAGGGCCTGCAGGATGCGATCGGCCGCGCCAACACCGCCGGCATCCTGTTCATCGCCGCGGCCGGCAATTCCGGCGCCAACAACGACACCACCGCCAGCTATCCGTCGAACTACCCGAACGCCAATATCGTCGCGGTCGCGGCGCTGGCCAGCAACGGCACGCTCGCCAGCTACTCGCAGTACGGCGCCACAACCGTCGACATCTGCGCGCCCGGTTCGGCCGTCTTCTCCACCGTCCCGAAGAGTTCGAAGGGTGCGCTGACGTCCGCTTACGCCAGCTACAGCGGCACCTCCATGGCCACGCCGCACGTGACCGGCGCCGTAGCGCTTTATGCCTCGTCGCATCCGGGCGCCAACGCCGCCACCATCAAGTCGGCGATCCTCGGCAGCGCCGTGCCCACGGCCTCCTGCAACGGCAAGGTGGTCACCAACGGTCGTTTGAACGCAAGCGGCTTCTGATCCACTGCGTTGCGTCGATCGAAGGCCCGGCATTGCCGGGCCTTCGTCGTTCCGGCGACGGCGATCGGCAGCCGTGCCGCTCGGGCCGATCCCGTAGAATGTCGCCCTGACCACGATTGGAGACGGGCCACGCGGCCCCGGGAACGACTGCATGAGTATCAAGAGCGACCGCTGGATCCGCCGCATGTCCGAACAGCACGGCATGATCGAGCCGTTCGAACCCGGGCAGGTCAAGCATGCCGCCGATGGCCAGCGGATCGTCAGCTACGGCACATCCAGCTACGGCTACGACGTGCGCTGCTCGCGCGAGTTCAAGATCTTCACCAACATCAACTCGACGATCGTTGACCCGAAGCACTTCGATCCGGGCAGCTTCGTCGATATCGAAAACGATGTCTGCATCATTCCGCCGAATTCCTTCGCGCTGGCGCGCACGGTCGAATACTTCCGCATCCCCCGCGACACGCTGGTGGTCTGCCTCGGCAAAAGCACGTATGCGCGCTGCGGCATCATCGTCAACGTCACGCCGCTGGAGCCGGAGTGGGAAGGGCACGTCACCCTGGAATTCAGCAACACCACGCCGCTGCCGGCGCGCATCTACGCCAACGAAGGCGTGGCGCAGATGCTGTTCTTCCAGTCGGACGAAGTCTGCGAGACGTCGTACAAGGATCGCGGCGGCAAATACCAGGGCCAGACCGGTGTGACGCTGCCGCGCACCTGAGGCGGCTTTTTCCACAAAGCGACATCATCCGAAGAGAGCTCCGATGGATCAGCAGAACAACCCGTATCGCTCGCCCGACGCCGCCATCGTCGATTACGCTCTGGATGGCGAACTCGCAGGACGCGGCGAGCGTCTGGCCGCGGCCATCGTCGACGGGCTCATCCTGCTGGCCATCCTGTTGCCGGTCATGTTCTTCGGCGGCTATTTCAGCCAGGTGATGGATGCGGCGACCACCGGCAGGCCCATGACGTTGATGACGGAGCTGGCTTTGGGGCTCGTCAGTCTGGTCGTGTTCTTTGCGATCCAGTCCTATCCGCTGTACGCGACCGCGCAGACCTGGGGCAAGCGCCTGTTGAAGATGCGCATCGTCGGTCTCGATGGCCAGCGGCTGTCGTTCGGACGATTGATCGCGCTGCGCTATCTGCCGATGCAGGGCGTCGGTCTGGTGCCGTGGATCGGGCCGCTGCTGTCGATCGTGAATGTGCTGTTGATCTTCCGCGCGGATCACCGCTGCGGCCACGATCTGATCGCCGGAACCAAAGTCGTCAAGGCGTGATCGCGGTCGCCGTGGGAATCGCGTATCGGTGCGCATGCTTGGATGAACATGCTCCGATGAACATGCTTCGATGAGCGCCCGCGCATGAATCCGCTCGAACGCGTCTACGACCATCTGCGACAGTCGCGCCTGCTCGAAGCCGAGCAAGCGCTCGCGCCGCTGCTGCAACAGATGCCGCGCGATCCCGCCGTGCATCGTGCGCATGCCGTTCTGGCGCAAAGCGCCGGACGCAACGATCAGGCGCTGCAGGCGATGCGCACCGCGGTAGGACTGGCGCCGGATGCGGTTCCGCTGTTGATGGAATTCGGCCAGTTCCTGGCGTCGACCGGGCACGCGGACGAGTCGGTGGAGACCTTCCGCCGCGTCGCAGCCCTGCAGCCGGCATCGCCGGAAGCGTGGTATTTCCTCGGCATGGCGCTCTACACCGCGCGCCGCGATGCCGATGCGCTGCCCGCGTTCCGACAGGCCCACACGTTGGCGCCGGGGCAGCCGCAGATCGCGCGTGCGCTGGCCGAAACCGAATACGCACTCGAACATCATGCCGAAGCCTTGATGATGTACGAGCGCCTCGCCGAACAGACCGCGCCCGGACAGTCGATCGATGCGGGCCTGTTCTTGCGGCTGTCGCAGTGCCGCCGCAAGACCGGTGCGCCGGCGCAGGCGCTGGACACCGTGCGCGAAGGCCTGCAGCGGTTCGCGGACGACGCACTGCTGTGGCTGGAACTCGGCTGGGTCCAGGAAGATCTGGGCGACGCCACGCAGGCGCAGGAGGCCTACGCGCGTGCGCATGCGCTGCAGCCCGAGTGGGGCGACCCGCTGGCGGCATCAATCGCGCTGCTGCGCGCGCAGGCGCCGGAATCGCTGGTGGACGAAGCCGAAGCCTTGCTCGCGAAGGCGACGGTCCCCGAACATCAGCAGGCGTATCTGCACTACGTCCTGGGCAAGCGCGACGACGCGCGCGGTGCCCATGCCGAAGCGGCGCGGCACTGGTCGAGCGCGAATGCGCTGCGTCGACGCGTCGACGGCGGTTTCGACCGCGCGGAATACTCGGCGAAGATCGATGCGACCATCGAAGCGCTGACCGCGGATCTGCTGCGCGCGCGCCATGCCGATGCCCTGCGCGACGAGCGCCCCGTCTTCGTCCTGGGCATGCCGCGCAGCGGCACCACGCTGGCCGAACAGATCCTCGCCGCGCATCCGCAGGCCTACGGCTGCGGCGAGTTGACCGGCATCGTCTCGATCGCGCAGGACGCATCCGTGGGAACCGGTCTGCGCTGGCCGCAGGACGCGGCGCGTTTCGACGCGGCATGGGCGCATCGCCAGGCATCCGCATACCTGCAGCTCGCCGGCGCCGCGGCCGATGGCGCGGCGCGCCTGATCGACAAGCAGCCCTACAATTTCCTGCACGTCGGCCTGATCGCGATGCTGTTCGCCGACGCGCGCATCGTCTGGTGCCGGCGCGATCCGAGCGATATCGCGCTGTCGATCTTCAGCGAAAGTTTCTCGCCGCTGGCGACCTACGCCACCGATATCGACGACATCCGCTTCTTCATCCAGGAGCAGGAACGGCTGATGCGCCACTGGCAGTCGGTGTCGCCGCTGCCGATTCTTGAAGTGCAGTACGAAACGATGGTGACCGACACAGAAGCCCAGATCCGGCGGCTGACCGATTTCGTGGGGCTGCCCTGGGACGAGCGCTGTCTCGATTTCCACAACAGCGGACGTTCGGTACAGACGCTCAGCCGCTGGCAGGTGCGTCAGCCGATGCATACGAAATCGGTTGGCCGCTGGCGGAATTATTCGCAGTGGTTCGGCGCGGATTGATCGCTGGGTACTTTGATCGCAGTGCACCGATCGGCGGATATCGATTCAGTGCGTCGCACCGGCCGCGATGCGGCGGTCCTTGCGGGTGCGCAGCGCGGTTTCGATCATGATTCTCAAGCCGGCGACCACGATGCCCAGCGACAGGCTCGGCGCGCCCGCGTATGCGGTGGCCTGTTCGGGCGTGTACGGGATATGCACGAAACCGCCGCGGACGCCGCCGCGGCGGCTGTTGAGGCGATGATCCTCGTCTTCCGCCAGCGCATGCATCAGCGCATAGAACACGCGATTGCAGACGAAGGTGCCGGCGGTCTGCGAAATCTCCGCGGGGATGTCGGCTTCGCGCAGCGCGGCGAACATCGCCTTGATCGGCAACGTCGAAAAATAGGCGGCCGGACCGTCGCGCACGATGGGGGTGTCCACCGGCTGCGCGCCGTCGTTGTCGGCGATGCGCGCGTCGTCGACGTTGATCGCGATCCGTTCCAGCGAAATATTCGCGCGTCCGCCGGCCTGGCCGACGCAGACGATCAGTTCGGGCGCGTGTCTGCGGATCGCGGCGCGCAGCGTGCGCGGGCCGCGCGCGAACGAAGTGGGCAATTGCATCGCGACGATCCGGCGGCCGGCGATGGTTTCGCCGTGCAATGCCTCTGCCGCGAGCCAGCTCGGATTGAGGCTTTCGCCGCCGAACGGATCGAAGCCGGTCAGCAGGACGGTGCGCTCGTGGGGTTTCGGCATCGGCATGGCTCAGCGCAGTGCGATGAAGTAGATCAGCAGGATGTTGCAACCCAGCAGCAGCGCGCCGGTGCGCCACTGCGCGCGAATCACGGCGTACGGATCCTTCAACTCCAGCAGCGCGGCCGGAACCAGATTGAAGTTGGCCGCCATCGGCGTCATCAGCGTGCCGCAGTAGCCGGACAGCATGCCGATGGCTGCCAACGGTGCGGCGTCGGCGCCGTGCAGGGTCACCAGCAGCGGCAGTGCGATGCCGACGGTCATCACCGGGAACGCGGCGAAGGCATTGCCCATGATAATGGTGAACAGCGCCATGCCCAGCGCGTAGGCAACAACGACGAGAAAAGCGTTCTCGACCGGGATCACCGCACGCACCACGCCGGCGACCGCCTGGCCGACGCCGGCCGCATCGAACACGCTGCCCAGCGCCGCCAGCAGCACCGGCAGCAGCGCCGCCCAGCCGATGGCGTCGACCAGCCGGCGCGATTGTTCGACCGCGCTGGCCGGCGTCTGCCGGGTGATGTCGCAGGCGACAGCGAGCGCAATCACGCAGGCGATGGCCAGCGAACTGAGCGTCATGGTGTTGGCGTTGTCGAACAGCGGTTGCCCGCCGATGCTGACGTATTTGAGCGACAACGTCCCCAGCACGGTGATCGCGGGAATCAGCAGCGCCGGCAGGAACAGTCGATTGCCGAGACGCGCGGCCTCGCTGCGTTTTTCGTCGGCGGTGGTTTCTTCGTAGCGGCCGGTGCGCAGGCCGCCGAGACCGGCGATCAGCGCGATCAGCACCACGCAGCCGCCGACGAGTCGCACCGGCATGTGTTCGGCCGCGAACAGCAGCAGGGCGAGCAGCGCCCAGAACAATGCGGTGGTGTAGCGGCGTGGATTGGCGGTGTCGCGAACGCCGCGCCAGGCCAGCGACGCGAAGTAAAGGCCCAGCAGCCAGTAGACAGCGGTCAGGCCGATCATTCCGGCGCGCTCTCGTCCGGCACCGCCACTTTCGTTTGCGCTAACCGCGCGGCCATCGCGCGTTCGAAGCGCATGATTCGCCATGCATGGATCACGAACGCGCAGATCGCGGTGGGAATGCCCCATAGCGCGATCTGCAGCGGTTCCAGCGCGATGCCCTTGTCGCCGAGCACGCCCTGGATCAGCAGCACCGCGCCGAACGCGATGAAGATGTCTTCGCCGAAGAACAGGCCGACGTTGTCGGTGGCCGCCGACATCGCGCGGATGCGCTCGCGTTCGTCCTGCGGCAGGTCGCCGTGCGCGATCTCGGCGGCGGCTTCGGCCATCGGCGCGACCAACGGGCGCACCGCCTGCGGGTGGCCGCCGAGGCTGGTCAGACCGGCCGCGGAACTCACCTGGCGCATCAACAGATAGGCCACCAGCAGTCGCGCGGTCGTCGCGCCGCGGAGACGCGCGATCCACGCCTGCGCGTGCTCCTTCAAACCATGGCGTTCCAGCAGGCCGATCACCGGCAGCGCGATCAGGAACAGCAGCAGGAAGCGTTTGTCGGTGAAGGCCTTGCCGAGGATGTCCAGCACCTCCAGCGGCGAGAGGTTCGCGGCGAGACCGGTGATGAAGCCGGCGACCACCACGACCAGCGCCGGATTCAGGCGCAGCACGAAGCCGACCACGACCGCGAGTACGCCGATCAACGGCCAGTAATTGATGAGCGTGGGTTCCATCAGGGCCGCATCCCGGTTTCGGCCGTGAACGGAAGAATGTCGACGCCATCGGCGGTCAGGCCTTCGCGCAGCGCGCGGGCGAACGTCGCCGCGTCGTCGCGGTCGCCGTGCAGGCAAAGCGTGTCGGCACGCAGCGACAACAGCAGGCATTCATCGCTACGCACCTGCGAATGCAGCGCCAGCAACCGCGCCTGCGCGAGCGCCTCGTCGAGTGTGTCCAACACCGCGCCCGGCGTGCCGCGCGGCAGCAGGCGTGCGTCGTTGCCGTAGCCGCGTTCGGCGAACACTTCATGCGCCACCCGCAATCCGGCGGCGTCGCCTGCTGCGGTGGAGGCCGAGCCGGACAGCCCCACCAGCATCAGCGCCGGATCGAATTCGCGCACCGCCGCGGCGATGGCAGCGGCGACGGCCGGATCGCGCGCGGAGCGGTTGTAGAGCGCGCCGTGCGGCTTGACGTGATGCAGAACGACGCCTTCCTTGCGGGCGATCGCGGCGATGCGTTCGAGCTGGGCGCGGATCAGTGCAGCGATGTCGTGCGGCGCCAGTTCGATGTCGCGTCGGCCGAAGTGCGCGCGATCGTCGTACCCCGGATGCGCGCCAGCCACTACGCCGTGTTGCCGGCACAGCCGCAGGGTGTCGCTGATCGTCGCGTCGTCGCCGGCATGCGCGCCACAGGCGATGTTCGCCGAGGTGATCCACGGCATGATCGCGGCGTCGTCGCCGCAGCCTTCGCCCAGATCGCAATTGAAATCGATGCGTGGCACCGGCAGGTCCGCAGCGGAAAGACGCAGACTAGGCAATGCCGTGGCCGGCTGCAAACGTGCAGCGGCTCATCCGCGCTGCAGCCGGTCGTCGATCGCGAGCAGGGCGCGCGCCAGCTCGGCGTCGCGTTTGCGCCGCAGCAGGGTCGCGGCGTCGGCGGTGATCGCTTCGAACCGCAGCGCATCGCCCGCGCGCAGCTGCGCCAGCCGTGGAAGATCGACGCAAACCACATGGCCCAGCCGCGGATAACCGCCGACGGTCTGCGCATCGGCGAGCAGCACGATGGGCTGGCCGTCGGGCGGCAATTGCAGCGTACCGGGCGCGACCGGCGCCGATATCCGTTCGGACAACGCCGCGACGATGGGTGCGCCGCTGCAGCGCAGTCCTTGGCGGTCGCTGCGCGGATCGACGCGCCAGTCCTGCCTCGCCAGCGCATGTGCGGCATCGATACCGTCGGCGACATAGCGGATCGGCGAAGCGTTCGCGGGCGCGGTGTCCAGCGCGATCCACCATGCCGGCGCCTGCGGTTCTACGAGGTCATGCATCGGCTGCGGCCCGAGCGGAAGCGCGTCGCCGCTGCGCACTGCGCGCCCGTGCAGGCCGCCGAAGCCGCCGCGCAGGTCGGTACTGCGGCTGCCGAGCACGCGCGGCACGTCGAAGCCGCCGACTACCGCCAGCCACGCGCGCAGCCCGCTGCGGATCGCGCCGAGCCGCAGCAGACCCGCCGGCAGATCGACCGGTCGCCCGCACGGAATGGCGTGGACGCGGTTCTGCGCGTCTTCGAAACGCGCGTCGATCACGGCCCCGCATAGCGCGATCCGCGCCGGCTGCGGCAGTTCGAGCGTTGGTCCGCCCAGTGTGATTTCCAGCACCGCCGCATCGGACGGGTTGCCGACCATCCGGTTCGCCAGCGCGGCCGATGCGGGATCGAGCGCACCGGCTCGGCCGACCCCAAGATGACGCCAGCCGTCGCGACCCCGATCCTGCACCGTGGTCAGCGAACCGGGCGCGATCACGCGCCACGCGGTCCTGCTCATGTGCTCCCGCTCATGCGTCGCGTTCCAGTCGCGCGAAGGCATCGTCGTCGATGGCGATGAAGCGCACGCGGTCGCCGGGGGCGAGCAGCGACGGCGACGCGCGCTGCGGGTCGAACAGCCGGATCGGCGTGCGCCCGAGCAACCGCCAGCCGCCGGGACTTTCGCGCGGATAGATCCCGGTCTGCGCGCCGCCGATGGCGACGCTGCCGGCGGGCACGCGCGTACGCGGCGTGGCCAGCCGCGGCAGCGCCAGCGACGGATCCAGCCCGCTGAGATAGGGAAAACCGGGCGCGAAACCGATCATCGCCACGGTATAGAGCGCGGCGCCGTGACGCGCGATCAAGGTGTCCGCGGCGATGCCGAGTTCCGCGGCCGCGGCGTCGAGATCCTCGCCGAAGGCCCCGCCGTAGCGGACCGGAATCTCGATCGCGCGCGATGCGTCCGCTTGGGCGTCGGCGACATCGTCGACACATTGCGTGCCCAGCCAATCCCGCACGGCTTGGGCATCGGTCGTGCCGAGGTCGAAGAACACCGCGAGCGTGGCGTAGGCGGGGACCAGGTCGCGCAGCCAGCCTGGCGCCGCAGTGCGGATGCACTCGGCGAGCGCATGCACGCGCGCATTCGTTTCCGGATCGATGATCGACGCGTCCGGCGTATCGAATGCGATCAGCCAGGCGTCGTCGGCGAGAAGTTCGAAGCGTATGTCCGGTCGCGGGCCGACTTTGCTGTCGCTCATGCCGATAGAGCGGCGCGCAGCACTTCGACCCGCGCGATCAGCAATTCCGGCGAATACGGCTGCGCGGTGGCCATGCCCCACACCGGCCGCGGCCAGGCGATGTCGTCGTGGAAGCGCGCGATGACGTGTATGTGCAACTGCGGCACCACGTTGCCGAGCGCGGCCACGTTCAATTTGTGCGGTTTCACCGCGGCCTGCAGCGCGCGGCTGGCGCGATCGATCTCCTGCATCAGCTGCGCCTGCTGCGCGGCGTCGAGATCGATCACTTCCACCGCGTTCTCCACGCGCGGCACCAGGATCAGCCACGGATGATTGGCGTCGTCCATCAGCCGTACTTCGCACAGCGCGAACTGCGCCAGCGGATGGGTGTCGTCGGCGAGCTGCGGGTGCAGATGCCAACCGTGGACGTTGTTGTGCGAATGGCGGCTCATCTCAGATGCTCCGAGAGGAAAGCGGTGGTGCGGTCCCAGGCCAGCGCTGCGGAGTCGGGCGCGAAGTCGCGGCGCTCGTCGCAGTTGAAGCCGTGGCCGGCCGGGTAGGTGTGGACGATCGCGTCGGGATGATGATCCCGGTGCTGCTGGACGTCTTCCGGTGGGATCAGGCGGTCTTGCTCGCCGAAGTGGAACAGCATCGGCGCCCGCGCCGGCTCGCCGAGGAAGGGCACGCTGCGGCCGCCGTAATAGGTGACCGATGGCAGCCCCTGGCGGGTATTGGCCAGCATCGCCACGGTGCCGCCCCAGCAGAAGCCGACCACGCCGACCCGGTGATCGGCTTCGCGCAGCCAGCGCGCGGCGGCGGACACCACCTGCAGCGCGCGCTCGAAGCCCAGTTCGGCTGACAGCTCGCGCCCCAAGGATGTGCCGGCGTCGTCGTAGCCCAGCTCGACCCCGGGCCTGACCGGATCGAACAGCGCCGGGGCCATCGCCGTGAAGCCTGCCTGCGCGAAGCGGTCGGCGACCCGGCGGATATGCGGATTCACACCGAAGATTTCCTGAACGACCACGACCGCGCCCAGCGGTGCGATCTCGGGCCGCGACAGCCAAGCGTGAACCGGGCCGGCCGGCGTCGACAGTGGAATCCACTCGCCCATGAGGTCTGGTCCCTAGATGACGGAGACCGACATCCTAACGCCGCCGCGATCCCGGGCGGCGGGAAGGGCCATCCGGGACAGGGCGGTATACTGCGCGCCCGTTTTACATGCACGGCGCCCATTCCGCGGCGCCGGCATCGCGCCTCACCGGATCGCATCCATGTCCCTGCTCGACACCCCATCCAATGGCCGCAAGGTCGGTTTCGTCAGTCTCGGCTGCCCCAAGGCGCTGGTGGATTCCGAACGCATCCTCACCCAGCTCCGGGTCGAGGGTTACGACATCGTCCAGACCTACGACGATGCCGACGTGGTGGTGGTGAACACCTGCGGCTTCATCGATTCCGCGGTGACCGAATCGTTGGACGCCATCGGCGAGGCGATGGCCGAGAACGGCAAGGTCATCGTCACCGGCTGCCTGGGCAAGCGCCCGGAGCAGATCCGCGAAGCGCATCCGGACGTGCTGGCGATCACCGGCCCGCAGGATTACCAGAGCGTGATGGCGGCCGTGTACAAGGCGCTGCCGCCGCAGCACAACCCGTTCACCGATCTGGTGCCGCGGCGTATCGACGACAACGACATCGGCATCAAACTCACGCCGAAGCATTACGCCTATCTGAAGATTTCCGAAGGCTGCAACCACCGCTGCAGTTTCTGCATCATCCCGTCGATGCGCGGCGATCTGGTGTCGCGGCCGATCGACGAGGTGCTGCGCGAAGCCGAAAAACTGGCGATGGGCGGCGTGAAGGAACTGCTGGTGATCTCGCAGGACACCAGTGCCTACGGCGTGGACGTGAAATACGCCGAGCGCACCTGGCGCGGCAAGGCTTACCAGACGCGGATGAAGGCGCTGTGCGAAGGCCTGTCCGAACTCGGGCTGTGGACGCGCCTGCATTACGTCTACCCGTATCCGCACGTCGACGACATCATTCCGCTGATGGCAGAAGGAAAGCTTCTGCCGTATCTCGACATTCCCTTCCAGCACGCCAGCCCGCGCGTGCTCAAGCTGATGAAGCGCCCGGGCGCGGTCGACAAGACCCTCGAACGCATCCAGCGCTGGCGCGGCATCGCGCCGGACATCACCATCCGCAGCACGTTCATCGTCGGTTTCCCGGGCGAGACCGAGGCCGAGTTCGAGGAACTGCTGGATTTCCTCGACGAAGCCCAGCTCGATCGCGTCGGCGCCTTCGCCTATTCGCCGGTGGAAGGCGCAGCCGCGAACGCATTGCCCGATCCGGTGCCGGAAGACGTGAAACAGGAACGGCTGGCGCGCTTCATGGAGCGCCAGGCGGAGATTTCCGAAGCCAAGCTCGCGGCCAAGGTCGGCAGCGTGCAGCGCTGCCTCGTGGATTCGGTGGATGGCGACTTGGGCATCGCGCGCTCGATGGCCGACGCGCCGGAAATCGACGGTCTGGTGCAGATCCAGAACAGCCTCGAAGCCGACCTGCGCCCGGGGCAGTTCGTCGATGTCGAGATCATGGGCAGCGACGAACACGATCTGTACGGCGAGGCCGTGCTCGAAGCCTGATACCCGAACGGCGACGGACATGGCGAAACGCCGTTTCATCGCGCCATCGCGAAGCGCGTTGGACCTGGCGTGCTTCGCGCATCCGGTCTTCGATGGCGTATCGGCCTTCCGTCCGTGGTTCACGGCACCGGCATGGCCGACCCCGGACGATCTGAACGCGGCGATGCCGGCCTCCGACAAACATTTCGCGCCGCAGGATCAGGCCTTGCTCGACGACGGTCTGCACTACGAGACGCGGATCGCCGAACGCGGCGCCATCGCGACTCGCGCCGGGAATTGGCACGATCTGTTCAACGCCGCGATCTGGTGCCGCTATCCTGCGATCAAGCGCGCGCTCAATGCGCAGCAGATCGCGCACATCGCCACCATGGGGCCGTCGCAGCGCAACCGCGCGCAGTACGCGCTGACCCAGTTCGACGAAGCCGGCGCCATCGTTTGCGTGCGCGATCTACAGTTGCTTGCACTCTGGAATCGCCACGACTGGCCGGCGCTGTTTCATGCGCATGGCGATGCCTGGCGCAACGGCGATATCCGCATCGCGGCCGTGATCGGTCATGCATTGCTGGAACACGCACTGGTGCCGGAAGTATTCCTGGTCGGCAAATGCCTGGTGGTGCAGGGCGATGGCGACGACGATGTCTGTGTCGCACGCACCGCGCGCGCGATCGCCGAAGGCACGGTGTTGAACGATCCGCTGGAACTCCGCCCGCTGCCGATGGCGGGCATTCCCGGCTGGTATCCCGGCCAGGACGCGCGATTTTTCGCGGAGGCCGAATGCTTCCAGCCCGTTCGCGCCGGGCGCGTCTATCCGCCGCCGATCGCCATGCCCTTGTCGTAGCCCGGGTAGAGCGCAGCGAAACCCGGGGCTTTTGGAGATCGCTCGCCGATAGTGCGTAACCCGATGCGATATATCGGTGACCTCGCCGTGAAAAGCCCCGGGTTGACCGGCTGCGCCGTTGGAAGCCGCTGCGCTCTACCCGGGCTACTCGTTATCCGGGCGACCTTGTTGCGGCGGCGCGTGGCCCGTCGCGACTGGATGCCGCGTTGGGCACAATGACATCCGCCTTCCGCATTCCTATCGACGACCATGCGATCACATCCACGTCCACGCCTGTTTCCGTTCTCGCAGATAGCCATCGCCATCGTGGCGCTTGCGGGCGCTCACACCGCAGCCTGCGCCGATCGCCCACAGCACCCGCCGATGACCGCCGAACAGTTGGCGCCGTACCTTCCGGATGGCGCGAATATCGAAACCCGCCTCGATGCCGACCTCACCGGCGACGGCCTGCGCGACCTTGCCGTCGTCGCTGCCAACGATGAAGTACGCGTGCTGAAAGTGATGATCGGCTATGCCGACGACACCAGCATGGGTTTCGATCCGGCCGGCGAGATGAAGATGGGTGGATCGCCGCTCGGCACTGCGTCGTTGAGCGTGAAGAAAGGCGTGTTGCTCGTCGAGGATCTCGACGGCGGCACCACCGCGATCCAGTCGTTGTACCGGTTCCGTTTCGATCCGAAGCAGACGAAGATGCGGCTGATCGGCGACGACGTGACGCTCTACAGCCGCACCAACGCGCACGACTCGACATCGATCAGCACCAACCGCCTGACCGGCGTGCAGATCGTGAAGCGCAGCGTGGTTGGCGAAGACGGCTACACCGATCAGCCGGAGCAGAAGAAGAAGGTCGGCACCGCGCCGATCTGGATGGACGATGCGCCGTTGCCGGAGGACACGCTGGGTTTCGGCGAATAAGGCGAATGTCGTGATTCGAGTGCATCCGTCGCGCTCGACCGGGCATCGGTGCGCGCCTCACGCATCACAGCGCTGGATACATGTTCTCTTTCCGATGACATGACCCTGATTCCGGAATGATGCCGAGGCGTTCGATGCATCGTGTCAGAGTCGATGTCATCACTGTCCACCAAGGAGAACTGCGATGTCGGGACCGAATGTTTCTGATGAGTTGAAATTCGGAGGTGCGATGTGGATCGTGCTGTTCGGACTGGTCGTGATCGCCTGTCTCGCGCTTTTCCTGCCTGTTCATGGCGATTGGAAAGCGGCGGACATCACCACCCTGATCGGTTCGTTGACGACCTTTCTGGGGACGGTGGTCGGCGCATTCCTCGGCGTGCAGGTAGGCGCCGCCGGCAAGGCCAACGCCGAGAACGTCGCGCGCAAGGCGCTCGCCGCCTTGCCTCCCGATTCGGCGAGACAGGTGCTCGACGGCCAGTAGCCGTTATCGAATCGAGTCATCACCGAGCCGCCAGCCGCGGTTACACCCATTCCCGCGAAGGCAAGGTGAAGCGTCTCTGCGGCCGGCCGATCAGGTCGAGGAAATTCTCGAACATGGCTTCGGCCTGGCGTTGCATCGGCAAGGCCAGCGATGCGCTCAGCGCGCGGATGCTGGCGTCGTCCTGGACCAGACCGGAAGCGGCCAGCTCGTCGGCGTACACCGGATTGCCCAGCCAGCGTTCGATCAGCGGCTGGTTCGCTTCGGGGTGGAACTGCACACCGTAGGCCATGTCGCCATAACGGAAGGCCTGTTGTTCGCAGGTGCTGGTGCGCGCCAGCTGGATCGCGCCGTCCGGCAGCGCATAGCTTCGGGCATGCCACTGGAAGACCTGCCTCGTCGCGCCCAGCGGCGAGATCACCTTGTCGGCCAGACCGGCTTCGGTCAGTTCGAGCCCATACCAGCCGATCTCGGTCTGGTCGTGCTTGCGGACCGGGGCGCCCAGCACATGCGCCAGCAGTTGCGCGCCGAGGCAGATGCCGAGCACCGGCTTGCCCTGGGTGAGCGCCTGTTCGATGACCCGCAGTTCCGTGCGCAGATGCGGCCGCTGCGCCTGATCCTCGACGTTCATCGGCCCGCCCAGCACCACCAGGCCGCGATAGCGGTCGATGTTCGGCTCGGCATCGGGATGGCGTTCGAAATTCACGAAGCGGATGCGATGACCGCGCCGGCGGATCAACGGGTCCAGCGTGCCCAGAGGCTCGGCGGCGACGTGCTGGAAGACGAGGATGCGGGGCATGACGCAAAGAATGGGCGAGCGCAGCGCGTAGCGCAACGCATCGGGATCGCAGGATCGAGCCGACCCCCGCAGCCAGGGCGGAACCCACGAAGTGGATGACCAGCTTCGCTGTTGAAAACCCGCCATCGCGCCCTCAGCGCGGTGGATCGATCAACTCGTTCTGTTCGATCTTCACCCGCTTGAGGTGGAAGTCGGCGACGTGTTCCGCCGGTTTGCCGTCGCCCCAGAACTGCCAGCGGCTGGTCAGTTCGTCGGGGCCGACGAAGACGAAGCGCGCGTCGTGCATGTGCGCGGCCTTGGTGGGATCGAAATTGATCGCGCCGTCGAAATCGAACACCACGTCGCCGTTGCCGTCCATGCGCGAACGCATCTTCGGATGGTTCCCGCTGGCGCAGAAATGCACCAGCACCACATCGTCGCCGTCGCGCACATACACCGTGCGCATCTCGTGCGACGTGCCCGGGAACAACAGTTCTTCCACCGCATGGCCGCCTGCGGTGACGGTGTAGCTCACGGTGGTGTCCGGCATCGAATTGCCGTCGAGCCCGCTGCCGCTCCATTCGCCGGCCAGGGCCTTGAAGCGTTCGATCAGATGCGGCTTGCCCGCCGCATCCGGCTCCACAGCCGATGCGGGCAGCGACATGCAGACGAAAAAGGCGGTCAGAAAAGCGGCAGTGTGCAGACGACGCATCGCGGTGCTCCGAAAGACCCGAGTACCGGGATCGTACGCCGATCGCGCTGGCAAGAGCGGTCCGGGATGGGTGGTTCGCACGAACCCGGGCAAGCCGCTAATCGGCGGGCCGGGGCAGCGCGGCGATATCGCGGACCAGCCCGATTCCGATGTCGGCCGCGCGCAGGCTGGATGCGTGCGCGGTGCTGGCGCCATCGCTGCCCAGCGCGCTCAGGCTGAGCTGTCCCTTGCAGTTCCGCGAGACCTGGACCGCAGCTCCGCGCCCGCCGAAGACCTCGCGGACCTTGCCCAATCCGCGGCGCACCGCATTGGGGCGGTGGACGGTGCGCACGGTCCTGCAATCGCGACTCCACACCCGCATGGCCGGACCCTCGCCGACCAACCCCTGTTTGTCCGCAGCTTCCCACTCGGCGACGCTGGGCAAACGATAGGACTGACCGCTTTGTTCGCTGAACCAGCGGACGAAGTTCTTCGCATCGTCGTAGGTCACGCATCGGGTGACCGCGGCCGTTGCGTCATCTCCTTCGCAGCTGACCGGCTTGATTCCCGCAGCGCCGGCATAGCGCGCGTACAGCGCAGCGCTGACCGGGGTCACGCTGACCGCCATTCCCTTGCGGGTGTAGGTCGGCGCTTCGATCACGCCGAGTCTGGGGCCGTCGGCATCGATGATCCCCTCGGCGCGAGAGGGTATCTGCAGCAGCAGGTCGCGACGGCCGGTCAATCCGGCGCTCGGCGTGTCGATCAATGCGAACAGCGGCAAGGTCGGCCCGGCGACGCTTCGGTCGTAGGCTGCGATCGCCGCATCGAATTCTGTGCGGAGCGCCTCATCGAGTCGCTTCGCGACCGCCGCCCGCGTCGTCGGCGCGCTGCCCAGGCGCACGCTGGCGTCCTGCCAACCGGTGTACTCGCGCTTGACCTCGCCCCAGCGTCGCGCATCGACCGCAGCGAGCAGCCGCGTCCGCAGCGTGTCTTCCAGTTGCACGCGAAGACGGTCGTAATCGGGCTGCTTCGGGGCCGCGATCAAGCCATCCAGCGCGTTCGGCCGAGCTGGCGGCAGCAGTTGGTCCGTGGCGATCAGTTGGCCGATCTCGGCCGCGCTCATGGCTTTCGCGTTCGGCCACAGCGCCCACGCCGCCAGCCCGACCGCCAGAGCGCCGGCCACGGCCGCGAGCGCAAGCCTGCGGCCCGCGATCAGCGGCGGCGCATCGGGGATGCGGTCGAGGGCCGTCGCCATCTCCGCCGCGCTCTGGAAACGCTGCGCGGGCTGGCGGGCCAGCGCCTTGTCGATGAAGCCCTGCCAGTGCGCGCGTTCCTTCGGCAAACGCGGGACTTTCTGCTCCAACTGGGCGATCGCGACCTCGAACGCATCCACCCCGCGAAAGGGCAGACTGCCGGTCAGCAACTCATAGGCGAGCACGCCCACGCTGTACAGATCCGAGCGCGCATCCACCGGCATCCCGCGCGCCTGCTCCGGGCTCATGTAGCCGGTCGAACCCACGGTCAGGCCGACTTGCGTCAACCGTTCGCTGTTCAGGGTGCGGATGGCGACGCCGAAATCCGCCAGCTGCGGCGTGCCGTGCTCATCGAACAGCACATTCGCCGGTTTGATGTCGCGGTGCACGATGCCCTTGCCGTGCGCATAGCCCAAGGCATCGAGCAGCGAGGCCAGCAACTTGCGGATTTCCGCCAGCGGGCGCGGCGACGCGCGAGCGGTGAGATCGCCGCCGGGCAGGAACGGCATCGCGTAGTACAGCGCGCCGTCGCTGCTGTGGCCGACATCATGGATGCCGACGATGTTCGGATGGCTGAGTTCGGCGATCAGCCGGGTTTCCTGCTCGAAACGCTCGACCGCATCCGCGCCGCCGGCTTCGGCCATGCGCAGGATCTTCAGCGCGACCGGCCGCTGCAGCGCGATGTGCTCGGCCACGAACACTTCCGCCATGCCGCCGCGGGCAAGATGCCGGCTGATCGTATAGCCGGGAACGTGGGGCGTGGCGGGCGGCGTAGCGGTCATGGCCGAATTGTACGCACAGGACACTCCCGTAGCCCGGGTAGAGCGCAGCGGCTTTCAACGGCGCAGCCGGTCAACCCGGGGCTTTTCGCGATTCCGTCTCCGATGAGGTGAGATCGGATTGCGCCCTATCGATTACGTTCGAGCGATCTCAAAAAGCCCCGGGTTTCGGCTTCGCCTCTACCCGGGCTACGTTTCCTTTACGGATGACACGTATTCCACCGCCACGATGAAGAACTTCTGCAAGCCTCCCGGCAACTGCGCCTCGAACTCATCGTCGACACGCTTCTTCAGCATCGCCCGAGCCAGCGGGGAGTCGATACTGATCCAGCCGAGTTTCGCGTCGGTCTCGTCGGGGCCGACGATGCGGTAGCGGCTGGTGTCGCCGGTGACGGTGTGTTCGACCTCGACGATCGCGCCGAAGAACACCGCGTCCGGATCGCTGGGCGCGGTGTCGACCACGCGCAGATGTTCCAGGCGTTTCGACAGGTAGCGCACGCGGCGGTCGATCTCGCCGAGCTGTTTCTTGCGATAGGTGTATTCGGCGTTCTCGGAACGATCGCCCTCGGCCGCCGCAGCGGCGAGGGCCTTGACCACTTCGGGCCGGCGCACGCGCCAGAGATCGTCCAGTTCCGCCTTCAGCCGGTCGTGGCCCTCGCGTGTAATGAGGGCGGTGCTTTTCTCGGCCGGCGGCCGCCAACGGGACATCGCGTCAGTGGGCGCCGCTGTGACGCGTCAGCGTGGCGCCATCGACGATCTTCACGCTGTCGTTCGACACGATCTCGATCTGGCGGTCGGTTTCGCCCTTGCTATTGGGATCGAGGGTCGCGGTCTTGCCGCCCGGCTGCAGGGTCCAGTTGCCGTCGATGGCGTTGCCGTCGATCTTCAGCGCGAAGGTGCCGTCGGCGGCGATGTCCAGCGTGGTGTCGCCGGAGGCGTACTGGCCCGCGAAGGCCTTGGCGTCGAAGCTCGGCGCGGCCGCGGTCGGGGTGGCGTGGTCTTCGATGATCGCGGCATCGGTGCCGGGCAGCGGCGCGGGCGGTTCGGCGGCCTTGACAGTTTCCACGGGGGCGGGCTCGGCGGCGGGCGCTTCGGCTGCGACATCGGTCGCAGGAGCGGCTTCGGCCTCTTCGGCGGCATCCTTCTGACAGCCGGTGGCGAACAGGGCGAAGGGCAGGGCGAGCCAGAGCAGCGCAGCGGACTTGCTTGATTTCATCGGTGGGATCTCGGTTGGTCGGGAATGGGCGTGGGGAATGGGTGGGCAGGTGCGGTCGGGGCGATCAGCGTTTGCCGCCGAAGAGGCCGCCGAGCAGACCGCGCAGGATCTGTTTGCCGAGCTGGTTGCCGACGGTGCGCGCGGTCTGTTTGGCCATGGTTTCGACCATGCCCTGGCGGCGTTTGGTGCCGAATACGGCGTCCTTCACGGACTG